>Ga0209930_1000085_pt1 | contig 476106 bp, 453 predicted proteins | sample ThiBiot_500_biof_2_FD_183948 | JGI IMG/M metagenome (GOLD analysis project Ga0209930, IMG submission 183948) | Wastewater bioreactor microbial communities from Cape Town, South Africa - Thiocy_cont_500_biof (SPAdes) | ecosystem: Engineered > Bioreactor > Thiocyanate-remediating >...
TGCTGCGCGACAAGAAGGCCTCCACCTCCTACATCCAGCGCCGCCTCCAGATCGGCTACAACCGCGCCGCATCCATCATGGAGCGCATGGAGAACGAGGGCATCGTCGGACCCGCAAACCACGCCGGTAAACGCGACATCCTCGTCGAAACCCAGGGCCAGGGCGACGACGAATAGCCGCAACTCGCCTGTGTGGGCCTTGCAGCTCCGGGCAGCCGTCCTCAAATTGCCATGACGCTGCTGCAACCTCGGCCGCATGGAAGGCGTTTGGGTTGGATCGACGAGTCTTCGCAGCGGCAGAAGCCGCCAGGCATCATGATCAGCATGAACGGCGCCGCGGCAGAGGGAGTGGAGCAGGATTGCTCATGAAAGTGACCCCGATGCTTCGGGCCTCGGTTCTGACCGCCGCACTCGCCGGCAGCCTTGCAGCAGCGCAGGCGCAGCCACTGCAGCTGCAGCCGCCGAAGCCCGTGACGGCCAAGCCTGCCGCAGCACGCCCGATTCCCCTTCCGCCCACTCGGCCGGCGGGGCTGGGCCTGGCGCGCACGGCCTCCAACGAAGCCTCGCCCGCGCCCGCCGCTGCCCCGGCAGCCGCGGCGAACCCCGCCCCCGTGGCGCAGGCCCCCAGGCCCGAGGCTGCGAAGCCGGTTGCGACGCCGGCCAAGACGAAGCTCCCGCCGCCTGCGACGCAGGAAGAGGCGATCGAGCGGCTCAACGCCTATCTCAACAGCTTCACCACGCTTCAGGGCAACTTCATCCAGTTCGCCAATAACGGGAAGCGCCTGGAGGGCCGCGTCTATATCCAGCGCCCCGGCAAGATGCGCTTCGAATACGAGCCGCCGGCGACGACCGAGGTGATCGCCGACGGCACCTCGGTCGCCGTGCGCGACAAGCGCCTGGGAACGCAGGACGTCTATTCGATCGGCCAGACCCCGCTGAAATTCCTGCTGCGCGAGAAGATGGATCTGAGCCGCGAGGGAACGATCACCGGCGCCAGCGTCGACGGCGACATCCTGTCTGTGCGGATCGAGGATCGCTCGACGCTCGGCGGCACCTCGAAGATCACGCTGAAGTTCGATCTCGCCGCCAACGAGCTGCGGCAGTGGGTCGTGGTCGACCCGCAAGGTTACGAGACCGCGGTTTCGCTCTACAATCTCAGCCTGCAGCGCCGCGCCGACCCGAAGAATTTCGTGATCGACTACCAGCGCACGCTCTGAACCGGCAGGCGGGCCGAAACGGCTTGCCTTTTATGATGCGACGACCCAGTTTCCGGCCTCCCTCTTTGCCGGAATCTTCGCGTGCAACTCACCGTCACGAGCTGGAACATCAATTCCGTCCGCCTGCGCATCGGCATGGTCGGCGAGTTTCTCACCCGCTATGCGCCCGACGTCCTCTGCCTGCAGGAGACCAAGACGCCGGACGAGCAGTTCCCGGCCAAGGCTTTCCACCAGCTCGGCTATGTCCACCAGGCCTTCATCGGCCAGAAGGGCTATAACGGCGTCGCCATCCTCTCGAAATTGCCCTTCAGCGAGAAGGAGGCGATGTCGATGTGCGGGCGCAACGACGCCCGGCACATGACGGTGACGCTCGACCAGGCGGCCGGCGCCGCCGCCGGCATCGCGATCCACAATTTCTATATTCCCGCCGGCGGCGACGTTCCCGACCCCGCCAGGAACGACAAGTTCGCCCACAAGCTCGCCTTCCTCGACGAGATCGGCGCCTGGGGCATCGCGAAGAAGCCGGCTGACCGGCCGGCGATCCTGGTCGGCGACCTCAACATCGCCCCCTACGAGCACGACGTCTGGAGCCACAAGCAGCTCCTCGACGTCGTCAGCCACACGCCGATCGAGACGACGACGCTGGAGAAGCTGCGCAGCGAGCTCGGCTGGACCGATGCGGCCCGCACCCTGCGGCCGGAGCCCGAGAAGCTCTACTCCTGGTGGAGCTACCGCGCGCAGGACTGGGCCGCCTCCGATCGCGGCCGCCGGCTCGACCATATCTGGCTCTCGGACGGGCTGAAGCCCGCGCTGCGCGACCTTGCCTTCCTGCGCGAGGCGCGTGGCTGGGAGCGCCCCTCCGACCACGTCCCGGTCACGGTGAAGCTGGAGCTCTGACTGAAGCCGGGTGGGGCTCCATGCCGCACCGGCCCCTCGGCCATGCCGGGCAGCCCTAACCGTCGGGCCGACCCGCGTGATATTGGCTGCGCGAAACCTCAGGCGAAGCCAGTCCCGTGCAGCCAGCCCTCCCGACAACGCTCTCCTTCCGCGACGCGCTGCTCACGCTGGCCGTCATGGTGGTCTGGGGCACGAATTTCGTCGTCATCCATATCGGCGTCGAGCACTTCCCGCCGCTGCTCTTCGCGGCGCTGCGCTTCACCTTCGCGCTCCTGCCGGCGGTCTTCTTCCTGAAGCGCCCGGATGTGCCGTGGAGCAAGCTCGCCGCCTATGGCGTCCTGATCGGCGCCGGCCAGTTCGGCCTGCTCTTCTTCGCGATCAAGGGCTATATCGCGCCGGGCCTCGCCTCGCTCGTGGTGCAGTCGCAGCCCTTCTTCACCATCCTGCTGGCGGCCGCGATCACGCATGAGCGCGTGCAGCCCTTCCAGTTCGCCGGACTTGCTCTGGCCGGCATCGGCATCGGCGTCATCCTCTGGCACACCGACGGCTCGACGACGCCGCTCGGCATCGTGCTCGTGCTCGGCGCCGCCTTGTGCTGGGCTGCCGGCAATATCGTCGCGCGCAGCACGCCCAAGGTCGACATGCTCGCCTATGTGGTCTGGACCAGCCTCTTTGCGATCCCGCCGCTGGTCGCGCTGTCCTGGCTGATCGAAGGCTGGCCGGCGATCCGCGACGGCCTCGTCCATGCCCCGGCCGCCGCCTGGGCGGCGGCGATCTGGCAGGCGGTCGGCAACGTCATGTTCGGCTATGCCGTCTGGGGCTGGCTGCTCTCGCGCTATGCGGCCGCAACCGTCGCACCGACGGCGCTGCTCGTCCCGGTCTTCGGCATGGGCGCCGCCGCGCTCTGGCTGGGCGAGCCGCTGCCTGGCTGGAAGTTCGCCGCTGCCGGGCTCGTGATGTCCGGCCTGTGCATCAATATCCTCTGGCCGCGCTTCGCCGCGATCCGCGCGGCGCGGCACCCGCCCTCGTCCTGAACGGAGCTGCTATTTCCGATCGATCGCGCCGAGCGCCTGCTCGACGATCGACAGCTCGCCGACGAAGCCCCTCAGCCTGTCCCCGATCGCCTGCGCGATCGCCTCGGCTGAATCCGGTGATTCGCCGAGGACGCGGCGCATCACGCTGCGCGGAAGCCGCATCACCTGCGTCGGCTCGCGGGCGATCGCGGTGACCTGCCGCGGCACCGAGGTGAACAGGGCAAGCTCGCCGATCATCGCTCCCGGCCCCGCGATCTCGCTCGCGGGCTGGCCATCGTCCTGCGCCGTCAGCGCCACCGCGCCGGACACCACCAGCACGGCACCGTCCGAGGGTTCGCCGGCGCGGAACAGCACGTCGCCCGCCCGCAGGATGCGGCTCTCGGCCGCAAAGGCGAGCAACCTGAGTGCATCGCGCTCCATCAGGCTCAACAGCGGCTGCCGGGCCAGCAGGGCCATGTCGTCGTCGAGCGCCATCCGTCAGGGATTCAGCCGGTAGCCGCCGGCATCGGTCACGAGGAGGCGGGCATTGCCCGGATCGGGCTCGATCTTCTGGCGCAGCCGGTAGATATGGGTCTCGAGCGTATGGGTCGTGACCTGGCTGTTGTAGCCCCAGACCTCCTGCAGCAGCACCTCTCGCGCGATCGGCTTGCGGCCGGCACGGTAGAGGAAGCGCAGGATCGCCGTCTCCTTCTCGGTGAGCTTGGTCTTCGAGCCCTTCTCGCTGACGAGAAGCTTCGATCCGGGGTGGAAGGTGTAGGGGCCGACCTGAAAGATCGCGTCCTCGCTCGCCTCGTACTGCCTGAGATGCGCCCGGATCCGCGCCAGCAGCACCGCGAACTTGAACGGCTTGACCACATAATCATTGGCGCCGGCCTCGAGGCCCAGCACGGTATCGGCGTCAGAGCTCTGCGCGGTCAGCATCACCACCGGGCTCTTGAAGCCGTTCTTGCGCATCAGCTTGACGGCCTCGCGCCCGTCCATGTCCGGCAGCCCGACATCCATCACCACGAGGTCGATCCGCTCGCCCTGCGCCGCCTTCACCGCGTCGGTCGCGTTCCCGGCCGTGGACAGCCGGAACTCGTCGTAGAGCGCCAGCTGCTCGGCGAGGGCATCGCGAAGGGTCTGGTCGTCATCGACCAGGAGAATATGATGGACGACGGACATGGGCTGTTCGCTCGAACGCAGGAAGAGGGCAACATGAGCCGCCCCAGTCGTCATCGCAAGTCACGCATTCCGGAATCCCCGTGAGAAACCGTGAAATCACCGCCCTGCGCCAGGGCTTCCGCCCACGCAATCTCTCGTCTCTGCGTGTCTTCGCCTCGGTCCATGACCGGCGCAAGGGCTTCCTCGTCGCCGGCGGCGCGGTGTTTCCCTGCGCGCTCGGCCGCTCCGGCATCGGCACCGTCAAGCGCGAGGGCGACGGCCGCACGCCGCGTTTCGATCTGCCTTTGCGCAGGGTCTTCTACCGGGCCGACCGGCTCTCACGCCCGCGCACGCTGCTGCCGCTCAGGCGGATCGGCCCACGCGACGCCTGGTGCGACGACCAGAACGATCGCCGCTACAACCGCCTGATCGACCGTCCGCCGGGCGAGGCCGAGGAGCGGCTGCAGCGCGACGATCACCTCTACGACGTCATCGTCGAACTCGGCTGGAACGACCGGCCGGTGATTCGCGGGCGGGGCAGCGCGATCTTCTGGCACCTCGCCCGCCCTGGCTTCACGCCGACCGCAGGCTGTGTCGCCGTCGAGGGGCACGTCTTCGCCAAGCTGCTGCCGCGGCTGGCGCGCCAATGCCGGATCGTGGTGAGGTGAGCTACGGCAGGTGCGGGCACCGTCTCGATCATATCTTCGGGTCAGGCTGCCGCGCTCCCGGGCACCGTCCCGCGACGCGGCGCCGTCCCAGCCAGAGATTTGCGATGACTGATTCGGTTTCCTCGTTCCGCTTCGGGCGGATCGCCGCCGTGCTGCCGGTGGCCGACATGGCCCGCGCTTGCGATTTCTATATCGGCGCCCTCGGCTTCCGGAAAGCGTTCGAGAACGGCAGTCCCGTCGGCTTCATGATCCTGAAGCGCGACTCCGCCGAACTGCACCTGACGCTCCAGCCCGGCCACGAGGCCGAGCCCTTCAACGTGGCGCATATGATGGTCGAGGATATCGACGCGGTGCATGCCGTGATCCGCGAGCGTGGCCTGCGGATCGTCAAGGGCCTGCGTGACAAGGATTACGGCCTGCGCGCCTTCGTCTTCGAGGACCACGACGGCAACCGTATCGATGTCGGCGAGCCCTTGAAGGCCTAGTCCCGCGCCCCGAAGATCGCGCTGCCGACGCGGACATGCGTCGCGCCGAGCTGGATCGCCGCCTCGTAGTCGGCGCTCATGCCCATCGACAGGCCCTTCAACCCGTTGCGGGCGGCGATCTTGGCGAGCAGCCCGAAATGCGGCGAGGGCGGCTCGTCGGCCGGCGGAATGCACATCAGGCCTTCGATCGCGAGACCGTGAACCGCGCGGCAGCGACCGATGAAGGCATCGGCATCGCCGGGCATGACGCCGCCCTTCTGTGCTTCCTCGCCGGTATTGACCTGGACGAAGAGCCGCGGCGTCTTGCCGGCCCTGGCGATCTCGCGCGCCAGCTCCTTCGCGAGGCTCTCGCGGTCGAGCGACTGGATGACGTCGAAGAGCTCCACCGCCTCGCGCGCCTTGTTCGATTGCAGCGGGCCGATCATGTGCAATTCGGCATCCGGGAAGCGCTGCTTCAAGGCCGGCCACTTCGCCTTGGCTTCCTGCACATAGTTCTCGCCGAAGATGCGTTGGCCCGCTTCCAGGACCTCCGTGATCTGCTCGGCCGGCTTGGTCTTGGACACCGCGACCAGCGCGACCGAGCCGGCTTCACGCCCGAAGTCGCGCTCTGCGCGGCCGATCGCCGTCCTGATCCCAGCCAAACGCGTAACCGTATCGCTCATCTGCCAGCCTCTCATGCCCTGCACGCCGTTGACCGCGTGCGCGCAATGGTGTCCTAGAGCAGGTTGCAAGATTCCAACATCCGGTTTTTGCATTCAGCCCCTGCGCCGGCCTGCCTCCGGGAGCCGGCAAACCGCCAAGAATTGCCCGCTGACATGGCCGTCGAACGCTATAATCCGAAGGAATCCGAGCCGAAATGGCGCGCCGTCTGGGAAGAGCGCAAGCTTTTCGAGACGCGAAACGACGACACGCGGCCGAGCTATTACGTGCTCGAGATGTTCCCCTATCCCTCGGGGCGCATCCATATGGGCCATGTCCGCAACTACGCGATGGGCGACGTGGTCGCGCGCTACAAGCGCGCCAAGGGCTTCTCGGTGCTGCATCCGATGGGCTGGGATGCGTTCGGCCTGCCGGCCGAGAACGCCGCCAAGCAGAAGAAGGTCCATCCGCGCGACTGGACCTATGAGAACATCGCGACGATGCGCAAGCAGCTCAAGTCGATGGGCCTGTCGCTCGACTGGAGCCGCGAGCTCGCGACTTGCGACCCCAGCTACTATCGCCACCAGCAGAAGATGTTCCTGGATTTCCTGAAGGCCGGGCTGGTCGACCGCAAGACCGCCAAGGTCAACTGGGACCCGGTCGACGAGACAGTGCTGGCGAACGAGCAGGTCATCGACGGCCGCGGCTGGCGCTCCGGCGCGCCGGTCGAGATCCGTGAACTGACCCAGTGGTTCTTCAAGATCACCGAGTATGGCCAGGAGCTGAACGACGCCCTCGACGGCCTGACCCGCTGGCCCGAGAAGGTCCGGCTGATGCAGAGGAACTGGATCGGCCGCTCGGAGGGCCTGCTGGTTCGTTTCGCCCTCGAATCGAACAAGGCCGGTCAGGACGAGGTCGAGGTTTACACGACCCGCCCCGATACTCTGTTCGGCGCAAAATTCGTCGCCATCGCGCCCGATCACCCGATCGCCAAGTCGATCGCGGCGAAGAGCCCGTCGCTGCAGGCCTTCATCGAGGAATGCAAGCGCACCGGCACGGCGCAAGAGGCGATCGACAAGGCCGAGAAGCTTGGCTTCGACACCGGCCTGCGCGCCGTGCATCCGCTCGATCCGAACTGGACCCTGCCGGTCTACGTCGCCAACTTCGTTCTGATGGAATACGGCACCGGCGCCATCTTCGGCTGCCCGGCCCACGACCAGCGCGACCTCGACTTCGTCAACAAGTATGGCCTGGGCAATACCCCGGTGGTCGCGCCGGAAGGCACCGATCCGGCAAGCTTCGTCATCACCGACACCGCCTATGACGGCGATGGCCGCATGATCAATTCCCGATTCCTCGACGGTATGACCATCGCCGAGGCCAAGGAGGAGGTTGCGCGCCGCCTCGAGAGCGAGACCCGCGGCAACCGGCCGATCGGCCAGCGCAAGGTCAATTTCCGCCTGCGCGACTGGGGCATTTCGCGCCAGCGCTACTGGGGCTGTCCGATCCCGGTCATCCATTGTTCCGCCTGCGGAACGGTACCGGTTCCCGATGCCGATCTGCCGGTGAAGCTGCCGGACGACGTCTCCTTCGACAAGCCCGGCAATCCGCTCGACCATCATCCGAGCTGGAAGCATGTCGCCTGCCCGCAATGCGGCAGGGATGCCCGCCGCGAGACGGATACGATGGACACCTTCGTCGATTCGTCCTGGTATTTCGCCCGCTTCACCGATCCCTGGCGGACGGAGAGCCCGACCGACCGCAAGGCCGTCGACCGCTTCCTGCCGGTCGACCAGTATATCGGCGGCGTCGAGCACGCGATCCTGCACCTGCTCTACTCGCGCTTCTTCACCCGCGCGATGAAGAAGACCGGCCATGTCGGGCTGGACGAACCCTTCGCCGGCATGTTTACCCAGGGCATGGTGGTGCATGAGACCTATCGCGCCGCCAATGGCGACTGGGTCGAGCCCGGCAATGTCCGCATCGAGGTTTCCGGCAACGACCGTCGCGGCTTCGACGTCGACACCGGCGCTCCGATCGAGATCGGCCCGATCGAGAAGATGTCGAAGTCCAAGAAGAACGTCGTGGACCCCGACGACATCATCGCCTCCTACGGCGCCGACACCGCGCGCTGGTTCATGCTCTCGGATTCACCGCCGGATCGGGACGTGATCTGGACCGATGAGGGCGTCCAGGGCGCTGCCCGCTTCGTGCAGCGCCTGTGGCGCCTGATCGGCGAGATCGCCGAGCGCACCGGCCGCAAGGCCGAGAAGCCGGCCCAGATCGGCGAAGCGGCCCTGACACTGCGCAAGGCGAGCCATCGTGCGCTCGACGCCGTCGGCGCCGATATCGAGCGCCTCGCCTTCAACCGCTGCATCGCCCATGTCTACACATTGACCAACGCCATCGGCAAAACGCTCGACGCGGCTGCGGAAAAGCCGGCGCTCGACCCCGATACCGCCTTCGCCCTTCTCGAGGCTGCTGCGATCGTCACCCAGCTTGTCGCGCCGATGATGCCGCATCTGGCGGAGGAATCCTGGCAGGCGCTGGGCCAGCCAGGCCTCGTGGGAGAGGCGCCATGGCCCGTCGCCGAGGCCGCACTGCTGAAGGACGACGCCATCACCCTGCCCGTCCAGCTCAACGGCAAGAAGCGGGCGGAGGTGACTGTTCCGGCCGATGCCGATACGGTGACGGTCGAGGCGGCGGTGCGCGCGAGCGATGCCGTGCAGCGGGCCCTGGAAGGGCGCGCCATCCGCAAGATCATCGTGGTTCCGGGGAGAATCGTGAATGTCGTCGTCTGAGATTGCGGGGCGGGACGCCGGGCCGACACGCCGGAGCCTCGCGCTGGTTGCGGCGCTCGGCGTTGCGGCTCTGGCGGGCGGCTGCTTCCGGCCGCTCTACGCCGAATCCACGGCGAGCACCGTCGGCGGCAGCGTCAGGACGGCGCTGCGCAGCATCGAGTTCCCCGAGATCAAGGGCCTGATGGGCCATTACCTGCGCAACGAGCTGGTCTTCGAGTTCGACGGCGGCAACGAGCCGGACGCGCCGAAGACGTTGAAGTTCGACGCCTCCCTCGCCGAGTCCGTCGAGGTGGTCACCGTCGATTATGCCAATGGCCGCGCCGACTCGGCCATTCTCGTCGCCACTGCGACCTGGAAGGTGACCCGCAACGGCACCGGCGAGATCGTCTCCTCCGGCACCAATTCCGTCCGCGAGCCCTATGAGCGTTCGTCGCAGCGCTTCGCGACGGTTCGCGCCGCGCGCGACGCCCAGATCCGAGCCGCGAAGAACCTCGCCAGCCTGATCCGCGGGCAGATCGCGGCCGACCTGACATCCTGATCCCGCCATGGTTGCGATCAAGGCGCACGAGGCCGACCGGACGCTCGCCCGCCTGGATCCGGCCTGGCGCCTGATCCTGTTCTACGGTCCCGATACGGGGCTCGTCGCGGAGAGGGCCGCCACGCTCGCACGCAAGAGCGTCGACGATCCCGACGATGCCTTCCAGCTCATCCGCATGGATGGCGACGCGATAGCCGCCGACCCGCTGAAGCTGGTCGACGAAGCCAATACGATCGGCCTGTTCGGTGGCCGGCGGGCGATCCGCGTCTCGGCGACGGGAAAGCCGCTCATCGCCGCGATCGAGCCGCTGCTGACCGCGCCCTCGCAGGATGCCCTCGTCATCATCGAGGCCGGCGATCTTCAGCGCAGCAATCCGCTGCGCACCGCCTGCGAGCGGGCCAAAAGCGCGCTCGCCGTGCCCTGTTATGGCGACGCCGCGCGTGATCTCGGCTCGATCATCGACGAGATGGTCCGCGCGGCCGGAAAATCCATCGATCGCAACGCCCGTGAGCATCTCGCCAGCCTGCTCGGCGGCGACCGCCAGACGTCGCGGCGCGAGATCGAGAAGCTCCTGCTCTATCTCGGCGACGATCCCGCGGTGACCGAAAGCCATATCGAGGCCATCGTCGGCGATACCGCCCAGCGCGAGCAGGCGATGCTGGTCGACGCCGTCTTCGCCGGCAGATTGCCCGTCCTCGATCTGGCGCAGGCCAAGCTCGCCGGCGAGGGACTCGATCCGGGCGTGATGCTGGGCGCGGTGCTGCGGCAGGCGCTGGCCCTGCTCAAGGCCAGACAGAGCGTCGATGCCGGGCGCAGCGTCAAGGACGTCGTCGGGACGATGCGACTGCCCTATCCTCGCATCGCGACGACGGAAGCGGCGCTGGGCGCCTGGAGCACCGCCAGGTTGACGGAGGCTGTCGGCCTGCTCGGCGCGGCCGTCCTCGCCACGCGCCAGAACGCCGAAACGGGCCGCGCCACCGCGACCCGCTCCTTGTGGACCCTCGCGAGGCTCGCCCGAAGCGGCCGAAGCGACTGATTCGGCTCAGGCCTTCAGGCGGCGACAGAGCGCATCGAGCTGCTCGAGCGTCTTGTAGGCAATCCTGACCTCGCCGGCGCCGTTCTGCCGGTGCGAAATGGTCGTAGACAGGCCCAGCGCCTCTTCCAGAGCCTTCTCCAGCGCCCGGGTATCCGGGTCCTTCTCCGGCCTTGGCTTTGCGGGAACCGCGCTCTTGGTCTCTCCGCGCGCCTCTTCCTGCACGACCCGCTCGATGTCGCGGACGCTCATGCCTTCGGCCACAATCTTCTTCGCCATCAGTTCCGGATCCGAAACCGACAGCAGCGCACGGGCATGGCCGGCCGATACCGCCCCTTCGCTCACCATCCTGCGAACCGGCTCCGGCAGCTTCGACAGGCGCAGTGTATTGGCGACATGGCTGCGGCTCTTGCCGATCACGCGGGCGAGGTCGTTCTGGGTATAGTTGAACTCTGCGATCAGGCGCTCGTACCCCGCCGCCTCTTCCATGGGATTGAGGTCGGTGCGCTGGACGTTCTCGACGATCGCAATTTCGAGTGCCTCGCGGTCGTCGGCCTCGACCAGGATCACCGGCACGTCATGCAGCTCTGCGCGCTGTGCAGCGCGCCAGCGGCGCTCGCCGGCTATGATCTCATAGGCGTCGAGCATTCCGGCGATCGAGCGCACGATGATCGGCTGGAGGATGCCGCGCTCGCGGATCGACGCGGTCAGATCGTCGAGATCCTCCTCGACGAAGCTGCGCCGCGGATTGCGGGCGCTCGGCCGCAGGAACTCGACCGGAACCCGCCGCTGGCCGCGCGCACGCTCGATCGCCCCGATTTCCTCGCCGACGTCGCCGATCAACGCCGCCAGACCGCGGCCAAGGCGGGAACGCCCCTGTTCTTCGGCCATCGCCATTCCTCGTAAACCTCTGCTCTTTTTGACGGGCTAGGCCGCGGCACGCAGCGCGCGCTCGCGCTTGATTACTTCGGATGCCAGCCGCAGATAGGCCTGCGAGCCGGAGCAGCGCAGGTCATAGAGCAAGGCCGGCTTGCCATAGGACGGCGCCTCCGAGATCCGCACATTCCTTGGGATCACGGTCTCATAAACCTTGTCGCCAAGGAAATTCTTCACATCAGCCATGACCTGGCCGGAAAGATTGTTGCGCGGATCGAACATCGTCAGCACGACGCCCTGGATGATCAGGCGCGGATTGAGGCCAGCCCGAACCTGCTCCACGGTCTTCAGCAGCTGACTCAGGCCTTCCAGGGCGAAGAACTCGCATTGCAGCGGCACCAGCACCGCATCGGCAGCCGTCATGGCATTGATCGTGATCAGGCTGAGCGAGGGCGGGCAGTCGATCAACACATAAGTGAGATCCTGGCAGCGCTGATCGTAGATCAGCTCGTCGATCGCGTTCTTCAGGCGGTGCGCCCGATCCTTTGCCGAGGCGATCTCGAGCTCGACGCCCAGCAGATCGAGCGTCGACGGCGCCAGGGAGAGCCCGGGCACAGCGGTGGGCTGCAAGGCCTGCCCCAGCCCGACATCGCCGCAAAGTACGTCATAGGTCGAGGATTTTCGGCTGCGGCGATCGACCCCGAGCCCGGTCGAGGCGTTGCCCTGCGGATCGAGATCGACGATCAGCACCTTCTCGCCGATCGCCGCGAGCGCCGTTCCGAGATTGATCGCGGTGGTGGTTTTGCCCACGCCGCCCTTCTGGTTGGCAAGCGCGATCACGCGCGGGCGGCGCGGCGCGGACAAGGGGATGACGTCTGTCATGGATCGGCTCGTCTCTCGGCCGAGCGGACCATCAGGATGCGCCCGGCGTCGTCAGTCACGGAAGAAACGGTTGTTGCTTGAATCTTCCAATATCTGGCCGAGTCGGTCAATTCCGTATCTAGATGTTGTCCCTTGGGAAAGAGGCCGAGCGCGCCAGTTCTCAACAGCTCTTCGCACCAGGCGAGCAACTGGGGGAGCGGGGCGAGGGCCCGCGCCGTCACGACATCGACAGCGCCGGCAAAGCTCCCGACGATCTCCTCGATCCGCGCCGCATGGACCTTGACGCGCGCCCCGGTGACCCGTGCCGCATGCCGCAAGAAGGCGCATTTGCGCGCATTGCTTTCCACCAGGTCGATCTGGCCTTCACCTCGTTCGGCGAGGCAGATGCCGATGACCAGACCCGGAAAGCCGCCGCCCGAGCCGAGGTCGAGCCAACGCTTGCGCTCTGGCGCCAGATTGAAAATCTGGATCGAATCGGCGATGTGGCGTGTCCAGACATCGGCCAGTGTCGCCGAGGACACCAGATTCTTGGCCGCCTGCCAGCGTTCCAGCTCGGCGACCAGAACGCCCAACCGTTCCTCTGTTTCACGTGAAACAGGCGTCAAGCGCAAAGCGTTCTGGCGGTCGCCTTTATCAACAGTCACGCGAGACCTGTGGACAACTGTGCCGCGCGCCCTTTTCGGGCATGGGCCGCGAGCAAGGTCAGCGCCGCCGGAGTCATGCCCTCGATCTTCCCCGCCTGGGCCAAGTCGGCGGGGCGCGCCGCGGCCAACTTGGCCTTGAGCTCGTTCGACAGGCCGGAGATGCCGTCCAGATCGAGATCGGCCGGCACCTTCAACGCCTGGTCCCGCCGATAGGCCTCGATCTCCGCCGCCTGTCGATCGAGATAGACGGCATAGACCGCGTCGGCGCTCACGCGATCGATCACCGCCGGAGAATATGCCCGCAATTGCGGCCAGATCGCTGCCAGCTGTTCGAACGTGACATCGGGATAGGACAGAATCTGGTAGGCGCTGCGCCGCAGCCCGTCCCGATTGAGCTGCAAACCACCGCGCTCGGCCTGCTGGGGCGTCAGGGCGAGAGCCTGGAGTTCGGCCTTCAGGCTCTCGATCTCTTGTTGGCGCGCCTGGAATGCCACAAGTCGCGCCGATCCAACCACGCCGAGCTCCGTGCCGAGCATGGTCAGGCGCTCATCGGCGTTGTCGACCCGCAACGATAGCCGGAATTCGGCGCGGGAGGTGAACATTCGATACGGCTCCGTAACGCCATGGGTCACCAGGTCATCGACGAGAACGCCGATATAGGACCGCGCCCTGTCGAACACGACAGGCGCCGCGCCTCCCGCCAGCCGCGCCGCATTGAGCCCGGCGAGCAGGCCCTGAGCCGCCGCCTCCTCATAGCCGGTGGTGCCGTTGATCTGGCCAGCCAGGAAGAGCCCGGCAATCGCGCGGGTCTCGAGCGTGTTCTGCAAGGCGCGCGGATCGACGAAATCATACTCGATGGCGTAACCGGGACGCAGCATAGTCGCTCGTTCCAGTCCCGGAATGGTCTTGAGCAGGCCGCTTTGCACATCCTCCGGCAAGGAGGTCGAGATCCCGTTCGGATAGACCGTGTCGTCGTCGAGCCCCTCGGGCTCGAGAAAGATCTGGTGGCCGTCGCGGTCGCCGAACCGGCCGACCTTGTCTTCGATCGATGGGCAATAGCGCGGGCCACGGCCCTCGATCTGCCCCGAAAACATCGGCGCGCGGTGAAGATTGGCGCGAATCAGGTCATGTCCCGCCGAGGTCGTGCGCGTGATGCCGCAGCATATCTGCGGATTCTTGATCTGGCTGGTCAGAGCCGAGAACGGCTCCGGCGGCGTGTCGCCCGGCTGCATCTCCAGCGCCGCCCAGTCGATGGTCCGACCGTCGAGCCGGGGAGGCGTCCCGGTCTTGAGCCGACCGAGCGGAAAGCCGTGCCGCTCCAGTGTCGCCGACAGGCCCAGCGAGGGAGCCTCGCCCACGCGGCCGGCCGGAATCTTGGTTTCCCCGATATGAATCAGGCCGCGCAAAAACGTCCCGGTCGTCACGACGACCGTTCCGGTCGCGAATCGACGTCCATCGGCCAGCAGCACCGCCGATACGCGGCCCTCGCTGATCTCCACGTCGAACACGTCGCCGGCGATGACCTCAAGATTGGGCCATGCCTGGAGCAGTTCCTGCACGGCGTTCCGATAGAGCTTGCGATCCGCCTGGGCACGGGGGCCACGGACCGCCGGCCCCTTGCGGCGATTGAGCATCCGGAACTGGATGCCGCCGCGATCGGCCGCGAGCGCCATGATGCCGTCGAGAGCGTCGATCTCGCGAACCAGATGGCCCTTGCCCAGCCCGCCGATCGCCGGGTTGCACGACATGACCCCGATGAAGTCCGGCTTGTGCGTGACCAGAGCCGTGCGCGCGCCGTAACGCGCCGCAGCCGCGGCGGCCTCGGCGCCGGCATGGCCGCCACCGACGACGATGACATCGTAGGGTTGCGCGAAACTCGACATCGGGTTTCGCTAGCGAAGCCCGGCAGAGCGGTCAATCACCGAATGCGCGATGCGCCGCAGGGTCTCCTACTTGCCGATGCAGAATCCGGCAAAGAGCGTGTCCAGCACGTCCTCGACGCCGATCCGCCCGACCAGCCGCTCGAGCGCCATCACCGCGAGGCGGATGTCCTCGGCCAATAGCTCGCTCGGGGCACCCGGCGATGCGGCCATGCGTTCGAGGGCTTCGATGGCAGCAGCGACCGCGGCGCGGTGCCGTTCGCGCGTCAGCAGGGCCGGCTCACCCTGGGCCAGCCCGCGCAGCCGGGCGACGATCGCCGACAGCAGCTCGGCAAGTCCCTGGCCATTTGCCACGGATATGGCGTGCTCATCCGGCCGCACGCTGCCCGCGAGGTCGCTCTTGGTCGCCACCGCAAGGGTGGCCGCATCCGCGGGCATTCGAAACGGGTCCGAATCGACAGCCCGCAGGCTCAGCACGAGATCGGCGCGTTCGACAAGAGCCTGGGCGCGCCTGACACCCTCCGCCTCCACCGGATCGGCGCTCTCGCGCAACCCGGCCGTGTCGATCAGGATTACCGGCAGACCGTCGAGATCGAGCCGGACTTCGAGCGCATCGCGCGTCGTGCCGGCGACGGGCGAGACGATCGCCACGTCGCGGCGCGCCAGCGCATTCAGCAGGCTCGACTTGCCGGCGTTGGGCGGGCCGGAGAGGACCACCACGAAACCCTCGCGCACGCGCTCCCCCATCGAGAAGCTTCCCAGCGCCTGACGCAGCGACCCGAGGACCGCTTGGGCGATCTGCAGGGCTTCCTCCTGTAGTGGGCCCTCGACATCCCCTTCGTCGGAGAAGTCGATCTCGGCGGCAAGCAAGGTCATGGCTTCCAGAAGCGCGCTGCGCCATTGCCCGGCCTGAAGGCCGAGAGCGCCTTCCATCTGGCGCAGCGCCTGGCGCCGCTGCCATTCCGTCTCCGAATCGATCAGGTCTCCCAGGCCTTCGACAGCGGCGAGGTCGAGCTTGCCGGCCTCGAAGGCCCGGCGCGTGAACTCGCCGGCCTCGGCGAGCCTGACTCCCGGTAGTGCCGTCAGGCGACGAAGTAGTGCCGCCAGCACGGCGCGTGAGCCATGTACCTGAAATTCCGCGACATCCTCGCCAGTGAAGCTGGTAGGGCCGGGGAAGAACAGAACGAGTCCCCTGTCGATCTCGTCGCCCGCCTCGTCCCGGAGGGTTCGCAGCGTCGCCACCCGGGGCGGGGGCAGGACTCCGGCGGTCGTTTCGAGAGCGAATCGAGTCTTCGGGCCCGACACGCGCAGGACCGCCACGCCCGCCCGGCCGGGTGCCGACGAGACCGCGACGATGGTAGGCTGGTGCGTCCGATCGATCATGGCGCCACTCCGGCGCCGGGAAGGAGCGTCCGATGAACCGCCTCTCCGGAGCCGCCAGCCCCTATCTGCTCCAGCATCGCGACAACCCCGTCGACTGGTGGGAATGGAGTCCGGAGGCCTTCGCCGAGGCGAAACGCAGCAACCGCCCCGTTCTGCTCTCGGTCGGCTATGCCGCCTGCCATTGGTGCCATGTGATGGCGCATGAGAGCTTCGAGAATCCGGCAACGGCCGCCGTCATGAACGAGCTCTTCGTGAACATCAAGGTCGATCGGGAGGAGCGCCCCGACATCGACCATGTCTACATGACCGCCCTGCACAGTCTCGGCGAGCAGGGCGGCTGGCCCCTGACAATGTTCCTGACGCCGGATGGCGATGCCTTCTGGGGCGGCACCTATTTTCCGCCCGAGGCCCGCCACGGCCGCCCGTCCTTCATCGCCGTCCTGCGCCAGATCGCGACGATTTTCCAGCGCGAGCCGCAGCGCATTGCCGGCAATGCCGGGGCCATCCGAAGCGCGCTGCGGCGTGCCGAGGAATTGCCGCTCGGCACCGGCAGCGAGCCGGATCTCGATCATCTCGCGGTGCAGATCGGCGGCGCCTTCGATGCCCGCCATGGCGGGCTGCGAGGCGCGCCGAAGTTCCCGAACACCGGCCTGATCGAATTGCTCTGGCGAGCCGGCACGCGGACGCCCGCCGGCGAGCCGGCGCTCGCGGCCGCCGTGCTGACGCTGGAGCAGATGGCGCGCGGTGGCATCCATGATGATCTTGGCGGCGGCTTCGCCCGCTACGCCGTCGATGAGCGCTGGCTCGTGCCGCATTTCGAGAAGATGCTCTATGACAACGCGCAGCTGCTGGCGCTCTATGCGCTCGAAGCCAATCGTAGCGGCAGCACCCTCGCCCGCGAGGCTGCGGAGGGAATCGTAGGCTGGCTCGAACGCGAAATGCTGCTGCCGGAAGGCGCCTTCGCCGCCAGCCTCGATGCCGATTCCGAGGGCGTCGAGGGGCGATACTATGTCTGGTCGCTCGCCGAGCTCGTCTCGCTCCTCGGTGCCGAGGACGCCGCGCTGTTCGCACGCCATTATGACGTGACCGAGCACGGCAACTGGGACGAGACCAACATCCTCAACCGGCTCGATACACCCGATCCGGACCAGGATGCCGCATCGCGCCTCGCGCCGATGAAGCGCCGGCTTCTCGCCGAGAGGGCAAAGCGCGTCAGGCCGGGCCGCGACGACAAGATCCTCGCCGATTGGAACGGCCTGGCGATTGCCGCCCTGGCGCGCGCCTCCGCTCTGCTGGACAAGCCTCGCTGGCTCGATCTAGCGGAAAACGCCTACCGTTTCGTCGCCGAATCGATGTCGGACGGCGAGGGCCTCGCCCATTCCTATCGGCAAGGCCGGCGGATCGCACCCGGCTTCGCGCTCGATCATGCGGCGATGACGGACGCCGCCCTGGCGCTGCACGATGCCACGCTGGACCTGCGCTACCTCGGCGACGCGCGACGCTGGGGCGCGCATCTCGAACGGCACTACCGCGATGACCGAACCGGTCTTCTCGGGATGACCAGGTCGGACTCGGCCGCGCTACCGGTGTCGCCGCGGCCTACGCATGACGACGCCGTGCCGAATGCCATCGGCGTCCACGCCGCGAACCTCGTGCGGATCGCAGCCAAGACCGGCTCGGAAGCCGCCAGCGATCAGGCGAGGCGCTTCATGACCGCGGCGCTGGGGGCCGCCGCCCGCGCTCCGCTGGCGCATGGCTCCGTGCTCAATGCCTTTGACCTGGCGCGCAACGGCGCCGAGATCGTCCTGGCGGGACCCGACCGGGCGGCCTTTCACCGCGCGGCGCGCGCGCTCCGCTTTACCGCGACGATACTGGTCGATTGCCCGGACGCCGCAGCCTTGGCGCCCGGGCATCCGGCCAGCGCGATGCTCCGCGAAGCCGGGCCTAGCGCCGCCTTCATCTGCTTCGAGGGCCGCTGCCTGCCGCCCGTCACGGATCCGAATCGATTGGCCGAAGCGGTAGCCGCCGGCCGCTGAGATCCAAAAAGAAGGCACCGCCGATCCAGCTGGAACGGCGGTGCCCCGCTTTTCGTAAAGATGCTTCCGAGCTGGCTCAGGTATTCATCGAATCGAAGAATTCCGAGTTCTGCTTGGTCTGGCGCAGCTTGTCGATGAGGAACTCGATCGCGTCCTGCGGCCCCATCGGGTTGAGGATGCGGCGCAGCACATAGGTCTTCTGCAAGTCGGAGCGCGGCGTGATGAGCTCCTCCTTGCGGGTGCCCGATTTGAGAATGTCGATCGCCGGGAAGATGCGCTTGTCGGCCACCTTGCGGTCGAGCACGATCTCGGAGTTGCCGGTGCCCTTGAACTCCTCGAAGATCACCTCGTCCATGCGCGAGCCGGTATCGATCAGCGCGGTCGCGACGATGGTCAGCGAGCCGCCTTCCTCGATGTTGCGCGCTGCGCCGAAGAAGCGCTTCGGCCGCTGCAGGGCGTTGGCGTCGACACCGCCGGTCAGGACCTTGCCGGAGGACGGCACGACCGTGTTGTAGGCGCGGCCGAGACGCGTGATCGAATCGAGCAGGATGACGACGTCACGGCCGTGCTCGACGAGACGCTTCGCCTTCTCGATCACCATCTCCGCAACCTGGACGTGGCGCGAGGCCGGCTCGTCGAAGGTCGAGGACACGACCTCGCCCTTCACCGAGCGCTGCATGTCGGTGACTTCCTCGGGCCGCTCGTCGATCAGCAGCACGATCAGATAGCACTCGGGATGGTTGGTGGTGATGGACTGCGCGATGTTCTGCAGCAGCACGGTCTTGCCGGTGCGCGGCGGGGCGACGATCAGGGCGCGCTGGCCCTTGCCGATCGGTGCCACGATGTCGATGACACGCGGCGAGAAATCCTTCTTCGTGGGGTCCTGGACCTCGAGCTTCAGCCGCTCGTCCGGATAGAGCGGGGTGAGGTTGTCGAAGTGGATCTTGTGCTTGATCTTCTCCGGGTCTTCGAAATTGACCGTGTTGACCTTGAGCAGCGCGAAATAGCGCTCGCCGTCCTTGGGGCCGCGAATCGGCCCCTCGACCGTATCGCCGGTGCGCAGGCCGAACTTCCGGATCTGCGAGGGCGAGACATAGATGTCGTCGGGACCGGGCAGGTAATTCGAATCAGGCGAGCGCAGGAAGCCGAAACCGTCCTGCAACACCTCGACCACACCTTCGCCGAGGATCTCGGTCTCGCGCGCGGCGAGCTGCTTGAGGATGGCGAACATCAGCTCCTGCTTGCGCATGGTGCTGGCGTTCTCGACCTCCACCTCCTCGGCGAAGGACAGCAGTTCGGTCGGCGATTTGCTCTTGAGCTCTTGGAGCTTGATTTCCCGCATGGGGCACCCGGATCGTAAACGCCCGCGACGGCGGGAGTAGGGATGGTACTGGAGTGATCGACTATGGTCCGGACCGGACCTGCGCTGGGTTGCGCGTCACGAGCTGCTGCAACGGCAGCCGGCTCACGAACGGTCGACAACAGGGAGGACGCTGGAGAAGCGCACCGATCTGATAACGGGAATCGTCGCCGGGCTCAAGCGGGAAACGACGGCCCGCTTCAGAACGGCTTCACGATGACGAGAATCACGATGGCCGCCATCAGCAGCGCCGGTACCTCGTTGAGGATTCGATAGAAGCGCGCCGGCTTGTCGTTGCGATCCTCGGCAAAGGCCCTGACCCGGCCGGCAAGGTAGCCATGGATGCCGGAGAGAATCAGCACCAGCAGGATCTTGGCGTGAAGCCAGCCGCCCTTGAAGGCGAAAGCGGACCAGGCGAGGTAAAGCCCGAGCACCCAGGTCACGATCATCGCCGGATTGATGATGCCCTTGAGCAGGCGCCGTTCCATGACCTTGAAGGTCTCGGATTGGATCGAGCCGACCTGGGCTTCCGCGTGGTAGACCATCAGGCGGGGCAGGTAGAGCATCCCCGCCATCCACGAGATGACCGCCATGACGTGGAAGGCTTTGACCCATTCATACATGGCGCGAACTCCCTAGCCCCGAACCGCCTTGAGCAGGCGTTCGACATGCGCGATCGGCGTATCCGGCAGAATGCCGTGACCGAGATTGAACACGAAAGGCGCCTCGCCGAAAGCCGTGCGGATCGCCTCGACCTCGCGCTCCAGCTCGGGCCCGCCCGCGCGCAGGACCAGCGGGTCGAGATGACCCTGCACCGGAACGAGCGACTGGATCGCCGCGCGAGCGAAATCGCGGTTGATCTCGCTTTCGAGGCTCACCGCGTCGACCCCCGTGCCGCGGACATAATCCGGGATCATCGTCCCTGCGCCCCGCGGAAAGCCGATGATGCGGGCCTGCGGATGCGCAGCCCGCACGCCATCGACGATCCGCCTCGTCGGCGCGATGCACCAGCGCTGGAAATCACCGGGCGACAGCACGCCCGCCCAGCTGTCGAAGATCTGCACCGCATCCACACCCGCAGCGATCTGGGCGTTGAGATAGCCGATCGAGGTCGCGACGATCCGGTCGATGATCGCGGCAAACAGTTCGGGCTCGGCAGCGAACAGGGCCCGCGCGGGCCCTTGGTCCGGCGTGCCGCGGCCGGCGACCATATAGGTCGCGACCGTCCAGGGCGCCCCGCAGAACCCGATGAAGCCAGTCGAGCCCGGCAGGGCGCGGCGCACCCGCCGGACCGTCTCGATGATCGGGGAAAGCTTGTCGGCATCGGCGAGGCCATCGATCTCGTCCAGCCTCACCCGGCTCGCAACGGGATCGAGCCGCGGGCCTTCGCCTTCGACGAACCACAGCTTCTGGCCGAGCGCCTGGGGGACGACGAGAATGTCGGAGAACAGGATCGCGGCATCGAAGCCGAACCGGCGGATCGGTTGGAGCGTGACCTCGGCCGCCAGAGCAGGATCGTAGCAGAGCGCGAGGAAACTGCCTGCCTTGGCGCGCACCTCGCGGTACTCCGGGAGATAACGGCCGGCCTGTCGCATCAGCCAGACGGGAGGGACGGAGGTTGTCTCGCCAGCGAGCGCCCGCAGAAAGGCAGGCCGTTCGTGCGTCGCTGGGCCTGTCGGGCGATCCATCTCACATCCTCTCAAGAAAGAATCCTATTTAAAGATTCTTTTTCTTTGACTCTTGGGCAGGGGGAGATAGCCCGCCGCAATTCCATCCACAACCGGTCCACAGGCGGTGGGACAGCAGGTCGCGGCCCGACCCGACCCGATGCCGCCCGTTAAGACTCTATTAAGGAATTGGAATCCGCCGCCTCGAAGCGGCACGCCGGAATGATTCACGTGAAACACTTTCTTTACCATGCACAGCCGCCACGCTGTTGACGGTTATCGGCGGTTGTCCAGAGGCCTCGCCGAACTGCTCTGGTTACGAGTCTTATCCACATCGCTCCCGGCCGCTCTGGACAAGCTGCCCGGCTGGCATCCGCGGCGTCGGGATTTGCCAAAGGCGCACCTCGCGTGAGAGGACAGGCGAGCTTCAGCGCGAGGGCTGCCGTGGTCCGCAACTATTTCCATCTTCATCTCGTCTCGGACGCTACCGGCGAGACCCTGATCGCCGTCAGCCGCGCCGCTGCCGCGCAGTACGAGACCGTATCCGCGATCGAGCATGTCTATCCGCTGGTGCGCTCGGAGGCGCAGCTCGCTCGCGTGCTGGCCGAGATCGAATCCTCGCCGGGCGTCGTGCTCTACACGCTGGTCGAGCCGGAATGGCAGGAGAAGCTCGAGACTTTCTGCCGCGAGCTCGGCTGCCCGTGCCTGTCGGTTCTGCAGCCGGTGCTCTCGCTGTTCCAGTCCTATCTCGGCCAGGCCTCGGCGACGAAGCCGGGCGCCCAGCACGTGCTGAACACCGAATATTTCCGCCGCATCGACGCGATGAACTACACGCTGCTGCACGACGATGGGCAGATGGGCGGCGACCTCGACAATGCTGACGTGATTCTGGTCGGCATCAGCCGGACCTCGAAGACCCCGACCAGCATCTATCTCGCCAACCGTGGCATCAAGACCGCCAACATCCCGCTGGTGCCGAACGTGCCGCTCCCGCTCGAGCTAGACTCCGCCAAGAAGCCGCTGATCGTCGGTCTGGTCGCCAGCCCGGACCGCATCGTCCAGATCAGGCAGAACCGCCTGCTCTCGCTGCGCGCCGACGACGAGACGCCCTATGTCGACCCGGCGGCGGTCGCCGACGAGGTGGCCCAGTCGCGCCGGCTTTGCGCCCGCAAGGGCTGGCCCGTGATCGATGTCACCCGCCGCTCGATCGAGGAGACTGCCGCCTCGATCCTCGATCTGCTGCGCGACCACCGCATGAAGTTCATCGCGACATGACGGGCCTCTGGCTCGCCGCTGCGCCGCTCGTCCTCGCCTCGGGCAGCGCGACACGCCGCGACATGCTGGTTGCGGCCGGGCTGCCGGTCGAGATCGTGAAGCCGGCGATCGACGAGCGTGCGGTCGAGAAGCCGCTGGCCGCGCAAGGTCTCCCGGCGGATCGGATCGCCGTTGCCCTGGCGGAGGCCAAGGCGCTCGCTGTTTCGAGGCTGCACCGCGGCCGGATCGTGCTGGCGGCCGACCAGACTCTCATCTGCGCCGGTCGGTCCTTTCACAAGCCGGAGAACCCGGCGGCCACCGCCGAGCAGATCGCCGCATTGTCGGGACGGGCGCACGAGCTGCATTCGGCCTTCGTTCTGGCGCGTGACGGAACGGCCCTCGCCAGCGGCTGCGACACGGCCCGGCTGACGATGCGCCGGCTCGATCCCCAATTCATTGCCCGCTATGTCGAGGCGGCCGGCCCCGTCATTTTCTCGAGTGTCGGCGGCTACCAGCTCGAGGGCGTCGGTGCCCAGCTGTTCGAGCGGATCGAGGGGGATCACTTCACCATTCTCGGCCTGCCCTTGCTGCCCGTCCTCGCCGCCCTGCGTGATCTGGGCCATCTCGCCCGCTGAACCGGACCCGACCATGTCTCCTCGCTGCTTCGTCATTGGCCATCCGATCGCACATTCGCGCTCGCCGCTGATCCACCGTGAATGGCTGAGGCAGTACGGGATCGCCGGCTCCTATGAACGCATCGACGTGGCCCCGGTCGATCTGCCGGCCTTCGTCGCGAGGTTGCGAGACGGCGAGTTCGCCGGCGGCAACGTCACGGCGCCGCTCAAGGAAGCGATGATGGCGCTGGTCGACGAGGTCAGCGAGGCGGGCCGGGTCGTCGGGGCCGTCAACACGCTCTGGCGCGATGCCGGCCGGATCATCGCGGATAACACCGATGTGTCCGGCTTCCTCGCTCATCTCGACGCGACCGTCCCCGATTGGGAAGGCCGGGTGAAGGCGATCCTCGTCCTCGGAGCCGGTGGCGCTGCGCGTGGCGTCGCCTTCGGTCTCCAGTCGCGCGGGATCGGCCGCATCCTGATCGCCAACCGCAGCCGCGCTCGCGCCGACGAGCTCGCCGCAGCTTTCGGAGCGCCGTTGGAGGCGATCGATTGGGAGCGCCGGAGCGAGGCCGTCGGGCAGGCCGACCTCATTGTCAACACGACGCCGCTTGGTCTGCAGGGCAAGCCGCCGCTGGAGATGGACCTCTCGACTCTGCGGCCGGGCACCATCGTCGACGACATCAACTACGTTCCGTTGAAGACGGCTCTACTCGCCGAGGCCGAGCGTCGCGGCGGCATCCTCGTCGATGGGCTCGGCATGCTGCTGCATCAGGCGACGCCGGGTTTCGCCCGCTGGTTCGGGGTCGACCCGCAGGTCACGCCGGCGCTGCGCCGGCTGATCGAAACGGATATCCTTTAGGCCTGATTCGCAGGGAAGCGGAATGACCTTCGTGCTGGGCCTCACGGGCTCGATCGGCATGGGCAAATCGACGACCGCCGCGCTTTTCGTGAAGCGGGGCGTGCCGCTGCACGATGCCGACGCGGCCGTGCACCGCCTACATCGCGGCCGGGCCGCCGGGCCGATCGCGGCGGCCTTTCCCGGTACCGTCATCGACGGGGTGGTCGATCGCGCGAAACTCGGCGCCGCGGTGCTCGGCAAGCCGGACGCACTCAGACAGCTCGAAGCGATCATCCATCCGCTGGTGCGGGAGGAGGAGGAAGCGTTCGTCGCCGGCTGCCGCAAGGAGGGCGCAGGGCTCGCGGTCATCGATGTGCCGCTCCTGCTGGAGACGGGCGGCGAGAGCCGCTGCGATGCCGTGCTGGTGGTGACGGCGCCGGCCGAGGTCCAGCGCGAGCGCGTCCTGGCGCGCCAAGGCATGACGGCGGAGAAGCTGGCGGCGATCCTGTCGCGCCAGATGCCGGATGCCGAAAAGCGCCGGCATGCCCATTTCCTTGTGGACACCTCCCGCGGCCTGATGGCCGCAGACCGGCAGGTCGGCTCTATCCTGACGGCGCTCGCCGGGCGCCCCGGCCGCGTCGCAGCCGCGAAACTCCAGGCGGAGTCCTGATCCGATGCGCGAGATCGTTCTCGATACCGAAACTACCGGCGTCGAAGCCAATAACGGTGACCGCATCGTCGAGATCGGCTGCGTCGAACTGATCAATCATTGCCCGACCGGGCGCACCTATCACGTCTATATCAATCCCGAGCGTTCGATGCCGATCGAGGCCTTCAACGTCCACGGGCTTTCGGAGGCGTTCCTCTCGGAGAAGCAGGTCTTCGCCGAGATCGCTCACGAGTTCGCCGAGTTCATCGCCGGGGCCCGGCTGGTGATCCACAATGCCGCCTTCGACGTCGGCTTCATCAACATGGAATTCAAGCGCCTCGGCCTGCCGCCGATCGAGCCTGCGAACGTGGTCGATTCGCTCTCGATGGCGCGGCGCAAGCATCCGGGTGCCTCCAACAGCCTCGACGCGCTCTGCTCGCGCTACGGCATCGACAACAGCCGCCGCACCAAGCACGGGGCGCTGCTCGATTCCGAGATCCTGGCCGAAGTCTATATCGAGCTGATCGGTGGCAAGCAGGCTTCGCTCGGCCTTGGCGTCGGGGCCGCGGCGGGCCGCCCGGGTCTGGCCGCGCCGGTGCTGGAGAAGCCGCAGCGGCTCCGCCCGCTGGCACCCCGCCTCGACGCGGCCGCCATCCAGGCGCATGAGACCTTCATTCTCAATGCCCTGAAGGCGCCGCTCTGGAAGGGCTATCTCGGCATCACCGACGAGGCGGCCCAGTAACGGCTCAGCGGCTGCGCCCGCTGGCACGCCGCGACAGCATGTTCAGAGCCTCGACCAGCGCCGAGAAGGCCATCGCCGCGTAGATGTAGCCCTTCGGCACATGCATGCCGAAGCCCTCCGCGATCAGCGTGCCGCCGATCATCAGCAGGAAGCCCAGCGCCAGCATCACGATGGTCGGGTTCCGCTCGATGAAGCGTGCCAGCGGCTCGGCGGCGAGCAGCATCGTCAGGACCGCGACGATCACGGCAATGACCATGACCGGCACATGTTCGGTCATGCCGACGGCGGTGATGATCGAATCGATCGAGAAGACCAGGTCGAGCAGCAGGATCTGTGCGATCACGCTGCCGAAATTCGCCGCGGCGGCCCGGCCGCCGTCGAACAGGTCCGGCCCGGGATCGGGATCGACCTTGTGGTGGATCTCCTTCGTCGCCTTCCAGACCAGGAAGAGGCCGCCCGCGATCAGGATGAGATCCCGCCACGAGAAGGAATGACCGAGGACGGAGAATACCGGAGCCGTCAGCTTGACGATGATGGCGACGGTGCCGAGCAGCGCCAGCCGCAGGACCAGCGCCAGCCCGATGCCGATCCTGCGGCCCTTGGCCCGCTGATGCTCCGGCAGCTTGTTGGTCAGGATCGAGATGAAGATCAGGTTGTCGATGCCGAGCACGACCTCCATGGCGATCAGTGCTCCGAGCGCGGCCCACACGGCCGGGTCGGAAGCAAGCGTCATCAGGGCGTCCATCGGGTCTCCATCGGATACGGAAAAGGCGGGCGTCCCGGTGGGGCGTCCGCCATCAGCCTGACCGACATGGAGAAGGGCAAGGTGCCCTGCAAGGGCAACAATCATTCGCAACAAACGAAAAAGGGCCCCTTCCGGGGCCCTTTCGCGATTGGGGAGCGCTTGGGCTCAGGAGTTGGCGGCGCCGCCCTGGCCCATCTCCTCCATGCGCTGCTGGTACAACGCGGCGAAATCGATCGGCGGCACGTAGAAGGCCGGAAAGCCGCCGTTCTGCACCGCCTCCGCGATGATCTGCCGCGCGAAGGGGAAGAGCAGGCGCGCGCAGTCGATCACCAGCACGGGGTGGATGTGCTCCTCCGGGATGTTCTGCAGCCGGAAGACGCCGGCATAGCTCAGGTCGAAGGCGAACAGCGTTTCGTTGTTGAGCTCGGCCTTGCCCTCGAGCTTCAGCACGGTCTCGTAGTCCGGGCCGCCGAGGCCGGTCGTCCCGACATTGACCTGCAGCGACATCTGCGGGCCGTTCTGGGCCTCCTGCTGGGCCAGCGCGCGGGGCGCCTTGGGGTTCTCGAAGGAGAAATCCTTGGTGTACTGGATCAGGGCGTTGAGGCTCGGAGCCGCATCCGCGGTGCCGGCGCCGTTGCCGTTGGGAAGTTCGTTGGCCATCGGTCCCATCTTGTTCTGGCAGGCTGTCTCGGGAAGTCCCGCGCCGCTTTCCGGCAGGGGGGACTGCGCTGCGCCTCCGGGGGCGACGCGCGCGTCGGCTATCATGGACGGGAAGGCGGCACAAGAACTCGCCTTCACAACGTCGGGGGTGGATGTTACGAGCCTGTCTCACCATATGACGGTGGTGACGGCCTGCCGCCGGCGATCCGGCGCAGCCTGGACCAAGACAAGAATGGGGAGCCGCGGGTCAGTCTTCGATGCAAAATTCCTTCGACATTACGACTCTGGTCTTCTTGGCTCTGGCCGTTTTCGTCGCCTGGAAGCTGCGCTCGGTCCTCGGTCAGAAGACCGGGCACGAGCAGCCGCCGAAGGACCCCTTCGTCCGGCGCGAGACGCCGCCGATGCGCCCCGACCAGGGCCAGGCGCCGGACAAGCGCGACAATGTCATCCGCCTGCCGGGTGCGGCGAACGACCCTGCGGCCGCAGCGACCCCGGTGGCCGAGCGCTGGAAGGACATCGCACCGCCGGATTCCCCGGTCAGCAACGGCATCGAGGCGATCGTCCGGCAGGAGCCGGATTTCGATCCGCAGGCCTTCGTCGGCGGTGCCAAATCCGCTTATGAGACGATTGTCACCGCGTTCGCCCGCGGCGATCGCAAGACGTTGAAGACCCTTCTGGCCAAGGAGGTCTATGAAGGCTTCGAGCAGGCGATCACCGAGCGCGAGAAGCGTGGCGAGAAGGCCGAATCCAACTTCGTCTCGATCGACAAGGCCGATCTCACGGCCGTGGAGCTCAAGGGCAAGGCGGCCCAGGTCACCGTCGCTTTCGTCTCGCAGCTGATCAGCGTGACCCGCGACGCGCAGGGGAATGTCGTCGACGGCAGCGCCGACCAGGTCTCGGAGGTCAACGACATCTGGACCTTCGCGCGCCAGCTCGGCAGCCGCGACCCCAACTGGCTGCTCGTCGCGACCGAAGCCGGGGCGTGATCGGTGCCGCCGCGGCCGCGCTCGCAGTGTTCGCGGCTGCTTCTCTCGCGCCGATGACGGCCATGGCCACGCCGCCTTTTCTCCTGCCGAACGGCGCCCGCGCCGAGCCGCTTTCGCCCGATCGGATCGCTGGGTGGCGTCAGGACGACCACGGCAGGGCTTTCGCCATCTTCGCGCAGGGCTGCATGGCGGACCCGCCGCTGCGCCAGGGGGTGCCGGTGCCGGAGGCACTGGTCGCCGTTTGCGAGAAAGCGAAAGCTCTGGTCGCTGCCGGCTCCGTGAGCGCCGATCAGGCCCGCGGCTTCTTCGAGCGGAACTTCAGCTTCTGGCGCATCCGCCCGGCCGACGCCGAGACCGGCTTCATGACCGGCTATTTCGAGCCCGAGTTCGAAGGTTCGCTGACGCGGTCCGAGGCTTTTCCGACGCCGCTCTACGACCGTCCCAAGGATCTGGTGACGCGATTCCCCGAGGATGACTGGCCGGGCCTCGACAAGACGCTCTCCGCAGCGCGCCGCACCGCCAAGGGGCTCGAACCTTTTCCGGACCGGGCCGCGATCGAGGATGGCGCGCTCGACGGGCAGGGTCTGGAGATCCTCTGGCTGCGCGACCCGGTCGACCGGTTCGTGCTGCAGGTGCAGGGTTCCGGCCGCGTGCGCCTGCCGGACGGCTCGGTGACGCGGCTGGTCTATTCGGGCCGCAACGGCCTGCCCTATACCTCGCTCGGCCGCGTGCTCAGCCAGCGCGAGAACATCCCGCCCGGTGAGATGACCATGGATCGGCTCATCGCGCGGCTGAAGGCCGATCCTGTCTTCGCGCGCGACCTCATCCGCCTCAACCGCTCTTTCGTCTTCTTCACCCGCCGCGACGATCTGCCCGCCGAAGCCGGGCCGATCGGCGGTGCCGGGCTGCCGCTGACGCCCCTGCGCAGCATCGCCGTCGATCGCCATGTCTGGCCCTATGGGCTGCCGGTCTGGATCGACGCGACCATTCCGGATGGCGCCGGCGGCGACGCGCATCTCGCCCGGCTGACGGTCGCGCAGGACACCGGTTCCGCAATCCTCGGTCCAGCCCGGATGGACCTCTTCGTCGGCTCCGGCCCGGTCGCGGGGCATCGCGCCGGACTGATCCGGCATCCGGTTTCCTTCACCGTGCTCTGGCCGCGCTGAGATGCGGTCGCGGCGGGGCAAGACGCTGAGCGAGGCCGATATCGCGCTCTGGCGACAGGTGGCGCGTTCGGTCAAGCCGTTGCCGGGCCGTGCGCCGATCGAGCCCGAGCCGCCACCGCCCGCCGCGCCGGTTCCGGCGGAAACCTCCATGCTGGTGATCGCTGCAGCCGCGTCGGCCAAGGTGGTGCCGCCCGCCGCCCCGCCGCTGGCGCCGATCGAGCGCCGCCTGCGCACCCAGCTCCGGCGCGGGCGCCAGGACATCGAGGCCTCGATCGACCTCCACGGCATGCGCCAGGACGAGGCGCATCTGGCGCTGGGCGGCTTCCTGCGGCGGGAGCAGGCGCGCGGCACGCGCCTTTGCCTTGTCGTCACCGGCAAGGGCGGCCCGGCTCCGGCTCTCTTCGGCGAGGAGCGCGGGGTCCTGCGCCGCATGGTGCCGCACTGGCTGAGGCTGTCCGAGCTGCGCCCGCTGGTGCTGGGCTTCGAGGAGGCCGAGCAACGCCATGGCGGTGCCGGCGCGCTCTATGTCCGCCTGAGGCGGCTCAGGGAGCATGGGCCGTGACGCCCTTCGGCCGGCGCGTGCGCGAGCATCGCGCGAAGCGCGGCATCACGCTCGCGCAGATGGCCGAGGGGCTCGGCGTCACGCCGGCCTATCTCTCGGCGCTGGAGCACGGCAAGCGCGGCCGCCCGACCTTCACGCTGATCCAGGGCACGATCCACCTTCTCGGCATCATCTGGGACGAGGCCGACGAGCTCGTCCGCCTTGCCGATCTCTCCCATCCGCGGGTGACGGTCGATACGGCAGGGCTGGACGCCGAAGCGACGCTTTTCGCCAACCGGCTCGCCCGGGAGATCGGCGCGCTCGATGCCGAGGATCTGCGGCGCCTCGGCGGAATCCTCGATGAGGCCGCCGCCCGCCGCGACCCGCCGGCTTGACCCGAAACCGGCCGGATGCGACACGGCCGCCACCCTTCCTTCCGGCCATCCAGCGCCGCGCCAATCCGGACCCATTCATGACCAGCACCCGTACGGACGTCCTCGCCCTCGGCAACGCCATCGTCGACGTTCTCGCTTCCGCCGAGGAGGACTTCCTGGCTGCGCAGAAGCTGACCAAAGGCGCGATGATGCTGATCGACGAGGAGCGCGCCGAGCAGCTCTATGCGGCTATGGGCCCGGCGCGCATCATCTCGGGCGGCTCGGCCGCGAACACCATCGCGGGCCTCGCCTCCTTCGGCGGCAAGGGCGCCTTCATCGGCAAGGTCCGCGGCGACGAGCTCGGCAAGCTCTATCGTCATGACCTGACCTCGCTCGGCGTCGCCTTCGGCACGGCCGACGCGACGGAAGGCCCGGCCACGGCCCGTTCCTTCATCATCGTCACGCCGGATGGCGAGCGCACGATGAACACCTATCTCGGCGCCTGCCAGGGCCTCTCGGCCGCCGATGTCGACGCCAAGGCTGTGGAGGCCGCCGATATCGTCTATCTCGAAGGCTATCTCTGGGACCCGCCGGCGGCGAAGGACGCCTTCCGCAAGGCCTCCGAGATCGCGCACAAGGCCGGCGGCCGCGTCGCCATCACCCTCTCCGATTCCTTCTGCGTCGACCGCTATCGCGACGAGTTCGTCGGCCTGATCCGCAACCGCATGGTCGATCTCGTCTTCGCCAATGAGCACGAGCTCAAGAGCCTGTACCAGACCTCGGATTTCGACACGGCCCTGTCCTGGCTGCGCTCGGAGAACATTTTGGCTGTCGTCACCCGTTCGGAAAAAGGCGCGCTCGCCGTGACGCCGGACGGCATCGTCGAGGAGCCGGTCTTCCCGGTCGAGCGCGTGGTCGATGCGACCGGCGCCGGTGATCTCTTCGCTGCGGGCTTCCTCCATGGGCTGACCTCGGGCCGCGAGACGCGCGACTGCCTGCGTCTTGGCGCGCTCGCCGCGGCCGAGATCATCTCGCATGTCGGGGCCCGCCCCGATGTCAGCTTGAAGACGCTGGCGGGGAATGAAGGACTGCTCTGAGCTCTTCCTTCTCTCTTCTGGGAGAGAAGGTCTCCGGTTCAGCAGACGAATGAAGAAAGGGCTGCATCAGCGGCCCTTTCTTGTTTTTGGCTGAGGTCTTGCCCTCGGTTGCTACGGCTCCGCCGTGCCAACCTCTCCGCCCGAGGGGGAAGGGAAGCGTCTCTCAATAAAGCGTCGCCTTGACCCGGCCCGGCAGAGCCTCATCATAGGCCTTGCCGTCGAACGTCTCGACCTTCGCATTTCGGGCGGTGATGTCGCGCAGGATCGTGCCGGGTGAGGGCAGGCTGCGCCGGTCGACGTGCCGCTCCGCGTTCCACAGCTCCGCCCGCACGACGGCGCGCGAGCACTGGAAGTAGACCGCCTCGACATGGACGACCATGACGCTCGCCGGTAGCTTCCCGGCCATCTCGAACCGCGACAACAACTCAGGGTCGCAAGAAACCTCCGCACGTCCGTTCAGGCGTAGCGTCTCGCCGCAACCGGGGATCATGAAGAGCATTCCGATTCGATCGTCGAACAGGATATTCTTCAAGGAATCCAGACGGTTATTGCCTTTTCGGTCGGGAATCAGGAGCGTTTTCGCGTCCCTGACCGTGACAAAGCCCGGCAAATCCCCACGCGGCGAACAATCCAGCCCGCCCGGACCGACCGTCGCGAGCACAAAAAACGGCGAGGCGGCGATCAGCGCTGCATAGTTCGCGTCGACATGGTCGATCTCCTTGAAGACCGATGCCGGTGCCATCGGGTTGGGATAGGCGCGGGCGAGGTCGTCGGGCGAGGCGATGCGGTGGTCGGACATGCCGGTCTCCATGGATCGGCATATGTCTAGACTATTGAGAGTCGAGCCGCCAGCCATCATTCTCGGCGATCGGGATGCGGCAACACGAGAATCTTTGGACGAGAATGCGCGGGGCCTCATCGACCAGGCGCCGGTTCGACGGCACCGCCCCAAAAAGAAAAACGCCCCGCAGCCTTCGTTGCGGGGCGCCTTGCTTCACGTGAATCCGCTTGCGGCGATTACTCGGCCGCGCCCTGCTTCTCGCGGGCCTTCTCGGCGTCGCGCTCGGCCTTGAGCTTCTCGGTGATGTCCTCGCCGGTCTCCTGGTCGACGACCTTCATCGAGAGGCGGATCTTGCCGCGCTCGTCCATGCCGAGGAACTTCACCTTGACCTTGTCGCCTTCCTTGACGACGTCCTGCACCTTCTGGACGCGCTTGGGAGCGAGTTCGGAGATGTGGACGAGGCCGTCCTTGGCGCCGAAGAAGTTCACGAAGGCGCCGAACTCCATGATCTTGACGATGGTGCCGTCATAGATCACGCCGGCTTCCGGCTCGGAGACGATCGACTTGATCCACTTGATCGCGGCTTCGATCGACTTTCCGTCGGCCGAGGCGATCTTGATGGTGCCGTCGTCCTCGATGTTCACCTTGGCGCCGGTCTTCTCGACGATCTCGCGGATGACCTTGCCGCCGGAGCCGATGACTTCGCGGATCTTGTCGACCGGGATCTTCATCGTCTCGATGCGCGGCGCGAACTCGCCGAGCTGGCTGCGCGAGGCGGAGAGCGCCTTGGCCATTTCGCCGAGGATGTGCTCGCGGCCGCCCTTCGCCTGCTCGAGGGCGACCTTCATGATCTCCTCGGTGATGCCGGCGATCTTGATGTCCATCTGCAGCGAGGTGATGCCCTCGCCCGTGCCGGCCACCTTGAAGTCCATGTCGCCGAGATGGTCCTCGTCGCCGAGAATGTCGGACAGCACGGCGAAGCGCTCACCCTCGAGGATCAGGCCCATGGCGATGCCCGCGACCGGGGCGCGCAGCGGCACGCCGGCATCCATCAGCGCCAGCGAGGTGCCGCAGACGGTGGCCATCGAGGAGGAGCCGTTCGACTCGGTGATCTCCGAGACGACGCGCAGCGTGTAGGGGAATTCGCCCTTCGGCGGCAGCATCGGGTGGATGGCGCGCCAGGCGAGCTTGCCGTGGCCGATCTCGCGGCGGCCGGGCGAACCCATGCGGCCGGTCTCGCCGACCGAATAGGGCGGGAAGTTGTAGTGCAGCAGGAAGGTTTCCTTGTAGGTGCCTTCCAGCGAGTCGATGAACTGCTCGTCGTCGCCGGTTCCGAGCGTGGTCACGACCAGCGCCTGCGTCTCGCCGCGGGTGAACAGCGCCGAGCCGTGGGTGCGCGGCAGGACGCCGGCCTGGGCGACGATCGGGCGCACCGTCTTGCCGTCGCGGCCGTCGATGCGGATGCCGTCGTCGAGGATGTTCCAGCGCACGATCTTGGCCTGGGCTTCCTTGAACTGGGCGCCGACCTTCTCCTTGGTGAAGCTGGTCACGCCGTCCGGGGTCTCCGAGACCAGCGCGGCGACGACCTTGGCCTTGACGGCGTCGACCGCCTTGTAGCGCTCGGCCTTGGCGGTGATCTTGTAGGCGGCGCGCAGATCGGCTTCGCCGATCTTCATGATCGCGTCGAGGATGGCGGAATCGTCCGGCGGGTTGAAGTCGCGCGGCTCCTTGGCGGCCTTCTCGGCCAGGCGGATGATCGCCTCGATCACCGGCTGGAAATGCTTGTGGCCGAACATCACGGCGCCGAGCATGATCTCCTCGGAGAGCTCCTTGGCCTCGGATTCGACCATCATCACGGCGTCCTGGGTGCCGGCGACGACGAGGTCGAGAGCCGATTCCTTCATCTCCTCGATGGTCGGGTTCAGCTTGTAGGCGCCATCGATATAGCCGACGCGGGCACCGCCGATCGGGCCCATGAAGGGCACGCCGGAGAGCGTCAGCGCCGCCGAGGTCGCGACCATTGCGAGGATGTCGGGATCGTTCTCGAGGTCATGCTGCAGGACCGTCACGACGACCTGCGTGTCGTTCTTGTAGCCTTCGACGAAGAGCGGGCGGATCGGCCGGTCGATCAGGCGGGAGACCAGCGTCTCCTTCTCGCTCGGACGGCCCTCGCGCTTGAAATAGCCGCCGGGGATGCGGCCGGCCGCGAAGGTCTTCTCCTGATAGTTCACGGTCAGCGGGAAGAAGTCGAAGCCCGGCTTCGGCTCCTTCGCGGAGACGACGGTGGCGAGCAGGACGGTCTCGCCATAGGTGGCCATCACGGCGCCGTCGGCTTGGCGGGCGACCTTGCCGGTTTCGAGGACGAGCTTGCGGCCGCCCCAGATCAGTTCTTCGGTTTGGATGTCGAACATGTGTGTCGTCTTTCGGTCGGGTCCGACCCGTCCGGTGCCTTCAGGCCCATGGGCAAGACGGCGGAACGCTCGGGTCTGAGAAGGAATGCGCCCGAGCGCTCGGCGATCCTGCCATGGACGTCTTTCGGCGCCCGGCGGGTCACGCGGGAGGGCCGCCCCATGCGGCCGCCGCGGCAGTCAGGCGCCCCGCCCCTGGCGGAGTCGCCCGAAAAGGAGCCGCCCGGAGCGTGGCGCACCGGGCGGAAACGGTTTTCGGCCTTCGATCAGCGGCGGATGCCGAGCCGTTCGATCAGCGTCTTGTAGCGGGCCTCTTCCTTGCCCTTGAGATAGTCGAGCAGCGAACGGCGCTGCGAGACCAGCTTGAGCAGGCCGCGGCGCGAGTGGTTGTCCTTCGCATGCGACTTGAAGTGGCCGGTGAGGTTGTTGATGCGCTCGGTCAGGATCGCGACCTGGACTTCCGGCGAGCCGGTGTCGTTCGGCTTGGTGGCGTATTCCTTGAGCAGCTCGGTCTTGCGTTCGGCAGTGATCGACATCGGGATATCCTTGTGTCTCGGGTTGATCTGGCGGGCCTGGCCGGGATGTCGTCCAGCGAGGTCCGAAATCCGCGAGCCGCCTCATCGCGGAGGGGTCGCGCAGCCGTCTTTTCAGCGCGGATGCCGGGCATATACACGAATTTTGTGGAAACGCCAGCGCTACCGGATCCCGGCGGCCGCGGGCGGCGCGGCGGGCGCTTTCGCCGAACCGGCCTCCCGATCGTAGCGCTGCTGCGCCGCCTCGACCTCGCCGATATGCGCCTCGGCCCAGAGGGTGAGCTGGTTCACCGTCTGCGCCAGCGTCCGCCCCAGCTCGGTCAGCGAGTATTCGACGGTCACCGGCACGGTCGGAAAGACCTCGCGGCGCACCAGCCCGTCGCGCTCCAGGCTTTTCAGCGTCTGCGACAGCATCTTCTGCGAGATGTTCTCGATGCGGCGCCGGAGCTGGTTGAAGCGCAGCGTCCCTTCGTCGAGCGCGATCAGGATCAGCACAGCCCAGCTATCGCCGATGCGATCGAGCACGCGCCGCGTCGGGCACAGCGCCTGGAAAGGATCGGGGCGTTTCAGCATGACGGTTTCCCGGAGGTGACCATGTCGCGTGAAAGTGCCTTCTTTACGGGGCCGCGCGGCAGGATCAGATAGGTTCCACTGGAGTGCAGGTATCCGGCGGATACCATAAAAAGGAACCTCTGTCATGAAAGTCGCCAAGAAGGTCGCATTGATCGGCGCCAGCGGATTCATCGGTTCGCGCCTGCTGGGCGAACTCTCCGCACGCGGCCACGCCGTCACCGCCATCGTCCGCCATCCGGAGAAGGTCGCGTCCCTGCCGGGGGTCACCGCCGTGAAGGGCGATGTCTTCGACAAGGATGGGCTCGCGACGCTGCTGGCCGGCCATGATGCGGCGATCAGCGCCGTGCATTTCACCGCGAGCGACCCGGAGCTTCTGCTCGCCGCGGTGAAGCAGTCCGGCGTGAAGCGCTATCTCGTCGTCGGCGGGGCCGGAAGCCTCGAGGTCGCTCCCGGCGTGAGGCTGTTCGACACGCCTGAATTCCCCGCCATCTATCTCGACGAAGCGAGGAAAGGGGGAGCCTTCCTCGACCTGCTGAAGCGGGAGCCGGCCCTGGACTGGACCTTCCTTTCGCCTTCGGCCGTGATTCAGCCGGGCGAGCGCACCGGCAGGTTCCGGCTCGGTGGCGACCGGCTCCTCGTCGACCCTCAGGGCGGCAGCACGATATCGGCCGAGGACTATGCGGTTGCCCTGGTCGACGAGCTGGAGAAGCCCGCCCACGGCCGGCGCCGCTTCACCGTCGGCTATTGACCGCCCGGCGACGCCGTCTTGCAAACAAAAAGGGCCGGGCCCCGTCTGGGAGGCCCGGCCCTTGTTCCGATCGAGGCGACGTCACGCCTTGCGGAAGTGATTCTCGCCGATGCTGAGCTTGCCGCGCTTGAGCTTGCCCAGCGCGACCCAGCCGGATTCGCCCTCGAAATAGAGCTTGGAACGGTCGACCGCGTATCGACCGCTGTGGCGCGCGCCGATCTCCGGCTTCTGCTTGTGGAAGCGGCCGTCGGGCGTCAGGTCGATGAGAATGGCGCCGTCCTCCGTCTGCCAGGTGCCGATGGCGGCCTGTTCGAACGGGGATGGGGCATCGGCGCCGTCGAGGTCGATCTCGAGCGGGCGAGTGGCGCGGTCGCGCGGCGCAATGGCGATGGCGAACTGGCCGAGAGCTTGAAGAACCTGGCTGATCTGCATGGGTCCGGTCTCCCTGGAAGTGAGGAGAGCCCTGGCTCCGCCGGGCAGGCGGAACAGGGGGGCGACGACGGTTGCCGGCGCCCCGGGCGCCTGCAAGGTCGAAGTCTCGCAAAGATGGCTGTCGATGGTGGCGCCTGCTGGGCACGACTGTGGCGGCGCTGGAGCTGAGATAGGTGCCGTCCGCCATATTGCAAGGCGCGGATGCGCCGGAAAAACGCCGGCTGCTGGCGGATCGGCCCCCTGAAACGCTAACGGCGCCCTTGGGCGCCGTTAGGAGATGTGGCGGCTGGCTGGCCGGATGCCTTTGCGCCCTGGGTCAGAACTCTTCCCATCCGGAGTCCTGGGCGCGTCCGTTGGCGACCTTGCGCGGGGCCGGGGCGGTCCTGGACTGGACGAAGGCGGCCTCGGCGAGCTGGCGCAGGCGCTCGGGCTCGGGTTCGCCGGCCGCGGGGGCGGAGGCGGCGGGGCGAAGCATGGGGCGCGGCGCCGGCCGGGCCGGGCGCGGTCCGGCTGCCGGCAGCGGCTGGGGAGCTCCGGTCTGCCCCACCGCCTCGCGGCCGGTGCGGAAGGTTGCGACGAGGTCGTTGAGCTGTCCGATGCGGCCGGAGAGCGCGTTGGCGGAGGCGGCGCTCTGCTCGGCCAGGGCGGCGTTCTGCTGGGTCATCTCGTCGAGATGGGCGACGGCCTGGCTCATCTCGTCGATGCCGTTGGCCTGCTCGCCCGAGGCGGCCGAGATGTCGGCGATGGTGGCGGCGACCTTCTGCGAGGCCTCCAGGATGCGGGCGAGCTGGTCGCCGGCCTGGCGCACCAGCTTCACCCCGGCGCCGACCTCGGTGTTGGAGGAGGAGATCAGCCCGGAGATGTCCTTGGCCGCCTCGCCCGAGCGCTGGGCCAGCGTGCGGACCTCGGAGGCGACGACGGCGAAGCCCTTGCCGGCCTCGCCGGCGCGCGCCGCCTCGACCGCGGCGTTGAGTGCCAGCAGGTTGGTCTGGAAGGCGATGTCGTCGATGACGCGGATGATGTCGGAGATCTTCTGCGAGGCGGCCTCGATGCGGGCCATGGCCTCGACCGCCTGTCCGGCGATGGCGCCGCCGCTCTGCGCCGCCTGCATCGCCTCGTCGGCGATATGGGCGGCGTCCTTCGAGGCCTGGGCCGAGGCCTTCACCGAGGCCGCGAGCTCCTCGGTGGTCGCCGCGGTCTCTTCCAGCGAGGAGGCCTGCTCCTCGGTGCGCTTCGACAGGTCGTCAGCGCCCATGTTGATCTCCCGCGCCGCCAGACCGACATCCGCCGACGTCGTCTGGATCGTCGCCACCGTCGCCGAGAGCCGGTCCACCGTCTCGTTGATCGCCCCCTTCAGATCGGCGAAGCGGCCGCGATAGGCCGTCTCCACCCGGTTCGTCAGGTCCCCGCCCGCAATCGCAGACAGCGCACCCGCAAACTCCGTCGTCGCCGAGTCCACCACCGCGTTGATCTCGTTGATGCCGGCCACCAGCCGCTGCATCTGCTCGTCGGCATCCTCGATCTGCAGGCGCGCCGAGAAATCGCCGGCTGCCGCCGCGGCGACGACCTCGCCGACATCCGAGACCACCGCCTCCATCGACTGCGCCCGGGCGAGGCGGGCCGCCGCGGCCTCGCGCTCCTGCTCCTGCAGCAAGGCGACCTGTTCCGTGCTCTGCCGCAGCACCGCCACCGCCCGCGCCATGGCGCCGATCTCGTCCGGCCGCCCGGTATGGGGCACGTCGACGCGGATGTCGCCGGCGGTCAGCTTTTCCATGACCTTGCCGAGATCCAGGATCGGGCGGGTGATCGAGCGCTGGGCAAAGACGAGCGCGACGCCGATCGAGATGACCAGGGTCGCCAGCAGCACCAGCGGCATCAGCCACTGCACCTGGCGGGTGAAGGCGGTGGCTTCCTCCCCGACGATCGCGCCGGCCTTTTCGATGCGCTGGCTGAAGCCGATCAGGAGGTCGTTCAGGGCCTTGCGGTTCGCGCGGTTGGCCTCGTTGTTGCCCTGGACGTTGGCGGCCTCGGGCGAAACCTCGCGGCCGAGGCGCGCCGTCTCGCTCCGGAAGGCGATGAAGTCGTCGACGGCCTTGGCGATCCGGCCGACGGTCTCGCGTTCCTCGGCCGGCGTGATCTTCTGGAGCTCGTCGCTGAATTTGCGCAGGGTCGGGAAACGATCTTCCACGCCCTTGACGAAGGGTGCGGCGTCCTTGCTCGTCTTCGACATGTAGATGCCGCGGGAATCCATCACCACGGCCGTGACGAGGCCGTTGATCCGTTGCGTCAGCAGTGCGACCTGGCCCTGGATTTCCGAGCGCGTGTTGAGGTCGTCGGCCCTGTGCAAGCCGTAAAGGCTGATAAAGGCGGAAATAATGGCCCCGCCCGCCAGGATGGCGAGCATGGAGAGAATCTTCATGCGGATGGATTTCATGGTGACGTGCCCCAGACGACCTCCCGAACGGGGAGCTCGTTTCAACGGAACGACCATTCGCGGTTAGTGATAAATATCTGTTTAATGAAACGGAACCGGGCTGACGCAGGATTCAGGGCGGTATCGAATCACATAGCGCAGGATTATGATTTAGAAATACAATCGGTAGTTGTAGAAAAGTCGGTTTAGACTTGAACGATCTACTGCAAGGCCGCCCGCAAGCCGCCGCCCCGCGCCGGGACGCTGCGGGCGAGTCGACCCGCTCGGTGCGGCAGCCCCTTGATACGGTGGCCTCGCCTGAACATGTTGCGTCTTTCGCAGTCCAGCTTCGGTTGCCGTCTCTCATGTCCGACACCAGCAATGTTCCCGTGATGCACGCCACCACCATCCTGATGGTGCGCAAGGGAGGGCGCGTCGTCATCGGCGGCGACGGCCAGGTCTCGCTCGGCCAGACGATCATGAAGGGCAACGCCAGGAAGGTGCGGCGGCTGGCGAAGGGCCAGGTCATCGCCGGCTTCGCCGGCGCCACTGCCGACGCCTTCACTTTGTTCGAGCGGCTGGAGAGCAAGCTGGAGCAGTATCCGACGCAGCTCCTGCGCGCTTGCGTCGAACTCGCCAAGGACTGGCGCACCGACCGCTATCTGCGCCGCCTGGAGGCGATGCTCCTCGTCGCCGACAAGGAGGTTTCCCTGCTCATCTCCGGCACCGGAGACGTGCTCGAGCCCGAGGCGAGCGAGCATGGCGCGGTGATGGCGATCGGCTCCGGCGGCAATTACGCCCTGTCGGCGGCGCGTGCCCTGATCGATGTCGAGCCCGATGCCGAGGCGATCGTGCGCAAGGCGATGAAGATTGCCGGCGACATCTGCGTCTATACCAATCACAGCCTCGTCATCGAGACCCTGGAGGCGGCGTGACGCCGGGCGAGATCGGTTTCCGGCCCGTCGAGCGGGACGATTATGCGCTGTTGGCCGATTGGCTGCAGCGCGCGCATTGGCGCGAATGGTGGGGCGAGCCGGAGACCGAGCTAGGCTATATCCGCGACATGGTCGAAGGGCGCGACCTGACCTGCCGGCCGTTTCTGTTCACCTTGGCCGGCAGCCCTGCCGGCTATATCCAGTTCTGGCACGTCGCGCCGCATCAGCGTCCCGAATGGGCGGATGGCAATCCCTGGCTGATGCAGGTGCCGGCCACGGCGGTCGGAGTGGATCTGTCGCTGGCTGATGGCGAAAGGCTCGGTCGGGGCATCGGCTCGGCCGTGCTGCGTCGCTTCTGCGAGCTGTTGTCCGCTCAGGGCTATCGCTCCATCGTCATCGATCCGGATCCCGGCAACGGACGCGCGGTCGCCGCCTACCGAAAGGCCGGCTTCCGGCCGATGCCGGACGTCACGAGCGGTGCCGACACCGCTCTCATCATGCAGTTTCATTCGGACAAGCCAGCATCATGACCTCTTTTTCCCCCCGCGAGATCGTCTCGGAGCTCGACCGCTTCATCGTCGGCCAGAAGGATGCCAAGCGTGCCGTCGCCATCGCGCTGCGCAATCGCTGGCGCCGCCAGCAGCTCGAAGGACCGCTGCGCGAGGAGGTCTCGCCCAAGAACATCCTGATGATCGGCCCCACCGGCTGCGGCAAGACCGAGATCGCGCGCCGCCTCGCCAAGCTGGCCAACGCGCCCTTCCTCAAGGTCGAGGCGACGAAGTTCACCGAGGTCGGCTATGTCGGCCGCGACGTCGAATCGATCGTGCGCGACCTGCTCGAGGTCGCGATCGCGCTGGTGCGCGAGAGCCGGCGCAAGGACGTCGAGGCCAAGGCCCAGCTCGCCGCCGAGGAACGCGTGCTCGACGCCCTCGTCGGAGCCGGCTCCAGCCAGGCGACCCGCGATTCCTTCCGCCGCAAGCTGCGCGCCAACGAGCTCGACGACAAGGAGATCGAGATCGAGGTGGCGGCCGGTTCCGGCGCCGCCGCGCCGATGTTCGAGGTGCCGGGGATGCCGGGCGCCTCGATCGGCGCGATCAACCTCTCCGACATGTTCGGCAAGGCCTTCGGCCAGAAGGGCAAGCCCCGGCGCATGCTGGTCAGGGACGCGCATGGCCCGCTGCTCGCCGAGGAGAGCGACAAGCTGATCGACCAGGAGGCGATCGTCCAGGCCGCGATCCGCGAGGTCGAGGAGAACGGGATCGTCTTCCTCGACGAGATCGACAAGATCTGCGCCCGCGAGGGCAAGGGCGGCGCCGATGTGTCGCGCGAGGGCGTGCAGCGCGACCTGCTGCCGCTGATCGAGGGCACGACGGTCGCGACCAAGCACGGGGCGGTGAAGAGCGACCACATCCTCTTCATCGCCTCCGGCGCCTTCCACGTCTCGCGGCCCTCCGACCTGCTGCCGGAACTGCAGGGCCGCCTGCCGATCCGTGTCGAGCTCAACCCGCTCGACATCGAGGATTTCAAGCGCATCCTGACGGAGACGGAAGCCAGCTTGATCAAGCAGTCGGTGGCGCTGATGGCGACGGAGGATGTCTCGGTCGACTTCCGGCCGGATGCGATCGACGCGATCGCCCGCATCGCGGTGGAGGTGAATTCGACTGTCGAGAACATCGGCGCCCGCCGGCTCCAGACGGTGATCGAGCGCATTCTCGACGAGGTCTCCTTCACTGCGCCGGACCGGTCCGGCGAGACGGTCACGATCGACGCGGCCTATGTCGAGGCCCGGGTCGGCGACCTGGCGAAGAACGCCGATCTGAGCCGGTTCATCCTCTGATGACCGGCCGGGGGGCGCAGGTCTCGGAACCGCACTCCCGCCTCGCCCGTGATTCGGCCGTGGTCGGCGCCGCGACCATGGCCTCGCGCCTGCTCGGCTTCGCGCGCGACGTCCTGGTCGCGCGGCTTCTGGGAGGAGGGCCGGTAGCCGACGCCTATCTGGCGGCGCTGCGCCTGCCCAATCTGATCCGGCGCGTGCTGGGCGAGGGCGGTCTCAACGCCCCGTTCGTGCCGCTCTATCTTGGCATCACCCGCGAGCGCGGCCCGGAGGAGGCGCGCCGCTTCGCGGCGGAGGCCGCCGGCAATCTTGCCGTCCTCCTCCTGCTCCTCGTCGCGGCGGGCGAACTCTTAGCGCCCTGGCTGGTTCTCGGCCTCGCCGGCGGCTTTGCCGACGAGCCGGCGACGCTGGCCTTCGCGGCCTACTACACGCGGCTGATGCTGCCCTTCCTGCTGCTGACGACGCTGGCGGCGCTGCTGGCCGCGCTGCTCAATGCGGAGCGGCGCTTCGCCGTCGCGGCGCTGGCGCCGGCGCTGATGAATGCGGTCCTGCTCGGGTTGCTGCTGGTCTTGCATCTCCATGGCGCGGCGCCCGAGAAGGCGGCGCAATGGCTCGCGGCCGGCGTCAGCCTCACCGGCCTGGCGCATCTGGCGCTGATCCTGCTGGCGCTCCGCGGTCTCGGGCTGCCGCGCCCGGTGCTGCGCTGGTCGCCCGACATGACGCGCCTTCTGCGTACCGGCGGCGCGACCCTGCTCGCGGCCTCGGCGGGCCAGCTCGTCCTCTTGGTCGCGACGCAGATCGCCTCGACCGAGCCCGGTGCCGTTTCGGCGCTGTACTATGCCGACCGCGTCTTCCAGCTCCCGCTCGGCTTCGTCGGCGTGGCGATGGGGACGGTCGTGCTCTCCGACATGGCGGGTGCCGCCGGGCGGGACGGGCCCGATGCGATGCTGGGACGGTCGCTGGCGCTGGGGCTGGCGCTGGCACTGCCGGCCGGCGCTGCGCTGGTCGCGCTGGCAGACCCGATCGTCTCGGTGCTGTTCGAGCATGGCCGCTTCGAGGCCGCCGACCGCATGCGGACCGCTGGCGCGCTTGCCGCCTTCGGCTACGGCCTGCCGTTCGCCATCGTGGCGAAGGTCTTTGGCCAGGTCTATTTCGCGCGCCGCCTGCCGCGCCTGCCGCTGCTGTCCGGGATCCTCGCGGTGCTCGTCGCTGCGCTAGCCGGGCTTGGGCTGGCGGCCGGCGGCAATGCCGCGCAGATGGCGGCCCTGGCAGCGACCTTCGCCTTCGCGACCCAGGCGGCGGTGCTGGGCGCGATGCTGGTCAGGGACGGCATCTGGCGGCCGAGCATCGGCAATCTGCGGCCGATCGCGGCCAGCCTCGCCGCGAGCATGCTGATGCTGGCGTCGCTGCCCGTTCTGCTGGCGGTCCTGTCCGGCCCGCTCGCTCCCGACCGGCCGTTCCTGCATCGCGCCGCTGCCCTGGCATCGATCTGCACGAGCGGCGTCGTCGTCTACGCTGTCGCGGCTTGGCTTCTGGGTGCCTTCGGCGCTCTCCCCTTGCGCAAGCGGCGGGCTTGAGCCAGAAGCGCCCCTTCCTCCCTCCATCGTGACGACGGAGTGCCCCATGTCGGGTTTTCACCAGCGCGTATTCTCAGGCATGCAGCCGACCTCGACGCTGCATCTCGGCAACTATCTGGGCGCGCTGACCAATTGGGTGGCGATGCAGGACACGCACGAGTGCATCTATTGCGTCGTCGACATGCATGCGATCACGATGTGGCAGGACCCCGCCGACCTGAAGCGCGCCATCCGCGAGGTCACGGCGGCCTACATCGCGGCCGGCGTCGATCCCGCCAAGAGCATCATCTTTAACCAGAGCCAGGTCTCCGGCCATGCCGAGCTTGCCTGGATCTGCAACTGCATCGCGCGGCTGGGCTGGATGAACCGCATGACCCAGTTCAAGGAGAAGGCCGGCAAGGACCGCGAGAACGCCTCGCTTGGCCTTTACGCCTATCCGAGCCTGATGGCGGCTGACATCCTGCTCTACAAGGCGACGCATGTGCCGGTGGGCGAGGACCAGAAGCAGCATCTGGAGCTGACCCGCGACATCGCCCAGAAGTTCAACAACGACTTCGCGCCGCAGATCGCCGAGCGCGGCCTCGGCACCGGCGAGCTCGGCTTCTTCCCGTTGCCCGAGCCGATGATCATGGGGCCGGCCCAGCGCGTCATGAGCCTGCGCGACGGCACCAAGAAGATGTCGAAGTCCGACGCGTCGGATTATTCGCGCATCAACCTGACCGACGATGCGGAGGCGATCGCCCAGAAGATCCGCAAGGCCAAGACCGATCCCGAGGCGCTGCCCTCCGAGGAGAAGGGGCTGGAGGGTCGTCCGGAGGCGGAGAATCTCGTCGGCATCTATGCCGGCCTCTCCGGCCTGGCGAAGGGCGAGGTGCTGCGGGAATTCGGCGGCAGCCAGTTCTCCGGCTTCAAGGCGGCGCTGGTCGATCTCGCCGTCGAAAAGCTCGCTCCCATCGCCGGTGAGATGCGCCGCCTGCTCGCCGATCCCAAGCATATCGACGCGATCCTCGGCGAGGGTGCGCAGCGGGCCGACGCCATCGCCGCGCCAATCCTGCGCGACGTCAAGGACATCGTCGGCTTCGTCCGCAGCTGAGGCGCGGGCCTCGCCCCGGGGGCTTGCGCCGGGTCGCCGGCGCAGGCCACCATGCCGCTTCCTGAAGCGGCGGCAGGATTGATCCATGGTCAAGAGACGACGGTCCTACGAGACGGGCCATCGCCCGAAATTCCTCGCGGTGGTCGATGACAGCGAGGAATGCGCCAAGGCCCTGCGCTTCGCGGCGCGCCGCTGCGCCCGTGTCGGCGCGGCCATCGTGCTGCTCGGCGTCGCCATGCCGCCGGAGCACGAGACCTGGCTCGGCGTCGGCGAGGTGATGCGGGCGGAAGCGGAGGCCGAGGCCGAGAAGCGTCTCGATGCCGCCGCCGCCGTCGTTCGCGCGCTCGCCGGCCTCGAGCCGGAGAAGGTCGTGCGCACCGGCAACAGGGCCGCCGAGCTGGTGAAGCTGATCGAGGAGGACGAGGACATCTCGCTGCTGGTGCTCGCCGCGGGCACCGGCCGCGAAGGCCCTGGCCCGCTCGTCAGCGCGCTCGCCGGCAAGTCCTCCGCGAACTTCCCGATTCCCGTCGCCATCGTGCCCGGGCATCTGGAGGACGAGGAGATCGACGCGCTGGCCTGAGGCCCGGCGGGGCGGCCAGCCACCCTTCCGGCTGGAATGATTCCATCCGCCGGCCTATATCGGAGCCAGGAACGGCGACCTTGAACCGCCGGTACCGGAGGTATCCATGTTCATCCAGACAGAAGCGACGCCGAATCCGGCGACCCTGAAGTTCCTGCCCGGGCGCATCGTCATGGGCAGCGGCACACTCGACATGCGCGAGCCTGCCGAAGCCGAGCGCTCGCCACTGGCGCAGCGCCTGTTCGGCGTCTCCGGCGTGTCCGGGGTGTTCCTCGGCTCCGATTTCATCACGGTCACCAAGTCGGACGGCGAGTGGCCGCATCTGAAGCCGGCGATCCTCGGCGCCATCATGGAGCATTTCATGTCGGGTGCGCCGGTGCTTGCCGAGGGCTCGGCCGCCGACGCGACCGAGGATGGGGAGTTCTTCGCGGAGGAGGACGCCCAGACCGTCGAGACCATCAAGGACCTTCTCGAGACCCGCATCCGCCCGGCGGTGGCGGGCGACGGCGGCGACATCACCTTCCGCGGCTATCGCGACGGCACGGTCTACCTCGTCATGAAGGGCGCCTGCTCGGGCTGCCCCTCCTCGACGGCGACGCTGAAACACGGCATCCAGAACCTGCTGCATCACTTCCTGCCGGAAGTGCGCGAGGTCGAGGCGGTCTGACCGTCTCTTGCCGCAAGATGGAAGGTTGAGCCTGCCCCGATGCGCATTCTCGCGATCGACACCGCGCTCGGTGCCTGCTCGGCCTGCGTGCTCGAAGCGGGCGAGGCCGAACCGCTCGCCCGCGAGCAGCTCGCCATGGACCGCGGCCACGCCGAGGCGCTGATGCCGCTGGTCGAGCGCGTGATGGACGGGCTCGAGGGGGGATTCGCCTCGCTCGGCCGCGTCGCCGTCACGGTCGGCCCGGGCAGCTATACGGGCCTGCGCGTCGGGGTCAGCGCCGCGCGTGCGATCGCCTTCGCCGCCGGCATCCCGGCCGTCGGGGTCACCACGGTGGCGGCTTGTGCCGCCCCGCTGATCGGCCGCGAGCCGGGGCGCGTCATCGCGGCCGCCCTCGACGCGAAGCATGGCCAGGTCTGGTTCCAGGCGCTGAGCTCCGAGGGCAAGCCGCTCGTCCCGCTCCGTCAGGTCAGCTATCGCGACGCGGCGCGCGCTATCGGCGCCGGGCCCGTCAGCCTGGTCGGTTCCGCGGCCCTGGCGGTGGCCAATGAAGCCTGGGCGATCGGCCTCGACGCGGTCGTGGTCGATGGTGCCACGGCGCCCGACATCGCCTGGGTCGCGCGTCTGGGCCTGATCGCCGATCCGCAGAGCGCGCCGCCGCGCCCGCTCTATCTCAAGGCACCGGAAACGACGCCCCAGGACAAGGCGAGGCTGCCGCGCCGATGAAAGCGCCCCCGGAGCCGGACAGCGGTTGACCTTGCGACAGGCCATGTCAACAAGCGTCATGGATTGGTTGCGCAAGCTCCTTCACCCCGATTCGGCGCCGGCACGGACCGCGCGGCTCGACGCCGCCCATGCACGGCGGGTCGCGGCATTGCATCATCAGGGCGGTTTCGCCCGCGGCTGGGAGCCGTCGGAATGCGCGGCGCTGATGGCCGACTCCGCCGTCGTGACGGACGGCGTCTTCAGCGGTGCCGGCCACAGCCCGGACGGCTTCGTCATCTCGCGCAAGGCGGCCGACGAGGCCGAGATCCTCAGCATCGTCGTGGCGCCGTCGCGACGCCGGGACGGACTTGGCCGCGCGCTCCTCGCCGCCCATCTCGCCCGCCTGGCCGGGGAAGGCGTCTTACAGGTCTTCCTCGAGGTCGAGGAGGGCAATCAGCCGGCGGAGCGACTCTACCGCCATTTCGGCTTCCGCGAGGTCGGGCGCCGCAAGGGCTATTATCCCAAGCCCGACGGCACGCGCGCGAGCGCAATCGCGATGCGGCTCGATCTCGCGTGACATCCTGCGACGATCGCGCGATGACGGGGCGGTTTCAACAGTTTTCGGACGGCCAGCCACCGATGCCCGGACCCGCTCGCGCATGAACGGATTTTCCGCTGGCGCCGCCTTTCGCCTGGCGCTTCTCGGCCTTGGCACGCTGGCCCTGCTGCCGTTGCAGATGCTGGTCGTTCGCGCCCTGCCGAAGCGGGCCGGCGTACTGCCGCGCTCGTTCCATCGGCTCGCCTGCGTCTGCCTCGGCGTGCGCTGCCGCGTCAGGGGCACCCCGCCCCCGCCGGGCTCGGGTGCGCTGATCGTGGCGAACCATGTGTCCTGGCTCGATATCTGCGTGCTCGGCGCGGCGCGCCAGCTTGCCTTCGTCGCCAAGAGCGAGGTGGCCGGCTGGCCGGTGATCGGGCTCTTCGCCAGGCTGCAGCACACCGTCTTCATCGACCGCCAGCGCCGCAGCGCCACCGCCGGCGTGGCCGCCGCGATGGGCGCCCGCATCGCGGCTGGCGAGGATATCGTCCTGTTCGCGGAGGGTACGACCGGCGACGGCACGCGGGTCCTGCCGTTCCGGTCCTCGCTGCTGGGGGCGGCCCACCAGGCGATGGGTGAGGGGGATGGCGATGTGACCGTCTATCCGCTCGCCATCACCTACACCGGCTGGCAGGGGCTGCCGGGCGGACGGATCGGGCGCAGCGCGCTCGCCTGGTATGGCGACACCGAGCTGGTGCCCCATCTCAAGCATGTGCTCGCCTGCGGCACCGTCGATGTCGAGCTGGTCTGGGGGGCGCCGATCGCGATGGGCCGCGCGACCTCCCGCAAGGAGGCGACGCGGCTCGTCGAAGCCAGCGTGCGCGCCGCCCGCCGGCAGGCCGTGACGGGCCGCCCGGCGGTTTGACGACTGCGCTGGCGCGGCGCTTGCTTTCCCTCCGCTGTGGCAGGCCGATCATTTTCAAGCGGCGCGAACCGGAGTAAGGAGACGGTTTGGAGATCCCGACCGCGACGATGAAGAAAGTCCACATCAAGTCCTTCGGCTGCCAGATGAACGTCTATGACGGGCAGCGCATGGCCGACATCCTGGGCGAGCAGGGCTATGAGGAGACGGCGACGCCGGAAGGCGCGGATCTGATCCTGCTGAACACCTGCCATATCCGCGACCGCGCCGTGCAGAAGGTCTACACCGAGCTCGGCAAGCTGCGCGACATCAAGGCCGCCCAGAAGGCCGAGGGGCAAGAGACGAAGATCGTCGTCGCCGGCTGCGTCGCCCAGGCCGAGGGCGGCGAGATCCAGCGCCGCCAGCCGGCGGTCGACCTCGTCGTGGGCCCGCAGGCCTATCACCGCCTGCCGGAATTGCTGGCCGAAGCCTCAGTGAAGCGTGTCGTCGACACCGACCTGCCGATCGAGGACAAGTTCGGCTTCCTGCCGGCGCCGAAGCCGCAGGTCATCCGCGCACGCGGCGTCTCGGCCTTCGTCACGGTTCAGGAAGGCTGCGACAAGTTCTGCGCTTTCTGCGTCGTGCCCTATACGCGCGGCGCCGAGTTCTCGCGCCCGGTCGCGCAGGTCGTGGCCGAGGTCGAGCGGCTGGCCGAGGCCGGCGTGCGCGACGTCACCCTGATCGGCCAGAACGTCAACGCCTATCACGGCGAGGGGCCGGACGGCGTCGTCTGGGGGCTCGCGCGCTTGATGCATCGCGTCGCCGAGGTGCCGGGCATCGCCCGCATCCGCTACACCACCAGCCACCCGCGCGACATGGACGACGACCTGATCGCCGCCCATCGCGATCTGCCCCAGGTGATGCCCTTCCTGCATCTGCCGGTGCAGGCGGGCTCGGACCGCATCCTCGCGGCAATGAACCGCAAGCATACCGGCGACGAATATCGCCGCCTGATCGCGCGCATCCGCGCGGCCCGGCCCGACATCGCCCTCTCCTCCGACTTCATCGTCGGCTTCCCCGGCGAGACCGATGCCGATTTCGAGGACACGATCCGTCTCGTCGACGAGATCGGCTTCGCCTCGAGCTATTCGTTCAAGTACTCGCCGCGCCCCGGTACACCGGCTGCCGATCTCGACGGCCAGATTCCACGCGAGTTGATGGACGAGCGGCTCTATCGCCTGCAGGAGCGGATCGAGCACCACCGCCAGGCCTTCAACGCGGCGATGATCGGGCGGACGGTCGACGTGCTGCTGGAACGCGCCGGGCGCCATCCGGGCCAGCTTGCCGGCAAGTCGCCCTATCTGCAGGCTGTCCAGATCGACAGCGACACGAATCGGATCGGCGACATCGTGCGGGTGAGGATCGAGGAGAAGAGCACCAACTCGCTCTTCGGCCGCAAGCTCGATGCCGAAGGCGATGAACGGAAGGAAATGGCCGCTTGAGCGCGGCGCGACCCGTTCCCATCTGGGTGCGGCGGGCGCCCTGTCATCAGGCTGAGATCGTTGCGTTCGGTTATGCTGCAGGACGACCCGGCCGGGCGCTTCCGTCCGCCGGGATCAGACGCCAGGGAGACGACTCATTTGGCACAGGCTGATTCGATGACGCCGAAACCCGACCGGACCCCGCGGCGTGAGATCGCCCCGCCCAGGGGGGACAACCTGGCCCGCGAGGGCTTGCCGGCGACCGAGGTGACGCTGACCTTCGAAGACAACCGCCTCGCCAGCCTCGTCTTCGGCCAGTACGACCAGAACCTCGCCCATCTCGAGCGGCGGCTCGGCGTCGTCGTCAATCCCAACGGCAACCATGTCACGGTGAAGGGCCCGCGCGAGACCGCCGAGCAGGCGAGCCGCGTGCTGAAGACGCTTTATGCCCGCGCCAAGGCCGGCGCGGCGGTGACGCTCGGCGATGTCGACGGGGCGATCGAGGAGAGCAACGTCCAGCGCTCGCTGTTTCCGACGGCCGATTCCGGCAAGACCTCTTTCGACGCCATCGTGACCCGCAAGCGCGGGCCCGTCAGGGCGCGCAACGCGGCGCAGGACGCCTATCTGCGCCAGCTCAAGCGCCATGAGCTCGTGCTCGCGGAGGGCCCGGCCGGCACCGGCAAGACCTGGCTCGCGGTCGGCCACGCCGTCTCGCTGATCGAGCAGGGCGTCGTCGAGCGCATGATCCTGTCGCGCCCGGCCGTCGAGGCGGGTGAGCGCCTCGGCTTCCTGCCCGGCGACATGCGCGAGAAGGTCGATCCCTATCTGCGCCCGATCTACGACGCGCTGAACGATTTCATGGAGGCGCGCCATGTCGAGCGCGGCCTGCAGACCGGGATGATCGAGATCGCGCCGCTCGCCTTCATGCGGGGCCGCACCCTCTCGAATGCGGTCGTGCTGCTCGACGAGGCACAGAACGCCACCTCGATGCAGATGAAGATGTTCCTCACCCGCCTGGGCGAGGGCTCCCGCATGATCATCACGGGCGACCCCTCCCAGATCGACCTGCCGCCGGGCCAGCGTTCCGGCCTCGTCGAGGCGGTGAAGCTGCTCAAGGATGTCGAGGGCGTCGGCTATGCCCGCTTCGAGGAAGGCGACGTCGTCCGCCATGAACTGGTGCGACGCATCGTCATGGCCTATGAGACGGCCTCACGCCGTGAGCGCGAGGAACGCGAGGCGGCGATGCGCAATCCCGGCGCAGCCTCCGAGGCCGAGCGCGAGGGCGACAGCGAGGGGCTGAAACGCATGTTGGCGCGGGAGCGGCCGCGATGACCGATCGACCTCGCGCGCGGCGTTCGGCGCCGCCCGCGAAGACCATTCCGAAGCTGTCGCTCGACATCCGGGCGGAGTCGCGCCGCTGGCGCGAGCTGGGCCACCTCGCCGCGCTGCGCGACATTGCCGGCGAGGCGCTTCGCGCCGGGCTTGCCGTGGCGCCGCGCCAGCCGCTCGATGGTGCCGAGCTCAGCCTGCTGCTGACCGACGACCGCCGGATTCGCATCGTCAACCGCGACTGGCGCGGCTTCGACAAGGCCACCAACGTGCTCTCCTTCCCGGCCGCACCACCCGCGCGCATCGCGGCGAGCCCGCTGCTCGGCGACATCGTCGTGGCCTATGAAACGGTGGCGCGCGAGGCCGAGGCCGAGGGCAAGAGCCTCGCCGACCATTTCCGTCACCTCGTCATTCACGGGCTGCTGCACCTGCTCGGCGAGGATCACGAGACCGAGGCCGAGGCGCGCCGCATGGAGGCGCTCGAGGTCGAGGCGCTCGCCAGCCTCGGCATTGCCGATCCCTACGCCGACTCAGAGCTCGTCAAGCAGGCGGCATCGGCGTCCGCAGAACTTTCGCGATCATGAGTGACGACAGCCGACAATCCCCCAACGAAACCAACGGCCGCGGCCTCGGACACTGGCTCGGCCAGTTCCTCGACCGGCTCGGCCTGCGCGGCGGCGGCACCGCCCGCGAGGAGATCGTCGAGGCGCTGGCGGAGGAGAACGGCGAGCTCGCCGATTTGTCCGCGCAGGAGCGGGCGATGCTCACCAACGTCCTCAGCCTGCGCGAGCGCCGGGTCGGGGACGTCATGGTGCCGCGCGCCGATATCGCGGCCGTCCCCTCCGACGTGACGCTGGACCAGCTGCTGGCGGAGTTCCGCACCGCCGGTCATTCGCGCCTGCCGGTCTTCGACGATTCGCTCGACGATCCCCGCGGCATGGTCCATATCCGCGACTTCCTCGAATACATCGCCGAGAAGGCCCACCCGGCCGCGAGCCCCGCCGACACCGGGGCCGAAGAAGCGCAGGCCGCCCCGCACGATCTGGCGGCGGTCGACCTCGCCACGCCGCTATCGGCGACCAAGCTGCTGCGGCCGGTCCTCTATGTCCCGCCTTCGATGCCGGCCGTGGATCTGCTCGTCCGCATGCAGGCGACCCGGACCCACATCGCCCTGGTGATCGACGAATATGGCGGCACGGACGGGCTGGTCTCGATCGAGGACCTGATCGAGATCGTCGTCGGCGACATCGAGGACGAGCACGACACCGAGGAGGCCGCGATCGTCCCGAGCGGCGAAGGCTGCTTTGCCGCCGATGCCCGCGCCACGCTCGAAGAGCTCAAGGAAGCGACCGGGGTCGATCTTTCCGGCAACGAGGTCGCCGACGACATCGACACGCTGGGCGGGCTGATCGTGACGCTCGCGGGCCGCGTGCCCGCCCAGGGCGAGACCATCGACGGCCCGGAAGGGCTCTCCTTCGAGGTCCTCGATTCCGACCAGCGTCGCGTCAAGCGCCTGACCATCCACCGCCGTGACCAGACGGCGTCCGAAGAAGCGGCGATGGAGCAGGGCTGATGCGCATCGCCCGCGTCGCGGAGGCCGTCATCCTGGCCTGGGGATGGCGCCGCCGCCTGATCGCCTTTGCCGCTGGCGCCAGCGGCGCGCTGGCCTTGCCGCCGCTCGATCTGTGGCCGCTGGTCGTGGTGCCGATGACGCTGGCCGTCTGGCTCATGGACGGCGCCGTCGGGACGACCCGCCGGCAGCGCTTCCGCTCGGCCTTCGCCGCCGGCTGGTGGTGGGGCTTCGGCTTCTTCGTCGCGGGCCTCTGGTGGCTTGGGGCGGCCTTCCTCGTCGAGGCCGACAAATTCGCCTGGGCGCTGCCGCTCGGCGTGGTCGCGCTGCCGGCCTTCCTCGCAGTCTTTCCCGCCTTCGCCTTCGGCGCCGCGCGTCTGTTCTGGCCAAAAGGGGCGGGGCGGATCCTGGTGCTGGCGGCACTGCTCGGCACCAGCGAATGGCTGCGCGGCCATGTGCTCACCGGCTTTCCCTGGAACGTCTATGGCATGATGCTGACCGGCGAGGTCCATCTCGAGCAGGTGGCCTCGCTCTTCGGGCTCTACGGGCTCACCCTCTTCGCGGTCGCGATCGGCGCAGCACCGGCGACCCTCGGCACCGGCATGGGCCGGTCCGGCCGCTGGGCCCCCACCTGCCTGGCTGTCGCAAGCCTCGCCGCCTTCTTTGCCTATGGCTTCTGGCGGGTGCCGTCGGCGCCTTCGCCGCTTGTCGCCGGCGTCAAGCTGCGGCTGATGCAGCCCAACCTGCCGCAGGATGCCAAGTTCAACGGCAACAACGGCGCGGCGATCCTCGAGCACTATCTGGAGCTGAGCGACCGGGCGACGAGCCCGCAGACGCCCGGGCTGCAGGCCGTGACCCACCTGATCTGGCCCGAATCGGCGTTCCCCTTCCTGCTCGGGCGCACCCCCCAGGCCTTGTCGCGCATCGCCGCCGCGCTGCCACCCGATGTCACGCTGATCACCGGCGCGGCCCGGGCCGGGGAGATCCTGCCCGGCGAAGGCCGCCCGCCGATCTACAATTCGATCCAGGTGGTCAACGACGAAGGCGTCATCGTCGCCAGCTATGACAAGACCCATCTGGTACCCTTCGGCGAGTATCTGCCGCCGATCCTCGGCACGCTGATTCGGGCCGTCGGCCTGTCGCAATTCGTCTCGATCCCCGGCGGATTCTCCTCGGGCAACGCCCATCTGCCACTGGCGATCAAGGGGTTGCCGAACGCGGCGCCCTTGATCTGCTACGAGGCGGTCTTTCCCGGCGCGGTCGTGCCGCGCGGAGCGCGCCCGGCGTTCTTCCTGAACGTCACCAATGACGGCTGGTTCGGACAGACGAGCGGTCCCTACCAGCATTTCGCCCAGGCGCGGTTGCGCAGCGTCGAGGAGGGTCTGCCGCTGGTCCGCGTCGCCAACACCGGCATCTCCGGCGTGGTCGATGCCTATGGCAGGGTCGTCGCCAGCCTGCCGCTCGGCAGCGAGGGCGTGCTCGACGTCGGCCTGCCCCGCCCGGGGCCACTGACCGTCTATGCCCGGCTCGGCGACCTTGTTTTCGCCGGAATGCTGGTTCTGTTCTTGCTCCTGGCGTGGATTCGAAGGGGCTGATCCCACGCTTTCGAACTTCTGAGCGAGAACAGTGGACCCCGTCGTTTCCTTGTAATACATCACAGATTCTGCGCCGACCAGGATTGCGGCTCCTGGCCACGACCGTGACTCTAGGGCAGGCGAAAAATGATCAAGAAGGTTCCCAATCCAATCGACCGCCATGTCGGCAGTCGCGTTCGTATGCGCCGCATGCTCGCGGGGATCAGCCAGGAAAAACTGGGCGAAGCGCTGGGGCTGACATTCCAGCAGGTTCAGAAATACGAGAAGGGCTCGAATCGCATCAGCGCGAGCCGGCTGCAGCAGATCGCCAAGATGCTCGATGTGCCGGTCGCCTTCTTCTTCGATGGTGCCCCGACCGACGACATGCCGGCTGGCGGCTTCGCGGATTCGACCGCGACGACTTACATCTCCGACTTCCTGGCGACCAGCGAGGGCGTCCAGCTGACGAAGGCCTTCACCCGGATCAAGGACAGCCGGGTTCGCCGGCGCATCATCGATCTGGTCGAGGCGCTTGCCGGCGAAACGGTCGAAAAGCCGTAGATTCGCTGCCTCTTCGTTCGGATTGGCGAACGCGCTTCCCGATTAAAGAATTATTGCGCTTGACGGCGAACGCGTCCGGCTGCAATGACGGTGCGCTTTTCGTGCCGGTGCGGTCGCACCGGCCGCTCTCACGATATCCTTGATTCAAGGGAAGCCGCGACCGTGTCACGCCAGAATTACCTGTTCACCAGCGAGTCGGTCTCGGAAGGCCATCCCGACAAGGTCTGCGACCGCATCTCGGACGAGATCGTCGACCTGTTCTTCAAGGAGGCGATCAAGGCCGGCTACGAGCCGTCCAAGGTCCGCGTTGCGGCCGAGACGCTGGCGACGACGAACCGCGTCGTCATCGCCGGCGAGGTCCGCACCCATCTCGACGAGAAGCAGATCAAGTCGAAGGTCAAGTCGGCGGCGCGCAAGGCGATCCGCAACATCGGCTACGAGCAGGACGGCTTCCACTGGAAGAAGTGCAAGATCGACGTGCTGCTGCATCCGCAGTCGGCCGACATCGCCATGGGTGTCGACGAGTCCGGAAACAAGGATGTCGGCGCCGGCGACCAGGGCATCATGTTCGGCTATGCCAGCCGCGAGACGCCGGAGCTGCTGCCGGCGCCGATCTACTATGCCCACAAGATCCTTGAGACGCTGACGCTCGCCCGCAAGAAGGGCGAGGGCGACGCCGCCAAGCTCGGCCCCGACGCCAAGAGCCAGGTCACCGTCAAGTACGAGAACGGCAAGCCGGTCGGCGTGACGCAGATCGTGCTCTCGACGCAGCATCTCGACGAGAGCCTGTCCTCGGCCGACGTCCGCAAGATCGTCGAGCCCTATATTCGCGCGGCGCTGCCGGAAGGCTGGATCTCGAAGGACACGGTCTGGCACATCAATCCGACCGGCAAGTTCGTCATCGGCGGCCCGGACGGCGATGCCGGCCTGACCGGCCGCAAGATCATCGTCGACACCTATGGCGGTGCGGCTCCCCATGGCGGCGGCGCCTTCTCGGGCAAGGACCCGACCAAGGTCGACCGTTCGGCGGCTTACGCGGCGCGCTATCTCGCCAAGAACGTCGTCGCGGCGAAGCTCGCCGACCGCGCCACGATCCAGCTCTCCTATGCGATCGGCGTGGCCAAGCCGCTGTCGATCTATGTCGACCTGCACGGCACCGGCAAGGTCGACGAAGCCAAGCTCGAGGACGTGCTCGGCAAGATCGTCGACCTCTCGCCGAACGGCATCCGCACCCATCTCGGCCTCAACAAGCCGATCTACGCCAAGACCTCGGCTTACGGCCATTTCGGCCGCAAGGCCGGCCGCGACGGTTCCTTCTCCTGGGAGAAGACCGATCTGGTCGACGCGCTGAAGAAGGCCGTCGCCTGAGCCGGCGATTCGGCTTCAATCGACGAGGCCGGAGCCGATCGCTCCGGCCTTTTCGTTGTGCTGGAGACCCGCTCGAAGCGCTGATGGGCGGACCGGAGACCGATCCGACATGACGAACGACGTCGATCACGACGACCGGGCCTTTTTCGGCCGCCGCAAGGGTAAGGCGCTGCGCGACGGGCAGAGCCATCTGATCGAGCATGTCTTGCCGCGCCTGCGGCTGCCGGAGGGTGCGATCGCCGATCTGCAGGCGCTGTTTCCGCAGGCTGTCGAGGCGGTCCGGCTGGAAATCGGCTTCGGCGGCGGCGAGCATCTCTTGATGCGCATGCGCGAGAGCCCGCAGATCGGCTTCATCGGCGTCGAGCCCTTCATCAACGGCATGGCCAAGTTTCTGGCCGTCGCCGAGCGCGAGGGGCTGACCAACATCCGCGTCTGGGACGGCGACGCCGCGCTGATGCTGCCGCGCCTGCCGGCCGGAAGCCTCGACGCCATCGATCTGCTGTATCCCGATCCCTGGCCCAAGCGCCGCCAGCGCAAGCGCCGCTTCGTCTCCGAGCGCACGCTCGGCCTTTTCGCCAGGGCATTGAGACCTGGAGGGCGCTTCCGCTTCGCCAGCGATATCGATGATTACGTCGGCTGGACGCTGTCACGCCTGCTCGCGTCGCCGGATTTCGACTGGGCCGACGAACGGCCCGGCGACTGGCGCACGCCCTATCCCGGCTGGATCCGCACCCGCTACGAGGCGAAGGCTGTGCGGGAAGGCCGGATCTCGAGCTATCTCACGGCCTTGCGTCGCGCATCCTGAGGAAGCCGAGGACGCGCTGGGCGGTGCCCTGCGCGAGATTGCGGAAGCTCTCGCGGGCGCGATCGATCGCAGCCGGCGACTTTCCCAGATCCTTGCGCAGCGAGATCAGCGCCGCTGTGGTTTCCCAGGACCAGCCGAGGCCGCGGCCGACCAGCAGGACGGCTTCGCGGTCGGCTCCGAGGATGATCTGCTCGGCGGCGGGCAGGCTGAGCTGGGCCAGCACGGCAAGCGCACAGATCGCATGCTCCGTCGCGCCCTGCTCCGCGAAGCCGCGCACCTTGGCTTCGTCGAGAGCTCCGGCCTCGTTGAGCTCGCGGATTTCGGCAAGGGCTGCGCTGATCGGGCCGAGCTCGCCCGGCATCTGGCCTTCGGCGGCGAGCGCCTCGGCGCCGCGTTCCACGGCATCCTCGATCTCCCCGACCAGGGCGGGGGCGAGGCTGTCGTTGAGGCGCTTGCGGGCCGAATTCTTGGCCGCCCGCATCAGCTGCTCGGCGAGCTCGGCGGGAATGTCCCGGCGCAGGCCGAGCGTGGCCTGCAGCGCGTCGTCCTGCACCGCCCGCATCACCAGCACGCCCATGCCGTGACGCGAAAAGCGTGCCGTCTGGTTGGCCGCGACGGCATGCGTCACGACGCGGCCGCCACGCAGGATCAGGAAATCGGTCACCGGCTCCCCCAGATTCGGCCGCTCGGTGATCGCGAGCATATGGTCGCGGCCCTTCGCGGCCGAGATCGCGACGAGGTCCTGGTCGCTCAGCCTGGGCGAATGGATGAGGACGGGGCGAGCCACGGCGATTTCGTCGAGGGCGAGCTGGTGCACCACGCCGTTCGGCGCATTCGGAACCGGGGCGAGCCGCTCGGCCAGTTCGATGCGGGCGCGCAGCTCGATCGCCCGCGACAGGCGTCCGATCACGGCGTCGAAGACCCCGACCTGCTCCTCGCCCATGTCCACGGCCGTGGCCAGGAACAGGTCGGTCAGCCGGGCGAGGATGTCCGAGCGCTGGGGCCCGGAGCCGCGCAGCATCGTGGTTTCCAGGTCCCGCAGCAGTGTGGCGACCGCACTCATTCCTCGTCCTCGCCTCATTGCGCGTCCGACGGGACGCGGCAACGATGATCTGCCCTATTGCCGTCGCATCGAGGGGTTCCGAGAGGGCCCCACCTTCCGGTCCGACGCCGCGGCGTTTCGCCGGAAGGTGACAGGCAAGGATGACCAACGCGTTAGCGTGATCGGCAAAAAGCGGGCTCCGCCGGCCGCGGCTGCGCCGATGCTTGCATCTCGATGCGGTCCGGACTACATAGCGACCAACAGCTCTGGTATCGGTCAAGGCCGATGATCAAGAGCGGGCCTGCCGGCCCGCTCTTTTTTATTGGCCGCGACCCCGGAGGCACAGGGACGGTCCGGGCCGCGAATCCACTGATGAACGAACCGACAAGCGAAGCGACCGAGGCGCGCATCGTCGTTGAAAGCGGCGTTGCGGCGCGCGTCGCGGTGATCGTGGAGCCCGCGATCCTCGATCTCGGCTACCGCTTGGTCCGCGTGCGCGTCACCGGGCAGAACGGCTGCACCGTGCAGATCATGGCCGAGCGGCCGGACGGCTCGATGACCGTCGAGGGCTGCGAGGAGATCAGCCAGGCCGTTTCGCCCGTCCTCGACGTCGACGATCCGATCCAGGCGGCCTATTATCTCGAGGTGTCTTCGCCGGGTATCGACCGGCCGCTGGTGCGTGCGAGTGATTTCGAGCGCTGGGCCGGGCACCTCGCCAAGTTCGAGATGAGCGAGCCGGTTGGCGGGCGCAAGCGTTTCCGCGGCATCCTGCGCGGCGTTGCCGGCAAGGACGCGCTGCTGGCGCGCGACGACGCCAAGGGCGACGAGGAGCGCGACGTCGCGATCCCGATGGCGCTGATCGCCGAGGCCCGCCTCGTGCTGACCGACGCGCTGGTGACGGAATCGCTGCGCCGCGGCAAATCGGGCCTGCCGCCCGAGATGCCGGCGGCGGACGAGATTGCGGCCCCGAAAAAGGGCCGCGGAAAATCGCTGGGGCCGCGCCCGGGCAAGACAAGCGGACCGGCTCCGCGCGAAACTGATACGGAAGAGGAGTGAGCGTCATGGTGGTCGCCGCCAACAGGCTCGAATGGCTGCAGATCGCGGATGCCGTCGCCCGCGAGAAATCGATCGACCGGCAGATCGTGCTCGACGCGATGGAGGACGCGATCGCGCGTGCCGCCCGCTCGCGCTACGGCGCCGAGACCGACGTGCATGCCGAGATCAACACCAAGACCGGCGAACTGCGCCTCGCCCGCCATCTCCAGGTCGTCGAGACCGTCGAGAACCCGGCAATCGAGATCACCGTCGACGAGGCCAAGCGGCATAACCCGGCCGCCCAGGTCGGCGACGTCATCGCCGATCCGCTGCCGCCCTTCGATTTCGGCCGCATCGCCGCCCAGTCGGCCAAGCAGGTTATCGTGCAGAAGGTGCGCGAGGCCGAGCGCGACCGCCAGTACGACGAGTACAAGGATCGCATCGGCGAGATCGTCAACGGCGCGGTCAAGCGCGTCGAATACGGCAACGTCTTCGTCGATCTCGGCCGCGGCGAAGCCATCATCCGCCGCGACGAGATGATCCCGCGCGAGACCTTCAAGGTCGGCGACCGCGCCCGCGCCTATGTCTACGACGTGCGCCGCGAGCCGCGCGGCCCGCAGATCTTCCTGTCGCGTACCCATCCGCAGTTCATGGCCAAGCTCTTCGGCCAGGAAGTGCCGGAAATCTATGACGGCATCGTCGAGGTGAAGGCCGTCGCCCGTGATCCGGGCTCGCGCGCCAAGATCGCCGTCATCAGCCGCGATTCTTCGATCGACCCCGTCGGCGCCTGCGTCGGCATGCGCGGTTCGCGCGTGCAGGCCGTCGTCGGCGAGCTGCAGGGCGAGAAGATCGACATCATCCCGTGGTCGCCGGACGTCGCGACCTTCGTCGTCAACGCGCTGCAGCCGGCGGAAGTCGCCAAGGTCGTGCTCGACGAGGAAGCCGACAAGATCGAGGTCGTGGTGCCGGACGAGCAGCTCTCGCTCGCCATCGGCCGTCGCGGCCAGAACGTCCGCCTCGCCTCGCAGCTCACCGGCTGGGACATCGACATCCTCACCGAGCAGGAGGAATCGGAGCGCCGCCAGAAGGAGTTCGTGCAGCGCACCGACCTGTTCATGAACGCGCTGAACGTCGACGAGACGGTCGGCCAGCTGCTCGCCTCGGAAGGCTTCCGCAATGTCGAGGAGGTCGCCTATGTCGACCTCTCCGAGCTGGCCTCGATCGAGGGTTTCGACGAGGACACGGCGACCGAGATCCAGAACCGCGCGCAGGAATACCTGGCCGCGGTCGAGGCCGAGCTCGACGAGAAGCGCCGGGCGCTCGGCGTCGAGGACGCCTTGCGCGAGGTCGAGGGCGTCACCACCTCCATGATGGTCGCGCTGGGCGAGAACGACGTGAAGAGCGTCGAGGACCTCGCCGGCTGCGCCACCGACGACCTGATCGGCTGGACCGAGCGCAAGGACGGCGAGGCCACCCGCCACGCCGGCTACCTCGACGGCTTCGATCTCTCGCGCCAGGATGCCGAGGCCCTGATCATGTCGGCCCGTATCCATGCGGGCTGGATCGAGGCGCCGGCCGAGGAGCCTGAGGCGGAGGCCGGCGAGGAGGCCGAGGCCTGAGCGGAGCACCGGCTGTGAAGGCAGCGCGGCAGGACGGGCCGGAACGCAGTTGCGTCGTCACCCGCACGGTGAAGGCGCCCGACGATCTGATCCGCTTCGTCGCCGGCCCGGACGGCACGCTGGTGCCGGACCTGCGCCGGAAGCTGCCGGGAAGGGGCGTCTGGGCGAGCCTCAGCCGCAAGACGGTGGCCGAGGCGATCCGGCGCAAGGCCTTCGAGCGCTCGCTCAAGGCGAAGGTTGCGGTTCCGCCGGACCTTCCCGAGGTGATCGATGCGCTGATGCTGCGCGATGCGCTGCAGGCGCTCTCGATGGCGAACAAGGCCGGTCTCGTGACCGCCGGCTTCGCCAAGGTCGAGGCCTTGATCGAGTCCGGGCGCTGTCGTGCCGTCATCGCGGCGAGCGACGGCGCCGAGGACGGCAGGCGCAAGATCGGCCAGGCCATCAGGCGGATCGGCGTGGCGCGTGAAGCCGAAGGGCTCAAGGCCCGCGAACTGCCCGTCGTCGCTATTTTCACGGCGGCGGATTTGGAATTGGCGTTGGGGCGGGCACATGTGATACATGCCGCGCTTGCTCCGGGACCGGCGGCTGAGGGTGTGCTCTCCCGCTGGCGTCGGCTCGTCCGTTACCGGACGGACGATACCGCCGCATCCGACCAGAACGAACCCGAAGACACGACCGAACCGGCAGGACCGAACGCGGAATGACCGATACCAAGACCCCGGGCGACAAGACTCTGACCGTCAACCCGCCCAAGACCCTGTCGCTGAAGCGGCCTGTCGAGCAGAGCACTGTTCGCCAGAGCTTCTCGCATGGGCGCTCGAAGCAGGTGGTCGTGGAGGTCAAGCGCCGCGTCCCCGGACATGACGTCAAGGAGCCGGTCGCGCCGCGCGCGCCGCAGGCCCCGTCCCAGCCGGCGCCCCGGCCCGCCCCGCAGGCGGCCCCGCCGCAGCGCCCGGCCGGCGGCATGCTGCTGCGCACCCTCTCCGATGAGGAGAAGGACGCCCGTCAGCGCGCCCTCGCCGAGGCTCGCAGCACCGAGGCCGAGGCGCGTCGCGCCGCGGAGGACGAGGCTCGCCAGCGTGCGCTGGCGGCCGAACGTGAACGCCAGGAGCGTGAGGCCGCCGCGGCCCGCCAGCGCCAGGAGGAAGAGCGTCGCCGTCAGGAGGACGATCAGAAGCGCCGTGCCGAAAGCGCGCTCCGCCAGCGCGAGGAGCAGGCCGTGCGCCCGGCCGCGCCCGCACCGGCTCAGCCGCGCGAGACCGCCCCGCCGCCGGCCCAGGCGCCTGCGCCGCAGCCCACCCAGTATTATGGCCGCCCGGCGCCGTCCGGCCCGCGTGAGTACGCGTCCCGTGGTCCGGGCGCCGGCCGCGATCCCGGCTCGCGTCCGCCGCGCCTGGATTCCCGTCCGCCGCGCTCGGATTCGCCGCGTCCGCCCCGCATGGATGCCTCGGCCCCGGCCGAGCCCGCCATCGCACGCCCGACCCGCCAGGCGCCGCCGTCTTCCGGCGCGCCGCGCAGCCGTTCCGACGGTGACGTCGATGTCCGGGCGGCCTTCCGCCGCGCCGGCGTGGGTGCCGGCGCCGGCCGGGGGCCTGCTCCGGCGGCGCCCAAGACGCCGAAGAGCACCAATGACCGCCCGCGCGGCCGCCTGACGCTCGCCACCGCCACCGGCGGCGACGACGAGCGGACACGCTCGGTCGCCTCGTTCCGCCGGCGCGTGCAGCGCATGACCGGCCACCGCGCCTCGGACGCTCAGAAGGAGCGCGTGATGCGCGAGGTGATCATCCCCGAGACGATCACCATCCAGGAACTCGCGAACCGCATGACGGAGCGCGGCGTCGACGTCATCCGCCTGCTGATGAAGCAGGGCGCGATGCACAAGATCACCGACGTGATCGACGCCGACACCGCCCAGCTCATCGCCGAGGAAATGGGCCACACCGTCAAGCGCGTCGCCGAATCCGACGTCGAGGAAGGCCTGTTCGACACGCCGGACACCGACGAGACCCTGGAGGCGCGGCCGTCGGTCGTGACCATCATGGGCCATGTCGACCACGGCAAGACCTCGCTGCTCGACGCGATCCGCAAGACCAAGGTCGTCACCGGCGAGGCCGGCGGCATCACCCAGCATATCGGCGCCTATCAGGTGACGACGCCGCTGGGCTCGAAGGTGACCTTCATCGATACGCCCGGCCACGCCGCCTTCACGGCGATGCGCGCCCGCGGTGCCAAGGTGACGGATATCGTCGTGCTGGTCGTGGCGGCCGATGACGGCGTCATGCCGCAGACCGCCGAGGCCATCAACCACGCCAAGGCGGCCGGCGTGCCGCTGATCGTCGCGATCAACAAGGTCGACAAGGCCGACGCCAACCCCGACCGTGTCCGCGCCGAACTGCTCCAGTACGAGATCCAGGTCGAGACCCTGGGCGGCGAGACGCTCGAGGTCGAAGTCTCCGCCAAGACCGGCCACAACCTCGACAAGCTGCTCGAGGCGATCTCGCTGCAGGCCGAGCTGCTCGACCTCAAGGCCAACCCGCATCGCCCGGCCGAAGGCACGGTCATCGAGGCCAAGCTCGATCGCGGCCGTGGCCCGGTCGCCACCGTCCTCGTCCAGCGCGGCACGCTGCGCACCGGTGACATCATCGTGGCGGGCGCCGAATGGGGCCGCGTCCGCGCCCTGATCGCCGATACCGGCGCGCAGGTGAAGGAGGCTCCGCCCTCCATGCCGGTCGAGGTTCTCGGCTTCAACGGCACGCCCGAGGCCGGCGATCGCGTCGCGGTGGTCGAGTCCGAGGCCCGCGCCCGCGAGATCACCGATTACCGCGAGCGTCAGCGCCGCGACCGCCTCGCCGCCCGCGGCGCGGCCTCGGGCGCCGGCCGCTCGCTGGCCGAGATGATGCGCGAGCTCAAGGAAGGTGCCGGCCGCAAGGAATTCCCGCTCGTCGTCAAGGGCGACGTGCAGGGCTCGGTCGAGGCCATCGTCGGCGCGCTTGAAAAAGTCGGCAACGACGAGGTGCGGGCCCGCGTCCTCTCCTCGGGCGTTGGCGCGATCACCGAATCGGATATCACGCTCGCCCAGGCTTCGGGCGCGGTCGTGGTCGGCTTCAACGTCCGCGCGCACAAGGAAGCGCGCGAGGCGGCTGAGCGGGCTGGCGTCGAGATCCGCTACTACAACATCATCTACAACCTCATGGATGACGTTAAGGACGCGATGTCGGGCCTGCTGGCGCCGACCCTGCGCGAAACCATGCTCGGCAATGCGACGATCCTCGAGATCTTCAACGTCTCGAAGGTCGGCAAGATCGCCGGCTGCCGCGTCACCGACGGCACGATCGAGCGCGGCGCCCATGTCCGCCTGATCCGCGACAACGTCGTGGTCCACGAGGGCAAGCTCGGCCAGCTCAAGCGCTTCAAGGACGACGCCAAGGAAGTCGTCGCCGGCCAGGAATGCGGCATGGCGTTCGAGAGCTACCAGGACATGCGCGTCGGCGACGTGATCGAGTGCTATCGCGTCGAGGAGATCAAGCGCAGCCTCTGAGCGGCTGCGCTTTCCAACCAGCACGTCATGGCCGGGCCTGCCCGGCCATCTCGGCCAAGAAGAGCGCGTCCGGCGCCTCGTGCTTGAAGAGATGGACGGGCTCGTCCCGACCATGACGTTTGATCCGGTCCGATCCCGGAGAAACGAGAGATATGGCCAAGCCTGCGAAACCTTCCGGCCCGTCCCAGCGGCAGTTGCGCGTCGGCGAGCTCATCCGGCACGCGCTCGCCGAGATGCTGGCGCGCGGGGACATCCATGACGATGTGCTGGCCAAGCATGTCGTGACCGTGCCGGAGGTGCGCCTTTCGCCGGATCTCAAGCTCGCGACCGCCTACATCATGCCGCTCGGCGGGCAGGACATCGCGCCGGTCCTCAAGGCCCTTGAGGCCAACAAGCGCTACATCCGCGGCGAGATCGCCCATCGCGTGAACCTGAAATACGCGCCGGACATCCGCTTCCGTGCCGATGAGAGCTTCGCCGAGGCCGAGCGCATCGACGCGTTGCTCGACACCGAGGCGGTGCGCCGCGACACCCAGGTCCAGCGCCTGAAGATCGACCAGGACCACGAAGGCCAGCCGGCTGAAGACGACGACCGTGATGATGACCGCTGAGAACCCGTCCCAAACCGTCCGTGACCAGGACGCCGCGCCGACACCGCGTCCGAAGAAGCGCGACGTCCACGGCTGGGTCGTGCTCGACAAGCCGATCGGCATGACCTCGACGCACGCGGTCAGCGTCGTCAAGCGGGCCTTCTCGGCGAAAAAGGCCGGCCATGCCGGCACGCTCGACCCGCTGGCGTCGGGCCTGCTGCCGATCGCGCTCGGCGAAGCGACGAAGACCGTCCCCTTCGTCATGGACGGCCGCAAGGCCTATCAGTTCACCGTCGCCTGGGGCACGCAGACCGATACGGACGATACCGAGGGTCGCATCATCGCGACCTCCGACAAGCGCCCGGACGAGGCCGCCATCTCGGCCCTGCTGCCGCGCTTCACCGGCACCATCCTGCAGACGCCGCCGAAATTCTCGGCGATCAAGATCGCCGGCGAACGCGCCTACGACCTCGCCCGCGACGGCGAGGAGGTCGCGCTCGAAGCGCGGCCGGTCGAGATCGACGCGCTTTCCATCGTCAGCCATGACGGCGCCACCACCACTTTCGAAGCCGAATGCGGCAAGGGTACCTATGTCCGGGCCATCGCCCGCGATCTCGGCCTCGCGCTCGGCTGCCTCGGCCATGTCGCGCATCTGCGCCGCACCCGCGTCGGTCCCTTCGCGGTGACGGAGGCTGCGAGCGTCGAGACCCTGCGCGAGAGCCCGGAGAGTGCGCTGACGGCCCTGCAGCCGGTGAAGGCGGCATTGATCCTCATTCCCGAGGTCGTGATCCATCGCGACGCGGCGAACCGTCTCAAGCGCGGCCAGAGTGCGCTGCTGCGCGGCGCGGGAGCCCCGATCGAACTGGCGGCCGCCTATGCGACCTGCGCCGGCACGCTGATCGCCACCGGCTCGGTCGAGAACGGCGAGTTCGTCCCGCACCGCGTCTTCAATCTCTGAGGGCGGCGTCGCGGCGGAATGGGCGAAGGCCGCAGGAGAGCCGAGCCCTGGAGGCTGAGGGTCGAGCGAGCCCGGCAGGGCAGGCTCCTCTTCTGGCGGGTCGGCTGCATCTTCGGCATCGTCGCGGTCGTCCTCGCGACGGCCTGCTTCTTCAGCTATCGACAGAACCGCAAGCTGCAGGCCCGCGCGGATCACGCGGCGGGCACCGTCGTCGAGTTGCGGCGCGGTGGTGATTCGACCTACCGCCCGGTCATGAGCTTCCGCACCGCCCAGGGCCAGTCCGTCACCTTCGCTACGTCCTGGGCCACGAATCCGCCCGCCTACCGCGTCGGCGACCCCGTGAGCGTGATCTACGACGCCGCGGCGCCCGATCAGGCCCGGATAGACGGCTTCCTTGCGTTCTGGGCGGGGACCCTGATCCTGGGCTTCGTCGCCGGCGTCTTCGGTCTCTTATGCGCGATCCTGATGATCGTCGCGAAGAGAGGGTGAGCGGGCGCGAGCGGCATCAGGCCGCCCGCTTCAAGCCGTCCCGCGCCCAGATCTGGCCGAGCGCCGCGACCAGCCGGTCGATATCGGCGTCCGAATGGAAGGGCGAGGGCGTGATCCTCAGCCGCTCGGTGCCGCGCGGCACGGTCGGGTAGTTGATCGGCTGGACGTAGATGTCGAAGCGATCGAGCAATTCGTCGCTGATCGCCTTGCAGGCCTTCGCCTCGCCGACCATCACCGGCACGATATGACTGGGGTTGGGCAGATGTGGGATGCCGGCCGCGTCGAGCTTGCGCCGCAGCGCCTGCACCCGGTCCTGCTGGCGCTCCCGCTCGGCGGAGCTCTCCTTGAGATGCCGGATCGCCGCGATGGCGCCCGCCGCGACGGCCGGTGGCAGCGAACTCGAGAAGATGAAGCCGGAGGCGAAGCTGCGGACGAAGTCGCACAGCGCCGCGGAGCCCGCGATATAGCCGCCGATCACGCCGTAGGACTTCGCCAGCGTGCCCTGGATCAGCGTCAGCCGGTGGCTCAGCCCATCGCGTTCCGACACGCCCCCGCCGCGGGGCCCGTAGAGCCCGACCGCATGGACCTCGTCGCAATAGGTCATCGCGCCGAATTCCTCGGCAATGTCGCAGAACTCGGCGATGGGCGCGATGTCGCCATCCATCGAATAGACGGATTCGAAGGCGACCAGCTTCGGCCTGCCCGGAGCGAGCGCGGCGAGCTTGCGGCGCAGATCGGCCGGGTCGTTATGGGCGAAAATGTGCTTCTCGACGCGCGAATGCCGGATGCCCTCGATCATCGAGGCGTGGTTGAGCGCGTCGGTGAGGATGACGCAGCCCGGGATGCGCGCGGCAAGCGTGGAGAGCGAGGCCCAGTTCGCCATATAGCCGGAGTTGAAGATCAGTGCCGCTTCCTTGCCGTGCAGATCGGCAAGCTCGCGCTCCAGCAGGACATGGTAGTGGTTGGTGCCGCCGATATTGCGCGTGCCGCCTGCCCCCGCCCCCGAACCGTCGAGCGCCTGATGCATCGCCGCGAGCACCTTGGGATGCTGGCCCATGCCGAGATAGTCGTTCGAGCACCAGACGGTGACGTCGCGCGGGCCGCCCTCGCCGTGATAGGTGGCGGTCGGAAAGCGGCCGACCTGACGCTCCAGATCGGCAAAGACCCGGTAGCGGCCCTCACGGCGCAAGCCGTCCAGCTCGTCACGGAAGAAAGTCTCGAAATCCATCGCCAGCCTCCTGCGGCCCGCATCTCCTAGCCCTTCCGGGGCTCTTGCGGAATGGTGCGCGGTGTCGCGGCTGGAATCGTTCTACTGTGTGCGCTCCGCCAGTGCCAAGAGCGTTTCCAGCAGGACCTTGATGGCGATGCCGGCATCGGCCTCGGTCATGGCCTCGAGCGGGGAATGACTGATGCCCTTCTCGTTGCGGACGAACAGCATGGCGGCCGGGGCGATCGCCGCGACGGCCATCGCGTCGTGCCCGGCGCCGGAGGGCAGCCGCCGGGCGGAGAGGTTGCTGCCGGTGCGGGCCATGCCGGCTGCGAAAGCATCCTGCAGCCGCGGATCCATCGGAACCGCAGCCGCCTTGGCATAAGGCACGATCTCCAACCCGACGCCGCGCCGCGCCGCGATCGCGGCGAAGCGCTCGCGGATCGCCGCCTCCATCGCGTCCAGCGTTTCGTTCTGCGGAGCGCGGAAATCGATGGTGAATTCGGCCGCACCGGGTACGACATTGGTCGCCCCGGGTTCAGGCCTGAGCACGCCGACCGTGCCGACAGCGAGCTCATGCGCCGCCGCGATCTCCTCCAGCGCCAGCGCCATCTCGGCGGCGGCGGTCAGCGCGTCCTTGCGCAGCGCCATCGGCACCGTGCCGGCATGGCCGGCCTCGCCGGTGACCCGCACCCGGGCCCGGCTCTGCGCATTGATGGCGGTGACGATGCCGACCGGCTCGTTCTCGGCCTCCAGCACCGGGCCCTGCTCGATATGCACCTCGAGATAGGCCTGGATCGAGCCCGGCTTGCGGGCGAGCGTCGCGATGCCCGCGGGATTGCCGCCGAAGGCGACGAGCGCGTCGGACAGCTTCGTGCCATCACTGTCGCGTGCCTCGAGCCATGACGGGTCATAGTGGCCGGCCAGCGCCTCGGACGTCGACAGATGCGTCGGGAAGCGGACGTTCTCCTCGTCGCCGAAGGCGACGACCTCGAGCGGGAAGGGCAGGCTGATCCCGGCATCGCGCAGCGCCTGCGCCGCGAGGATGCCGGCGACGACGCCGAGATTGCCGTCGAAGCGCCCGCCATCCTTCACCGTGTCGATATGCGAGCCGATCAGCACGGCCGGGGCACCCGGCACCGTGCCTTCCCGCCGGCCCTGGACCGAGCCCGCCGCATCGATGAAGGCGCTGAGCCCCGCCACCTCCATCGCGCCCTTGACCCATTCCGCCGCCTGCTTGTGGGCCGGCGAGAGGTAGAGCCGCGTCAGCTTGCCGGGCTCGTCCGAGAAGCGGTTGAGGCCGGCGAGCGCGGCGAAGGCACGGGCACCGAGCACGGCGGCGGAGGGAAGCGTCTGCGTCATGCCGAAGACGTTAGTGCAGGACGGAAAAAAGCGGGACTCCGCTTTTTGCAAATGTCCTGTTCTAGCTCTGTGCGGCGTTTGGATCGCAGCGCTGCATCACCCGCGAGGCGGCCGTCACGCCGGACAGCGAGAAGGTGTAGCTCGTCGCGTTGCCGCGCGCGGAGCGTGCTTCCAGCACCATGTTGCTGCCGGCGCGCATGGCCGCGAGCAGCGCGGGTTCGCGCTCCAGCCTTTCCAGCCAGGCGTTGTTGCCCTCCGTCAGCATGCGGAAGCTGTCGTCGCCGATGGTGACGGTCACGACGGAGTTCTTGGCGAAGTCGTAGCCGGTCTGGAAGCTCGACTCCGTATTGCTGTCGCTGCCGCCATTTTGGACGAAGAAGAACACGTCGCCATGGCGCAGGCTGGAAGGTTCCTCGGCTGAGGGTTTCCCCATGATGAAGCAACGCTGTGCACTGCCCTGTTCATAGGTGGCGGCACTCCAATCGCTGAACTGTCCCAGCGATTTGGCCGTCACGGCCTGAGCTGCCGAAGCGGTGAGCAGGACAAGGGTGGTCGCCGAGAGCGCCATCTTGATCATCGTTCATCTCCTTTCGAGCGTTCAGGGTGGAAAGAAGAGCCTTACCGGGGCGTAAACATGATCAAGAAAACCGTGCGTCGATCTGGCGCAGGCGCGCATCCTGCGCCGGATCGGGGGTTTCCCCTCGGGCGGAGGCGGCCGCTGCGGCACCACCCTAATATGTGGCCCGTCCGCCCGACAGGTCGAAGACGCCGGCCGTGGTGAAGCTGTTTTCGGCTGAGGCGAGGAAGGCGACCATCGAGGCGACCTCTTCCGGCAGCAGGAAGCGTCCGCGCGGGATCTTCGCCAGCATGTAGCCGATATGTTCCTCGCTCATCTGGTCGAAGATGCGGGTGCGCGCGGCCGCCGGCGTGATGCAGTTGACGGCGATGTCCTTGTCGGCGAGCTCCTTGCCGAGCGATTTGGTCAGCGCGATCACCGCCGCCTTCGAGGCGGAATAGGCCGAGGCGTTCGGGTTGCCTTCCTTGCCGGCGATCGAGGCCACCAGCACGATGCGCCCGTAGTTGCGCTTGACCATGCCGGGGATCACCGAGCGGCAGCAATGCAGGGTGCCGTCGACGTTGAGCCGCATCACCCGGGCCCAGTCCTCCAGCGGATACTCCCAGGTCTTGTGGTTCGGGCCCGCGATGCCCGCGCTGGTAACGAGGATGTCGATGCTGCCGTGCCGAGCCTCGATCCTGTCGCTGGCTGCCTGAACCGCGGCGGCATCGGTGACGTCGATGGCGACGCCGGTCGCTCCGTGGCCGATCTCGGCCGCGGCCTTCTCCGCGAGGCCGCCATCGACATCCCAGATCGCGACGGTCGCGCCGCTCTTCGCGAAGCGCTCGGCCACCGCCCGGCCGATCCCCTGGGCACCGCCCGTGACGATGGCGACACGCTTGCTTAAATCGATTTGGTTCATTCCGGCAGCCTCCCAGCGGTGATGTGCCGAAGCCTAGCGAGGAGCGGCGCCGGCGGCCAGAGGCGAAGAGCCCGTCCCGCGGCAGGCGCAGGCCGGCCATGCCGAAGTCTGGGCCTCCCCTTTCTTCAGCCGCGGACGTTCGCGGGCGGGCGATTGTTCCGAAACGATGCGAAAGAGGTGTGTTCGTGCTGTTTTGTGACAGTTCGGTTATCGTTGTCGGGATCTGAGTGAAGTGCAGTCGAGCGTCACGTTTCGGATTGAAACAAGAGCGGGATTAGTCTCGATCGCGATGGTTAATGACGACGCAACTGGCGATCGGGATCGCGTTTATCTTTAACTTGACTTTGGATTGACGCCGACGTTGGTTCGATGAAGACATGTCGTCTGAGTTTGGCTCTGCTATCCGGATCGGACACGCTCGTGCCCGCAGCACTTTCCCTCGCCCTTGCGAATGACGCGGAACGCAACTGGCGCCGGGGTTATGCCCGGCGCGACATCGGCGGCATCGGCGTCGCCGTGGTCGACCAGGCGGCGGCGTTTGCGGAGCTACGCGAAGCGATCGTGGAAGGCGGGCATGTCAAGCTCGCCTTCTGCAATGCCAATCTCGTCAACGTGGCGAGCGGCGATGCCGGCCTGCGGCGCAGCCTGGCGACCTTCCTCGTCCTGGCGGATGGGATCGGCGTCGACCTCGGCAGCTGGCTGCTGCACGGTACGCTGTTTCCGGCGAATCTGAACGGCACGGACTTCTTCCCCGCCTTTTTCGCCGCCGAGGCGCGGCCGCTGAGCGTCGGCCTGCTCGGCGGCCGGCCGGGCGTGGCGGATCGCGCGGTCGAGCAATTGGCCCGGCGCTATCCGCGGCATCGCTTCAGGGTGGTCGGGCACGGCTATCATGCTCCGGACGAAGAAGGCCGGCTGCTCGACGGGCTGAAGGCGGACCGGCCGGATCTCCTGCTTGTCGCGATGGGCAACCCCGTGCAGGAGCGTTTCATCGCCTGGAAGCTCAATGCGCAGCATTGCGCGGTCGCGGCCGGCGTCGGGGCGCTGTTCGATTTCTTCGCGGGCGAGGTGCCGCGTGCGCCGGAACGGATGCGCAAGGCCCGTCTCGAGTGGATCTATCGGCTCTGGCTGGAGCCGCGCCGGCTCTGGCGGCGCTATGTGCTCGGCAATCCGGCCTTCCTCGCCCGGATGACCCGGCAATATCTCGCCGGCGGCCGGTAGGCGGGCGCCGCGCCGTGGATTTCAGCTATGCCCTGGCGACGCCGAGCTACAGCGGCGACATCGAGCGTTGCCGCCTGCTCTGCACCAGCATCGACCGCTTCGTCAGCGGGCATGCCATGCACTACCTCCTGGTCGAGGATCGCGATGTTCCGTTGTTCCGCGATCTCGAAGGGCCGCGGCGGCGCATCCTGCGGGAATCGCAGCTGCTGCCGGGCTGGCTGAAATCTCTTCCCGATCCGCTGAGCCTGGGGAAGCGCCGGATCTGGACCGGCATCGGCGCGCTGGCACGCGGGCTTCCGCCGCTGCGTGGCTGGCATGCCCAGCAGCTCCGCAAATTTGCCCTCGCCGAGATCGCTGCCGAGGACGTCCTTCTCTTTGCCGATTCGGACATGCTGTTCGTCCGGCCGTTCGACGTCGCGAGGCTCGAGCGGGACGGAGCCGTCAGGCTCTATCGCAAGCCCGGAGCGATCACCGCCGACATGCCGCGCCACCTTCCCTGGTGCGAGAACGCCGCTGCGCTGCTCGGGCTCGGTTCCGCGTCCTGGCCGGGGCCGGACTACATCAACAACCTGGTGAGCTGGCGCCGTGAGCACGTTCTCGGGCTGCTCGCCCATGTCGAACGGCTGAGCGGCCGCGACTGGGTCTCCGCCATCGCGAGCGACCGGCAGTTCTCCGAATATCTGCTCTATGGCTCCTATGTCGAACGCGTCGTGGGGCTGGATGCGGCCGGCCACTGGGCCGATCCGAGCGAACTCTGCAAGGTCTACTGGTTCTCCGAGGACATGGCCGGCTTCGAGCGGCTGGAGAGCTTCGAGGAGGTGCTGGAGCCCTGGCAGGTCGCCGTCGGCGTGCAGTCCTTCATCGGACAGCCGCTCGACCGGGTCAGGGCCCTGTTCGAAGGGCAGGCGTCGGCCGGAGCGCCAGAAGCCGGTAGGTGAAGCCGGCCGAGGCCAGATAGACCAGCCCGAAGACCAGGTTCATCCAGCTCGCCCAGCCTTCATCCGCGCCGAACCGCGTCATCACCAGCGAGATCAGCCCCGCCTTCAGCGCCGTCAGCAGGCACAGCAGCACGATGCGGGAGCCGGTCCGTTCGCGCGCATAGAGCAATTCGGCATGGTATTCGACGAGGTTGCGGAAGGCCGGCACCAGCAGCATCGGCGCGAAGAGATAGGCCGCCGCCGAGACGTTGTGCCCAAGCAGACCGGGGAAGGGTTTCAGCGCGACGATGACCGCGACGAGCCCCGCGATCGAAACCAGCGCGATGCCGGCTTCGTAGGCGGCGAGGCGCTTTCCGCCGCCGATGCCGCGATCCTGCATGATCTTCTGCACCAGCATCTGGTTGAAGCTGCGCACCGGCATGGCGGTGAGGTCGATCACCCTGAGCGCGATCGCATAGAGGCCCGCCGTCCGCTCGCCGGCGAGGCCGAGCACCAGGAGCTTGTCGAGCTCCGACTGGACGTAGAAGACGATGTCGGCGGCTCCGGCGAAGACGGCATCGGCCATGCGTCGCGGGTAGAGCGCCCGCACGAAGCGCCAGCGGGCCAGCGGCAGGAAGGCGACGAGCGCGACCGCGAGGCTGATGGAGGTCGCGGCGAGGTAGGCTGCCGCCCAGGTCCCCAGGCTGCGATCGCCGAGAGCGAGAAAGAGCAGCGCCGCTCCGGTCCGCAGCGACGAGCCGATGATGACGAGCAGCGCCGCCTGCCGGAAGCGGCGAAGCCCGTTGTTGACGATGGCGACGACCTCGACCGGCCGCCAGCACACCACTTCCGCCACGATGATCAGCGCAAAAGGCCATGCCGCCAGCCGGTCGGCGAAGAGGAGTTCGTAGGCCGCGCCGGCGACGATGGCGATCAGCGGCAGGGAAACCAGGCTCAGAACCGCGAATCCGGCGAGATAGGCACCAAGGAGCCGCGGCTTCACGGTCGCCACCCGATAGAGCGGCGAGACGAAGCCGAAGGCGAGCAGGCGCGAGAGGATGAGCCCTGTCGAGGAGGCGGTGGCAAAAAGCCCGAACTCGCCGAGGGTCAACGTATTCGCAACGATGAGGAAGTAGACAAGGGAGATGACGAGCCGGCCGGCCGAGCCGCTCAGGATCGTGAGGTAGGAGAGGATGGCTGCGCGGCTGGGCAACATCGACCGGTACTCGCGGAGGCTGGCCCGGCTCATGCCTGCTAGCGTGCGGATATGAGAGCTGTTTAGCGCGAGAGGCGTTGAGCGACCCTAAACGAAACGGAATCAGATCGGGTGATGCAGCAGGCGGGAGCTGATCGGGAGCGGAGACCGACGCGGCGTAGCGCGCTCGCGGGAGCGGGCGCGGCTGCGCTGGCCGCCGGCATCGCTCCGGCGCGGGCGGCCCGACGCCCGATCCCGGTCGGCTCTGCGGCCGAGATCGGCGCCTTCCGCGGCGATGCGCGCTATCGCACGGCGCTGAAGCGCTACTGCGACGTCGTGGTGCCGATGAACGACCTGAAGTGGCAGGCGCTGCGGCATGAGCGCGCCCGCTTCGATTTCAGCGGCGCCGACGAGATCGTGGCCTTCGCGGAAGCCAATGGCCAGGCTTTGCGCGGCCATACCCTGCTCTGGGGCGAGGCGCTGCCGCCCTGGGTCAAGGAGATGAAGACCAGGGCCGAGGCCGAGCGCGAGCTGGTCAACCACATCGAGGTCGTGGTCGATCGCTACAAGGGTCGCATCGCCACCTGGGACGTGGTCAACGAGGTGATCAGATACGACCCGACCGAGGGCGGGCCCTGGCGCGACACGATCTGGCAGCGCCTGCTCGGGCCCGAGCATGTCGAGATCGCCTTCCGCACCGCCGCGCGGACGGACCCGAAGGCGCGCCTCGTGCTCAACGACTTTCATTTCGAGGAACCCGAGCCCGGAGCCGTCGCGCGCCGCAAGGTCGCGCTCGATATCTGCCGGCGGCTCAAGGACAAGGGCATCCCGGTCCATGGCCTCGGCATGCAGGCGCATCTCTACGCCGAGAAGGCGATCGACGTCGACGGGCTGCAGCGCTTCATGCGCGACCTCGACGGGCTCGGCCTCGACGTCGAGATCACCGAGCTCGACGTGATCGACTGGAAGATGCCGGCCGATGCCGCTTTGCGCGACAGGCACGCCGCCGCGCGGGTTTCGACGTTCCTCGACGCGATCGTCGCCGCCAAGCGGCCGAGGGCGATCGTCACCTGGGGCCTGAGCGACCGCTATTCCTGGGTCGGCGAGACCTTTCCGCGCAAGGACGATGCCAAGGCGCGGCCCTTGCCGCTCGATGCGGATTATCGACCCAAGCCGATGCTGGCGGTGCTCGAACGCTATCGGCGCGGTACGGGGTGAGTCCGGAAAGTGAAGCGTAGCGTCATGTTCACCACCGAGCCGGCCGACCAGGAGCAGGGGACGAGCCCCGATCACGCGCCCCCACAGGGCTCGGCGCGCGCGGTCGACCTCGGCCGCCTCGCCGATCCGGCCTGGCTCGCCGCGGCGCTGTGGCGCCGTCGTGGCCTGATCCTGCTCTGCATCGCCGCCGGCTTCGCCGTCGCCGTGCTGGCCAGCCTGCTGATCGCGCCGAAATACACCTCGACGGCGCAGCTCTTCATCGATCCCCGCGATCTGCGCGTGCTTCAGAACGACGTCTCGCCGAACACCGTCGGCAGCGACCCGACCTCGATCGCCAGCTATCTCGAAAGCCAGGCACGCGTCATCGCCTCCGACAGCATCAAGACGCGGGTGATCGGGAAGCTCGGCCTCGACAAGGACCCGGACTATGGCGGCCCGGCCCGCGGCGGCTTCCTCTCCGGCCTGCTCGGCACCGACAAGGTCACGACCGACCGCAACGCCCTGCTCTACGCCCTGGCGGCGCTCGACCGGACCGTGGCGGTGCATCGCGGCGAACGCACCTTCGTCATCGACATCGCCGCCACGGCGAGGGACGCCGAGGAGGCGGCGCGGATCGCCAACGCCCTGGCCGAGGCCTATCTCGAGGACCAGGCCGCCGTCCGCGCCGAGGCGGCGCAGCGCGCCACCGCGGCCCTGACCGGCCGTCTGGAAGAGCTGCGCGGCCGGCTGCGTGCCGCCGAGGACAAGGCCGAGAAATACAAGGAAGCGCACAACATCGTCGGGCTCGGCGGCAACAGGTCGTTGAGCGAGGAGCAGCTTTCGCTCAACGCCGGGCAGCTCGCCGCCGCCCGCCAGCGCACGATCGAGGCCAAGGCGAAATACGATCAGATCGCCGCGACCAGAGCCTCGAGCGTCGAATCCGGCGCGATTCCGGAGGCCGTCGCTTCGAACACCATGACCGCCCTGCGCGCGCAGCTGGGCGCTGCGCTGAGCAGGGAAGCCGACCTCGTCGCCTCGCTCGGCGCGCGCCATCCCGCCCTCACCTCCGCGCGCTCGCAGGTCGCCGATGCGCGTCGCCAGATCGCCGACGAACTCGCCCGCATCGCCCGCGCGGCGAAGGCGGAATACGACCGGGCGGCCGAGGCGGAGCGCCAGCTCTCCCGCCGGGCGGAACAGCTCACCAGCGCGCAATACGCCGCCGGTCGCGCCTCGGTCGAACTGCGCGAGCTCGAACGCGAGGTCGAATCCTCCCGCGCCGTCTACGACGCCTTCCTCAAGCGTGCCCGCGAAACCGGCGAGCTCGGCGGCATCGACACCACCAACGCCCGGATCATCAGTCCTGCCATGCCGCCGTTGGAGAAAAGCGGGGTGAGTCGCCGCACCATCGCGCTGCTCGGTCTCGTCGGTGGCGCGGTGGTCGGCGCGCTCCTGGCGCTGGCTCTCGCCGTTTTCGCCGTGCCGCGCCCGGCCGGGAGCGAAGCTGCCCCTCGCGCCGTCAGCCGATCGCTGTGGCGCCGCAAGCCCCGCCCGGTCGAGCCCGAGTCCGAAACCTTTCCGCCGTCTCCGCCTGCCTCGCCGCCCGCCCCGCCGCCGTCCGGAGGCCGCATACCCGTCACCCTGCCGCCACCGCTGCCGGCCTCCGAGCCGGCCGCGGTCGTCGCTCCGCCCGTCGCGGCCGCAGCCGCTGCAAAGGCGTCGGAGCCCGCCACCAGCGACAGGGTCGCAGGCTGGCGCCGCCTGGTCGCCTTTCCAGGCGGCCGGGCCGAGGCAGCCGCCGTCGAGAGTCCCGCCGGGGCATCGGAGGCGAGGGCTTCCGGCCGGCATGGCGGCGTCCCGCGCCTCGATGAAATCCGGAAGAGCGTTCCTCCTCCGCCGCCGCCGTCGCCGCCCTTGGTCCTGCCGCTGCTCGGCCGGGTCCCGACGGTGCGCAACCGCCGCTGGCGTCGCGAGATCGCGGCACCCCGCTCGGTCTTTCAGGCGAGGGCTCATCTGGTCGATGTCATCGACAAGCCGCAAGCCGGTTTCGCGGCGGCCGTCGCCGCGCTTCGCGCCGCGCTGAGCCACGGCGCGGGCGGCAACCCGCGGCGGCGCATCCTGGTGCTGGGACTACAGCCGCAATCCGGCGCCACCACGGTCGCGCTGAATCTCGCACTCGATGCGGCCCTGGCCGGGGAACCGGCGCTGCTGGTCGATGCGGCCGACGGGCCGCTCGCCCTGACGCAGGTTTTCGCGGCGGATTCGCAGGTCGGACTCGAGGAGGTGATCGGCGGCAGCCGGACCCTGGCACGCGCCATCCTCAAGGACGAGGGCAGCGATCTCGCCTTCCTGCCGCGCTCGAAGCGGCCGGACCCCGCGGCGGCAGGGTCGCTGGAGACGCTGTTCGGCGCGACGCAGCGGTTCGGGCCGGTGGTGGTGGACGCCACGGCGGGCAGCGCGGTCGCCCGGCGTTTCGCCGAAGCGGTGGACGACATCGTGATCGTGTCGCGGCAGGGCAGCTTGTCCGAGGCGGAGACCGAGCGGCTCAGGGCCCAGCTCGGCGCCCATGGAGCCAAGCTTCGCGGCATCGTCGTCAACGAGTGCTGAGCGGCCGCGCGGGGCCGCTCAGTTCTTTTCCGGCTTCCGGTACTGCTCGTTGGCGATGCCGAATTCCGACATCAGCCGGCCGAGCGCGACCTGCGCATGATAGAGGCCGATGGTTCCGGAGCCCGTCCGCAGGCCGAGCGCGACGCCGCGCGGCACGCAGGCTGCCAGCAGCGCAGCCGATTTCGCCAGGACCCGCAGCCGGCCGATCACGCCGGGATGCTGCCGCCGTTCGATCGCGGCCGAGATCGCGCCGTTGCGCAGGGCGCGCGCGGCGATCCAGCCGAATTCGCTGCGTCGCGCCGGCATGGTCTCGCGCTGCGCCGCCTCCTGGACCCACCAGAAGCGGAAGCCGGCGGCCTTCGCCCGGGTGAAGAAGTCGGTGTCGCCGCCGCCGGTGAAGTCGAAGCGCTCGTCGAGGAAGGGGAAGCCGAGTCGTTCCAGCACGCCGCGCCGGATCAGGTAGTTCGCGCTCGAATAGAGCATCGGCACGGGCCCGGAGCGGCTGTAGTGCGAGCGGAAGACCGGATGGGCCGCAAGCCAGGCGCGTGTCCGATCCGCGAAGACCGGCTTGACCGAGCCGCCGAACAGCTCCGCCGGCGCTTCTGCTGCGGCCGCGAGGTAGGCGTCGAGCCAGCCCGGCTCGGCCTCTTCGTCGTCGTCGATTCCGAGCACCTGCTGCAGCGCCGGGAAGCGCGTCAATGCGCAGCGCCAGGCGGCGTTGTAGGCCTTGCAGTTGCCCTGTCGCGGCTCGACGATGACGAAGCCCTTGAACAGCCCGGCCTCCAGCAGGGCCTTGGCCCGCGCGGCACCAGCGCGTTCGCTGCCCTCGTTCTCCACGACGACGACCGCGAAATCGTGCCCGCCGGCCTGCGCCGACAGCGAGCGCAGCGTCGCTTCCAGCATGTCGGGCCGCCTGAAGGTCGGCACGCAGACGACACTGCTCACGCCCGTCAACCACTCCGGGTGCGATCGGGCGACGATGTCGAAGCTTTCGGGCGTCGTGAAACGCAGCGGCGACGTTTCGCCCTGCGGCTCCGCATCGGCCGGTTTCGTCGGTTCGCTGGCGGTCATGACGGCAGGTCTAGACCGTGCCGGTTTAAGGTTCGGTGAGCGGCGCGGTGCTTTTGCGGGGTTATGCCGGCAAAGCCTTGTTGAGCATCGCGAAACGGCTCGCTTGACCCGTCGCTGCAATGGGAAGACTAAGGCGCTCTCGCCGCGGACCCGTCCCTTGCGCCTCGCCTTCCTCACCTCGCTCATCCCGGTCGCCCGGCCCGATACCGGCTTCGAGATCGCCAATGCCGCGATCCTGTCGGCGCTGCGCGCTGCCGGCCATCAGGTCACGGCGATCGGCTTCACGCGCCAAGGCGAAGTGCCGGCCGATCCGGCCGGAGCAGTCGTCGTCGCCGGGATCGACATCGAGAACGCTGCGGTCTCTAAGCTGCGGCAATGGCAATGGCTGGTCTCGGCGCTCCGTTGGAGGCTGCCGGTGGCCTGCGCGAAGCTTCGGCTCGCCGGCGCCGGGCGGCTGGTCGAGGCGGTGCGGGCGCACGGCCCGTTCGATGCGCTCGTGCTGAACTCGGTGATGCTGCCCGGCGCGTTTCCCGAGCTGCTCGAAATCGCGCCCTGCCTGCTGGTCGAGCACAATATCGAGCATGTCTCGGCGCGGCAGAACGCCCGCAATACCGGAAACCCTTTGCTGCGCCTGCTGTTTGCGCGCGAGGCGCGTCTGCTGCGGGGGGTCGAGCAGCGGCTCTGGCGACAGGCCGGTTTCGTCTGGACCCTGGCGGAGGAGGATCGCCACGCCCTGGGGCCGGATGTCCGGGACAGGTCGGCGGTTTTGCCTCTCGTCTCCGGCGGCGGCGCCGCCCCCGGGGAGCCCGCGGGTGACGAGCCGCCCATCTTCGACGTCGGCCTGGTCGGAACCTGGACGTGGGTGCCCAACCGGGTCGGGCTGGAATGGTTTCTGCGCGAGGTCTGTCCGCTGCTGCCCCGGGAGATGCGGGTTGCGGTCGCCGGGCGCGTGCCGCCGGATCTGCTCGCGCCGCCCAATGTCACGCTGGTCGGCCGGGTGCCGTCCGCGGACCGCTTCCTGCGCTCCTGCCGTGTCGTCGCGCTGTCGAGCCGGGCCGGCACGGGTGTGCAGCTCAAGACCGTCGAGACGATTCAGCTCGGCCTGCCCGCGGTGGCGACGCCGCTCTCCTGCCGCGGCTTCACCGAGCTGCCGGCCAATTTCACGCTCGCCGACAGCGCGGCCGACTTCGCCCGCGCCCTGGCGGAGCGTGTCGCAGAGGTTGCGGCAGGCGCGCCGCAGCGGCTCGACGGAACGGCCTTTCTGGAGCGCCAGCGCGCGGCGCTTGCCACCGCGATCGCACGGGGCCTCGCAGCGGCGCGCGCGTGAGCGGCCGGCCCGGATTTGCCTCGCCGCGCGCTCCGGCGCTATGAATCGGCGCACGCCGACCCGTGCGTGCGCCGATTCATCGCCCAGCCTCGAGGCGGCCGCATGCGCATCGAAAACGATCCCAAGCTCGATTTTCGCGATGTCCTGATCCGCCCCAAGCGCTCGACGCTGGGCAGCCGGGCCCATGTCGGCGTCGAGCGTAGCTTCCGCTTTCTGCATACCGGGCGGGAATGGACCGGATTCCCGCTGATCGCGGCGAATATGGATGTCGTCGGCACGATGGCGATGGCGCGCGCGCTGCTGACGCATGGTGCCATGGTCGCCCTGCACAAGCACTATGACGCGGAAGCCCTGATCGCCTTTTTCCGCGAGCCGGGCGCGGCCAACGCCTTCTATTCACTGGGCACCACCGAGGCTGATCACGACAAGCTCAAGGCGGTTCACGCGCAGTCGCCGATATCCAAGATCTGCCTCGACGTCGCCAACGGCTATACCGAGAAGTTCGTCGACACGGTCAAGGCGACGCGCGCCGCCTTTTCCGAGGCGGCGATCATGGCCGGCAACGTCGTCACCGGCGACATGACCGAGGCACTGCTGCTGGCGGGCGCCGACATCGTCAAGGTCGGCATCGGGCCGGGCTCGGTCTGCACGACCCGCAAGATGACCGGCGTCGGCTACCCGCAGCTTTCGGCGATCATCGAATGCGCCGACGCGGCGCATGGTCTGAAGGGGTTGGTCTGCGGCGATGGCGGGCTGACGGTGCCCGGTGACGTCGCCAAGGCCTATGGTGGCGGCGCCGATTTCGTGATGATGGGTGGCATGCTCGCCGGCCATGACGAATGCGAGGGCGAGATCCGCTACGAGGAGCGCGACGGAGAGGCGGTTCCGGTCGCCATGACCTTCTACGGCATGTCCTCCGACACGGCGATGAACAAATATGCCGGCGGCGTCGCCACCTATCGCGCATCGGAAGGCAAGACCGTGGAGGTGCCCTATCGCGGCCCGGTCGCAGGCACGATGCAGGAGATCATGGGCGGCGTGCGCTCGGCGATGACCTATATCGGCGCCGTCCATCTCAAGGAGGTCTCGAAGCGCACGACCTTCATCAGGGTCGGCACCCAGCTCAACACCGTGTTCGGCAACTGAGCGTCGCCGCTCGTCGCGATAACGCGCGACAAGAAAAAACCGGCCGAAGGGGCCGGTTCTTCAGCTCTCGCCGCTGTTCTCGCTCAGGCTCGTGCCTTGCTCCGGTCCCGCCGGCGATCGGCGGCGGGCTGGTAGGCGATGCGGGAATGGTAGCTGCAATAGGGCAGGCCGGTCTGCGAGCGCGCTCCGCAGAAGCGGAAATCCGGGCTCGTCGGGTCACCCATCGGCCAGCGGCACATATATTCGCGCAACTCCATGATGGTGACGCGTTCGGAGAACGGGATCACCACGTCCTCCGACGGCATGGGAGCCTGCTCGGCCTCCGGCTCGGCCTCGGTCACGAACTGCGGCGCGAGCGCATGCGCGCCGCGCGTTCCGCCGGCGGGACCGCTCATCGGATGGCTCGGCGCGCGTGCCGGGGCCTTGCGCGGGGCGGCGTTGCGCGGCGCGGCCGGGGCAGCGGCGCTCTTGGCCCGGCCGGAGAGGCCGAGCCGGTGCACCTTGCCGATCACCGCATTGCGCGTGACGTTGCCGAGTTCGGCCGCGATCTGGCTGGCGCTGAGGCCGTCGCTCCAGAGCTTCTTGAGCAGTTCGACGCGCTCGTCCGTCCATGCTCCGGCTTCGTTCATCCGCATCACCTGTCTGGTCCGGCCGGTTCCTTGCGGCGCCGGCCTTAAGGGTGCTTCGTGGCGGAATCCGGAGCCGTCGGCTTTTGTCGCTGAGACAAAACCGTTGCTGCCGCAACAGACCGGACTGGGGACGCCGCACGAAATGTCGTATCTGACGAAAAGGACCATACAAGGGGCGGTGACTCGCGGACAAGAGTCGCCGAATCTGAAAACAGCTTTTCCCCAGGCGATTCGCGATTGACGGGTCAAGCGAATCTTTTCGGCAACACTGTCGCTGCGGCAAGAAAAGCCGGCGTGGAATTGACAGGCTCGGCTGCCTTAAGCATATTTATCCACAAGGTGACGCCGCCCCTTTCGGGCGGCGCTTATGTTTTCGCGGATCAAGGCCCGAACGATGCGGATGACGGCGCGACGAGAGGTCAGGAACTGGGTGCGACGATAACGTCGTCACCGGGTCGCAGCTTGCCTGCATGATGCAGCATCAACCCGGATCGCGTTCTCGACCCCAGCGCCAATCCGGTCTCATTCGTCTCCCCTTTCGCGAGGATATCCCTGTTATGGCCCCCGCCCCCGTTTCCGCCAGCCAGTCCGTGCTCGTCCCGACCTATGCCCGCGCCCCCGTCGCCTTCGAGCGCGGTGAGGGTCCCTGGGCGATCACCGCCGACGGCACGCGCTATCTCGATTTCGGCGCCGGCATCGCCGTCAACGCCCTCGGTCATGCCCACCCGCATCTGGTGAAGACGCTGACCGAGCAGGCCGGCAAGATCTGGCATACCTCGAACCTCTATGGCGCGCCGGACGGCGAGCGGCTGGCCCGCCGCCTTTGCGAGGCGACCTTCGCCGAGCGGGTGTTCTTCACCAATTCGGGCGCCGAGGCGAACGAGTGCGCCATCAAGATGGCGCGGAAGTATCACGCCGCGAAGGGACATCCCGAGCGCTTCCGCATCGTCACATTCGAAGGCGCCTTCCACGGCCGCACGCTGGCGACCATCGCCGCCGGCGGTCAGCAGAAATACATCGACGGCTTCGGCCCGAAGGTCGACGGCTTCGACCAGGTGCCCTTCGACGACGAGAAGGCGCTGCGCGCCGCGATCACGCCCGAGACGGCCGCCTTGATGATCGAGCCGATCCAGGGCGAAGGCGGGCTGCGCTCGGTGCCGGGCCGCTTCCTCAAGCTGCTGCGTCAGATCTGCGACGAGAACGGCCTGCTGCTGATCTTCGACGAGATCCAGACCGGCGTCGGCCGCACCGGCAAGTTCTTCGCCCATGAGCATTACGGCGTGACGCCGGACATCATGTCGATCGCCAAGGGCATCGGCGGCGGCTTCCCTATGGGCGCCTGCCTGGCGACCGAAGAGGCGGCCTCGGGCATGACGCTGGGCACGCACGGCACCACCTTCGGCGGCAATCCGCTCGCGATGGCGGTCGGCAACGCCGTGCTCGACGTCGTTCTGGCGCCGGGCTTCATCGAGAATGTCGGGCGGATCGCGCTGCGGCTGAAGCAGTCGCTGGCGGAGCTCAAGGACAGGCATCCCGGCGTGATCGAGGAGATCCGCGGCGAGGGCCTGATGCTCGGCCTCAAGCTGCACACGCCGAACACGGATTTCGTCAACGAGGCACGGGCCCAGGGCCTGCTGGTCGTCGGCGCCGGCGACAATGTCGTGCGCCTGCTGCCGCCGCTGATCGTCACCGAGGCTGATGTCGCCGAGGCGGTCTCACGCCTCGACAAGACGGCGGGCGCCATCGAGGCCTCGCTCAAGCGCCCGGCTGCCGAGTAAGCTCAACCCTCCCACCCCGCGAAGCGAAGGAAGCGCCCGTGACGCGCCATTTCCTCGACCTTTCCGATTTCTCCGGCAACGAACTGCGCGCCATCCTGCGCGCGGGCGAGGAGATGAAGGCGCGACGTCGTACGCCGGCCGCCGCGGGGGACCGCCTGCTCGAGGGCAAGGTCATCGCCATGATCTTCGAGCAGCCCTCCTTGCGCACGCGCGTCTCCTTCGATGTCGGCATCCGCGAGCTCGGCGGCTCGCCGATGATGGTGACCGGCCGCGAGATCGAGCTCGGCGAGCGCGAGACCATCGCGGACACGGCCCGCGTACTCTCGCGCTATGTCGATGCGATCATGATCCGCATGCTCGACCACGATGCCGTGGTCGAGATGGCGAAATACGCTTCCGTCCCGGTGATCAACGGCCTGACCAAGCGCCAGCATCCCTGCCAGGTCATGGCCGACGTCATGACCTTCGAGGAGCGTCGCGGGCCGATCGAGGGCAAGCGCATCGCCTGGACGGGGGACACCAACAACGTGCTGACCTCCTGGGTCCACGCCGCCGGTCGGCTCGACTTCGAATTGTCGATCGCGACCCCGGAGGAGCTGGCGCCCCCGCCGGCGCTGATCGCCTGGGCGAAAAAGCAGGGCGCCAAGCTCAAGCTGACGACGCGGCCCGAGGAGGCGGTCGAGGGCGCCGATTGCGTCATCACCGACTGCTGGGTCTCGATGGGCGACGAGGAAGGCACCCGTCATAACCTGCTGCGCCCTTACCAGGTCGATGATCGGCTGATGGAGCGCGCCGAGAAGGAGGCGATCTTCATGCATTGCCTGCCGGCTTCGCGTGGCGAGGAGGTCACGGACAAGATCATGGACGGCCCGCAATCGGCGGTCTTCGACGAGGCCGAGAACCGTCTGCACGCGCAGAAGGGCATCCTGGCCTGGTGCTTCGGCGGGGTGGCGGCCTGATGGCCGCCGCGGAAGCCGGCGTGACGGCCGGGCTCGACGACGCCGTCCTGCCCTTCGCCGTTCCCGATCTCGACGTGCGCGGCCGGGTCGTTCGGCTCGGCGGTTCGATCGACGCGATCCTCGAGCGCCACGATTATCCCGTGGCCGTCTCGCGCGTGCTCGGCGAGGCCTGCGCTCTCACCGTCCTGCTCGGCACGGCGCTGAAGTTCGAGGGCCGCTTCCAGCTTCAGACCAAGAGCGACGGCGCCATCGCGATGATGGTGGTCGACTTCACCGCGCCCGATACCTATCGCGCCGTCGTGCAGATCAACCAGGCCAAGCTCGTCGAAGCGATGGCGCTCGACAAGCTGTCGACCGGCGCGCTGCTCGGCGAGGGGCACCTCGCGATGACCATCGACCAGGGCTCGACGACGACGCGCTATCAGGGCATCGTGCCGCTCTCCGGGCAGAGCCTGGAGGAAGCGGCGCACCAGTATTTCCGTCAGTCGGAGCAGATCCCCACCCGCGTCCGTCTTGCCGTCGGCACGGTCACCGCCGGCGGGCGGGCCCATTGGCGCGCCGGCGGCATTCTCGTTCAGTTCATGCCGCATTCGCCCGAGCGCCTGCGCGCTGCCGACATCCATCCCGGCGACGTGCCGGAAGGCCACGAGATCCTCGCGAGCACCGATCCCGACGGCATCGAGGACGATGCCTGGACGGAGGCGCGCTCGCTGGTCGAGACGGTCGAGGATCATGAACTGCTCGACCCGACGCTGGAGAGCGAGCGCCTGCTCTATCGGCTCTTCCACGAGCGTGGTGCCCGCGTCTTCGAGGCGGTCGCGGTGCAGGAGGCCTGCCGTTGCTCGCGCGAGCGGGTGCTGGCGATGCTGCGCGGCTTCTCGCCCGAGGATCGCCGCGCCATGGTCGCCGATGACGGCAAGCTCGGCGTCACCTGCGAGTTCTGCTCGCGGCGCTATTCCTTCGACCAGGCCGAGGTCGAGGACGGGCAGGCGGCCGGACAATAGGCCGGCTCGTCATCGCTGGACGCCCGAAGCGGTACCCGGGGATCTCCCGCTGAAAAGCGCGAAAAGCTCGCTGCCCGCGACAGGCCAGAGCAGGGCGTGCGCTATGCCGCCCGGCACTCCGCCATCAACCTGCGCATGAAGGTCTCGCCGGCCTGCAGCTGTTCCAGCGTGATGTATTCGTCCGGCTGGTGCGCCTGGTCGATCGAGCCCGGCCCGCAGACCACGGTCGGCAGGCCGGCGCGCTGGAAATGCCCGGCTTCGGTCGCATAGGCCACGGCGATGGTCTGGTTGCGGCCGGACAGGCGCATGGCGAGCCGTTCCGCCGTCGAGCCCGGATCGGGCGAGAGGCCGGGAACGTCGGACGTCATCACCGTCTCGATGGCGGAGGATGGCGCGGTTTTCTGCATGCGGAACAGCACCGTCTTCGCCAGGGAGGCGAAGCGCGCCGGCCCGGAATAGGGATCGGAATCCGGCAGCGTCCGGATCTCCCAGGAGAGCTCGGCGCGATCGGCCAGGATGTTGCGCGCGATGCCGCCATGGAACTTGCCGAGATGGATGGTGTCGTAGGGCGGGTCAAAGCGCCCGCTGCGATCCGGACGGTCCTTGGCCTCCTCCTGCATGCGGTCGAGCTCGGCCGCGAGCAGCGCGCCGGCATGCACCGCGCTGGCGCCAAGCTGCGGCTTGGAGGAATGCGCCGCGAAGCCGGTGATCCGCGTCAGGAAGGTGCGGATGCCCTTGTGGGCATCGGCGATGTCGAGAGAGGTCGGCTCGCCGACGATGACGGCGGTGGGGCGCGGCAGGGTCCGGCCCATCGCCGCGATGCCGTCGACCACGCCGAGGCAGGTGACCTCCTCGTCATAGGAGAGGAAGAGATGGATCGGCGTCGTCAGCCCCGCGCTGAGGAAGTCCGGTACCAGCGCCAAGGCCAGCGCGACGAAGCCCTTCATGTCGACGGCGCCTCGACCATAGGCCCGCCCGTCCGCGACATGCAGCGTGAAGGGATCCCGGCTCCAGGCCTGCCCCTCGACCGGCACGACATCGGTGTGGCCGGACAGCACGATGCCGCCGCGGTCCTGCGGGCCGATGGTGGCGAACAACGCCGCCTTGTCGCCCGCCTCGTTGGGGAAGCGGGTCGAGGAGATGCCCCAGCCGGCGAGATAGTCCTCGACGAAGTCGATCAGCGCCAGGTTGGATTTGTGGCTCACCGTGTCGAAGGCGACCAAGCGGGCGAGCATCTCGAGCGGCGTGTGGCGCTGCCCGGCGGGCGAGGTGGCGGTCAATGCAGAACCTTCTTCACATAGGGCGAATCGAGCGGAAACAGCGGGACTTCGACGTCGAACACCTCGCCGTTTTCGCCGAGCATGGCGTAGAAGCCCCGCATGGCGCCGTCCGGCGTCGTCAGCGGGCAGCCCGAGGTGTAGCTGAAGCTCTCGCCCGGCCGCAACACCGGCTGCTTGCCGACGACGCCCTCCCCGCGCACCTCGTGGGTTTCGCCATTGCCGTCGGTGATGAACCAGTGGCGCGTCACCAGCTGCACGGTTTGGGTCGAGAGATTCACGATCTCGATGGAATAGGCCCAGAAATAGCGGCCCTGTGACGGCGAGGATTCCGCTTCGAGGAATTTCGGCGCCGCGGTCACGCGCACGCCCTGCGTCTGTGCCTGATACATCGCCAGACCTCCACGCTGTCGAAGACCTCTTTGCCTTGATAGGGACCGGCGATGTCGAGCGTCAATGCCGGCCGGCATCATGCAGGCGTGGACAACCGGGCGAAAACCGCGCATGCGGCTTGGCCGAGGAGCGACACTTCGCTAGCGCTAACCGATTGTCTCCGCGGAACTCGCATGCTGCCCTTCAAGCCCGGCATCCAGCCCGACAGCTTCATCCGCGCCTTCATCGAAAAGGGCGTCGTCCGGCTCGCGCATCCCCCGGCCGAGGGGCAGATCCAGCCGGCGAGCCTCGATCTGCGGCTCGGCGAGCGGGCCTACCGCGTGCGTGCGAGCTTCCTGCCCGGCCCCGAGCGCACGGTGCGAAGCCGCATCGAGGATCTGTCGCTGCACGAGATCGACCTGACGCGCGGCGCCGTGCTCGAAACCGGCTGCGTCTACATCGCCGAGCTGATGGAAGGGCTGGCGCTGCCCAAGGGCCTGCGCGCCGCGGCCAATCCCAAGAGCTCGACCGGCCGGCTCGACGTCTTCACCCGCGTCATCACCGACCGGGCCCGCGAGTTCGATCTGGTCGAGGACGGCTATGACGGGCCGCTCTTCATCGAGATTTCCCCGCGCACCTTCCCGGTGCTGGTGCGCTCGGGCTCGCGTCTGTCGCAGATCCGCTTCCGCGCCGGCGAGACCAGGCTCGACGATCGGGCGCTGGGCGAGGTCCATGCGCGCGAGACGCTGGTCAGCGCGGCGGAGCCGTCCTTCCAGGGTGGCGTTGCGGTCAGCGTCGATCTTTCGGGTTTCGACGGCCTGCTCGGCTACCGCGGCAAGCACCACACGGCGCTGATCGACGTCGACCGCGTCGGCGCCTATCGTGCCGCCGATTTCTGGGAGCCGATCCCCGACGACCGTTCCGGCGCCATGATTCTCGACCCCGGCCAGTTCTATATCCTGGCCTCGAAGGAAGCGGTGCATGTCCCGCCGGCCTATGCCGCCGAGATGACGCCTTTCGATGCCCTCGTCGGCGAGTTCCGCGTGCACTATGCCGGCTTCTTCGACCCCGGTTTCGGGCACGGTGCCGCCGGCGGCCAGGGCGCGCGGGCGGTTCTCGAGGTGCGCTCCCGCGACGTGCCCTTCATCATCGAGGACGGGCAGATCGTCGGCCGCCTCGTCTACGAGGCCATGGCGGCGCGCCCGCAGGCCCTTTATGGCGCCGGGCTGAAGTCGAACTACCAGGGTCAGGCGCTCAAGCTGTCGAAGCACTTCAAGGGCTGATCGGCGCCTGCGGTCAAGGCATGAGCCGTCTTCGCGGCAGCGGCTGGCGTCCCCGGCCGAAATGTCGAGGATGATGGCGGGGCGTCCGTGCGGCCGCCTCTTCCGACGCCGCCCCTGAGCGACGAACCCCTGCTGGTGCCTTTCCGGGAGTGAACCGATGTCGAAGCTGAAGCCCGAAACCCGCGCCAGGCTGCGCGGCGTCTCCGTCGCGACGGTCTGCACCGCCTTGTTCAAGCGCGGCTTGCGCAACCAGTTCATCCAGGATGTGCGCCCGCTGAACCCCGAGGCCGGCACCATGGTCGGGGAGGCCTTCACCCTGCGCTACATCCCGGCGCGCGAGGACCTGAACCCGCTCTCCGTCTTCCAGAACCGGGCGCACCCCCAGCGGAAGGCGGTCGAGGATTGCCCGCCGGATGCGGTCATGGTGATCGACAGCCGCAAGGACGCGCGCGCCGCCTCGGCCGGCGGCATCCTCGTCTCGCGCCTGATGAAGCGCGGCGTCGCCGGCGTCGTCACCGATGGCGGCTTCCGCGACTCGCCCGAGATCGCAAGGCTGCCGTTCCCGGCCTATCACAACCGGCCCTCCGCCCCGACGAATCTCACGCTGCATCAGGCGATCGACATCAACGTGCCGATCGGCTGTGGCGATGTGCCGGTCTGGCCCGGAGACGTCGTGCTGGGCGATGGCGAGGGCGTCGTGGTCATCCCCGCCGATCTCGCCGACGAGATCGCCGAGGAAGCCGTCGAGATGACGGCCTTCGAGGACTTCGTCACCGAGGAGGTGTTGAAGGGCCGTTCCATCCTCGGCCTTTATCCCGCGACCGACGAGCAGACCAAAGTCGACTTCGCCGCATGGCGCCAGGCGAACGGGCGCTGATTCAGCCGGGGTTGAAGACGGACCAGCCCGTCGCCTCGGCCAGCCGTTCGAGGGCGAGCGTTCCCAGCATCGAGTTGCCGTTGGCATTGAGGCCCGGCGACCATACCGCGATCGCGGCCTGGCCGGGCGCGATCGCGAGAATGCCGCCGCCGACTCCCGATTTGCCGGGCAGGCCGACCCTGAAGGCGAAATCGCCCGATGCGTCGTAATGGCCGCAGGTCAGCATCAGCGCGTTGATGCGCCGGGCGCGCTGGGCCGAGACCACGCGCGCGCCGCCCGGCTCGTGCAGCCCCCCATGCATCAGGAACCGGCCGGCGAGGGCGAGCTGGCGGCAGCTCATGGCGATGGCGCATTGATGGAAATAGACGCCGAGCGTCAGCTCCGGCGCATGGTGGATGTTGCCGAAGGCCTTCATGTAGTTGGCGAGCGCGATGTTGCGGAAGCCGGTCGCCTGCTCGGCCCGGGCCACCGTCTCGTCGATGATGATGCCGTCGTCGTCGGCGAGGTAGCGTATGAAGCGGAGCAGCTCGCCGATGGCGACGCGGGGCTCGTGCCCGGCCAGGTTGATGTCGGCAACGACGAGCGCGCCCGCGTTGATGAACGGATTGCGCGGAATTCCCTGCTCGCGCTCGAGCTGCACGATCGAGTTGAACGGCGTCCCCGAGGGCTCCCGCCCGACCCGGCGCCACAGCGTGTCTCCCACCTTGCCGAGCGCCTGCGTCAGCGCGAAGACCTTGGAGACGCTCTGGATCGAGAACGGCTCCTCGCTGTCGCCGGCGGCGTGGAGGCGGCCATCGGCCGTGACCACGCAGAGCCCGAACTGGCGCGGATCGACCCGGGCGAGTGGCGGAATATACTGCGCGACCTCGCCGCGCTCGCTCGCATCGCGCATCTCGGCCGCGATGTCCTGCACGAGGGTCCCCAGATCCGCCAAGCTTTCCCCCTCCGCCGCTCCCGGTCGGATCAGGCAAGCCCGAGCGCGGCGGCCAGGTCAAGCCGGCAGCCGGGCGCGCCTTCCCGTCAATGCAGCAGGCGCGGACCGGTGGAGGCCTGGCCATCGATGACGGCGCGCTGCGCGGCAATGACGCAGAGCGACTTGCCCCGCGACTTCGCCTGGTAGAGCGCGGCATCGGCCGCCGCCATCACGGCGTTCATGTCGGTGCCGTGCTCGGGGGCCAGCGCGATGCCGACCGAGGCACCGATATGCAGGCGGTGGCCGCTGTCGAGCTCGTAGGGTTCGGAGATATCCTTGACGAGGCGCTCTCCGATCCGCTGCAGCTGCACCCGCTCGGTCTGTTCCGAGAGCACGACGAATTCGTCGCCGCCGATGCGCGCCGCGATGTCGGAGCTCCGCACCAGCGCTCGCAGCCGCTCGGCCACGAGCTGCAGCAGCGCATCGCCTGCCGGATGGCCGTAGGTGTCGTTCACGGCCTTGAAACCGTCGAGATCGAGATAGATCAGCGCCAGACCCTGGGGGGCCGCGTCGCTGCCGAAGCGGGTCGCGAAGGCGCGCGTCAGCCCGGCCCGGTTCGAAAGGCCGGTCAGCATGTCGTGGCGCGCATGGAAGGCGTTCTCGCGCTCGGCCCGCATGGTCGAGATCAGCATCGCGTTCAGCTTGTAGGCGGCGAGCGTCATGCTGAAGAGGTAGAGCGGGATCTGCATGAAGGTGACGAACATGATCGGCTCACCGGCGAAGAGCGCCCCGAAGCAGCAGGGCCCGAGCGTCAGTGCGATCATGACCCCGGCCATGCGCGGCGCCCCGAAATTCCGGAAGCAGATGCCGCCGACCATGGCGGCCGCGGAAAGGCAGGCCAGCGTCGCCGCCACCCAATCGCCGCTGATCAGGCTCAGGAAGGTGCCGGCGCCGACGCCGGCCGCCCAGGCCACGCCGAGCAGGAGATAGCCGTCGGTCCAGGTCGGCTCGCCGCGCGCGGCCTTCCGGCGCGCGTCGACGAGCACGTAGAGCCTGATCAGGCAGCACAGCACCTCGAAGGCGCACCAGAGCTGGAACGGCAGGGTCGGGATGCGCCAGGCGATCAGGAAGGAGACGGCGAGCGAGTTGATGACGCCGCCCGCGAAGATCGGCAGCGTGCCGAACAGGCTGGCGACCAGCGCGGTCCTGATCTCGGCGGGTACGTCGGGACCTGCGTCGGCGAGCCAGCGCGTCAGGCGCCAGCGCGGCAAGCTGTAACGCAGGGCTGCACCACTCATAGGCCGGTCGAGCTCCTCGCTGCGAGCAGAACGGGGCCCTGCCAGCGAAGCGCGGCATAGTCTGAACTGGTTACGATTCCGTGTGGCGAACCTGCCGGTTTCGCATGGCCGGCCTGTTGTTGGCGCCGCGGCTCAGCTGGCCTCGCGATAGACCCAGACGCGCGCCGGCGGGATGTTGCGCAGTACCCAGTCGGAGACGAAGGCCTTGAGGCCCGAGCCCTTGCGCGGGATCGGCGAGATCACCGAATAGGTGAACTGGATGAACGGAGCGCCGTCCGCCAGCAGCGGAAAGGCTTCCTTGGCGAGCGCCGAGCGGGCCGGTGGCGGCCGGTTGAACAGTGGCAGGCTCGAAACCAGGGCGATCGCCTTTTCGCCGAGGTGCCCGGCCAACGTCGTCGAGAGGGCGTAGGCATCGCCCTGGACGACGGTCGCCCGCGGAAAGCGCCGGCGCAGCAGCTCGCAGAACTCCGGGCTGTATTCGACCAGGATCAGCCGCCCCTCGTCGATACCGCGCTCGATCAGCGCCTCGGTGACCGGGCCGGTGCCGGGTCCGATCTCGATCACGGGGCCGGGCTGCTCCGGGTCGACATAGGAGGCCATGCGCCGCGCCAGGGCCGGGCTCGACGGCGTCACCGATCCCGTCCGCAGCGGATCGTCGATCCAGGACTTGATGAAGCGCGCTTCGTCTCCGAGCTTCGACCTGGCCTCGCTGACGCGGTTCTTCAGCTTTTCCGCCTTGTTGCGGACCTCGCCTTCGACCTTGTAGCGGACCGCGGCGACCTTGAGCTTGGCCTCCGCGACGCAGTCGACCAGATCTGCCGCCGTGACGCGGACTTCGCCTTCGAGCCGGTTGGCGACGCGCGACTGGCCGAGCCGTGCCGCGATCGAGCCCGCCCGCGGCGGACGATGTCGAGTCGTCGAAGACATGATACCCCTTGTACGCTGCAAAGCGGCTCGTTTTCCAGCGTCGCGGAACGTTACCCGCCCGCCATATGCGGTCAAGAGCGAGCGCTCGGCAAGCCTCTTCGCAGCCCTTTGCTGCAGGATCAGATGAGCGGCCGCGGCGCCCTGCCGCTCTCGTAGACGGAGGCCATGCGGGCGGTCAGCCGCGGATTGAGCAGGGTCAGGCGGCCGCCCGAGATCGCGAACAGCCCGGCCTTGCGCAGTTTCGACCATGTCTTGCTCGTATGGACGAGCGAAAGGCCGAGCGCGTCGGCGATCTGCTGTTGCGACAGCGGAAAGGCGAAGCTGCCCTCGCTCACCAGGCCGAGCGCGTCGGCGCGGCGATAGAGGGTGATGACCAGGGCGGCGATGCGCTCGCTGGCCGTGCGCTGGCCGACCGACGTCAGGTTGTCGTCGACGATCGCCTCCTCGCGCGAGCCGAGCCATGCCAGTTCGTAGGCGAGGTTCGGCATCCGCACGAACAGGTCCCAGATCCGCTTGCGCGGGAAGACGCAAAGCTCGACATCCGTCAGAGCCTCGACGCCATGCTCGGCGGCTGCCAGCAGCGAGGCCTGCAGGCCGACCGGGTCCCCCGGCAACAGGAAGTTGAGGATCTGGCGGCGGCCGTCCGGCAGGGACTTGTAGCGGAAGGCCCAGCCCGAATAGAGCGTATAGAGCTCGGCGTCCTCTTGGCCGGGATGGATGATGTCGCTGCCGGCCGCCAGTGTCCGATGGTCGGTCTTCATCGCCTGGATGAAGCGGATCTCGTCATCGGTCTTGTCCTCGAAGGCCGGTTTCAGGCGCAGCGGACAGGCGAGGCAAGCCGGTCCGAGCCGCCCCGTTCTGGTCTTGAGGTGCATCACTGGATTCGTCCCCCCTGGCGGCGCCTCGCAGCGCCGGTGAGCGATCAACGCAGGCGGTCGGTTTCGCGTTCCCGCAGCCTCGTCGCCGGTGCAGCGGCGTGCGCGGCGTGGCGGAACCACGGGCCTTGGAACCGTAGGTCTCATGGGCGCGTTGGTTGCGCAATGGCCGGCTCTTTCGGGCCGGCGCGGCGATGGGAGACGAAGATGCTGAACGACAGCCTGGCCCCCGCCAAGCGGGCTTTGATCTTCTTCGGTTGCATGGGGGCGCTCGTCGCCGGCCTGACCTATGGCGCGGGCCTTCAGATCCCGTCCGACCGGAGTTCCGCCACCGTGGCCCAGATGCGTGGCGCGCCGGCGGAGACGCAGTTCGCAGCCGTCGACCGCGCCGACCGCGGCGAAACGGTCGTGCGGCGCGCCATTCCCGCTCCCTCGAAGCAGGCGATGGTCGAAGGCGAGCCGCGGATCGTCCTGCGATAGCCGTACGGAACCAGGCGGCGCCTCGCGCGTTCATCGCGTGGCGCTCCTCGCGCTGCACTTCGAGCCGCCCCTGGGCGGCTTGTTTTTTGGCCGGCGCGCCTGCGCACGGGGGAATGATGTATCTGCGCATCCGCCACGCGACGACTTATCGCTACGCCGTGCCTGTCAGTTTCGGCCCGCATCGGCTCATGCTGCGGCCGCGCGACAGCTTCGACCTGCGGCTGGTAGACACCGCCCTGACGGTGTCTCCCGACGCGAACCTGCGCTGGATGCACGATGCCTATGGCAACCCGGTGGCACTGGCCGATTTCGCGCAGCCTGCCGAGACGCTGGAGATCGTCAGCGAGCTCGTGATCGAGCGTTTCGGCTCGGCCCTCCCGCGCAGCCGGCTCGAGCCGCGCACCGCCTTGACCGGCGTGGTCTACAGCGACGGCGAACGGACGGTGCTGCAGCCCTATCTCGCGCGCGCCGCCGCCGATCCCGACGGCATCCTGGAGCGCTGGCTCGCCGATTTCCGCGCCCGGCTCGGCCAGGGCTCCGGGCATCTCCTTCGCGATCTCGCCCATGCGATCTATACCGGGCTGACCTACGCCGTCCGCTACGACGAGGGCACGCAGCACCCGGCCGATACGCTGCAGCTCGGGAGCGGCTCCTGTCGCGATTATGCCTGGCTGTTCATCGAGCTGGCGCGCCGCATGGGCTTCGCCGGGCGCTTCGTCACCGGCTACATCCACGATCAGTCTCCGGATGCCAGCGGGCTCGTCTCGCCGGTCGGTTTGACCCATGCCTGGGCCGATGTCTTCATCCCGGGCGATGGCTGGGTCGAGTTCGACCCGACCAACGATCTCGTGGCGGACCGGCAGCTGCTCCGGATCGCGGTTGCGCGCGTGCCGGAGGATGCGTCGCCGATCGCCGGCAGCTTCACCGGCCCGCCGGGGTCCTTCCTGGGCCTTTCCGTCGGCGTCCTGATCGAGCCGGTCGAGACGCTGGCCGGGCAGCCCGGCTGAGGCTGCGGACCGCAGCGGCGCTTCAGCCGTGATGCCTGACGCGCCAGCGCCCGAGCCCGCTCCCCTCGGCCTTGCCGGTCTGGACCGCCTCGATCTGCGTCAGCAGCCCGGCGAAGAGACGCGGCGGCTCCTGATGCGCGATCGGGCGGTCGGCCTCGAGCGCGACTTCGATCGTCGCTTCGTCGAGATCGACGACGGAGAGCGTAATGCGGGCTCCCGGCGTGCTGCGCAGCACGCGCGAGGCGACGTCCGCGACCAGGAATCCGAGCGGGATGATACGATCGACCGACAGCGTCGCGGCGGTCTCGATCCGGCTCGAGATCCACTGATCGCGCCGCCGGATCAGGTTCGAGATCATCGACACCACGTCTTCCAGGAACAGGTCGACCCGCACCGGCTGCATTTCGCCGTCGGCGAGGGTGAAGCGATAGGCGGCGGACAGCACATGCACGCGGCATTCCGCGTCGGCCAGGGCGAGCCTGGCCTCGTCGCGATAGTCGCGCTTGCTCAGCCCGATATAGCTCTGCACCACCTGGAGGCTGTTCTTGACCCGGTGGTGAAGCTCCCGCACCAGGAATCGATTGTCGTCGAGGGCTGTCTGGAGGCGCCGCTGCCGGACCTCCTGCTCGTCGACCATCGCGTTGAAGGCCTCGGCGACGCTGCGCATGTCGCTCGGCATGTCGTCGGCGAGCGCGGCCCGTGCACGCTTCGACGAGGCGCGGGAGCGCGCCGCCGCCTCGATGCTGCGGAGCCAGCGTGCGCAATGCCGGTCGATGGCCCGCAGATAGACGAGGCACAGCAGCGTCAGCGTGGCGAGCGGCGCGAGCAGCAGCACGGCGAACTGGATCCGCGCCGCCTGTTCGCGCGAATCGTCGAAGGTCGCGATGACGTAGAAGGCAGGCTCCGCGACCTTGCGGGCGGCATAGGCGCGGTCCTGCCCGTCCCGGCTCGGCGCACGCCAGCGCTCGAGCCCCTGGGGAAGATGAGCCTCCCGCGGCAGCCATGACTCCGGCGCCTTGCCGCCGCGGCTTGCGACCACGCCGCTGTCTCGCGAAACGAGAGCCACATCCATGTCGTCGCCGCTCTGCCCCAGGTCGAAGACGCTTTCGAGCACCTCCGGGTCGATCAGGAGCAGGGCTTCGCGCAAGCCGTTTCCGGTGGCCTCGGGATGGTCGGCATGCACGGTGAGATAGCGGTGGCTGCCGATCTCCACCTGGTCGTAATGCGCCTTGCCGAGGTCGATGCCGCCCCAGGGAACGACGGAGGGCAGCTCGCGCAGCCGCCTTGCCGTTCGTTCCAGGGTCTGCTCGCTTACGTCGGGATCGAGCGCCGCGGTGCAGAGCCGTCCGTCCGCGCTGCGGATCATCACGGCCGAGAAGCCGCGGACCTGGCGGAGCATCTTCATGCCTGCCGGCCCGCACTGGGCGGGGGAGAGCCCGGATTCGGCGACGGTCGTGCCGAAGGACAGGAGCGCACGCAGCGCGCCCCGGTACCAGATGCGCGTCCGCAGCGCGAAATCATCGGCCGCCGCGATCTGCGAACTGGCGATGGCGTTGGTGATGGTGCGATAGGCCGTGGCCGCGGCCAGCGCGGTCACGCAGCCGATCGGAAGCGCGATCGCGATCAGGAGCGCCAGGAGGCGCCCCCGCACAGTGCTGAACCGCGCCAGACGCATTCAGAACCCGACGGTTTCGGAACCTGCCCTTTGCATCGCAGCGGAACTGGTCCGGTCCGGACCGAGATCGTCCGCGCTGCCTATGGAGAGGAGTTCGGCAAGCTTCGTCCGCGCCCGGTTGACGCGGCTCTTGATGGTTCCGATCGCGACGCCGCAGATTTCGGCCGCTTCCTCGTAGGAGAGCCCGGTGGCGCCGACCATGATCAGCACCTCGCGCTGCTCTTCCGGCAGCTTTGCCAAGGCTTTGCGGAAGTCGGCGAGGTCGAGATGGCTTTCCTGGTTCCCTTGCGTGGCCATGCGCTCGGCATAAGTGCCTTCGCTGTCCTGCACCTCGCGCCCGCGCTTGCGGTAGAGCGAATAATAGGTGTTGCGCAGGATGGTGAAGAGCCAGGCACGCAGGCTCGTACCGGGCTCGAACTTGTCCGAATTGCCCCAGGCCTTCAGCAGTGTGTCCTGAACAAGATCGTCGGCAAGCTGCATCGAGCCCGACAGCGAGGCGGCGAATGCCCGCAGATTCGGGATCTCCCGGATCAGGCCGTCCTTGAAATCGTCATTCGCGCTCATCGGACGACGCTCCGGCTGCGCGCTGTTCCGTCGCTTCCAGCTGCGCCAGCAGCACAAGAAACTTGTCGGGCACGGGGGCATTCACGATGTCGTCGTAATGCGCCTTCAGCGAGCGGCCGATCGATTCCTGCACCTTTGGGTCGAGCACCATGTCGAAGTCGTCATTGTCGCCTCCGGGATCAGGCATCATCGCGTCCAGATTTGTCATTTCAGCCCTCGCGCCAAAACCAGGCCTGTTTTTGCAGCAGGTCCCGGATCCAGAAGTCCGTCTTGGCGGAGCCTATCCCGGATGGCAATGGCGACACCAATACGCCTTAAGAACCGGGACCCTGCGGAAAGGTTCCCGCCTCCGGCAAAAATAAATCGCTTGTCTCTTGCAGCGCCTAAGCCATTATCCGCACACGATAAAAAGGACACATTGATGTCGATTGCCAAGGAAATTGCACCTTACCTTCCGTATCTGCGCCGCTTCGCCCGCGCGCTCAGCGGCACGCAGGCGAGCGGCGACGCCCATGTCGTCGCGATGCTGGAAGCGCTCGTCGCGGATCCCTCCGGATTCCCGCGCGACGTCGATCCGCGCATCGGGCTCTATCGCGTCTTCCTGAAGCTGTGGTCCTCGACCGGGCTGGACACGAGCGAGCCGGTGGTCGAACTGGGCCGCTCGCCCGCCGAGCGCAATCTCGAGGCGCTGACCCCGCGGCCGCGCCAGGCGTTCCTTCTGCGCACCGTCGAGGGCTTCTCGATCGACGAGGTCGCCGCGATCATGCAGGCTTCTCCCGCCGACGCCGCCGCTCTCGTGCAGACGGCCGGTCAGGAGATTGCCGAGCAGGTCGCGACCGACGTCCTGATCATCGAGGACGAGCCGATCATCGCGCTCGACATCGAAACCATGGTCGAGGAGCTCGGTCACAGCGTCACGGGCGTCGCCCGCACCCAGCGCGAGGCGATCGCCCTTGTCGGCAAGAAGCGGCCCGGCCTCGTCCTTGCCGACATCCAGCTCGCCGATGGCAGCTCGGGTCTCGATGCCGTCAACGAGATCCTGACCTCGATCGACGTGCCGGTGATCTTCATCACCGCCTATCCCGAGCGGCTGCTCACGGGGGACAGGCCAGAGCCGGCCTTCCTCATCACCAAGCCGTTCCAGCCCGAGGCGGTCAAGGCCGCGATCAGCCAGGCGTTGTTCTTCGACCGCCGGGCCGGGCGGAAGGCCGCATAGGCGCCGTCCGCGACACGGCCCGACCCGATGCGGGACGGGCTTCTTTCCGCCGACCGCCGCGGAACAAGAAATCGCGATGCGGCGTTCGCCGTCTGATGTCTGGTTTGCGTTCAGTTGGGGAGGGTGTGGAGCATGGCGACGATGTTCTTGACGGCGACCGCCGGCGCCGTCTCGGCCGGAGCGGCGCTGTATTCGGGAGTGGTTCAGCCGGGGGCCTTCACGGGCGAGGTTGTCTCGCTGCTGCTGGCGGCGCTGACGAGCATCGCGGTGGCCGGCGCTTCGGCCTTGGATGGCTGAGCCGGCAGGGCCGGTTGCCTGCACACGCCTTGCTGGCGGCCTGCGCGGCGCTGCCGTTTTTGGCGGCTTCGGTCGCGGCCCAACCGGAAAGGCGGGAGAACACCACGCTTCGGCAGCTTCCGCCGCCGCGGCCTGACGCCTTGGCTCCGCGAGGAACCGCCGAGCAGGCCCTTCCGAAACCCACGTCGCCGCCCGCTGGCGACGCGGCAGCGCCCGATCTGCGCGCCGTAACCGAACCTGACGGGCGATCATGTCTCGCCTTGCTGCAGGCCATACCGGGCAATGATGTCGCGCCGGGCGATGAGCGGCTCACGCAAGGTGACCCGACGTGCCGGGTGAGCGAGCCCGTCGTCCTGAAGGCGCTGAGCTTCCCGGCCTCCGGGGGCGCGCGCATTGTTGCCTTCGAACCTCCGGTGACGCTCGCCTGCGCGATGGCCCAGGCGGTCGCTGCATGGTTGGCCGGCAGTGTCCAGCCGCTGGCCCAGGGATATTTTCGAAAGGATCTCACGGCCCTGCGCGTCGGCGGCGGCCATGAATGCCGGCGGCGCAATCGCGCCTCCACCGGGCCGGTCAGCGAGCACGCCACCGGAAAGGCGCTGGACATCTTTGCCTTTGCAGCGGGCGCAGGCGGAGACGCGATGCAGGTTTCGGTGGAGAAGCCGGCGGGGCTGACCGAAAGCAGATTCCTGACGGCGATTCGGCAATCGGCCTGCGGCGCCTTCAGGACCGCTTTGGGTCCGGGCGCAGACGCGGCCCATGCCAATCATCTGCATGTCGATATCGAGGAGCGCCGCTCGCCTGCCTCGCGGTTTTGTCAGTAGCCGGGCGATGTCGTCTCACGACGCGCGCTGAAAGGCGTGCTCTCGCCTCTGCGCAGCCGGACCGACCAGCGTCGGGCCGGTGCGTCGCGCGGCCATGATCTGCAGGGCCAGGCACGATTCGACTCCGGCCGCGATCAGGTCTTCGAGTTCCCAGAATGGCGGCACGGGCCGGCACAGCCCGTCGTCGGGAGTGGCGATTGCTGGGGTTTTTCCCCGCAGGCGACTAACGGACATCGACATTCCCATGCCAAGATGAAGCTGCAACGCAACATCATGCTGGTGGTTCCATTATGCCGGAACTGTGGGCATCCTGAGGCGTTTCGTCCGGCCAGCTTCTGGGAGCGATCCAAGATGAGCATTCGACAGTCCCGGTTGTGCCTGGGCGCAGTGGCCATGCTGGCCAGCCTTTTCGCGGCTTCGGCGCAGGCGCAGGCGCAGTCCGGCCCGCCGACGGGCCGGCTGTCCTGCTCGATCGGCTCAGGCCTGGGCCCCGCGATCAAGTCCCAGCGGCCGCTGGACTGTCGCTTCAGGCCCAGGCGAGGTCCGACACAGCATTATACAGGCGTCATCCGGCAATACGGGCTTGATCTCGGCTCGATCCGCGGAACGATGATGGCCTGGCATGTCTACGGGCCCTACGCGCGCGCGCCGCTTGGTGTGCTCAGCGGCCGCTATGCGACATCCCCGGCGGGAGGCGCGGCGGCAGGGGCGGCGCTCGTCGGCGGCGATGACGGCAAGGTCACGCTGCGGCCAAGGCTGACGCAGACCCCCCGAGGCTTCAACGTCGCGGTCGGCGTCACTCAGTTCGAGCTCACGCTGAAGGCCCCCGGACGTCGTCGCTGAACCACGGCAGACGATTACGGTTTGCTAACCTCGTTCCGGCAAAATTGAATCAAACGGGATGTAACTTGCCGCCGTCGTGGCGGAGAGCAGGAACATCGGCAGGCCTGTTACGTTGGGGATGACAGGTTGAAGTGAGTGAGAAAGCCGTTCGATGGCTGATATCCGCGTACTGATCGTCGAAGATGACCCGTTCATCGCCATGGACATCGAATCCGCCGTCGCCGAGCAGCTTGGTGAAGGCGTCGAGCTGATCGTCGTGGAGTCGGTGGCCCAGGCGCGCCGCGCCGCCGCCGGCCAGCTTTCCTGCGCGCTGCTCGACATCGATGTGATCGACGGCAAGACCTTCGAGGTGGCGGATACGCTGCTGAAGACCGGCATCCCCTTTGCCTTCGTTTCCGGTTCCGCGCCGCATGAGGTGCCCAAGCCGCTGCGTCAGGCCCGTTTCCTGCGCAAACCGTTCTCCACGCGCGAGGTCGCCGCTTTCGTCACCAGCGCGATCGGGGGCCCGGTCGACGAATCCGTCGCCTGAAGCATCGCGACGCCGCGGATCGTCGATCGGTGAGGCGGCCCCGCCGAACGCTCAGGCGCTTTCTCTTTTCGGGAAGATGATGGTGATGCAGGTGCCCGGGCGGTCGTCGCCGGGGTGCAGCGCGCGCACCGTCATCGTCGCCCGCATGCTGCGCAGCAGGCTGGCGATCACGGTCTGGCCGAGGCCCTTGTTCTGCGCCTCTTCCGGCATGCCGACGCCGTCATCCTCGACCGACAGAGACAGCGCCTGTTCGCCATCCTGGTCCGCGCGCGCGAGGCGGATCGTGATCCTTCCCGCCATGCCGTCGGGGAAGGCATGCTTGATCGCATTGGTGACGAGCTCGTTGATGATGACGACGTAGGAGACCGCGTCGCGGCCGGGCAGCCGGATCGAGTCCGTGTCGAGATCGATCGAGATCGGCCGGCCTTCGGCGGATTTGCCGATCTCGGCCAGAAGATCCTCCATATAGGGCCGCGCATCGATCGCGTCCGTCTCGATGTCGAGCCGCAGCCGGCGCTGCCCGGCGGCAATGGCCTGGATGCGGGACTGGGCCTGGGCCAGCGCCGCCTTCACCGCGGGTTCGCGCGTCTGCCGCGCCTGGACGTTCAGCAGGGCGGAGACCATGGCGAGGTTGTTGCCGACGCGATGGTTGACGTCGCGCAGCAGGGCTTCGATGCGCAGCCGCTCGCCCTCCAGCTCGCGGGTGCGCTCGCCGACGATCTGTTCCAGCTCGGCATTGCTGAGCGCGAGTTCTGCGCTGCGGCGTTGGCGCCGGCGCAGCACGTGCCAGGCTGCGAAGGCGAGACCGGCCAGAGCGACGACGATTCCCGTGCTCGCCAAGAGGCGCCGCCGCTCCTCGCTGCGGTAGAGCGAGCGCAGATGGATGTTCTCCGTCTGCTGGATCTCTGCGACGAGCTCGCGGAGCCTGTCCATCGTCGCGATGCCCGGGCCGTCCCGGACGATGGCGATGGCTTCGTCCCGGCGGCCGTTGCGGGCGAGTTCGATCGTGCCGTTCAGCTCCGCGAGCTTCAGGCGCATCGTTTCGCGCAACGCCGTGGCGCGTTGCTTCTGGGCCGGATCGGCATCGACGAGGGCCGCCAGGATGTCGAGTTCCGGCCCCGCCGCTGCGCTGCCCTCGGTAAAGGGCTCGAGATAGGCGGCCTGGCCGGTCAGCAGAAAGCCGCGCTGCCCGGTCTCGGCATCGCGGATCTGCCCGAGGAAGCGCTCCGACCGCTCCCGGATCTCGATCGCATGCGAGACGCGGTCCGCCGCGCGGCGCGCCTGCAGATTGATCCAGGCGGCCAGAACGACGGCGACGGCGACGACACCGATGGCGATGATCGTGATCGTAGCCGAGCGCAGCCGCGCGCGCAGCCGGGGAAGCGCAGGAAGGAGAGCGCGGTTGCGGGGCCTCGCCAGTGCTAGCATGCCTACCTGTTACAGGACGCGGGGCCGCATCCCTATGTAAAAAGACGGTCTGCGTCCACTCCGGCCGGCAAGCAAGTCAGGCCTCGTCCGTGTCCTCGCCCTCGCTCGTTCCCGCGAAGATCTGCCGGCCGAGGATCGTCCCGATGACGCCGATCCCGGCGAGCGCGACGATCCGCCAGCCGGTTCGCGAGGTCAGGACCTTCGCCGCGAGCGGTGCCGCTGCCAGCGCCGCCGTCGCCGCGACCGGGCGGGGCGGGCGCGGTCGGTTCTTCACGTAAAGGGCGATGCAGAGCGCCAGGACAGCCGTGACCGCCAATCCGCCGGCGATCCACAGGCTCGCCGCGGTGGCGCCATAGCGCTCCGCCAGGACGATATGCAGCGCGTCGAGCGCGTAGCCGCAGGCGCAGACCAGCAGCAGCGCCGCGAGCGCGAACAGGCCGGTTACCGTGGCGTTGCGTCTTACCGATCCGGAAACTTCCGAAGCGATGTAGGATCCAAGCCCCCCGAGCATGGGCTAGCGTGCCGAAAGGAAGCCGACGAACAGCCCGACGGCGGCAGCCAGCCCCAGCGCCCGCAGCGGGCGTTCGCGGATTTCGTCCTCGATCAGCTTCTGCAGTTCCGTCGCCTGCTCCTTGGCGACATCGACCATCCGATCCGGATCGACGCCGACCGAGCGCAGACGGTCGCCGACGGTCGCGGCGATGTCCTCGGCGCTGCGGGTCAAGGTCTCCTCGAGCGCGCCGGCCTGGCGCTTTGCCCGGCTGGCGGCCCGGCGCGCCTCCGCCGCGACATCCTCGGCGCCGGCTTCGATCTCGGCCTTGGCCCGCTTGGCCGTGGCGGCTGCCTGACGTTTTGACGATGTCGTGCTTGCCATGACGCTCGCTTCCCCTGTCGCTCGATGCCGTACGCCGCGATGGTGTCCGGACTGGCCGGTCGCCGCAAGAGGCCCGCTGCATGCGAGCCTCCTTCAAGCGCAGAACGCCGGCGCCCCCGCTTCTGTTCCCGCGGGCATGGCAGCCCCGGCTCGGGTTGCCCGCTTCAGTGCGCCTCGTCCCAGTTTCCGGCGGCGCGGGCCTCGACGGCGAGCGGCACCCTGAGCTGTACGGCCGGGTGCGGTGCCTCGACCATCACCCTTTCGATCACAGGCAGCGTCTTCTCGACCTCCTGCTCCGGAACCTCGAAGACCAGCTCGTCATGGACCTGCAGCAGCATCCGCGCATTGAGCCGCTCGGCCGCGAGCGCCGCGTCCATGCGGATCATCGCCCGGCGGATGATGTCGGCGGCCGACCCCTGGATCGGGGCGTTGATCGCCTGGCGCTCGACGAAGGCGCGTTCCGACGGATTCTTCGAGGCGACGGCCGGGAAATGGCAGACGCGGCCGAAGATCGTGGTGACCTGGCCATGGGCGCGCACATGCGTCTTGGTCTGGTCCATGTAGTCGCGAATGCCGGGGAAGCGCTCGAAATACTTCCGGATATAGGCGCTCGCTTCCTCCCGCCCGATGCCGAGCTGGTTGGCGAGGCCGAAGGCCGAGATGCCGTAGATGATGCCGAAATTGATCGCCTTGGCGCGGCGGCGCACCTCGCTCGGCATGCCCTGGACCGGCACGCCGAACATTTCGGACGCCGTCATCGCATGGATGTCGATGCCATCGGCGAAGGCCTGCCGGAGCTGCGGGATCTCGGCGATATGGGCGAGCAGGCGCAGTTCGATCTGGCTGTAATCGGCCGAGACCAGCTTGTAGCCTTTTTCCGGGACGAAGGCGGTGCGGATCTTGCGGCCGGCTTCGGTGCGGATCGGGATGTTCTGCAGGTTCGGCTCGGAGGAGGAGAGCCGGCCCGTCGTCGTCGCCGCCAGCGCGTAGGAGGTGTGAACCCGGTTCGTCCCGGGGTTCACATAGCCCGGCAGTGAATCGGTATAGGTCGACTTCAGCTTGGCGAGCTGGCGCCATTCCAGGATCTTCGAGGGCAGCGCGTGGCCCTGTTCGGCGAGCTCTTCGAGCACGCCTGCTCCGGTCGCCCATTGGCCGGTCGCGGTCTTCTTGGCGCCGCTGAGCCCCATCTTGCCGAACAGGATGTCGCCGAGCTGCTTGGGGCTGCCGATGGTGAACTTCTCGCCGGCCAGCTCGTAGATCTCGTCCTCCAGCCGGGCCAATCCTTGGGCGAAATCGCCGGAGAGGCGGGAAAGGATCTGCCGGTCGATGGCGATGCCGCGCTTCTCCATATCGGCGAGCACGGCGACCATCGGCCGCTCCAGCACCTCGTAGACGGCGGTCTTCTTCTCGGCGGCGAGGCGCGGCTTCAGCGCGAGCCAGAGGCGCAGCGTGACGTCGGCGTCCTCGGCGGCATAGTCGGTCGCCTTGTCGAGCGGCACCTTGTCGAAGGTGATCTGCGATTTGCCGCTGCCGGCGACCTGCGCATAGGGGATCGTCTCGTGGCCGAGATGCAGCTCCGAGAGCTTGTCCATGCCGTGGCTGTTGGTGCCGGCATCGAGCGCGTAGGAGATCAGCATCGTGTCCTCGATCCCGGACACGGCGAGCCCGTGGCGCTGCAGCACCAGCAGGTCGTATTTCAGGTTCTGGCCGATCTTGAGCACGCCGCCATCGGCGAGCAGCGGCTTCAGGGCGGCAACGGCCTGGGCCAGTGGAATCTGGTCCGGCAGCAGGCCCTCGTCGAAGAGGCCGCCGTCGCCGGCGCGATGCTGGAGCGGCACATAGCACGCCCGTCCCGGCGCGACCGCGAGCGAGAGGCCGATGAGGTCGGCCTGCATCGCATCGAGCGAATTGGTCTCGGTATCGACGGCGACATGGCCGGCCTCGTAGGCCCAGCCGATCCAGCGTTCGAGATCGGCAAGCGTGCGCACGCATTCGTATTGCGAGCGATCGACCTTGGCGGCCAGCGCCTGGTTCCGGCGCGCGGCCGCGAGATCGCCCGGCCTCATCCAGCCCGCCTCGCCGCCTGTCGCCTCGGGAAGGGTGGCGGAGGGGGAGGGCGTGGCCGGCGTCGCATCGGACACCGCATCCTCGAGGGCGTCGGCACCGGCATAGAGCGCCTTGAGCTCCGCCGCCCGCGTGCCGCCCGGCGCCAGCGCGGGATCGGCATCGACGGCGCCGACATCGGCCTCATAAGCCTCGGCGACGCGCTTGGTGATGGTGGTGAACTCCATCGCCTTGAGGAAGGCGATCAGCTTCGCCGGGTCCGGCTGCGCCAGCGTCAGGTTCTCCAGCGGCGTCTCGACCGCGACGTCGTCGACCAGCGTGACGAGCTTGTGCGAGATGCGGACCTTCTCGATCACCTCGGGATTGGTCAGCGTCTCCCGGCGCTTCGGCTGCTTGATCTCGCCGGCCCGCGCCAGCAGGGTTTCGAGGTCGCCGTACTCGCCGATGAGCTGCGCCGCCGTCTTGATGCCGATGCCCGGTGCGCCGGGCACGTTGTCGGTGGCGTCGCCGGCCAGCGCCTGGACATGGGTCACCTTGTCCGGCGTCACGCCGAAATACTCGACGACCTCGGGCTCCCCGATGCGGCGCTCGGCCCGGAAGCCCGCCCCCTTCTTCTGGTCGCCGGAGGCCGGATCGTACATCGCGACGCCGGGCTGCACGAGCTGCATCAGGTCCTTGTCGGCGGAGACGATCAGCACGTCGGCGCCGGCCGCGCGCGCCTGTTTCGCATAGGTCGCGATCAGGTCGTCGGCCTCGTAGACGTCCTGCTCGACCGGGATCAGGCCGAAGGCGCGCACCGCCTCGCGCATCAGCGGGAATTGCGGGATGAGGTCGGCCGGCGGCTCGGAGCGGTTGCCCTTGTAGGCCGGGTAGATCGCCTTGCGGAAGGAGTTCTCCGACTTGTCGAAGACGATGGCGAGATGGGTCGGCCGGACGCCGAGCACGCCCTCGCGCACGAACTGGAAGAGCTTCGTTGCGAAGAGCCGGACCGCGCCGGAAGGCAGCCCGTCCGAGCGGGCATTGTATTTCCGGTCCTGGTTGATCGACTGGAAATAGGCCCGGAAGATGAAGTTCGAGCCGTCGACCAGGAAGAGGTGGTCGCCGGGCTTCAGGGCGGGCGCGGTATTGGCTTTGTCGCTCATGGCGCGGACCATAAGCGGGCCGGCGCGGCCGGTCCATTGCATCAGCCTGCCGATTCGCAGCAAGCTCACCAAAACACGTCAGGAGCGAAACGCCGTGAATCCCCATGTCACCATGCCCCTCGTCTTCGAGGGCGTTCCGGAGGCGCAGATGCAGTCGCGTGCCGAGGCGTTCCTCGCCCGCATGCGCGGCCGCCGCACCGTGCGCGACTATTCCGACAGGCCGGTGCCGCGCGCGCTGATCGAGGCTGCGGTGCGCGTCGCCGGCACGGCGCCGTCGGGCGCCAACCAGCAGCCCTGGAGTTTCGTCTGCATCTCCGACCCGGAGCGCAAGAAGCTCATCCGCGAGGGCGCCGAGGAGGAGGAGCGCGCCTTCTATGCCGGCCGCGCCGGCGAGGAATGGCTCGGCGCGCTTGCCCATCTCGGCACGGACGCGAACAAGCCCTTTCTCGAGACCGCGCCCTGGCTGATTGCGATCTTCGCCCAGCGCTGGGGCTATGACGCGCAGGGCAACAAGGTGAAGCACTATTACGTGCCGGAATCGGTCGGCATCGCCACCGGCTTCCTGATCGCGGCCCTGCACGATGCCGGGTTGGCGACGCTGACGCACACGCCGGCGCCGATGAATTTCCTCAACCAGATCTGCGGAAGGCCGGACAACGAAAAGGCGCTGATCCTGCTCGTCGTCGGGTATCCCAAGGAGGATTGCCGCGTGCCCGCCATCGGCAAGAAGCCGCTGGAGGAGATCGCGACCTTCCTTTGAGGCGCTATCGGCCGCGCCCGGCCGTGGCCGCCAGCAGCCTTTGCCGGTCGATCTCATGGGGCAGGGCCGCGAGCGCCCTGTCGCGGCTGTCCTTGGCCAGTTCGTGCGCCGCCTCGGCGAAGCGCGGATTGGTCGCGATGGTCGCGAGCGTGCGCTGCAGGCGCAGGGCGACCTCGATCATGCCCGCGCCGTCGCGCGCGATCGGCACGATGCAGTCCTCGATCAGGGAGCGCGGGGCGAGAACCGGGACATGCACGTTTGCGAGCGGCTCCGGCGCCTCCTCGGGGGCGGGCCGCGTCAGCAGCCGGGCCAGCGTCGCCAGCACGTCGATCGCCGTGCCCGGATCGTTGACCGCCGGCGACAGCGCCCGCGAGGCGATCTCGGAGAGAACGATCAGCCCGAAGCGCGGATCCTGGCTGAAGGAGCGGCGATCGCCGATGATGAAGGCGTCCCGGATACGCTCCGCCCCGTCCTCGTCGAAGGCACTGGCATGGGCGAGCGTCTCGCCGATGCCGACGAAGGCGCCGGGAAGGCGGGCCACGTCGATCTCGCCGCCGTCCTCGCACAGCCCGGCCAGCGCCGCGACGTCGACATGCTGCACATAGCCGGTCCGGTCGGCCACGATCGCGCGGGCGCCGGCCGGCGGGGTACGGGCCGGCAGCGCGCCCATCGTCTGGGAGGCGGCATAGTCGTCGAGAGCGTCCGCCGCCGCCGCCGCGACCCGGTCGATCGTCTCGTTCATCCGGCCCAGCCGCGACAGCGAGTCGATCCAGCCGACGAAGGTTGCGACCACCACCGCGACGACCAGCAGGGTCACGATGAAGAGCAGCAGCCGGCCGCTCGATCCGTAAAGTCCGGTGCTGAGCGCGATGATGCCGACGAGGCTGAACAGGAATGCCCCGATGAAGGTCGCCAGCGCGTTCTGTGCGCCCGTATCGGCCTGCAGCAGATAGGTTGCGCGCGGCGTCGCGGAATTGGCGGCCGCGCCATAGGCCGAGACCATCGTCGAGAGCGAGAAGATCGCCACCGTCAGCATCGACGAGGCAAGGATGCCGAGCACCTTGTCCACCGCATCCGCGCCGATCCGTGCCGAAACGCCCTCCGGCACCAGCGGCGCGGCGACGATCGAGGCAAGGGCGCTCGCGATGCCGAGGAGGGCGAACAGAGCCGCCCTCACCCAGAGGCGTTCGGAAAGCTGCCTCAGCACCCAGCGCAGACGTGTCAATGCGGCTCCCCCCTCGACAGCTGCACAACATCGCCGGTGTCGGCGCGGTTCCGCAACCGCTCAGGCGGCGCCGGTGATCCGGTCGATCTCGGCGAGGTCCTCCGCCGTCAGGGCCCAGTCGGCGGCCTTGACGTTGGCGGCGATCTGCTCGGGCTTGGTCGCGCCGGCGATGACGCTCGACACCACCGGCTGCGCCGCGAGCCACGAGAACGCAAGCTCCACCAGGCTGTGGCCGCGCTGCTCGGCGAAGGCGGTCAGCCCCTCGATCTTGCGCCAGTTGTCCTCGCTGAAGATCTGGCCGGCGCGCTCGGGCAGCTTGGTCAGACGCGCGCCCTCCGGCATCGCCGCCCCGCGCTTGTACTTGCCGGTGAGCGCGCCGTTGGCGAGCGGGAAATAGGGCAGCAGGCCCATGCCGTAATGGGCGATCGCCGGGATCAGGTCCTGCTCGGCGCCGCGCTTCAGCAGGCTGTACTCGTCCTGCGCCGAGGCGAAGCCCGAAAGGCCGCGGTCACGCGCGGTCCATTGCGCGTCGGCGACCTGCCAGGCGACCATGTTCGAGCAGCCGATATAGCGGACCTTGCCCTGGGTCACGAGGTCTTCCATCGCCCGCAGCGTCTCGTCGATCGGCGTCAGCGGGTCGGGCTTGTGGAACTGGTAGAGATCGATCCAGTCGGTCTGGAGGCGCTGCAGCGATTCCTCGACGGCGCTCATGATGTAGCGGCGCGAGCCGCCCTCGCCGCCATGGAACATCTTCATGCCGAACTTGGAGGCGAGCACGATGTCCTTGCGGCGCGCACCCAGCACCTGGCCGAGCGTGGTCTCCGAGCCGCCCTTCTCGCCATAGATGTCGGCGGTGTCGAACAGCGTGATGCCGTGCTCGATGGCGGCGTCGACGACCTTGCGCGTGGCGTCGAGGTCGATGCGGCCGCCGAAATTGTTGCAGCCGAGGCCGACGAGCGAGACGCGCAGGCCCGAGCGGCCGAGATTGCGGAACTGCATGGCTGTGATCCTTCCCCTTAACGCGTCGGATCGAAAGGTGGGCTCCACCCTTCGGAAAAATCCGATGCACCGACGCTGTGGTGGATCATCGTGATCGCGTCCGGTCGGAGGCGCGATGACCCAGAGGCGGGCAGAGGACCAGAGCACGGGCGCAAGGACAATCGCCCGGCGCGTCATCCGCGGGCTGCGCTGCGCGCAGGCCCGAAAGAAGAATGCCCGGGCTCGCGCCCGGGCATCGCATATCAGGCCACTTCGGCCTTCTGCTTCTGGGCGCGCTTGCGCTCGTTCGGGTCCAGAATGCCCTTGCGCAGGCGGATCGACTTCGGCGTGACCTCGACCAGCTCGTCGTCGTCGATCCAGGCCAGCGAACGCTCCAGCGTCATCCGGATCGGCGGGGTCAGGCGCACCGCCTCGTCCTTCGAGGTGGTGCGGATATTGGTGAGCTTCTTGCCTTTGAGCACGTTCACCTCGAGATCGTTCTCGCGGGTGTGCTCGCCGACGATCATGCCCTGATAGACCTTCCAGCCCGGCTCGATCATCATCGGACCGCGATCCTCGAGGTTCCACAACGCATAGGCCACGGCCTCGCCGGTCTCCATCGCGATCAGCACGCCGTTGCGGCGGCCGGCGATCTCGCCCTTGTAGGGCATGTACTCGTGGAAGACGCGGTTCATGATCGCGGTGCCGCGGGTATCGGTCAGCAGCTCGCCCTGATAGCCGATCAGGCCGCGGGTCGGGGCGTGGAAGATCAGGCGCTGGCGGTTGCCGCCGGAGGGGCGCATCTCCAGCATGTCGGCCTTGCGCTCGCTCATCTTCTGCACGACGACGCCGGAATGCTCCTCGTCGACGTCGATCATGACCTCTTCGATCGGCTCGAGCAGCTGGCCGGCCTCGTTGCGGGTGAAGACGACGCGCGGGCGCGAGACGCCGAGCTCGAAGCCCTCGCGACGCATCGTCTCGATCAGGATCGCGAGCTGGAGTTCGCCGCGGCCGGAGACGATGTAGCTGTCCTTGTCCGGCGCTTCCTCGACCTTGAGCGCGACATTGCCCTCGGCCTCCTTGAGCAGGCGGTCGCGGATGACGCGGGTCGTGACCTTGTCGCCCTCGGTGCCCGCGAGCGGGGAGTCGTTGACCGAGAAGGTCATCGAGACGGTCGGCGGGTCGATCGGCTGGGCCTTGATCGCCTCGGTGACGGAGGGGTCGCAGAAGGTGTCGGCGACGGTGCCCTTCACCAGGCCGGCGATCGAGACGATATCGCCCGCGACGGCTTCCTCGATCGGCTGGCGCTCGATGCCGCGGAAGGCGAGGATCTTCGAGATGCGGCCGGTCTCGACGGTCGAGCCGTCGCCGGAGAGCACCTTGATCGTCTGGTTCGGCTTGGCGGTGCCGGAGGTGACGCGGCCGGTGATGATGCGGCCGAGATAGGGGTTGGCCTCCAGCAGCGTGCCGATCATGCGGAACGGACCGTCCTCGACGGTCGGCTCCGGCACGTGCTTGAGGATGAGGTCGTACATCGGCGCCAGGCCCTGGTCCTGCGGGCCTTCCGGCGAATCGGCCATCCAGCCCTGCTTGCCCGAACCGTAGAGGATCGGGAAATCGAGCTGTTCGTCGGTAGCGTCGAGCGCGGCGAAGAGGTCGAAGACCTCGTTGATGACTTCGGTGGTGCGGGCGTCGGGCTTGTCGACCTTGTTGATCGCGACGATCGGCTTCAGGCCGAGCTTCAGCGCCTTGGAGACCACGAACTTGGTCTGCGGCATCGGGCCTTCGGCCGCGTCGACCAGCACGATGGCGGAATCGACCATGTTCAGGATGCGCTCGACCTCGCCGCCGAAATCGGCGTGGCCGGGGGTGTCGACGATGTTGATGCGGGTGTCCTTCCAGACGACCGAGGTCGCCTTGGCCAGGATGGTGATGCCGCGCTCCTTTTCGAGATCGTTCGAATCCATCACGCGCTCGGCGACGCGCTGGTTCTCGCGGAAGGCGCCGGACTGCTGCAGGAGCTTGTCGACGAGGGTCGTCTTGCCGTGGTCGACGTGCGCGATGATGGCGATGTTGCGCATGGACATGCGTTGAGGGCCTTGCTTTCAAGGCCACGAGCCGGCCAGGTTCGAAGCCCTGCCGGCGCAGCCCGTTTCACGTGGATCTGGAATTCGTTGCGCTGCACATAAACGTTGGCGGGCTTTTCGGCAACCACGGCTGGCGCGGAAAGGTGAATGCGCTCAGCCTTCCGCCAGCGCGCGCTGCCGCTCGGCGACCGCACGCCCGACCTGGTCGATGGCGAGGCGGTAGGCGGCGAGCGCGGCGGCATCGAGGTCGCCCTTTGCGTAGTCGGCGAGGACGCGGCTGAGGATCAGGTCCGCATCGCGGCCGAGCCGGGTCAGTTCGGTCTCGTCCTCGCAGGAGCGGATGACGGAGAGCAGTTCGAGCAGCTCGTCGAGGCCGGCCATGGCCCGCCGCCGCCGGTTCGCGCCCTCTCGCCCGAGGACAGCCGCGCCGCCCGTGCCGAGCGCGGAGAGCACCATGGCGCCGATGTAGAACCAGTCGCCGTAGCGGTCGAAGAAGCTCTCCTGCTCGCCGTCGATATAGGCCGCGGCGCCGGAGTGCACCGGCAGCGGTGCGTCCTTGTCGGTAGCGGGCGTCTCCAGTGCCTGGATCGCCGGCAGCTCCGCGGCGAGCGTCAGCCTCAGGGCCAGGATATCCTTGGTCAGGTTGCCGACCAGCGTGTCGTCGAGGCTCTGCGCGGCGACGAGGCGGGAGGTGATCGAGATCGTCTGCAGGCTTTCTGATGGTCGCGGCGGGTCGCCGCCCAAGGCGCCTCGCACGATCTCGCCGGTTTCGATCGCGCGATAATGCGCTGCGAGCGCGTCTGCCTCGCGGATGGGGATCAGCACCGGATTCTCGCCCCAGGCCGAGCGCAGCCGGCGCAGTCCGTCATTGTTGGTGTGCGAGCCCACGGCATTGATCGAGAAGAAGGCGTCGATGCGCTTCTCTTTCGCGGCGGTCACGATCTCGTCCTGCGTCAGGCCGACGATCTCGATCTCCTCCGGGCGCACTTCGTACTGCGCCAGCACCCGGCTCAGCAGCGTGATATTGCCGGATGGATTGCGCGCGACGCCCACCTTGCGCCCGCGCAGATCGGCGATCCGGGTGATGGCGGTGTCCTTCGCGGTGATGAAGAACGGGTAGCTCCGGCGCGTGATCAGCACGGTATCGGCCGTCGAGGGCATCGCGATATCGGCCCTGAGCAGGGCGAGCTCGGCCTGCCCGGCATCGATCTTCCTGGCGCTGTCCTCGGCGCCTTCGGTCAGGATGAGGCGGATGCGGACATCGGCCTTGTCGCGGCTGAGCCCCTGGACGAAAGCCGCGGCCATCCGCGCATCCTCCGAGCCGAGAGGTCCCACGGCGAGGCGCAGCGTACGCGGCTGGCTGTAGAGATAGAAACCCGTGGCGCTGATGCCGAGGAGGGCCAGCAGCGCCGCCGTAATGGTCAGAACGCCCCGCTGCATCGCGAAACTTGCCGTGCCCCTTCGTCTTCGCCCTTCCGCAGCATGGCTTCCTTCGGCAGCATGTCGCAAGTGTGGCATGCTGGCGGCGGCCTGCGCAGGCCGAAACTCTGTGCTAAAGCCTGCCCGATGAACGATCCCAATCTCACGATCAAGATCTGCGGCCTGTCGACGCCCGAGACTCTGGAGGCGGCGCTGTCGGCCGGCGCCGATATGATCGGGCTCAATTTTCACCCGAAGAGCCCGCGCTACGTCACGCTGGAGCGCGCGGTCGAGCTGGCCGCCATCGCGCGGGGCCGCAGCGAGATCGTCGCGCTGGTCGTGGATTGGGACGAGCGGCGCGCGGCCGAGCTTGCGCAGGCCCTGAGGCCGGACTGGCTGCAGTTGCATGGCCGGGAGACGCCGGAGCAGACGGCGGCGCTGCGCCGGGCCGCGGGCCTCCCGGTGATCAAGGCGCTCGGCATCGCCGGGGCTGCGGATCTTGCCGCCGCCGCCGCCTATCGCGACGCCGCCGACCGGCTTCTGCTCGATGCCAAGCCGCCGAAGGATGCGGCCTATCCCGGTGGCCACGGCCGGCCCTTCGACTGGTCGCTGCTCGCCGATCTCGACCCCGGCTTTCCCTTCATGCTATCGGGCGGGCTCGATCCCGCCAATGTCGCGGAGGCGATCCGGGTGACCCGGCCGGCCGGTATCGACGTATCATCCGGGGTCGAAAGCGCTCCGGGGGTCAAGGATCCCGCCCGGATCGCGGAATTCATCACGGCGGCCCGCAAGGCAGCCGCGCAGATGCAAGAAGGTTTGAGCGCATGAACGCCCCCTCCACACCGAACAGCTACCGCAACGGCCCGGACGAGAACGGCCGCTTCGGGCTGTTCGGTGGCCGCTTCGTCGCCGAGACGCTGATGCCGCTGATCCTGGAGCTGGAAGCGGCCTATAACGCTGCCAAGGCCGATCCCGCCTATCACGCCGAAATGACCAGCGGGCTGAAGCATTATGTCGGCCGGCCTTCGCCGCTGTATCTCGCCGAGCGCCTGACGGACCATTTCGGCGGCGCCAAGATCTACCTGAAGCGCGAGGAGCTGAACCACACCGGCTCCCACAAGGTGAACAACGTGCTCGGCCAGATTCTGCTGGCCCGACGCATGGGCAAGAAGCGCATCATCGCCGAGACCGGCGCGGGACAGCACGGCGTCGCGACCGCGACTCTCTGCGCCCGCTACGGGCTGGAATGCATCGTCTACATGGGCGCGGTCGACGTCGCCCGGCAGGCGCCCAACGTCTTCCGTATGCAGATGCTCGGCGCCACCGTCGTGCCGGTCGAATCCGGCACCAAGACGCTGAAGGACGCGATGAACGAGGCGCTGCGCGACTGGGTGACCAATGTCGCGACGACCTTCTACTGCATCGGCACGGTCGCGGGCCCGCATCCCTATCCGGCGATGGTGCGCGATTTCCAGTCGATCATCGGCAAGGAGACGCGCGAGCAGATGCAGGAGGCCGAAGGCCGTCTCCCCGACTCGCTGATTGCCTGCATCGGCGGCGGCTCGAATGCGATGGGCCTGTTCCACCCCTTCCTCGACGATCCCAGCGTCGAGATCTACGGCGTCGAAGCGGCCGGCCACGGCATTCCGAGCGGCCTGCATGCGGCCTCGCTCACCGGTGGGCGCCCGGGCGTCCTGCACGGCAACCGCACCTTCCTGCTGATGGACGATGACGGGCAGATCAAGGACGCCCATTCGATCTCGGCCGGGCTGGACTACCCCGGCATCGGCCCGGAGCATTCCTGGCTGCACGATATCGGCCGGGTGAAATACCTCTCGGCCACCGACGAGGAGGCGCTGGAGGCCTTTCAGCTGATCTCCCGGCTGGAGGGCATCATCCCGGCACTGGAAAGCGCGCATGCGCTGGCCCGTGTCGCCGAGCTCGCTCCGCAAAAGCCGCAGGATCATCTGATGGTGGTCAATCTCTCCGGCCGCGGCGACAAGGATATCCCGCAGGTCGCCGAGATCCTGGCGGCGCGCTGAAGCTGACCCGCCTCTACCGCTGCGGCATGGCGTTTGCCGTTCGAAAGTCGAACGGCCGCGCGACTCGACTCATCCGGCCGGAAGCGCAACCATAGGTTACCGGGTGTGCTGGACGCCCGGCACGGGTTGCGTCTGGGGAGGCCGGGCCGGTGGGGGGCGACGGTCGGGAAGTCGATGCCCGACGAGACGACGGGCTCGTCGCGCTGCCGAGGGAGGTCGCCTTCCTCGCCCGCCACGGCGTCGCGCCGGACGGTCTCGCTTTGGCGGCGCGGCGCGCCGGGCGCTACGGTACCGACCCGGTTCGCGAGGCGTTCGCGCTCGGGCTGATCGATCAGGAGCGCTACTATCGCGCGCTGGCCGCCGAGCTCGGTCTGCCCTTCCATGCCGAACCCGTCGCTCTGATGGCCGGCGGACGGCATGAGGCGATCCTGCGCGGCGGCGTCGCCCCGGCTTCCGGCGGGGCGGCACGGCGGTTCCGCTTCCTGCTCGCGCCGGAGGGGGCCGCCCTGCGCCGCATGCTGGCGGCCGGGCCACGGAGGCATGACGATATCGCGGTCACCACGCCGCGGCTGTTCGCGCAGGGTTTGCGCCAGGCCAATGCCCAGGAACTGGCCCGCCATGCCGCGGGCCTCGACGAGCCCGGTCTGGCACGCGACAGCGCCCGCACCGGCGCGAGCCGCGGCCAGGTCGTCGCCACCGGCATCGGCCTGGCCGCCGCGACGCTTGGCGGCATCCTGGCGCCGCTCCAGACCTTCTTTGCGCTCGCCCTGATGCTGGGGCCGCTCTTCCTCGGCCTCATCCTGCTACGGCTGGCGGCGGCGATCGAACGCGCCACGCCCGATCTCTGGCAGAGCCAGCGCTGGCGCCTCGATGACAGCCGGCTGCCGGTCTACACCGTCGCGGTGCCGATGTACCGGGAGGAGGCGGTGCTGCGGCAGATGCTCCGGGCCCTGTCGGGGCTGGATTATCCACCCGCGAAGCTCGACATCAGGCTCCTGGTCGAGGCCGACGATCTCGGCATGCAGGCCGAGCTTGCCCGTCTGCCCCTGCCCGCCCACATCGCCGTGACCATCGTTCCGCCCGGCTCGCCCCGGACCAAGCCGCGAGCGCTCAACCTCGCCCTGCTCGAAGCACGCGGCACGCTCTTCACGATCTTCGACGCCGAGGACATTCCCGATCCGCAGCAGCTGCGCCTGGCCGCCGCCCGCTTTCACCGCGCACCGGGCGATCTCGCCTGCCTTCAGGCGCGGCTGGTGATCGACCATGCCGAGGAAGGACTGCTGCCGGCCCTGTTCGCGCTCGAATATGCCGGGCTGTTCGAGGTGCTCAATCCCGGATTGCTGCGGGCCGGCCTGCCGATCCTGCTCGGCGGGACCTCCAACCACTTCCGCACCGAGGCGCTCCGGGCCATCGGCGGCTGGGACGCTTGGAACGTCACCGAGGATGCCGATCTAGCTGTCCGCCTTGTCCGGGCGGGCTATCGCATGGGCGACCTGCCCTCCGACACGCGCGAGGAAGCGCCGCTCACGGTCAGGGCCTGGCTCAGGCAGCGCGCGCGCTGGATCAAGGGCTACATGCAGACGGCGGTGACCCATGCGCGGGCTCCGCTGACCCTGCTGCGGGAGGCCGGCTTCGCCGCGACCTTCGCCTTCGCTTCGCTGGCAGTCGGCACCATCGTCACGGCGCTCGGCTATCCGATCTTCGCGGTCGCGACCGTCTTCGCCTACTGGGAGGGTTCCCTGTTCGCGCCACCCAGCACATTGGTGACGCTGACAGCGGCCTTTGCCCTGGCGGTCTGGCTGTTCGGCACGCTGGCGCTGTTCCTGCCGCCGGCGATCGGCGCGCTGCGGCGGCGCGATCCGGGCCTGCTGCTGCTCCTGCCGCTGCTGCCGCTCTATTACGGCCTGGTCTCGATCGCGGCCTGGATGGCCCTTTACGAGTATTTCGCCCGGCGCTTCGCCTGGAACAAGACCGAGCACGGGCTGTCGCGCAGGCGGCTATCGCCCGATGTCGGCGACGCCGCTACGAATGCCGCAGCCACTCGGCCGCCGCCTGCGCCGGCGCCTGCTCGATATTGAAGGCGCCGATGAAGCTGCCGTCCTTGTCCATCAGATAGACCAGGGCGGTGTGGTCCATCGTGTAGTCGCCGTCCTTCAGCGGGACCTTCTTGGCATAGGCGCGATAGGCCTTGATCGTGGCGTCGATCGCGGGCCGGTCACCCGACAGCCCGACGATGCGCGGATCGAAGGATCCGAGATAGCTCTTCATCACCTCGGGCGTATCGCGTTCGGGATCGACGGTGATGAACAACGCCTTCAGGGACTTGGCCTTGGGGTTGTCGCCGGCGGCGCGCAGCACTTCGGAAATCTCGAACAGCTTGGTCGGGCAGATGTCCGGGCAGTGGGTGAAGCCGAAGAAGACCAGGAAGGGCGAGCCGCGCAGATCGGTGTCAGAAAGCGGCTTGCCGTCCTGCGTCGTCAGGGTGAACGGGCCGCCGACGCTGGCCGTGCCGCTGCTGGTCGTCCGGTTGCCGGGCGCGAAGGTGATGATCGCCGCTGTCGCGAGCGCCAGCGCGCCGACGAGGAAGACGACCAGGGGCAGGATGAGGCGGCGGTTCAAGGAGGTGATCCCGGCAAGAGGTCGGCGGCCGCTAGAAGCAGGCGACGATGGTGGCGATCAGACCGTCGGTGAACAGCCGGCTGCCCTCGCGCCACCACAGCAGCATCCCGGCGAGCAGCAGGCCGAAGGCTCCCCCGCCGAGCAGCAGGAGGCCGGCCCGGCTGGGCCGGGCGTCCTCGGCGCCGGATGGGTGCTCGGTCTCGATCATTCCGGCACGATAGCGCCGATCCCGAGGCACCGGAAGCGCCGCGGTGACGCAGGCCGCGAGCAGGTCACCACCCGTATGGGAAACATAGCGTTCTGTCTCTCTCTGCAGAGATCATCTCGAAATATAGACGGGCCTCGCCGTGGCGCTCGCTAGGCCGACTCGCTTCATGCAGATTCGAGGCTCGATTTCACACGCGTCGCGTCTACGCGCCGGTGCCCGAAGCGAGCTGAGCGGCGTTCGGCGGGATCGGCGCAGGCATCGCTGGAAAAAGCCCCGGCTTGCAGCCGGCCGGGAAGCCGGCGCCGCGCGACAGGACGAATTCGTCCCGCGCGAACAGCTCCGCCAGCCAGTCGACGAAGACGCGCACCTTGTTGCTGAGATGGCGGTTCGGCGGATAGACGATATGCAGCGGCTTCGGCGCCGCGCACCAGTCCAGCAGCAGCGGCACGAGCCGCCCATCCGCGATCGGCACGCGGGCCATGAAAGTCGGCAATTGCATGATGCCGTGGCTGGCGAGCCCGGCCGCGAGATAGCCCATGCCGTCATTGAGCGCGATCGTGTAGCGGCCGCTGACCTCGATCGTCTCCGTGCGGTTCTGGTAGACCATCGGGAGGACTCGCCCGCCGAGCGCCGGCCGATAGGCGACGATCTGGTGCCCGTTCTCGATATCGCGCGGATGCATCGGCGTGCCGAAGCGCGCGAGATAGTCCGGCGTCGCGCAGGTGATCAATTGCATCTCGCCGATTCGCCGCGCGATCAGGCTCTGGTCGACGATCTCGCCGGCCCGTACGGCGCAGTCCAGATTCTCGCCGATCAGGTCGGCCGGCCGGTCGCTCAAACCGAGATCGAGCTGGATGTCGGGATAGCGCGCCTGGAACTCGTGCAGCGCCGGGATGATCACCGAGACCGCGAGCGACGAGCTGCAATCGACGCGCAGCCGCCCGCTCGGCCGCGCCTGCGCCAGTGTCAGGCTCGCATCGAGTTCCGAGAGCTCGTCGAGCAGGCGCAGCGCCCGCTCGTAATAGGCCGCGCCGTCCATGGTCACGGTCACGCGCCGCGTCGTCCGGTTCAGCAGCTTGGCGCGCAGATGGGCTTCAAGCTGCTGGATCAGCTTGGTCACTGTCGGCTTCGGCATGTCCAGGAGATCGGCGGCGCGCGTGAAGGTCCCGGTCTCCACGACCCGCACGAAGGCCCGCATTGCGGCAAGCTGGTCCATATGGCCTCGGATTGTTTCCATACGTGAACAATGAATGAGCAGATAGTGTATTTATTCCAGAATGCCGATTCACTATCTCGTGCTGCAACGCAACAGCGAGGGTGAGTCATGCCCGCGATCGCCGCGCAGAAACTGCAACCGGTCCTCTCCGTCTTCTGGCGGGAGGAAACCCTGAGCGCCCGTGGAGAGACCTTCACGGGCCGCCTCTACGTTCCCGCCGAGGTTCCGGACGATGCCGGGCTGGTGCTGCATCTGCATGGCGGCCACTTCAACAGCGGCTCGCCGGCCGAGGGGCAGGCCGTCGCCACGGCCCTGACGGAAGCCGGCGCGGTCGTGTTCTCGCTCTCCTACCCGCTCGCACCGGTCCAGCGTTTCCCTGAGACGCTGGAGCGCATCTATGCAGCGCTCGAAGCTCTCGCCAGGGGGCGCAATCGCTGGGCGGCGCGCGGCGCGCCGCTCTACATCGCCGGCGAGGAGGCCGGCGGCAATCTCGCCGCGGCGCTCGCCATGATGGCGCGCGATCGCGGCGGCCCGGCGCTCGCCGGCCAGATCCTGTTCTCGCCGATGCTCGACGCCTGCCTCGGCACCGCCTCGCTGCGTGACGTGCAGGCGGGCCCGGTCGGCTGCCGCTGGGCCGATGGCTGGGCCGATTATCTCGGCACGCCAGAGCGCGCCGCCCACCCCTACGCGGCGCCGCTTCAGGCGACCCGTCTCGCCGGCCTGCCGCCGGCCCTGCTGATCAGCGGGCAGGACGACCCGATGCGCGACGAAGCCGCGCAATATGCCGATCGCCTCGGCCAGGCCGGCATCGCCGTCCGCCATGTCGAGTTCAGCGCACCGACGCGCTGGCCGCAGGCTTATGCGGACGCGGCGCAGGAAGGCTCCTGTCTCTGCAAGAGCTGTGGCGAGATCGCCGCCTTCTACGAACGGACCGCGCCCTCCTAGCGGCCCGCCCCTTTTCGAACACTCCAAGCATTTCCAAGGAAGGACCGAACCCATGATTCCGGGAACGAACCGTCGCGGCCTTGTGGCCGGCCTCACCGCCTCCGTCGCACTGAGCGCCGTCGCGGTCTTCACCCTCTCCGGTACCCGCGCGCAGGGAGACACCACACCCGTTGCCCCGCCCGCCATCCCCGTCTCCGTAGCGACCGTCGAGGCGCGCGAGATCGTCCCCTGGGCCGAATTCTCCGGCCGGCTGGAAGCGATCGAGCGCGTCGAACTGCGCTCGCGCGTCGCAGGCGTGGTCGAGGCTGTGCATTTCCGCGAGGGCGGCCTGGTCAAGCAGGGCGATCTGCTCGTCAGCATCGACCAGGCGCCTTATCTCGCCGATCTCCAGCGGGCGGAGGCGCAGGTGCAGGGCGCAAAGGCCAGAGTCGCCCTCGCCGAGAGCGAGAACGAGCGCGGTCAGCAATTGCTGGCGAGCCGCAACCTCTCCCAGCGCGACGTCGATACCCGCGTCAACAATCTGCGGGAGGCGCAGGCGAACCTGCAGGCCGCCGAGGCCGCCCGCCGCACGGCGCAGCTCAACCTCGACTACACCCAGATCCGCGCCCCGATCAGCGGCCGCATCGGCCGGCTCGACGTCACCGTGGGCAACCTGATCGCCGCCGGCGGCCAGGTCCTGACCTCCTTGCTCTCGGTCGATCCGATCTATGCCGCCTTCAATGCCGACGAGCGCAGCGTGCTCGATGCGCTGGCCTCGCTGCCGGAGGGCCCGCGCGCGCTCGACCAGATCCCGGTCCGGATCACCACCGCGACGGCGCAGGCCGCGCAGTTCGATGGCAAGCTGCATTTCGTCGATAACGGCATCGACGGCAACAGCGGCACGATCAGGCTGCGTGCCAGGCTCGACAACCCAGACGGCAAGCTGATGCCCGGCCAGTTCGTCCGGGTCCAGCTCGGCCAGGCCAGGGCCGAGCAGCAGCTCGTCATCAACGAGCGCGCCGTCGGCACCGACCAGAACAAGAAGTTCGTCTTCGTCGTCGGTGACGACGCAAAGGCGGCCTGGCGCGAGGTCTCGCTCGGTGCCGCCCATGACGGCCTGCGCGTCGTCACGGCCGGCCTGAAGCCCGGCGAGCGCATCGTCGTCAACGGGCTGCAGCGCATCCGCCCCGGCGCGACGGTCGCGCCCGAGCCGGTGCCGATGGCGCAGAAGACCGAGCTGAAGAAGCCCGCGACCGAACTCGCACAACGCTGACGTCAACGATCGGCTGCGGGTGCCGCGAGGCGGGCCCGCGGCCGCAAGCATAAGCCGCTCGAAAGGGGGCGCCCCATGAACCTCTCGAAATTCTTCATCGACCGGCCGATCTTCGCGGCGGTCCTGTCCGTCCTGATTTTCCTGGCAGGGTTGCTCTCGATCAGGGCCCTGCCGATCTCGGAGTATCCGGAGGTCGTCCCGCCCACCGTCGTCGTGCGCGCGCAATATCCGGGCGCCAGCCCGCGCGTGATCGCCGAGACGGTGGCGACGCCGATCGAGGAGCAGATCAACGGCGTCGAGGGCATGCTCTACATGTCGAGCCAGGCGACGACCGACGGCGTCATGACGCTGAACGTCACCTTCCGCCTCGGCACCGACCCGGACAAGGCCCAGCAGCTCGTCCAGAACCGCGTCAGCCAGGCCGAGCCGCGCCTGCCCGAGGAGGTGCGTCGCCTCGGCGTCACCACGGTCAAGAGCTCGCCCGACCTGACGATGGTGGTGCACATCACCTCGCCGAACGGCCGCTACGACATGACCTATCTGCGCAATTACGCGGTGCTGAACGTCAAGGACCGGCTCGCTCGCATCGACGGCGTCGGCCAGGTCCAGCTTTTCGGCTCGGGCGACTATTCGATGCGCATCTGGCTCGACCCGCAGAAGGTCGCCGAGCACGGGCTCTCGCCCGGCGATGTCGTGCGCGAAATCCGCGCCCAGAACGTCCAGGCCGCGGCCGGCGTCATCGGCGCCTCGCCGAATGCGCCGGGTCTCGACCTCCAGCTTTCGGTGAACGCGCAAGGCCGCCTCCAGAACGAGGAGCAGTTCGGCGAGATCATCGTCAAGACGGCAGCCGATGGCGCGGTCGTCCGATTGAAGGACATCGCCCGCATCGAGCTCGGCGCTGCCGACTATGCCCTACGCTCGCTGCTCAACGGCAAGTCGGCCGTCGCCGTGCCGGTCTTCCAGGCGCCGGGCTCGAACGCCATCGCGATCGCCGACCGGGTCCAGGAAACGATGCGCGAGATCAAGCAGAACATGCCCGAGGGCGTCGACTACTCGATCGTCTACGACACCACCCAGTTCGTGCGCGCCTCGATCAAGGCGGTGATCTCGACCCTGCTGGAGGCCGTCGCGCTGGTCGTGCTCGTCGTCATCGTCTTCCTGCAGACCTGGCGCGCCTCGATCATCCCGCTCGTCGCCGTGCCCATCTCGATCGTCGGCACCTTCGCGGTGATGTATGTCATGGGCTTCTCGATCAATGCGCTCAGCCTGTTCGGGCTGGTGCTCGCCATCGGCATCGTCGTCGACGACGCGATCGTCGTGGTCGAGAATGTCGAGCGCAATATCGAGAACGGCCTCTCGCCGCGCGAGGCGACCTACAAGGCGATGCGCGAGGTCTCCGGCCCGATCATCGCGATCGCGCTGGTGCTGGTCGCGGTCTTCGTGCCGCTGGCCTTCATCTCGGGCCTCACCGGCCAGTTCTACCGCCAGTTCGCGCTGACCATCGCGATCTCGACGGTGATCTCGGCGATCAACTCGCTGACGCTGTCGCCGGCTCTCGCGGCGCTGCTTCTGAAGGGCCATCATGCCCCGAAGGACGCGTTGACCCGGGTCATGGACAAGCTGTTCGGCTGGTTCTTCCGCGCCTTCAACCGCTTCTTCCACCGCTCGTCCGAGGCCTATGGCGGCGGCGTGCGCCGGGTGATCTCGCATCGCGCCGTGATGCTCGCGGTCTATGTCGTGCTGCTTGGCGCGACCGGCGTGCTGTTCAAGGCGGTGCCCTCCGGCTTCGTGCCGGGCCAGGACAAGCAGTATCTCGTCGGCTTCGCCCAGTTGCCGGATGCCGCGACCCTCGACCGGACGGAGGACGTCATCCGCCGCATGGACGAGATCGCGCTGAAGCATCCCGGCGTCGAGAACGCCATCTCCTTCCCCGGCCTCTCGATCAACGGCTTCACCAACTCGTCGAATTCCGGCATCGTCTTCGTCGGCCTGAAGCCCTTCCATGACCGCAAGGACCCGTCCTTGAGCGGCAACGCCATCGCGATGCAGCTCAACAAGGAATTCTCAGGGATCAAGGAGGCCTTCATCGCGATGTTCCCGCCGCCGCCCGTGCAGGGCCTCGGCACGATCGGCGGCTTCAAGCTGCAGATCGAGGATCGCGCCGGCCTGGGCTATGCCGCGCTCGACGAGGCGGCCAAGGCCTTCATGGCCAAGGCCGGGCAGGCGCCCGAGATCGCCGGCATGTTCTCGAGCTTCCAGGTCAATGTCCCGCAGCTCTACGCCGATATCGACCGCACCAAGGCCCGCCAGCTCGGCGTGCCCGTGACGGAGGTCTTCGACACCCTGCAGACCTATCTCGGCTCGACCTATGTCAACGACTTCAACCGCTTCGGCCGCACCTACACCGTGCGCGTCCAGGCTGATGCGCCCTTCCGCGCCCTGCCGGAGCATATCGGCCAGCTCAAGGTGCGCTCGAACAGCGGCGAGATGATCCCGCTCAGCGCGGTCCTCAACGTGCGCAACGATTCCGGCCCGGAACGTGCCATGCGCTATAACGGCTTCCTCTCGGCCGACATCAATGCCGGCGCGGCTCCGGGCTTCTCCTCAGGCCAGGCGCAGGCGGCGGTGGAGCGCATCGCCAAGGAGACCTTGCCCAAGGGCTTCGCCTTCGAGTGGACCGAGCTGACCTATCAGGAGATCCTGGCCGGCAACTCGGCGGTGATCGTCTTCCCGGTGGCGATCCTGCTCGTCTTCCTGGTGCTGGCCGCCCAGTACGAGAGCATGACCCTGCCGATCGCGATCCTGCTGATCATCCCGATGGGGCTGCTGGCAGCGCTGACCGGCGTCTGGCTCTCGGGCGGAGACAACAACGTCTTCACCCAGATCGGCCTCGTCGTGCTTGTCGGACTATCCGCCAAGAACGCCATCCTGATCGTCGAATTCGCCAGGGAGCTCGAATTCGAGGGCAGGACGCCGGTCCAGGCCGCGATCGAGGCCAGCCGCCTGCGCCTGCGTCCGATCCTGATGACCTCGCTCGCCTTCGTCATGGGCGTGGTGCCGCTGGTGATCTCGACCGGGGCCGGTGCCGAGATGCGGCAGGCCATGGGCATCGCGGTCTTCGCCGGCATGATCGGCGTCACCGCCTTCGGCATCTTCCTGACGCCGGTCTTCTACGTGCTGATGCGCAAGCTGGCCGGCAACCGCCCGCTCGCCCGGCACGATATCGAGCAACCGGTCTTGCAGGCGGCCGAGTAAGAATGCGGGGAACCCGCCTCCGGCCACTGGCTGGGGGCGGTTGTGCTGCGGCGTTCGCTGCGGGCGCGCGGCGCCGCGGCGCCTGAGGCCGAGACGGTTCCTCGCGAAACGCTCCGGCAACAGGCCTGGACGGCCGATCAGGACTGAGCCCGCTCCTTCCGGCCGATTTCGGTCATGTCGGTCGACAGCAGGGACTCGCTGCGGGCGAGAGCGGCGTCGACCGCCAGCCCCGAGGCCGTCAGTGAGTACTCGACATGCAGCACGCGCCCGCTGAGGTCGCGGCGCTCGACATAGCCTGCGGCTTCCAGAGCCTTCAGGCGCGCCGACAGAACACGCGCCGAGAGCCCCGGCGGCAGCTGCCTGCGCAGTGCCCCGAAGCGGAGTGCGCCATGGCGTGCAAGCGCCAGAACGATGTGGCTCGTCCATTCCTGTGCGAAAAACTTGAGGAAGCCGTCTGCGGCGCAAGCCGCGGGGACAGCGTGGCCTCCGGACTCTTCCGTGCCATCGTCGGGACCCGGTATCCCCGAGGTAACTAATGGCTTCCGCATGGCGAGCTCGCTAATATGTCGATGACAGGTTTTTCAAGCACAGATGGACAGTTGAAGCCAACTAAGATTTTCGTAATTGGCATTCGCAAGACCACCGCCGTGTTAATTGCTTGAAGAGCGACGCGATTTTCAAGCGGCGATAACGCCATCGTCGTAAAATATTCGGATCAGAAAGGATTCGTCATGTCATTCGTCAAGACAGATGACGGAGTCGATATCTTCTACAAGGACTTCGGCCCGAAAACAGCCCAGCCCATCGTCTTCCATCACGGTTGGCCGCTGTCCTCGGATGATTGGGACGCGCAAATCCTGTTCTTCCTCCGGCACGGCTATCGGGTCGTCGCGCATGACCGCCGGGGCCATGGCCGCTCCGCCCATGTCTGGCAGGGCCACGACATGGATCATTACGCAGCCGACGCCTTCGCCGTGGTCGAGGCGCTCGATCTGCGCAACGCCGTCCATATCGGTCATTCGACGGGCGGCGGGGAAGTCGCCCGCTATGTCGCCAAATATGGCGAGCCCGGCGGCCGCGTCGCCAAGGCTGTCCTGGTCAGCGCCGTGCCGCCCCTGATGCTGAAGTCACCCGCGAATCCCGGCGGCCTGCCGCTCGATGTGTTCGACGGTTTCCGCAAGGCAACGGCCGAGAACCGCGCGCAGTTCTTCACGGATGTCCCCGCCGGTCCCTTCTACGGCTTCAATCGAGACGGCGCGAAGTCCTACCCCGGCGTCGTCCAGAACTGGTGGCGGCAGGGCATGATGGGCAGCGCTGTCGCCCATTACGAAGGCATCAAGGCCTTCTCCGAGACCGACCAGACCGACGACCTGAAGGCGATCTCCGTTCCGACGCTCGTGCTGCACGGCGAGGACGACCAGATCGTGCCGATCGACGCTTCCGCCCGTGCCTCGATCAAGCTGCTGCGCAACGGCACGCTCAAGACCTATCCCGGCTTCAGCCACGGCATGTTGACGGTCAATGCCGACGTGCTGAACGCGGATTTGCTCGCCTTCATCAGGGGCTGAGCGACCATTGTCTCGATATCATAGGAAAGGAGTTTCGGTCATGGCGACGCTCTCCGGACACGCCGTCACGGTCATGCTCGCCCGCGGCGCCTCTGCCAATGCATCGAGCAAGCGGCGCATGATCGCGTGTCTCGCGGCGGACGGGCTCGATATCGCCGCGGCCGCAGGCAAGCCGTCCTCCTCCGTTCGGGCAGCGCGATGAAGATCTATCTCATGTCGCTCGGCGCCGGCCTGCTGGTCGGCGTGATCTACAGCCTCATCGACGTGCGCTCGCCGGCTCCGCCTGTGGTCGCGCTCATCGGGCTCCTCGGCATTCTGGTCGGCGAACAGTTGCCGCCCTTGGTGCGAAGCTTCTGGACGAAGGCGCCGGCCGCGCAATCCTGGGAACATCAGGTGAAGCCGCACGTCTTCGGTCATCTTCCCGGCGGCAAGGGACCCGGCAGCGGCTCCGTTTCCGGCGAGAAGGAGAGCGGCTGATGCCGACCCGGCGCACTATCCTGGGCGGGCTTGCCGTCCCCGGCCTTGCCGCTTCTACCCTGGCCCAGGGCCAGACCCCGACCTCAGGAGACAAGCCGATGTCCGCCGACCTCATTCTGCATAGCGGCCTGATCACCACGCTCGACCGCGGCAATCCCGCCGCGAGCGCCGTGGCGATCCGCGAGGGGCGCTTCCTCGCCGTCGGCGATGAGGCCGAGGTCATGGCCCATGCCGGGCCGCAGACGAAGATCGTCGACCTCAAGGGCAGGCGCGTCCTGCCCGGCCTGATCGACAACCATCTGCACATCATCCGCGGCGGCCTCAACTTCAACATGGAGCTGCGCTGGGACGGCGTGCGCTCGCTCGCGGACGCGATGTCGATGCTGAAGCGGCAGGTGGCGGTGACGCCGCCGCCGCAATGGGTCCGTGTCGTCGGCGGCTTCACCGAGCGCCAGTTCGCCGAGAAGCGCCTGCCGACGATCGAGGAGCTCAACGCCGTCGCGCCCGACACGCCCGTCTTCATCCTGCATCTCTATGATCGCGCCTTGCTTAACGGCGCGGCGCTGCGGGCGGTCGGCTACACCAAGGACACGCCGCAGCCGCCCGGCGGCGAGATCACCCGCGATGCCAACGGCAATCCGACCGGCCTGCTGCTGGCGCGCCCCAACGCCGGCATCCTCTACGCGACGCTGGCGAAGGGGCCGAAGCTGCCCTTCGATTATCAGGTCAACTCGACCCGGCATTTCATGCGTGAGCTCAACCGGCTTGGTGTGACCGGCGCGATCGACGCCGGCGGTGGCTTCCAGAATTATCCGGACGACTACGCCGTCATCCAGAAGCTCGCCGACGAGAACCAGCTGACGATCCGCCTCGCCTACAACCTGTTCACGCAGAAGCCGAAGCAGGAGAAGGAGGATTTCCTCAACTGGACGAAGACCTCCAAGTACAAGCAGGGCGACGACTATTTCCGTCACAACGGCGCCGGCGAGATGCTGGTCTTCTCCGCCGCCGATTTCGAGGATTTCCGCGAGCCGAGGCCCGACATGCCGCCCGAGATGGAGGGCGATCTCGAAGGCGTGGTACGCATCCTGGCCGAGAACCGCTGGCCCTGGCGGCTTCACGCCACCTATGACGAGACGATTTCGCGCGCGCTCGACGTCTTCGAGAAGGTGGACCAGGACATTCCGCTGAAGGGGCTGAACTGGTTCTTCGACCATGCCGAGACGATCTCGGAGCGTTCTATCGACCGCATTGCAGCGCTCGGCGGCGGCGTCGCCGTGCAGCACCGCATGGCCTATCAGGGCGAGTATTTCGTCGAGCGCTACGGCGCGGCCGCCGCCGAGGCCACGCCGCCGGTCGCCCGCATGCTGGAGAAGGGGATCAAAACCTCGGCCGGCACCGACGCGACCCGCGTCGCCTCCTATAACCCCTGGGTTTCGCTGTCCTGGCTCGTCACCGGCAAGACCGTCGGGGGCTTGCGCATCACGCCGCAGCGCAACTGCCTCGACCGCGAGACCGCTTTGCGGATGTGGACGGAGAACGTCACCTGGTTCTCCAACGAGGAAGGCAGAAAGGGTCGCATCGCTGCGGGTCAACTCGCCGACCTGATCGTGCCCGACCGCGATTTCTTCGCCTGCCCGGAGGACGAGATCTCGTTCATCGGTGCCGATCTCACCGTCGTCGGCGGCAAGGTCGTCTATGGCGCCCGCGATTTCGCGAGCCTCGACGAGAGCGCCCCGCCGCCGGCGATGCCGGACTGGTCGCCGGTGCGGACGTTCAAGGGCTATGCCGCCTGGGGCGAGCCCGACGACGCCGGCAGGAATTCGCTGCGCCGAGCGGCAATGGCGAATTGTGGCTGCGCCACGGCCTGCGGCGTGCACGGTCACGACCATGCCGGAGCATGGTCGAGCAAACTGCCAATTTCGGACCTGAAGAGCTTCTGGGGCGCGCTGGGCTGCGCCTGCTGGGCCGTCTGAGATGACGAACTCCGTCGATGTCGCTTCGCGCGCCGGCACGCTGCGCTTCTTCGCGCTGCTTTTGCTCTGCGCCGCCTATATCCAGGGACCGGTGACGAAGCTCCTCGATTTCCCCGGCGCCATCGCCGAGATGGAGCATTTCGGGCTGAGGCCGGCAGCGCTCTTCGCGGTCGGCGTCATCGTCTTCGAACTGGCGATGAGCGCGCTCGTCCTGAGCGGTCGCTGGCGGGGCCCAGCGGCATTGGCACTGGCAGCCTTCACGCTCGCCGCGACCTTTGTCGCGATCCGCTTCTGGGAAATTCCCGCCGGCCACGGGCGGGCCATGGCGATGAACGCCTTCTTCGAGCATCTCGGTCTGATCGGCGGCTTCCTGCTTGTCGCGATGGACGATCGCTCGCGCCGCGCCGGGGCGACGCGATGAGCGCCGCTGCCCCGCCAGCTTCGTCCTCCGGCTTTGCGCCCCTCCGTCGGAGGGTCTTCGCCGTGCTCTGGGCGGCGACGATCATCGGCAATATCGGCTCCTTCATGCGCGACGTCGCCAGCGCCTGGCTGGTCACCGACCTGTCGGGCGCACCGGCGGCCGTGGCGCTGGTGCAGGCGGCCGCGACGCTGCCGGTCTTTCTGCTGGCGATCCCCGCCGGCGTGCTCTCGGACATCCTCGACCGCCGCAAGTTCCTGATCGCCATCCAGCTCCTGCTCGGCTGCGTCAGCCTGTGCCTGATGGCGCTGTCGTTCTCCGGGCTGCAGAGCGTCAGTTCCCTCGTGGCGCTGACCTTCCTCGGGGGGATCGGCGCGGCGCTGATGGCCCCGACCTGGCAGGCGATCGTGCCCGAGCTGGTCGAGAAGGCCGATCTCAAGAGCGCGGTCGCGCTGAACTCGCTCGGCATCAACATCGCGCGCGCCATCGGGCCGGCGATGGGCGGGCTGATCCTCGCGGCGTTCGGCGCCGGCTTCACCTATGGCGCCGACGTGCTGAGCTACGTCATCGTGATCGGGGCGCTGTTGTGGTGGCGCCGGCCGATGGGCGCCGACGACGCGCTGAGCGAGCGTTTCGCGGGGGCCTTCCGGGCGGGGTTGCGCTATGCCCGTGCGAGCCATGAGCTCCATGTCGTGCTGCTGCGCGCGGCGATCTTCTTCGCCTGCGCGAGTGCCGTCTGGGCACTGCTGCCGCTCGTCGCGCGCAACCTGCTCGGCGGTGGTGCCGGCTTCTACGGCATCCTGCTCGGCGCGGTCGGTGCCGGGGCTATCGGTGGCGCCGTCCTGCTGCCGCGTCTGCGCGCCCGGCTCGATGCGGATGGATTGCTGCTGTTCTCGGCCGTCCTGACCGCGGCGGTCATGGCCGTGCTGACGCTCTCGCCGCCGCAATGGCTCGCGATTATCGTTCTGCTGCTGCTCGGCGCGGCCTGGATCGTCGCGCTGACCACGCTCAACGGCGTGGCGCAGGCGATCTTGCCGAACTGGGTGCGTGGGCGCGCGCTCGCGGTCTATCTCACGGTGTTCAATGGCGCGATGACCGCGGGAAGCCTCGGCTGGGGCGCGGTGGCCGAAGCGGCCGGCATCAGAGGGACCTTGCTGATCGGCGCAGGCGCGCTGCTCGTCGCCGGACTCGTGATGCACCGGATCAAGCTGCCGGCGGGCGAGGCCGATCTTGCGCCGTCCAACCACTGGCCGGAGCCGCTCGTCGCGGCGGAGGTTCCCAACGACCGCGGCCCCGTCCTGATCCTGATCGAGTACCGTGTGCCGGCGGCCGATCGCGAGGTGTTCCTGCGTGCGATCAACGCGCTCTCGATCGAGCGGCGCCGCGACGGAGCCTATGGCTGGGGCATCACCGAGGACACGGCCGATCCGGAGAAGCTGGTCGAGTGGTTCATGGTCTCGTCCTGGGCCGAGCATCTGCGCCAGCACCGCCGCGTCTCGAAGGCGGACGCTGACCTCCAGAAGGATGTGACACGCTTTCACACCGGGGAAAGCGGCCCCATAGTGCGCCATTTCCTCCATGTCGAGGCGCCGCCGCGCCCGGCAGCCGCCGGCAAGCCTGCAGGTTCGCCGGAGGCGAAGCCGTGAGGCTGCTGTGCAAGGCGACGTTGGCCGGGGCATGCTGGCTGGCGCTGGCCGGTGCCGCCGCGGCGACGCAGGCCGGCAAGCCTGACGCCGCAGCGGAGAAGGATCCGTTCCTCCGGCTCAAGAACATTCCGCTGTCCGACGATGGCGCGATCGGCCTGAGCCTCGGCGGACAGGTGCGCGTTCGGGTGGAGTTCTCGCGCCATCCCGTCTTCGGGCTGGCGTCGCCGGATCAGAATAATGGCCTGCTGATCCGTTCCTTCCTTTCCGCGGACCTGCGGCTCGGCCCCTATCTGCGCGGCTTGGTCCAGTTCGCCAGCGGGCAGGCGCCGATCTGGGCCGGCACGCCGCCGGGCACGCAGCTCGACCGGCTCGATCTGCAACAGGGCTATGGCGAACTCACCGTGCCGATCTCAGCCGGCAGCGTGATGGTCCGTGCTGGGCGGCAGGAGATGAGCTTCGGCGCTTCGCGGCTGGTCTCGGTGCGCGAGAGCCCCAATATCAGACGCGCCTTCGACGGCGTCCGGGTGGCCTGGATCGGTTCGCCGGATACCCGCATCGACGCCTTCCTGGTGCGGCCGGTACTGCCGCGGACCGGCCTCTTCGACGACAAATCCGATCCGGCGCAGGTCTTCTGGGGTGTCTATGGCACGAGCGTCGTGCCCGGCATCCCCGGGCTCAAGGGCGATCTCTATTATCTCGGCCTGAACCGAGAGAAGGCGCGCTTCGCCCAGGGCACCGCGGATGAGCATCGCCACACCGTCGGCGCGCGGCTGTTCGGCGCGGCCGCAGGCTTCGACTGGAATGTCGAGGGCGCCTACCAGTTCGGCCGCTTCGGGCGTGCCGACATCCAGGCCTGGATGGCCTCGGCGACGGTCGGCTACAGCTTCGCCGGCATGCCCTTCTCGCCGCGCCTCGGCCTCAACGCCGATGCGATCAGTGGCGACGGCAATCTGCGCGACGGCAGGCTCGGAACCTTCAATCCGCTCTTCCCGCGGCTCCCCTATTTCTCCGAGGCCAATCTCGTCGGCCCGGCCAACCTGATCAGCATCCAGCCGAACCTCACCCTGTCGCTGCTGCCCAAGGTCAAGCTGACGCTCGGCTGGAATCCGCTCTGGAAGCAGGCCAAGGCCGACGCCTTCTATGGCCCGGCGATCACCCCCGTCGCACGGACCGCCGGCGGCGCCGGCCGCTACATCGGCCAGCAAGTGTCGACCACGCTGGAATGGACCGCCACGGAACATCTGACGCTCGGCGGAACCTATGTCGCCTACGACCCCGGCGAGCGCATCCGCCGCGCCGGCGGCCGGTCGGGCTCTTTCGCCGCCGGTTGGGCGACCGTCACCTTCTAGCCCCAGAGGAGAACAGCATGTCCCATCTCGAAGTCCTCACTCCGCAGAACAGCCAGATCATCTTCATCGACCAGCAGCCGCAGATGGCCTTCGGCGTGCAGTCGATCGACCGGCAGGTTCTCAAGAACAACGTCGTCGGCCTGGCAAAGGCTGCCAAGACCTTCAACATCCCAACCACCATCACCACCGTCGAAACCAAGGGCTTCTCGGGCCACACCTATCCCGAACTGCTCGCCGTCTTCCCGGAAAACAAGATCCTCGAGCGCACCTCGATGAACTCCTGGGACGATCAGAACGTGCGCGACGCGTTGGCGGCCAACGGCCGCAAGAAAGTCGTCGTCGCCGGCCTCTGGACCGAAGTCTGCAACACCACCTTCGCGCTCTGCGCGATGCTGGAAGGCGGCTACGAGATCTACATGGTGGCCGACGCTTCGGGCGGCACCTCTGCCGATGCGCACAAATACGCCATGGACCGTATGGTGCAGGCCGGAGTGGTACCCGTGACCTGGCAGCAGGTGCTGCTGGAGTGGCAGCGCGATTGGGCTCGCAAGGAAACCTACGACGCCGTCGTCGGGATCGCCAAAGAGCATTCGGGCGCCTATGGCATGGGGATCGATTACGCCTACACGATGGTTCACGGTGCGCCGGAGCGCGTCAGCCACGGGGAGACGATCGGTCCCCGCGCCGCCACGTGAACGGCCGGCCATGATGGCACTTTCGGTGCTTCCTGGCGCGCATCCCTGTCGAGCTTGAATCGTCCGGGAAATCGGGACCTGTCGGGCGACGCCGTGCTGCTGGCTGCTATCCGTGCGGTGGATGCAGCCGGCATGCGTACCCATGGCGGCCGTCCTGCGAGCCAGTGCCGGGCGCCCCAACGCGCTGACGGGAGATTGACCGCGACACGCCGGTATCGGCGGCCGCGGCCGGCACGTCACCCGCTTGTTCGCGATCTGATCGGGCGGGAGTGCCAAAAAGCTACCTCAGCAGCCGATCACCTTGAATTCGACGCGGCGATCGAGTGCATCGCTTGCGTCGTCCTTGCCGGTTCCGACGAGATTTTCCTTGAAGCCGCGGCCGGTCGCGATCATGCGGCCGCGATTGTCGGGCGCGCCGGTCAGCAGGAGGTCCATGACGAATTGTGCCCGCAGGGTCGAGAGTCGCTCGTTCACCTGTGGCATGCCCGTATGCGAGGTATGGCCGACGATCTCCAGGCAGGCGCCCTTCTGCCGAGAGTGCGTCGCGATCTGGCTCAACCACATCGGATAGGGATCGGTGATCTGGCGGTCGTCGATGAACTGCGTGGTGCCGGGCTTGAACAGGAGCTTCACCATCAGCCGGTCGGTGGCGAGACCGTAATCGACCAAGTCGCCGAAGGCGTCGACCATGTCCTCGCGCCGCCCGAGCTTGCTTGCCGCGAGATAGGTGCCGATCCGGACGCGGTGCTGCTCGCCGCCCGGCAATTTGCGCGCTGCCCGGTAGAAGGCGAGCGCCTCGCGGAAATGCTGGGTCTCATAGGCGAGGATGCCATCGTTGATCAGCGCATTGGCGGTGAGCTTCTCGACATAGCCGGGATCGATCGGGTCCCCCAGTTTCGTGCCCTGGCAGACCTTGATGTAGGAATCCGTCGCCTGGTCCTTCGCCCAGAGCGGCGCGTCCCGGTAATAGGGTGTCGGTGTGGCGTCGACGCCCTCCACGCGTGCGCGGGAGACGCCCTTGGAAACGACGCTGTTGGATTTGAGATCGGCTAGCGTCAGGCAGATCCGGTAGGCGTCGCGCGGTCCGTCGGCGACGCCCTGGTTGTTCACGGCGGTGAAGGTGCCGACCAGCACCACCGGCTTGCTGGCGAGGGCCTCGCTGTCGAAGGGCAGGACGGTGAAGCGCGGATAGTGCGCCCTGACCATTTCCATCAGGGTCGCCTGCATCGAGCGCGTCGCGACGGATTGCGCGCCGGAGGCGGCGTCGATCAGCGGGTCGATGACGAGGTTGACCTTATCGCCGGACACGGCCGCCTTGCCGAACAGATCGTCCGCCGCCTTGCGGAGCGCTTCGGCAAAAGGAGCGGGTGTCGGCGGCGGCGCGGGCTGGGCAACGGCGGCGGTCGCGCCCGTCAGCAGCGCGAGGCCGATCACGGCGCTTTTGAAGCGGACTAGGCCCGTCATGCCTCACCTCTCCAGCTTCGGCCGGGCTCCCTGCCACGGCCGTCCTGCATCAGCGGCACTGCCGCAATTGTTCCCGCCCCGCAGGCGTGAGATCCCCAAGCTGCGCTCGCATCAGAAGCTCGGCGCACTCGCCGGAAGACCGTCCGCGAGGCGCCGTTTCGGGAGGACGGGCGGCGGCACCCGGCATGCCGACGGGCTGTGTCGAGCGATCTTGTGGCATCGAGCCGGGCGATCCGAGCCGTGCTGCCATCGCCTGCTCGACCGTCTTGCGTTCCTCTGCGAGGCGCTGCTTCTCTGCCTCGATCGCTGCGAGTTCGGATTCCCGGCGCGCGAGCTCGTCGGCGAGCCGCGCCCGTTCCGCCTTGTCCTGCCCACGCGGCAGGGGTGGGGCCGGGGCAGTCGCGACAGGTGCGGAACCGGGCGCCGGCACGGACGGCGGCACGACCGTATCGCCGCCATCCTTGCGGGCAAGCTCGTCGGCAGCCTGCCGCCGCCCCTGTTCCGCCCGTTCGAGGCGCTGGAGCAGGGCGCGCTCGCGCTCGGCGAATTCGCGCACGAGCTTGTCGCGCTCGGTCGAGACCGAGGAGCGGCGTTCGAGCAGATCGAGCCGCGTGCGCGCATCGACAACGAAGAAGCTTTGCGGATAGCGCTGGATGAAGGCCTGCAGCGCAGTGAGGTCGTCGCTCGCGCGGATGCGGCGCCAGACATCGGCATCCGTTTCCTCGCGGTTGAGGTAGAAATCGCCGAGCAGCGAGAGCGACAGTTCCGGCGTCTGCCGGCCGGCGGTCGTGTCGTAGACGCTCTTCTGCACGCGGCGGAACAGCGTCGCCACCTCTAACCCGGGCTGGTCGATCTCGCGGACCAAAGCGGCGGTGAAGGGGCTGTTGCGGCCGGCGCCGTCGGCGGCGACGTCGTTCGCCTGCGTGGCATAGGCGATGACCATGCCCTGCGCACGCTGGACCGGCGCGAGGCCTGAACCGACCGAGAAGCCGCGCGTCGCCTGCCGCTTGGCGAGCAGCCCGACGAAGGGGTTGTTGCGGCAGGCGTCGAGCACCATGATCTTGACGCCCTTGGCATAGTTCAGGGCGGTGACGACGTCGTTGAGCCGCGTGGTCTCGTACTGGACCCCGACCTCGTCCTCGATCTTGGCCTCGACCGGAACGAGGTAGTTCTCGCCGTTGAACTGGAAGCCGTGGCCGGCGAAATAGAACATCGCGGCATCGGCATCCTGCGCCAGCCGGGCAAAGCGCGTCAGCGCCGAATCCATGCCGCGCTTGTCGAGATCGATGCCGTCGACCACTTCGAAGCCGACCTTGCGCAGAGCGGTCACCATGTCGCGCGCATCGTTCACGGTGTTCGGCAGCGCGGGGGCGTTGCGATAGCTGGAATTGCCGATGACCAGCGCGACGCGACGCTCGGGCGGCGTCTCGGCCAGGGCGAGGCCGGACAGCAGCAGGAGGAACAGGCCGCAGAGTCGCGCGACGAGGGTCATGGGGCTTCCCTAGAGGCTGCTGGCAGCCTCCGCGTCATGCTAATGCATGATCCCGGCCTTCTCCAGAACAAAGCATAGTCATCGATACAACGGAACGGCGTTTTGCTTGAACGCTCCGGGCTCCGCTGGTAGCCTTCGGTCCATCTTCTTGCGGAAGGAAGACGCTGATGCTTCGCCTTGCGCCGGCGCTTCTGCTGTTGGGTCTGGCGGTGGCGATGCCCCTGGCCGGCGCATCCGCGCAGGAGCGCGCCCGGCAGCGCAGCCCGGCCCCGGCAACGGCGCGTCTCTCCTTCGTCGGTCTCGCCGACAAGGCGCAGGTTCCCGCCAGGCTCACGGTGCGTTTCGCGATCACCGGCATGGAGGTCGTTCCCGCTGGCCAGCCAAGGCGCAATGGCGGGCATCATCACCTGCTGATCGACACCGAACTCCCGCCGCTCGACCAGCCGATCCCCAGCGATTTCAACCATATCCATTTCGGCGGCGGCCAGACCGAGGCGGAGATCGCGCTGACGCCAGGCAAGCACACGCTGCAATTGCTTTTCGCCGACCACAATCACGTGCCGCATGACCCGCCGATCATGTCCGAGCGCATCACGGTCGAGGTTCCGGCAACGCCGGCCGAGAAGCCGCGTTCTGCGGCAGCGCCCGGCGCCCGCGTCTTTTTCATCGATCTGCAGGACGGCGCCACGATCCCCAGCCACGCCAAGATTCGCTTCGGCGCGGAAGGCATCACGGTGACACCTGCCGGAACCGCGAGCCCGAATGGCGGCCACCACCATCTGCTCGTCGATACCGAACTGCCGGCGCTCGACCGCGAGATTCCCAGCGACTTCAACCATTTGCATTTCGGACGGGGCCAGACCGAGGCCGAGCTCTCGCTTCCGCCGGGCGAGCATACGCTGCAACTGCTGATGGGCGATCACGAGCATGTGCCGCATGATCCGCCGGTGATGTCGCCGCGCATCCGCGTCCACGTCGTCGCCGACGGCCGGCCGGCTGCCGCCGCCACGCCTTCGCCGTCTCACATCCATGGCGCGGGCCTGGCACGAACGGCCGCGCCCAACGACGCCGCCGTCTACTTCATCTATCCAAGGGATGGCGACCGGATCTACCCGACCTCGACGATCCGCTTCGGCCTGCGCAACATGGGCGTGGCGCCGGCCGGCGTCGCCAAGCCGAATACCGGCCATCACCATCTGCTGGTCGATACGGAAACGCCCTCGTTCGATGCGCCGATCCCGAGCGATCTCAACCATATCCATCTCGGCGGCGGCCAGACCGAGTACAAGCTGACTCTGCCGAACGGGCGGCACACGCTGCAGCTCCTGCTCGCGGACGAGAACCATGTGCCGCATGACCCGCCGATCATCTCGGAACGCATCACCGTGATCGTGGCGCCGGGCGGGCCGCATGCGAGGAGGCGCCGGTGATCTCGCAAGCCCGCATCGCGGCCGCAGGCCTTTTCGTGCTGATGGCCTGGCCGGGCGCCGCCTCTCAAGCCCTCGCGCAGACGCCCGCGCGCCAACCCGCGCCGCCCGGCGCGCAGGTCTATTTCCATTATCCGGTCGATGGCCTGAGCGTGCCCGAGCGCTTCACCGTGCGGATCGGCCTGCGCGGCATGGGCGTCGCGCCTGCCGGCGTCGATCATGCGCGGACCGGGCATCACCACCTGCTGATCGACACCGAGCCCGGCCCGCCGGACCAGCCGATCCCGTCCGACTACAACCACATCCATCTCGGCAACGGCCAGACGGAAGTGGTGGTGACGCTGCCCAAGGGCCGGCACACGCTGCAATTGCTGCTCGGCGACTACACGCATACGCCGCATAATCCGCCTGTCATGTCGCCGAAGATCACGATCAATGTCCGCTAGCTGAGGGACTCCTGTCCGCCGATGGCTTGGTTGCGCCTCCTGATCGCCGTCGTGCTGCTGCCGATTCTGGCCGCTTCCGGCCTCGCCCAGCAGCCGGGGGAAGCTGCGCGCGTCGCGCTCGTGATCGCCAACGAAGCCTATCCGGAGGCGCCGATCGGCGGCGCCGCGCAACAGGGGCGCGTGGTCGCCCAGGTGCTGAGCGCCGGTGGCTTCGATGTGGTCGCCGTCGAGAATGCCGACCGCAACGCATTGCGGCAGGCGATCGCCACCTTCGCGGGCAAGCTCCGGCGCGGCGCTCAGGTCGTGGTGTTCTACAGCGGTCATGCCATCCAGCGGCGCAATCGGAATTTCCTGCTGTCGACGCAGAACGGTGCCGGGGGCGCGGTCGATCTTGACGAGATCGTCGATCCGCTGATCGTCTCCCGGCCGGCGAGTGCCTTGCTGTTCGTCGATGCCGGCCGCGAAAATCCCTGGCAGGGCAAGGCCAAGGGCCTCCTGCCGCTCGAGCCGATGGAAGGCATCGCCGTGTTGTTCCCGGCCGCGCCGGGCAAGACGTTGCCAGGCGGCCCCGACCGCGCCGTCGAGGCCTGGTTGAAGGCGATCCGCACGCCGGGCCTGGAGATGGTGCTGGCGCTGAAGCAGGTGCGGGACACAGTCTCGCGCAAGACCCGCCGCAGGCAGCAGATCTGGCTTTCGGCGGAGCCGCCGAAGGGGCTCGTCGTCACGCCGGTCTTCCAGCCGGTCGCCATCGCGCAGGGCAGCCGGGCCGTCATTCCGCCGCCGCAGACGCCGGGTGCGACGCAGGATGCCGCCTATGATCTCGCCTTCTGGGAATCGATCCGCGACAGCCGGAACGCGGCCGAGTACCGCGCCTATCTCGATGCCTTCCCGACCGGGCGCTTTGCTTCGCTGGCCCGCGCCCGCGAGCAGGAATATCGTGGCGGCCCGGCTGCGCCTGCTTCGGCAGCCGTCGCGGTCGTCACTCCGCCGGCATCGCCTCAGCCCGCAGGAGCACCGCAGCGCGACTGCGCAGGCTGTCCGGAACTGGTGGCGATCCCGGCCGGCAGCTTCCAGATGGGCTCGAACGATCTCTACCAATTCGAGAAGCCGGTGCACCCGGTCAATATCCGCGGTTTCTATCTCGGCGCGCGCGAGGTGACCTTCGAGGAATGGGATCTCTGCATCGACCAGGGCGGCTGCAATTACCGGCCGGATGATCGCGGGCTCGGCCGCGGCAAGCGGCCGGTCACCGACATTCACTGGAACGACGCCAATGCCTATCTCGCCTGGCTCTCGGCCCGCACCGGCAAGCCCTATCGCCTGCCGACCGAGAGCGAATGGGAATATGCGGCTCGGGCTGGCACGACGACAATCTACCCCTGGGGCCAGGTGCTGGTGAAGGAGCGGGCCAACTGCCTCGGCTGCAACGACCGGAAGCGCGGCAACACTGTGCCGGCCGGCCAGTTCCCGCCCAACGCGTTCGGCCTTTACGATATCGCCGGCAATGCCGCCGAATGGGTCGCCGATTGCTGGAGCGAGAGCTATCGCAGCGCGCCCCGCGACGGCAGCGCCTATACCGTTGCGAATTGCCGCGAGCGCGTGTTGCGCGGCGGATCGTTCAACAATGATCCGCGTTATCTGCGCTCGGCCGCGCGCTTCAAATACGAGGCCGACGTGCGCTTCTACACCAACGGCTTCCGCGTCGCCCGCGATCGATAGGCCCGTCGATACCACCTCGAAGTAAATGGGTGTCGCGCATGCGGCAGGTCCTCAAACATGCGCTCGCCCGCCGCGCTCGGCGGTTTCAAGCAGCTCGTCGGCGTAGGACCTTCAAGAGCACGAACATTGCTGCATCCAGTCAGGCTTTCAAGGAAGCCAGCGCGGCGCGCGCGGCAGCAAGACCGGTCTGAAGGGCGCCATGCGCCGTCGAGAAATCCTGCATCGAGCAGGCCTCGCCGGCGAAGAAGAGCCTGCCATCGACATCCCCGGCGAGGGTCGCCCGCGCCTCGGCATGGCCGGGCCGTGCATGGCTGTAGGAGCCTCGCGCAAACGGGTGCCGCCCCCAGCGCGATTGCGCGATCGGTTGCAGCCGGCGCCTGATCCCGGAGCCGAACAGCCCGGCCAGCTCGTCGCGCGCGAAGGACGCGAAGGCATCGCCATCGACTTCGAGCTCGCGTGCGGCCTCACCGCCGACGAAGCCTTCGATCAATGGCCGGCCGAAGGGTCGCAGATGGTAGCTCGCCGTTCGTTTGACGGAGGGATTGCCCAAGACCTGCGTATCCGGCTCGAAGCCGTCGCAATCGGACAGCTTGAAGATGATCTTGTCCGCCAGGCCCAGCGGCAGCGCTGCGGCAGCGTCGATACGGTCCGCTGCGCCCGGCGGCAGGCGGATTGCGCCGGAAGCAAGCACATCGGTCGGGACCGTGACGATGACGCGCTCGGCCTCGATCACGCCTCTCGCACTGGTCAGCCGCAACACATGCCCCGACGCGTCGATGCCGGTGACCGCCGTGTTCAGCGCAACCGGTACGCCCTTCGCCGCGGCGGCGATGAGGCTGCCATAGCCCTCGGTCACGCGCCAGTTCACGCCGGTCTCGGCATCGGCATAGGCGAGATAGTCGCGGACCGAGAGGTGCTCCAGCTCCGTGCCGTTGATATAGGTGCTGAGGGCCTCGAGATAGGGCGTCCAGCGATCGCTTGCATCCAGAAGGTCGGAGGCGCGGTCGCTCCCGGGCGGAGCCTCGCGCAGGCGCTGCTCGAAACGGACGAAGGCCGCCCGCGCGGCACGCTGGTCGGCTGCGGGAAAACCGAGATCGCGAAACTGGACGCCCCATGGCGGCGTGGTCCGGTCGATATGAAAGCCGAGCTCGGGGGCAAGCGCGGCCCAGCCGTTACGATCCGCCGAGTGGAGCCAGCCGCAGCCGAGGTCGAAATGCAGGCCGTCGTGGAAAGCGGTGTGCGCCCGTCCGCCGATCCTGTCCGTCGCCTCGATCAGGAGCACGTCGAGCCCCGAGGCGTTGAGATGCCGGCCCGCGGCGACGCCGGCCGCTCCGGCACCGACGATCGCGACATCGAGCGGCTTCATGCGCTGCCTTCCCGCGGCGCCGCGCCAAGCTCCAGCCAATCGAGCTCCTCCTCGAGCCGGTGGAAGGCGTCGTCGCCGATGGTCCCGCGCTTCCGCAGGTCGAATGCCGTGCTTCGCGCGGCTGAGAGCGCGGTCCGTCGCAGCGCATTATGATCGGTGTCGAGCAGAGCGGCCCGCCCGGTCTGCTCCAGCATGTCGCGATATTCCTGTCGGATCGCCGCCGCTGCCGCCGGGCCCGCGCCTTCGAGCGAGCCGATCGCGGCCTCGAGCGCGGCCTTCCGTGCGAGGGCGAACTCGCGATCGACAGGGTGATCGTCGCTGATCGCGAGATAGCGCAGCAGCGGCGCCAGCGTCAGCCCCTGGATCAGCAGCGTGCCGACCACGACGGTGAAGGCACAGAGCAGGATCAGGTCGCGATAGGGGAAATCGGCGGGAAGGGCGAAGGCGGCCGCGAGCGTGACGATGCCGCGCATGCCGCACCAGGCGACGACGGCGCTTCCCTTCGCATTCTGGAGCGAGGTCGCCCTTGCACTCGCATCCGAAGAGCGGCCGGACACCAGAAGGGCAAGCCCTCTATAGGTCGCAACCCAGCTCAGCCGCACGAGAATGACGGTTGCGAGGACCGCGAGCGCGATCCAGAAGTAGCCGATACGTTGCGCCGCGTCGAACCCTTCGAGGATCGGGCGCAACTGCAGACCGACCAGTACGAAGGCGAGGACCTGGAGCACGAAGACGGTGGTTTCCCAGACTGCGTAGGACGGGATGCGCAACCGCGCGCTGGTCACGGCCGGAGCCGTCCGCGCGAGCATGATGCCGTAGACGACGACGGTGATGATCCCCGACAGATGCAGCCGCTCCGCCAGGATCCAGACACCGAAGGTCGTGATGAACTGCACGATGATGGCGCTTGGGGGATCCCGGAACAGGGTCAGCAGCCGCACTGCGGCGAGGCCCAGGAGCGCGCCGAGAACGATGCTGCCGATCGTGACCAGCACGAAGGCCGGCAAGGCGCTGGCCGCGCTGAAACTGCCGGCTGCGACCGCCCCCACCGCCAGGCGGTAGATCAGCAGCGCGGTCGCGTCGTTCAGCAGGCTCTCGCCCTCGAGGATCACGACGATGCGGTGGGGCGGCCTCACCCTGCGCAGGATCGCTGTGGCGGCGACGGCGTCGGGCGGCGCAACGATCGCCCCGAGCGCGATCGCGGCGGCCCAGGGCAGGTCGGGCACGAACCAGCGCGCCACGATCGCGACAACGGCCGTCGTGACGCCCACGGCGACGAAGACCAGGCTGGACACCGGCAGCCAGTTCCGGCGCAGATCGCGCGGCGAGCTGTCGAAGGCCGCATCGAGCAGGATCGGCGCGACGAAGAGGGCGAGCACCAGCTCGGGGTCCAGCGTGATGCGCGGCGCATCGGGAATGAAGGCGAGAGCCGTCCCTCCGATGGCGAGCACGACCGGGTACGGGATGCCGGCCCGTCGCGATCCCGCTGCGAGGATGACGGCTCCGAACATGATGACGAGAATTGACTCGAACAGGACCATGCTCGGCGATCTTATCCTCGATTGCCTTGGTGTCGATCGCGGGCGATCCGCCAGGACGCTATCTTAGCTCCGGTCGGGCGGCATCCGCCAGTTGCGGGGGCTGAGCAGCGCCGTGGGCGAATCTTTGTATGAGAACGCCACTGGCCGGAGGCCTCGCACTATCCAGGCGACGATCCCGCCTCGCCGGGTGCCGAGATGGGCAGGCGTCCACGATCAGGCGGTGGGTCGGTCGCTCAGATCCGGCAGCCCCATCAGTGCCTGCGTCCGGTCGATCTCGGCCTGCAGCAGTCTGACGACCTCGACCACGCCGTCCTCTCCGCCCGCCGCGAGGCCATAGAGGGCGGCCCGGCCGATCATCACGGCATCGGCACCGGCGAGGCACGCCTTGACGATATCCGCGCCACGCCGGACCCCGCTGTCCAGGAGGATGGGCAGGCCCAGCGAGGCCACCTTGCCGAGCTGCGACAAAGGTGCAGGGGCGGCATCGAGCTGCCGGCCGCCATGGTTCGACAGCACGATGCCGTCGACGCCGATCTCGGCCGCGCGGCGGACATCGGCCGGGTGGAGGATACCCTTGACCAGCAGGGGGCGGGGCCAGCGGTCGCGCAGCCGCGCGAGATCGTCCCAGGAGAAGCTCGCATCCATGCTGCGCGACAGCAGCGCCGCCTGGACGTTGGGATCCTTCGATGCCGCGCCGCCGAGATTGCCCATCGCCGGCGCGCCATGGCGCCCGACGCTCCAAAGCCAGCGGGGATGGCAGGCGATATCGAGAAGCGTGCCGGGACGCAGCCGGAACGGCATGACGAAGCGATTGCGCAGGTCCCGCTCGCGCTTGCCGCCGACCGGAACGTCGACAGTCAGGACGAGCTGGCTTGCGCCGGCGGCGAGAGCGCGGTCGACCAGCTCATGCGCCAGAGCGCGATGCATGACGTAGAGCTGGAACCAGAAGTCGGCTCCGGTGGCCGCCACCTGCTCGATCGATGCATTGGACGCGGTCGAGAGCGTGAACGGAATCCCCAATCGCCGTGCGGCCCGCGCGAGCATCAGGTCGCCCTCACGCTGGAACAAGCCGTTCAGCCCGGTCGGCGCGATGACGATCGGCGTCGGCAGCCTTGTGCCGAGCCAGTCGACGGACTGATCGCGCTGTGCAACCGGGTTCAGCACGCACGGCGTCAGGACCAGGTCCTCGAAGGCTGCGCGATTGCGGCGGAGCGCGATCTCGTCCTCCGCGCCGCCGTCGAGATAGTCGAAGACGAAGCGCGGCAGCCGCCCGCGAGCGGCCGTGCGATAATCCTCGACATTGACGAGTGGCATCAGCGCGCGATCCGGATCTCGACCAGAGCCTGGCGGCGATGCAGCGTGACTTGCTCGATTGCGGCCCGGAGCGCACCCGCCAGTTCGTCATGACTCGCGACGCGGGCGGTCCAGGCGCGGCTCGCCTCGGCGACGCGGGTGAAGTCCGGCGTCGGCGCGAGCGAGACCAGCGGCATCTCGTTGCTGGAGGCCGCATAGCCCTGCGGATAGACGCCCGTCACGGATTGCCGCACTGCGCCCCATTCCTCGTTGTTCAGCACGAGAACCAGCAGCGGGATCGCCATCGCCTCGGCGATCTGGTGGCAGGCGACGGGGTTGGCGAAGATGTAGGAGCCATCGCCCATCGTCGCGATCACCAGCCGCTCGGGCTTGGCGAGCTTGTAGCCGAGCCCCGCCGGGAACGACCAGCCGAGCCCGCCCGAATGCGGCTCCTGATACCAGGAGCCCGGCTCGCGCAGGGTCAACGGCTCCAGCGGCGCCCCCAGCTCCGACAGGATCGTGGCCGGCGTCTCGCCGAGCACCTCCGACAGGCACTGGCTGACGAACTCCTTGGTCATCAGCTCGCCACGCGGCGTGCGGGCGTTGCGCAGCACCTCCTCGCGCCGCTTGGCGGCCGCGCTGGCAACCCTGTCGCGTCGCCGATCGCGCTTCTCGCCGGTCCCCTCGCAGGCAGGCCGCGCGGCCGCTTCAAATGCCACAAGGACCTCGCCGGTCTCGCCGGGCAGCGACAGATCGGCCCGAAAATTGCGGACGGGGAAGCGGGAGTAGAGCGGGTCCTGGCCGATATGCACGACCTTGCAGTCCGCCGGTAGCTTATGGATGTCCGGGGACCAGGGCGCGAGGCAGTCGATCACCAGCACGAGGTCGGCCTCGGCGAGCCACGGGCCCGGATCGACCCCGACCGACATCGGATGGTCGGTCGGGATGCCGAGCTGGATCGCCCAGTACTGGCAGACCGGAATGCCCCAATCGCTCGCCAGCCGCGACAGAGCCGTGAAGCCTTCCGCATCCCCGGCGCCGCGCTGGACGATGATCAGCGGCCGCTCAGCCTCCCGCAGCAGCGCGACGGCCTGTTCGATATCGGCCGCGCGAGGAGCGATGGTTGCCGGAGCGATCCTGCTGGGCTTCTCCAGCTCATCGGCCGGGCAGGCTTCGCACAGCACCTCGCGTGGCAGGCTGAGATAGACCGGGCCGCGCGGCAGCGACGTCGCGATGGCATGGGCGCGGTCGACCACGTCGACGGCCTGCTCCGGGAATTTCAGCTCGTAATCCCATTTGGTACATTCGCGGATCATCGCGGCCTGGTCGCGCATCTCCTGCCCCCAGCTGATCGGGACGGTGCGCGCTCCGAGACGACCCTGCTCGACCACCGGCGTCCTGCCCGAGAAGATCAGGACCGGGATATGTTCGGTCGCCGCGTTGATCGCGCCGATCGCGCAATTTGCCAGGCCGACATTGGTGTGGGCCATCACCGCCTGGGCCCGGCCGGTCGCGAGGTAATAGCCATGCGCCATGCCCATCGCCGCATTCTCGTGCGGGATGACGATCGCCGTGGGCAGGGGGATATGCTTGGCCCTGGCCTCCGCCAGCCCCTCGATGATCGGCGGAAAATCCGTGCCGGAATTGGCGAAGATGTAGTCGACACCCACCGCCTTCAGGCGGGCGAGGATGGCGCCGCCTGCGGTGATGCCGGGTTTCTTGGTTTGGGTCTGCATGAACGGACTCTGGGTGGTGGTCACATCTGGCTGGGAAGCCAGGTGGCGAGGATCGGAAAGGCGACGAGGATCGCCAGCCGGATGAGGTCGGTGACGATGAAAGGCGCGACGCCACGGAAGATCGTCGAGAAGCTGAGATCGCCGATGACGCTCTTGATGACGAAGACGTTCATGCCGACCGGTGGGTGGATCAGCCCGAGCTCGACCGTCATCACGATGATGATGCCGAACCAGATCGGGTCGAAGCCGAGCGCCGTGACGACCGGGAAGATGATCGGCACGGTCAGGATGATCATCGCCATCGCGTCCATCAGGCAGCCGAGGACGATGTACATCAGCAGGATCAGCAGGAGCACGCCATAGCGGCCGATGCCGAGCCCGGTCATGAACCCGGTGATCTTCTGCGGCGTGCCGGTGATGGTGAGGAAATAGCCGAAGATCAGCGCGCCGATCAGCACGGTGAACACCGCCGCGGCGGTCCGCGTCGCCTGCAGCAGCGATTGCAGGATCGCCTCCCGCGAGAGCTTGCGGCGCACCACGCCGATGATGAAGGCGCCGCCTGCGCCGACGCCGCCGGCCTCGGTGGGGGTGAACAGGCCGCCATAGAGCCCGCCGATCACGAAGGCGAAGAGCAGGAGCGGCGCCCAGACCTCGCCCAGCGCCCGGACGCGCTCGCGCAGCGGCAGCTTCGGCCCTGCCGGCAGAAGGCCCGGACGGGCGATGCCGATCAGCGCAATGGTCACCATGTACATCATGACCGCGATCAGGCCCGGAATGACGCCCGCCATGAACAGGCGCGAAATGTCCTGCTCGGTGATGATCCCGTAGACGACGAGCACGGTCGAGGGCGGGAACATCGCGCCCAGCGTGCCGCCGGCGGCGATCGTGCCGGCCGCGAAGGATTTCGGATAGTTGTGCCGGCGCATCTCCGGATAGGCGATGGTCGAGAAGGTGGCGGCCGTCGCGACCGAGGAGCCGGAGATCGCGGCGAAGCCGGCGCAAGCGGCGATCGTGGCGAAGCCGAGCCCGCCGCGGGCATGGCCGATCACGGCATTGGCGGCGCGGAACAATTCCCGGCTCATTCCTGAATTGGAGACGAAGGCGCCCATCAGCAGGAACATCGGGATGACGCCGAAGGTGTAGTCGGTGACCGTGCGCATCGAGGTCTGGCCGATCAGCTTCAGCGCCGGGCCGAAGCCGCTGATCAGCCCGAAGCCGACGACGCCGACGAGCCCCATCGCCATGCCGACAGGCACGCGCAGCAGCATGAGCGCGAAGAGAAGGACGAAGCCGCCGACGGCGACGAGATCTGGCGACATCGGTCTACTCGACAGGTTCGAGGGAATGCTCCTCGTTCACCCGCTCGGGGTGGAAGACGAGCCGGAAGGTGCGCACCGCGATCAGGATCACGGCCGAGACGTCGCCGAGCCAGGCGAGCGCGAAGAACGGCCAGGTCGGCAGTTGCAGGTCGTAGGTGAGGACGTTCTGCGCCTTGGTCGCCACGACCTTGTCGAAGAGCATGATCGTCTGCACCGTCACGACCAGCAGCAGGACCAGCGTGGCGAAGATGTCGATCAGCCGCTTCGCCCGCGGCCCGGCGGAGTCCCAGATCAGGTCGACGGTGATGTGGGTGCCGCGGTAGCTCGTCGCGGCAATGCCCCAGAAGATCAGGATGCCGAGGAACAGCCGGCCGAAATCGTAGCCGTCGGGGATCGAGACCGAGAAGAAGTAGCGCAGCAGGACCGAGATGAAGATGTCGGCCGCGACCAGCCCGACAAAACCGGCCGCGATCCACTCTATGCCCTCGATGAACCGGTCCATCGCGTTCTTCGGCGGCTGCGCCGCTGCGGGCGGCCGAACGCTGGCGTCGCCTGTCATGACGTCGCTCCTCTCGACAGGGGGAATGGCCGGCACGGCTCGCGAAGGAGCCGCGCCGGGCGAGGCCTCAGAAGCTGGCGTCGGCCTTCTTGAGCCCGGCCTTGAGCTCGCCGAGAATCGCCTCGGGATCGCCACCGACCTTCTTCACGCTCTCGGCCCAGCGCTCCTGCAGGGGCTTGACGGCGGCGCGCCAGGCCTCGATCTGCGCGGCGTCGAGTTCCACCACTTCGTGGCCGGGGGCCTTCTTCATCCGCTCGCGGCCGGCGAACTCGAAATCGGTCCAGGGCGCGGAGAGCTTGGCGGCCCAGGCATTGTTGCAGTGGTCGTCGATGACCTTCTTCTGCGCCGCCGAAGCGCCGTCATAGGTCGCCTTGTTCATCGTCCAGGTGTAGGCCGTCGTGTAGAGCGGCACGTCGAGGCTGAACTTCGTGACTTTCTCGATGCCGAACAGGAAGATCGAGTTCCACGGGAAGGTGATGGCGTCCGCCACGCCGCGCTCCAGCGCATCCCGCGATTCCGGAGCCGAGGCCTGGACATTGGTGCCGCCCAGCGTCGTCACCATCTCGCCGACCGTGACCTGAGCGGGGCGGACCTTCAGTCCTTTCACGTCGCCGGGCAGGACGATCTTCTTCTTGGAGTGAAAGGTGCCGGGATCATGGACGAAGGCGAGGCAGAAATGCGTGTCGCCCATCTCCTTCGGCGCATATTTGCGGTACCAGGCGTCCACCGCGAGCGAGCCGCCCTTGGCGTTGCTGACCGTGAAAGGAAGCTGCGCCGCGTTGATGATCGGGAAGCGGCCGGGCTGGTAGCCGGGGCTGACATAGCCGACATCGGCGATGCCGTCGCGAACCATGTCGTAATGGTCGAACGCCTTGCCGAGCTGCTCGGCCGGGAAGATCATCCCCTTGATCGTGCCGCCGGACTGCTTCTCCATATCGGCCGCCCAATCCTTCGCGGCCTGGACCAGCGGATGGGCCGGCGGAACCCAGAGCGAGATCCTCAGGGTGATCGTCTTGTCCTGAGCCTTTACAGCCGGCGCCGCGGCGAGGCCCGCCCCGGCGAGAATGGTCCCGAGCGCCAGCGTCGCGGCCCTGCGGGACGGGAATCGTCTCGTCGTCGTCATGAGGTTTCCTCCGTTTGCGTTTCCTCGGCGGGCGTTGCGCCTTCTTTCCCGTTGCACGGGTTTGGGCCTTGGCGGCCGTTCCTTCAGGTCGGTGAGCCGTTCTCGTCCCCGAGTTCCTCGGCGATGCGGCGCAGGATCGCGATGAAATGGGCCTTGTCCGCGCCGACGATGGCGTCGAGCCTCGCGTCATGGGCGTGGGCGATGCGCTTCAGCTTCTCCAGCATGGCCTCGCCCTCGGCGGTCAGCCGCACGCCGTAGCTGCGCTGGTCGGCGCGGCTGCGCCGGCGGGAGATGAGGCCGCGCGCATTGAGGAGCTTGATCGTGCTGGTCAGCGTCGAGCGGTCGCGGCCCACTAGCCGGCTAATATCACTCGGCGGCAGGCCCGGGTTCTCGGCGATGATGGTCAGAAGCGTGTACCAGCCAGGCTTCAGATCCTCGGCACCCGCCCCCTTGCGGATCGCCTGGAAGGAGGCCTCCTGCGCGATGCGCAGATAGTAGCCGACCAGATCGTGGAAGCTGTCCGGAATCTGCAGCTCGGACCGACCGGCAGCCCCGGTCCGGTCTGCAGGCCTAGGGATGGGAGAGGAGGCCATGTCTCGCCTTCAGAACGGGTAGTGCTGGGGGCCTTCGATGGTGATCCATCGCAGGTCGGTGAACTCGGCAATGCCAGCCTTGCCGCCGAAGCGGCCGTAACCCGAAGCCTTGACGCCGCCGAACGGCATCTGGGCCTCGTCCGCGACCGTTGGCCCGTTGATGTGGCAGATGCCCGTCTCCAGCCGGCGCGCCACCTCCATCGCCCGCTGGACGTCACGCCCGAACACCGCAGAGGACAGTCCGTATTCGGTGTCGTTGGCGACGCGGATCGCGTCCTCGACGCCCTTGACCCGAATGACGCTCTTGGCCGGGCCGAAGGATTCCTCGCTGTAGATGCGCATTTCCGGCGTGACTCGGTCGACGACGGTCGCGCTCACGATCGTGCCTTCGCGCGTGCCGCCGGCCCGGATCACGGCGCCCTTGGCCTTGGCATCGGCAACCAGCGCCTCGATCTTTTCCGCAGCCGCCTCGCTGACCAGCGAGCCGAGCACGACCGGTCCACGCGGATCGCCGGCCGGCAGCGCCGCCGCTCGCGCCGCGAACTTCGCGACGAAGGCGTCGGCGATCGTTTCGTCGACGATGATGCGCTCGGTCGACATGCAGATCTGGCCCTGGTTCATGAAGGAACCGAAGATCGCGGCATCCACCGCCGCATCGAGATCGGCGTCATCGAGCACGATCAGGGGTGCCTTGCCGCCGAGCTCGAGCAGCACCGGCTTGAGATGACGCGCCGCCGTCTCCGCGATGATGCGCCCGACGCGGGTGGAGCCGGTGAAATTGATGCGCTTCACCGCAGGATGGACGATCAGCGCCTCGACTACCGCGGCGGCATCGGCCGGCGCGTTGGTGACGACGTTGATGACACCTTTCGGCAGGCCGGCATCGCGCAGGACCTCGCCGATCATGCGCTGGGTCGCCGGACAGAGCTCCGAAGCCTTGAGCACCACCGTGTTGCCGCAGGCGATCGGCAGCGCCACGGCGCGGGTGCCGAGGATTACCGGCGCGTTCCACGGCGCGATGCCGACGCAGACGCCGGCCGCCTGGCGGATCGCGAGCGACAGGCAGCCAGCTTTGTCGGACGGAATGACCTCGCCACCGATCTGTGTGGTCATCGCCGCCGCCTCGCGCAGCATATTGGCGGCCAGTGTCGCATTGAACCGGCCCCAGGGCGTGGTCGCACCGGTCTCGCGCGTCATCGTCGCAGCGAAATCATCGGCACGCGCGGCCATCAGATCGGCCGCCTTTAGCAGCAGCGTGCGACGGGCGGTCGGAGCGGTCTGCGACCAGGCCGGGAAGGCTGCAGCCGCGGCTTCGACAGCGTGCATGGCGTCCTCGACTCCGCCGGCAGCCGCCCGCGAAGCGACATCGCCGCGTACCGGATCCCTGCGCTCGAAGGTGCCGCCGGCAACCGCCGGAACATCCTGATTGTCGATGAGGAGCCCAATCGTCATGTCGTCTCTCCCAGCGCCGGCGGCTTGGCCGCTTCTGAAGGCGTCGAGGCCTCGTTGCTCCGAACCAAGCACGGAAACGGGGGTGAGGCAAGATAGTTTGATATCCAATGATTGGACATCAAACCCAGCCGCGATCGCGACGAGGACCAGGCTCGCTGCGATGGAAAAGCCCAATGCCATCCGCAAGCTCGGCTTGTGCGATGGCGCAGAGCACTGGGGCGCTGCTGCGGAGCACGCTGGCGTGCGCTCCTTTGATGCGGACGCCGCGACGGCGACGAATTGACCGGGAAGGCGGGCTTTCGAGGCCCATGGTTCGACACCGCTCCCACAACCTCGAGTCCAAGCGCCCGGCGGCCTGGGGCCTCGAGGCCGCGTCGCGTCGGAAGCGCTTCTGGAGCGAGCGACTGGGAGCGGATGTTGGCCGGGCAGTCTTGCCGACGAGCTTCCTCAAAACCGGCTAGCGTCCCCGATCCGGCGCCGAGTCGGCTTTTTGTTGGCTTGCAGACGCAAGCCTCGACATCATGGGGCCATGATCGACCTGCGCAACATCGAGACCTTCTTCTGGGCCGCGGCGCTCGGCAGCCTTCGGGCAGCCTCGGAGAAGCTCGGAACCACCCAGCCCGCGATCTCGCAGCGGATCGCCTCGCTGGAGGCGGCGCTCGGCGTGCGGCTGTTCGAGCGCGACGCCCGCGGCGTCAAGCTCACGGCCAAGGGCCACGAACTCCTTGCCCATGCCGAGCGGATGATGCAGGCGCGCCGCGACATGATGCAGGCGGCCCGCGACCAAACCACCATGAGCGGCACGTTGCGCATCGGGGTTGCCGAGACGATCGTGCAGACCTGGCTGCCCAAGCTGATCGAGGAGGTCCATGTCGCCTATCCGGCGCTCGTCCTGGAGATCGAGGTCGATAGCACCCATGTGCTCCAGTCGCATCTGATGGCGCGCCAGATTGACCTCGCCTTTCTGCTCGGCCCGGTGCTGGAGGCGCGGGTCGAGAACCTGCCGCTCTGCACCTATCCGCTTGCCTGGGTGGTCAAGCCAGGCGCGGGCCTCGGCCCCGGCTCCGTGTCGCTCTCCCGCATCGCCGCGCTCCCGATCATCACCTATCCCTCCAACAGCTCGCCCTATCGGCAGGTCCGCGACATGCTGATGCGCGCCGGCATCTCGACCCCGCGCATGTATGGCAGCGCCTCGCTCTCGATGGTCGTGCGCATGGTGCTCGACGGCATCGGGGCCGCCGTGATCACGCCGGTCTTCCTCGGTCGCGAGCTGGAACGCGGCGAATTGCAGATCGTCGAGGTCGAGGCCGATCCTCTGCCCGATCTGAGCTTCACCGCGAGCTGGATCGATGGACCCGACAGCCATCCCGCCCGCGTCATCGCGCGTATGGCGCAAGCGGTCGCACGGCAGGATGGTCGCGGTGCGGAGGGGGGATAAATCTGGCTTATACCTCCGTTCCAAACATACGATTGGACAGCAACGCCCGCCATGCCCTGCAATGCCGATGCATAGACGGCTCTAAAGCCGCGGCAGAGGGGTCACGCGTTGAACGTTGCAGACATCGCGATTTCGAAGCGCCTTGCCTTGGGTGCTGCTGTCGTCGTCTCGTCCTGATCCGCAATGACGGTCGGAGCGGCGCGCGACATCATCGATCTGCTTGCGGAGCGGCGGAGCGCTCTGCTGCAGCTCGCGCGCGACCATGGTGCCGGCAGCGTCGCCGTCTTCGGCTTCGGTAGCGCGCTTGGCGCCGGCAGCGCTTCGCACGGTGCCCTTCGGTTCTTCAGCGGTTGGGATGGGCATGAAAGCCTGTCGCTCATGCTCGTCACCCAACAGGGCGCGCATCTTCTGGTCGGCAGCCCGTTCATGCTGCCGCTGGCGCGCGAGTTGCAGCCGGATCTTGCCGTCGAGCATGTCCCGCCGCTGGACTGGGGCAAGGCGCTCGTGGCGCTGGCGAACGGCACTTGCGTCGCGACGGTAGGCTTCGGCGAATTGCCCCGGGAGCTTGATGCTGCGCTGACGGCGGACGGCTTTGTCGCTGGCCCCTCGCTGGACGACGCCGCAGCGCGACTGCGGCTGGTCAAGGATGCAGCAGCCCTTGGCCGGCATCGCGACGCGGCCGCCCTGTGCGATCTGCTCTTCGGCCGGCTCGGTGCGGAGCTGGCGAGGCGGCGTCCGGCCTGGGAAATCCAGCTCGATCTCGAAACCGAGGCGCGTCGGCAGGGCGCCGATTATTGCCGGACCTGGCTGACCGTCGCGCCGGCAGCGGACTACCCGCGCTACTGGCCGGCGGAGGCGCGGCGGGTGCCCGAGCCTGGCGACCAGGTTCTCTTCGGCGTCGCGCTGACAGTCGACGGTCATTGGGGCCACGGCATCCGGATGGGCAGCATCGGGCCCCAGAAGGCCGCGCACCGCGAACTCGCCGGCCATGTCGAGGCCATGCTGGAGGCGGGGCTGTCGGTGCTGCGTCCGGGCCTGCCGCTCGGCGGAGCCGAGCAGGCCATGGAGGCGGTTCTGGCCGAGCGCGTCGATGCGCAGGACCGCCCGCGCCTCCGGCGCTTCCGCAACGGGCATGGTCTGGGCTTCTCCTATGAGGAGCCGCTGACGACCGGCGTGTTCCGCCAGCACTTCGATCCCGGTGCGCCGCCGGCCGCGGCCTCCGATCTCGCGCTGGCGCCCGGCATGATCTTCGAGCTCCATCCCAATCTGTTCGTGCCCGATCTCGGCGGCGCGGCGCTCGGCGAGATGGTCCTCGTCACGCCGGACGGCTCCGAATGCCTGCTCCACCATCCTCGCGCCTGCCAGTCCTGGGACTAGGGCGCGAGGCATTTCACCACCACCAACGAGGGGATAACGATGAAAGCTTTCATTCTCGCGGCGGGCCTGCTCGCGGCAACCGCCGCCTCCGCACAGGACCTGCCGAAGACCAGCCTCAAGATCGTCGGCGGTTTGAGCAACCTGACGGCCTATCAGGACTACGAGCAGCCGTTCTGGACCAAGACGATCCCCGAGAAGTCGAAGGGGCAGGTCACGGCCGAGATCAAGGGGTTCAACGAGATGGGGCTGAAGGGCCCCGAGCTGCTGCGGTTGATGTCGCAGGGCGTGATCGAGTTCGGCACGGCGACGCTCTCCTATTTCGCCAGTGACAACCCGATCAACGAGGCTATCGATCTCGCCGGCCTGGCGCCCGACGCCAAGACCGCGCGCAAGATCACCGACGCCTTCGAGCCGATCTACGCCAAGTTCTACGGCGAGGGCTCGAAGGTCCGCCTGCTCGGCATCTCGCCCTATCCGGCGCAGGTGCTGTTCTGCAATGCCGAGATCAAGGGCCTCGCCGATCTCAAGGGCAAGAAGGTCCGCACCTCCAGCCGCACCCAGGCCGAGTTCGTCGAGGCCTTCGGCGGCTCGAGCGTGACCATGGCCTTCGGCGAGGTCGTGCCGGCCCTGCAGAACAAGGTCGTCGACTGCGCCATCACCGGCTCGCTCTCCGGCTATTCGGCCAAATGGTACGAGGTCTCGACCCATCTGCTGGCGCTGCCGATCAACTGGAACCAGCAGATCCACGCGGTCAACGAAGCCGCCTGGAACAAGATCGACCCCAAGGTCCGCGAGTTTCTGGCGACCAACATCAAGACCCTGGTCGGCCAGATCTGGGACGCGGCCGCGCAGCAGACCCAGCAGGGCTATGATTGCAACACCGGCGCCGCCGCCTGCACGCTGCCGGTCAAGGGCAAGATGCAGCTCGTGGTCCCGACCGACGCCGACAAGGCGCTGCTCAAGACCGTGCTGCAGGAGAAGGTGCTGCCGAAATGGGCCGCACGCTGCTCGGCCGATTGCGTCGCCGGCTTCAACGCCACGATCGGCAAGGAACTCGGCCTGACCGCCAAGAAGTAAGCGCCGGAACCGGAGGCCGGCCCGCGCCGGCCTCCTCCCCACTTGACCGGGAGCCGAGGATGCCATGACCAATCCGCCCCCGCCTAACGCTCTGGCGGCGCTGCTGCGCCATGCCGAGAGGCTGTCCCGCGCCGCCGTCTGGTGCGCCGGGGCCCTGACCATCGCGAGCGTGCTGCTGATCTCCTTCGACGTGCTCGCCCGCAAGTTCCTTGGCTTCACCACCGGCGGCGCGGACGAATTGTCGAGCTATGCCTTCGCCGTCAGCACGAGCTGGTCGCTCGCTTTCGCGACCCTGCAGCGTGCCCATGTCCGCGTCGACGTGCTTTATCAGTACCTTCCCGTGCGGCTCGCCGCCGTCCTCGACTGGGTCTCGCTGGTCGCGCTCGGCGTCTTCATGGCGATGCTGACCTACTATGCCTATGACGTGGTCGGCGCCTCGCTCGCCCAGAGTTCGCGGGCCAACACGCCGCTGGCGACGCCGCTCGCGATCCCTCAGGGGCTGTGGTTCGTCGGCCTGCTCTTCATGTGCGTCGTCCTCGCCCTGATGCTGCTGCGCGCCTCGATCGCGCTGGTGACCGGCGACATCGCCACCGTGAAGGCGATTGCAGGCGTCCGTTCCACCCAGGAAGAGGCCGAGGAGGAAGCCGCCGCCGGCGAGCGCATGGTCAAGGGAGACGCGGCATGATCGCCACCACCCTCATCCTCCTGCTCGTCCTGATCGGCCTGTCGATCCCGGTCGGAGCGGCGCTCGGCGTACTCGGCCTGATCCTTGACCCGCTCTATTCGATGCTGCCGCTGACCCGCGGCATCGGCGAGCTGGCCTGGAGCACCAACAACGAGTTCCTGCTCGTCGCCATCCCGCTCTTCATCCTGCTCGGCGAGATCCTGCTGCGCTCCGGCCTTGCCGAGCGGATGTATGGCGCGATGAGCCTGTGGCTGTCCTGGCTGCCGGGCGGGCTCATGCACGCCAATATCGGTGCCTCCGCTTTGTTCGCGGCGACCTCCGGATCGAGCGTCGCGACCGCGGCGACGGTCGGCACGGTCGCGCTGCCGCAGATCAAGCGCTACGGCTACAACGAGCCGCTCTTCCTCGGCAGCCTTGCGGCCGGCGGCACGCTCGGCATCCTGATCCCGCCCTCGATCAATCTCGTGCTCTACGGAGTGCTGACCAACTCCTCGGTGCCCAAGCTCTATCTTGCCGGCATCATTCCCGGCCTGCTGCTGGCCGGCCTGTTCATGCTTACGGTGATCATCGGTTGCATCGCGAAGCCGGAATGGGGCGGGCGTCGCATTACCGCGAGCTGGGGCGAGCGTTTCGCCAGCCTGAGGCATCTGGCGCCGCCACTCGGCATCTTCCTGCTCGTGGTCGGGTCGATCTATGCCGGCCTCGCCACGCCGACGGAGGCTGCCGCGCTTGGCGTAACCGGTGCGATGATCCTCGCGGCATTCTCGCGCCGGCTGACATTGTCGATGCTGCGGGACGCCGTCGAGGGCACGATGAAGGCGACTGCGATGATCATGCTGATCATCCTCGCCGCCGCCTTCCTCAACTTCGTGATGTCGGCGACCGGCATAACCGACGCGATCACCGGTTCGATCCGTGGCCTCGGCCTGTCGCCGGTGCAGATGCTGTTCGTGATCGTGGTGTTCTACCTGATCCTCGGCTGCTTCATGGAGACGCTCTCCATGATGATCACGACGATCCCGATCGTGGCGCCGATCATGATCGGGCTCGGCTACGATTCGATCTGGCTCGGGATCCTGATCATCGTGCTCGTCGAGGCCGCGCTGATCACCCCACCGGTCGGCCTCAATCTCTTCGTGGTCCAGAGCCTGCGCAAGAGCGGCTCGATGAATGCGGTGATCATGGGCAGCATGCCCTATGTCGCGGCGATGGCATTGCTGCTGCTGCTGCTCGCGCTCTTCCCGGACCTCGCGCTCTTCCTGCCCCGCGTCTTCGACTAGGCGCGGAGGTATCACCTTTCCCAATTCCCGAAAAATCTGCAGGACGTCATGGAACTCCACTTCACCGTTGAAGGCGGCGCTGCCACGAAGCCGCTCAAGGTCGAACTCGCCCAATTGGTCGTCGCCGGCTGGGCCGGGCGCGACCGCGCCGCGATCGAGCACCATATCGAGGAACTCGCCGCCATAGGCGTGCCGCGGCCGAGCACGGTACCGCTCTACTACCGTGTCGCCGAGAGCCTGGCGACGCAGGCGGAGTCCATCCAGGTCATCGGGACCGAAAGCTCCGGCGAGGTCGAGACCTTCGTTTTCAGCGCCGGCGGCGAGATGTATGTCAGCCTCGCCTCCGACCATACCGACCGCAAGCTGGAGACGATCGGCGTTGCGATCTCCAAGCAGCTCTGCGCCAAGCCGCTGGCACGCAAGGCCTGGCGCTTCGCCGAGGTTGCCGGGCACTGGGACGAGATGATCATCCGCTCCCATATCGAGGAGAACGGGGCGCGCGTGCTCTATCAGGAAGGTCCGCTGGCCAGCCTGCGCCCGCCGCTCGAGCTCATCGCCGGCTTCACCGGCGGCGCAGCGCTCCTGCCGGACGGAACCGGGATGATCTGCGGCACGGTCGGTGCGATCGGCGGTATCCGGCCGTCCCCGTCCTTCGCCATGGAGCTGTTCGATCCCGTGCTCGGCCGCAGCATCGAGCATGCTTACAGGATCGTGTCGTTGCCGGAAGTCGCCTGACCATGAGCCGGACGCTGACCGAGCTGCGCGATGATCTCGCCGCGGGGCGCACCACCTCCGTCGCCCTGACGGAAGACGCCCTGGCGCGCGCGCAAGCGAACGACGGTGAAGGCGCCCGCGTCTTCACCAAACTCTACGCCGAGCGCGCTCTGCAAGCGGCCCGCGCCTCCGATGCCCTTCGGCAAGCCGGTTTCATCCGCTCACCCCTCGAGGGTCTGCCGATCTCGATCAAGGACCTGTTCGACGTCGCCGGCGACATCACCAAGGCAGGCAGCGTCGCGCTCGACGACGCGCCGCCCGCCCGGGCCAATGCGCCTGTGGTCGATCGCCTCGTCGCCGCCGGCGCGGTCATCGTCGGCCGCACCAACATGACCGAGTTCGCCTTCTCCGGGCTCGGGCTCAACCCGCATTACGGCACGCCGCTGAACCCGTTCGACCGGGCCGCCGGGCGCATTCCGGGCGGCTCGTCCTCGGGGGCGGCGGTCTCGGTCAGCGATGGCATGGCGGCAGCCGCGGTCGGCACGGATACAGGCGGTTCGGTCCGGATTCCCGCTGCGCTCTGCGGCCTCACCGGTTTCAAGCCGACTGCACGGAGGGTCCCGCGCGAGGGGGCCATGCCGCTTTCGACCAGCCTCGATTCGATCGGGCCGATTGCGCGCAGCGTCGCCTGCTGCGCGATGCTCGACGCGGTTCTCTCCGGCACTGGCGAGAACCTGCTCGGTGAAGCGAGCCTCGCCGGATTGCGGCTCGCCGTGCCCAGGACCGTCGCGCTCGACGGCATGGACACGGTGGTCGCGGCCGGCTTCGAAGCCGCGCTCGGGGTCCTGTCGCGGGCCGGTGCGCGGATCAGCGAGATCGACATCCCCGAATTCGCGCAGCTCGGCGCGATCAATAGCAAGGGCGGCTTTACGGCGGCGGAAGCCTGGCACTGGCATCGCGATGTGATCGAGCGGGCGGGCGATCGCTACGATCCGCGCGTGCGAGTGCGGATTCTGCGCGGCCGGGAGATGTCGGCTGCCGACTATATCGACCTGCTGGCGGCCCGCTCCGCCTGGATCGCCGCGGTCGAGGCGCGGATCGCCCCCTTCGACGCGCTGGTCATGCCGACCGTGCCGGTCGTCGCGCCTCGGATCGACGAGCTGTCGGACGACGCTGCCTTCGGCGCCACCAATTTGCTGATCCTGCGCAACCCCACCTTCATCAACTTCCTCGACGGCTGTGCCCTGAGCGTGCCGTGCCATCGCCCCGGGGAGGCGCCGGTCGGGCTGATGCTCGCCGGCGCGGCTGGGCGCGACCGCGCGGTCCTGTCGATCGGGCAGGCGGTGGAACAGGCGCTGCGCGCCGCAAGCGGGAGCTGAGGCCATGGCCGAAAACCTGTCCTTGCTTGATCCCCATGCGGCGCGCCTGGCGGTTCGCTCGGGCGCCTTCGACGCGCCCACCGCGAATGTCGCGCCGGGCTTCGTCCAGGCCAATCTGGCGATCCTGCCGCGCGAGCTCGCCTTCGAGTTCATGCTGTTTTGCCAGCGCAACCCGAAGCCCTGTCCGCTGATCGGGGTGTCCGAGATCGGCGATCCCATGCTGCCTGCGCTTGGGCACGATCTCGACATCCGCAGCGACCTGCCGCGCTACCGCATCTGGCAGGACGGCGAGCTGGTGGCGGAGCCGGCCGACATCCGCGACTACTGGCGCGAGGATCTGGTCAGCTTCCTGATCGGCTGCTCCTTCTCCTTCGAGGAGGCGATGCTCGCCGCCGGCCTGCCGGTGCGCCATATCGAGCAGGGCAGCAACGTGCCGATGTACCGGACCTCGATCGCGACGACGCCGGCGGGCCGCTTTTCCGGGCCGCTGGTGGTCTCGATGCGCCCGCTGACGCCGGCCGATGCGATCCGCGCCGTCCAGGTCACCGGCCGGTTTCCGTCGGTTCATGGGGCGCCCGTCCATCTCGGCGACCCCGCCGCCATCGGCATCCAGGACATCATGGCGCCCGATTATGGCGACCCCGTCGAGATCAGGCCCGGCGAGATCCCGGTGTTCTGGGCTTGCGGTGTCACGCCGCAGGCCGTGATCGCTCATACCCGTCCGTCGTTCTGCATTACCCACGCACCGGGTCGTATGCTCGTCACCGATATTCGCAACGGCGCGCTCGCCGCGGGCTGATCCTTCAGGGGGGTCGGTGGCGGCGCGCCAGAAGCTGGGGTTGGGACGTCGCCCGCCGCCGGCTGTGGGGGGCCCACAAGTCCGGATCGCGCTTCCATACGCGGTCGAAAGTCAAAATGGCCTGCCTCTGGTAGAGCGCGACGCCGCACTCAGAACGGTCGATCGAGCGCCAGGAGATCGACAAGCGCGAAGCCGCACGGCTGGGTGGCTCAAGGGAAAAGCGGCTCGATCGGCTCAAGCCGGCGGACCGGCTCGATCGCCAGCAACCTCATGGCCACTCCCGCCGGCAGCGCGGCATCCGCGCGCCAGCGCGAGACGAGGCTCGCCGGGTCGCTCGGCCCCCGCAGCTCGACGGCCATGATCTCCCGGCTTGGTTGGCCGTCCTCGTCGCGCTCCGTGGCGACTAGGCGGAGCCTGCCTTGCGAGGCGCGCGCGAGCTGCTCGACCCGGCCGAGCAAAGCCTGCCGGGTGCCCTCGGTCCGCGAGTCGTATTCGAGAAGCAGCAGCGCTTCCATGGCGGCTCAGCCGTTGCGGAAGGTGTAGCTGTAGCCGTTGATCGCCGGCACGCCGCCGAGATGGGCGTAGAGCACCTTCGAACCAGCGGGGAAGAAGCCCTTCCGTACCAGGTCGATCATGCCCTGCATGGATTTTCCCTCATAGACCGGGTCAGTCATCATGCCTTCGAACCGTGCCGAAACGCGTATCGCCTCGATGGTTTCCTTCGAGGGAACGCCGTAGAGCGGATAGGCGTAATCCTCGTTCAGCACGATGTCGTCTTCGGTAATATCCTTGCCGCCGACCAAGGCCGACGTCTTCTGCGCGATGTCGAGCACCTGTGCCTTGGTCTGCGTCGGCGTCGCCGAAGCGTCTATGCCGATGACGTTTCGCTGGCGCCCGTCTTTGGCAAAGCCGACGACCATGCCTGCATGGGTCGAGCCGGTGACGGTGCATACGACGATGTAGTCGAACTTGAAGCCGAGCTCGGCCTCCTGAGCCCTGACCTCTTCGGCAAAGCCGACATAGCCGAGACCGCCGAATTTGTGGACCGAGGCGCCTGCGGGGATGGCGTAGGGCTTGCCGCCCTTAGCCTTCACATCCGCCAGCGCGTTCTCCCAGCTGGCACGGATGCCGATGTCGAAGCCCTCATCGACCAGTTCGACATGGGCGCCCATGACGCGGGACATCAGGATATTGCCGACCCGGTCGTAGACCGCATCGTCATGCGGAACCCAGCTCTCCTGCACGAGCCGGCACTTCATGCCGATCTTGGCGGCGGTTGCCGCGACCATGCGGGTGTGGTTCGACTGGACGCCGCCGATCGAGACCAGTGTGTCGGCGCCGGACGCGATCGCGTCGGGGATAATGTATTCGAGCTTGCGCAGCTTGTTGCCGCCGAAGGCGAGGCCAGAGTTGCAATCTTCGCGCTTGGCGTAGAGCTCGACGGCGCCGCCGAGAAAGGCGGACAGCCGGGAAAGTCTCTCGATCGGCGTCGGTCCGAAAGTCAGCGGATAGCGTTCGAATTGGCTTAGCATGGCGGCTTCTCCCCATCACTTGAATGGGCGAAAGCTAACGAAATCACGCTGAAACGTCCTTTCAAACTTGAGCTGTAGATTGCCATTCAAGCGACGTTGATTTGCTCGTGAGAACTTTTTGCTTTCATAGAATGGGGGAAAAATGGAAGGCTGTTTCATGGACGATGAACTCGACCGGACCGACCTCAAGATTCTTCGTCTGCTACAGTCCGACGGGCGCCTCGGTAATGCCGAGATCGCCAAGCGCGTGAACACCAGCCCCGCCACCTGCCACCGCCGGATTCAGCGTCTCTTCGCCGAGGGCTACGTCACCTCGGTGCGGGCGCAGATCGCCCCGCAAAAGGTCGAGATGGGCACGCTCGCTTTTGTCGGCGTGGTGCTGGACCGCTCGACCCCGGAGAGCTTCGGTGCCTTCGAGGAGGCGATCCGCGAGATGAAGCTCGTGCTCGACTGCCACATCGTCGCTGGCGATTTCGATTACATCCTCAAGATCCGCGTGCGCGACATGGCCGACTTCAACAAGCTCCATGCCGACCGGCTGATCGCGCTGCCGGGCGTGCGTCAGACACGCACCTTCTTCGTGATGAAGGAGGTCGTGGACAACGCGCCGCTGGTGTTTTGAGGGCGAAGCTCAAGCCGCGATCGCGACCGTCCCAGTCGTCGTCCGAAGCGCCCGTCAGGACCACCTGCGCGCAGCCGGACGATCTTCAGACGGCTCAAATCTTGGGATCGATGATCACGTTAAGCCGCGCCTGGAGGCCTTCAATGGGCGGAGGAATTCGACTCACGATCGGGTTCACGCTCGACACGGCGCTCAGATGTCGACGGTGGCGTTGAGCGCGTTGGTCTGGATGAACTCGCGGCGCGGTTCGACGACGTCCCCCATCAGCTTGACGAATAGGTCGTCGGCCTCGCCGTTCTGGTCGACCTTGACGCGCAGCAGGGAACGGACGTCGCGATCGAGCGTCGTCTCCCAGAGCTGATCCGGGTTCATCTCGCCCAGCCCCTTGTAGCGTTGCAGCGCGACCCCCTTCTTGCCGATGGTCGAGACCGCATCGAACAGGTCGCTCGGCCCGTTGATGGCGAAGGAATCCCCCTTGCGGGCAAGCGTGCCGGGGCTGGCATAGGCCTCCTGCAGCGAGGCGGCGGCGGCGTGCAGCTTGCGCGCTTCGGCGCTGGCGAGCAGGCCGGCGTCGATCGTCGCAGCCTGCTTCACGCCGCGCACCATCCGCGTGAACACGAAGCCGCCGTCGCTGACCTTGCCCTCCCAGCCTCGCTCCAGCTCGTCGGAGATGGCGTCGAGCCGTTGCGCGATCCTGGTCGCGGCGGCGTTCGCCGCTTCCGTGTCGTCCTCGCCGAGCGGATGCAGCGCGCCTGCGATCGCCATCTGCTCGACGATGCGGCGGTCGTAGCGCGAATGCAGCTGCGCCAGCGCGTTGCGGACGTTGCGCGCCTCCTCGATCAGCGCCCTGAGATCGGCACCACCGCGCTCCACGCCCCCGGCCGTCTTGAAGGTCGCGCCCTCGATGGTGGAATCGATCAGGTATTCCTCGAGCGCGCGCTCGTCCTTGAGATAGACATGGCTCTTGCCGCGGCTTGCCTTGTAGAGCGGCGGCTGGGCGATGAAGAGATGGCCGGCATCGATCAGCTCCGGCATCTGCCGGAAGAAGAAGGTCAGCAGCAGCGTGCGGATATGGGCGCCGTCGACGTCGGCGTCGGTCATGATGATGATCTTGTGGTAGCGCAGCTTGGCGAGGTTGAAGCCGCCCTGGTCCGCGTCGGCGCGGCCGATGCCGGCGCCCAGCGCCGTGATCAGCGTGCCGACCTGCTCGGATGAGAGCATCTTGTCGAAGCGTGCCCGCTCGACGTTGAGGATCTTGCCGCGCAGCGGCAGCACGGCCTGGTATTCGCGGGCGCGGCCCTGCTTGGCGGAGCCGCCGGCCGAGTCGCCCTCGACGATGAAGAGTTCGGACTTGGCCGGGTCTCTCTCCTGGCAATCGGCCAGTTTGCCCGGGAGGGACGCGATGTCGAGCGCGCCCTTGCGGCGGGTGAGGTCGCGCGCCTTGCGGGCGGCCTCGCGGGCGGCGGCGGCCTCGACGACCTTGCCGACGATGGTCCTGGCTTCGTTCGGGTGCTCTTCCAGCCATTCGGAGAGCGCCTGGTTGACGACGTTCTCGACGACCGGGCGGACCTCGGAGGAGACCAGCTTGTCCTTGGTCTGCGAGGAGAATTTCGGATCGGGCACCTTGACCGAGACGATTGCGGTCAGGCCTTCGCGGCAATCGTCGCCGGTCAGCGAGACCTTCTCCTTCTTGGAGATGCCGGAGGTCTCGGCATAGCCGGTGACCTGGCGGGTCAGCGCGGCGCGGAAGCCGGCGAGATGGGTGCCGCCGTCGCGCTGCGGGATGTTGTTGGTGAAGCAGAGCACGTTCTCGTGGTAGCTGTCGTTCCACCACAGCGCGACGTCGACGGTGATGCCGTCCTTCTCCGCCGTCAGCATGATCGGCTTGTCGACGACGGCCGTCTTGGCCCGGTCGAGATAGCGCACGAAGGCTTCGACGCCGCCTTCATACATCAATTCCTCGCGCACCACCTCGGCATGGCGCGCATCGGTCAGGACGATACGCACGCCCGAATTCAGGAAGGCGAGCTCGCGCAGGCGATGCTCCAGCGTCTTGTAGTCGAACTCCACCATGGTGAAGGTCTCTTGCGACGGGGTGAAGGTCACCTCCGTGCCGCGCTTGTCGCCCTGCGGGCCGACGACGGCGAGCGGCGCGACCGCCTCGCCGTGGCGGAATTCCATGAAGTGCTCGTGCCCGCCGCGCCAGATGCGCAGCTTCAGCGAGGTCGAGAGCGCGTTGACGACCGAGACGCCGACGCCGTGCAGGCCGCCCGAGACCTTGTAGGAGTTCTGGTCGAACTTACCGCCGGCATGGAGCTGGGTCATGATGACCTCGGCCGCCGAGACGCCTTCCTCGCTGTGGATATCCGTCGGAATGCCGCGGCCATTGTCGGTCACCGTGACCGAACCGTCGGCGTTCAGCGTCACCGTGACGATGTCGGCATGGCCGGCCAGCGCCTCGTCGATGGCGTTGTCGACGACCTCGTAGACCATGTGGTGCAGGCCCGAGCCGTCATCGGTGTCGCCGATATACATGCCCGGCCGCTTGCGAACCGCATCCAACCCCTTGAGAACCTTGATGGAATCGGCGCCGTAATCGTCGGGCTGGGCGCTGAGCGCGGCATCGGTCATGAAGTCGTCCTTGAACGGGCGAGCGAGCGCCCGCGAGAATCCTGATTCGAAAGCACAATATAGGGACAGACGATGGCTTTTTCACGCGCCCGCGTATGTGCGTGCGTGAGCGCGAGCCCCGCTGCCGTCCTTGCTGCGCTCGCACGGCAGGTCGGTGGGAGAAGAGTCTTCAGCCGCGGAACGCCGCGATCGCCTCGAGGAAGGTCTCGCCATACTGGGCGAGCTTGCGTTCGCCGACGCCTTCGATCGCCCGCATCTCGTCGAGGCCGAGCGGGCGTTCGCGCGCCATCGCGATCAGGGTGCGGTCGGTGAAGATGATATAGGCCGCCACGCCCTCGGCGCGGGCAAGCTCCAGCCTGAGCTTGCGCAGATGCTCGAACAGGGCCGCGGTTTCTCCGTCGAGCCCGTCGGCGCGCGCCGCCTCCCGCTCGGAGCGGCGCGAACGGCGCTCGGCGAACGGATCGACTCGGAGTGCGATGCTCTCGCGCCCGAACAGGATGTTCTCGCCCTTCGGCGTCAGCTTGAAGCCGCCATGCTCGACGCTGGCCTCGGCGAGCGCGCCGGCCGCAAAGAGCTTGCGCGTCAGCCCCATCCAGGCGGCCTTGGACTTGTCGGCGCCGACGCCGAAGGTCTTCAAGCCGTCATGGTTCTGGCGGCGGATGGTTTCGGTCGTCGTGCCCGTGAGGATGTCGGCGAGATGGCCGGCGCCGAAGCGTTCGCCCGAGCGGATCACGGCCGAAAGCAGCTTGCGCGCCTCCAGCGTCGCGTCCTGCAGTGCCGGCGCTTCCGCGCCGCAGAGATCGCAGCGGAACGGCACCTGCCCGTGCCGACAGGACGGCGTCTCCTCGCCGAAATAGGCCAGCAGCGCGCCGCGCCGGCAGAGCGCGTTCTCGCACAGGTCGATCATCGCGTTGAGGCGCTTGTGTTCGATGCCCCGGCGCTCGTCGTCGATCGGCTTCTCGTCGATCTGGCGCCGTCTCAGCACCATGTCGTCGACACCGTAGAGGGTGAGCGTGTCGGCCGGGAGCCCGTCGCGGCCGGCGCGGCCGATCTCCTGGTAGTAGCTTTCGACCGAGCCCGGCATGTCGGCGTGGACGACGAAGCGCACATCCGGCTTGTTGATGCCCATGCCGAAGGCGATGGTGGCGCAGACGACGACCTCGTCCTCCTGCAGGAAGATATCCTGGTTGCGGTTGCGCTCCGCCTGCTCGAGCCCGGCATGGTAGGGCAGGGCGTTCCAGCCTTTTTCACGGAGCCCGGCCGCAAGGCGCTCGGTCTTGCTCCGCGAGGAGCAGTAGACGATGCCGGAGCCGCCGCGATGCCGGCGCAGGAAATCGTCGATCTGCCGGCGCGGCTGATCCTTCGGCGCGAAGGCGAGCTTCAGGTTCGGTCGGTCGAAGGAATGCACCACCATCTGCGGCGGCGCAGGGAAGAGCTGCTGGGCGATGTCGGCCTGGGTCTGCCGGTCGGCGGTGGCGGTCAGCGCCGTGACGGGCACGCCGCCCAGGGCCTCGCGCGCCTTGGCGAGCAGGCGGTACTCCGGGCGGAAATCATGGCCCCATTGCGAGACGCAATGCGCCTCGTCGATGGCGAGCCGGTTCACGCCGATCCGCTTCAGCCGCGAGACCAGTCCCTCGCCGGCCAATCGCTCCGGCGAGACGAAGAGCAGGCGCAATTCGCCGGCATTGAGCTTGTCCCAGGCCTCTGCGGCCTCCTCCTCGCTGTTCATCGAGTTGAGCGAGGCGGCCGATACGCCGGCGCGGACGAGCTGGCCGACCTGGTCGCGCATCAGCGCGATCAGCGGCGAGACGACCAGCGTCAGCCCGCCCGCGACCAGCGCCGGCAGCTGGTAGCACATCGATTTGCCGGAGCCCGTCGGCATCACCGCGAAGACGTCGCGCCCGTCGAGGGCGGCGGCGATCACCTCCCACTGTCCGGGGCGGAAGTCGTCGTAGCCCCACACGGATTTCAGGATCGCGCGGGCTTCTGATTCGCGGGAGGGCGACATGGGATGTGGGTGTGCCGCAGCTGGCCACGCTTGGCCAGTCTCCGGCACGGATCGCCACCCCAAATCGGGGGAAGACCACCTTTAGCCGGCCGCGTCGGCCTGCTTGGCGGGGTGCGCCGCCTGGAAGGCCGGATGCGCCTCGGCCAGCATTTCGACGCGCAGGATCCGCGGATAGGCCTCGAGCGGCACGTTGAAGCGCCGCGCCGCATAGAGCTGCGGGACGAGATAGGCGTCGGCGAGACCGGGCGCCGGCCCGAAGCAGTAGCCGTCCTCGCTGATCATCGCCTCCACCGCGGCGAAGCCCTGTCCGATCCAGGTCGCGATCCAGCCGTTGACCTCCTCCTCCGGGCGGCCGAGCGGCCCGCGCAGATAGGTCAGCGGCCCGACATTGTGCAGCGGATGCACGTCGCAGCCGATGATCGCCGCAACGGCGCGGACTTTTGCGCGTGCGACCGGATCGGCGGGCAGGAGCGGCGGATTCGGATAGACCTCTTCCAGATATTCGATGATGGCGGGCGATTGCGTGAGCACGCTGCCGTCATCGAGCACCAGCGTCGGCACGCGGCCCTGCGGGTTGAGCGCGCGATAGGCCTCGGTTTTCTGCTCGCCGCGGACAAGATGCACGAAGGCCTGCTCCGCCGCGATGCCCTTCAGGGCGAGCGCGATGCGCAGGCGATAGGAGGAGGTCGAGCGCCAGTAGCCGTAGAGCTTCATCGCTTTCTCCTCACGGAGCAGGCTGGATGATGGCCCGGCATTCGCCGAAGCCGATCGAGGCGAAGCCGTCGCGCCGGGCCTGCGCCCTCAGCACGATCTCGTCGCCATCCTCGAGGAAGCGCCGTTCCTCGCCGGAGGGCAGCTCGATCGGGGTGCGGCCGCCCTGCGTGCTCTCCAGCAGGCTGCCGCGGCTGGCCTGGTCAGGGCCGGAGATGGTGCCGGAGCCGAGCAGGTCGCCCGGCATCAGATTGCAGCCATTGCTGCTGTGATGCGCCAGCATCTGCGCGACGGTCCAGTACATGTGCCGCGCGTTCGAGCGGGCGAGACGATGGGCCGGCAGGTTGTCGCGCCGCATCGCTTCGGTCCGGATCAGGACGTCGAGTTCGAGATCGAAGGCGCCTGTGGCTTGATCCTCTGCATCGGAGAGATAGGGCAGAGGTGCGGGGTCGCCTTCCGGACGCGGAGGCTGCGCGATCCGGAACGGCGCCAGCGCCTCGGGCGTAATGATCCAGGGCGAGATGGTCGAGGCGAAGCTCTTCGCCAGGAACGGCCCCAGTGGCTGGTATTCCCAGGCCTGGACGTCGCGCGCCGACCAGTCGTTCAGCAGGCAGAATCCGGCGATGTGGTCCGCCGCCGCGGAGATCGGAACCGGCTCGCCCTGCTCGTTGCCCGGCCCGACCCAGATCCCGAGTTCGAGCTCGTAGTCGAGCCGCCGCGACGGCCCGAAGACCGGCGCTGCGGCATCCGGGGCTTTGGTCTGTCCGTTGGGACGACGGACCGGTGTGCCGGACGGCCGGATCGACGAGGCCCGGCCGTGATAGCCGATCGGCACGTATTTGTAGTTCGGCAGCAACGGGTTGTCGGGCCGGAACAGCTTGCCGACCTCGGTCGCATGATGGATGCCGACATAGAAGTCGGTGTAGTCGCCGATGCGCGCCGGCAGATGCAGCGTACAGTCCACGAGATTGGACAGCAGCGGAGCGAGCTGGTCGCGCTCCGGCGCATCTTCGCGCAGAAGCTCCGAGAGCCGGGCCCGCAATGCCTTGCGCGGACCGGCGCCGAGTGCCAGCAGCCCGTTGAGGCTGCCGTCCGCGGCGGCCCTGACGGCGTCTGCGGCCGCGCCGGTGAGAAGCCCGGCTTCGAGCAGGCCGGCAAGGTCGAGCACCTGGTCGCCGATCGCCGTGCCGATCCGGGGCGTTCCGTCCGGCGGCGAGAACAGGCCCAGCGGCAGGTTCTGGATCGGGAATTCCGGATGGCCGTTGGCCTCGGTCACCCATGAGCGGAGCTGCGGATCGTGGGTCTCGTCGAGGCCGTTGGCGAGGGCGGCGTGATCGGTCATTTCCGGCGTACTCACTTCAGCAGGTCGGCGCCGCGCGTCTCGCGGGCGCTCAGCATGGCCCATACGGCCGGCAGCACCATCAGCGTCGCGTAGACCCCGACGGCCAGCGGCGCGTGGAAGGCATCGAGGAGCCAGGTGCCGATGATCGGCGCCAGGGCTCCGCCCAGCACGGCGGCGACGGAATAGGCGGTCGACATCGCCGTATAGCGGACGCGCGCCGGGAAGAGTTCGGTGAAGAAGGCCGACATGCCGCCGACGATGATGCCGTGGAAGGTGAGCGTCAGCAGGGTCGCGGTCTTGAGCTGTGCCGCCGATGCGCCTTCGCCCAGCGTGAACAGGTAGAAGCCGGCGGCGACGCCGCCGACGAGCCCGAGCAGGGTGACGGGCCGGCGCCCGATGCGGTCGGCCGCCGCACCCGCCAGCAGGATCACCGCGACTTCGACCAGCGAGCCCCAGAACAGGGCGTCGAGAGCCGCTCCGCGCGGCGCCTTGAGATAGACGGTCGCGAGCACGATGAAGAAGGTGGAGAACAGATAGAACAGGGCGCTCTCGCCGGCTTTGACCAGGAAGACGCGCAGCATGCTGGCGGAGTGGGTCGAAAGCGCCTCGCGCAGCGGCGCGTGCGCCACCTCCTGCCGGTGCTCCTTCAGTTCGACGAAGGCCGGCGATTCCTCGACGCGGCGGCGCACCCAGAAGCCGAACAGGATGAGGACGGCGGAAGCGAGGAACGGGATGCGCCAGCCCCATTCGACGAAGGCGCTCTGCCCGTAATGGCCGATGACCAGGCCGATCACGGCGGTGGCGAGGACGTTGCCGGCCGGGCCGCCGATCATCGGGAACCCGGTCCAAAGGCCGCGCTGCCGTGCCGGCAGGCTCTCCGCGACGATCACCAGCGCTCCGGTCGACTCGCCGCCGACGGCGAAGCCCTGCAGCAGGCGCAGGATGATGAGGAGCACCGGGGCCAGCACGCCGGCCTGCGCATAGGTCGGCAGCACGCCCATCGCGACGGTCGAGATGCCCATCAGCAGCAGGCTGGCGACCAGGCTGCGCTTGCGGCCGATCCGGTCGCCGAGCGTGCCGAAGAACCAGCCGCCGAGCGGGCGGGCGACGAAGCCGACGGCCTGCGCGCCCAGCGCCGCCAGCAGCCCGGCGAACGGGTCCGTCGCCGGAAAGAAGGCGGTGTTGAAGACCAGCGCGGCGCAGACCGCGAAAACCGCGAAGTCGTACCACTCCACGATGGTGCCGATGCTGCTCGCGATCAGCAGGCGGATACGGGCGGCCTGGCTGCTATGGGCAGGCGAGGCCGAAACGGATTGCACGCTCATGGGATGTCTTCCTCACCTGGATGTCGGATCGCGACACGGCACTCGGTCAAAGCCGAGAGCCGCGACGATCGCGGCTCGGGTTGTTTCTGCCCGGTTTTCTGTCGGAAGGATGAGGCCGCGGCGAACGCTGCGGCCCGAGGGTTACTTCGGTGCCGGGACCTTCGGATCGAAGTATTTTTTCAGGGCCTTGCCGTAGCCGGCATAGCTCTTCTGGAAGGCGGGGCTTTCGGCCGCGAATTGCGAGACCTTCTGCGGGAAGCGGGTCTCGAACATGAAGGCGAGCGTGCCTTCGAGCTTGTGCGGCTTGAGCTCGACGTTCGAGGCGCGCTCGAAGGCGTCCATGTCGGGCCCGTGCGGCAGCATCATGTTGTGCAGCGAGGCGCCGCCCGGCTGGAAGCCGCCACCGGTCTTCGCGTCGTAGACGCCGTAGACCAGCCCCATGAACTCGCTCATCACGTTCATGTGGTACCAGGGCGGCCGGAAGGTGTTCTCCGCCACCAGCCAGCGGTCGGAGAAGATGACGAAGTCGATATTGGCCGTGCCGGGCGTCTCGGAGGGCGAGGTCAGGACGGTGAAGATCGACGGGTCGGCATGGTCGAACAGGATTGGCCCGACCGGTGAATATTTGCGCAGGTCGTATTTGTAGGGCGCGTAGTTGCCGTGCCAGGCGACGACGTCGAGCGGGGAATGGCCGAGATCGCAGGCCCAGAGCTTGCCGCCCCATTTCACGAACATCGTCGAGGGCGCGTCGCGATCCTCATAGGCCGCGACCGGGGTGAGGAAGTCGCGCGGATTGGCAAGACAGTTGGCGCCGATCGGTCCGCGCTCCGGCAGCGAGAACGAGCCGCCATAGTTCTCGCAGAGATAGCCGCGGGCCGGCCCGCCGGTGAGCTCCACCCGGATCTTCACGCCGCGCGGGATGACGGCGATCTCGCCCGGCTCGATGTCGATGATGCCGAACTCGGTCCAGACGCGCAGGCTCCCCTGCTGCGGCACGAACACCATCTCGCCGTCGGAATTATAGAAATACTCGTCCTTCATCGAGCGCGTGATGAAGTAGAGATGCGCGGCCATCCCGGCCTGCGCGCCGGCGTCGCCGCAGGTCGTCATGGTGCGCACGCCCTCGACGAAGCTGAGCTGCTCCGCCGGGATCGGGATCGGGTCCCAGCGATAGGGTGCGATCGGCAAGTCGGGCGTCGCGACCGGCGCCGTCTGCCACAATCCGATATCGGCGGCGCGGAACTCGCCGAAATGCACGACGGTCGGGCGGATGCGGTAGAGCCAGGAGCGCTCGTTGGTGGTGCGCGGCGCGGTGAAGGGGGAGCCGGAGAGCTGTTCGGCGTAAAGGCCGTAGGCGCATCTCTGCGGCGAATTGCGTCCGAGCGGCAGCGCGCCGGGCAGCGCCTCGGTCTCGAAGCCGTTGCCGAAACCGGACATGTAGCCGGTCGCGATGGCGCTCTCGGACTTGCGGTCGCTCGCGTGGACTGCGGGATTCTGGACGTTCATGTTTCTTCTCCCGGAGAGAATCGCCGTCTTCGACGTGGTCTTGGTGCCGTGATGGGCGGAGGCATTCCTCCGCCTCGACCGTCCCGGATCGTTCCTTCGAGACGGGAACCGCGATATCGTTGCAGCGGTAACCGTCGATTTTGTAACTAACAAGCGATGACCAAGCTCGCCCTCGAAACCTTCCTGCCCTATCGCCTCAACCGGCTCTCGGCCGCGGTCTCGCAGGAATTCCGTGCCGTCTATGGCCCGCATCACGACCTCACCGTGCCGGAATGGCGGGTTCTGGCGACGCTCGGCCAGTTCGAGGCGATGAGCGCCAAGGAGATCGGCGCGCATTCGGCGATGCACAAGACCAAGGTCAGCCGTGCCGTCCGCGCCCTGGAGGAGCGCCGCTGGCTCACCCGGCGCGAAAGCCCCGACGACCGGCGCGAGGAGATTCTGCGCCTGACGTCGCTGGGGCGGAAGACCTATGGCGAGATCGTCCCGCGGGCGCTGGCCTTCGAGGCCAGGATCCTGGAGGCGCTGGGCCCGGATGCCGAGCGGCTGCTGACCGCGCTGCGTCATCTGGAACTGACCCTCGACCAGCGCTGAGACGTGCCGGGACCGGGGCCGCCGGAGCCGATATGTCCCCTGCCGTGGTGACAGCGGCCGCGGCGGATCGGAGGCATGCTGAACACCATCGCCGGCCATGGATCCCGATCCGCATGCAGAATCGCTTCAGCTTCCCGGTTTCAGAGCCTTCGGCGACCGCGGCGGAGAGCGGTATCTCCGGTCGCCGGCGCTCGGGGGATGTCTACGAGACGCTGCGCAGCGCCATCCTCTCCGGCGAGATCCGCCCCAACGAGCCGTTGATCGAAGCGGACATCGCCGCGGCGCTCGCGGTCAGCCGCACCCCGGTTCGGGAAGCCTTGCAGCGGCTGGCCGTGGAGCAGCTGATCCTGCCGCGCAAGCGCGGCTGGGCGGTGCGCGAGATCACCGCGCTCGAGGCGGGCGAGAATTCCGAGGTCCGGGCGGCGCTGGAAGGCTACGCGGCGCGGCTTGCGGCGGAGCGCGCCACCGAGGCCGAGATCGCGGCGGCGGCCGCGGTCCATGCCCGCAGACTCGCCATCGATCCGGCCGATGACGCGGCGCGCGTCGAGACCAATCGGGAATTCCACCGCGTGATCGTCGATGCCGCCCGCAACGGCAGGCTGCGGGACGCGATCCTGCGCTCCGGCCGCTTCTACTTCAACGGCTCCGTGGCACGCATGACCTCTCCGGAGGAGTTCCGCCTCAGCAACGAGGATCACGCCCTCATCCTCGCTGCCTTGCGGGCGCGCGACGGGGACCGCGCCGAGCATGCCATGCGCGGTCACATCATGCGCACCTTCCATATTTTCCGGAAGCTGGCCTATCCCTCGCCCGACGCATCGTCCCTCGCCCCGCTGCATGCCACGTCCGGCGAGGGAGCATGACCGGTCGGCAGGCGGTGTCCGGCAGTGGCGGTGCGGGCTCCGGTGTCCCAAGCGGCTGTGACAGCATGGACTCCGGCCCGCTCTATGATCGCCGAAAGGCTGGCCTGTGGCATCGCCGCAAGACCGGCCTCAACGACAAGACGAACCGACCACAGGGAGAGAGATGATGAGGACGACGCGAGTCGCAGTTGGCCTGGCGCTGGCCGCCAGCCTGTTCACCGGCCTCGCCGCGCGCGCCGAGGACCCGGGCATCACCGACAAGGCGATCAAGATCGGCATCTTCGGGCCGCTCTCGGGGCCGAACATGGCCTATGGCTTCGACGTCGTGAACGCGGCGAAGATGTATTATGACAAGATCAACAAGGAAGGCGGCATCCACGGCCGCAAGATCGAGTACGTCGTCGAGGACGACCGCTGCAACGCCAACGATCTCGTCGCCGCCGTGAAGAAGCTGGTCGAGCAGGATCAGGTCTTCATGCTCAATGGCGGCTCCTGCTCGGCGGCCGTCGTCGCCGCCAAGGACTATGTCGTCCGCAACAAGGTGCCGCTCCTGATGCTCAACGCATCGGGCGACGGCGCGCTCTTCCCGCCGACCGACTACATCTTCGGCGCCTATTCGATCTCGCAATACGCCGTCGGCGGCGCGATGATCGAGTTCGCCGCAAAGAAGCTCGGTGCCAAGACCGTCGCCTACATCAATCATGACGACGCCTACGGCGCCTGGAACCTCGAGGGCTCGAAGAAGGATGCCGAGGTCAACGGCGTCAAGCTCGTGGTCGAGTCCGTCAATCCGAACATCAACGACGTCACCGCGCCGTTCCTGAAGCTGCGCGCGGCGAATCCGGACGCGATCCTGCTCGTGACCTATGCCCGGCCGGCCGCGCTGCTGATCAAGAAGGCGCATGAGATGGGCTTCAACAAGCCGATCATCCTCTCCGTGACCGGCACGGCGAGCCTGGGCCAGCTCGCCGAGAATGTCGGCAAGGACGCGCTCAAGAACTTCTACACCCAGGAGGTCATGATCGATTCCCCCGGCGGCGCGAAGCTGAAGCCGATCTACGACATGTACAAGGCGGCCTATCCCGATCTGGCGGCCAAGCCCGACCATCCGCAGACCTACATGCCCTATGGCATCCCCTCGGCGATGTCGCTCGTCAAGGCGCTGCAGGATGCCGGCCCGAACCCGACGCGCGAGAAGGTGCTTGCGGCGCTGAAGACGCAGGATTTCGACTCCGGCGTGATGGCCGGGCGGATCCAGTTCGGTCCCCAGCAGCGCGCCGCCAACCGCTCGACGATCTTCATCAAATACGACGGCAACACGATGACCCCGCTGCCGGGCGTCTTCACCAGCCGCTGGACCTATCAGGCGAAGTGACCGCCACGGGCAGGCTGTTCGGCCTGCCTCATGAGAACGGGCGGCGGCATCCGCGCCGCCGCCCTTCCCTGACCTGAGCATCGGGCCGGACATGGACTTTTAAGCTGATGGACCTGCAACTCGCCCTGATCTTCCTGCAGCAAGGCATCGCCTCCGGCCTCGTCTCGGGCAGCGTCTATGCCCTGCTCGCGTTGGCGATCGTGGTCATCTTCAAGACCTCGGACGTGCCGAACTTCGCCCAGGGCGAGGTCTTCATGGCGGCCGGCTACGTCGCGCTCTATCTCTTCGTTTTCCAGCAGATGCCGATCTGGGTCGTGCTGCCGGCGACGCTCGTCGTCGCCTTCCTCGCCATGGCGCTGTTCCGCCGCTTCGTGCTCGATCAGGTCGCGAAATCGGCCAAGGACCTCGTCTATCTCGTCATCGCCACCCTCGGCCTGTCCTATGTGCTGAAGGGGTTGGTGCGCCGCACGGGTTTCGGCGACACGCCGCGCTCCTTCCCGGCGCTGGTCCCGACCGACTCCATCATGATCGGCCAGGCCTCCGTCACGCTGCTCGACCTTGCCATCTTCGGCACCGCAGTCGTGGTGATGGCGGCCTTCTTCTGGATGTTCAACTACACCAAGATCGGCCGGGCCATGCGTGCCGTCGGCATGAACCCGAAGGCCGCCCAGCTCGTCGGCGTCGACCTGCGCCGCTGCCATATGCTGATCTGGGGCCTCTCCGGCGTGATCTCCGCCATCGCCGCGCTGCTGATCTCGCCGAAGATCCTGATGACCGCCGACATGGGCTCCATCGTCATGCTCGCCTTCGCGGCGGCGATCGTCGGCGGCTTCTCCAGCCTGCCGGGCGCCGTGGTCGGCGGCTTCGTCATCGGCATCGTCGAGAATCTGGTCGGGCTGTTCATCTCCTCGCGCGCCATCGTGCTCGCCCCCTTCCTCGCCATCCTGATCGTGCTCGTCCTGCGCCCGCAGGGCCTGTTCGGCGGGAAGCTGACGATCAAGAAGGTCTGAAGCCCGTGTCGTCCTCTCCCCTCGCATCGGCGCCGGAGGGCCGGCCCGGCCTGCCGGGAGCCGCTCTCGGCGGGCTCGCCCTGGCCGCGCTCCTCGCCGTCGCCCTGCCGTTCTTCACGACCGGTTACGTCGTCTATATCGCCAACCTGCTGCTGGTCTTCGTGGTGCTCTGCCTCGGCCTGCACATCGTCATCGGCGAGACCGGCCAATTCTCGATGGCGCATGCCGCCTTCTACGGCATCGGCATCTACGCGAGCGCGCTCGCCAACCGCGCGGTCGACCTGCCCTATCCCTTCGCCATGCTGTTCGGGGCGCTCGTCGCCGGTGCGGTCGGCCTGTTCATCGGGGCGCTGGCGCTGCGCATGCGCGACATCTATCTCGCGCTCGCCACCTTCGCCTTCGGCGAGGCGATGCAATGGGTCTTCGCCAACTGGGACAGCGTCACCAACGGCCCGAACGGCCTGCGCATCGCGCCCGCCCGCTTCGGCCCGCTCGAAATCCTCAGCGACAAGCAGGCCTATCCCTTCGTGCTGTTCTTCTGCCTGCTGGCGATCGGCTTCACCGTCGTGGTCTCGCGCTCGCGGCTCGGCCGTGCTTTCCGCGCGGTGCGCGAGTCGGAGGTGGCGGCGATGGCGATGGGCATCGACGTGCGCCGCACCCGCGTCATCGGCTTCGGCCTCTCGGCGGCGGTCGCGGGCTTCGCTGGCGGCATGTTCGGCCTGTTCCAGACCTTCATCCACCCCGACAGCCTGGGCTTCCAGACCACGATCCTCGTGCTGACCATGGTCGTGGTCGGCGGCCTCGGCTCGATCTGGGGCGCCATCGGGGGCGCCATCGTCTTCGGGCTGATCTCGGAGGTGCTGCGCCAGGCGCCGCAATACCAGGAGATCATCTACGGCGCGATCCTGATGCTCTTCATGATGTATGCCCCGCACGGCCTTTTCGCCTTCGTCGGCGAGCGCATCCGGGAGGCGCGCCATGGCCGCTGAAGACATGGCCGCCGCCGCCGCGCCCTTCCTGAACGTCGAGGGCCTGACCATCCGCTTCGGCGGGCTCACCGCGGTCGGCGGGCTCGACATGGCCGTGGCCAAGGGCTCGATCCATGCGCTGATCGGCCCGAACGGCGCCGGCAAGTCGACGACCTTCAACTGCATCTCGCGCTTCTACACGCCGAGCGAGGGACGCATCACCTATGACGGGCGCGACATCACCCGCCTGCCGGCCCGCGAGATGGCCGGCTTGGGGATAGCCCGCAGCTTCCAGAACCTCGAGCTCTTCGCCGAGCTCACCGTCTTCGAGAACGTGCTGATCGGCGCGCATGTCCATGCCGGCCGGACCTGGCGCGACGCGCTCAGCGCCCGCCCGCGCGGCGTCGTCGAGGAGGTCGAGCATCTGATCGAGCGCACCGGCCTGACGGCTTACGCCCAGACCAAGGCGCGCAACCTCGATTTCGGCCATCAGAAGATGGTCGAGATCGCTCGCGCGCTCGCCATCCGTCCGAAGCTGCTGCTGCTCGACGAGCCTGCCGCCGGCCTGCGCAACCGCGAGATCGCCGCGCTCGACACGCTGCTCTGCGAATTGCGCGAGCGCGACGGCCTCACCATCCTCCTGGTCGAGCACGTCATGCAGTTGGTCATGTCGATCTCCGACCGGATCACCGTCCTGAGCTTCGGCACCAAGATCGCCGAAGGCACGGCCGCCGAGGTGCGCGCCCATCCGGCGGTGATCGAGGCCTATCTCGGCCGCGAGGCGGCCCAGGAGGCAGCTCATGGCTGATCTGCTCGAAATCGACGGTATTTCCGCCGCCTATGGCCGCATCCAGGCGCTCTCCGAGGTCTCGCTCAAGGTGCCCGAGGGCGCCATCGTCGCCCTGCTCGGTTCGAACGGTGCCGGCAAGAGCACGACGCTGAACACCGTTTCGCGGCTCGTGCCGGTGACGAAGGGGCGCATCCGCTTCGCCGGCGAGGAGATCCAGTCCTGGGCCTCGCACAAGGTCGTCTCGGCCGGCGTGCTGCAGGTGCCGGAGGGCCGCGAGGTCTTCCGCGACATGAGCGTGCGCGAGAACCTCGACATGGGCGCCTATCGCCGCAGCGATGCCGCCGGCATCAGGCGCGATCTCGACCGGGTCTTCGAATACTTCCCCAAGCTCAAGGAGCGCCTCCAGCAGAAGGCCGGCACGCTCTCGGGCGGCGAGCAGCAGATGCTGCTGATCGGCCGGGCGCTGATGGCGGGCCCGCGCCTGCTGCTGCTCGACGAGCCCTCGCTCGGGCTTTCACCGCTGCTCGTCCAGCAGATCTTCGCGATCATCGAAAGGCTGAACCGCGAGGGGCTCACCATCCTGCTTGTCGAGCAGAACGCGGCGATCGCGCTGGGATGCTCGACCTACGCCTACATTCTCGAGAACGGCGAGATGGCCCTCGAAGGCGCATCCGCGAAACTGCGGCAGGACGACAGCGTCCGCCGCACCTATCTCGGCGGCTGAGCCGGGACGCGACACGGACAGGATTTCGGCTCATGGCTATGCCGCAGGACAAACCCATTGCTCTCGTCACGGGTGGTGCACGCGGGATCGGCCGGGCCATCGTCGAGCGCCTCTGCGCCGACGGGTTTTCGGTCGGCATCCTCGACCGCGAGGCGGAGATCGCGACGGCTCTGGTGACGGAACTGACAGCCCAGGGCCATAGCGTCTTCTTCCAGCCCGTGGACCTTGCCGATCACGCTGGCCTTTCCGCGCTGGCGGAGCGCCTCCCGGTGGCGCAGGCTCTCGTCAACAATGCCGGCATCTTCGAGAACAAGCCGTTCTTCGATCTCGCCGCCAGCGATTTCACCCGCATGATGGATGTGAACGTCACCGCGCTCTTCCTGCTCTCGCAGGCGGTGGCGCGGCGCATGGAAAAGGGCGGGCGCATCGTCAACATCGCCTCCCGCACGTTTCTGGGCGCCCGCAACCACGCCCATTACGTCGCCTCGAAGGCCGCCGTCGTCGGCCTGACGCGGGCGATGGCGATGGAGCTGCTGCCGCGCGGCATCGCCGTCAATGCGGTGGCGCCAGGTGGGGTCGCGACCGAGATGGTGGCGAAGCAGTCGGAAGAGGCACGCGCCGCCCTGCTCGCTCAGCAGCCGACAGGCGCGCTCGCGGCGCCCGAGGACATCGCCAACGCCGTCGCCTTCCTGGCCTCGCCGCGCACCAATTTCATCTACGGCCAGGTCCTGCTCGTCGACGGCGGCAAGTCGCTCGGCGGCGGCATGGGCGGCTGAGGGCATGGCGATGAGCGAGAGCTTCGACGAAATCCGCGACGTCGTCGTGGTTGGCTCGGGCGCCGGCGGGATGTCGGCGGCGATCACCGCCGCCAAGGCCGGGCTCGACGTGCTGCTGATCGAGAAGAGCGAATATGTCGGCGGCAGCACCGCCGTCTCGGGCGGCGCGATGTGGGTGCCGGAAAACCCGCATGCCGCCAAGGCCGGCCATGCCGATACCCGCGAAGCGGCGATGACCTATCTCGAAGCCGTGCTCGGCAACCGCCTGCGGCCGGACCTGATGCGCGCCTTTCTCGACAACGGCCCCGAGATGGTCCGCTTCTTCGAGCGCGAGACGGCGCTGAAATTCGAGGCGCGAGCCTATTCGCCGGACTACCAGCCCGAGCAGCCCGGCGCCTCCAGGGGCGGGCGCACCATCGACCCCGCTCCTTATGACGGCAACGAGCTCGGCGCCGATTTCGCGCTGCTGCGCCCGCCGCTGAAGGAGTTCACCGTGCTCGGCGGCATGATGGTGAACCGCAAGGACATCGACGCGCTGGTCGGTCGCTTCCGCAGCCTCGCGAACTTCAGGCACAGCGCCAAGCTCCTGATCCAATACGGGCTCGACCGTCTGCGCCATCCGCGCGGCGCGCGTCTCCTGATGGGCAATGCATTGGCCGGGCGTCTGCTGAAATCGGCGCGGCTGGCCGGTGTCGATCTACGGACCAGGACGGCTGCCGGCTCCCTGATCGAGCAGCACGGCGCCGTCACCGGCCTCGTGGTCAAGGGCGCCCAAGGCGAGCGCCGCATCGGCGCGCGGCGCGGCGTGGTGCTGGCGAGCGGCGGCTTTCCGGCCAATGCCGCGATGCGGCGCGAGCACATGCCCCATGCCGAGGTCCATCGCTCGATGGCGCCGGTGACGGATACCGGCGACGGCATCGCTCTCGGCCTGTCCGTCGGTGGCGCCCTGCGCGACGACAATATCGGTGCCGCCTTCTGGACGCCGGTTTCCGTCCTGAAGAAGCCGGACGGCAGCGAGGTGCAGTTTCCGCACCTGATCCTCGACCGCGCCAAGCCCGGGCTGATCGCGGTCGACGGCAAGGGCAACCGCTTCGTCAACGAGGCGACCTCCTATCACGGCTTCGTCGAGGCGATGCATGCAGGCGGAGCCGTGCCCGCCTTCCTCGTCTGCGACAGCGCTTTCCTGCGCAAATACGGGCTTGGCCTCGTCCATCCCGGCCTCAAGACACCGAAGGCCTTCGTCGAGGCAGGCTATCTGTTCGAGGGCGACAGCATCGCCGCGCTCGCCGGCCGGATCGGCGTGCCGATGCCTGCTCTGGCCGCAGCCGTCGCGGGCATGAACGAGGCGGCGCGCTCCGGCGAGGATGCCGCCTTCGGCAAGGGCTCGAGCGAGTACAACCGCTATCTCGGCGACCCCAACAACAAGCCGAATGCCTGCCTCGGGCCGATCGAGACCTCCCCCTTCTACGCCGTGAAGGTCTGGCCCGGCGATATCGGCACCGCGACCGGCCTGACCTGCGATCCGCAGGCTCGGGTGCTCGGCCGCGACGAGCGCCCGGTCCCCGGTCTCTACGCCACCGGCAACGACATGAACTCGATCATGGCTGGCGCCTATCCCGGTGCCGGCATCACGCTCGGCCCCGCGCTCACCTTCGGCTTCATCGCCGGACGGGCGCTCGCCGCCGAGCCCGACCGCCTGCCGCGTTGAGAAAGGCATTCAAATGAAGCTCTACCAGTCCGCCACCTCGCCCTTCGTCCTCAAGGTCCGGATCGCCGCCGCGGAGCTTGGCCTGCTCGACCGGATCGAGATGCTCGACGTCTCGCAGGATTACAAGGCCGGCGGACCATTGGCGCGCGAGCAGAACATCATCAAGACCAACCCGCTCGGCCAGGTCCCGACCCTGCTGCTCGAAGACGGCTCGACGATCGCCGATAGCCGCGTCATCTGCGAATATCTCGACCGGCTCGGTGGCGGCTCGCTGTTCCCGGCCGAGCCCAAGGCGCGCTGGAACGCCCTGACCGAACAGAGCTATGGCGACGGGCTTCTCGATGCGGCGCTCGCTGCGCGCTACGAAGGCCTCCTCCGGAGTGAAGAGCAGCGCTGGCAGCGCTGGATCGATGGCCAACTCGCCAAGGTCCATGCCACGCTCGACCTGATCGAGGCCAAGGCTGCCGGCTTCGACGAGCGCGTCGATATCGGCACGATCACCTTCTATTGCGCGCTGGCCTATCTCGATCTGCGCTTCGCCGATCTGAACTGGCGGGACGGCCGGCCGCAGGCCACGGCCTGGTTTGCCAAGATCGCCGAGCGCCCCGCCTTCGGTGGCCAGAAGCTGGGCTGAGGCCACGGCGAGCAGGAGGCGGCGATGGCTGCGAATTTCGGGCTTGCCGGCCGAACCGTCCTGATCACCGGCGGTGCCTCCGGCATCGGGCGGGAATGCGCGCTGGCGCTGGCGCGTGAGAGGGCGGCTGTTGCCATTGCCGACGCCGATGCGGAAGGCGCCACGGCGACAGTCCGCGAGATCGAGGCGCTCGGCGCCCGTGCTGTCGCGACGAGCTTCGACGTGCGCGATCCTGCTGCCACCGACGCGGCGGTCGAGAGCATCGAGCGCGATCTTGGCCCACTCGACGGTTTGATCACCGCGGCCGGCATCTCCCGCCCTGCCCCGGCGACCGAACTCGCCGCCGAGAGTTGGGAGGCCGTGATCGGCGTCAATCTCTCCGGCACCTTCTATTCCTGCCAGGCGGCCGGCCGGCGCATGGTGGCGCGCGGGCGCGGCGCCATCGTCACGATCGGCTCGGTCTCCTCGCTCGGCGGTCAATCAGGTCGCGCACATTACTGCGCCTCGAAGGCCGGTGTCGTCGGCCTGACGCGCGACCTCGCCGTCGAATGGGGCTCGCATGGCGTCCGCGTGAACTGCATCGGCCCGAGCGCGACGGATACGCCGATGATCCGCCGCGGCATCCCCGAAAGCTTCGTCGCCGGGGTGATGGAGGATCGCACGCCGCTCGGGCGGTTGGCACAGCCTTCCGAAGTAGCCTCGGTCTGCCTCTTCCTGCTCTCGGACCTCGCGAGTTACGTCAACGGCGCGCTGCTCATGGCCGATGGCGGCGTCTCGGCCGGCTTCTTCACGCGCGGCCACGGCCGCGACTTCTCCTCGAAGGCCCTGCTGGCGCAGGGCGTCTACAGCGAATGATCGGAAGCCTAAGATGAGCAAGCTCGCCCTCGTTACCGGTGCCGGGCGCGGAATCGGCGCCGCCATCGTCCACAAGCTCGCCGCCGATGGCTGGCGCGTCGCCGTCTGCGACCTGACCCGCGAGCCGGCGGCCGCCGTCGCTGCCGCACTGCCCGGCACCGGCCATAGCGGCTGGGCGGTCGATGTCTCCGACGAGGCTTCCGTGGACGCGCTCTTCGATGGGGTCGAAGCGGCCCACGGCCCGGTCACCGCGCTCGTCTGCAACGCCGGCATCCTGTTGATGGCGGCCGACGGCGAGCGGCCGACCATCTTCGACATGACGCTCGACGACTGGGAGAAGACCCATGCGGTCAACACGCGCGGCGTCTTCCTGAGCATCCGCGCCTATGCCCGCCGGCGCCGGGCGCTCCCCGTCGAGGGCGGCCGCGTCACCACGACCAGCTCGGTCGCGGCCGAGCTCGGCGGCTACCGCGGCTCGGCCAGCTACATCTCGTCGAAATCGGCGATTCTCGGCTTCACCAAGGCGATGGCGCGCGAGCTCGCGTCGCTGAAGATCACCGTGAACTGCGTCGCGCCGGGCGTCATTGATGCCCCGATGCTGGCGGCAGCAACGCCACGCTCGGCCGCGCCGGGCTCGATGGATACGCTGGCGCAGGCCGTGCCGCTCGGGCGGCTCGGGACGCCCGAGGATATCGCCGGGGCAGTCTCGTTCCTGCTCTCCGAACAGGCGTCATACATCACCGGCGCGACGATCGACGTGAACGGCGGCTATCGCATGGCTTGAGCCGTCGCGGTGAGGCGCCTCACATCAGGATGCGCATCAGCTCGTTCTGCGAGGAAATGCCGAGCCTGGCATAGGCGCGCTTGCGATAGGTGAGCACGGTGTTGATGCCGACGCCGAGCTCGAGCGCGATACCTTCCGAGGTCAACCCGCTCGCGATCAGCGCGCAGACGTCCCGCTCCCGCGCGGACAGGCTGGGCGCGACCGCAGCGAGCCGTGCCCGAAACGCCGGAAGCGTGCCGTCTCTGGCCGGCTCCTCCGCTTCGTAATGGCGCCAGAGGGCGGCCATCAGCAAGGGCGCGCTCTCGACGAGATGCGCGATCTCCTGGTCGCTGAAGCTCTCCTTGCGGCGGCGATAGATGCTGAGCCGCATCGTGTCGCCGCTGCGGCGCTGGATCAGCGAGAAGCGCTCCGACAGCCCGACCGAAAAATAGCATTCGCTGCGATAGGACGGGTTGGCGATGTCGCTCGCCCGCATCCTGACGCCCCAGCAATCGCGGCTGCCGGTGCCGTCGAGCTCGACCGTGTTGGCCGGGTCGGCGCGCCAGTGGCGGGAGACGTAGCGGCGCGCGACATCGAGCGCTGCCCGACCGGGCTCCTGCCGGTTCTCGGCGAGAAGCGTGTGGACGGCACCATCCGCCGCCGTCACGAAGGCGGTGACGATCTCCGTGCCGGTGAAGCGGCGTGCGATATCGAACAGCCCGGCCGAGAAACCGGGCCGGCCGACGCTCTCGATGACCTGCGGCATCGTCGCCAGGATACTGCTCGCGGCCATGGCCTGCTGAATGGCCAGAAGCTGCATCTCAACCTCCCGCCGGCTTCTCTTTCAGCGCGGCGGCGGGCCGGCGGCGGAAGCCTTCAAGGCCAACAGCGATACCAGCAGCCGGCTTCGCATGCAAACTCGTGCGCAAGGCAGGCGGTGGTTCTGCTCTAGGCGATCGGCAGCCCCGGTTCGTCCTTGAGGTTCATCAGCGCGATCTCGGACTGCACCCGGCCGACCTGCGGATGCGGCAGCAGATGGCCGTGGATGAACTGCGCGAAGGCGGCCAGATCCCGCGCGACGATGACGAGCACATAGTCGGCATCGCCCGATACCGAGAAGGCCTGCCGGATTTCCTCGTGCCGGGCCAGGAAATCGGCGAAGGATTCGGCGTTCCTCTCGCTGTGCGACGACAGGTTGACGCGGGTGATCGCCTTGAGGCCGAAACCCAGCGCCGTGGCGTCGAGCTTCGCGGCATAGCCTGTGATCACGCCGCTCTCTTCCAGCCGCGCGCGCCGTCGCGAGCATTGCGAGGGCGAGAGGTTCACGATCTCGCCGAGCTCGGCATTGGTGAGCGCGGCATTGTCCTGCAACGCCTTCAGAATTGCGCGGTCGAACCGATCGATCTCGTTCTGCGGCATGAAAGGCGCCTTCGATGCACGGAATGTGCAAATCCTCCGGCGTGCGTGTCGAGTTTGCAAGCCCCTCGCACCGGAACTGCCTCACTCTCGCCGACAACAGCACGATCAGGAGGATGCAGGATGGGTCCCTTTCCGCATGATGCCCCAAAGGCCACGATCAGCGCGGCCAACCCGGCCGGCACCGACGGTTTCGAGTTCGTCGAGTTCGCCCACCCCGAGCCCGCGAAGCTCGACACCCTGTTCCGGCAGATGGGCTTCGTGCCGGTCGCCCGGCACCGGACCAGGGACATCACCCTCTACCGCCAGGGCGACATCAATTATCTGCTGAACCGCGAGCCGGACAGCCACGCCTCCCGCTTCGTCGCCGCGCACGGGCCCTGCGCCCCGGCGATGGCCTGGCGGGTGGTCGACGCGCAGCAGGCGCTGAAGCGCGCGCTCGATCTCGGTGCCCGGGAATATACCGGGCCCGGCAAATCGCTCGACGTGCCCGCGGTCATCGGCATCGGCGGCTCGCTGCTGTACTTCATCGACACCTATGGCGAGGCGGGCTCGGCCTATGATGCCGAGTTCGAGTGGCTCGGCGAGCCCAACCCGAAGCCCGCCGGTTTCGGCTTCTTCTACCTCGATCATCTCACGCACAACGTGGTGCGCGGGAACATGGATACCTGGTACAAATTCTACCACGACACCTTCAATTTCCGCGAGATCCGCTATTTCGACATCGCTGGGAAGATGACCGGGCTGACCAGCAGGGCGCTGACCTCGCCGGACGGCAAGATCCGCATCCCGATCAACGAGAGCGCCGACGACCACAGCCAGATCGAGGAATATCTGCGCGAGTACAAGGGCGAAGGCATCCAGCACATCGCCATCGCCACCAACGACATCTATGCCGGCACCGACGCCATCGCCGCGGCCGGCCTCGAATTCATGCCCGGCCCGCCCGACATCTACTACGAGAAATCCAAAAGCCGGGTGAAGGGCCATCAGGAGCCGCTCGACCGGCTGCGCAAGCGCGGCATCCTGATCGATGGCGAGGGCGTGGTCGGCGGCGGCGAGACCCGCGTGCTGCTGCAGATCTTCTCCAAGACGGTGATCGGGCCGATCTTCTTCGAGTTCATCCAGCGCAAGGGCGATGACGGCTTCGGAGAGGGCAATTTCAAGGCTCTGTTCGAATCGATCGAGGAGGACCAGATCCGGCGCGGCGTGCTCAAGAGCACGGCGGCATGAGCGCGTCCGCTCGTCGATGAACGATGCCTGGCGCGATTATTCCAGCGCACCTCCGGCAGGTGCGCCGGTCTGCGAATCCGGTCTTGTCGGCGAAGGGGCGGCGCGCTGCCTGACGGTCGAGTCGGCCGCGGGCGCCTTCCCGCTCCTGCTTCTGCGGCGCGGCGGGGTGTTGCGCGCCTATGTCAACGCCTGCCCGCACCAGTACCTGCCGCTCGACTATCGTTCCGGCAACGTCCTGTCGGCGGACGGGACAAGGCTGCTGTGCTCGGCCCATGGCGCCGTCTTCGATGCGGCGACCGGCGGTTGCCTGTCCGGCGACACGGCCGACGGACTCGATCCGGTGCCGGTGGTCGAGAGCGAAGGGCTGATCCGCATCGCAGGCTGAACGCCGCGCCCGCGGCCGGCGCGCGCCGCCGTTCAGCTCCGGGTCGCGATCGCGGCGGCGGCGCCGATCATCAAGCCGCCGGTCGTCCGGTTGATCCAGCGCATCGCGCGCGGACTGGCGACGAGCCGCCGCGCCCGGTCGGCCGCATAGGCATAGGCCATCAGCGTCCCCGTGATGATCGGCATGATCAGCGCCGCGACTTCGACGAAGGAGAGCGGGGTCAGGGCGTTGAGATCGATCACCAGCGGCAGGATCGAGAGGAAGAAGACCATCACCTTCGGGTTGCCCAGCGTCAGCGCGATGCCGCCGAGGAAAAGGCGGCCGCCCTCGCCGCGAGCCGCAGCCGGGGCAACCGGTGCGTCCGAGGGCGCGGTCCAGGCCTTGAAGGCGAGGTAAAGGAGATAAGCGCAGCCGGCATATTTGATCGCGACGAACACGCCGTGGAAGCTCTGCATCAGCACGCTGAGGCCCAGCGCCGTCAGCGTGAACCAGACGAGATCGCCCGCGACGATGCCGGCCAGGAAGGGCAGCGAGCGCCGGAAGCCCGAGGACAGCGAACGCGCGACCAGGGCCGCGATCGCCGGCCCCGGCGAGGCGACGGCGAGGAAATAGACGCCCGCGAACAGGGCAAGGCTGGACATGTCCATGGAAAGGCTCCGAGACTGCCCGCGAGACTAGCAGGAACGCCGGCAGGCGTCCCATCGCAAGCCGTGGCCTGACCGATCAATCGAGCGGATCGATCCGCCCCGGCGTCACCGCGAAACGCTGCGCGCCGGCCGGCAGATCGCCGAACAGGGCGGCGTCCGCGCCGGTCATCCAGACTTGGCAGCCGAGCTCCGTCAGTGCTTCGTAGAGCGCCGCGCGCCGGCGCGGGTCGAGATGGGCGGCGACCTCGTCGAGCAGGACGAGCGGCGCGATGCCGCTCATCGCCGCGACCAGCCGGGCATGGGCGAGCACGAGGCCGATCAGCAGCGCCTTCTGTTCCCCGGTCGAGCCCTGGCCGGCGGGAATGTCCTTCGGACCGTGCCGGACTTCGAGATCAGAAGCCTGCGGCCCGGCCAAACTGCGCCCGGCGGCTCGGTCGCGATGGCGGTTCTCGCGCAGCAACTCGCGATAGGCGTCCTCGGCATCGACGGCCGGCAGCCGCGCGACCAGAGCGTCGATCTCGCCCGAAAGCGCGATATCCGCATAGGGGAAGGGCGAGGCCTCGTCGCGCGTCTCGGCGATGATGGCAGAGAGCCGCGCCACGGTCTCGGCGCGCGCGGCGGCAACCGCGACGCCGAGCTCGGCGACCTCGCGCTCGACCGCGTCGAGCCATTGCCCTTGATTGGGGCTCTCTTCCAGGATGCGGTTGCGCGAGCGCAGCGCCCGCTCCAGCGCATTCGAGCGCGTGGCGTGGCTCGGGTCGATCGCCAGCACCAGCCGGTCGAGGAAGCGGCGGCGGTCACCGGCAGCGCCCCGGAACAGCCCGTCGAGATCCGGCGTCAGCCAGACCACGCGCAGATAATCGCTGAACGCGAGCGCCGAGCCGACAGTGGCTCCGTCGACCCGGGCGAGCCGTGGCCGGCGCCCCTCGGGATCGAGCGGGCCGAGGCCGATGCCGAGCCGGCCGGCATCCTCTGCGAGCGTGATCGAGGCGGCGAAGGAACCGTCGCCGCCGTGCCGGGCCATGCTCGCGAGTTCGGCCCGGCGCAGGCCCCGCCCGGGCGTGAACAGCGAGAGCGCTTCGAGGATGTTGGTCTTGCCGGCCCCGTTCTCGCCGATCAGCGCAACGATTTGGCCCTCGACCGGGAGATCGAGGGCCTCGTACGAACGGAAATCCTGCAGGATCAGGCGCGCGACGGCGGCCATGGCCGCGGGATCAGACACGCATCGGCATCAGCACGTACAGCGCGGAGGCGCCTTCGCGATCCTGGATCACGGTCGGCGAACCGGGATCGGCGAGCTTCAGCAGCGCGGTATCGCCGTCGAGCTGGGCGGCGATGTCCATCAGGTAACGTGCGTTGAAGCCGATATCGAGCGGGCTCGCCTCGTAGTCGACCTCGATCTCCTCGGTCGCGGAGCCCGAATCCGGGTTGGTGACGGAGAGCGTCATGCGCCCGTCCGCCATGGAGAGCTTCACCGCGCGGCCGCGCTCCGAGGAGATCGTCGAGACGCGGTCGACGCTAGCCGCGAAATCGCCCCTGTCGACGGTGAGCCGCTTGTCGTTGCCGCTGGGAATGACGCGCTGGTAGTCGGGGAAGGTGCCGTCGATCAGCTTCGAGGTCAGCACCACATTGGCGGTGGCGACGCGGATCTTCGAACCCGAAAGCTCGACCGCGACCTCGCTCTCGCCGTCTTCGAGCAGCTTCTGGATCTCCGCCACGGCCTTGCGCGGGACGATCACGCCCGGCATGCCGGCCGAGCCCTGCGGCGCGGCGGTGTCGACGCGCGCGAGCCGATGCCCGTCGGTCGCGACCGCCCGCAGCACCGGCCGGCCGTCGACGTCGATGGTGTGGAGATAGATGCCGTTGAGATAATAGCGCGTCTCCTCGGTCGAGATCGCGAACTGCGTCTTGTCGATCAGGCGCTTGAGCTCGCCGGCCGGCAGCACGAAGCGATGCGCCATCTCGCCGGCGGTGATGTCCGGGAAATCGCTTTCCGGCAGGGTCTGGAGCTGGAAGCGCGATCGGCCCGAGCGCAGTACCAGCCCGGTGTCGCCGGTGGTCTCGAGCGAGACCTGGGCCCCGTCCGGCAGCTTGCGGACGATGTCGTAGAGGGTGTGGGCGGGAACGGTCGTCGCGCCGGGCTCGGTCACCTCGGCGGGAATCGTCTCCACCACCTCGATATCGAGGTCGGTCGCCTTGAGGCGCAGGCCGCCTTCAGCGGCCCCGAGCAGCAGGTTCGACAGGATCGGGATCGTGTTGCGGCGCTCCACAACGCGATGGACGTGCCCGAGCGACTTGAGCAGCGTGGAACGTTCGACCGTGACCTTCATGATTGTCTAGTCTTCTGGCGCTGGCCGCCCGCGCGCAAGCGCGCGGGCCGAATGAATGGCCAGCGACATTGCCGGACGCCAGCCGGGTGCGCAAGCCTGCCCACCCCGGCAACCACAAGCAATTGAAAGATCAGGGGGGAACGGGCCTGTGCCGCTCACTCCTGCAGCATGCGCTTCAGCAGATCGACCTCCTCGTGCAGCGAGCGGTCCTCGCTGATCGCCTTCTCGATCTTGCGTACGGCGTGCAGCACCGTGGTGTGGTCGCGCCCGCCGAAGCGGCGTCCGATCTCGGGCAGGGAGCGCGGCGTCAGCGCCTTCGACAGATACATCGCGATCTGCCGCGGCTTCACCACCGCCGCGGTGCGGCGCTCCGAGAGGATGTCGGCGCGGCTGACATTGTAGCGCGTCGCCACGAGCTTCTGGATGTCCTCGATCTTGACCCGGCGCGGCTCGCGCGTCCGGACGAGGTCACGGATCGCCGCTTCCGCGGTCTCCAGCGTCACGAGCTGGCCGGAGAGGGTGGCGTGCGCCAGCAGCCGGTTGGCGGCGCCGTCGAGGTCGCGACCATTGGTCGCGACGACACGGGCGACATAGGCGACCACGTCGGGGCTGACCTGGAAGTTGGGATGGGCGCCCTGCAGGGCCTCCAGCCGGGTCGCCAGGATCTTGCCGCGCAAGGCTTCGTCGAGCTCGCCGACTTCGACGACGAGGCCGCCGCCGAGCCGCGAGCGGATGCGCTCGTCGAGAGCCTCGAGCTCGCCGGCGAGGCGGTCGCCGGCGACGACGATCTGCTTGCCGGCGTCGAGCAGCGCATTGATGGTGTGGCCGAACTCCTGCTGGATCGACTTGCCCTGGATGAACTGCACGTCGTCGACGACGAGCAGGTCGATGCCGCGCAGCTTCTCCTTGAAGGCCAGCGCCGTCTGCGACTTCAGCGCCGCGACGAAGCCGTACATGAAGCGATCCGCCGTGAAATAGGCGACGCGCTTGCCGAGCCGGCGCGCCTCCTGCGCGATCGCCTGCAGCAGATGCGTCTTGCCCAGCCCGACTCCGGCATGGAGATAGAGCGGATTATAGGGGCTCTGGCCGGCAGGCGCCGCGGCGATACGCTCGGCGGCGGCGAAGGCGAGCTGGTTCGACTTGCCGACGACGAAGCTCTGGAAGCTCATCCGCTTGTCCAGCGTCGTGCCGCAAACGTCGACGGGCTCCGCTTCGCCGCCCTGCGCGCTCGCGGGAACGAGCTTTGCGGCATCGGCCGGAATCGCCGCCGCCGGCGCTGCCGCGCGGCTGCGGATCACGGCTTCCGCCAGGGGCGCCGGCGCGGCATCGCGCGACGCCTGGCGAACGGAGAGCAGCACGCCGCTCGGCGCCGGCAGCTCGGCGATGCAGTTTACCCGCAGCCGCTCGGCGTAATGGGCTTCGAGCCAGCTCTTGAGGAAGCGCGTGGGGACCGTGAGATAGGCCACGCCCCCGACGATGCCGGCGAGCTCGAGGCGGGCGAACCAGCTCGAGAAGACATCCTCGCCCAATTCGGCACGCAGCCGGCGCCGTACGCGCTCCCAGGCCTCCTGGACCGTCCTGTCGTCCGCACTGACCGTTCCGGCCTCCTCAGCGGCAATCGTTACCACCACCGGTGCCGTCTCGACCACATCTCCGATTTCCTGCCGCTCGAACATCTATGGCCCCATTCGCTCTCAAATGATCACGCCTTCGGCAGGGCGGTCGCAGCAGCGGCCGCCTGTCCCGGCGTTGTTGTCCGGTCAAAAAGGATCCCGGCCCGACAGGCGCCTCCGCCCGACGGGACTTCAGATCCCTGTCCTGTCGATTACGCTTGGAAGGCCCGCCGCTGGCTGGAGTTGCCCTTCATCTCGGTACTGAAGACAAAGAGCGACATTCTCCAACCTCCCTGGTCGCGAGCCCAAACACCGATAATCTATGGAAACCGCCGCCGCGTTCATTGCTGTCCGCCGGGCGATGAAGAGACCTTACAGGGCGGCCTCGAAGCGCTGCAACACCCCGGTCAGCCGGCTTCGGAGCGGGGCGGCTTCCTCGCGCCGGATCAGGCCGGAGGGTGGAGCCGCAATTGGTTGGGGAACTTAATCTTTTCTTTACGGCCGCCCGGGGCCTCCGGCCCGAATCTTTTTTTTCGGAAGGGCCGGGCGGCTGCCGCGGAGTCGCCACGATTCCATATCGGCAAAATCCTTTGCCTGCTAAGATGATGATAAATAATGCTTTTCCATGCGCGGCGGACTCCCTCTGACGGGGCGATCTCGCGCCCTGAAAGCCGCCCCGGAGTCAAGTCCGTAAAGGCGTGGAAAGATTGCCGAATCGGCTTGCCGAAGCGATTTCAATCGTCATGTGCCGAGTTGCAACAGCGGCTGCGAAGCCAACGAAAAAGCCCGGCACGAGGCCGGGCTTTCTAAAGGTGTAATACCAATTGAGAAGGCGGCTCAGGAAGCCAGCGCGCCGATCCGATGGGCGAGGCGCGACACCTTGCGGGAGGCGGTGTTCTTGTGAACCACGCCCTTCTGCGCGGCGCGCATGATCTCGGGCTGAGCGGCCTTCAGGGCCTCGGCCGCGGCGGCCTTGTTGCCCGAGGCGATCGCCTCCTCGACCTTGCGCAGGAAGGTGCGCATGCGCGAGCGGCGGTTCCTGTTGACCTCGGTGCGCCGTGCGATCTTCCGCGTGGCCTTCTTGGCCGACGTCGTATTGGCCATCGAAACGTCCTCGTCCTCATTACGGCCCGTCGCCTGGCGTTGAGCCGGCGGTCCTGGCCGCTACCTTGCTGGAAACACGTGAGCGGCGGCCGAGCTTGCGCGGGCCGCCGCGAGTGGTGGGGCTATAGTCGCTTGCGCGCGCGCCGTCAACGCGGAATCCGCATGTGGCTCGCCGTCGGGCTCAGGGAGCGGGCGCGATGAAGCGCGCGAAGCTCGCCAGATCGACATTCCCGCCCGACAGGACGACGCCGACGCGCCGGCTCTCGACCGGGATCGCGCCGCTGAAGGCCGCCGCCGCCGCGAGGCAGCCGGTCGGCTCGACCACGAGCTTCATGCGCTCCGCGAAGAAACGCATCGCATCGACCAGCGCGGCGTCGCTCACCGTGACGATGTCCTCGACCTCGCGCTGGATGATCGGGAAGGTGAGATTGCCGAGGAAGGCGGTCTGTGCCCCGTCGGCGATGGTCTTGGGCACGCCGATCGTCACGATCTCGCCCTTGCGCAGCGATTGCTGCCCGTCATTGCCGGCCTCCGGCTCGACGCCGAAGATGTGGCAGGCGGGATTGAGCGCCTTCGCCGCCAGGCAGGCGCCGGCCAGCAGCCCGCCGCCGCCGAGCGGCACGATCAGGATGTCGAACGGGCCGGCATCCTCGATCAGCTCCTTCGTCGCGGTGCCCTGGCCGGCGATGACATCGGGGTGGTCATAGGGCGGGATGACCGTCAGCCCGCGCTCGGCGGCGAGCCGGTCGCCGATGGCGAGCCGGTCCTCGGTGTAGCGGTCATAGCGCACGATCTGCCCGCCATAGCCTTCCGTCGCCGCGACCTTCGCGGCCGGCGCGTCGTTGGGCATGATGATGGTGGTCGGCACGCCCAGAAGCTGGCCGGCATAGGCGATGGCCTGGGCATGGTTGCCGGAGGAGAAGGTGACGACGCCGGCCTTCTTCTGCTCAGGGCCGAGCGAGGCGATGGCATTATAACCGCCGCGGAACTTGAAGGCGCCCATGCGCTGCAGGTTCTCGGGCTTGAAGACGAGGCTGGCTTGCGTCCGCCGGTTGGCGGTGGCCGAGCTCATCGCCGGGGTGTGGTGGGCGACGCCCCTGAGCCGTTCGGCCGCGGCCTCGACATCGGCATAGGTCGGAAGGGACGGTCCGGTCTGGGCGTTCATCGCGGGAAATCCTGCTGGCGAAAGACGAGGGCTATCTGCCAGCAGGAGCGTCGTTCCATCAAGGCGGCGGCGCTCGACACCGCCATGCGGCAGGCGGTGGCCTGTCGGCTCAGGCGTTCTTGAAATCGGGCTTCCGCTTCTCGGCGAAGGCGGACATGCCCTCCTTCTGGTCTGCCGTCGCGAAGAGCGAGGAGAAGATGCGGCGCTCGAAGCGCAGCCCCTCCTGAAGGGTTACCTCGAAAGCGCGCTCGACCGCTTCCTTCGCCATCAGCACGGAGGGCAGCGACTTCGCCGCGATCGCCTCGGCCGCCTTCAGCGTCTCGGGCAGAAGCTCGGCCAGCGGCACGACCCGGGCGACGAGGCCGGAGCGCTCGGCTTCCTCGGCGCCCATCATCCGTCCTGTCAGGCACAGATCCATCGCCTTGGCCTTGCCGACCGCCTTGGTCAGGCGCTGCGTGCCGCCGGCGCCGGGGATGACGCCGAGATTGATCTCGGGCTGGCCGAATTTCGCATTGTCCGCGGCGATGATGAAATCGCACATCATGGCGAGCTCGCAGCCGCCGCCGAGCGCGAAGCCCGCGACCGCCGCGATGATCGGCTTCTTGCGCCGGCCGATCCGGTCCCAGTCCTCGAACTTGTCGTCGAGATAGGTGCCGGGGAAGGTCCGGCTCTGCATCTCCTTGATGTCGGCGCCGGCGGCGAAGGCCTTCTCCGAGCCGGTGAGGACGACGCAGCCGATCTCGGCATCTTTCTCGAAGCCGTCGAGCGCCTGGTTGATCTCGCCGATGAGCTGGCCGTTCAGCGCGTTCAGCGCCTGCGGGCGGTTGAGCGTGATCAGCCCGACCTTGCCCTTCGTCTCGACGAGAATGGTCTCATAAGCCATGGCGGCCTCCCGGATGCTGCTGTGCCGCCAGCTTTAGCGGGCCGCCAGGCCTCAAGTCCACGGGCAGCAGACGCAAAGCGGGATGCGCGAAAGCGACCGCCGTCGGACGATCGATGGATCCGGCGGCCGGCGCCGCGCGTATTGCTGGGCAGGCGCCGCATCGACGGCCGCTCGTCACGAGGGAGGTCGAAATGAAGTCGATCCTGCTCGCCGCTGCGGCGGCTCTCACCTTGGCCGGCTGTGCCGGCGGCTCGGGCGCCAGCGGCTCCGGCCAGGCTCCCGAGCCTCGCAAGCGCATCGATGTGGCGCGCTTCTATTCAGGAACCTGGCGCGAAATCGCGCGACGCCCCATGAGCATCACCGATGGCTGTGTCGCAGGAGCGACGGAGTATGGCCCGGGTCGCCAGGGCGGCATCGAGGTGCTGGATTCCTGCCGGATGGGCAGTCCGAAGGGCGAGCTGAAGACGGTCGGTGGGCCGGGCACGATCCTCGACCCCGGCTTCAATGCCAAGTTGCGCGTGGACTACAAGCTCTACGGTTTTGTGCCGGTGCAGCGGGATTATTGGGTTCTGGATCGTGCCGATGACTATAGCTGGTTCATCTCGGCCGACCCGACCTTTCGCGACCTCTACATCTTCACCCGCGATCCGCAGATCGGCGCCACCCAGCGCAAGCGGCTGGTGCAGCGCGCCGCGGCGCTCGGCTACGACGTCTCGAAGCTGGAGTTCCCGCAGCAGCCCAAGCGCTGACGTCAGCGGCGCGGCACAGGCCGCCGTCTTCGCCGCCGTCATGGGGCTGGCTCTGGACCCGACTCTCTGAGTGCTTGGTGCAGAGCCGGCGCTAGCGGCTTCGAGCAAGCCCCCTATAACGTCAGAACCAAAGGACAGTGGTCCGAAACCTCGGGCTCGGTGACTACGGTGAAGTCCGCCACCTCCACGCGACTGTTTACAAGCATGTAATCGGCGAATTTTCCCGCTTTCGCGTAATGGGAGGTGCGGGTGCTGCCGAACCCTCGCGCGGTCACGAGGTCGACCAGACCGATGCGGCCGAGAATCTCGAACGTTTGGCTCCCCGGCTCGACGTTGAAGTCTCCACAGACGACGACAGGGTCGTCTGGTTCTGCAATCTGCCGGACGAGGTCAGCCAGCCGCTCGGCTTGCGCAATCCTTTCGGGGGTATCGGCCTTTCCGTCGAGGTCACGTAAGCCGTGCATATGCGCGACGCAGATGAACTGCGCCTTTTCAAAGTCGAAGACCCGCACGGCATGGGCGCTTCGCGACCGCGGATGCTCGCCATAGCCATCGGGACAGAAGGCTTTGTGGACGAAGCCTTGCACCTGTCCTGTGATCGGCAGCGTCCGGCGCACGAATGTTGCAAGCCCCCATTGGGAGGGAATGGACGACTCCCCATCCCAGAGCACGCCCTGCGCTGCGGGGCAGAAGATCGGTATGTGATCCGGGAGAACCCTCGCGACATCGCGAAACATGTTCGCTCGCTGCGGCAGAACATGGCTTCCGTCTCGGTACGTCAGCCACTCCTTCGCGGTCTCGGGACTGTGCACCACCTCCTGCAGGCAGAGGATGTCCGGAGATGAAGCCGCCAGATAGGCAGTAAGCGGTGCATGGAGCTTCCCGCCCCAACCGTTCAGACACATGATCTTCATCCAGCGGCCTTCGGTCTCGACTGTTCCATGCGCGGAGGGATTGCAGCGGCCCGTTAGCGAACAGCCCGCCTCTGGCAGCTCTCGCAATAAAACGTCGAGCGCCCCGATTGCACCAGCCGCTTCACCAGCTTCCCGCAGCTCGGCGTGACGCAGGTCTCGCCTTCGCGGTCATAGACCTTGAAGCGGTGCTGGAAATAGCCGAGCGAGCCGTCGGCATGGGCGAAGTCGCGCAGCGTCGAGCCGCCGGCCGCGACCGCCTCCTCCAGCACCTCGCGGATAATGCGGGCGAGCTCGTGGGCCTTCTCGCGCGGACGGCCGGTCGGCGTCGCGATCGTCCCGGCTTCCGCCTCCGGGTGGAGCCCGGCCCGGAACAGGGCCTCGCAGACATAGATATTGCCGAGACCGGCCACGAGCCGCTGATCGAGCAGCGCGGCCTTGAGCGGCGCGATCTTGTCCGCAAACAGCTTTGCCAGCGTCTCGCCCGAGAGTTCGTTGCCGAGCGGTTCGATGCCCATGCCCGCGAAATGCTTCGATGTCGCGAGCTCCGCGCGGGGCACGAGGTCCATGAAGCCGAAGCGGCGCACGTCGTTATAGGTAACGCGCGCGCCGGTCCCCATCTCGAACACGACATGGTCGTGGATCAGGTGCCGGCCGATCTCATTGTAATAGGAGCCGGGTTCGGTCGGCGGGGTGCCGGGCGCCTCGACGATGAAGCGCCCGCTCATGCCCAGATGCATGATCAGCGCTTCGCCGTCGTCGAGATCGGCGATCAGGTATTTCGCCCGCCGCGACAGGGCCTCGACGCGTCGACCACTCAGACGCTCGGCGAAGCGCTCGGGCAGGGGAAAGCGCAGGTCCGGCCGGCGCAGCTCGACGCGCTGGAAGCGCTCGCCCAGCATGGCGGGCTCCAGCCCGCGCCGGACGGTTTCGACCTCGGGTAGCTCCGGCATCGTCAACGACCTTCGTAAAGCCTGCGGCGAGACGGGCCGCGACAAGCCCGCCGCCTTTGGCTATTCATCGCCTCAGGCGAAGACAAGACAGATTTGCACAGGGCCGGCCCGACCGTGACAGCAGCTTCCGACACCACTCATTTCGGCTTCGAGACGGTGAAGCTCGCCGAGAAGCAGGCCAAGGTCGACGACGTCTTCCACAAGGTCGCCAATCGCTACGACCTGATGAACGACCTGATGTCGGGCGGCCTGCACCGGGCCTGGAAGAGCGCGCTATTGACCGCGATCAACCCGGCCAAGGACCGGCCGTTCCACCATCTCGACGTGGCCGGGGGCACGGGCGATGTCGCCTTCTCGGTGCTGGAGGCCGGTGGCGTTCAGACCGACGTCACCGTGCTCGACATCAATGCCGACATGTTGCGTGTCGGGCGCGAGCGCGCCGACAAGCGTTTTCCGGAGGACGATCGCATCCGCTTCGTCCAGGGCAATGCCGAGGAACTCGGCCTGCCGAGCGACCATTTCGACTGCTACACCATCGCCTTCGGCATCCGGAACGTGCCGCGCATCGACAAGGCGCTGGCGGAAGCCTATCGCGTGCTGAAGCGCGGCGGGCGCTTCCTCTGCCTCGAATTCAGCCATGTCGACGTGCCGCTGCTCGACAAGATCTACGAGACCTATTCCTTCAAGGTCATCCCGCCGATGGGCCGCATGGTCACCGGCGAGGCCGAGCCCTACCAGTATCTCGTCGAGTCGATCCGCAAGTTCCCGAAGCCGCAGGCCTTCGCCAACATGATCGAGGATGCCGGCTTCCGTCGCGCGAAGTTCACAGCCATGACCGGCGGCGTCGTGGCGCTGCATTCCGGCTGGAAGCTGTGATGCTGGCTCAGGCGGCATGATCTCCTCCTTCTTCCACATGCTGCGCGGCGCGCGCGTCGGCTTCGTGCTGGCGCGCGAGGGCGCGCTGGCGCTGGTCGACCCCTCCGTGTTGCCGCCGCTGGCGCGCGGGCTGATCCGCCTCGGCCGGCTGATCGAACGCCGTGGCGCCGGCTCCTCCGCCACCCGGCTCGCGGCGGCGCTGACGCGGCTTGGCCCCTCCTATGTCAAGTTCGGCCAGTTCCTGGCGACGCGGCCCGATGTCGTCGGCATGAGGATCGCGCAGGACCTCTCGGCCCTGCAGGACCGGATGCCGGCCTTCCCGATGGCGGAGGCCCGCGCCATCGTCGAGGCCGCCCACGGCGCCAAGCTCGAGGACGTCTTCGTCGAATTCAGCGAGCCGGTCGCGGCCGCCTCGATCGCGCAGGTGCATCGCGCCCGGCTGAAGGACGGCCGCGAGGTCGCGGTCAAGATCCTGCGCCCCGGCATCCGCGACCGTTTCAATCGCGACCTCGCCGCGATGCGCTTCGGCGCGGAGACGGCCGAGCAACGCTCGGCTGAGGCGCGGCGCCTGCGCTTCACCGGCGTCGTCGAGACGCTGGCCCGCTCGGTTGCGATGGAGATGGATTTGCGGCTCGAAGCCGCCGCGCTCTCCGAATTCGCTGAGAACACCAAGGACGATCCCGATTTCCGCGTGCCGGAGCCGGATTGGCAGCTCACGGCCCGCGAGATGCTGGTCGACGAATGGATCGACGCGATCCGTCTTTCCGATGTCGAGGGCCTGCGCTCCGCCGGACACGATTTGCCGGAGCTCGCCCGCAAGATCATCCAGTCGTTCCTGAAGCACGCGATCCGCGACGGCTTCTTCCATGCCGACATGCATCCCGGAAATCTCTTCGTCGACGCGGAGGGGCGCCTCGTCGCCGTCGATGGCGGCATCATGGGCCGGCTCGGCCTGAAAGAGCGGCGCTTCCTCGCCGAGATCCTGCTCGGCTTCATCACCCGCGACTACCGCCGCGTCGCGCAGGTGCATTTCGAGGCGGGCTATGTCCCGGCTCATCACGACGTCGAGGATTTCGCCCAGGCGATCCGCGCCGTCGGCGAGCCGATCCACGACAAGCGCGCCGACCAGATCTCGATGGCCAAGGTGCTGACCCTGCTCTTCGAGATCACCGGCATGTTCGACATGGCGACCCGCACCGAGCTCGTCATGCTGCAGAAGACCATGGTGGTGGTCGAGGGCGTCGCCCGCTCGCTCGACCCGCATCTCGACATGTGGGGCACCGCCGATCCGGTCGTCCGCAGCTGGATCACGCATAACCTCGGGCCGATCGGCCGATTGGAGGAGGCCGGGCGCGGCGCCCGCTCGCTGCTCGGCTCGCTCGCGAGCCTGCCCGACACGGTCGGCCGGGCCGAGCGCGTGCTGGGACAGCTCGAGGATGCCTCCCGGCACGGCTTTTCTCTCGACGAGCGCAGCGTCGCGGCGATCGGCCGTGCCGAAGCCCGGCGCAACCGCTGGGGCACGGCCGCGCTCTGGGTCATCGCCGGGCTGATCGCCTACGGCGTCTTCGGCTGAGGACGGAGCCGTTCAGGCCAGCCGCTTGATGCTGGTGATGGCGCCGAAGCTCTTGGCCAGGATGCGCTCCCGGGCTGCCCTGAGCGGTTCGCTGAAGACGGTCATCGTGTAGCCGTTGGCGTGGAGCAGCGTGTCCGGGTCGGTCAGGATCCCGACATGGCCCTTCCAGAAGACGAGGTCACCGCGCCTGAGGCCGGAGAGGCTGTCGTCGAAGGGCACGGCCGTGCCGAGCGTCGCTTCCAGCATGTCGGAATCCCGCGGCGAGGCGATGCCGGCCGCCGCCAGCGCGAGCTGCGTCAGCCCGGAGCAGTCGAGTCCGAGGCTGGTCTTCCCGCCCCAGAGATAGGGCACTCCGAGGAAGCGCTCGGCCACTGCGACGGAATCGGGCTCGAAGCGGTCAGGCGGAGCGAGGTGCCTGAGGAAGACATGGCCGCCATCGGCGAGCACGGCGAAATCGTCCTTGTGCTCCACGACGGCGACGCCTGCGTTGAGCGAGAGGGCCGCGAGCGGCGGCAGTTTGATCGAGGGGCCGGGGTAAACGAAGGTTCGAAGCGCGCTGACGCGATGCGTCGGTGCTGGCTGGTCCGGCCGCAGGCAATCGTCGGGCAGATAACCGACATAGCCGTCCCCGGCGAGCTGCCCCCAGGCCCAGCCTTCAAAGCGCTCATAGACCTGCACCAGCTCACCCGCGAGCGCTTCCGTATCCAGGGCGGCGTCGGGGCGCGGCTCCCGCCGCAGCGCCGCCGCAGGGGTGACGACGCGCATCGGCTGCGGATCGGCGAAGGCCGGAGCCTTGACCTGCCCGCGCAGATGGCCGGCGGCGAGATCGTCGCGGAAGGGCGTGATGCGGCGGTCGAGAATCGCGGTCATGACGGCAATCTATCCTTGCCTCCGGGCCACGGGGAGAGGCCGGCGGCTCAGCCGGCCCCGATTTCCTTCGCATGCTCGGTGACGAGGTCGCCGAGTCGTTCCACGGCGAGCGCTCCCGCGACCGTGCGCTGGATCACGACGTTGCGCCGGTCCTCCTCGTCGCGCTTGCGGGTGAGCAGGCCGAGCTTGCCGAGCGTGTCGAGCGCGCGGGTGATCACCGGCTTGGTCACGCCGAGCTGCTTCGCCAGACCCCGCACCGTATGCGGCGGCAGTTCGAGATAGACGGTCAGCAGGATCGCGGTCTGGCGGGCCGAAAGGTCCGGCTCGCCGTCCCGCACCAGGTCGAGATGCACCTGCCGCCAGAGCCTGAGCGCCTGCGAGGGCCTGATCTCCAAGGGCATGCGGACAGGGTTCCCGATCGTTACGGGTCCGTATCATTATCGCGCGGGCGCCGTGGCGCAATCGCCTTCGCCGATCAGGCTTAACCGGCGGGATAGAGCTGCTTCGCGAGGGCATAGGTCAGCCGCGCGGCCTGGCATTCGCCGCCTTCGGGGCGGCCGGGCTTGGCCGCGGGAGTCCAGGCATAGATGTCGAAATGGGCATAGGAGGGCGTCCGCTCGACGAAGCGGTTGAGGAACAGCGCGGCCGTGACCGACCCGGCCATACCACCGCTGGAGACATGGTTCACATCGGCGATCTTGGAATCGAGCATGCGGTCATAGGGCGCCCAGAGCGGCAGGCGCCAGACCGGGTCGTTCACGGCAAGCCCGATCCGCGCGATCTCGGCGGCAAGCCCCTCGTCATGGGTGTAGAAGGGCGGCAGCTCCGGGCCGAGCGCCGTGCGGGCGGCCCCGGTCAGCGTGGCGTAGTCGATCAGCAGCTCCGGCGCCTCCTCGTCTGCGAGCGCGAGAGCATCCGCCAGGATCAGCCGCCCCTCGGCGTCGGTATTGCCGATCTCGACGGTGAGACCCTTGCGGCTCGGCAGGATGTCGCCCGGTCTGAACGCCTCGCCCGCGATCGCGTTTTCCACCGCCGGCACCAGCAGGCGCAGCCGCACCGGCAGCTTGGCCAGCATGATCATGCGCGCGGCGGCGATGGCTGCGGCCGCTCCGCCCATGTCCTTCTTCATCAGCAGCATCGCTGCGGCAGGCTTGATGTCGAGCCCGCCGGTGTCGAAGGCGACGCCCTTGCCGACCAGCGTGACCCTCGGGTGAGACGGGCTGCCCCAGACGAGATCGATCAGCCGCGGCACGCGCGGGGATGCGCGGCCCACCGCGTGGATCATCGGGAAATTCCGGTCCAGCAGCTCCTCGCCGGCGATGCTCTCGACGGTCGCGCCGCATTCGGCGGCGAGCACGCGGATGGCGGCCTCGATCTCGTCCGGTCCCATGTCGTTCGCCGGCGTGTTGACGAGGTCGCGCGCCAGCATGGCCGATTCCGCGATCAGGCTGATCTCCGCGCCATCGACGCCCCTGGGCAGGACGAGCCGTGCCTTCGCCGGAGCGGGCTTGCGGTAGCGGTCGAAGCGATAGCCCTGCAGCAGCCAGCCGAGCGTGGCCAATGCCGGGTCGTCGATCTCGCCCTGCAGCGTGTAGGCGCCCTCGGGCAACTGCGCGGCCAGCCGCGCAGGGGCGAACGCGTCGCGGCTGCGCCCGGCGTCGGCGATTCCGAGCAGGACAGCGCCGAGGCGGCCGTCGCTGCCGGGCAGGAAGCAGTGCTCGCTGGCGCGCCCCGCAAAGCCCTGCGCCTGGGCAAAGCTCCGCTGTTCGGCCGGCAGTCTCTCCCGCAGCTCCGGCCAGCGCGAGGACGAGACGACGTGAACGGGAACGGCCGCATCGGCGGTGGTGGTCAGGAGGCTGTGCACGGGCAGGAACCGGTCTGGCAGGGCGGCGGAGGCGGCGAGTTAAGAATGCATTAGGGTTAACGCTTTATCACCGGAGCGACCAGACGAACCTGCCCGATAACATCCGCGAGGCGATCCGGCCCATGTCCATAGCGCCCCCCTCCGAAGCGCAGCCCGCGTCTTGCCAGGTCCGGCACCGCCGCCGTTCGGCCGGGCTCGGCCTCGCCGTCTGCTTGGCCGCACTGGCGCTCGCCGGCTGCCAGAGCCGCGGCGGCCCGGGCGACATCACCGGCTCGATCGGGCGCAGCCAGCCCGCCGCGCCGCGCACCCTGGCCGATTGGCAGGCGGAGCGCGACAGCTGGGGCAGGCGCTACGAAGCCAACCAGAAGGATCGCAATGCGGCCTTCTATTACGCGCGCGCGCTGCGGGCGACGGACCAGCATGCCCAGGCCCTCGCCGTACTGCAGAGCGCGGTGCTGATCCATCAGGACGACCGCGAGTTGCTGGGCGCCTATGGCCGGTCGCTCGCCGATAACGGCCGCCTGCGCGAGGCCGACGACGTTCTGTCCCGGGCGCATTCGCCCGAGCGTCCTGACTGGCGCATCCTCTCGGCGCAAGGCACGGTCGCCGACCAGCTCGGCGAGCATGACCGGGCCCAGCAGCTCTATCAGGCGGCGCTGAAACTCGTGCCCGACGAACCGACGGTGATGTCCAATCTCGGCCTGTCGCTGGCCCTCTCCCGGCACCTGCCGGAGGCCGAACGCGTGCTGCGCGAGGCGGCGGCCGCGCCGGGAGCCGATGTGCGCGTGCGCCAGAACCTCGTGCTGGTCCTCGGCCTCCAGGGCCGCTTCGGCGAGGCGGAAAGCGTTGCCCGCCAGGACCAGAGCCCGGCGGAGGCGGCGGCGACCATCGCCTATCTCAAGCGCAGCGTCACGCAGCGCAACAGCTGGGATCTGCTCAAGGGCAAGGACAAGGCCAAGGGCGAGCAGGGCGCGAGGCCGCCGCTGGCGCAGGACGCGGGTTCGGCAGCGGGTCGAGGCAGGAGCTGACGCGAGAGCGCTCCCCCGGCCGCAAGCATCGTCAGTCGAAACGAAAGAGGCCGGAGCGGTTGCTCCGGCCTCTTTCGTTATGGTGCAGCTGGCATTCCGATACTCCAGCTCTTTGATTTTGCATCGGCTTCTTCCGAAAACCGCGGTCCACTTTTCGGGCCGATGCTCTAGTGCCACTTGAAGACCTGGATCAGGGCCGGCGTCATGATGATCACGAAGAGCACCGGCAGGAAGAACAGGATCATCGGCACGGTGAGCTTCGGGGGCAGCGCGGCCGCCTTCTTCTCGGCGGCGTTCATGCGCTGGTCGCGGCTTTCCTGCGCCAGCGTCCTCAGCGCGGTGCCGAGCGGCGTGCCGTAGCGCTCGGCCTGGATCAGCGCGGTCGAAACCGATTTGACGCCTTCGAGGCCCGTCCGCATCGCGAGGTTCTCATAGGCGGCCCTGCGCTCGGCGAGATAGGAAAGCTCGGCCGTGCACAGGCCGAATTCTTCCGCGAGCGCCACCGACTGGCTGCCGATCTCGGTCGAGACCTTGCGGAAGGCATGCTCGATCGACATGCCGGATTCGACGCAGATCAGCAGCAGGTCGAGCGCGTCGGGAAAGGCCTGACGCATCGAGGCCTGACGCTTGGAGATCTGGTTGGACAGGAAGATCTCGGGCGCCTTGATGCCGAGATAGGCAGCGGCGATGGCGATGCCGGCCTTGACCATCAGGGGCTGGCCGAAATCGTTGACGACGAAGACGTAGAACAGCGTGAACAGAAACAGCCCGACCGGAGCGGCGAGCCGGAAGAAGAGGAAGGCGATTTCGGCCTGGGGTCCGCGGTAGCCGGCCATGGTGAGCTGCCGCTTCGCATTCTCCGTGCCCAGCCAGTCGCCGAGTTTGAACTGCTCGACGACGCGCCGCATATAGGCCTTGGGCTCCTGCCGCAGGCTCACCTTGTCGCCCTGCCGGTTCAGCCTCTCGCGCTCGCGGGCCCGGATCTTCTCGCGCTCGGTCGCGACGCTCTTCATCCGCTTCTGCAGGCTGTTGCCCTCGGTCAGCGGGATCGCGATGGTCAGGACGGTTGCCGCCGCGGCGACGGCGGCCAGCAGCGCCAGCAGGAACTGCGGGTCGGTGAGCTTGGTGACGATGAGGGAGATCATCGCGCCGCCTCAGATGTCGAAGTTGATCATCTTGCGCATCACCAGCACGCCGATGAGCATCCAGATGCCGCTGGCGACCAGCGCGAACTTGCCGGTCTGGGTCAGCCAGAGCAGCTCGATGTATTTCGGCGTGGTCAGATAGACCAGCAGCGCCACGGTCGGCGGCAGCGCCCCGATGATCGCGGCCGATGCCTTGGCCTCCATCGAGACGGCCTGGATCTTGTCGCGCATCTTGCGCCGCTCGCGCAGCACGCGCGAGAGGTTGCCGAGGGTCTCGGACAGGTTGCCGCCGGTCTTCTGCTGGATCGCGATGACGATGCCGAAGAAGTTCGCCTCGGCGCAGGGCATGCGTTCGAACAGCTTCACGGAGGCCTCGGCCAGCGGAAGCCCGAGCGTCTGCGATTCGATGATCTGGCGAAATTCGCTGCGCACGGGTTCGGCCGCCTCGCTGGCGATGATGCGCAGGCAGTCGCTGACGGGCAGGCCGGCCCGGATGCCGCGCACGATCACGTCGAGCGCATTGGGAAACTCGACGCCGAACTTCTTGAGCCGCTTGGCCTTGCAGCGCTTGAGGAACCAGGCCGGCAGTCCGAAGCCGCCGATGAAGAGGCCGGCCGCGGCCAGGATCGCATTCCCGCTGACCACGAACAGCACCCCGCCGAGCAGCAGGGCGGCGATGCCGCTGATCACGTAGTATTTCTGCCGCGACCAGTTCAGGCCGGCCTGGGCGATGCGGGTCTCGAGCGAGACCTTGCTGCGCGCATTCTCGCGGCTCTCGATCTCCTTCAGGCTCTGCGCGATCTGGCCGCGCTTCAGCCGGGCCTGTGCCTCGCGGTCGAGGCCCCGTTCGGCGGCCGGGCTTGCGAATTCCTTGCGGCGCTTCTCGGCGCGCTTCTCGCCGCTCAGCGTCGGGTAGAGCAGTGCGTAGAACACACCGCCAACGGCGAGCATCGCCAGTACGGCGACGGCGAGCGTGCTCGGGTTCATGGCCGCTCGCCCTCGTTGCGTCCAGGGCTAGGCCGCATGGCTCTCGCCCGTCTGCTCGAGCTGGTCGAGGGCGGCCGCCAGGCGCTGCTCCTCGCCGAAATAGCGGGCGCGTTCCCAGAAGCGCGGCCGCCCGACGCCGGTCGAGCGGTGCCGGCCGATCAGCTTGCCCGTCGCGTCCTCGCCGAGGACCTCGTAGGTCATCAGGTCCTGGGTGATGATGACCTCGCCTTCCATGCCCAGCACCTCGGTGATGTGGGTGATGCGGCGCGAGCCGTCGCGCATGCGCTGCGCCTGGATGATGACGTCGACGGAGGAGCAGATCATCTCGCGCAGCGTCTTCGAGGGCAGCGAGAAGCCGCCCATCGTGATCATCGATTCGATACGGCTCAGGCACTCGCGCGGCGTGTTGGCGTGCAGCGTGCCCATCGAGCCGTCATGGCCGGTGTTCATCGCCTGCAGCAGGTCGAAGGCTTCGGGCCCGCGCACCTCGCCGACGATGATGCGCTCGGGACGCATGCGCAGGCAGTTCTTGACGAGATCGCGCATCGTCACCGCGCCGGTGCCCTCGAGATTGGGCGGGCGGGTCTCGAGGCGCACGACATGCGGCTGCTGGAGCTGCAGCTCGGCGGCGTCCTCGCAGGTGATGACGCGCTCGTCATGCTCGATGTAGTTGGTCAGGCAGTTGAGCAGCGTGGTCTTGCCGGAACCCGTTCCGCCCGAGATCACGATGTTGCAGCGGACCTTGCCGATGATCTTCAGGATCTCCGCGCCCGGCGGCGAGATCGCCCCGAACTTGGTGATCTGGTCGAGCGTCAGCTTGTCCTTCTTGAACTTGCGGATGGTGAGAGCGGGGCCGTCGATCGCCAGCGGCGGCGCGATGACGTTGACGCGGGAGCCGTCGGCAAGGCGCGCGTCGCAGATCGGCGAGCTTTCGTCGACGCGCCGGCCGACCTGGCTGACGATCCGCTGGCAGATGTTCATCAGCTGCGCATTGTCGCGGAAGCGGACATTGGTCAGCTGGATCTTGCCGCCGGTCTCGATGAACGTCCGGTTGGCGCCGTTGACCATGATGTCGGCGATGTCGTCGCGCGCCAGCAGCGGTTCGAGAGGGCCGTAGCCGAGCACGTCGTTGCAGATGTCGTCGAGCAGTTCCTCCTGCTCGGCGATCGAGAGCACGACGTTCTTCAGCGAGATGATCTCGTTGATGATGTCGCGGATTTCTTCCCGGGCGGATTCCGAGTCGAGCTTCGCGAGCTGCGACAGATCGATGGCCTCGATCAGCGCCCCGAAGATCATGCTCTTCATCTGGTAGTATTCTTCGGAGCGCGCCGCCTCCGGAACCACCGTCCTGCGATTTTCGGGCGCGGCCGCCGCCGGCTCGGGCCGGCGCGGTGCCGGCGCAGCCGCCGGGATTCGCGGCTCCGGGCCGGGGGCGCTAGCGGCGCCGGCTGATCGCTTGCCGAACATCTCACGCGTCTCCGGCGTACGGGCGCGCGGCGCTCAGGCCCGGCGCCGCGATGAAACCGAGAGGGGAAAGGCCGGGCCGCGTCATGAGGCTTTGCGGCGTTTCAGCTTGGAAACCAGCGGCTCCAGCAGGCTGCGCCTGCCGCGCCGCGTCTCGCCGCGCCCCGTGAGGGTGCCGGCGATCTGGGCGAAGGCCTCGTTCGCCTTGCTGCCCGCCTGCACCTCGGCGATCATCTGGCCATTGTTCGCGGCCGTCCCGAAAAGCTGGGCCTCGAAGGGAATCGTCGACAGCACCTCGATCCCGAGGGTCTTGGCGAATTCGGGTGGCGCGATCTCGGGCCGCTTCGGCACGCCCACCTTGTTGAGCACCAGCCGGGCCCCTGCATCGTTCGGCCGCGCCGCGCGGGCGAGATCGACGAAATTCTTGGCGTTGCGCAACGAGGCGAGCTCGGGCTCCGCCACGATCAGGATCTCGTCGGCCCCGAGCATGGTGCGCTTCACCCAGGCGCTCCACTGATGCGGCACGTCGAGCACGATGCAGGGCACGCTGCTCCTCAGCAGGTCGAGCAGCTGCTCCAGCGCGTCCTCGCCGAGATCGATCGTGCGGTCGAGCATGGCCGGCGCGGCAAGCAGCGCCAGATTGTCGCTGCAGCGCGAGAGCAGCCGGTCGAGCAGATTGGCGTCGAGGCGCTCGGGCGCGAAGATCGCCTCGGCGATGCCCTGCGGCGGATCCTGGTTGAAGTTGAGCCCGGCGGTTCCGAAGGCGATGTCCAGATCGACCACGACGGTCGAGGCGCCGAGGCCGCCGGCAATCGCCCAGGCGATGTTGTGAGCAACGGTTGAGGCACCGACGCCGCCCTTGGCGCCGGTCACGGCGATGATGCGGCCGAGATTGCGCGCCTCGGCGGAAACGTAGAGCTCGGACAGCGTGCGCAGCACGTCGAGCGTCTCCAGCGGAGCGATCAGATATTCGCTGACGCCGCGCCGGATCAGGTCGCGATAGAGCTGCACGTCGTTGACGTGGCCGATCACGACCACCTTGGTGCCGGCGTCGCAGCTTTCCGACAGCGCATCGAGATTGGCGACCAGCGTCGCCGGGTCCGACACCGTCTCGAGAACGATGATGTTGGGCGTCGGCGCGGCCCGGAAGGCTTCCACAGCTGCCGCCGGCCCGCCCATCTGGATGCGGGCATGAGCCTTGTCCATCCGGCGATCGGCGACGACCGCCTGCATCGCGGCGGCCACCGCCGGGGTCTCGCAGAAGGCCTGGAGCGTGATGCGCGGCAGCGGCGCGATGACTTCCTCGCTGCCGGCGAAGGCCGGATGCCGCTCTGATTCCGGCAGCGTCATGTCCCGCCTCCGACCGTGGCGTTGATCTGGGGCGTCGTCGACCGGTATTCCGTCGAGGGATCCTTGCCCTGGCGGATCTTGGCGATGGCGTTCATGCGCTTGACGATGTCGGGCCGGCCCTCGTCGCGGGCGCGGACCAGATCGACCGGATCGGCGACCTGGGCGGCGAGCGTCGCCTGCGTCGAACAGCCGAAGTTCCAGTAGGGCTCGTTCGAGGCCGAGAACTTGAAGTCCGAGCTGCCGAGATCGGTCGGCCACTGCCCGCATTCATGCGGCAGCCTGGCCTGCAGCGAGGCGAAGGTCAGCCGGATCGGCGAGGCGAGCTCCGGGTCCTGGACGGGATAGCCGCGGACCGAGAGCGCGCGGGGCGAGACGCCGCCTTGCGCCAGCGCGTGGCGGATGCCCGCGAGCGTGTCGCGCGTCGCGCGTCCGCGCCGGTCCCCGGTCGGAACCTCGGCGACCAGCCCGCCGCGGCCGCTGCGCCGATATTCCTGCGCGAAGGCGACGACATCCTGGTTCTGCCGGGGGTCGAGTGCCGCGCCGCTGCGGCCGACGAAGACGTCTAGCGAGCGCGGCGCGTCCTTGAGCACGATCGGGTGCCGCTCGCGCACATCGTCGGGGGCGAACGAGGCGGTGGTGTCGCCCTTGCTGGCGCAGCCGCCGGCGAGCGCCGCCGCGACGAGCAGCCCGGCAGCCAATGCGGCGGAGGTCCGGGAGCGCGATGGGGGATATGCGGTCATCGTCAAGCCATCCATGTGTCCCTGCCGCGCTCAGTCGGTGATGAAGCCGACCCGGCCCTTGTAGGCCTGGGGGGCCGCGCCGCCGCCGCTGCCGTAGATCTTGTTCAGGCGCCCGAGCAGGATCGCCTGCGTGTCGTGCGACTCGACGAAACCGTCATCGGGGCGCTGGACCTGCGTCGGCTGCATCGGCTTGGCGATGTAGGGCGTCGCCGTGATCATCAGCTCGGTCTCCTCGCGCTGGTAGTCGCGCGAGCGGAACAGCGTGCCGATGATCGGCAGGTTCATCAGGCCGGGCAGCCCGTTCAGCGACTGCTTGGTGACGCGCTGGATCAGGCCCGCCGTCGCCAGCGTGCCGCCGGAGGGCAGCTCGACGGTCGTATCCGACTTGCGGACCCGGAAGGCCGGCATGTTGAGGCCGGCGTCTTCGGAGCCGCTGAGCCGGAGCTGGTTCTCGAAGTCGAGCTCGGTGACCTCGGTGGCGATCCGCATGCTGATCTTGTTGTCGGACAGCACGATCGGCGTGAAGTTGAGGGTGACGCCGACCGGCTTGTATTCGATCTGGATCGAGCAGCTCCGGCGGTTGAAGGTATCGTAGGAGCAGTTCTGGCCCTTCGGGATCGGGACCTCGCCGCCGGCGGTGAACTTTGCGGTCTCGCCGGAGATCGCCGTCACGGTCGGCTCTGCCAGCACGCGGGCCAGGCCGGCGCGCTCGAGCGCGCGCAGCGTGAAGTTCTGGGCATTGCCGAGGCCGGCCGTGATCGCCGTGGCGGAGAGCGCCTGCGGCTGGAGCGGCAGCGGGTTGTCGATCGACGGGGTGACGGAGAACTTGCCGAGCTTCCATTCGCCGGTCGAGTTGATGCCGAGCTGCTTGATCGCCTTGCGCTGGACCTCGGAGACGACGACCTTGACCATGACCTGGTCGCGGTCGCGGATCGTCAGCGAGTTGATCACCGCTCCCTTCTTGTCCGATTTCTCGGAGACGCCGACGAAGGCGTTGGCGATGTCGACCGCCTGGGTGGCTTCCGAGGCGTTCGGCACCGAGCCGATCAGCAGGATCGAGTCTCCCGCCGGCTTGATCTCGATCTGCGAGTTCGGCAGAGCGGTCCTGAGGGTCTGGCGCAGCACGTTGAGATCGCGCCCGACATTGATCTCGAGGGCGGTGATCTGGCGGCCTTCGCCATCCATCACGAACATCGAGGTCGCGCCGTCGGCGATGCCGATGATGAAGAGCTTCCGGGCGGTGCGAACCACGGCGTTCGCAACCTTCGGATTGGCGACGAAGACTTCCTTGGCGTCCCGCGGCAGCTCCACCACCAGCGACCGGCCGATGGAGAGGTCGAGCTTGCGCGAAATCGCGTACTCGCTGCTTCCGACATTGAGGACCGGCGCAGGCCCCGTCGACTGAGCGAGCGCTGCCTGGGACGATGCGCAGAGCAAGAGGGCCGCGGCGAGACCGGCGGAGGCGAGATGGGCGGGGAAACGGGTCATGGCTTAACGCTCTTGGTCGTGACGCCGTAGCGCACCAGGGTCATCGCGTTGTCGTTGCGGGCCGGCGCCGCGGCATTGTCGCCGGCATCCTTGAGGCTGCGGAGCGCGAGTGAGAGCGTGCCGGTCTTCTGGCCCTGGATCAGGACCTCGACCTGGCCCGGGTCGACCTCGAGCGTGGCGGTCTCGCCCACGACGACCTTTTCGCCGTTGCGCTCCTGGACGTTCTGGCCGATGGCGAGGACCCGGATGTTCCGCAGCAGCGTCTCGCTGACGAAGGCTTCGCCGCCGCGCCCGTTCGCGGATTCGCCGCGCCAGGTGCAGATCACGTCGACGCGGTCGTTGGGCAGGATGAAGCCGCCGGCGGTGCTGGCGCCGCGGCTGTCGGTGGAGATCGCCACCGCCCGCATGCCGGAGGGCAAGACGGCCGAGAGGAAGCCGGTCCCGTCGGTCTTGATCAGCTTCTCGCGGCGGATCGGCTCGGCGGCGAGCAGGGCGTAGCGCGCAACCTGCCCGGTGATTTCCTTTTCGGCATCGGGCGCTTCATCCTTGCGGATGACGCCGGTCGGCACGCTGGCCAGCGGCCAGTCGAGCCAGCGCAGGTCGTTGCCGGAAACGGTGTTGCCGATCGGGATGTCGCTGGCTGCGACCAGGACGGGCACGGTCGGAGCCGGCTCGACCTTCGCGGCCGGCGCAGGAGCCCGCGACGGCCTCTGCACGAGCACGGCGGCCCCCAGCCCGGCTGCCAGCGCGACGACGAGAATGATGATGCGTGCAGGGCTCATTGACGTCCGATCCCTGGCCAGTCGAAGCTGGCCCTCGCCGAGGATCGTCTTCGGGAAACGTCAATTTATAGTTAATGGGTCGTATACTTTTCGATCATGTTGCCGCAGCGGAAGCGGGGCGTCGTCACAGACCCAGGGCGGCCCGCCAGATCGAGGTCTCCGGCAGCACGAACAGGGCGGAGAAGGCCAGCGCGATGCCATAGGGCACGCCCTGGTTCGCGGCGTGAAGGCGCTGCGCCCAGCCCCAGTTCGCCGCCGGCGACGGCAGGGGGCGCGCCCGGAGCATCAGGATCAACCCGGTGAGCACGCCGCCGAAGATGGCGGCGAACAGCAGGTAGGGCATCAGCTGGTCGAAGCCGAACCACAATGCAGTGGCGGCGACCAGCTTCGCATCCCCTCCTCCGATCCAGCCCGCGGCGAAGAGGCCGAAGGCGACGACCAGGACAAGCCCGCCGGCGGCCAGATGCTGGCCGATCTCCGCAAGGCTGAGCCCCAGCACCATCGCGCAGGCCGCGAACCCGCCGGCCAATGCCAGGCACAGCCGGTTCGAGATCGTCATCGAGACGAGGTCGCTGGCGGCCGCATAGGCCATGGCGAGCGGGAACAGGCCGAGGACGAGAATGAGGGACGGCGACATGGAAGCAGGCTCCGGATACGCGTCATTCTGGCGGCGATTGGTCACCGAAAGCTTTATGCGGATCGCAAAAGGCTTCGTGCAAAGACAAAAAAGGGCGCTCCGGATCGACCGGAGCGCCCTGACGGCCGTCAATCGACGGCAGCGATTACTGGTTCAGCGTCGTGGCGATGGTCGTGAACTTCCCGATCAGGGCAGTGCCGACGCTGGTCATCGCGGTGATCGCGGCGACGGCGATCAGGGCGGCGATCAGGCCGTATTCGATGGCGGTGGCGCCGGACTCGTCCTTGGCGAAGCGAGCGAAGATCTTGGTCATGTTGGAAACTCCTCTTACCACGGTTTGACTGCTGCCTTCGCTCTGAGCGGCTTCGGTCAGCGACAGGACCGACATTAGCGGCGGCGTCTTGCCGAACTGTTAAACGAACTGAAGAATTGGGCCGATTGCGCAGGGGTTTATTCTGTGGTTAATGGCCAATTTACGAGCAAAAATCGAGATATAACTTAGTAAGATTGTCCGTATCCGAAGTCGATTACGGTAAACAACTCATTTAGGCAATTCCGGAAACGGAGTTGATTTGTGCGGGCCGCGTATCCGACCGGGTGCTGGGCGACGTAATTCCCCTTGGTTAGATCGGCATCATTACAGCGCAAGCCGTCGATTCCGACAGTTTAGGGTTTGATTCATCATTTTGGGCTTTGTTGCTGAGGTCGCAAACTTCGAGGCGCCGCCCATGTCCATTCTCCGGAGCTTGGCAGGACATCGTTCCCGCATCTCGCGGACCCTTGCGGGCCTGTCGCTGGTGCCGTTCCTGGCGGCCGGCGCCGCGTCCGCCGCCCAGCCGTCCGGGGCACCGGAAAGCGTCGTCGTGCTGGTCGATCAGGCCAAGGTCGTCCGCCTGCCGGAAAACGCGCAGACGGTCATCGTCGGCAACCCGGCCATTGCGGATGTCGCCGTCCAGCGCAACGGCGTGATGGTCGTGACCGGGAAGAGCTTCGGCGTCACCAATCTGATCGCGCTCGATGCGGGTGGCACCCTCCTGGCGGAATCGCTCGTGCGCGTGAGCGCGGCTTCCGATTCCGTCCTGACCGTCCAGCGCGGCATGGACCGCGAGAGCTATTCCTGCACGCCCCAGTGCCAGCCTTCGGTGCAATTGGGCGATGCGCAGAAATATTTCGGCGAGGTCGGGGCTCAGTCTACCGCCCGAAACGCGCTCGCTGTCGGCGGCCGCGCCGGCCCCGCGCCGCAATAGGCGGAAGTCCGGCCCGGCATTGCCGATGGGGGCGCGGGTCGTTGGTAAACAAAGCCTTGCGGGTGCCGTTGAGTAAGGCAGGGCCCCTCTAACCGATCCGAAATTCTTTCGCGGTAAGGCTGTGCTCCATCGGGCGCCGTGCCCGTAAGCAACAATGGATTGCGCATCGGATGACGGCCAATCTCCAGACCGGCGACAGCCCGCGAAAGCGCGGGAAGAGGCGATCGCTGCTGACATTCGGTCGCGCCCAGGAGGGGGCCGCGGCCATCGAGTTCGGCATCGTCGCCGTGCCGTTCTTCGCGCTGCTGTTCGCGATCTTCGAGACCGCCCTGATGTTCTGGACGAACGAGGTGCTCGAGGAATCTCTCTCCCAGGCGTCGCGGCGCCTGCTCACCGGCCAGGCGGTCAGCCGCTATACTTCGTCGAATCCGGCCGTGAACGCCCAGGCCTTCCGCGACGACATCTGCGCGGTCGCGCCGATGGGCCTGATCGACTGTTCCAAGCTCTATGTCGACGTCAAGATCTATACGAACTTTGCCGGCGCGAACTCCGGAACGGGCAATCCGGTGGCCAACGGGGCGCTGAACACCAACGGCTTCTCCTACAATCAGCCGCAGCCGGGGCAGATCGTCGTGGCGCGGGCGGTGCTGGACTATCACCTGTTCCTGACGGCCTGGGCTTCGAGTGCGCTGGCCAATATCGGTTCCGGCCATCGGGCGCTGGTCGCGACGACCACCTTCCGGGCAGAGCCGTTCACGACCGGTTCGGGAGCCGGCACATGAGGCGGATTGGCCACGGCCGCCGCTGGCGCGGCTTCCGGCGCGACGACAAGGGCTTCGCGCTGGTCGAGTTCGCGATGGCCCTGCCGGTCATGCTCGTCGCCTATTGCGGCATGGTCGATGTCGTCCAGATGGTGATGGCGAACCGCAAGGTGACGCAGCTGACGCTGGCGCTCGCCGACCTGACCGCCCGCGCCGCCGCCGTCGCGCCTGCCGATGTCGAGAACATCTTCGACGCGGCGCAGAGCGTACTGATGCCGTTCGACGCCTCCAATGCGAGCATGGTGATCTCCAGCGTGGTCGTTGATGCGAACGGCAATGCGCGGGTGTGCTGGAGCAACCAGCGCAACGGCCAGGCACTCGTGCGCGGCGCGACGGTGCTCCTGCCCGACAGCATCCGCGTGCCCAGCACGTCGGTGATCATGGCGACCGCCAGCTATCGCTACACGCCGCAGACGGGCTACGTCCTGACCGGCAGCTTCACGCTCGGCGACAATCCGATCTATTCGCGTCCGCGCGCCGGGCAGGCGGTCGGGACCGGCAATATCGAGCAGGTCGTCCGGACGGGAACGAAACCCTGCCCGGACTTCAACTAGAAACGGTCACCGGCGGCCCGGCGGATTCGCCGCCGGCCCGTCAGCCGCGCAGCACCATCCGCCCGGTCTGGACCTCGTAGCCGCGCAGCTTGCCGAGGAAGGAGTTCCCGAGCAGGCTCACCGACAGCGCGCCCGGCGGCATCACCACCGCATCGACGTTGCGCACGACGATGTCGCCGAGCCGGACCTCGCGCAGCGTGGTGCGCGTTGCCGTCACCGTGCCGTTGGCGGTGCTCAGCAGCATCTGGCGCGCGCCCCTCTCGGGCCTGATCCCGAGCGCCCTGGCATCGTCGGCCGTGAGCGCGACGATGCTGGCGCCCGTATCGACCATCATCTTGATCCGGTAGTTGTCGATCGTCGGGTGGACGACGTAATGGCCGCGATAATCGGCCGCGACGGCGAGCAGGGCGGGGCCGCGGCGCTCCGGCTGGGCCGGCGACGTTGCCACGGACGCCGCGCGCGCAGGCTCGGCATCGACCCGCGGGGCGAGCCACTGCGTGTAGCCGAGCGCGACGCCGATCACGGTTGCCGCCACGCCCAGGGCCCAACTCGACGGATTCGCCACCTTGCCCCGCTCCGGTTGTCGCGTGTCGTCGAGCGCGGCGGATGGCGCTCGCGACGACGCTGCTCGCTCGAAGCCTGGCCGGTCAGGCCTGACGAAGCGTGAACGTCATGCCCGGGATTGGCGACAAATCGGGTTGAGCACCGTCGTTCCGTGCCCTCAGCCTTAATCGAGCCTTACCCCGCTTGCGAAAAGGAGCGTTCGACGAGCGCTGCGATGTCCTGGGCATAGGGAATGCTCGGCTGCGCCCCGGCGCGCATGCAGGCGAGCGAGCCGGCAGCCAGCCCCCGACGCAACGCATCGGGCAGGCTCGCTCCGGCCGCGAGTGCGGCGGCGAAGGCGCCCGTGAAGCTGTCGCCCGCCGCAACGGTGTCGACGACCGCGACCTGCGGCGCCTCGAGGCGCTGCCGCAGGCCGCCCTGCCAGCTCACGACGCCGGCCGCCCCCAGGGTCGCGACGCCCGTGATGCCCCGTTCCGCATCGAGCCGCCGGATGATGGCGTCCGGCTCGCGCTCCGGCCAGCCCAGGGCCTCGGCGAGCACCAGGGCCTCGTGCTCGTTCACGATCAGGATGTCGACGAGGTCGAGCAGCGCCGGTGACGGGGCGCCTGCCGGGGCGAGATTGAGGACGACGCGGCCACCGGCGCCTTTCATCAGCCGCGCGGCTTCGATGCAGGCCGGCTCGGGCACCTCCCGCTGCAGGAGCAGGATGTCGTCGGGGCCGACCGGCAGGTGCCGCAAGGCATCGGCGCGGGCTTCGGCATTGGCGCCGGCCGCGACGATGATCTGGTTCGCGCCTTGCCGGTCGATCGCGATGAAGGCCGCGCCCGTCGGCGCGTCGAGCCGCGCGACCTGGTTTAGGGCGACCCCGTCGGCCGCGAGCAGCGAGAGCGCCGTCTCGCCGAAGCCGTCCCGCCCGGCCGCTCCGACCAGCACGACCTCCGCGCCGGCGCGCCGTGCCGCAAGCGCCTGGTTCGCGCCCTTGCCGCCGGGATGGACCGCATAGTCCGGCCCCAGGACGGTCTCCCCGGCGCCGGGCAGCCGCTCGACCCGCGTCACGAGATCGATATTGATCGAGCCGAAGACGACGATCATCGGGAGAGACCCGAAGCAAGGCGCCGGACCCCGGCGACGAAAGCGGCTTCGGGGGTGGCGATGGTGGTTTCGAGACCCGCCGCCGCAAGCGCGGCGCCGTAGCTCTCGGCCAGCGCGCCATCCGCGACGAGATGCACACGGTGCGCCCTGCCGAACAGCGCCTCCGCGCCGGCGATCTCCTGCGCCACCAGCAGCGAGGACAGGAACGGGCCGACCTCGCCGGGGCGCATTCGTCCCGCCAGAACTTCGGTTCGCGCCGCAAAGGCCGCATTCAGCAGCCCGGCCGGGCCTCGTGCCGCGGCACGGCCGCGCTCGGCTCCGCGCCCCGCGTCGTCGGCGACCGGTTCCTCGGCCAGCCGCGCCAGGATCGACTGGTTGCGGAGCAACCCGTAGATCTCGCCGGTCATGAAGCTCGCGAACCGGGTGATCCGCCCGCCGCGGATCTCGGCCCATTTCGAATGCGTGCCCGGCAGGCAGGCGAGGCCATCGTCGAGGCCGAGCCCGACGATCAGCGTCTCCTCGCCGCGCATCACGTCGAAGGCACCGTCGTCGCAGCTCAGACCCGGCAGGATCGTCGCCCGGGTATCCGCCGCGAGATCGACGGTGATGCCGGCCGCCGCGATGTCTCCCGGAGAGGCGGGGCAGGCGACATAGGGCGCCTCGACCCAGCCGTTGCGGCTGCCGACCATGCCGGCGAGGACGATCGCGGCGTCGGGGGCAGCCCTCCGGAGCTCTCCCGCCAGTGCCTCGAAGGCGGCCGGGTATCCGCCGGCCGCGACCGACTGGATGCCCCGGTCGGTGAGACGCCGCTGCAGGACGCGGCCGTCCTCCGATATCAGGAAGGCACGCGCGCGGGTCGTGCCCCAGTCGAGCGCGATCAATGGCTTGAACATGGCAGGCTCCAGAAGGGGCGGGAAATCTCCTCGCCGCGGGCGGGCGGGTCAAGAGCCGTCCGGGCTGGTTTGCCGATCGTGCTTGCGGGCCAGGCTTGTATCTCTCGCGACGCGACGCGAATCTCGCCGCGCGATCCCCTTGATTCTGGATGCCCGATGCTCGAGCTCGAATCCGCCGGTCTGACGGCCGTCATCGTCCCGGAGGCGGGCGGCATCGTCTCCCGTCTCGATTGGCGCGGGCCGGACGGGCGCCTTCATGCCGTGCTGAAGCCGCCCGGTGAGATCGCGCCCTCGACGGCGGCGCCGAATTTCTGCGGCAGCTGGGCGATGCTGCCTTTCGCCAATCGCGCCTTCGGCTGCGTCATCGACGATGGCGAGAGGCGTTTCCTGGTTCCGTCCAACGATCCGAGCGGGGCCATTCACGGCTTCGGCTGGCAGGCGGCCTGGGATGTGCTGCGGTATGACCGCGGCCATACCGTGCTCGAACATCGCCGCGTGGCCGGTGCCGATCCGTACCGCTATCGTGCCCGGCAGGAGATCCTGCTCGACGAGCACGGGTTGACCATCCGCATCGCAATCGTGAACGAGGCGGACTCGGCACTACCCTTTGGAATCGGGCACCACCCCTGGTTTCCCTGCGCGGCCGATACACGCCTCGTCATGCGAGCGAGGGGCGCACTCGTCTTCGGCGAGGCGTTCCGGGCCACGGGGCAGGAGGGCTTCGACCAAGGCGGACCTTACGCGCTGCCAAGACCCTTTCGCAGCGAAGAGGTCACCGCCTGGAGCTTCCTCGGCTGGGACGGCACCGCCCGGATCGAAACGCCATCGGCCGGTCTCGCCACCACGCTGACCGCGAGCGAGAGCCTCGATTGCCCGGTGGTGTGGGCGCCCGCGCGGGCGGATTTCCTCTGCGTGGAGCCGCAGAGCCATGCCATCGGCGCACCGAGCGAGCCGGAGGCCCGCCTGGCCGCGCCGCTGCAGCGGCTCGCGCCGGGCGAGGTGCTGGAGGGCTGGCTGCGCATCCGGCCCGAAGCCCTCTGAACCTTAGCGCCAGCCGTAGCCGTATCCGCTCGGATAATAGGGCTGATAGCCGTAGGCGCGGGCAGGGAGCGCCGGCCGCAGCATGATCTGGCCGCGCGCCGTCTCCCAGCCGTCGCCGCGTCCCTGCCGGGCAAGGGCGGCCGGGTGACCGCGATGGCCCCCGGCCTTCGCGAGCTTAGCCTTGCCGTGATGGATCTTGCCGTGATGGATCCCGGCAAGATGGGCTGCTTTGGCCTTGTGCTGGGCGGCCTTGGTCTTGTGCGACGAGGCCCTGGCGAAGCGCGAGAGATTGTCCGGCGCGGCGCCGTGGAGGGCGATGCGCGTCTGGCTCGCGCCGTATTTCTTCACCAGCGCGAAGAGTTTCGCCGCATTGGCAGGGTGCAGCCGGATGCAGCCATGCGAGGCCGGGCGGCCGAGCGCGCCGACGGCGGTCGTGCCGTGGATGGCGTAGCCGCCGCGGAAGAACACGGCGTGAGGCATCGCGCCGCCGTATTTGCGCGAGTACCAGTTCTTCTCGAGCCGGGTCGGCCGGTAGACGCCGTTCGGCGAGCGGAAGCCCGTGCGGCCGGAGGAGATCTTCCAGTCGTAGACCTCGCCGTCGGGGGCGGTGACGGTCATGCGCTGGGCGGCGATGTCGACCTTCACCTCGACGCCGGCATGGGCTGCGGCGGCTCCGAGGACGGACAGGAACAGGGCGGCCAGGATGCCGAGAAAGCGACGCATCGTCCAAACTCCGAAAACGCAACTGTCGAGCGGGCGTTCGCGGGCTCTGGCGGCCTCGCCCTTGGCTTCAGCAAAGCGCGGGCGCCGAGAGGTGTAAAGCGGGAAGGCGGAACGTGGTTTCCGCGCGCCGTCAGATCATCGGCAGCGAGGACGGCTTGCCTCCGCGCGGGAAGGCGGCGTCGATCCGCGCGATCTCGCTCTCCGAGAGGGCGAGGTCCAGCGCGCCGGCATTGTCCGCGACATGGGCGAGGCTGCCTGCCTTCGGGATGGCGAAGACGGATGGCCGCCGTGTGAGGAAGGCGAGAGCGACCTGCCGTGACGTGGCGCCGCGGGCCGTGGCGATCTCCGCCAGGACCCTGCCCTGTGCGCTGCCCGGTTCCGGAAAGTCGTGATGGCCGAAGGGGCTGTAGGCGGTGACGGCGACGCCATGGCGCTCGCACCAGGGGATCACCGCATGTTCGATGGCGCGCTCGCGCAGATGGTAGAGCACCTGGTTGCAGGCGATCCGGCCCTTGCCGGCGGCGGCCAGCGCCTCGTCGAGATCGTCCTCGTCAAAATTGCTGACGCCCCAGGACAGGATCTTGCCCTCCTGCTTCAGCGCCTCGAAGGCGGCGAAGGTCTCGGCCAAAGCGTGCGGCCCGCGCCAGTGCAGCAGGTAGCAGTCGAGCCGGTCGGTTCCGAGTTGCCTCAGCGAGCCTTCGCAGGCGGCGCGCACGCCCTGCCGCGAGGCGTTGTGCGGCAGCACTTTCGAGACGAGGAAGACCTCGTCGCGCCGGCCGGCGATCGCCTCGCCGATGATCGCCTCGGAACGGCCGTCGCCATACATCTCGGCGGTGTCGATATGGCTGAGGCCGAGGTCGAGCCCGCGCTGCAAGGCGGCGATCGCTTCGCGCCTGTCGCCGCGCTCGATATACCAGCTGCCCTGGCCGATGCTGGGAACCGCCGGCCCGCCGGTGCCGAAGCTGCGCTGCATGGGAACCTCCTTCGTGGATTTCGATCCAGAACGACGCAGGCTCGCGCCGCCGAAGCTGCCGGCCTCCGGGTTCAGGTCGGCGGCGTGCCGTTGGCGGAAAGCACCTCGCCCGCCAGATAGAGCGAGCCGCAGATCAGGATGCGCGGCGGGGCAGGCCAGTCCTGCGCGGCGATGCTCCGCAGCGCCTGTTCGACCGAGCTTGCCACCTCGGCCTGCAGGCCGGCGCCGCGCCCGGCTTCCGCAACCTCTTCGGCCGGGCGGGCGGCGAGCGAGTTCTGGATCGGCACCGCATAGAGCATCTGGGCCAGCCCCTTGAAGTGGCCAAGCGTGGCGGCGGCGTCCTTGGTCGAGAGCAGGCCCGCGATCATGACGAGCGGCGCCGGATTGCGGTCGGCGAGGTCGGCCATGGCCTGCGCCAGGACGCGCCCGCCATCGGGATTATGCCCGCCGTCGAGCCAGAGCTCGGCGCGTTCCGGCACGAGTTCGGCCAGATGGCCGCGCGCCAGTCGCTGCAGCCGCGCCGGCCAGTCGGCGTTGCGCATGCCCTCCTCGAAGGCGCCGGTGGGCAAGCCGCCATAGCCGGCGGCCCGCAGCGCCGCGATCGCGGTGCCGGCGTTGATGTGCTGGTGGCGCCCGGCCAGGCGCGGCAGCGGCAGGTCGAGCAGCCCGTCCTGATCCTCGTAGACCAGCCGGCCGCCCGCCTCGTGGACGTTGAAATCCTGCGCGCCGATCAGGATCTTGGAGGCACCGGCGCGCTCGGCCGCCGCTTCCAGAACCGCGGTCGGCTCCGGCTCCTGCGGCGCGATCACGGCTGGCGCGCCGCGCTTGAAGATGCCGGCCTTTTCGCCGGCGATCTTGGTGACGGTGTCGCCGAGATATTCGGAATGGTCGAGCGAGACCGGCGTCACCACCGTGCAGGCCGGGTGCGCGATGACGTTGGTGGCGTCGTAGCGTCCGCCGAGCCCGACCTCGAGCAGCAGCACGTCGGCCGGGTTCTCGGCGAAGAGCAGCAGCCCTGCCGCCGTCGTCATCTCGAAGAACGTGATCGGGTCGCCGGCGTTGACGGCCTCGCAGCGTTCAAGTGCCTCGACGAGCTTGTCCTCGTCGACGAAGCGCCCGCCGCCGGGCGCGCCGAGCCGGATGCGCTCGTGGAAGCGCACCAGATGCGGCGAGATATAGACATGCACGGACAGGCCGGCCGCCTCGAGGATCGCCCGCATGAAGGCGATGGTCGAGCCCTTGCCGTTGGTGCCGGCGACATGGATCACCGGCGGCAGCTTCTTCTGGGGATCGCCGAGGCGTTCCAGCAGGGTCAGGATGCGGCCGAGCGAGAGATCGATCAGCTTCGGATGCAGCGCCATGAAGCGCGCCAGCAGCGTGTCGGAAGAGCCCATGAGGCGCGCTCCGGCCTACAGCATCGTCTCGAGCGGCGGCGGAGGCCGGTCCGCCCGAGCAACGCTTTGATGACAAGACATGGAGAATCTCCGCTCCGCGATGGGAAGCGGAGACGCTTCCGAGCTTCAGACGGCCTCGGCGACCAGCTGCGGCGGCAGGGCCGCGGCCTCCTTGGGTGCCGCCGCCGGCTGCCTGGTCAGCAGCCTTCCGAGGCGGGCGAGCGTCTCCGGCAGGTCGCGGCGATGCACGACCATGTCGACCATGCCGTGGTCCTTGAGATATTCGGAACGCTGGAAGCCGTCCGGCAGTTTCTCGCGGATCGTCTGCTCGATCACGCGCGGCCCGGCGAAGCCGATCAGCGCGCCGGGCTCGGCGATATGGATGTCGCCCAGCATGGCGTAGGAGGCGGTGACGCCGCCCGTGGTCGGGTTGGTCAGCACCACGAAATAGGGCAGGCCCGCGGCCCGCAGCCGCCGGATCGCGACGGTGGTGCGCGGCAATTGCATCAGCGAGAGGATGCCCTCCTGCATGCGCGCCCCGCCGGAGGCGGCGAACACGACATAGGGTGTCTTCTTCTCCAGCGCCGTCTCGGCGCCCTTGATGAAGGCCTCGCCGGCCGCCATGCCGAGCGAGCCGCCCATGAAATGGAAATCCTGCGCGGCGACGGTCATCGGCAAGCCCTTGACCCGGCCGTAGCCGACCTTGAAGGCGTCCTGCGCGCCGGTTTTGGCGCGGGCGTCCTTCAGCCTGTCGACATAGCGCTTCTCGTCGCGGAACTTGAGCGGGTCGGTCGTCACCTCGGGCAGGGCGACATCGACCCACTTGCCCTCGTCGAAGGTCAGCCGCAGCCGCTCCGGCGCGGTGACGCGCATATGGTGCTCGGAGCCGGGAATGACGTAGCCGTTGGCCTCGACATCCTTGTGGAAGACCATCTGCCCCGAATCCGGGCATTTGATCCAGAGGTTTTCCGGGCTCTCGCGCTTGAACAGCGTCTTGATGCGGGGCCGGACGACTTCGGAAATCCAGTTCATCGGATCATCCCTGATGGGCCTTGAGGCGGCCTCGGGCCGCCAGGCGAGAGATGGGGATCGGCTTTTCGCCGGCAAAGGCCCGGCGCGCAAGCCCTGTTCAGGCGGCCTTGGCCGCCGTGCGCACGCCCTGCGCGAGCTCGGCGACCAGCGAAGTGACAGCCGAAACCGTCTTTTCCGTGGCCTTGCCCTGGTCATCGAGCGAGAGGCGGACACGCTCGACGAGGGCCGAGCCGACGACGACGCCGTCGGCGCGGCTCGCGATGGTGGCTGCGTCCGCCGCGGTCTTGACGCCGAAGCCGACGGCGACAGGCAGGTCGGTATGGCGCTTGATGCGCGCCACCGCATCGCCCACCGCGCCGTAATCGGCGATGGCGCCGCCGGTGACCCCGGTCACCGAGACGTAGTAGACAAAGCCCGAGGTGTTCTGCAGCACCTTGGGCAGGCGCCGGTCGTCGGTCGTCGGCGTGGCGAGGCGGATGAAGTTGACGCCGGCCTTCAGCGCCGGGAGGCAGAGCTCGGCATCTTCCTCGGGCGGCAGGTCCACGACGATCAGCCCGTCGACGCCGGCCTTCAGCGCGTCCTTCAGGAAGGCGTCGACGCCATAGACGTAGATCGGGTTGTAATAGCCCATCAGGATGATCGGCGTATCGTGACCGGCCCTGCGGAAGTCGGCGACCATGGCGAGCGTCTTGCGCAGCGTCTGCCCGCCTTTCAGCGCGCGCTGGCCGGCGAGCTGCACCGGCACGCCGTCGGCCATCGGGTCGGTGAAGGGCACGCCGAGCTCGATCAGGTCGGCGCCGGCCGCCGGCAGGCCGGCGAGGATCGCGCTCGAGGTGGCGAGGTCGGGGTCGCCCGCCGTGACGAAGGTCACGAGCGCGGCCCGGCCTTCGCGGGCGCAGGCCTCGAAGCGGGACTGGATGCGGTTGGCAGCGATGTCGGTCATGAGCCTGCGGTTAGCATGACCGGGCCGTGCTGGCGAGTGGCTTGCAAGCGGACCGAGCCTGCGCCACATCGGCCGGACATGCGCGCCTTCCACCAAGCCCTGCCGATCGATGCCGTTCTCGGACGTCTCGCCGCCTCCTTGCGGTCGCAGCCGAACGCCGTGCTCGTCGCACCGCCGGGCGCCGGCAAGACCACGCGCGTGCCGCTCGCGCTTCTCGACGAGCCTTGGACGAAGGGCGGCAAGCTCATCCTGCTCGAGCCGCGCCGGCTCGCCGCCCGCGGCGCGGCCAGTCGCATGGCCCAGACGCTGGGCGAGCGGGTCGGCGAGACGGTCGGCCTGCGCGTCCGCCTCGGCTCCAAGATCGGCCCCAAGACGCGCATCGAGGTCGTGACCGAGGGCGTCTTCGCCCGGATGATCCTCGACGATCCCGCGCTCGACGGCGTCGCTGCCGTGCTCTTCGACGAGTTCCACGAACGCTCGCTCGATGCCGATTTCGGGCTCGCGCTGGCACTCGATGCGCAGGGCGGCCTGCGCGAGGATCTGCGCATCCTCGTGATGTCGGCGACGCTCGACGGCGCCCGCGTCGCCAGATTGCTGGGCGATGCCCCGGTGATCGAAAGCGAGGGCCGCGCCTATCCGGTCGAGACGCGTTATCGCGGCCGCGACCCGCTGAAGCGCATCGAGGACCAGGTCACCGAGACCGTGCTGCTGGCGCTGAACGAGCAGCCTGGCTCGCAGCTCGTCTTCCTGCCCGGCCAGGGCGAGATCCGCCGCGTCGAGGAGCGTCTGCGCGAAAGGTTGCGCGATCCGGCCGTCGAGATCGCTCCGCTCTATGGTGCGCTCGACCAGCGCGAGCAGGATCGCGCCGTGCTGCCGGCGCCGGCGGGCAGGCGCAAGGTCGTGCTCGCCACGGCCATCGCCGAGACCTCGCTGACCATCGAGGGCGTCCGTGTCGTCATCGATTCCGGCCTCGCCCGCGTGCCCGTCTACGAGCCCGATATCGGCGTCACCAGGCTGGAGACCCGCCGCGTCAGCCGCGCCGCCGCCGATCAACGCCGCGGCCGCGCCGGTCGCACCGAACCGGGCGTCTGCTACAGGCTCTGGGAGGAAGCCGCGACCGGCGCGCTCGAACCGTTCGCCCGGCCGGAAATCCTCTCTGCCGATCTGAGCCCGCTGCTGCTCGACTGCGCCGCCTGGGGCGTGGCCGATCCGACGACGCTCGCCTTCCTCGACCCGCCGCCGGCTCCCGCCCTCAAGGAGGCGCGCAGCCTTCTGGAAGCCATCCGTGCGCTCGATTCCGGTGGCCGCATCACGGCAGACGGCCGCGCCTTGCAGGCCCTGCCCTTGCCGCCTCGCCTCGCGCGCATGGTCGTGGCCGCCGCCCGCTTCGGGCAGGCCGGTGCGGCGGCCGATCTCGCCGCCGTTCTGGTCGAGCGCGGGCTGGGCGGCGATGCCATCGATCTCGCCGAGCGTCTGGATCGTTTCGGCCGCGAACGCGGCGGCCGGGCGGGCGACATGCGCCGCCTCGCCGAGGGTTGGGCAAGAACGGCAGAGCGCCACGCCCGCCGGGACGGAGCTTTCGCTGACGAGGCGCTGTCGCCGGGCCTGTTGCTCGCCTTCGCCTATCCCGACCGGATCGCGAAGGCGCGTAGCCCCGGTTCCGGCCAGTATCTTCTCGCCAATGGCCGTGGCGGGGCGCTGGAGTCGTCGCAGCGCCTTGCGCGCGAGCCCTATCTCGTCGTCGCGGAGATGACCGGATCAGCCCAGCAGGCCCGCATCATGGCCGCCACCGCGATCTCGGAGGCCGAGATCGGCTTGCTCGTCGGCCATGGCTCGGCGCCTTACGCCATCGTCGAACGCGAGGAAGCGGGCTTCGATCGGGCTTCGCGCGCCCTGCGTGTCCGGGCCGTGCGCCGCTACGGAGCGCTGTCGCTGGCGGAGCGGCCGATGCCCGTGGCGGACACCGCGGAGAACGCCGAGGCCTTGGCGAAAGGTATCGCGTCGCTCGGCATCGACCAACTGCCCTGGACCAGGGCGCAAAACCAGCTGCGCGAGCGCGCAGCCTTCCTGCGCAAGGCCGAGCCCGAAGGCGGCTGGCCCGACCTCTCGGATGACGGCCTGGCGCAGACGCCGGAACTCTGGCTGGCCCCGCATCTCATCGGCCGCGCTTCCGTCGCTGCGATCCAGCCTTCCGATCTCGATTCGGCACTGGCGAGCCTGCTGCCCTGGGAGCTGAAGCGCCGGCTCGATCTGGAGGCGCCGACACATTTCACCGCCCCGACCGGCTCCTCGCTTGCGGTCGACTACGCCGCCGAGGCCGGCCCGACGATTTCGGTGCGCGTGCAGGAGCTCTATGGGCTGGCGAGCCACCCGGCGCTCGCCGGCGGGCGCGTGCCGCTGGTGCTGGAATTGCTCTCGCCCGCACACCGGCCGATCCAGGTCACGCGTGATCTGCCCGGCTTCTGGCGCGGTTCCTGGACCGCGGTGAAATCCGAGATGAAGGGCCGCTACCCGCGCCATCCCTGGCCGGACGATCCGGCTGCCGCCGCGCCGACCACGCGGGCCAAGCCGCGCGGGAGCTGAGGCTCGTCCTCAATTGCCCATCCGCTCGCGCCATTGCCGCTCTCCGGCAAGGCATGTGGCTGGGTTGGTCGCCTGCGCCTTCTGGATCGTCGCTTCCGCCGGAGCGGCGGCGATCTCGCGCAGCAGCTTGGTGCGCGTCGCCTCGACGAACTGGCTCTTGTCGCGGATCGGGATGACGAAGGCACCGATGCCGGTGACGACGCAGTCCTTGTAGTAGACGTCGAGATTATCGATGTCGAAATAGCCCGCCTGCTTCAGCATCACCGGCAGGCCGTTGATGGCGATGCCCTTCGCTCCGGCCTCGTCGCGGGCGGCGGTGACGGGGCGCCCGTCATTGTTGGCGCCGTCGCCGGAAATGTCGATGACGCGACGCAGGGTCGTGACGTTGGCCTGTTCGAGCAGCTGCACGCCGAGATCGATCGCGCCGGAGATCGAGGTGCGCCGGCCCCGTCGCGTGGGTGCCTCGCCGAGCTCCTCCGCAAAGGCGGTGGCGGCTGCTGGGCTGTCGATGATCTTCCACGGCCGGACGACATACTGGAAATGGCCGCCGGCCCATTCGAAATAGGTCACGGCGATCTTGCCGATCGCACCGTTGACGATCGCGTCCTGCAGCGGTTTCGAGCGAAACGCCTCGATATAGCCGTTGCGCTGCAGGGCGAGCTCATCGAGATCCATCGAGTAGGAGACGTCGACGGCCAGCACCAGCGCGACGTCGACCTCTTCGGGCGGGGGCGCCGCGGACGGCTGCGCATTCGGGGCGGCGTGGGCCCACAGCACCGCCGCTGCCAGAGTCGAGACACCGTACAGCCAGCGCCGCATCGCCACCTCCGTCATTCTGTCGCGAAGGGAGTGTGCGCTCGCGCGTGAGCAAGGCCAAGGCCGAAAAAGCCGGCTCTCAGGCTCGCTGCGATAGCGATTTCGCGAGGAACGGAGGCAGGCTCGGGTCAGGCGGCCCGGCGGCGCTCGATGATGTCGATCGCTGCCGCGACGACCTCCTCGACGGTGAGGGCCGAGGTGTCGAGGACGACGGCGTCCGCCGCGGCCTTCAACGGCGCGTCGCTGCGCCCCGAATCGCGGGCGTCGCGGCGCCGGATATCGGCAAGGATGGCTTCGAAGGATGCATCGTCGCCCCTGCCGGCGAGTTCCTTGTGGCGCCGTGCGGCGCGGACCTCGGGGGTGGCGGTGACGAAGAGCTTGGCGGGTGCATCGGGGCAGATCACGGTGCCGATGTCGCGTCCGTCGAGCACGGCCCCGCCAGGCTGGCTCGCGAAGCGCCGCTGCCGGGCGAGCAGCCCCGCGCGCACCGCCGGCATCGCGGCGACCACCGAGGCGGCCTCGCCGATCTCGCGGCCGCGCAGCCTTTCCTCCGGAAAGCCGGCCTCGTCGAAGCTGCCGACGATCTGTTCGGCCGCCTCCGCATCGTGGATGTCGTGCCCGGCATCGAGCATCGCGCGCGCGACGATGCGGTAGAGCAGGCCGGTATCGAGGCAGGGCAGGCCGTAATGGGCCGCGAGCCGCTTCGCCAGCGTGCCCTTGCCCGAGGCGGCGGGGCCGTCGACGGCGATGACGAGGTCACGCCCGGCGGGCTTCATCCGATCCGGCCTCCGAGACCGTTCATTAGCGAAACGAAACTCGGAAAGCTGGTGGCGATCATCAGCCCGTCATCGACGATGACGGGCTCGCGCGTCGCTAGGCCCATGACGAGGAAGCTCATCGCGATGCGGTGGTCGAGATGGGTCGCGATCGGCCCGCCGCCGCGCACCGGCGCCCCGCCCGAGCCCTCGACGATCAGGTCGTCGCCCTCGATCGCGCAGCTCACGCCGGCGGCCCTCAGCCCGGCCTCGACTGCCGCGAGGCGGTCCGATTCCTTCACGCGCAGCTCCTGCAGGCCGCACATCCGCGTCGTGCCATGAGCGAAGGCGGCCGCCACGGCCAGCACAGGATATTCGTCGATCATCGACGGTGCCCGCTCCGGCGGCACGGTCACGCCCTTGAGCTGGGACCCGCGCACGCGCAGGTCGGCGACGGTCTCTCCGCCCTCGTTGGCCTCGCGTTCGACGGTGATGTCGGCGCCCATCTCGCGCAGCGTCGTCAGCAGGCCGGAGCGCAGCGGGTTGGTCATCACGCTTTCGAGCAGGATGTCCGAGCCCGGCACGATCAGCCCCGCGACCAGCGGAAAGGCGGCGGAGGAAGGGTCGGCCGGCACCACGATCGGCGCCGCCTGCAATTCGGGCTGGCCCTTGAGCACGATGCGCCGCCCATGCGCGCCTTCCGGCGTCACAGTGACCTCGGCGCCGAAATGGGTCAGCATCTTCTCGGTATGGTCGCGCGTCGCCTCCGCTTCGATCACCGTGGTCTCCCCCGGTGCGGCCAGCGCGGCCAGCAGCACGGCCGACTTGATCTGCGCCGAGGCGACGGGCGGACGATAGGTGATCGGGATCGCTTCCTTGGGGCCGCGCAGGGTCAGTGGCACGCGCCCGCCCTCCTGCTGCGAGACGACGACCGTGCCCATCTGCTCGAGCGGGTCGAGGATGCGCCGCATCGGCCGCTTGCGCAGCGAGGCGTCGCCGTCGAAGGTCGTGGTGATCGGGTGCGAGCCGCAGACGCCCATCATCAGGCGCGAGCCGGTGCCGGCGTTGCCGAAATCAAGGATATCGGCCGGCTGGCGCAGGCCGCCGACGCCGACGCCCTGCACGCGCCAGGCGCCTGGCCCGTCATGATGGACGACGGCGCCGAGCGCGCGCGCCGCGGCGGCGGTGCGCATCACGTCCTCGCCTTCGAGCAGCCCGCTGACCCGGGTCTGGCCGATCGCCAGCAGTCCGAAGATCATCGCCCGGTGCGAGATCGACTTGTCGCCGGGCACACGGACGCGCCCCCTGAGCGGGCCACCAGCGCGGGCGGCGACGGGAACGGGATCATGGTCGTGCGACACGGGGCGCTCGCCTCTTGAAGCTCATGCGAAACGGTACGCGGCAGGCCGTAGCATGCCCGCGCCCGGCAAGCCAATGTGCGGCCGGCGCAGGGCCGGGCCGCGCGCCGAATGCGGCTTCGCCGACCGCCGCGGGCCGGGTCGCGCAAATGAGTATTTGACAGCGCCGCGCGCCCCGACTAACGGACGCCCCTGCTTTTCAGAACATGAACGGTTGAAGGGTCCGACGCAGTGGCGAAACCGGAACTCGGAACGAAGCGCGTTTGCCCGGTGACGGGCCGCAAGTTCTACGACTTGAACAAAGACCCCATTGTCTCGCCCTATACGGGCCAGGCCTACCCGCGCGCGATGTTCGAGCCGCAGGCGAAGGCCGCAAGCAAGCCCGAGGCGGATGACGAGGACGAGACCGAGGCCGCCGACGGCGCGGTCGAGATCGTGTCGCTCGACGAGGCCGATGCCGAGGCGTCGGAGAAGGACGCCGTCGTGACCAGCGAGGAAGACATCGAGGTCGAGGATGTCGGCGGCGACGACGAGGACGACACCTTCCTCGAGGAGGATGAGGAAGGCGACGACGACGTCTCCGACCTGATCGATGGCGACATCGAGGGCGACGAGGACAACTGATCCTCGCCTCGAAAAAAGATGACGGCAAAGCGACATTAGGCGCTTGTGTCTTCAGCCCGGGCCGCCTATAGAGCGCTGCGTCGCCGGCAGGCGGCCCGGACCGGAACCGCCGAGGCGGTCGAAAAGTCCGGTTTGACGGCCGATCCCAACTCGGCCGTGACGCGTGGGGCCATAGCTCAGTTGGGAGAGCGCTTGAATGGCATTCAAGAGGTCGGCGGTTCGATTCCGCCTGGCTCCACCATCTCTCCAAAGCCTGTTTCCACAGATTTAGGGGCGACGCCGGCGGCTTGATCGCCGCGGCCTCCTAGGCCGCCGCTGTTTCGGCTTGCGTCTTCGGGAACGGCCGGAAGGCGACCAGGATCAGCATGGCCGTCAATCCCATCCCCCAGGAGCCGACATAGAGCGGCGCGTAGCTGTCGAAGCGGTCGTAGATCAGCCCGCCGATCAGCGGGCCGGTCGACATGCCCAGGCTACCGGCCATCGCAGTGCCGCCGATGATCGTTCCCATCATCCGGAGCGGGAAGTTCTCGCGGATGATCACCGCATAGAGCGGCATCGTGCCGGCATAGATGAAGCCGACGATCACCGCGACGGCGTAGAACCCCTCTAGCCGGGTGACGAAGGCATAGGCGAGCACGCCGAAGGCCTGCGCCATGAGCCCGATGACGAGGACGCGCTGCGCGCCGAATCGGTCGCCCGCAAGGCCGAAGCCGAGCCGGCCGAACATCCCGGCCAGCCCTTCGAGACTGTAGATCGACACCGCCGCGATCATCGGGATGCCGCAGGTCACCGCGTAGCTCACCGTATGGAAGATCGGGCCGGAATGGGTGGCGCAGCAGAAGAAGTTCGCCAGCATCAGGATCACGAATTGCGGCGAGCGCACGGCTTGCCCGACGGTCATCTCCGGGGCGGGCTCCTGCGCCATCATCGCCGGCGATCCGGCTTCGAGGGCGGGCGGCCGGCGCACCAGCAGCGCCGCCGGGATCATCAGCGCCGCCGCGATGCCGGCGACGATCAGCATCGAATCGCGCCAGTCGTGGATGGTGACGAGCCAGGCCGCGAGCGGCGCCATGGTCATCGGCGCCATGCCCATGCCGGCCGAGACGAGCGAGACGGCCAGGCTCCGCTGGGTGTCGAACCAGCCGGTGACGCAGGCCATCATCGGCGCGAACACGGCGGCCGTCGCCGCGCCGACCAGGAGACCGAACAGGAGCTGGAACGCGATCAGCGAATCGGCCTGGCTGGCCAGCGCCAGGCTCGCCGTCAGCACGATCGATCCGGTCAGCACGACCGGGCGCGGACCGAAGCGGTCGGAGAGATGGCCCCATGCCATGCTGGCGGCCGCCATCGCCAGGAAGCCGATCGTCATCGCCGTGGAGATGCCGGTGACGGACCAACCGGTCTCCTGCGCCATTGGGCGCAGGAAGACGGGCAGCGAGAACATCGCGCCGACCGCGGCGCAGCCCAGCAGGCCGCCCGCCGCGACGATCACCCAGCGATAGGAACGGTTCATCGTGATCTCCGAGGCGGGCGCGGGGTGCCGGATGCGGCTGTCGATGATGTCGACGGGCGGTGTTGCCGCCCGCAGACGGCGTCGGCCGGATCAGGCCTGCGCGGGCTTCCAGCCCGGGGCCGGCATGGTATTGACCATCCACGGAATGCCGAAGCGGTCGACGAGCGATCCGAAGCCGGGCGACCAGAAGGTCTCGGCGAACGGCATGACGGCGCGTCCGCCTTCGCATAGCTGGTCGAACCAGCGCCGGGCCTCGGCCGCGTCATGGCTGTGCAGGGTGACGTCGAAGCCGTTCTTCGGTTTGTCGATGTTGTGGGCCCAGCCGACATCCATGTCGGCGCCCATCAGCGCCTGATCGCCGACCTCGAGCCAGCAATGCATGAGCCAGCTCTTGTACTTCTCGTCGGTGATCGGCATCCCGGGAGGCCCGTCCCCATAGGGAAACGCGGCTGTGATCTTGCCGCCCAGCACCTTGGCGTAGAATTCGAACGCCTCGCGGCACTGGCCCTGGAAGCTGAGGCTGGTCACGATCTTCATGGTCGTCTCCTTGGGGTGGGGGGATTCACGTCGACGCTCGGGCGGTGCCGGCCTGCCGGGGTGGCAAGGCTGTCCGCCGTTCATCTAAGTTGATATCAACGTAATGACTTCGCCGATGTCAACCGGGCGAGGACTTGCTCCTGACAGAATCGGGCGGGGGTGCCCACACCCGGCCGCTCGGGCAAAATTCCTATAGGATTCCTATTCTGGAGGATTGCGGCCGGTCTCGAACGGCTATGCCCCGCACCCGATAATTCCACGCATCGACGATCTGGCCGCCGATCTCGCTTCCGCCTCGGGAGCGGCCCGGCCCCTCGTCCCCCCGCGACGCCTCGGCCGAAAGGACCACGGCAATGGATATCGTCATGATCGGGCTGAGCCTGGCCTTCTTCGCCGCCACCATCGCCTATGTCGCCGCCTGCGACGCGCTCTGAGTCAGGGAACATCACCATGATCGTCGATGACGTCCTCGGTGGAGCGGTAACGGCGCTCCTGCTCGTCTACCTCACCTATGCGCTGCTCCGCCCCGAGCGGTTCTGACCGCGCGAAGCGCAACCGGAAACGATGTCCATGACTCTCAACGGCTGGATCCAGATCCTCGTCTTCTGCGCCATCGTCGTCGCGCTGACGAAGCCGCTCGGCGGCTACATGACGCGCGTCTTCAACGGCGAGCGCACCTTCCTGTCGCCTGTGCTCGCGCCGGTCGAGCGCGGGCTCTACGCGCTGGCCGGCACGCATCCGCGCGAGGAGCAGCACTGGAGCGCCTATGCTGTCGCCCTGCTGCTGTTCAACCTCGCGGGCGTCCTCCTGCTCTACGGGCTGCAGCGCCTCCAGGGGATGCTGCCGCTCAATCCCGACGGCATGAGCACCGTCGCGCCCGATCTCGCCTTCAACACCGCCGTCAGCTTCGTCACCAACACGAACTGGCAGAATTACGGCGGCGAGAGCACCATGTCTTATCTGACGCAGATGCTCGGCCTGACCGTGCAGAACTTCGTCTCAGCGGCGACCGGCATCGCGATTGCGGTGGCGCTGATCCGCGGCTTCGCCCGCGCTTCCGCCAGATCGGTCGGCAGCTTCTGGGTCGACCTCACCCGCGCGACCCTCTATCTGCTCCTGCCGCTCTGCATGGTGCTGACGCTCGCCTATGTGGCGCTCGGCGTGCCGCAGACCCTCGATGGCGCCGTCACCGCGACCACGCTCGAAGGCGCGCAGCAGGCGATCGCGCGGGGGCCCGTCGCCTCGCAGGTCGCGATCAAGATGCTCGGCACCAATGGCGGCGGCTTCTTCAACACCAATGCCGCCCATCCCTTCGAGAATCCGGACGCCATCTCGAACCTGATCCAGATGGTCTCGATCTTTGCGATCGGGGCGGCGCTCACCAACGTCTTCGGCCGGATGGTCGGCAACCAGCGCCAGGGCTGGGCGATCCTGGCCGCGATGGGCACGCTGTTCCTGGCGGGCGTCGCCGTCTGCTATTGGGCCGAGGCCGCCGGCAACCCGCTCGTCCATGCGCTCGGTCTGCAGGGCGGCAACCTCGAAGGCAAGGAGATCCGCTTCGGCATCCCGCTCTCGGCGCTGTTTGCTGTCATCACCACCGCCGCTTCCTGCGGCGCGGTCAACGCCATGCATGGCAGCTTCACCGCGCTCGGCGGGCTGATCCCGCTGATCAACATGGAGCTCGGCGAGGTCATCGTAGGCGGCGTCGGCGCCGGCTTCTACGGCATCGTGCTCTTCGTGGTGCTGGCGATCTTCGTTGCCGGGCTGATGGTCGGCCGCACGCCGGAATATCTCGGCAAGAAGATCGAGGCCAAGGAGGTCAAGATGGCGATGCTCGCCATCCTCTGCCTGCCGGCCGGCATGCTGATCTTCACCGCGATCGCCGTTGTGCTACCCGGCGCCGTCGCCGCGGCCGGCAATGGCGGCCCGCACGGCTTCTCCGAGATCCTCTATGCCTATACCTCGGCGGCGGCCAACAACGGCTCGGCCTTCGCCAGCCTGTCCGGCAACACGCCCTGGTACAACATCACGCTGGGCATCACCATGCTGGTCGGCCGCTTCCTGGTCATCATCCCGGCGCTCGCGATCGCCGGCTCGCTCGCCGCGAAGAAATCGGTGCCCGCCTCGGCCGGTACCTTCCCGACCGACGGGCCGCTCTTCGTCGGCCTTCTCGTCGGCGTGATCCTGATCGTCGGCGGCCTGACCTTCTTCCCCGCCCTCGCGGTGGGCCCGATCGTCGAGCATCTGGCGATGATCGCCGGGCAGAGCTTCTGAGGAGGCGGTCCATGTCGAGCTGTCTTCGCAATCTGCGCCGCGACGCCCGCCCGCCCCGTCGCCAAGGTGGGGCGGGAGCGGGCGAGACATCGCTGCGCCCTGCCACGCTGATCCTTGCCGCTACGGTTGGCCTCGCCCTCTTCGTGCTCGCTATCCGGGCCTTGGCCGCGCTGTTCGCCGGCGCCTGACCGGCCGCGGCCCATTCTTTTCGCTGGAGCCTCTCATGAGCCAGTCCAAATCCGCGAGCCTGATCGACGCTCGCATCCTCGTGCCGGCGCTGGGCGATGCCTTCCGCAAGCTCGACCCGCGCAGCCTTGCGCGCAATCCGGTGATGTTCGTCGTCGCGGTGGTGTCACTGCTGACCACCATCCTGTTCCTGCGCGACCTCGCGATCGGTGGCGCCAATCTCGGCTTTTCGTTCCAGATCGTGCTCTGGCTCTGGTTCACCGTGCTTTTCGCCAATTTCGCGGAAGCGGTCGCGGAAGGCCGCGGCAAGGCGCAGGCCGATTCGCTGCGCAAGACGCGCACGGAAACACAGGCCAAGCTGCTCGCGGGCGAGGACCGCACGCAGTTCCGGCTCGTGCCGGGCACCTCGCTCAAGGTTGGTGACGTCGTTCTGGTCGAGGCCGGCGACATCATCCCCTCCGACGGCGAGGTCATCGAGGGCGTCGCCTCGGTCAACGAGGCCGCGATCACCGGCGAATCCGCTCCGGTGATCCGCGAATCCGGCGGTGACCGCTCGGCCGTGACCGGCGGCACGCAGGTACTTTCCGACTGGATCCGCGTCCGCATCACCGCCGCCGCCGGCTCGACCTTCATCGACCGCATGATCGCGCTGGTCGAGGGCGCCGAGCGCCAGAAGACGCCGAACGAGATCGCGCTCAACATCCTGCTCGCCGGCATGACGCTGATCTTCGTGCTGGCGACGGCGACGATCCCGAGCTTCGCCGCCTATGCCGGCGGCTATATCCCGGTGGTGGTGCTGGTCGCGCTGTTCGTGACGCTGATCCCGACCACGATCGGCGCTTTGCTCTCGGCCATCGGCATCGCCGGCATGGACCGGCTCGTGCGCTTCAACGTGCTCGCCATGTCCGGCCGCGCAGTCGAGGCCGCCGGCGATGTCGATACGCTGCTGCTCGACAAGACCGGCACGATCACGCTGGGCAACCGCCAGGCGACCGCGTTCAGGCCGGTCTCCGGCGTCGGCGAGCGCGACCTCGCCGACGCCGCCCAGATCGCCTCGCTCGCCGACGAGACGCCGGAAGGCCGCTCGATCGTCGTGCTGGCCAAGGAGAAATACAGCATCCGCGCCCGCGACATGGCCGCGCTCCATGCCAGCTTCGTGCCCTTCACCGCGCAGAGCCGGATGAGCGGCGTCGATCTCGACGGTTCGCAGATTCGCAAGGGCGCGGTCGACGCCGTGCTGAAGCATGTCGAGGCCGGCGCCATCGGGTCGCGCCCCCCGGCCGGCGTGGTACGCGAGATCCAGGCCATCACTGCCGAGATCGCCAAGGCCGGCGGCACGCCGCTGGCGGTCGCGAAGGACGGGCGCCTCCTCGGCGTCATCCATCTCAAGGACATCGTCAAGGGCGGGGTGCGCGAGCGCTTCGCGGAATTGCGCCGCATGGGCATCCGCACCGTGATGATCACCGGCGACAACCCGATGACCGCCGCCGCCATCGCGGCGGAGGCGGGAGTCGACGACTTCCTCGCCCAGGCGACGCCGGAGAACAAGCTCTCCCTGATCCGCGAGGAGCAGGCCAAGGGCAAGCTCGTCGCCATGTGCGGCGACGGCACCAACGACGCGCCGGCGCTGGCCCAGGCCGATGTCGGCGTCGCCATGAACACCGGCACCGTCGCCGCGCGCGAGGCCGGCAACATGGTCGACCTCGACAGCGATCCGACCAAGCTCATCGAGATCGTCGAGATCGGCAAGCAGCTGCTGATGACGCGCGGCGCGCTGACGACCTTCTCCATCGCCAACGACGTCGCCAAGTATTTCGCCATCATCCCGGCGATGTTCCTGGCCTTCTATCCGCAGCTCGGCGCGCTCAACGTCATGGGGCTCTCGACCCCGCAGAGCGCCATCCTGTCGGCCATCATCTTCAACGCGCTGATCATCGTCGCGCTGATCCCGCTGGCGCTGAGGGGCGTGAAGTACCGGGCTGTCGGCGCCGGCGCGCTGCTGCGCCGCAACATGCTCGTCTACGGGCTCGGCGGGCTCGTCGTGCCTTTCATCGGTATCAAGGCCATCGACATGGCCGTCACCGCGCTGCACCTCGTCTAAGGAGCCGCAACCATGCTCAAGCAGATCCGCCCCGCCCTGGTGATGATCGTGGCGCTCTCGGCCATCACCGGCCTCGCCTACCCGCTCGCCATGACCGGCATCGCCCAGGCCGTCTTCCCCCGCCAGGCCAATGGCAGCCTGATCGAGAAGGACGGCAAGATCATCGGCTCCAGCCTGATCGGCCAGAACTTCACCGGCGAGCGCTATTTCCACGGCCGCCCCTCGGCGACATCAGGCACCGACCCGAACGATAGTTCCAAGACGGTAGATGCACCTTACAATGCCGCCAGTTCGGGCGCCTCCAATCTCGGCCCGACCAATGCGAAGCTGATCGAGCGCATCAAGGCCGATGCCGAGAAGCTCAAGGCGGAGAACCCGGGCGCGCCGGTTCCGATGGATCTCGTGACCACCTCCGGCAGCGGGCTCGATCCGCACATCTCGCCCGAGGCTGCCTATTTCCAGGTTGCGCGGGTCGCCAAAGCGCGCCAGGCCGATCCGGCCGCGGTCAAGGCGCTGGTCGAGGCCCATGTCGAGCCGCGCAAGCTCGGCGTCCTCGGCGAGCCGGTCGTCAACGTGCTCGCGCTCAACCTTGCGCTCGACGGCGCAGCCTCGCGCTGACACAAAGGCAGCGGCGGCGCGCCGATCCGCCGCCGCCCCGTGAAGCCGCCATGCCACCCGCCGAGAACCATCGCGATAACAGGGCCAGGCCCTCGCCAGAGGCGCTGCTGGAAAGCGCCCGGCGGGAGGGCCGCGGCCGGCTGAAGATCTTCCTCGGCGCGGCGCCGGGCGTCGGCAAGACCTATGAGATGTTGACCTCCGGCCGGGCCCGCATGGCCGATGGCGTCGACGTCGTCATCGGCATCGTCGAGACCCATGGCCGCAAGGAGACGCAAAGGCTGGTGGACGGTTTCGAGATCGTCCCGCGCCGGAGCGTCGACTACAAGGGCCGCGCGCTCGAGGAGATGGACCTGGACGCCATCCTGGCTCGCCGTCCTGCGCTGGTGCTGGTCGACGAGCTCGCCCATACCAACGTCCCTGGCAGCCGCCATCCCAAGCGCTATCTCGATGTCGAGGAGCTGCTGTCGCGCGGCATCGACGTCTACTCCACGCTGAACATCCAGCATGTCGAGAGCCTGAACGACGTGGTCGCCCAGATCACCCGCATCCGGGTGCGCGAGACCGTGCCGGATTCGATCCTCGACCGCGCCGACGACATCGAGATTATCGATCTGACACCGGCCGACCTCATCAAGCGGCTGGAGGAAGGCAAGGTCTATCTCGGCAACACGGCCCGGCGCGCCATCGCGAATTATTTCTCGCCCGGCAACCTGACGGCCTTGCGCGAGCTGGCGCTGCGCCGCACGGCCCAGCGGGTCGACGAGCAGCTGCTCAGCCACATGCAGAGTCATGCGATCCCCGGCCCCTGGGCGGCCGGCGAGCGCATCCTCGTCTGCATCGACGACGGCCCCGGCGCCCGGGCGCTGGTCCGTCTCGCCAAGCGCCAGGCCGACCGGCTGCGGGCACCGTGGAGCGCGCTCTATATCGAGACGCCGCATGCCGCCGCACTGCCCGAGGCTGCCAAGACGCGCGTGGCCGGCGCACTCCGGTTGGCCGAGCAGCTCGGCGGCGAGGCGGTCAGTCTTCCTGGGCAGGACGTGGCTGGCGAGATCATTCGCCATGCGGCGGCCAGCAACGTCACCCAGATCGTCGTCGGCAAGCCGGCCAAGCCACGCTGGCGCGAACTGCTCGGCGGCTCGGTCTCGCACGACCTGATCCGCCGGGCCGGCGACATCAGCGTGCATGTCGTCTCCGTCGCCGACAACGACAAGGAGGCCCGCCTGCCGGCGAGCGGCGGCAAGCGGCCCTTCGGCCTGCGGCCTTATCTCGGCATGCTCCTGTCGGTCGCGGCCGCCCTCGCCGTCGCGGAACTGCTCAGCCAGGTCATGGACCTGCGCAACATCGCGCTGGTCTTCCTGATGAGCGTGCTGATCTCGGCGGTGACGGGAGGGTTCTGGCCGGCGCTCGGCGCCTCCGTGCTGAGCGCCTTCGCGCTGAACTTCTTCTTCATCCCGCCGCTCTACACCCTGACGATCAGCGACCCGGAGAACGTCGTCGCGCTCGGCTTCTTCCTGCTCGTCGCCCTGATCGCGAGCAATCTGACAGCGCGCGTCCAGCGCCAGGCTAATGCGGCCCGCCAGCGCGCCCGCACCACGGAAGACCTGTACCTGTTCTCGAAGAAGCTGGCCGGCACCGGCACGCTCGACGACGTGCTCTGGGCGACGGCGTTCCAGATCGCCTCGATGCTGCGGGTGCGCGTCGTCATTCTGATGCCGGAGGACGGCACGCTGGCGGTCCGCGCCGGCTATCCGCCCGACGATACGCTGGTCGATGCCGACATCGCCGCCGCCCGCTGGGCCTGGGAGCATGATCGCCCGGCCGGGCGCGGCGCCGACACGCTGCCCGGCGCCAAGCGGCTCTACCTGCCCTTGCGCACGGGGCGGACCGCCGTCGGTGTCATCGGCCTCGACGACGATCGCGAGGGGTCGCTGCTGACACCGGAGCAGCAGCGGCTGCTCGATGCGCTCGCCGATCAGGCGGCCGTCGCGATCGAACGCATCCAGCTCGTCGCTGATGTCGACCGGGCGCGGCTCGCGGCCGAGGCCGACCGCCTGCGCTCGGCGCTGCTGACCTCGATCTCGCACGACCTCAAGACGCCGCTGGCCTCGATCATGGGCGCGGCCGGTACCTTGCGCGACTATCGCAACGCCCTGCCGGCGGATGATCACGCTGCCCTGCTCGCGACCGTGATCGACGAGTCCGAGCGCCTCAACCGCTTCATCGCCAACCTGCTCGACATGACCAGGATCGAATCGGGCGCGATGGAGCCCAACGCCGCAGCCCTCGACCTGGGCGAGGTCGTCGGCAGCGCGCTGCGCCGCGCCGGCAAGATCACGGCCGGGCATCGCGTCGAGACCAGCCTGCCGGATGATCTGCCGATGCTCAGGCTCGATCCGGTGTTGTTCGAGCAGGTGCTGTTCAACCTGATCGACAATGCGGCCAAATACGCGCCGGCCGGCAGCCTCATCGCCATCCGGGCCCGGCAGGACGACGGCGCGGTCGTGGTCGAGGTCGCGGATGAGGGGCCGGGCCTGCCGCCTGCCGATCTGGAGCGCGTCTTCGACAGCTTCTACCGGGTGAGCAAGGGTGATCAGGTCCGGGCCGGCACCGGACTCGGCCTCGCCATCTGCCGCGGTTTCGTTGAGGCGATGGGCGGCACGATCGCGGCGGGCAACCGGAGCGATCGCAGCGGCGCCGTCTTCACCATTCGCATGCCCGTCGAGGCGCGGGCCGACAGCTTGGAGCCGTTGGCATGACGACATCGGACATCAAGGTGCTGGTGGTGGACGACGAGCCGGCGATCCGCCGCCTGCTGCGCGTCGGCCTCTCGACCGAAGGCTACGCCATCCGCGAGGCGGCGACGGCGCGCGAGGCGGTCGAGCGCCTCGCCGAGGATCTGCCTGACCTCGTCATCCTCGATCTCGGCCTGCCCGATCTGTCCGGCCAGGACCTCCTGCGGAAATGGCGCGCGGAAGCGCTCAATCTGCCGATCGTCATCCTGTCGAGCCGCACCGACGAGGCCGGCATCGTCGAGGCGCTCGAGACCGGCGCAGACGACTACGTCACCAAGCCTTTCGGAATGAAGGAACTCGCTGCGCGGCTGCGCGTCGCACTGCGGCACAAGCTGCAGCAGCAGGGTGAGAAGCCGATCTTCCAGACCGGCGAACTCTCGGTCGATCTGGTCAAGCGCATCGTCAGGCTGGCGGGCGAGGAGGTGAAGCTCTCGCCCAAGGAATATGATATCCTGCGCATCCTCGTGCAGCACGCCGGCAAGGTGCTGACGCACCAGTACCTGATGAAGCAGGTCTGGGGCGCCTCGGCCGATGTGCAGTACCTGCGGGTCTATGTCCGCCAGCTCAGGCAGAAGATCGAGCGCATTCCCGACCAGCCGCAATACATCACCACCGAGACCGGCGTCGGCTATCGCCTGCGCGAGGCCGAGTGAACCCGGCCGGCACGACAGGCCGACAGCCATGATGAATTTGCCATGACACCCGCCGACATCATCCGCCCGGGCTCGATCATCGGGATCGCCGCGCCGACGAAGGCCGCGCTCTTCCAGATCCTCGCCAGCAAGGCGGCGGAGCGGCTGGGCCTGCCTGAACATGTCGTCCTGGAGGCGCTGAGCCGGCGCGAATCGCTCGGCTCGACGGGAGTCGGCAAGGGCGTCGCGCTGCCGCATGCCTCGCTTCCCGGCCTGGCCGAGCCCTTCGGGTTGCTGGCGCGCCTCAAGCACCCGGTCGACTATGAAGCGATCGACGGCGAACCGGTCGATCTGGTCTGCCTGGTGCTGACGCCGCCGAATGGCGGCAAGGGACGAATCGACGCGCTCGCCTGCATCGCCAGGCGGCTGCGGTCCCAGGAGACCTGCGACCGCATCCGGACCGCGGCGGGTAGCGAGGGTGTCTACGACGTGCTGCTGGAAGGGATGTGACCGGAGGCGCGCTCTCGTGCCCGACATGACTGCGCAGCGCCGCAGGCATCGTTTGGTGCGGGCCGGGATCGAAATCGCTGCTCGCGCGTTGTCCGATGCGACGCCGCTGTAAGGCGCCCGGAACAGGACGACGAGAATGATCAGACAGAAGGCAGTTTCCGCAGCCGTTTCCCTGGCCGCCATCTTGACGGTGGCGAGCCCGGCGCTCGCGCAGCAGCGCAAGCTCGGTCCCTCGACCGGGACGGTCCGGCTCGAGCAGGTGCAGGCCGGCTTCATCGCCGGCGGCGAGGCCGGGGGCGGCACCTTGCGCTATCATGGCCGCACCTATCCGATCACCGTCGGAGGACTGGGCATCGGCACGGTCGGCGCCTCCAAGACGACCGCTTCCGGCACCGTCTACGGTCTGCATCGCGTCGGAGACTTCGCCGGCGCCTATGTCCAGCTCAAGGAAGGCTGGGCTGTCGGCGATCAGGGCCGCGGCACCGTCTGGCTTCGCAACGACAAGGGCGTGACTCTGCGTCTGCAGACCCGTCGCCAGGGACTGCAGCTCTCGCTCGGCGCCGACGGCGTCGTGATCGGGTTCAGGCACTAGGCCGTCCGGGCCGCGATGCGCGATAGCCTCTAGGCTTTTGGGCCGCCTCGATTATGGTGCGCCCACCTTGACGATCGCGCTCGCCTCTCTTGCCGTATTCGCCGCCGCCGCTTCAGCGGCGGCGCTTCTATGTGTGTTGCTGCGCCCGCTCCTGCAGCGCTATGCCCTGGCGCGCCCCAATGCGCGCTCGAGCCACAGCGTGCCGACACCGCAAGGCGGAGGCATCGCCGTCCTGGCCGGAGCCTTCCTCGCGCTGGGCCTCGCCTTCCGGCTTGTGCCGCTCGAAGGCGAGGCGTGGCGGGGTGTGCTCGTCGTTGCCACGGGAGCCGTCGCACTCGCCGTGGTCGGCGCCTGGGACGATATCAGGCCGCTGCCGGCAAGCCTGCGGCTTGCGCTGCAAGCCGCCTGCGTCGGTTTCGTCCTGTTTCGCGCGGCGCCGGAGCTGCGGCTGTTTCCGGAATTCCTGCCGCTGGCCGCCGAGCGCGTGCTGGCGTTGCTGGCGGGGGTCTGGTTCGTCAACCTCGTCAACTTCATGGACGGGCTCGACTGGATCACCGTCGCCGGCATCGTGCCGCTGGCAGCTGCGCTGGCCCTGGCCGGAAATGCGGGCGTCGTCGATCCGGCTACCGGCTGGCTCGCAGCCGGGCTGTGTGGCGGTCTCATCGGCTTCGCGCCGTTCAACCGGCCTGTGGCGAAACTCTTCCTCGGCGATGTCGGCTCTTTGCCGATCGGGCTTCTGACGGCCTATCTGCTCTTCCGGCTGGCCGGGGCGGGGGCCTTCGCGGCGGCGCTGATCCTGCCGCTCTACCATGTCGCCGATGCCACCATCACGTTGCTGCGGCGCTTGGCGCGCGGTGAGAGGGTCTGGGAAGCGCATCGTTCCCACTTCTACCAGCAGGCAACGACCAACGGGTTCGGCGTCCGCGCCGTGGTCGGCCGTGTCGCGGCCTTGAACGTGGCTCTGGCGGCGCTGGCGGGGCTCTCCATCGCCTGGCCCGCGCTCTGGGCGCAGGCCCTGTGCCTGGGACTGGCCATCCTGCTGACGGCGTCGCTGCTGCGCGCCTTCGCCACGCCCCGTGGCGGCCATGGCTAGCGGCACCGTGCTGGTTACGGGCGCGACGGGCTTCGTCGGGCCACATGTCGTGGACGCCCTGGCGGGGGCCGGCTGGCGCCTGCGGCTCGCGCTGCGGCGGCCGGTCCCCCTTCCCGACGGCGTCGAGGGGGTCGTGACGGGCGATCTCGCCCAGCCGGTGGACTGGAGCGAGGCCCTGCGCGGCGTCGATCACGTCGTGCATATGGCCGGCCTCGCCCATGCCGGCCCCGGGCTCGACGAGGCGCTCTATCGCCGCGTCAACACCGAGGCGACGCTCGCATTGGCGCGGGCGGCGTCGGCGGCCGGGGTCCGCCGCTTCGTCTATCTCTCCTCGATCAAGGCGTTGTCGGGCAGTTTCGACGGGCCGCCGCTCGCGGAATCTGCCGCCCCTGCCCCGACCGACGCCTATGGGCGCTCCAAGCTCGCCGCCGAGCAGGGGCTTGCCGCGCTGGATCTCGACTGGGTGAGCCTGCGCCCGGTGCTGATCTACGGGCCGGGCGTCAAGGCCAACATGGCGGCGCTGCTGAAGCTGGCTCTGTTGCCGGTGCCCTTGCCGCTGGGCGGGCTGAAGGCACCCCGTTCCCTGCTCGCCGTCGAGAACCTTGCCGCGGCCATCGTGTTCGCCCTGTTCCCGGCCTGTCCGGCCCGGCAGAGCTGCATCGTCGCGGACCCCGAGCCGATCAGCGTCGCCGGCATGCTGGCTGCGCTGCGCGCCGGCCTGGATCGCCGGCCCGGGCTGCTGCCGTTGCCGGAAGCCTGGCTGCGGCTTGCGGCCCGGCTGGCCGGGCGGGAGGAGACGTTCCTCAAGCTGGCCGGGAGCCTGGTGGCGCGCCCGGAGCGGCTGCTCAGGGCAGGCTGGCAGCCGCCGGTCGGGACAGAGGCTGCTCTGGCCCGTCTGGCAGCCTCTGCTCGCGGCGGCTGAAATCCGGGATCGCCTCGTCCAGCACGGCGTTCGCGGCCGTGCGGTCGTCCGCCCTGATCGCCTCGTCGAGGCGCGCGAGCCAGCTCTGGATCTTCGCGCGTCCGGCGAAGCTGGGCTTGGCGGCCATGACGCCGTCGAGCCCGGTTTCGGCCATCGGCTCGTCATGGGCGAACAGGATTTCGTTCAGGCGCTCGCCCGGCCTGACGCCGCTGACGATGATCTCGATATCCTCGCCGGGTTCGTAGCCGGCGAGCCGGATCATGCGCTCGGCCAGGTCCATGATCCGGACGGGCTGGCCCATCTTCAGCACATAGACGGCGGCACGCTCGGAATCGGCGCTCCGGGTCCCGGTATGGGAGGCGGCCGTCAGCACCAGGTCGCAGGCCTCGCGGATCGTCATGAAATAGCGGATCATGTCGGGGCTCGTCACCGTGACCGGCCCGCCGCGCGCAATCTGCGCCTTGAACTTCGGCACGACGGATCCGGCCGAGCCGAGCACGTTGCCGAAGCGCACCGCGACGAGGCGGACGCCCGACGCCGCCGAGACGAATTCGGCATCGCGCGACTGCGCGTAGATCTCGGCGAAGCGCTTGGTCGCGCCGAGCATCGAGACGGGCTCGATCGCCTTGTCGGTCGAGATCAGCACGAAGGTCCCGGCGCCGGCGGCGATCGCAGCGTCGGCGACGTTCACCGAGCCGAAGATGTTGGTCTTGATGCCCTCGCTCCAGTCGGCCTCGAGATAGGGCACGTGCTTCAGCGCCGCGGCATGCACGACGATGTCGGGCTTGAAGGCGCCAAAGAGAGGCATGATTCTTTCGCGGTCGCGCACATCCGCGAGCACGCCGGAGACGACCGTGTCGCGCTCCTGCACGGCGAGCAGCTCGGTGATCTGGAACAGGGCGGGTTCGGAACTCTCGACGACCAGGATCTCGGCCGCGCCGAAGGCCGCGCAGCGCAGGCAGATCTCGGAGCCGATCGAGCCGCCGCCACCCGTCACGATGACGCGCTTCCCCTTCAGGAAGGCGCCGAGTCGCTCGCGGTCGATCGCAACGGTCGACCGCACCAGCAGGTCCTCGATCTCCAGCGGCGCGATATCGGTGTCGCGCGCGCCTTCGCCGGCGGTATCGATCCGCGAGATCGGAATGGCGAGCCTGCGGGTCTGGGCGAGCCATTTCTCCGGCTCGGCCTCCGGCTGCAATGCGGACGGCGTCGCGACGATGCGGCGGAAGCCTTCGCCGCGCTCGGCCGCCTCACTGGCGATCACGCCGATGTCCGGGAGCAGCCCCAGCACGGGCACGCCGCGGATCGACTGGCCGAGATCGTCGGATCGCGGCGACAGGATGCCGGCAGGCCGCAGGCGGCGCATCGTCCCGGCCTCCATGGCCCGGATCACCATTTCGATCTCGACGCCGCGGCCGAGCAGCAGGGCCGGCAGCGTCGCGTCCCGCTCGGCGCTGGTGCGCGTGCGGGCATATTTGAAATAGCGGTAGGCCAGGCGTGGACCGCCGAGCAGCGCGATCTGCACCAGCCAGTAGAGCGCGATCGAGATCTTGCCGAAATAGAAGGCGCCGTAGAAGCGCGGGCCAATCAGGATGTAGTCGACCGCCAGCAGCGTGAACGTCAGGACCGAGACCGCCTTGACGATGTTCGAGAGGTCCGGCAGCGAGGCGAACCGCCACTTCGAGCGGTAGAGCGAGAAGAACCAGTAGACCACCCCGGCATAGAGCACGAAGAAGGGCAGGAAGCGCGGCAGGTAGCGCAAATGCTCGGTGAGCAGCGCGCCCTCGAAGCGCACGACGAAGACGAGCCAGATCGCCAGCGCCGTCATCACCAGATCGTGCAGGACGATGGCGGACTTCTTCAGATTCTGTTTGGGCAGGATGGCCATGTCAGGCGGGGTATCCCGCTCCCCCGAGAGCTTGTCAACGCGCATGGGCACCGAAGGTTGCCGCGGCGTGGGGACGATCCCGGCCGCGGCGGAGATGCCCGGAAGCGGCCAGGGAGGCAGCCTTCGCTGAAACCCGCGCCGCGGATCGTCCTGCGGCGGGTGGCCGCCGGCCTCGAAGCGATTTAGCTGCGTTCCGGACGCGCCTCGAGCGAACTCAGGATGAAGGCGACCATCTCCTCGGCCGAGGGGCCGGGAATGCACTCGCACTGGCTGATCAGCAACGGGTGCATGAAGCGGATCATTGCCGTCCGGATGCAGCCGGTCGCATGGGCGGGCTCGATCGCCCGGAACTCGCCGCGGGCGGTCCCGTCCGCCACGACGCGCCGCAGCACCGCGTCGAAGCGCTCGATATGGGCGAGGATGGCGTCCCAGCTCTCCTCCATCGCCGCGCAGACCATCTCTTGCATGCGGGCATGGCCGGCGAAACGCGCGGCATTGAGCCGGAACGAGGTGATCAGGATGTCGCGGAGCCTGTCGGCCGCGGGCCGGTCCTGATCCGCTATGGCGATGATCGCCTCTTCCTGCTCGCGCTTGTAGCGCTCGAGCACGGCCTCGTTGATCGCCTTCTTGGAGTCGAAGAAGCGATAGACATTGGCGGGGCTCATCCGTAGGGACTTGGCGATGTCCGCAACGGTCGTCTTCTGGTACCCGATATCGCGGAAGAAGCGTTCGGCGGTGTCGACGATGATCTGCCTGGTGTCGCGTTCGGGTTGATTCACGGCCTGGCCGCTATGCTCGTTTTCCAGTAAGGCGGTTCGGAATTGATCCATATGACGAATTTCGTCATTCGTCAACCTTATGGTGAATAAAGATTTTTGCCATGTCGGCAACAATGTCGACAAGGACAAGCGCCAGCGGACCGTCACCGGCCGCTAGCGCTCGCGCGCCAGCGCCAGCAGGGCGTCGACATCGAGATGCCGGGCCAGATGGGCGGCCAACTCGTCGAGCGTCCGGTCGATCAGCGCCTCGAAGCGCAGTTCCGTCCCCTGCGCGCTTCCGGCGATCGCGCCGAGCCACGCCGCCCGCACCGCGTCCGAGGCGAAGGCGCCGTGCAGATAGGTGCCGGCGACGCGGCCGTCGGGGCTGGCCGCCCCCTCGGGCCGCCCATCCACGATGAAAGAGGCCTGGCGGCAATCGTTTCCCGCGCTGCGGCCGAGATGGATCTCATAAGCAAGGCCCTGCGTTGCGCTGGGCGCATGACGGAAGCTCACTTCGCGAACCGTCTTGCCGGAATCGAGCGTCGTCTCGACGTCGAGCAGGCCAAGCCCGGCCGCTTCTCCCGCCGGCCCCTCGAGCCCGTCCGGATCGCGCACCACGCGGCCGAGCATCTGGTAGCCGCCGCAGAGCCCGAGCACATGGCCGCCGCGGCGGCGATGCGCAAGGATGTCGATGTCCCAGCCCTCCGCCCGCAAGGCCGCGAGATCGCGCAGCGTCGTCTTCGAACCGGGCAGGATGATCGCATCGCAGACCGGCAGGGCCCGGCCCGGCGGCACCATGACGAGATCCACGGCCGGCTCCAGCTTGAGCGGGTCGAGATCGTCGAAATTGGCGATGCCGGGCAGGATCGGGACGGCGATGCGGATGCGCGCATCGGCCCTCCGCTCTGCATGGAGGTCGAGTCCGTCCTCCGCCGGCAGGCGGTGCGCGGCCTGAAACCATGGCACCACGCCGAGGCAGGGCCAGCCCGTGGCGGCGGCGATGGTCTCGACCCCGGGTCGGAAGAGCTCGACCGCGCCGCGGAAGCGGTTGATCGCGAAGCCGCGGATCATCGCCCGGTCGTCGTGGTCGAGCACGGCATGGCTGCCGACGAGGCTCGCGATCACGCCGCCCCGGTCGATGTCGCCGACCAAGACGGCAGGCACCTGCGCGGCCCGGGCAAATCCGAGATTGGCGATGTCGCGGGCGCGCAGATTGGTTTCCGCGGGCGATCCGGCGCCCTCGACCAGGACGAGATCGGCATCGGCGCAGAGTCGCCGGAAGCTCTCGAGGACCTGCGGCATGAAATCGCCGCGGCGGGCGAAGTCGCGCGAGGCGAGGCGGCCGGCGACGCGGCCCTGCAGGATGATCTGGCTCCCCTGCTCGCCTTCCGGCTTCAGCAGCACCGGGTTCATGTCGGGATGCGGCGCGACGCGCGCGGCGCGCGCCTGCAGCGCCTGCGCCCGGCCGATCTCTCCGCCGGAAGTCGCGGCGGCGTTGTTCGACATGTTCTGGGGCTTGAAGGGGCGCACCCGCAGGCCGCGATCGCTGAAGAGGCGACACAGCCCGGCGACGATCAGGGACTTGCCGACATTGGAGCCGGTGCCGAGAATCATGATGGCGGGAGTACGGGCGCTGTCCATGCGCCTGCTTAGATCATCTGCGGCGGGAAATGACAGCTTTCGCGCATGCGTCCCGCTCGCAGGAGCCGACGCCAAGCGCGGCGGTCGGCGCACGCCCCTGACAAAATTCGCCGGCCTACTGCGGCATCCTGCTGCGCCAAAGGGGCGAAGTCGCAACAGGCGTCCGCCGTAGACCGGCTGAACGCGAATAAACACTGACCTATGACGAATGTCAACATTCATCAGTCGGTATTTTTTATATCGAACGGAATTGCCGGCAAACGAGGGTGCACCCGCCTCCGCGGCATGATAAAGCGGACGGCTGCGACAGCCCGCCGGATGCCGAAACGCCGATGAACCCGATTTTTTCCGCGCTTGAGACCAGTGTTTTCGAGGTCATGTCCCAGCTCGCGCGCGAGACCGGCGCGGTCAATCTCGGCCAGGGCTTCCCGGACGATCCCGGCCCGGAGGACGTACGGCGCAAGGCGGCGGAAGCGGTCGTCGAGGGCTGGAACCAGTACCCGCCGATGATGGGGCTGCCCGAGCTGCGCCAGGCGGTGGCGACTCACTACAAGCGCTGGCAGGGGCTCGATCTCGATCCCGACAGCGAGATCATGGTCACGTCCGGCGCGACGGAGGCGATCGCCGGAGCGTTGATGGCGCTGATCGCGCCGGGCGACGAGGTCGTGCTGTTCGAGCCGATGTACGATGCCTATGTGCCGCTCGTGCGGCGCGCCGGCGGCATCCCGAAATTCGTGACGCTGACGCCGCCGCATTTCGGCCTGACCGAGGAGGCGCTGGCGAAGGCGTTCTCGCCGAAGACGCGCGTCGTGCTGTTCAACAACCCGCTCAATCCGACGGCGACGATCTTCGGAGCGGCCGACCTCGACCTGCTGGCCGGCTTCTGCAACCGCTTCGACGCCATCGCGGTTTGCGACGAGGTCTGGGAGCATGTCGTCTTCGACGGTCACCGGCACGTCCCGGTGCTCGGCCGGCCGGACATGCGCGAGCGCACGGTCAAGATCTCCTCGGCCGGCAAGATCTTCTCGCTGACCGGCTGGAAGGTCGGGCTGGTCATGGCAGCGCCGGCGATCATGCGCGTGCTGGCCAAGGCGCATCAGTACATCACCTTCACCACCCCGCCGAACCTGCAGACGGCCGTCGCCTACGGGCTGGGCAAGGAGGACGGCTATTTCGAGGGGATGCGTGCCGATTTCCAGCGCTCGCGCGACCGCTTCGCCGCGGGCCTGCGCGATCTCGGCTTCCAGGTGCTGCCGAGCGCGGGGACCTATTTCCTCAACCTCGACATCGCGCCGCTCGGCGAAAGCGACGATGTCGATTTCTGCCGCAGGCTGGTGACCGAGAGCGGCGTCGCCGCGATTCCGGTCAGCGCCTTCTATGCCGAGGGCGCGGTGAGGACCGTCGTGCGCTTCTGCTTCGCCAAGCGCGATGCGACGCTGGATGCCGCGCTGGAGCGGCTGGCGACCCGCGGCCCGCGCCGCTGAGATCGCGTTTTCACTTGGCGAGCAGGCGTCCCGCCTGTTCGCCGGCGATCGCGAGCCGCTTCTGGAGCTCTGCCGCGATCGAGCCGCGGTCGGCCTTGCGGGCGGTCTCCACGGCCTCGACCATCTGTGCCAGCGCGCGCTGCGCCAGCTCGGGATCCTTGCTCCGGCGCGCGAGCAGCAGCATCGCCTCGGCCTGCGCGGTGCGCGTCTGCGCCCAGAGCAGCGGTTGCGCCTCGCGCCGGCGCTCTTCCAGTGCCATGGCGAAGGTCGCGATCGCCTCTTCGACCACGACAGGCTCGCTGTAGCGTTCGCCCATGGCGGCAAGCACACTGCCCATCTGGTCCTGCAGCTCGGCCCAGCGCAGCGGCTCGCGGCTCCGGTCGACCGCGCCCGCGACCCGGTTCAGCCCGTTGAAGGCGCGCTCGAGCAGGGCGAGGTCGTTCCGACGGCTGCCGAGCACGGTGCGCGCCCGGGCGATCATGTGCTCGGCACCGAGCCAAAGCGCCTCGTCGTTGCTGCGGTCCCAGCCGGCGAGCACCGTGGCAAAGGCGGAAATCGCCTCTTCGAGCAGCATCTCGTCCTGCTGCCTCTTGCCGAGAATCAGTGCGAGCCGCCCGAGGCGCAGCTTCAGGGCGCGCCAGAGCGCCGGGGCCTCATGGCGGTCGAAATGCTCCAGCCCACGCCGGCAATGCGCCAGGGCCTCGTCTTGCAGGGCCTTGTCGCCGGTGACCTGCACCAGCCCCTCGAGGGCGCCTGCCAGGGCCTCCTGCACCTCGGCGAAGGCGACCGTATCCTCGAGGCTGTCGAGCCCGTCGAGGAGCCGCCGCAGAGCGGCGGCGGCGGCGTCGTAGCCGTCTCGGCCGCCGAAATCCTCGCTGATGCGCGCCAGCGATCGTGCCTGCTCCAGCGCGACCTCGCGGCTGCGGTCGATGTCGACGAGCCCGATCAGCGCCGACGCCTCCCCATAGCGCGCGGCCGCCTCGCGATAGGCCTCGGGCGCAGCGCGCAGGAAGCTCAGGGCCGCCCGGTCGGCGCGGTTCTCGCCGATCCGCAACCGGCTGGCGGCCGACAGCGCGGAGAGATCGTTGACGTTTCCGATCAGATGCAGCTCGGTCTTGGCCAGCGCCTTGTCGGCCTCGCCGAGCCGGCCGGCGGCGATGGCGGCGGCGGCCTCGGCTCGCAGCCGCCGGATATCCAGATCATCGAGCGGTGCGGTGAGGCGCCGGGCGAGGGCGAGGAAATCGGCGGCTTTGCGGTCGAGAAGCGCCTCGCTCGGCGGCGCGGCATCGTTGCCGGTCAGCCATTCGGCCAGCATCGCCGGCAGGACGACGGGCGGCAGCCCGTGTCGTGCGGCGACCCGCGCCAGAAGCGGTGCGATCTGCTCCGGCCGGCTGATGGCCGCCTCCTTCTTTCGTGGTCGCCGGGGCGCCGGGCCCAAACTTGTCCGCGGCGCTCCGAACGGGGGTGCGAGCATCGGAACGGCGGCCCTGCGGCCGCCGACCCGATGCCCGCAATCTCATTTCGCCGCGATGACGGCGATCTCGACGGTGAACTGCGGCGCGGCCAGCTTGGCCTCCACCGTGGCGCGGCCGGGGGTGGCGCCGGCGACGACCCACTTGTCCCAGACAGCGTTCATCTCGGCGAAGGTCGACATGTCGGCGAGCCAGATGTTGACCATCAGCAGCTTCGACTTGTCCGTGCCGGCCTCCGCAAGGAGCCCGTCGATGATGCTCAGGATCTCCTGCGTCTGCTCGCCGACGCTCTTGCCGGCCGCCTTGTCGCAGACCTGACCGGCCAGATAGACGGTGTCGCCGTGGACCACGGCCTTGGACATGCGGGGGCCGGGCTGGATACGCTGGATGCTCATCATGTAGTCTCCTTGAACGGACAGTCTCGCTGGTAGCCCGCCGCGACCGGTTTCGCAATTGCCGGAAGCGATTCCGTGCCCCCCAACGGCATCGGCAGGCCGCTTACTCGCCTGCGACATCGCCGGCCCGCCTCAGACGAAGGTGGTCCATCCCGCCCATAGCGCCGCATAGCGCCCGGCCTTGCCCGCCAGCACCAGCAGCACGAAGCGTCCGAGCGGGAAGTTCAGCGTGCCGGCGACGAAGGTCAGCGGATCGCCGGCGACGGGCAGCCATGCGAAGAGCAGGGACGGCCAGCCGAAGCGGGCGAACCAGCCGCGCGCCTTGTCGAATTGCACCGGGTCGGGGCGAAGCCGCGCGGGCAGGGCCTCGACGCCGCGCCTCGCGATCAGCTGGCCCAGCCACCAGTTGAGGACGGATCCGGCCGTGTTGGCCAGGCTCGCGGTGACGAAGAGGGCGAGCGGATCGACGCGCCCGGCCGCCAGCAGCCCGACGAACACGGCCTCGGACTGGGCCGGCAGCAGTGTTGCCGCGACGAAGGCGGCCCCTGCCATGCCGGCGAGAGACCAGAAGGTCTCCATCAGCAGGCCGTGCCAGCGGAAGGGCCGGATCGGTCCATGGAACGCGCCGCGTCGCCGCTCTAGAGCCGCCGCAGGGCGACCTGCTGGATGCGGTGGCTCGCGCCCTTGGTCAGGATCAGGCTGGCGCGCTGGCGGGTCGGCAGGATGTTCTCCTGCAGATTGGGCAGGTTGATGCCGGTCCAGAGCCTTTCGGCGATGGCGAGAGCCTCGTCTTCGGCGATCTCGGCATATTTGCGGAAGAAGGAGCGCGGATCGCGGAAGGCGGTCTGGCGCAGCGTCATGAAGCGGTTGACATACCAGCGGTGCAGGTCATTCTCGTCGGCGTCGAGATAGACCGAGAAGTCGAAATAGTCGGAGACGAAGGGGATCAACGTTCCGTCCTTCGGCATCCGGCTCGGCTGCAGGACGTTCAGCCCCTCCAGGATCAGGATGTCCGGCCGCTCGACGGTGACCGTCTCGCCCGGGATGACGTCGTAGACGAGATGCGAGTAGACCGGCGCGGTCACCTGCGGCTTGCCGGCCTTCACGTCCGAGAGGAAGCGCAGGATCGCCGCGCCGTCATAGCTTTCGGGAAAGCCCTTCCGTCCCATCAGCCCGCGCCGCTCGAGCTCGGCATTCGGCAGCAGGAATCCGTCGGTGGTGACGAGCTCGACCTTGGGCGTGTTGGGCCAGCGCGAGAGCAGGGCCTTGAGCACGCGCGCCGTCGTCGACTTGCCGACCGCGACCGAGCCGGCGACGCCGATGATATAGGGCACCTTGGGCTCGGATTCGGCCAGCAGGAAGCGCTGCGTCGCCTTGAACAGCCCCTGCGTCGCAGCGACGTAGAGCGAGAGCAGCCGCGACAGCGGCAGGTAGATTGCGACGATCTCGTCGAGCGAGATCGGGTCGTTGAGCGATTGCAGCTTGGTCAGGTCGTCGACGGAGAGCGTCAGCGGCGCATCGGCGCGCAGATGCGCCCACTCGTCCCGCGAGAAGACGCGGTAGGGCGAGATCAGGTCGCGTTCCGGAGGGGTGGAGATCAGGCGCTGGTCCATGACGCGGCCCGCAATCCAGGCTTCGAGATTCAACGCGCGGTCATCCCTGGAAAGGTCATCCTCGGCGGGTCCTCGCGGTACTCAACGCGGCCGGGCGGCCTTTTCCGCCAGGCCGGAACGGGCCGTGCGGGCCTCAAGCTGGCTCAAGACGTCCTGCAATGCAACATCGCGTGCCCTGAGCACGACCAAAAGATGATACAGCACATCGGCACTCTCGGCGATCAGCTCGGCACGGTCGCCCTTCACGGCGGCGATGACGGCTTCGACCGCCTCCTCGCCGAACTTCTTGGCGGCCCGCTCGGGTCCGGCGGCCAGCAGCTTCGCCGTCCAGGATTCCTCGGGCGAGGCGGCGGCGCGCTCGGCGACGCGGGCCTCGAGATCGGCGAGCGTGAATCCGGCCATCAGACCAGCCTCATCCTGAGGCCGGCTTCGGCCATATGCGCCTTCGCCTGGCCGATGGTGTAGGTGCCGAAATGGAAGATCGAGGCGGCGAGGACGGCCGAGGCATGGCCTTCGCTCACCCCGGCGACGAGGTCGTCGAGATCGCCGACGCCGCCCGATGCGATGACCGGCACCGAGACCGCGTCCGCGATCGCCCGCGTCAGCCCGAGGTCATAGCCGGACTTGGTGCCGTCCTTGTCCATCGAGGTCACCAGCAATTCGCCCGCCCCGAGCGAGACGACCTCGCGCGCGAAGGCGGTCGCCTCGATGCCGGTCGCGTTGCGCCCGCCATGGGTGAAGATCTCCCAGCGGCCTGGCGTCACCTGCTTGGCGTCGATGGCGACGACGATGCACTGGTCGCCGAATTTCTCGGCCGCTTCCTTGACGAACTGTCGGTTCGTGACGGCGGCCGTGTTGATCGAGACCTTGTCGGCCCCGGCGAGCAGCAGCGCACGGATGTCCTCGACCTTGCGCACCCCGCCGCCGACGGTCAGCGGCATGAAGCAGGCCTCTGCCGTGCGCGTCACCACGTCGAGCAGGATGCCGCGGTCCTCGTGGCTCGCGGTGATGTCGAGGAAGCAGAGCTCGTCGGCGCCGGCCGCGTCATAGGCCTTGGCGGCCTCGACCGGGTCGCCGGCATCGACGAGGTCGAGAAACTTCACGCCCTTGACGACGCGGCCGTCCTTGACGTCGAGGCAGGGGATGATGCGGGTCTTCAGGGTCATGCCGCTGCTCCCTTGGTCGCTTCGGCCAACCGCGCGAGCGCCGCGGCCGGATCGATCCGCCCGTCATAGAGCGCCCGGCCCGTGATCGCGCCTTCGAGGATCGCCGCGTCGGCTGCGCAGAGGCGCTCGATATCGGCCATCGAGGCGAGCCCGCCAGAGGCGATCACCGGGATCGAGACGGCTTGCGCCAGCGCGATCGTGCCGTCCCAGTTGATACCCTCCAGCATGCCGTCGCGGGCGATGTCGGTGTAGATGATCGCGGCGACGCCGGCATCCTCGAAGCGCCGGCCGAGATCGGCGGCCGACAGCGTCGAGGTCTCGGCCCAGCCCTCGACCGCGACATAGCCGTCGCGCGCGTCGATGCCGACCGCGACCTGCCCCGGAAAGGCCTTGGCCGCCTCGCGCACGAAGCCGGGATCGCGCACCGCCGCCGTGCCGATGATGACGCGGCGGACGCCCTTTTCGAGCCAGCCCGCGACCGTTTTCATGTCGCGGATGCCGCCGCCGAGCTGCACCGGGAAGGCGACGCGGGCGAGGATCGCCTCGACGGCGGCCGCATTCATCGGCTTGCCGGCGAAGGCGCCGTCGAGATCGACGACATGCAGCCACTTGAACCCTTGCGCCTCGAAGGCGGCGGCCTGCGCGGCCGGGTCGTCGTTGAAGATCGTGGCCTGCGCCATGTCGCCCTGCTTGAGGCGGACGCAGCGGCCTTCCTTGAGGTCGATCGCGGGAAAGAGGATCACGGTTTCCAGCCCAGGAAATTGGCGATGAGCTTGAGGCCGAGCGTCTGGCTCTTCTCCGGGTGAAACTGCGTGCCGGCGACGTTGTCGCGTGCGACCATCGCGGTGACCGGCCCGCCATGGTCGGTCAGCGCGACCACATCCTCGGCTCGCGCCGGAACCAGCGCATAGGAGTGCACGAAGTAGGCGTGCAACCCCTGCGGGCCGGTCTCGATGCCGGCAAGCAGCGGATGCTCCTGCTGCTGGTGGAGCGTGTTCCAGCCCATATGCGGAATCTTCAGGCTTTCGTCCCGCGGCTTGATCAGCGCGACATCGCCCGCGATCCAGCCGAGGCCTTCGGTCACGGTGTATTCGAGTCCGCGCGAGGCCAGCAACTGCATCCCGACGCAGATGCCGAGGAAGGGGCGGCCCTTGGCCCGCACGACTTCTTCCAGCACCTCGACCATGCCCGGCACGGCGTCGAGCCCGCGCCGGCAATCGGCGAAGGCGCCGACGCCCGGCAGCACGATGCGGTCGGCAGCGCGCACGACCGCCGTGTCGCTGGTGACGTGGACGGTCGAAGCAATGCCGGATTCGGCTGCCGCGCGCTCGAAGGCCTTCGCCGCCGAATGCAGATTGCCCGAGCCGTAGTCGATGATGGCGACGGATTGAGTCATCGTCCCTGTGCCTCCGGGAAGAGACCGATGATCGGCAGCGGCCCGCTCGGTCGCACCGGCGCCGGCGCTCCGGCGTGCGGCGGCAAGGCCGGCCCGTCCGCAAGTGCACGCTCGAAATAGCGGCGTTCGGCCTCCGCCAGCGAGCGCGCCTCGACGACATCCGCGAGAACCCAGCCTTTCCGGCTGAGCTTGCGGACCACGAGGTTGCGTCCCTCGATGCCGAGGAACAGGGCGATGGTCCAGTAGATCAGCCCGAGAGCGGTCGGATGGAAGCCGATGCGGGTCTGCAGCAGGAACAGCGCCAGCCAGGCCAGCGTGAACAGCAGCGTCGCCAGCCAGAGGCGGCTGCCGAGCAGCCAGAGCCCCTGAAACAGGAAAGCTCCCCAGCTGAAGCCGTCCGGCATGACGCGGGCGCGCTCGATCGCCTCGTGTCCGCCGGCTTCGCTCGGGGGCGGCGTCATCACGGTGTAGAACGCCATCCTCGCCTCCTCAGAGCGCGCCCTTGGTCGAGGGAACCCGCCCGCCTTCGCGCGGATCCACCTCGAGCGCCTGCCTGAGCGCCCGCGCCAGCCCCTTGAAGCAACTCTCGGCGATGTGATGGGCGTTGTCGCCGTAGAGCGTCTCGACATGGAGCGTCAGCCCGGCATTGATCGCGAAGGCCTGGAAGAACTCGCGTACCAGCTCGGTGTCGAAGGTCCCGATCTTCTGCGCCGTGAATGCGGTGCGGAAGACGAGGAAGGGCCGGCCCGAGACGTCGACCGCGACGCGGGTCAGCGTCTCGTCCATCGGCAGATGCACGTCGGCATAGCGGCGGATGCCCTTCTTGTCGCCGAGCGCCTGCTTCAGCGCTTCGCCGAGCGCGATGCCGGCATCCTCGACCGAGTGATGGTCGTCGATATGGGTGTCGCCTTTCACCTTGACCTTGAGATCGATCAGCGCATGGCGGGCGAACAGATCGAGCATATGGTCGAAGAAGCCGATGCCGGTCGAGATCTCGGCCTTGCCGGTGCCGTCGATCGTGAGCGAGACCGCGATGTCGGTCTCGTTGGTGCGGCGCTTCACTTCGCCCGAACGCATGCTGGCCTCTCAAGCCCTGGCTGAAGACGGCCCCGCTTTAGCAGGGGCCGGCGGCGATGGCCACAGGCGCGGCCCACCGATCACCTTCTCGGGTCAAGCCGGAAAATGGACGAGCCCTCAATCCTTCGAGACGCGGCTTCGCGGCTCCTCAGGACGAGGGCTGCCATGGCGAGCCGACCCTCAGGCGAGGCCCTTCAGGCGATAGAGCGCTTCGAGCGCCTCGCGCGGGGTCATCTCGTCCGGCTCGACCCCGGCCAGCGCCTCGCGCAGTTCGTCGGGCTGATCGTCGGCGACGGCCGGCACCGGGCGCCGGACCGGCGCGGCGAAGAGCGGCAGATCGTCGACCAGCGAGGCGACCGGCTTCTCGCGCTCGGTCTTCTCCAGCTCGCCGAGGATGGCCCGCGCCCGTTCCACCACGGCCGGCGGCAACCCGGCGAGCTTGGCGACCTGGATGCCGTAGGAGCGATCGGCGGCGCCCGGAACCACCTCGTGCAGGAAGACGACCTCTCCCTTCCATTCGGTGACGCGCACGGTGGCATTGGCGACGCGGTCGAGCCGGTCCCCGAGCGCGGTGAGCTCGTGGTAGTGCGTCGCGAACAGGCTGCGGCAGCGATTGACCTCGTGCAGGTTCTCGATCGCCGCCCAGGCGATCGAAAGCCCGTCGAAGGTCGCGGTGCCCCGCCCGATCTCGTCGAGGATGACGAGCGCACGCGGGCCGGCCTGGTTCAGGATCGCCGCGGTCTCGACCATCTCGACCATGAAGGTCGAGCGGCCGCGCGCGAGGTCATCGGCGGCGCCGACGCGCGAGAACAGCCGGTCGACGATGCCGATATGGGCGCTCGCCGCCGGGACGAATGAGCCCATCTGCGCCAGCACAGCGATCAGGGCGTTCTGGCGCAGGAAGGTCGACTTGCCGGCCATGTTCGGACCGGTGATCAGGCAGATGCGCCCGCCCTTGGCCTCGGTGCCCGGCGGCGACAATTCGGTGTCGTTGGCGACGAAGGGCTTGCCGTCGCGCTTCAGCGCCGCTTCGACGACGGGGTGGCGGCCGCGCTCGATGGTAAAGGCCACGCTGGAATCGATGACAGGCCGGCTCCAGCCCTCGCGGGCGGCGAGGTCGGCCAGCGCCGCAACGACGTCCAGCCCTGCCAGCGCCAGCGCCGCCTCCTTGATCGGCTCGGCCTGCGCCAGCACCATCTCGGTCAACTGCGCGAAGATGGCGAGCTCGAGCTTCAGCGCCCGGTCGGCGGCGGAGGCGATCCTGGCTTCGAGCTCGGAGAGCTCGACCGAGGAGAAGCGCATCGCGTCCGACATGGTCTGGCGATGCACGAAGGTGGCGCGCCAGGGCTCCTTCAGGAACTCCTCGCCCATCGCCTGCGGCACCTCGACGAAATAGCCGAGCATGGCGTTGTGCTTGATGCGCAGCGTCCGGCAGCCGGTCTCGGTGGCATAGCGCGCCTGGAGCTGGGCGATGACCTTGCGTGAATCGACCTGCAGCAGGCGCAACTCGTCCAGCGTCGCGTCGTGGCCTTCGCGCACGAAGCGGCCGTCGCGACGGTTGAGCGGCAATTCCTCCGCCAGGGCCTCGGTCAGGCGCCGGGGCAGGTCGGGATCGGTCTCGCCGAGCGCCCGCGCAGCGCGGGCGAGTTCGGCCGGCAGATCGCCGCGGCGCACCAGCAGGGCGGCGACCTCGCGGGCGGCGGTGAGGCCGGCTCCGAGCGCGGCGAGATCGCGCGGACCGCCACGGTCGAGCGAGAGCCGCGCCAGAGCGCGGGCCACGTCGGGCACTTTTTCCAGCGCCCGCCGCAGATCCTCGCGCAGCGCGCCATTCGCGACCAGCAGCTCGACGGCATCGTGACGGGCTGCGATCGCGGCCGGGTCTGTCAGCGGGCCGGCGAGCCATTCGGCCAGCAGGCGGGCGCCGCCCGGCGTCACCGTGCGGTCGATGGTGGCGAGCAGGCTGCCCTGGCGCTCGCCGCCGAGCGTGCGCGTCAGCTCCAGATTCGCGCGGGTTGCAGCGTCGATCAGCATCGTCGCCGAGCCGGAATCGCGCACGGGGGCGGAGAGCGGCGGCCGCGCCCCGAGCTGGGTGCGTTCGACATAGGCCAGCGCCGCGCCGGCGGCGGCGATCTCGGCACGGCTGAAATGGCCGAAGGCGTCGAGCGTCGCGACGCCGAAGAACTCCTTCAGGCGCCGTTCGGCGGAAGCCGCGTCGAGCCCGTCGCGCGCGAGCGGCGTCACCGGCACCGCGATCTCGCGCCAGAATTCCTTCAGCTCGGGATCGTCATGGATCGCATCGGGGCAGATGATCTCGCGCGGCTCCAGCCGCGAGAACTCGATGCCGAGCCGCTCCTGCGGCGTCTCCATCACGGTGAAGCGGCCGGTCGAGATGTCGATGGCGGCGAGGCCGTAGAGCGAGGCCGCCTCGCCGGTCTTGCGCCGCGCGACCGCGATCAGCAGGCTGGCGCGGTCGGGCTCGAGCAGCCGCTCCTCGGTGATGGTGCCGGGGGTGACGAGGCGGACCACGTCGCGCTTCACCACCGATTTGTTGCCGCGCTTCTTGGCCTCGGCCGGATCCTCGGTCTGCTCGCAGACCGCGACGCGGTGGCCGGCAGCGATCAGGCGCTGCAGGTAGTCGTCGGCGCGATCGACCGGCACGCCGCACATCGGGATGTCGTCGCCCTGGTGCTTGCCGCGCTTGGTCAGCACGATGCCGAGCGTGCGCGAGGCAATCTCGGCGTCGCGGAAGAACAATTCGTAGAAATCGCCCATCCGGTAGAACAGCAGGCAGTCCGGATTGGCGGCCTTGATCTCGATGTATTGCGCCATCATCGGCGTCACGCGCTCGGGCGCAGCCTCGGCCGGCGCGGCGGAACGGGTGGCTTCGCTGGGAGGGCTGTGGCGCATCGCGCCGGCAAGCTAGCAAAATGCGTGGCCGAGGCCATCCGTTAGGACGGCTTTCAACAATTGAAAGCAGGATCGCGGCGCCGATTCCGGCAGAAGGCCGCTCCGCTTGCTGATCAATCTCGTCCAGAGCCTGTTCTTCCTGCTGTTCGCCGGGCTGGTGCTGACGGTGCTCGCTCCCTGGATCGCAGGGCGCGCCTGGCTGCGCGCCTGCGCCGTCGGCCTGCTCTTCGCCGCCGGCGCCCTCGTCAGCATGGCGAACCCGGTCGAGATGCAGCCCGGCCTGGTCGTCGATTCGCGCAACACCTTCGCCATCCTGGCAGGCCCGATCGGCGGGCCCTGGGCGGCGGTGCTGACGGCAGCGCCGCTCGTGCTGGCGCGCTACATGACCGGCGGCGTGGGCATGGCGACGGGCATCAGCGGCATCGTGCTGCGCATGCTGATCGGCATCGCCTTTTCGGTCTGGATGGCGCGGCGGCACCGGCCCCTGATGCTGCGCGACCTGATCCTGCTGTGCTCGCTCGACGCGGTCTGCCTGCTGGCGTCCGTACCCCTGATCCCCGGCGACGCGGGAGAGCGCTTTTTGCGCGAGGCCGTGCCGGCGATGATCCTGGTCAGCTCGGTCGGCATTATCCTCACCGGGATCGTCGTCATTCACGACAACGATCGCCGCGAGACGGCCTACCGGCTGCGGACATTGATCCAGCGGGCTCCGGGCACACTCTATCAGTGCCTCCTCAAGCCGGAGGGCGTGCTGTCCTATCAGTTCGCTTCCTTTTCCATCGACAAGGCGCTCGGCATCGCGCGCGCCGATGTCGAGCGCGATCCGGAGGTCTGGCTCGGCAAGATGTTCGCCGAGGATCGCGCGCGCTTCGACAGCCAGCGCCGCGAGGACATGGCCCTCAGCCAGGTCTGGCGCTTCGAGGCGCGCTATCACGCGCCCGATGGCGGCACCGTCTGGCTGCGCAGCGAGTCGACGCGCCGCCGCCTGGCCGACGGGAGCTTCGTTTGGGACGGCATCCTGCTCGACGTCACGGCGGAAAAGACGCTGGAGGCCCGTCGCAACGAGGTCGAAAGCCAGCGGAAGATCGCCCTCGACGAACTGGCGGGCGATCTGGAGCGCACGGTCGGCAAGGCCCTGGGCGATGTCGGCACGGCGATCCGGGACATGCATGCCGCAGCCGGACAGATGGTCGGCAGTGCCAACCAGACGACGCAGCGGGCCGACGGCGTGACCCAGGAGGCGGGCAGCGCTTCGCGGCGGGTCGGCAGCGTGGCGGTCGCGGCCGAGGAGATCGAGGCCTCGATCCGCGAACTCACCCGGCAGACCGACCATGCCGACGAGACGGTCCGGGCCGCGGCGAGCTATGTTCGCAGCACGCGGCAGGACGTCGCGGGCCTGGCGGAAGCCGCCGACAAGGTCCGCGCCGTACTCGACTTCATCGAGGAGATCGCGGCCCGCACCAATCTGCTCGCGCTCAACGCGACGATCGAGGCGGCGCGCGCCGGCGCTGCGGGACGCGGCTTCGCCGTCGTCGCGGGTGAGGTGAAGACGCTCGCCGAACAGACGCAGAAGGCGACGCGCGACATCGCCGCGACGTTGAGCGACATCCGGCAGGCCGCCGCCACCACCTTCGAGGCCGTCGCGCGGATCCAGGACACGATGACCACGATCGAGGAGACCTCCGGCGCGATCGCGTCCGTGGTCAACCGGCAGGCCGATATCGCCGGCGGCATCGCGGCCGACGCCCAGGCCGTCGCGGCGAGCACCGATTCGGTCAGCGTCAACATCGGCGCGGTCGGCGCCGAGGCGCGCGTCACCGGCGATGCGGCGATCCGGGTGGCGGAGGCTGCCCGCCGGGTCGACGAGCAGGCCGACGCCCTCGACCGCTATGTCGGCGAGTTCGTCCGGCGGGTCCGCAGCCGGCTCTGAGCCGGCCCGGCGATTTTATCGATTCCGGCATGGGTCCTGGCGAAGGCTGCTGCTTGTGGTGCGGCGCCGCGGTGCCCTATGGTCGGTCCCCCTGAGGAAACGCTCAAGAAAAAGACGCCGTTCATGACCGACCGCCCGAAGAAGCGCACCCGCCCGACCTTCACCGACCAGGAGGCGCTGCTGTTCCACTCGCAAGGGCGGCCCGGCAAGCTCGAGATCGTCCCGACCAAGCCGATGGCGACGCAGCGCGACCTCTCGCTGGCCTATTCGCCGGGCGTGGCGGTGCCGGTGCTGGCGATCGCGGAAGACCCGTCGCGGGCCTACGACTACACCACCCGCTCGAACCTCGTCGCGGTGATCTCCAACGGCACGGCCATCCTGGGCCTCGGCAATCTCGGCGCGCTCGCCTCCAAGCCGGTGATGGAAGGCAAGTCGGTGCTGTTCAAGCGCTTCGCCGACGTCGATTCGATCGACCTCGAGGTCGACACCGAGGATCCGGACAAGTTCATCGAGGCGGTGCGCTACCTCGGCCCCTCCTTCGGCGGCATCAATCTCGAGGACATCAAGGCGCCGGAATGCTTCATCATCGAGCAGCGCCTGCGCGAGCTGATGGACATTCCCGTCTTCCATGACGACCAGCACGGCACCGCGATCATCGCCGCCGCCGGCCTCGTCAATGCGCTCGACCTGACCGGCCGCGACATCATCTCGACGAAGCTCGTGATCAACGGCGCCGGCGCCGCCGCCATCGCCTGCATCGAACTGCTGAAGGCGATGGGCTTCAAGCCCGACAACGTCATCCTCTGCGACACCAAGGGCGTGATCTACCAGGGCCGCACCGAGGGCATGAACCAGTGGAAATCGGCCCATGCCGCCGTGACCGACCGGCGCACGCTGGCGCAGGCGCTGGAAGGGGCGGACGCCTTCTTCGGCCTGTCGCAGAAGGGTTCGGTGACGAAGGAAATGGTCGCCTCCATGGCGCCGAACCCGATCATCTTCGCCATGGCCAACCCCGATCCCGAGATCACGCCGGAGGAGGTCGCCGAAGTGCGCGACGACGCCATCATGGCGACCGGGCGCTCCGACTACCCCAACCAGGTCAACAACGTCCTCGGCTTTCCCTTCATCTTCCGTGGCGCGCTCGACGTGCGCGCCACGACGATCAACATGGAGATGAAGATCGCGGCGGCGGAGGCGCTGGCGATGCTGGCCCGCGAGGACGTGCCCGACGAGGTCGCGGCCGCCTATCAGGGATCGCGTCCGCGCTACGGCAAGGACTACATCATCCCGGTGCCGTTCGACCCGCGCCTGATCCAGGTGGTGCCGATGGCCGTGGCCAAGGCCGCGATGGAGACCGGCGTGGCCGGCAAGCCCATCGTCGACACCGCCGCCTACAAGGCGCAGCTCTCGGCCCGGCGCGATCCGATCGCCGGCACGCTCAACCGCATCTTCGAGCGGGTTCGCCGCTATCCGAAGCGGGTCGTCTTCGCCGAGGGCGAGGAGGAGCAGGTGATCCGTGCCGCCGCCTCTTTCGTCAACCAGGGGCTCGGTCAGGCCATCCTCGTCGGCCGCGAGGACCGCATCGCCGAAGCCGCCGCCTTTCTCGGCGTCGATCTGGAGGGCAAGGGCATCGAGATCCAGAACGCCCGGCTGTCGCATCGCAACGCCGCCTACGCCCAGTATCTCTATGAGAGGCTGCAGCGCGAGGGCTATCTGTTCCGTGACTGCCAGCGCCTGATCAACCAGGACCGCAACCATTTTGCCGCGGCCATGGTGGCGCTGGGCGATGCCGATGCGATGGTGACCGGCGTGACCCGCAACTACTCGATCGCGCTGGAAGAGGTCCGCCGCGTCATCGACGAGAAGCCGGGGCACCGGGTCATCGGCGTCTCGATCGTGATCTCGCGCGACCGCACCGTGCTGGTGGCCGACACCGCGATCACCGAGATGCCGACGGCGCGGGAGCTGGCCGACATCGCGATCGAGGCGGCGGGCGTCGGCCGGCGCCTCGGCTACGAGCCCAAGGTCGGCATGCTCGCCTTCTCGACCTTCGGCCATCCGGCCGGCGAGCGCTCGGAAAAGGTCCGCGAGGCCGTGAACATCCTCGACGGCCAGCGCGTCGATTTCGAGTATGACGGCGAGATGGCGGCCGATGTCGCGCTCAACCGGGAACTGATGAGCCAGTATCCGTTCTGCCGCCTTTCGGGGCCGGCCAACGTCCTGGTGATGCCGGCCTTCCACTCCGCCTCGATCTCGACCAAGCTTCTGCAGGAGCTGGGCGGCTCGACCGTGATCGGCCCGCTGATCGTCGGCCTCGACAAGCCGATCCAGATCGTGCCGCTCGGCGCCAAGGACTCCGACATCGTCAACATGGCGGCGCTGGCGGCCTTCAACATCGGGGGCTGAGGCCGGGGCAACTGCCGCGGAGCCGGTTCAGGAGGCGTGCTTCCGGCGGGTTTCCGCCGCCTTCTTCGCCGAGGCCGAGCGTTCGGCGGCAGGCCGCGCGGCGGAGGCCTCTCCGCCCCGCTTGCCGCCGCGCTTCGCGGCGGCGTTCGTGTCGGGCTTGCCGCGGCCGGAGCCCGATTTGTTGCCGCCGCCACTCTCCTTGTTCACCGTCGCCCAGGCGCGTCGCTCCGCCTCCTCGTGGGAGACGCCGCGTTCCTCGTAGCCGTCCTCGATATGCTCGGCCTTGCGCTTCTGCTTGTCGGTGTAAGCGGATTTGTCGCCGCGTGGCATGGCATCGCTCCTTGCTGAATCCCCGGCCGACGCTCCTGCAGGCGCAACGTCGGTGGCGGCCCGAGGTTCCGGACACGCGACCGGTCCGGCCGGCAAGAGGGCAAGGGCCGTTCACGTCCCTGCTTCATGGGGCTCATTCGCCGCACCGGCTTGTGCATCGCCGCCGAGGCGTTATCTGTCGGGCCGGGGCGCGGCCGCGCCCTCTCGTCCGTCCCCGCGCCATCGCGATCCGCAAGCGGCGCGCAACCCAGAGAGCGCATGTCGTTCGGCCCTAACGAGCCAGGACCGCATCTGTCGGGAAGCCACCTGCGCCGGCGCAGCCGCTGGTGGTGGCTCGGACCGCTGGCGAGCATCCTGATCTTCGCGGCCTCGCTCGCGGTGCTCTGGCACATCGTCAGCCGGATGAATCCCGGGGATCTCGCCGCGGCCTTCTCCAATGCGAGCCTGCGCCAGCTCGGGCTCGCGGCGGGCTTCACCGCGCTGAGCTATCTGCTGCTCACCGGCTACGACGCGCTGGCCCTGCGACGGCTCGGCCTCTCGATCCCCTATCGCACCACCGCGCTTGCTTCCTTCACCAGCTATTCGGTCTCTTTCACGCTCGGTTTCCCGATCGTGACAGGCGGCACGGTGCGCTACTGGATCTATTCGCCCAAGGGCGTGCGCGCCTCCGAGGTGGCGAGCCTGACGGTCATCGCCGGGCTGACCTTCTGGCTCGGGCTCGGGGCGATCCTCTGCGCCAGCCTGTTCTATTCGGCCGATTCGGTCGCGATGCTGGCCCGGACCTCGCCCATCGTCGTCCAGGTCGTGGGCGGGCTGATTTCGCTGGCCACCCTGGGTTATCTCGTCTGGATCGCGACCGACGAGCGTACGCTGCGCGTCAAGGGCTGGAACCTGCACCTGCCGGGCCTCGGCACCACTCTGGGTCAGATGGCGCTCGGCGCCTGCGAGGTCTGCGCCGCCGCCGCGGTGCTCTTCGTGCTGCTGCCGGGCGGCTACGGCCTGGACTATCCGACCTTCCTCGCGGCCTATATCTTCGGTTGCCTGATCGGCATTGCCAGCCATTCGCCGGGAGGTCTCGGCGTCTTCGAGGCGACGATGCTGGTCGCGCTCAACCGGCTGCCTTTCGAATATGTTCTCGGCGCCTTGTTGCTGTTCCGCGTCATCTACTACCTGCTGCCCTTCATCCTGGCGCTGGTGCTGCTGGCGCTGAACGAGTTCATCCGCCGCGTCAGGCGGCGCGAGCGCTAGATCGTCGCGCGTCCGACCGGGCGCGATACCGATGATCGATCTCAAGGCTGGAGCATCGCATTTTTCGAAAAGTGGATTCCACCTTTCGGTCCGGCGCTCCAGTGGCCCGCGCCGCTCCGCGGCAGCGGAACGGCGTCGGAGGCGAACCCGCATGGCCGAAGGTCAGATCGCGGCGCGCGGATCGTGCTTCGCGATGCGGCTCAGCAGGTAATCGACCTCGGCCTTGCCCGCGGCGCTGAGAGCCGAGCCCGGCTTGCGCTGGGAGTCGTGGCTGAGGATGCCGCGCTTCGCCATGACGTATTTGCGCACGGCGAGGCCGACGCCCTGCTGCTGTTCGTAGCGCATCAGCGGCAGATGCGCGTCGAAGATGTCATGCGCCTCGTCCCGCTTGCCGGCCTTCTGCAGGCGAACCACGTCGATCAGCAGCTCGGGGAAGGCATAGCCGGTGTTGGCGCCGTCGGCGCCGCGCTCCATCTCGAAATCGAGGAACAGCCCGCCATTGCCGGTCACGATCGAGATCGGCCGCAGCGAGCCTTCCTTCTGGAACTTGCGCAGCGTCGAGATCTTCTCCAGCCCCGGCCAGTCCTCGTGCTTCAGCATCACGCAGGAGGGGTTGTCCATGATGATCTTGCGGATCACGGCAGGCGTCATCACCACCGAGAGCGTCAGCGGGTAGTCCTGGATGACGAAGGGGATGTCGCTGCCGATCGCCTCGACGGCCTGCGCGTAGTAGCCGGTGATCTGGTCGTCGGTGCGAAGCGAGGGCGGCGGGGCGATCATCACGCCGCCGGCGCCGAGGTCCATCACCTGCCGCGCGAGCGAGCGCATCGCGGCGAAGCCGGGCGCCGAGACGCCGACGATGATCGGCTTGCCGGCCATCTTCGCCACCGCGCGCTTGACCAGCCCGACCGATTCCTCGGGCTCGAGCTTCGGCGCCTCGCCCATGATGCCGAGCACGGTCGTCCCGTCGGCGCCGATCCCGTGGTAGAACTCGAACAGCCGGTCGGCCGAATGCCAGTCGACGCTGCCATCCGGGTTGAACGGCGTCGGCGCGATCGGGAAGACGCCCGAGGCGTCGGAGGTCAGGGGCATGATGCTGTCCTTGTCGTGTGGCGCGGTCAGACGATCCGGGTCCGGACCGTGCCGACGCCGGCGATCTCGCCTTCCAGTACATCGCCGTGCTTGACGGCGGCCACGCCTTCCGGCGTGCCGGTGAAGATCAGGTCGCCCGGCTTGAGCTCGACCAGCCCCGAGAGATAGGCGATCGTTTCCTCGACGTTCCAGATCTGCTTGGCGAGGTCGGAGCTCTGGCGCACCACGCCGTTGACGGTGAGCGCGATCTTGCCAGCGCTGGGGTGCCCGGCCTGGCTCGCCGGCACGATCTCGCCGACCGGCCCGGAGAAGTCGAAGCCCTTGCTCATGTCCCAGGGGCGCCCGGTCTTCTTGGCCGCGTTCTGAAGGTCGCGCCGTGTCATGTCGAGCCCGGCGGCGTAGCCGTAGACATGGGCCAGCGCCTCCGATTCGGGAATGTCCTTCCCGCCGGTGCCGATGGCGACGACGAGCTCCATCTCGTGGTGGAGGTCCTTGGTCTTGGTCGGGTAGGGCATGTCGGCGCCGTTGATCAGCAGCGCATCGGCCGGCTTGGTGAAGAAGAACGGCTCCTCGCGGTCGGGGTCGCCGCCCATCTCGCGGGTGTGTTCGGCATAGTTGCGCCCGACGCAGAAGACGCGACGCACCGGGAAGGAGCCGCCGCCGGCGACGGGAACGGCGGTCACGGCCGGCGGGTCGATCACATAGTTGCTCATGGCTTGTCTCCCGGTCGAATGTCCTGCCGCCGTTCATGCGGGAGCGGCGGCGCCATCGCAAGGGCTCTCGCTTCGGGAGCAGGGCTGCGCGGGCGGCATTGCGTCCCCTGGCCTCTTCGCTCTCGCGGCAAGGTTTTGTGCGCCGCGTCGTTGCAACCGCGACGAAATGCCACCTACAGTATCGCGCCGGGTCGGCCCGGCGCCTGAGAGAGGAAGGAAGCGGACGTGAGTACGGGAACCGTCAAATGGTTCAACGAGACGAAGGGCTACGGCTTCATTACCCCCGACCAGGGCGGGAGTGACGTATTCGTTCATATCAGCGCGGTCGAGCGCTCCGGCCTGCGCGGGCTGAGCGAGGGGCAGAAGATCAGCTATGATCTCGAGCCCGACCGGAAGACCGGCAAGAACGCGGCGGTCAATCTGAAGGTCGCCTGACGCTTCGGACGCCGATGCACTGAGGAGGCAGGTCGCCGCTTTCGCCCGGGAGGGTGAGGCGATCTTGCGAATGCGGGAAGACGAGCGGCGGCGATATCGCTTCCCGAGCCACGACGAATCTCGATCGTACGGATTCGATTGCGCAAGGATTCGGGGCCTGTCCGTCGCCGGAGGCGGCGGAACGAGACGGACGCCTCAGATGCGTCCGGGAGCCGGATGGAAGAGCCGGCCCTTCTCCACGATCAGCACGATGATCAGCGCGACCAGCCCGCACAGGGCGAAGCCGAGCGTGATCGGCACGACCGTCCCGTCGAAATGCTGGCCGATATAGAAGCCGAGCAGGGCGCCCACCACCGTGGTGACGAAGCCCTGGACGGACGAGGCCGTTCCCGCGACATGGCCGAGCGGATCCATCGCGAGCGCACCGAAATTCGGTCCGATCAGGCCAAAGCAGAACATCGCCCCGCCCTGGAACAGCGCGAAGAGCAGCAACGTCTCGTGGCCGGACAGCGCGATCAGCGCGTGCGTGCCGGTGAACAGGATGTAGCCGATCAGCGCGCCATGCGAGACGCGGCGCATGCCCAGCCGTCCGACGATGCGCGAATTCAGCAGCGAGGCCGCCGCCATGAACAGCGCGATCGCGGCGAAGACGATCGTGAAGAGATGGGGCACCTCGAAGACGTCGACGAAGACCTGCTGCGCCGAGTTGATGAAGCCGAACAAGCCGCCGAGCACGAAGGCCATCGCCAGCATGTAGCCGACGCCGATCCGGCTGGTCAGCGTGGTGCGGAAGGCGGCGGAGACGTTGGCGACGTCGATCGGCTTGCGATCCTCGGGATGCTGCGTCTCCGGCAGCTTGAACGCCACGCACAGCATCACCCCGGCACCGAAGGCGGTCAGGATGCCGAAGATCCAGCGCCACGGCGCCACGACGAGGATGGCCTGGCCGATGGAGGGAGCGAGGATCGGGACGGCGAGGAAGACGATCAGGGCGAGCGACATCACCCGCGCCATGTCGCGTCCCGAATAGCAGTCCCGCACGATCGAGACCGTGAGCACGCGTGTCGCCGCCGCTCCGACACCCTGGATCACGCGGGCGACCATCATCGCCTCGAACGAGTTGGACAGTGCCGCGCCGATGCTCGCCAGCACATAGACGGCGAGCCCGAACAGCAGCACCGGGCGTCGGCCGTAGCGGTCCGAGATCGTGCCGTAGAAGATCTGCGACACGCCGAAGCCGAGCAGATAGGCGGTGATGATCCATTGCCGCTGGTTGGCCGCGGCGATGCCGAGCGCCTCGGCCATCTCCGGCAGCGCCGGCAGCATCGAATCGATCGCGAGCGCGTTCGTCGCCATCAGCGCAGCGGCGAGCCCCACGAAGGGATAGAAACCCATGCCGTGGCGCGGCCGGGCGAGGGCGGTCATGTCGTTCATGGCGAATCTGCAAAAAGGGCACGCGGACAGGCGCGGCGGGCGAAGGGCCCAGCGTGCGACGACCGTGTAGACCGCCCGGCATGACGCAGCAACCCGTGATACCGGTCGCGCGCCATGCGCCTGGCGCGTGCCGCGCTCAGCCGGCCTTCTGCATCTGCGCCATCAGTTCGTCGTCGATCCGTTTGGCCCGCTGCGCGGCGGGCCGCTCTGCGAGCCGCGCGCCATAGGCTTCGAAGACGGGGCGCTTCTCGATCGTGCCGAACTGCAGGCCCCACTGGATCTGCGAGCCGACATAGACGTCCGCGGCGCTGAAGCGATCGCCGGCGATGTAGGCGCCTTGCGAAACCGCGTGTTCGAGCGTGTCCATCGCATCGGCATAGGTGCCGTAGCCGAGGGACCGCGCGGCTTCGGGCGGAGCCGACAGGCCGAAGGCCTTGGCCGCGACGGCCGCCTCGACCGGCCCGGCGGCGAAGAACATCCAGCGGTAATAGGCGCCGCGCGCCCGGTCGCCCGGGGCGGGCGCGAGCCCGGCCTGCGGGAAGGCGTCGGCGAGATAGGCGCAGATGGCGGCGCATTCGGTGACGATCGTCGCGCCATGGACCAGCGCCGGGACCTTGCCCATCGGGTTGATCGCCTTGTAGGCCGGCCCCTTCATCGGCTCGCCGAAGCCGACGATCTCGGCACGGTAGGGCTGGCCGAGCTCCTCCATCATCCAGCGGGCGATGCGGCCGCGCGACATCGGGTTGGTGTAGAGCACGAGTTCGTCGGACATGGCGTTTCCTTCCGCGACGGTCTTGTTTCTATCCTGCGACCTTGGCGCGCTGATGTCAGGAGCGCCTCGCCTGACGCATGCGCGTCGACCTGTTATCGTCCCGGCGAAGCAGGACGAGGTGCATGGACGAATCACAGCCGACAGCGAGCATGTCCGTCAGCGGCGGACGCATGACGATCGGCGGTTCGCCCCATCGTTACCTGCAGGACGTGACGCGCCGCTTCCGGCTCGAGGCGGCGGCGCTGCGCCTGGTCGGCGGCTATGTCAGCCGCGATGGGCAGCTCGGCGACGCCCGGCGGATCGAGGCCGATGCGCGCATCGCCGCCGGCCGGCTGTGCCGCGCCGGACGGGAAGGGGCGGACGACGCGCTGGGCCTGACGCTGCGCCCCTTCGCCGCTGCCGGAGAATCGTCGCGCCTGCTGCTGATGCTCGGCTATCGCGATGACGACGGCGAGGCCGTGCCATTTGCCGAGGCGTTCCTGCCGCCTCCCGTCTTCGACGACCTGAAGGCCGAGATGCTCTCCGGCCGCGCCGGTGGGCTCGCGCTGGAGGCGACAACCAGCCTGTGGATTCGCGAGGAGGACCATGGTCTTCCGGCCGCGCAGCCGGTCGACTGGTATCTCGGCCCGGCGGAGGACGGAAATGGCACGGTGCCCGCCCGCGGCTTCGTCGAGAGCATCGAATGGCGGCCTGCTGCGGTCGCGGAGCACCGCGCTTCGGCGAGCGCGCCTGCACCGGCTGCGATGCCCGATCCGCTCGATCCGGACGAGCCTGACGAGGAGACCGCCGCCGACCAGCTTCGCCGGATCAACTGGAGCCTCAAGCAGCTCCTGCTGCTTCTGGCCTTCCTGCTGATCATCGTCGCGGTGAAATAAGCACCCGCCGGTACCGGTTCTGGCCGGCACCGGCGGGCGCAGCCGTCAGTGTCCCTTGTGGTCGGCCTCTCCGCCCTTGGCGGCGATCGAGTCGACCTTGAACTCGACATCGACGCTGCCCGCCTTTTCGAAGGTCAGCGTGCCTTTCATCATCTCGCCCTGCTTCAGCGGCTGCTTCAGGTTCATGAACATGATGTGGTAGCCGCCCGGCTTGAACTCGACCTTGCCGCCGGCCGGCACCTCGATGCCCTTCTCCAGCGGCCGCATGGTCATGATGCCGTCCTTCATCGCCATCTCGTGCATCTCCGCGTGTGCGGCGAAGGGAACGGAGACGGAAACCAGCCGGTCGGGCGTCGTTCCGGTGTTCTCGATGCTGAGATAGCCGCCGCCGACCTTGGCGCCGGCCGGGGTCGCACGCGACCAGGGATGGCCGATCTTGAGCGGCCCGAGCTTGAATTCATGGGCCGATGCGAAGGAGACGGAAAGCGCCAGCGCCGCGGCTGCGAGAGAGAGCGAAAGCTTCATCGTGATGATCCTGAAGATGGGCAAGCCACGCCGCGGCACTCTGCGCGGTCGTCCGGCCTGAAAATGGCGAAAAGGGTCCTGGGCGGTCGCACTCAGCTCGCAGGCGGCGCGCGCGAGGGCGGCAGACCTGTCGCGAAGAGCGGGTGCCGGCCGTCCTGCTGCACCGGCGGGAGCGCGACATGGCTCTCGGCCGGGCTGGCGACTGCCGTCGCGAGCACCGGCGGGCCGCCGATGACCGGGTTGTGCGGGCAGCCCTTGCAATGGCCGAGCTCGCCGAGCGGGCCCGCCGGGACAGCCGGCTGGCCGTCGCTGGGAGCTGGCGCTCCCGAGCAGAGCAGGATGCCGCTCGGCAGGCCCGAAGCCGCCGAGGGAGCCGGCGCCAGCGCGAGGGCGAGCACGCCCAGCGCATAGGCCATGGCGAGCCATGCCCCGAGGACGGAGCGGCGTAGCCAGGGAAGAAGGCGGGCTCGGGCCGGCATGGGGCATCAATGGCCTTCGTCCGCGCCTGCGGTCAAGCGGCGGCATTGCCACGGTGGATTGGCCGTCAATGACGCCCGCGGCCCATGGCGTGGAAAAGTATTCTCCGGCGCATCGTTTCTTTAAAAGAACGAACCGATTGACAAATCGGACCGCAGGGGCGAGATTGGCGACGTTCCCGGTTCGCCGGGAGCCGCGGGGATTTGAGCGAGCAGCTTGCGCCGCGTCACCAAACGCTAAAGCGCCACGACTGGGTCGTGGGCTCCAGATCGAGGAGACCGATATGACCGTTGCGAGGATCGTTCGGAGCCGGCCGCGTTCCCGTTCCCTGCCCTGCTGCTGTCGACGCTGAGACCACCAGGCGCCCATCGCCTCTCGTTTCACCGTCGTTCCAAGCGCCGCGAGGCGGCACAGAAAGCAGAGCTATGTCCCTTTCATCCTACCCGGACGGCCGGCACAGCCCGGCCCAGCAGGCCTATGTCATCGAGGTCGGCGAGACGCAGGCCGGGCTCGTCAACCGGCGCGCCGACGAGCGCTTCTTCACCTTCATCGCGGCGAGCGCCGCCTTCCGCGCGCTCGACGGTCACCGTTTCGCCACGCCGGGCGCGGCCGAGCTTGCCGCGCGCCTGGTCACGCAGCCCCGCCGTGGTGCATCCGCCCGCCGGCTGGCGTCGTAGGCGCCGAGGCACTCTGAAGCAGCTCGACCTCACCTGTCGGCCCCGTCATTCGCACTCCTGAGGACATGATGAACGCCCCCGTCAAACCCGACGCGCTGAACCTCGGCGCGCGGCCCATTTCGGCTCCCGAGCCGATCATCCGCTTCGAACGGCTCGGCAAGACCTACGCCGGACGCAGCGGCCAGCAGGCCGTGGCCGCCCTCTCCGGCATCGACCTGGCAGTTCCAGCCGGCGCCATCGTCGGCGTCATCGGCCGTTCCGGCGCCGGCAAGTCGACGCTGATCCGCCTCGTCAACGGGCTGGAGCGGGCCACTGCCGGCCGGCTCGTGATCGAGGGGGAGGAGGTCACGGCGCTGAACGAGGCCGGCTGGCGCCGTCGGCGGCGGGAGATCGGCATGATCTTCCAGCACTTCAACCTGCTATCATCGCGCACGGTGTTCGACAATGTCGCCCTGCCGCTGGAGATCGCGGGCACGCCGAAGGCGGCCATTGCCGACAAGGTCGAGAGACTGCTGGCGCTGGTCGGGCTCGCCGACAAGCACGGGCGCTATCCCGCCGAACTCTCGGGCGGCCAGAAGCAGCGCGTCGGCATCGCCCGCGCCTTGGCGACCGACCCCAAGGTGCTGCTCTGCGACGAGGCGACCTCGGCGCTCGACCCCGAGACGACGAAGGCCATCCTGGCGCTGCTGCGGCAGGTCAATCGCGAGCTCGGCATCACCATCCTGCTGATCACCCACGAGATCCCGGTCATCAAGGAGATCTGCGATCGCGTGGCGGTGATCGAGGGCGGGCGGATCGTCGAGGAGGGCGAGACCTTCGCCGTCTTCACCAACCCGCAGCATCCGACCACGGCGCGCTTCGTCGAGGCGGTCACCGGCGTCGAGGTGCCGGCGCATCTCGCGGGCCGCATCCGGGCCGAGGGGCGTCCGGGCGACGACATCGTGCTGCGCGTCACCTTCACCGGCGAGAACGCCACGGCCCCGGTCATCAGCCGGCTGAGCGCGGTCGTCGGTGTCGACGTCAACATCCTGGCCGGGCGGATCGACGCCATCGCCGGCCGCCCCTTCGGCAGCCTGCTTGTCTCGATCCCATCACGCGTGCCGGAAAGCGAGGCAGTGCTCGGCGCGCTCCGGAATCTCGGTCTCAAGGCGGAGGTGGTCGGCCATGTCTCCTGAAATCATCCGCCTGATCGGGCAGGCGACGCTCGACACGTTGAGCATGGTCGCCGTCGCCGCCGGCATCGGCACGCTGATCGGCTTGCCGCTGGGCGTCTTCCTCGCCACCAGCAAGCGCGGCGAGCTTTTTGCGGCGCCGGCGCTCAACGCGGCGCTTGGCGTCCTGGTCAACGCCACGCGCTCGACGCCCTTCATCATCCTCGTCGTCGCGATCATCCCCTTCACCCGGCTGGTCGCCGGCACCTCGATCGGAACGACGGCGGCGATCGTGCCGCTGACAGTCGCCTGCATCCCCTTCATCGCCCGGCTGATCGAAGGTGCCGTGCGCGAGGTCGATCAAGGTCTGGTCGAGGCCGCCCGCGCCATGGGCGCGACGCCCGTCCAGATCGTCCGCAAGGTGCTGGTGCCGGAGGCGCTGCCGGCGATCGTGCTGGGTCTGACCCTTGCCATCGTCAGCCTCATCGGCTTCTCGGCCATGGTCGGTGCCGTCGGCGGCGGCGGCCTCGGCGATCTCGGCATCCGCTACGGCTACCAGCGCTTCATGCCGGAGGTGATGGCGACCGTCGTCGCCGTCCTCATCGTCCTCGTCCAGCTCGTGCAGAGCATCGGCGACCGCCTCGCCCGGCGCCTCAACAAGCGCCTGCGCCACGGCTGATCAAAGCGATTCCCGTTTCCGACCCAAAGGACCATCGATCATGACCATCTTCCTCAACCGCCGCGCCGCGCTCGCTGCCGGCCTTGCTCTCACGCTCGGCGCAGCCGCCCCGGCCCTCGCCCAGCAGAACCAGGTCATCCGCATCGGCGTCTCGCCCGGCCCGCACGCCGAAATCCTCGAGAAGGTGAAGCCGCTGCTGGCCAAGCAGGGCATCGACCTCAGGATCATCGAGTTCTCGGATTACGTGGTGCCGAACCAGGCACTCGACGCCGGCGAACTGGAGGCCAATTCCTTCCAGAACCAGCCCTATCTCGACAACCAGGTGAAGGATCGCGGCTTCAGGATCGAGACCGTCGGGCTGACGGTGAACTTCCCGCTCGGCATCTACTCGTCGAAATACAAGAACTGGAGCGAGGTTCCGGACGGCGCGACCGTCGCCATCCAGAACGACCCGACCAATGGCGGCCGCTCCCTCCTGCTGCTGCAGGACAAGGGCGTGATCAAGCTGAAGGACGGCGTCGGTTTCAAGCCGACGGTGGCCGACATCACCGCCAACCCGAAGAAGCTCAAGATCATCGAGATCGAGGCCGCCCAGACGCCGCGCTCGCTGGACGACGTCGCCGCAGCCGCGATCAACACCAACTATGCCGTGGACGCGAAGATCGACCCGGCCTCCGCGATCCTGCGCGAGGACGCCAAGGGACCCTATGTCAACATCATCGCCGTGCGCAGCGCCGACAAGGACAAGCCCTGGGTCAAGGCCCTGCTCGCCGCCTACCACACGCCGGAGGTCAAGGCCTTCGTCGCCGAGCGCTTCAAGGGCGCCGTCCTCGCGAGCTGGTAGTTCCTCTCCTCCCACCTGGCCGTCGATCGGTGGCCAGGCGCCTGCCCGGATGCTCGTGCATCCGGGCTTTTTCGTCGGCGGCTCAGCGTGGCAGCGGACCGAAGGCGAAGAACTGGGTCTCGCCGGAGGAATCGTCGACGCCGTCATTGTCGGTCACGACGAAGAGGTTGCCCGCCTTGTCCACGGTCATGCCCTCGACTTTGTCGAGACCGTAGCCGCCGGCCTTCATCAGGTCCGGCGTCAGGTCGCGCAGCAGGCTCTTGGCGACGGTCGGGATGTCGGCGGAACCGATCGCGGCCGGCGTCAATCCCTTCACCGAGAAGGCCTGGATGGTCTTGAAGGCCTTGGCGCCGAAGGCATTGTCGCGCTCGATCACGGCGAAGCGGTCGTCGCCGAGCGAGACGAGCTCCGAAAGCCCCATCCAGTGCCCGGAAGCCGGCTGGGTCAGCGGGTAGTGCAGCACGCCCCACGCCTTGGTCGCAGGCTTGTAGGACAGGATCTTGGTCTTGCCCTTGGGGTCGTCCTTCCATTCGCGCTGCACGGCGAGCCAGACGGTTTCCTCGGCGCCCGTGCCGGTCACGGTCACGCCCTCGAAGCCGAAGCGCACGGCGTGCTTCGCCAGTTCCTCCGGCAGCCGGATCTCCTCCTCGACCTCGCCCTTGGCCGAGACGCGCAGCAGCAGGTCGGGGAGCGGACCATCCTTCTTCTCCGGGTTGCCCTCCGAAGCGAGCCAGAAGCCGCCGCCGGCACGGACGGCGATGCCCTCCAGATCGTAGGCGGCGGGCTTGCCATCCTTGGTCACCGTGATCGCGCCCGCGATCTTCGCCGGCTTGGCGGCCGCGTCGATTTCGAGGATGCGCGAGGGCGCATAGGCACTGTCGGTGATCGAGAACAGCTTGCCCGGAGCGGTGTGATCCGCCGCGAGCCCGGACAGAGCGCCCCAGCCGATCGGCAGGCCGTTCTCGTCGGCGGAGTGAATCGTCGGATAGGCGGCGGCCTGCTCGGCGCGGCGGTAGATCATCACGGCCGAACGCGCGCCGCCCTTGCCGCCGGCATCGGTTTCCGAGGCCGAGACGAAGAGGTCGCGCTGCGGGATCGCGAGCAGGCCTTCGGGGCCGATGCCGGTCGGCAGCGCCTGCAGGTAGCGCGGCGCCTGGCCCGGGCCCTCGTCCTTGTAGACCAGCACCAGCGAGGCGCGCTCAAGCCCGACGAAGATCAGGCGGTCGTTGCCGTAGGTCGCGACCTCGATGCCTTCGGGCTCGCTGCCCTTGGCGGCCGAACGCTTCTCCGGGTAGTGCCCGAGGCGGATCGCGAGATGGTCGACGTCGGAGGCGGAATCGAACTCGACCGTGCCGTCCTTGCGGAAGATCGAGAAGCCGCGCGAGCCGCCTTTCCAGTCGCCCTCATTGGCGGTGACGAAGCGCTCATTGTCGAGCCAGCGCACGGCGTCGGGCTCGCGGGCGACGCCCTTCAGCTCCTCGGTCGGGCTGATCTTGCCGTCGCGGGTCTTGTCGATCGCCTTCAGGTCGACCGTGCCTGCGGGAAAATGCGCGACCAGCTTGCCCGTCTTCGAATCGACGATGGCGAGATGGTTGTTCTCCTGCAGCGTCACCACGACGAGGCCGTCGGTATTGGCGTCCACGAATTCCGGCTCGGGATCGGTCGGTTCGACCGCCGCGATGCCGGTGAGGTCGACGGTCTGGCGGGTGGCGCAGTCGATGGCGCCGTCCTTGATGCCGATCAGGGTGAGGTTGCCTGCGGGGAGCTGCGGCAGCGCGCCCTTGTTGAGCTTCTCGTCGCGCTCGTTCTCGATGGCGATCGCGATCTTGCCCTTGTCCTTGGTCAGCGTCACCGAATCCGGCTGGCCGCCGAGGTCGCACTTCGCCACCACCTGCTTCGTCTTGAGGTCCACGGTGGCGAGATGGCCGGCCGGCTCCTTGAAGTTGTCGCCGGAGGTGACGACGGCGACGAAGGCCTTGTCGCCGAGGATGGTGACCGAGGTGGATTCGCCTTCGAGCCGCACGAAGCCCGCCGGCTTCGGATTCGCGGGATCGGTAATGTCGATGAGGCCGAGCGCCTTCTGCTCGCCATCGGTATAGGCGAGCAGCATGCCGTCCTCGCTGGCGGCGATGATCTCGGACACCGTCTTCTTGGTGGGGTCGCGATCGGCGGGCAGGTTTAGCGGCACCGAGAAGGTCGCGACGCGGTTGAACAGCGGCTCCGCGCCGGCGGTTCCGGCGAGGAGCAACGAAGCGAGAGCCGCGAGGGCGAGGGGCTGGCGCATGGGTCGGTTCCGCTGAATGGCAAGGAGAACCGTCGGCTAGTGAGCCCATGCGACAACCGCGTGACGGTCCTCAGGCCTGCAACGGCGCCTGGATCTCGGCGGAACGCTTCAATCCGATGATCTCCAGCTCCGTCACGATCGCGACGGCAAGTGCCTGTGCCAGCACGAAGGCGATGCCGAGCGCGGACGGCGCGAACCAGCCCATCAGCAGGATCGCGACGCTGTCGCCGATCCAGAGCAGGTTGACGCCGACGACCAGGTGAACCGCCCAACGCGCCAGCGTCTCGCGGCTCGCGAACCAGGCGAGCAGGGCGGCGCAGGGCAGCAGCACGAGCCCCGCCCCACGCAGGAAGCCGGCCGGAAAGCCGAGCGGAGCAGCAAGCACGTCGGCGCCGCCGGCAAGTAGCAGGCCCATGCCGGCGCAGGCGGCGGCATCGAGGGTAAGCGCGTTGCGCAGGAAGCGGGAGGAACGGATCGTCGACATGGCAGTCTCCTTTTCGTCGTGGCTTCGGCTTTCGTGGGGCCGTGGCCGTTGCGATGGCAGGATGCTGGCGCCTTCCCGGCGGCGCGTCGATTAAGCGGGAGGTAATTGGAACCGCTCGTCCCTCCGGCTAGCCTGACGGCATGACGACCCATCACGCCCCCTCCGTCGGCACGCTCATCCGTGACTGGCGGCAGCTGCGCCGCTTCAGCCAGCTCGACCTCGCCCTCGAAGCCGAGATTTCGCAGAAGCACCTCAGCTTCATCGAAAGCGGGCGCTCCCGCCCCAGCCGCGACATGGTGCTGCTGCTCGCCGAGCACCTCTCCGTGCCGCTGCGCGAGCGCAACGCGCTGCTGCTCGCCGCCGGCTATGCGCCGGTCTATCGCGAACGGTCTTTGGAGGACCCCACCTTGCAGGCGGCACGAACGGCGATCGACCTCATCCTGAAGGGGCATGAGCCCTATCCGGCGCTTGCCGTGGACCGCCACTGGACGCTTCTGGCCGCCAACGGGGCCGTGACGAACCTGCTCGGCCTGGTGGCGGATGCGGAATTGCTGAGGCCGCCGGTCAACGTCCTGCGGCTTTCGCTGCACCCGGGCGGGCTCGCCCCCTACATCATGAATTTCGCGGTGTGGAAGGAGCACCTGTTGGCGCGGTTGCGCCAGCAGGTCCGGGCGACGGCCGACGTTCAACTTGGCGCCCTGCTGAGCGAGCTCGCCGCCTATCCCGATCCCGGCGGACGAGAAGTCGCACGGCAGGAGACGAATGCCGAGCCCGCCATCGTCGTGCCGCTTCAGCTCAGGCTCGGCGATGCGACGCTGTCGCTGATCTCGACCACGACGGTCTTCGGCACGCCGGTCGACGTGACCTTGTCGGAGCTGGCGCTGGAAACCTTCTTCCCGGCGGACGAGGCGACGGCCGCTGCGCTTCGCACTTTGGCCGCGGGCGGCGGCGGACGCGCCTGAGGAGGAGCGGAACCTTTCACCCGGGCGCCGGTTCTTCATCCGAAAGCCGCGGATGGCGGCGTCAGAACCGAAAGGACCCGTGCAATGGGCAGCACCACCGACAAGATCAAGGGCATGGCCAACGAAGCCGCCGGCAACGTCAAGCAGGCCGCCGGCAAGGCGATGAACAAGCCGGAGTGGGAGGCCGAGGGCAAGGCCCAGGAGCTCAAGGGCGAGGCGCAGCAGGCGCTCGGCAAGGGCAAGGACGCGGTGAAGAACGCCGTCGACAAGGTCTGATGGCCTGACCCGGACAAACAAGAAGGGCCGCCGAAAGGCGGCCCTTTTTCATGCTCCGTCCGGCGCGGTTCAGGCCGTACCGCCGAGCCCGCCGAGGAAATCCTTGACCCGGCCGAAAAAGCCGGCGGTTTCCGGATGGTTGCTGTGCGAGCTTTCGCGCTCGAACTCCTCCAGCAATTCGCGCTGGCGCGCGGTCAGCTTCTGCGGCGTCTCGACCACGACCTGGATGTAGAGGTCGCCGACCTCGCGCGAGCGCAGCACGCTCATGCCTTTGCCCTTGAGCCGGAACTGCTTGCCGGTCTGGGTGCCCTCGGGAATCTTCACCCGCGCCTGCTCGCCGGAGAGCGTCGGCACCTCGATCTCGCCGCCCAGCGCGGCCGAGACCAGGCCGATCGGCACGCGGCAGAACAGATCGGCACCGTCGCGCTGGAAGATCGCGTGCGGCTTCAGCGACAGGAAGATGTAGAGATCACCGGCAGGCCCGCCGCGCAGACCGGCCTCGCCTTCGCCTGCCAGGCGGATGCGCGTGCCGTCCTCGACGCCCGCCGGGATGTTGACCGACAGCGTGCGCTCGCGCGTGACGCGGCCGGCGCCCTGGCAGTTCTTGCAGGGATCGTCGATGACCTCGCCGCGGCCGTTGCAGGTCGGGCAGGTGCGCTCGACCGAGAAGAAGCCCTGATTGGCCCGCACCCGGCCATGGCCGCCGCAGGTCGGGCATTGCCGCGATTTCGAGCCCGGCTTGGCGCCGGTGCCCGAGCAGGCCTCGCAGGAGACCGAGGTCGGCACGCGGATCGATTCGTTTTTGCCGGTGAAGGCCTCTTCAAGCCCGATTTCGAGGTTGTAACGCAGGTCGGCGCCGCGCTCCCGGCCGTTGGCACCCCGGGGCCCGCCGCGGCGGGCATCGCCGAAGAAGGAATCGAAGATGTCCGACATGAAGTCGGAGAAATCGGCCTGGCCGCCGCCGCCGCCATTCTCGAAGGCCTGGTGGCCGAAGCGGTCATAGGCCGCGCGCTTCTGCCCGTCGGAGAGGACCTGATAGGCCTCGTTGATTTCCTTGAACTTGATCTCGGCTTCCTTGTCGCCGGGATTCTTGTCCGGGTGATGCTGCATCGCGAGCTTGCGGAAGGAGCTCTTCAGCTCGACCTCCGTCACGGTCCGGCTGACGCCGAGGATCTCGTAGTAATCGCGCTTCGACATCGAAACGATCTGTCCCTCTGCCATTGACGCAAGACGGCCGGACCTTCGGGCCCGGCCATGGCGCGTCAGGCGTCACCATCCTGCTCAACCCCATTCCCGAACGAGATGGCCGGGTCAAGCCCGGCCAAATCATCCCTTCGGGATGAGGAGCGCGGGTTACGCGCTCTTCTTCTTGTCGTCCGAGACGTCCTTGAAGTCGGCGTCGATGACGTCGTCCTTCTTGGCTTCCTCGGTCGCCGGCTCACCTTCGGCGGCAGCGCCCTCGGCCTGGCTCGCCGCATACATCGCCTCGCCCAGCTTCATCGAAGCCTGCATCAGCTCGTTGGTGCGGGCCTGGATGGCCTCGGAATCCTCGCCGGTCAGCGCGGTCTTGAGCGCCTCGACGGCGGTCTCGATCGCGCCCTTGTCGGCCTCGGAGACCTTGTCGCCATAGTCCTTCAGCGACTTCTCGGTCGAGTGCACGAGGCTCTCGCCCTGGTTCCTGGCCTCGACCAGCTCGCGGCGCTTCTTGTCCTCGGCGGCATTCGCCTCGGCATCCTTCACCATCTTCTGGATGTCGGCCTCGCTGAGACCGCCCGAAGCCTGGATCTTGATCTGCTGCTCCTTGTTGGTGGCCTTGTCCTTCGCCGTCACCGAGACGATGCCGTTGGCGTCGATGTCGAAGGTCACCTCGATCTGCGGCATGCCGCGCGGGGCCGGCGGAATGCCCATCAGGTCGAACTGGCCGAGCAGCTTGTTGTCCGCCGCCATCTCGCGCTCGCCCTGGAAGACCCGGATCGTCACCGCGTTCTGGTTGTCCTCGGCGGTGGAGAAGACCTGGCTCTTCTTGGTCGGGATCGTGGTGTTGCGGTCGATCAGGCGCGTGAACACGCCGCCGAGCGTCTCGATGCCGAGCGACAGCGGGGTCACGTCGAGCAGCAGCACGTCCTTGACGTCGCCCTGGAGGACGCCGGCCTGGATCGCGGCGCCGATGGCGACGACCTCGTCCGGGTTGACGCCCTTATGCGGCTCCTTGCCGAAGAACTGCTTCACGACCTCCTGCACCTTCGGCATGCGGGTCATGCCGCCGACGAGGACGACCTCGTCGATCTGGCCCGCCGAGATGCCGGCATCCTTGAGCGCCTTCTTGCAGGGCTCGACGGTGCGCTGGATCAGGTCGTCGACCAGGCTCTCGAACTTGGCGCGCGAGAGCTTGATGGCAAGGTGCTTCGGACCGGAGGCATCCGCTGTGATATAGGGCAGGTTGATCTCGGTCTGGGCCGCGCTCGACAGTTCGATCTTGGCCTTTTCGGCCGCCTCCTTCAGGCGCTGCAGGGCGAGCTTGTCCTTCTTCAGGTCGATGCCCTGCTCCTTCTTGAACTCCTCCGCGAGGTACTCGACCAGGCGCATGTCGAAGTCCTCGCCGCCGAGGAAGGTGTCGCCATTGGTCGACTTCACCTCGAAGACGCCGTCGCCGATCTCGAGGATCGAGACGTCGAAGGTGCCGCCGCCGAGATCGTAGACAGCGATGGTGCCGGTGGACTTCTTGTCGAGGCCGTAGGCGAGCGCGGCCGCCGTCGGCTCGTTGATGATGCGCAGCACCTCGAGGCCGGCGATCTTGCCGGCGTCCTTGGTGGCCTGGCGCTGGGCGTCGTTGAAATAGGCGGGAACCGTGATGACGGCCTGGGTGACGGGCTGGCCGAGATAGGACTCCGCCGTCTCCTTCATCTTGGTCAGGATGAAGGCCGAGATCTGCGACGGCGAATAGTCCTTGCCGTCGGCCGAGACCCAGGCGTCGCCGTTGGAGGCCTTGGTGATCTTGTAGGGGACGAGCTTGAGGTCCTTCTGCGTCATCGGATCGTCGTAGGTGCGGCCGATGAGGCGCTTGATCGCGAAGAAGGTACGCTCGGGATTGGTGACGGCCTGGCGCTTGGCCGGCTGGCCGACAAGGCGCTCGCCATCGTCCGTGATCGCGACGATCGACGGGGTGGTGCGGGCACCTTCGGAATTCTCGATGACCTTCGGCGTGGTGCCTTCCATCACTGCGACGCAGCTGTTGGTCGTGCCGAGGTCGATACCAATGACTTTACCCATGGATGGGATCCCTTTCGATTGAGCAGATCGCCGACCTGCGGCGCCTTCGCGCCACCTGCCGGCCCATGGACCGGCCCGCACCCGCTCAAGCGGCGAACGAACCGGCATTCCACGTTTGACGGTGGTTAAACCGCCCCTTGGCGGGGTATATAGTGAGGGTGTTCCCGCCCTTGCAAGACAGGCGAGCCGATTAAGAATCGGGGATTGCATATTCGGGAGCGTGGCTGCCGGGCGGCCCCGGCATCGGCGGCCGCGCAGGTGCTTTCCGGGGGAGTGTGGCCTTTGTGTCCTTGCGTCTGCCCGAGGCGCGGATCATTCAAAAAAGCCGTTCGCTCGACATGGACCCGATGAGAGCACGCAAGCGCATCGTCCTCGGCCTCGCGGCGCTGCTCTCGGCGGCTGCCGGAGCGGCCGCATCGGCGCAGCCGCTGCAATTGCCGGGCGCCCAGCCCTTCAACGCACCCGGAACCCAACAGGCCGCCCCACCCGCGGCGGGCACCCCTGCCGCGCCGCGCCAGCCGAGCCTGCCGGCGCTGAAAATCGCCGGCGAGGAGGCGATTCTCGGCAAGGCCCTGCATCACAACGGCAATCACGGCGCCGCGAGCTTCGAGAAGCTCGGCAGCGGCTACGGGCTCAAGCTCAGCCTCGATGGCTACCAATCGGCCAATCTGGTCGAGCCCTGCGCGGTGTCCCTGGGCGAGGCGCCCATCCCGGTCACGGCGCTGGGCCGGCCGGCCGGCGTGCCGCGCTACCGGCTGGAGGCACCGGTCTGCCCGCTCGTCTTCGATGTGCTCGACGGGGCATTCCTGGTGGTCGAGCCGACCGAGCCCTGCGTCGTGGAGGCCGCGCAATGCCGCGTCGATCCGCGTGGCCTCTGGGGCCCCGACCTCGCGACCGTCGCAGCTCAGGCCAAGGCGATCGAGCGGGCCCGCGGCGCCGCGGAGCGCGCCCTGCGCGACGGCTATCGCACGTTGGCCGCGAAGGCGAACGCCGTCGATGAGCGCACGCTCGCCCGCGAGCAGGCGGGTTTTTCGGGCGAGCGGGAGATGACCTGCCGCGATTTCCAGCGCGAGGGGCAGTACGGCTTCTGCGCCGCGCGGATCACCGAGGCGCGCGCCGCCGAGCTGCGGGCGCGGCTCGGGCTCCATGGCGAAGCGAAGCAGGCGCCCAAGCCGAAGAAGCCGCGCCCGGCCTCGCCGAAGCCCGCGCCGCTTTCGCTGACTCCGACGCAGTAGCGCCAGGCCCCGGTCTGGCTTCCCAGAGCTTCGGAAAGTTCGATGCTCCAGCGATGATCTAAGTCATCCGTTCCGTCAGCGTTGCCTGATCCAGGCCGGCCAGTGCGTCGATCAGGTGCATCGCGAAGCTGCCCGGACCGGCGGCCCGCCCGGCCGCGATCTCGGCGGCTATGCCATAGGCCGTCAGTGCCGCCGCGGCTGCGACGGCGGGGTCGGGCTCGACCGCCGCACAAGCCGCGACCAGCGCGCTGGAGGCACAGCCGAGCCCGGTGACCTTCGTCATCAGGGCATGGCCGTGATGGATGCGATAGCTGCGGCCCGGGCCCTCGATCTGGTCGATCCTGCCGGTGGTGACACGCAGGACGTCCTGCGCCTGCGCCATCGCGGCGTCGAGCGCGGCCATCTCGACCGCATTGCCGCGCACCGTCACGCCGGGAAGTCGCAGGATGTCCCGCGCCAGCCGCATCCTGAGCGGCGAAAGCTCGACGAAGACGGGATCGAGCACGAGCGGAATGCTGCGCTCGCGGGCGACATCGAGCAACTTCGGAATGGCGCGCTCGCCCTCCGGGCTGATCGTGCCGAGATTGATCAGGATCGCGCCGGCGCCGGCCGCGATCGCGGCGACCTCTTCCGGGTGGCTCGCCATCGAGGGGATGGCCCCGAAGGCGAGCAGCATGTTGGCGGTGACGTTCTGCGCCACCGTATTGGTGAGGCAGTGGACGCGCGGGTGGCGTGTCGCCACCCGCTTCAGCACGGCCGCGACGCCTGGCGCGTCGAGGCCTTCAGCCATTGCGCTCATTCGGCGGCGGGGAGGTAGATGCTGCCGCCCTTGTCGAGGAATTCCTTCGACTTCGCCGCCATGCCCTCGGCCGCCATGGCTTCGAGATTGGCCCGCTCGTTCTCGCTCATCGCCTGCACCTCGGCGCGCAGGTCCTGGGTGATCTTCATCGAGCAGAATTTCGGCCCGCACATCGAGCAGAAATGCGCGACCTTGTGGGCGTCCTTCGGCAGCGTCTCGTCGTGGAACTCCCGCGCCGTATCCGGATCGAGCGCCAGGTTGAACTGGTCCTCCCAGCGGAAGTCGAAGCGCGCACGCGACAGCGCGTCGTCGCGGATCTTCGCGGCAGGATGGCCCTTGGCGAGATCGGCGGCATGGGCGGCGATGCGATAGGTGATGACGCCGGTCTTGACGTCGTCGCGGTTCGGCAGCCCGAGATGCTCCTTCGGCGTGACGTAGCAGAGCATGGCGCAGCCATACCAGCCGATCATCGCCGCGCCGATGCCCGAGGTGATGTGGTCGTAGCCCGGCGCGATGTCGGTGGTCAGCGGTCCGAGCGTATAGAAGGGCGCCTCGCCGCACTCCCTGAGCTGCTTGTCCATGTTCTCCTTGATCTTGTGCATCGGCACATGGCCGGGGCCCTCGATCATGACCTGGCAGCCCTTCTTCCAGGCGACCTGCGTCAGCTCGCCCAGCGTCTCCAGCTCGGCGAACTGGGCGCGGTCGTTGGCGTCGGCGATCGAGCCGGGGCGCAGGCCGTCGCCGAGCGAGAACGAGACGTCGTATTTGCGCATGATGTCGCAGATTTCGTCGAAGCGCTCGTAGAGGAAGCTCTCCTTGTGATGCGCCAGGCACCAGCGCGCCATGATCGAGCCGCCGCGCGAGACGATGCCGGTCACCCGCGATGCCGTGAGCGGCACGTAAGGAAGCCGCACGCCGGCATGGATGGTGAAATAGTCGACGCCCTGCTCGGCCTGCTCGATCAGCGTGTCCTTGAACACCTCCCAGTCGAGCTTGATCGGGTCGCCGCCGACCTTCTCCAGCGCCTGGTAGATCGGCACGGTGCCGATCGGAACCGGCGAGTTGCGCAGGATCCAGGAGCGGATGTTGTGGATGTTGCGGCCGGTGGAGAGGTCCATCACCGTGTCGGCGCCCCAGCGGATCGCCCAGACCAGCTTCTCGACCTCCTCGGCCGCGCCCGAGGTCACGGCCGAATTGCCGATATTGGCGTTGATCTTGACCAGGAAGTTGCGGCCGATCGCCATCGGCTCCAGCTCGGGATGGTTGATGTTCGCCGGGATGATGGCGCGGCCGCGTGCGATCTCGTCGCGGACGAATTCCGGCGTCACGAATTCCGGCACGCTCGCGCCGAAGCTCTCGCCGTCGGCATGGCGCTCCTTCGCGCCCTCCAGCATGGCGGCGCGGCCGAGATTCTCGCGATGCGCGACATAGATCATCTCGGGGGTGACGATGCCGGCCCGGGCAAACTCGTACTGCGTCGCCATCTGGCCGGGCTTCGCCTCGAGGATCGGGCGCTGCGCCGGGCAGGCCGGAACGAGCTGCGCTTCGCTGATATGGCCATTGTCGGCGGCCGTAACGGCGCGGCCGGGCACGGTTTCGAAGCCACGGGCGTCGAGCCAGGCGCGGCGCGGCTGCACCAGGCCGGCATTGAGGTCGATCTTCGCATCGGTCTCGGTATAGGGGCCGGAGGGGTCGTAGATGCGCACCGGCGGCTCGGCATCGGTGGTCAGCACGACCTCGCGGAAAGGCACCCGCATCTCGGGGTGCTCGGGGGCGGCGACATAGATCTTGCGCGAGCCGATGATCGGCCCGGTGGTCACGCTCTGCGGCGCGGTCTTGACGCTGTTCTTCTGCGGCTTGGTATGGGCGTTCATGCGGGATCTCCTCCTTGGTCCAGGTCAGGAGATCCGGGTTTGGAAGCGGTCCAGTCGCTGTCTGCGGGCGAGGACGAGCCGAGCCCGCGTTCCAGTCCCTCCGCCGGTATGACCCGGATCAGGTTCGACGGGTTCGGCTCATCGCCATCTCAGCCCTTGCGAGCACCCCTCGGAACGGTTCCAAGGTTAGGGCTTCGCCCGGTGGGACGCAACCGGCAAAGGAAGCCGGCCGGGCGCATCCGGCATGCGAAAATCGTCAGGCCGTGCGGTCGACGATCTGTCCCTGTCCTGCGGGGAGGAGCGCCTGCGTCTGTTCGGCGCTCTGTTGGAGCATGGTCACCAGGCCGCGCTCGGCCTCGGCATTCCGGCGCATCATCTCGATGCTCAATGCCTGCTGCGTCGAGGCGGCCTGCATCGAGACGAGGTTCTGGGCGATCGCTGCGGCATCGTTCATGGCCGGCAGTCTAGGCGCCAAGCCTTGCGCAAAGCTGAACGCCGTCGCCATTCCGTCGCCTCCGCCGAAGTTCCCCGTTCCCGGGCTGGAGCGCCGGTCAGCGGCTCTGGCCGGTCAGCAGCGGCGTGATGCGCCGAAGCGTGACGCGCCGGTTCTCGCGCGAGGCGCCCTGCGTCTGCACTTTCAGATACTGCTCGCCATAGCCCTGCGTCGTCAGGTTCTCCGGCGGGATCCGGAAGTCGCGCGTCAGGATCTCCGCCACCGACTGGGCCCGGCGGTCGGAGAGCGAGAGGTTGTCGACGTCGGAACCGACGGCGTCGGTATGGCCCTCGACGAGGAAGACCTCGTTCGGCGAGCTTTGCAGCACGCGCCGGATCGAATCCGCGATTACCGCGAGACGCTGCGCCTGGTCGGGCGTCACCTGCCAGGAGCCGGTATCGAAATTGATCGTGTCGATGTCGACGCTGCGCATACGGGCCCGCAGATCCGGGGAATAGCGCACCTCGTCCAGCGTGTAGCGCCGCGGGATCGCCGCGATCGGCGGGGCCATGATCGTTTCGTAGATCAGGTCCTCGTCGGCCCGTTCGGCATCGACGATGTAGCGCTCGCGCGGGATCGGCAGCGGCGGTGGCGGCAGCACCACGACATCGTCGGCGAAGCGCCCCGGCCGGTCCCGCAGCGTGTTGTCGATAATGACGACCTCGCGGTCGTCGCGGCCGATGCGGCTGCGGCGGATCAGCCGGCCCTGATCGTCGGTGACGGTGACGATGCGCGTGCCGTCGGGGCGCTCGAAGACCGTGCGCGTCTCCCCATCCCGGCGCTCGGCCCGGCCCTGCCAGCCGAGGTCGCGGAAGCGCTGGTCCTCGTCGCGGCGGATGATGGCGCGGCCGTCATCGTCGCGGATGATGGTGCGGCCGGGCTCGCGGATGATGGTGACGTCGCCCTCGCGGCGCTCCTCCCGGCGCTGGCGGATCTCGTCGAAGCGCTGGGCCCCCTGCGTCGCCATGATGCCGCCGATGACGCCGGCGCCAAGGCCGATCGCGCCGGCCACGCCTGGCGAGATGCCGCCGCGGCGTCCTTCACGCTGGGCTGGCTGACCCGGAGCGGCCCCAGGGGCCGGCGGCGCGCTGGCGGGGGCGGCGGCGCCGGGCGGAGAGAGTTGTGCGCCGGACGGCGGCGCCGCGGGCGGCACCGGCCGGTTCGGTTGCGCGGGCGCAGCGGGGGCGGATGGCGCCGCCGGCGAGGCGGGCCGCTGATCCGGTCTGGCTCCGGGCTGGGCGGCGCCGGGTGCGGGCGCGCCGGGCGGCGGTGACGGGCGCTGCGAAGGCTGGGCGCCGGGTTGTGGAGCCGAAGGCGCTGCCCCGGGAATCGCGGGACGGGCCGCTGGCGGCGCCGCTGGCGGAGGAGCGGCGGGGCGCGATGGCGAAGGCGCTGCGGCCGGCGGCGCTGCCGGGGCGGGATGGGGCGCCGGTCGCTCCTGGGTGGCAGGCGGAGCCGGGCGCGGTCCACCGCCGGTCTGTCCGGGAGCCGGCGCCGGGCGGGGCGGCGTGGGGCGCTCGGGCTGCGGCTGTGCGGCCGGCGGCGCGGGGCGTGGCTGGGCGTGCGGCGGGGCGGCCCGCTCGGCCGGAGCCGGAGCCGAAGGCATGGGCGGGCGCGGAGCCGCCGGAGCATGCTGCATCTGCGGCGGGCGCGGTCCTTGCGGAGCGCCGGGCGGTGTCGGCCGCTGCGGCGCATGCTGGCCGGGCTGGGCTCCCGGAGGGCCGTGCGGGCGCTCGCGCGGCCCGCGGCCGCGATCGTCGTCGCCCCCCGATGCCTGGGCGAGCTGGGTGCCCAATGGAGCGAGGGCCTGGCTGGCCTGGGAGAGGACGAGGGCCGGCAGGACGGTTCCGACCAGCAACCAGCGTTTCGTGCGCATTGCAATTCCCGTTGTCCGTTTCAACGTGCGGGCATCAGGCCGCTGTCGGCCTGAACCCGCGATGAAGCGAAAACGGCGGGAATCGGGCAGCGGTTCCGCTGCGCCTTGCCCTTAGAGCCCGGCTTCGGTCTTCACATAGGCCGCGATCTCGGCATGGCTCGCGAACCAGCAATCGCCTTTCGCCTTGGCCAGCCTGACGAGTTCCTCGAGGATCCAGAAGCGCGAGCGATAGGTGATGACATGCGGGTGCATGGTCAGCAGGAAAAGCCCGCCCTCGGCATAGGCACCTTCGAATTCGCGGCGGAAGATGTCGAAGACGGCCTCCGGAGAGGTGTAGGGCCTCAGCGCCTGGAAGCGGTTCATGCTGAGATAGGGCGCGTCGTCGCGGATCCACTCGACCGGCAGCTCGACGATGCCGGTCGGCTCGCCCTTCTCGACGATCTCGTAGGGGTCGTCATCGGCGAAGAGCGAGGAATCATAGAGCAGGCCGAGCTCGCGCTCGACCGCGAGCGTTACCTCGGAGAAATCCCACGAAGGCGTGCGCATGCCCACCGGGCGCACGCCTGTGACCTTCTCCAGCGTGTCGGCCGAGCGCAGGTGCAGTTCGCGCTCGTTCGCGGGGGGAACCGCCGTATTGACCTCGTGGATCCAGCCGTGAAGGCCGATCTCATGGCCCTCGCCGACGATGCGGCGCTGCTCGTCCGGGTAGAGCAGCGCGGTGACGGCGGGCACGAAGAAGCTTGCGGGAATGTCGTGCCGCTTCAGCAGGTCGAGGATCTTGGGCACGCCGACGCGGTTGCCGTACTGGCCCCAGGACAGGCGGCCGACCGACTTGCCTCCGTCGCGCAATTCGTTGGTCTCGTGGTCGACGTCGAAGGAGAGGGCCACGGCACAGCGCGCCCCGTTCTTCCACTTGGCGGGCTTGAGGTTGCGGCCGGCGCGGACCTGCTCGACCTTGCCGCGCCAGATCTCTTCCGGCCATTGCCACGGCAGGAGTTCATCAGGCTGGCTCGTCATGGTCGCTCTCCTCAGGTGGTCACGGCGCCCGGCAAGACCGGCACGGCGGCGAGCAGGCGCTTGGTGTAGTCGTGCTGCGGATGATCGTAGATCGCCCCGGCCGGCCCGCTCTCGACGATCCGGCCGCGATACATGATCGCGACGCGGTCGCAGAGATGGCGGACGACAGAGAGGTCGTGCGAGATGAAGATCAGCGTGAGATCCAGTTCCTGCCGAAGCCTGATCAGCAGGTTGATGATCTGCGCCTGGATCGAGACGTCGAGCGAGGCGACCGGCTCGTCGCAGACGACGACGTCGGGCTGCATCGCGAGCGCTCGCGCGATGGCGACGCGCTGGCGCTGACCACCCGAGAACTGATGCGGATAGCGATCCGCGAAATCCGGATCGAGCCCGACGGCGGCCAGCCATTGCCGGACGTAGGTCTTCGCTTCTCCCCGTGCGATCAAGCCATGCGCCAGCGGCCCCTCGGCGATGCTGTCGCCGACCGTCATGCGCGGGTTGAGCGAGGCGAAGGGGTCCTGGAAGATGGTCTGGACGCGCGTCGTGAGCTTGTGCGGCTGCTCGCCCGCGCTCATCACGGGTGCGCCGTCGATGCGGACGAGGCCGCTGTCCGGCGCATAGATGCCGGCGGCGACGCGCCCGAGCGTCGACTTGCCCGAGCCGGATTCGCCGACCAGGCCGAGCGCCTCGCCGCGCTTCAGCACCAGCGTGACGTCGTCGACCGCCCGCACCGCGTCCGGCGCCTTCGACAGGCCCGCCTTCTGGGCGAGCTTGCGCAGCAGCCCCGGTGTCTGGGCGAAGCGCTTGGCGACGTGCTCGAGGCGGACATAATGCGCGGCATCCGCGACGGCATCCGGCGCCTGCGTCGCGGCGCGCGGCGGCGGCGCGACATCGGAGCCGACGCCGCCGGCCAAGAGCTTGCCGGGCTCGGAACGCGAGGGCAAAGCGTCGAGCAGGGCTTGGGTATAGGCGTGCTGCGGACGGGTCAGCACGTCGAGCGTCGGCCCGGCCTCGACGATCCTGCCATGGCGCATGACGCAGACATGGTCGGCGAGCTCCGCCACGACGGCGAGGTCGTGGCTGATCCAGATCAGTGCCGTGCCGAGTTCGGCGACCAGCTCCTTCATCTCGGCCAGGATCTCTGCCTGCACGGAGACATCGAGCGCCGTGGTCGGCTCGTCGCAGATGATCAGCTTCGGCCGGTGCAGCAGGGCGATCGCGATGGCGACGCGTTGGCGCATGCCGCCGGAGAACTGGTGCGGGTAGAAATCGACCTTGCCGTCCGGATCGGGAATGCGGACCTGCGCCAGCGCCGCGACCGCACGGCGGCGTGCTTCCGCGCCCGAGACCGTCTCGTGCGCTTCCAGAGCGAGCCGGATCTGCGTCCCGATGGTCAGCATCGGGTTCAGCGTCATCATCGGGTCCTGGAAGACCATCGAGATCTGCTTGCCGCGGATCTTGCGCAGCTCGGCCGGCGGCAAGCCGACGAGTTCGCGCCCCTCCAGCCTGACCGAGGAGCCGGGCTCGACGCGACCGGGCGGATCGATCAGGCCGATGATCGAGAAGCCGGTGATGCTCTTGCCGGAGCCGGATTCGCCGACGAGGCCCATGACCTCGCCGCGCTTCAGCGCGAAGGAGACGCCGTCCACCGCCTTCACCAGGCCGGCGCGGGCATGAAAATGGGTCGCGAGATCGGTGACTTCGAGGAGAGGCACGTCGCTCATCGCTTCAGCCTCGGATTGACCTGGTCGCGGATGCGGTCGCCGACGAGGTTGATCGCGACGATCAGCACGATGAGCGCGATGCCGGGATAGATTGAGATCCAGTAGCGGCCCGAGAGCATGTACTGGAAGCCGTTGGCTATGAGCATGCCGAGCGAGGGTTCGGTTACCGGCAGGCCGACGCCGAGGAAGGACAGCGTCGCCTCCAGCGCGATGGCATTGGCCACCTGAACGGTCGCGACTACGATCAGGGGCGGCAGGCAGTTCGGGAAGATATGGCGCAAGACCACGCGCCAGCCCGGCAATGGCGTCGAGAGCACCGCCTCGACATAGTCCTTGCCGCGCTCGGCCGAGGCCGCGCCATGGGCGGTGCGGGCGAAATAGGCGTATTGCGCGGCGGCGAGCGCGGCGATGAGCTGCATCTTGCCCTGCCCCAGCAAGGCCGAGAGCACCAGCGCCAGCAGGATCGCCGGGAAGGCGAGCTGCAGGTCGATGACGCGCATGATGAAGGCCTCACGGCGCCCGCCGGCATAGGCCGCGCCGATGCCGAGCGCGACGCCGAGCGCGAAGGCGATGGCGCCCGCCACCAGCCCCATCTGCAGGGAGATGCGCAGGCCGTAGAGGATCGCGGAAAGCAGGTCGCGCCCCTGAGAATCGGTGCCGAGCCAATGGGTGTAGCCGCCTTCGCCGACATAGCCCGGCGGGCGGCGCGCATCGGAGAGCGAGAGGTTGGCGAGGTCGTAAGGGTCCTGCGGCGCGACCAGCGGGGCCAGCAGGGCGATACCGATCATCAGCACGACGACGGCGAGCGCGACGACCGCGGTGCGGCTCTCGCGGAATTCGGCCCAGAACCGGGCGGCAGGAGAGGCGTCGGTCATCGTGCGCCTCCTTGCCTCAGCCGCGGATCGAGCCCGACATAGGCGAGGTCGACGAGGAAGTTGATGGTGATGAAGACGAAGGCGACGAGCATCAGGTAGGCGACCATCACCGGCCGGTCGAGCGACTGGATGGAGTCGATGATCAGCTTGCCGATGCCCGGCCAGGAGAAGATCGTCTCGGTGACCACCGCGAAGGCGAGCGTCGAGCCGAATTCGAGGCCGAAGACGGTGACGAGCGGGATCGCGATAAGCCTGAGCACGTGCCGGCGCAGCACGGTCCATTCCGAGAGGCCGGCGGCGCGAGCGAATTTCACGGTGTCCGAGAGCATGGTCTCGCGCGTGCCGGCCCTCGCGAGGCGAGTCATCAAGGCGAGCTTGAAGAAGGCGAGGTTCAGTGCCGGCAGCAGCAGATGGCTCAGGCCATTCAGCGTTAGGAAGCTCCACTCGACGCCGAAGATCGAGACGGTCTCGCCGCGCCCGCCGGCCGGGAGCCATTGCAGCTCCACGGCGAAGGCCATGATCAGCACGAGGCCGATCCAGAAGGTCGGCACGGAGAAGCCGAGGATCGAAACGGTCATGATCAGCTTCGAGGCGAAGCTGTCCGGCCGGTAGCCGGCATAGATTCCGGCGGGGATGCCGATCAGCGCCGCGCCGCAGACGGCAGCCAGCGTCAGCTCCAGCGTCGCCGGCAGGCGCGACAGGATCAGCTCCATCACCGGCATGCCGAAGACAAAGGAGCGACCGAAGTCGCCATGCAGCACGCGGCCGAGGAAGGTCAGGTACTGCTCCCAGAGCGGCCGGTCGAGCCCGTAATGGGCGATCGTCTGCAGGCGCAGTTCCTGGCTGACATCGGGGCCGATCAGCACGTCGATCGGGTTGCCGATCGCGTAGACCCCGACGAAGACCAGCACCGACATGACGAGCATGACGACGAGGGCCTGCACCAGCCGGACGGCGACATGGCCTAGCATCGGTGAAGCTTCCGGCTGAGCCTCACGGCCAGTTCTCCACCATGATGGCGCGCGTCTCCTCGACGCCGACCTGCCAGATCCTGAGCATCTCCTCGTCCGGCCGCTGGTAGAGGCCGTGGAAATTGCCATCGCCGAGGATTTCGCGGCGCTTGGCCGGGCTCGCGGCCTGGTAGGCCGCCGCGTTGAAAGGCGGCTTCAGCGTATCCGGCATGGCGACGCCGGCAAGCCGGGTCCAGGGGAAGTTCTCCATCCATGACGCATGGGAGGCGGCCGGATCGACCGCCTTGACCGCCGCCTGGAATTGCGGCGCCGCCCACCAGTTGTGCAGCCGGATGCTCGCGTCGGGATGCCTGTCCAGCCATTCGGTCGCGAAGTTGAGGGCCGGTGCATTGCCGCCATGGCCGTTGACGAGGACGATGCGGCGAAAGCCGGTGCGATAGAAGCCGTCGAAGATGTCGCCGAGCAGAGCCGCATAGGTGCTCATCTTCAGCGAGATGCTGCCCGGGAAATTCAGGAATCCCGGCGTCAGCCCGTAGGCCAGCACCGGAAAGACGGGAATGCCGAGCGGTTCGGCCGCCTCACGCGCCACCCGCTCGGAGAGGATCACGTCGGTCGCGAGGCTCAAATAGGCGTGCTGCTCGACGCTGCCGAGCGGCAGCACGCAGCGGTCGTCGCGCTTCGCCTGCGCCTCGATCTGCATCCAGTTCATCTCGGCGACCAGCACGGCGCGTTCCTTGCTTCGCTGCTGCGGACGGTGGAAGCTTCGCCGTGCCGCTCTCGCGACCTGCCGGCGAAGCCAGGCGAGCCCTATCCGCGATAACCATCCTTGACTCCGGCCTCACGGAGCGTCAAGTTCCATTTGGAACTAAGTCGGCCGGGAGGCATCCCTATGCGGCATGCGCCAACCTCGATCTCGCGCGTCGACACCGGGCACGAGACGGCCGTTGCCGGGCTCGATCCGCTGACGGTGACGAAGCTCTGGGCCAATCCGTGCTGGCTGTCGTTCCGGCTGAATTTCCTCGCCTTCCGCTTCAACGACCCGGTCTATCGCTGGATCGAGACGCGCTACGGCCTCGTTCGGCCGGAGTTCGTCGCGCTCTATGCGGTAGGGTTGAAGGAAGGCGTCGCGGCCAAGAATATCGTGGCTTCGTCCGGTTTGCCGAAGAATACCCTGTCCCGCGCCGTTCAGAAGCTGCTGCAGCGGCGTCTGCTCCGGCGCGAGACGGATGCGGCCGACCTGCGCAGCTATGTGCTGCACCTGACCGCCGCCGGCCGCGCCATCTTCGATGAAACCATGCCGCTGATGGTGAAGCACCAGGCGGCGATGCTCGGCTGCCTCAGCGAGGACGAGCAGCAGCAGCTTTGCGCGCTGATGGACAAGCTCGTGATCGCCTCGCCCGCCTGGCCGCAGGAACTCTGAAACCAACCAACAACAGGGGAACCCGTCATGAAACTCGCGCAGACCTTCCGCCTCGCGGCTTTTGCCGCCTTCCTCGGAGCCGCCGTCTCCACCGGGGCGCTCGCCCAGACCCTGACGATCGGCGTGCGCGCCGGCCCGGAATCGATCGACCCGCATTTCACCGCGACCGGCACCCACGCCGAAGCTCTGAAGCAGGTCTTCGATACGCTGATCTGGTCGGGCGACAAGCTTCAGCTCGAGCCGCGGCTGGCGACGAGCTGGAAGGCGGTCGCCCCTGATGTCTGGGAGTTCAAGCTGCGCCCGGGCGTCAAGTTCCATGACGGCTCGGACTTCACCGCCGAGGATGTCAAGTTCTCGATCGAGCGCATCCCGACCGTGGCCGGTCCCAACCCGACGACGATCTATGTCCGCCGCGTCAAGGAGGTGAAGATCGTCGATCCGCTGACGGTCCAGGTCGTCACCGACGGGCCGGCGCCGAACCTGCCGAACGATTTCATCCGTCTCTTCGTCGTCTCGCACAAGGCCGCTGCCGGCCTCACCAAGGACAACGCCAACGAGGCGTTCAACTCCGGCAAGGCCGCGATCGGCACCGGACCCTACAAGTTCGTCTCCTGGACGCCGAAGGACCAGCTCGTGCTCGAGCGCTTCGACGGCTATTGGGGCCCCAAGGAGCCCTGGGCCAAGGTGGTGCGCAAGGAATTGCCGAACGACGCCGCCCGCGTCGCCCAGCTCAAGGCGGGGCAGGTCGATATCATCGTGCGCGCGCCGGCCTCGGACGTCCCGACGCTGAAGCGCGATCCGAAGCTCTCGGTCGCGACCGTCGATACGGTCTACCTCTTCAACATGGAACTCGACCTGCGCGACAAGCCCACCCAGGTCACCGCGAAGGACGGCTCGGCGCTGCCGAAGAACCCGCTGCAGGACGTCAGGGTGCGCGAGGCGATCGACATCGCCCTCGACCGCCCGGCGCTCGCCGAGATCGCCATGGAAGGCCTCGGCTCGCCCGCCAACCAGCTGGTGACGCCGACCATCGCCGGGTTCAACAAGGAGCTTCCGCCGATCAAGCCGGACATCGCCAAGGCCAAGAAGCTGATGGCCGATGCCGGCTATGCCGACGGCTTCAAGGTCACCTTCTCCTTCACCAGCGATCGCCTGCCCGGAGACCGCCAGGTCGGGACCTCGGTCGCCCAGATGCTCGCCCGCATCGGCATCGAGGCGGTGGCGAACGCCCAGCCGGCGGCGGTGTTCTTCCCGGCCCGGGCCCGTGCGGAATATTCCCTGACGATGTCGGGCTGGGGCACCCTGACGGGCGAAGCCAACTACACGCTCTCCTCGCTGGTCCATTCCAACGAGCCCGCCAAGAAGCTCGGCGCCTTCAACCTGCTCGGCTACAAGAACGCCGAGGTCGACAAGCTGATCGAGGACGCCTCGGTCGAGATGGACGAGGCGAAGCGCAACAAGATGCTCTCCGACGTCGCGGCCATCGTCGCCAAGGACCGGCCCCGCATCGCCGTCACCGCGATCGCCTCGGCCTGGGCGATGCAGAAGGACAAGGTCACGATCAGCCCGCGCGTCGACGAGGATACGCTGGCCATGGACATCAAGCCTGTTAAGAAGTGACGCTTCGCCCCGCCGTCCCGGCCGGCCGCGTGCGGGCCGGGACGGCGGAACCGGCCAGCCCATCGACGGAATCACTTCATGACGCTTGCTCTCGCCATCCACGGCGGCTGCGGCACCTTGCCGAAGGCCGAGATGACCGAAGCCGAATGGGCCCAGGCCCGTGCCGACCTTGCCGGCGCGCTGCGCGCCGGCTGGACGATCCTGAGCAAGGGTGGCAGCTCGGTCGACGCGGTGGAGGCGGCGGTCCGCGCCATGGAGGATTCGCCGCATTTCAACGCCGGGCTCGGCGCCGCCTTCAACACCGATGGCGAACATGAGCTCGATGCCTCGATCATGGATGGCACGACGCTCGCCGCGGGGGCGGTCTGCGCCGCCAAGCGAATCAAGAACCCGATCGTCGCCGCCAAGGCGCTGATGCTCCGCGGCGACCCGCTGCTGCTCGCCGGCCCGGCAGCCGACATCTTTGCCGAGCATGAAGGCATCGATACGGTCGACAACGACTATTTCTCGACCGAGCGGCGCCGCAAGAACCTGTCCTCGATGAAGATTCGCGAGCTGGTCGGCACGGCAGCCGAGGCGAGCGAGGCCGAGAAGCACGGCACGGTGGGTGCGGTCGCCTGCGACGCGCAGGGCCATCTTGCCGCGGCGACCTCGACGGGCGGCTACACCAACAAGCCGGCCGGACGCGTCGGCGATTCGCCGATCATCGGCGCGGGGACCTATGCCCGCGACGGGCGCTGCGCGGTTTCCGGCACCGGCAAGGGCGAGTACTTCATCCGCTATTGCGTGGGCCACGAGATCGCGTCGCTGGTCGCCTACAAGGGGCTTTCGCTGGCGCAGGCGACCCAGGAGGTTCTCGGCGAGCTCTCCTCCTGCAAGATCGGCGCCGGCCTGGTCGCGGTCGATTCGGACGGCACGATCGTCGCTCCCTACAACACCGAGGGGATGTATCGCGGCTGGGTGACGACGGACGGGCTGCTGCATGTCGCCACCCATGGCGACGTCGAGATGGCCGGGCAGGCCTGAGCGCCGATGGACGAGCCGATCCTGATCTGGGGCGCTGGCGCCATCGGCGGGACGCTCGGGGCGTATTGGGCCCGTGCCGGCGTGCCGGTTCTCCTGGTCGACATCGTAACCGGGCATGTCGAGGCCTGTCGCAAGCGTGGGCTCGCCGTCTCCGGGCCGGTCGAAGAATTCCGGCAGATCGTGCCGGCGGTGACGCCGCAGGAACTCGATGGCCGCTATCGCCGCATCGTGCTGGCCGTGAAGGCCGGGGCGACGGAAGCCGCGCTCGCCGCGCTGAAGCCGCATCTCGCCGATGACGGCTTCGTCCTGTCCGCCCAGAACGGGCTCAACGAACTCCTCATCGCGCAAGCGGTCGGTGAGCGGCGCACCATGGGCTGCTTCGTCAATTTCGGGGCCGACTGGCTCGGGCCGGGCGAGATCCTCTACGGCAACCGCGGTGCGGTCGTCGTGGGCGAGCTCGACGGCTCGCTCAGCGGGCGGGCGGCGGAGATGCATCGCCTGCTGCGGCTGTTCGAGCCGGACGCGATCCTGACCGACAACATCTGGGGCTATCTCTGGGGCAAGCTCGCCTACGGCGCGATGCTGTTCGCCACGGCGCTGACCGGCGATTCGATGTCGGCGAACTTCGCCGATCCGCTCCGCCTGCCCGCCTGGCTCGCCCTTGGCCGCGAGGTCGGTGCGGTCGCGGCCCGGCGCGGCATCGTTTCGCTCGGCTTCGGCGGGTTCGACCCGATGGTCTTCGCGCCCGGCGCGCCGGAAGAGCCGCAGCGCGCGGCGATCCGCTGGCTCGCCGATTACACGGCGCAGACCGCCAAGACCCATTCCGGCATCTGGCGCGACCTCGCTGTGCGCAAGCGCAGGACCGAGGTCGACCCGCAGATCGGCATCATCGCCGCGCTCGGCCGCGAGGCCGGCGTCGCCACGCCGGCGCTCGAGGCGCTGGTCGCGCTGATCCACGACATCGAGGAAGGCCGCCGTCCGATGGCCTTCGAGACGCTGAAGGTGCTGATCGACCGATGCAAATCCGTTTCGACGGCCGCGTAGCCCTCGTCACCGGCGCAGCCCAGGGTATCGGGCGGGCCATCGCGGCGGCGCTCGCCGAGGCCGGCGCCGATGTCCATCTCGCCGATATCGACGCCGATGGCGTCGCCGAAACCGCTCGCGCCATCGGTGCGACGGCGCATGCCGCCGATCTCGGTTCGCCTGCGGCCGCGCAGGCGCTGGTCCGTGCCATCGTCTCCGCCGATGACGGGCTTGACCTGCTGGTCCATGCCGCCGGCGGCGTGCGCGGGCAGGTGGGGCGGCCGATCGAGGACATCGCGGAGGAGGATTGGCGCGCCATCTTCGCGGCCAATGTCGATGCCGGCTTCTTTCTGGCCCAGGCCGCGGCACCGGTGATGCGGCAGGCGGGCTATGGCCGCATCGTCACCATTTCGTCCGGCGCGGGGCTGCGGCCGAGCCTCACCGGCATCCAGGCCTATGCCAGCGCCAAGCATGCCCTGGTCGGGCTGACGAAGCAGCTCGCGTGGGAGTTCGGCCCGCATGGCATCACCGTGAATTCGGTGGCGCCCGGCTTCGTCCGCTCGAACCCGGCGACAGAGCGGCAATGGCAGAGCTATGGCCCGGAAGGGCAGAGGAGGCTGGTCGAGGCCATCCATACGCGCCGGCTCGGAACACCGGCCGATATCGCCCATGCGGCACTGTTCTTCCTCAGCGAGCAGGCCGGCTGGATCACCGGCCAGGTGCTTTCGGTCGACGGCGGCCGGTCTTAGGGCCTCAGCCGCAGTCCATCTTGTCGGCAGGTTGCTCGGCGCCGACCATCCAGCTCGTGCCGAAACGGTCGGTCAGCATGCCGAAGCGCGGCGACCAGAAGGTCTCGGACATCGGCATGGCGACCTTGGCGCCGCCTTCGGAGAGCCCGGCGAAGATGCGCTCGGCCTCCTCGGGCGTCTTGACGCCGACGCTGACCGAGACCGAACGCATCGGTCCGTCGCTGCGGTCGGGCGGTGCATCGGAGGCCATCAGCATCTGCCCGTCGATCTCCAGGCAGGCGTGCAGGATCTTGTCGCGCCACGCCGGCGGCACCTGGTCCTCGGCCGGCGTTCCCCGATGGTCCATCATCGCCAGCATCTTGCCGCCCAGCACCTTCTCGTAGTGAGTGAAGGCCTCGCGGCAGTTTCCTTCGAACATCAGATAGGTCGACAGTTTCATCGCAGCCTCCGTGTCGCGGGCCCAATAACTTAACTAATTGGTTTAGTATTGGCCGCGCGGCCGCGGCTGTCAAGGCGGTGCATCGGTTGTTGTCCGGATCGGCCGCGGCTAGAACCGGGCAAGGAAAGGATCCCGCCGCCATGAATTTCGAAGCTGCAGCGACGCCCGAGGCCGCGATCGACCGGCTGGAGCGCCTGTACGAGGAGGCGCGGACGGCGCTGCGCGGCGACCTGCAGCGCTTTTTCGAGACCGGCGAGGCTCCGAAAACGGCGGACCGGGAGCGCTACCGCTACCCGATGCTGCGGGTGACCTACGAGCCGGCGAAGCTGCCGGAGGCGACACGGCGCGGCTATGCCAAATTCGCGGCTCCCGGCGTCTATTCGACCACGGTGACCCAGCCGGCCGAGTTCAGGGCCTACCTCCTCGACCAGCTCAGGCCGCTCGCCATGGAATACGGTGCCCTGATCGAGACAGGTGTTAGCAACCAGGAGATTCCCTACCCCTATGCGCTCGAGGGCGGGGACGAGCTGGGCCGCGGCAAGGCCACGGCCGCCGAGCTCGCCCGGCATTTTCCGACGCCCCTGCTCGCGCTGGTCGGAGACGAGGTCGCCGACGGCAGCTACGAGCTGGTCGAGGGCGAGCCGCGTCCGCTCGCGCTGTTCGACGCCGTGCGCGTCGACTACTCGCTGCGCCGGCTGGTGCATTACACCGGCACCGACTGGCGCGCCGTCCAGCCCTGGGTGCTGCTGACCAACTACCACCGCTATGTCGATCAGTTCGTCCGGCTGGGCTTGGCCGAGATCGAAGCCGGCACGGCCGAGGCGCTGGTCGCGCCGGGCGGCATCCGCATCGACCGTGACGGTGTCGACGTCTCAGCGGCCGAGCGTGTGATGTCGGCACCCTGGCACCGCTTCCAGATGCCGGCCTATCACCTGATCCGGAAGGGCGGCGATGGCGTCACCCTGGTCAATATCGGCGTCGGCCCGTCCAACGCGAAGAACATCACCGACCACCTTGCTGTGCTCAGGCCGAACTGCTGGCTCATGGTGGGCCATTGCGGCGGCCTGCGGCAGACGCAGATCATCGGCGACTATGTCCTGGCGCATGCCTATCTGCGGCAGGACCACATCCTGGACGAGCTGGTCCCGCCGGAGGTTCCGATTCCGGCCCTCGCGGAGGTGCAGGTCGCGCTGCAGCAGGCGGCCGCCGAGATCACGGGAGAGAAGGGCGACCGGCTGAAGCAGCGCCTGCGCACCGGCACCGTCGTCACGCAGGACGATCGCAACTGGGAGCTGCAATGGACGAAGGAGCGGCGCCGCATCAACCTGTCGCGCGCCATCGCGGTCGATATGGAATCCGGCACCATCGCGGCACAGGGCTACCGGCTGCGCGTACCCTACGGCACGCTGCTCTGCGTCTCCGACAAGCCGTTGCACGGCGAGATCAAGCTGCCCGGCGCCGCCAATGCCTTCTATGAGCGCGCGGTCGGCGAGCATCTGCGGATCGGGCTGGCGGCGCTCGAGAAGCTCAAGGAAGCCGGCTCCGCCATCCATTCCCGCAAGCTCAGGAGCTTCGACGAGCCGCCGTTCCGCTAGGGCGGAACGTATCGCGAAGCGCGGCGCGCGTCAGACCTGCGCCAGCGCCTGCTCCAGATCGGCGATCAGGTCGTCCGGATGCTCAAGCCCGATCGAGAGGCGGATCAGCCCGTCGCTCACGCCCATGGCGGCGCGCACCTCCGGGGTGAAGCGCTGATGCGTCGTCGTCGCCGGATGCACGATCAGGCTCTTGGCGTCGCCGAGATTGTTCGAGATCCGGATCAGCCTGCAGGCATCGAGCAGGCGGTAGGCCCCGTCCTTGCCGCCCGGCACCTCGAAGGCGATCATCGTCGAGGGGCCGCTCATCTGGCGCTTGATGATCTCGGCCTGCGGATGGCTCTCGTGACCGGGGAAGATCACCTTGGTCGGCTTGGCCTGCGCGGCCAGCCAGTCGGCCACCTTGCCGGCGTTTTCCGCCTGCTTGCCGACGCGCAGCGGCAGCGTCTCCAGCGACTTCAGCATCACCCAGGCGTTGAAGGGCGAAAGGCTCGGGCCGGTCTGGCGCAGGAACTGCTGGATATCGCCCTCGATCAGCTCCTTGGCGCCGAGGATCAGCCCGCCCAGGCAGCGGCCCTGGCCGTCGATATGCTTGGTCGCGGAGTAGACGACGACGTCGGCGCCGAGCGCCAGCGGGCGCTGGAAGAGCGGGGTGGCGAAGACATTGTCGATCACCAGCTTCGCGCCGACTTCCTTCGCCACCCTGGCGACGGCGGCAATGTCGATCACCTCAAGCGTCGGATTGGCGGGCGATTCAAGGAAGAACAGCTTGGTGTTCGGCCTGACGGCCCGCCGCCAGGCGTCGATTTCGGTGCCCTCGACCAGCGTCGATTCGATGCCGTAGCGCGGCAGATGGTCCTCGATGATGTAGCGGCAGGAGCCGAACAGCGCGCTCGCCGCGACCACATGGTCGCCGGCGCGCAGGGGCGCCATCACTGCTGCCGTGACCGCCGCCATGCCAGTGGCGGTGGCGCGGCAGCTCTCGGCGCCTTCGAAGGCCGCCATCCGGCTTTCGAGCATCGCGACCGTGGGGTTCGACAGCCGGCCGTACTGGAAGCCCGGATCCGTGTTGAGGAAGCGGCCCTCGGCCTGGGCTGCATTGTCGTAGACATGGCCCTGGGTCAGGAACAGGGCTTCGGAGGTCTCGCCGAACTGCGAGCGCATGGTGCCGGCATGGACCAGGCGGGTCTCGGGGTGCAGCTTCGCTGCGGCAGCGTCGACAGTCGACATGGGAGCCTCGGTCCGTTCTTTATAACGGACAACGCCAGTATCAGCTTCCCCTTCGTTCGTAAAGAAGAACAAATCTTCCCCTTTGGGGGACGCCGTGCGGCGCGATCCTTCTCCGCGCTCAGCCGGCCTGTACGGCGGGGCGGCCGAGCGGCTTCAGGAAGCCGGTCAGATCGGCCGTGACGTGGTGGACATGGCCGGCGGCGACGGCCGTCTGCTCCCAGGCCTCGCGGAAGGGGTCGGGCGTCTTCGGCACGATCAGCACGGTCTTCATGCCGAGCGCGCTCGGAACCAGCAGGTTCTTCTCGATGTCCTCGAACATCGCGGCGCGCCCGGGATCGACGGCGTGCTTGGCGAGGAAGTTCTCGTAGGTGGCGCGTTCGGGCTTCGGGGTGAAGCCGGCCTGCACGATGTCGAAGATGTCCTCGAAATGATGCAGGATGCCGAGCTTGCCGGCGACGTTCTCGGCGTGTCCGCGCGAGCCGTTGGTCAGGATCAGCTTGCGGCCGGGTAAGGCCGCGATGGCGTCGCCCAGATCGGGGTTGGGATCGAGCAGGGTCAGGTCGATCTGGTGGGCGAAGTCGAGGAAGTCGTCGGGGTCGACCCCATGCTCCTCCATCAATCCCTTCAGCGTGGTTCCATAGCGCTGATAATAGTATTTCTGCAGCGCCCGCGACGACAGCCCGTCGAGCCCGAATAGCTCGGCCAGGAACAGCGTGATCCGCTCGTCGACCTGGGGCCAGACCTTGGCTTCGTGGGAATAGAGCGTGTTGTCGAGATCGAAGATCCAGTGGTCGACATGCGCGAAGCCCTCGGTGGTCAGGGGCGGGGTCGCGGCGGGTGCATCGGCGAGGTTTTTCATTGGACTCCGTGATGTGGCGAGGCGGAGTCTGCCCTGCAAGTCCTTGGCCAAGGCTTAATCGCGGCGAACCCGTCCGCCTTCATGGCCGGGCGCGATCCGACGCTCCCGGAAGCCGATGCGCCCGGGTCACGAGAATGCCCGGGGAGGCAAGGGCGCCTCACCCGGGAACGGCGCCCGTCAACGCCGGATGATCGTGCCGGCGCCGGTATCGGTGAACAGCTCGATCAGCGCCGCATGAGGCACCTTGCCGTCGAGGATGACGACGGCCTCGACGCCCTTCTCCAGCGCGTAGATGCAGGTCTCGATCTTCGGGATCATGCCGCCCGAGATCGTGCCGTCGGCGATCAGGTGGCGGCACTCCTCGACCGTGAGCTCCGGGATGAGCTGCTTGTCCTTGTTGAGCACACCGGGAACGTCGGTCAGCAGCAGCAGGCGCTTGGCGTTGAGCGCGCCTGCGATCGCTCCGGCGAAGGTGTCGGCGTTGACGTTGTAGGTCTGGCCGTCGGCGGCGGCGCAGACCGGCGCCAGCACCGGGATCAATTCGGCCTTGAGCACGGCGTCGAGGACATCGGTATTGACCTTGTCGGGCTCGCCGACGAAGCCGAGGTCGAGCACCTCCTCGATCTTGGAGTCCGGGTCGACGATGGTGCGCGTCACCTTGCGGGCCGTGACCATGTTGCCGTCCTTGCCGCAAAGCCCGATGGCGCGCCCGCCCTCGCGGGTGATGTAGCCGACGATCTCCTTGTTGACCGAACCGGCGAGCACCATCTCGACGACCTCGACGGTCGCCTCGTCGGTGACGCGCAGCCCCTGCTTGAACTCGGACTGGATGCCGAGCTTCTTGAGCATGGCGGCGATCTGCGGGCCGCCGCCATGGCAGACCACCGGCTTCAGCCCGGACTGCTCGAGCAGCACGATGTCTTCGGCGAAATCCTCGGCGGTGGCGGCGTCGCCCATGGCGTTGCCGCCATACTTGATGACGATCACCTCCTGGTCGTAGCGCTGCATGTGCGGCAGCGCCTGAACCAGCAGCTCGGCCGATTGCGACGGAGTCAGATGGGGATGGTCGGTCATTCGGCAGCTCCGCGCACGGTCGCAGGAAGAATGTGCGGCCGCGCTTCTAGCGGAAGAACGCTCCAGGCGGAAGCAGTCCGGGCGCGGATCAGGCGCGTTTCGTCGACGCGGCCGCGATGGCGAGCCCGAGCCAGCCGCCGAGCATCAGCCAGCCGCCGATCGGCGCGGCGCGCGGGAACAGGGCCGCGCCGGCGAAGCCGCGGCGGGCGAGGTCGGCGGCGAACAGCGCCGCTCCGAGGATGATGGCCGACAGCGCGATCCGGGCGAGCAGGTCGTGGAGATGGCCGGTCCGGCGTGCGGCGGTCGCTCCGATCACGACCGGTGCATGGAAGAGCAGCATCTGGCCGGCGGTCTGGACATTGGCCGTGCCGGCGATGTGGGCGGCGGCCGCCAGCAGCGCGACGCCGGCAAAGCCCATCAGCGCGGCGAGGACGAGATGGAGCCTGGTTGCGGTCATCGGAGCTCAGCCGTGCTCCGCCAGCACGCGGCCGATCGCGGCGCGGAATTCCGGGATGCCCATGCCGGTCTCGCTCGAGGTCAGCAGCACTTCCGGGAAGGCGGCCGGGCGGCGCTTGATCTCGTCATAGGTCGCTTCCGTCATGAACTGCTGGTCGGCCTTCTTCAGCGCGTCGCCCTTGGTCAGCACGACCTGATAGGAGACCGCGGCCTTGTCGAGGGTCTCCAGCACGGCGCCGTCGACGTCCTTCACGCCGTGGCGGGCGTCGATCAGCACGTAGACGCGCATCAGATTGGCGCGGCCGCGCAGGTAGTCGTGGATCAGCCGGGTCCAGGCCGCGACCTTCTCCTTGCCGACGGCGGCATAGCCGTAGCCGGGCATGTCGACGATGGTCAGGCGCTCGTCATGGCCGACCTGGCGGAAGAAGTTGAGCTGCTGCGTGCGGCCCGGCGTATGCGAGGTCCGCGCCAGCGCGTTGCGCCGGGTCAGCGCGTTGATCAGGCTGGACTTGCCGACATTGGAGCGCCCGGCGAAGGCGATCTCCTGCCCGACCATCGGCGGCAGGTCGTCGATTTTGGTCGAGGCCCAGACGAAATCCCACGGCCCCTCGAAGAGCTTGCGGGCGGCCTCGATCTCCTCGGCGTCATAGGGCTTGGTCGTCGATGTGGTCATGATGCCTTGCCTACACGGCCGTGCGCAGCGCGTCGATATCGGCGCCCTGGATCGCGTCGACATGACGCGCGATCCTGTCGGCCTCCCAGTCCCACCAGCGGATCGCCAGCAGTTCGGCCACGATCTCGGGCGGGAACCGCATTTTCACGACGCGGCCGGGATTGCCCGCGACGACGGCATAGGCGGGCACATTCCTGGTCACCTGCGCGCGCGTGCCGATGATCGCGCCGTCGCCGATCCTGACGCCGGGCATGATCACCGCCTCACGCCCGATCCAGACGTCGTTGCCGATCACGAGGTCGCCGCGGTTGTTCGGGCCGGGGCGCTTCAGGCTGTCGGGATCGCCGAGGCCGAACATCTGGAAAGGAAAGGTCGAGAAACCGCCGATCGGATGGTTGGCCCCGTTCATGATGAACTGGGCCGCCTGCGCGATCGCCACGAACTTCCCGATGATCAGCCGGTCGCCGATGAAGTCGAAATGGTAGCGCACGCAGCGAGCGACGAAATGCTCGGGCCCGCGCGAGTCGTCGTAATAGCTGTAGTCACCGACCTCGATCAGCGGATGGTCGACCACCGCCTTCAGGAAGGCCGTGCCCTTCCAGCCGGGAATGGGATGGCGCGTCGTCGGGGCGGGCAGGGGCATGAGCACGGTCCTGCTGGGGCGGCCGGTCCGGAAAAGCGAAGGGGCGGGAAACCCGCCCCTTGCTCGTCACTTCTTGTTGCCGTTGGCGGGTTTCGCCGGAGCCGGCGTCGCCGGGGCTGGCGGCGGGGCCTTCCCGAACATCCGCTTGATGTTGTCGAAGAGCTCGATCTTCACCCCGTTCTTCTTCATGATGAAGCCCTGCTGGGTCACCGAGAGCAGGTTGTTCCAGCTCCAGTAGATCACCAGGCCGGCTGGGAACGAGCCGAGCAGGAAGGTGAAGAACACCGGCATCCAGGTGAACATCATCTTCTGCACCGGGTCCGGCGGCTCGGGGTTCATCTTCATCTGGATGAACATCGTCACGCCCATGATCAGCGGCCAGGCGCCGAGATGCAGCATGTGCGGCGGCGTGTACGGAATCAGGCCGAACAGGTTGAACAGGTTGGTCGGGTCCGGCGCGGCGAGATCGTGGATCCAGCCGAAGAACGGCGCATGCCGCATCTCGATGGTGATGAACAGGATCTTGTAGAGCGCGAAGAACACCGGAATCTGCAGCAGCACCGGCCAGCAGCCGGCGACCGGGTTGATCTTCTGGGTCTTGTACAGCTCCATCAGAGCCTGCTGCTGCTTCATCTTGTCGTCGGCATAGCGCTCGCGGATCGCCGTCATCTCCGGCTGCAGCGCCTTCATCTTCGCCATCGAGGCGTAGGACTTGTTGGCGAGCGGGAAGAACAGGCCCTTGAGCAGCACCGTGACGATCAGGATCGCGACGCCGAAATTGCCGATGTGCTTGTAGATCCAGTCGAGGACGAAGAAGAGCGGCTTGGTGAAGAAATAGAACCAGCCCCAGTCGATCAGCAGGTCGAAGCGCTTGATCTGCTGGCTTTCCTCATAGCCGTTGATCGCCGCCACTTCCTTGGCGCCGGCGAACAGCCGGGACTGCGAGGCGGTCGAGGCGCCGGGCGCCACCGCGATGCCCTCGCCGAGGAAATCGGCCTGGTAGGTCCGCTCCGTCCCGGTCTGCACCGAGGAGAAGCGGCCTTCGAACTTGCGGGCCTGGTCGGGGATGACGGCGGCGGCCCAGTACTTGTCGGTGATGCCGACCCAGCCTCCGACCGCGTCCTTCCAGACCTTGCCGACCGTGCCGGACGAGAGTGGGCCTTCCTTGTCGAGCTTGTCGTAGGTCAGCTCCTGCAGGCCCTGCTCGCCGAGATAGCCGACGAGGCCCTCGTGCAGGACGTAGTAGCCGAGCGTGTGCGGCTTGCCCTGCCGGACGACCTGGCCATAGGGGAAGAGGGTGACGGCGGCCGAGCCCTTGTTCTCGACCTCGTCGCGGATCGAGAACATCGCGTTGTCGTCGACGCGGATGATGCGCTTGAACGTCAGGCCCTGGCCGTTGTCCCAGCTCAGCGTCACCGGCTGCGACGGCGTCAGCAACTGGTTGTCGGCGGTCCACAGCGTGGTCGCGTTGGGGACGGGGACGTTGCTGCCGGGGGCCGCGACCCAGCCGAAATCCGAATAATAGGCGTTGGGGCCGCCGGCCGGCGAGAGCAGCACGATGATCGGGCTCTTCGGGTCGACCGTCTCATGATAAGCCTTCAGCGAGACGTCGTCGATGCGGCCGCCGGCGAGCGAGATCGATCCGGCGATCTTGGGCGTATCGATCTTGATGCGCGGGCTGGCGGCCAGCGCCTGCTCGCGCGTGCCGGACACCTGGGCAGCCGCTGCGCCGGGCGCGGCGCCCGGAGCGGCCGAGCCGGCTTGCTGGCCGGGCGGGGCGGCGGTCGCGGCGGGGTTGCTGGCCCCGGCCGGCGCGGCCTGCGTCTGCGTCTGCTGGTTCTGCCGGGCGATCTCCTGCTGCTTCTCCATCTGCGGCTTGGCATAGAAGAACTGCCAGCCCAGCAGGATGACCACTGACAGGACGATCGCGAGAAGCAGATTGCGGTTGTCTTCTTTCATCATGGTCGAAAACGGATCTCGCTCGGGTCCGGCTGAGTCAGGCGGATGAAACAGAAGGCGAAGGCGGCGCGCCGCGCTTCGAGACCGGACGACGTCGGTCGGCCTGCGGCTTTTGAGGCTTTGCCCGCTCGATGGCAACCGAAAGATCGGCGACGAGCCGGTCGAACGGCGCGCCGAGCACGTCGGCACGGGCGACAATCACGATATCGCAGGGGCGGCCGGCCTGTCCGGCGAGCGCTTTTGCCGCAGCGGCGCGCAGGCGGCGGCGGATGCGGTTGCGCTTCACGGCGTTGCCGGTCTTGCGGGAGGCGGTGAGGCCGAGGCGCAAATCGTCGCGCTCTTCATCGGCCCTGGCGTCGCGCACCTGCACGGTGAAGGCAGACGAACGAAAACGGCGGCCGTGCTCGGCCGCCGCCAGAAATTCCTTGCGTTGCGTCAGACGGGCGAGGCGCATGGCGATTGGCCGGTCTTCCGAAACGGGCGCGCGAGGGTCACGCGCCGCCGTCGTCAGGCCGACAGGCGCTTGCGGCCATGAGCGCGGCGAGCCGCGATGACCTTGCGGCCGCCCTTGGTCGCCATGCGGGCGCGATAGCCGTGGCGGCGCTTGCGAACCAGCTTGCTGGGTTGATAGGTTCTCTTCACGGTCCGTCTCCGGGGCCTTGGTCAGCGCGAGAGCCGCGGCTTTCCGGGGAAAGCGTGGCCGATCGAGCCTGTCATGCAATAAGGGTCGGCGCTGCCTTTCGGCTGCGCAGGTCGCGGGCTTATGACGGATGGATGGTACCAAGTCAATGCCGAAGCGAGGGCTGCGGCGAAGCTTCGCGGATTTTTCAAGCCGGCTTGCGCTTCGGCGAGACATCCCCGATATAGCGCCCGGGAGGTTGGCGAGGGACGTCTCACTCGCCAACCGGGTCAGGTCCGGAAGGAAGCAGCCCTAACGAGACCGAACGGGTCTTCGTCCAGCCTCCCACCTTGCTGCCGCGCATAACGGGCTTCTTGGCCGGGGCGGCGGCATTGACCCTCGCCTCCCGATTGGCGAAACCAGCTTCATGACCGACGCCATCGACGCCGCCACCGCAGACGAGCCGGGCTTCGCCGGCTTCGCGCCCGCGCCTGCGCCGGTCGCCGCGGCACCGACGCCCTATCGCGTGCTGGCGCGCAAGTACCGCCCCGCCCATTTCGGCGACCTGATCGGCCAGGACGCGATGGTGCGGACCCTCACCAACGCCTTCGCGGCCGGGCGCATCCCGCAGGCCTGGATGCTGACCGGCGTGCGCGGCGTCGGCAAGACCACCACCGCCCGCATCCTCGCGCGCGCCCTCAACTACCAGACGGCCGATGGCGGCGGCGCCCCGACCACCGATCTGCGCGAATTCGGAATCCACTGCCGCGACATCATCGAAGGCCGGCATATCGACGTGATGGAGCTCGACGCGGCCTCCAACAATGGCGTCGAGAACGTCCGCCAGCTGATCGAGGGCATCCAGTACGCGCCGGTCTCCGGCCGCTACAAGGTCTACATCATCGACGAAGTCCACATGATGTCGACGGCCGCCTTCAACGCGCTGCTGAAGACGCTGGAGGAGCCGCCGGCCCACGCCAAGTTCATCTTCGCGACGACCGAGATCCGCAAGGTGCCGATCACGGTCCTGTCGCGCTGCCAGCGCTTCGACCTGCGCCGCGTCGAAGCCGATGTGCTGGTGAAGCACCTCGCCGGCATCTGCCGTACCGAGAGCGTCGAGGCCGAGGATGAGGCGCTCGCCGCCGTCGCGCGCGCCGCCGAAGGCTCGGTGCGCGATTCGCTCTCGATTCTCGACCAGGCCATCGCCCATGCGGCGGGGCGCATCACGCTCGACGATATCCGCTCGATGCTCGGCCTCGCCGACCGGGCCCGCGTCATCGATCTCTTTGAGTCGGTGATGAAGGGCGACATCGCCGTGGCGCTCGGCGAATTGCGCGCGCAGTACGATGCCGGCGCCGATCCTGTCGTGGTGCTGAACGATCTCGCCGAGTTCACCCATCTCGTCACCCGCCTCAAGCTCGTGCCCGATGCGGTGAAGGATGCGACGCTGGCTCAGGCCGAGCGCGTGCGCGGCGGCGATTTCGCCCAGCGCCTGTCGATCCGCGTGCTCGCCCGCGCCTGGCAGATGCTGTTGAAGGGCATCGGCGAGGTGAAGCAGGCCGACCGGCCGGTGATGGCGGCGGAGATGGTGCTGGTGCGCCTCGCCCATGCCGCCGACCTGCCGACGCCGGACGAGGCGCTGAAGCTGCTGCGCGACGGTTCCGGCGCCATCCCCGGCGGGAGCGGCCAGGGCAATGGCGGCGGCGCGCCGCGCCCGCCCTCCGGCGGCGGCAACACCGCTCTCGCGGCCCGCCCGATCCTCGCCAGCGCCAATCCGGCGCCTGTCGCCGCGCCGCGGGCCGCCGTCGCGCCGCAGGCCATCGTCGCCTCGCTGGAGGATGTGATCGCGCTTGCCTCCCAGCATCGCGACATCACCATGAAGATCGCACTGGAGCGCGACGTCCGACCGGTGCGCTTCGAACCCGGCCGGATCGAGTTCTCGCTGGTCGAGGGCGCCTCGCGCACCCTGGCGCAGGATCTGTCGCGTAAGCTCAAGGACTGGACCGGCCAGACCTGGATGGTCGCGGTCGTCAACGCCGAGGGCGGCGCCACGATGCGCGAGCAGGCCGCCGCCGCCAAGGACCGGCGCGAGAGCGATGCCGCCGCGCATCCTTCGGTCAGGGCGGTGCTGGAACGCTTCCCGGGCGCGCGCATCGTCGATGTCCGCGATCCGCGCGCCGTCGAGGCGGCGGAGAACGCCGCGTCGGCTCCGGCTGAAGGCGATTATCTGCCGGATGGCGACGAGCCGCTTTTGGACGATGCCGAACCGGATTTCGACGGCATCGATTTCTGATGCCGACCGCTACACAACCGTCCGAGGAGGATTTCCCATGCGCGACATGATGGGCTTGATGAAGCAGGCTCAGCAGATGCAGCAGAAGATGGCCGACATGCAGGCCGAGCTCGAGACCATCGAGGTCGAGGGCGCGGCCGGCGGCGGCATGGTGACGCTGACGATGACGGCCAAGGGCGCGCTCAAGGGCATCAGGATCGACCCGAGCCTGATGGTGCCGGACGAGCGCGAGATCCTCGAAGACCTGATCGTCGCCGCGGCGGCGGATGCGCGCGGCCGCGCCGAGCGCGTCATGCAGGAACGCATGGCCGAGATCACCAAGGGCCTGCCGATCCCGCCCGGCATGAAGCTGTTCTGACCGTCTATCCGCTCAGCTCGTCCCGGGTCTCCCTGCGGTCTCCCGGAATGATGACTGGCGCCTTCCGAGAAGCATCATGTCCCGCGCCATCGCCGGCCCCGAGATCGAAAGGCTGATCCAGCTCCTGGCCAAATTGCCGGGGCTCGGGCCGCGCTCGGCCCGGCGCGCGGCGCTGCATCTGGTCAAGAAGCGCGAGCAGCTTCTCGGCCCGCTCTCGGAAGCGATGGCGGTCGCGCGCGAACGCATCGTCGTCTGCACGACCTGCGGCAACGTCGATACCAGCGACCCTTGCGGCCTCTGCTCGGACCCGCGCCGCGACGACGGCCTGATCGTCGTCGTCGCCGACATCTCCGATCTCTGGGCGCTGGAGCGCTCCGGCGCGGTCTCGGGGCGCTATCACGTTCTCGGCGGCGTGCTTTCGGCGCTCGACGGCATCCGGCCCGAGCATCTCTCGCTCGATGCGCTGGTCAGGCGTGCCTCCGATCCGGCGGTGAAGGAGGTCATCCTCGCGCTCAACGCCACGGTCGACGGCCAGACCACGGCGCATTTCATCACCGACCTCATGGCGCATCTGCCGGTCAAGGTGACGAAGCTCGCCCATGGCGTGCCGGTCGGTGGCGAGCTCGATTATCTCGACGACGGCACGCTTGCGGCCGCCATTCGCCAGCGCACCGGTTTCTGATCCTCAGAACTTGTAGGCGATGCTGGCGCGGGCGCTGTGGGTCGTCAGCGCCTGCTCGCCGTTGAGGCCCGGGAAGGCGCCCGAGGTCTCGAAGCGGTTCTTGCCGAAGTCGGTATAGCGGTATTCGGCGCCGAGGATGAGGTTGTCGGTGAAGGCGAAGTTGACGCCGGCGCCGACGTTCCAGCCGGTGCGCGTGCTGGTCAGCCGCTCGCCGAAGCCGGCCGGGTCGAAGACGCGGCGCTCGAATTCGGTGAAGGAGGCGCCGCCGGTGGCATAGATCATCAGCCGGTCGAGCGCGTAGCCGATCCGCGCGCGCGCCGAACCCTGCCAGTCCTGGCTGATGCGGGCGGCGAAGCCGGCGCCGTCGAAACGGCTGCGGCTGTTGAGAGCTTCGACATCGCCCTCGACGCCGAGGACGATGCCGCCGAACTGGTAGTTGAAGCCGGCATGGGCGCCGGCAAAGCCGGAATCGCCGTCGGCACGGAAGCTCGTCGGCGCGATAGGGCCGGTGAGCGTTCCGATCCGCACGCGGTCGCTGCCCCAGGAATAGCCGCCTTGCACGCCGGCATAGAGACCGGTCCAGGAATAGAGCGCGGGCAGCTCGGGCGCCGGCGGCAGGGCGACGCCGCGCAGATCGGCCGCGCCGGCGGCGCCCGACAGCAGGATCGCGAGGCCCGTCAGGCCGGCTTGGAGCAGCTTCGTCATCGGCTTTCCGTTGAAACACTGCGCCGGTCGTGCTGGCGGCGCCCGCCGATAACGAAGCATTAAGGTTAACAATCGGCTAAATCCGGGAAACTGGCCCGCGCGGAACAATTGCGATCCGCGCTTGTTGCCCGCAAACTTGCGCCCGGAACTGGAGATCGAATTCCGCGATGGCTTTCTTGAAGCGGATGACCGGCGCGGCAGGGGTCGGCGTGGCGCTTGGCTATCTGTCGGGGGTCGTCTCCGGCCGCTTGGGCCGCCGGCGGCAGCAGGCGGCACGCGGCCGGCTGGCGCGGACGCCGTTGCAGATGCCCTGGCTCGGCTGGAAGGACGTCCTGCTGCGCTTCGCCGGCAACGTCATTGACAACCGCCTGACCTCGCTGGCGGGGGCCGTCGCCTTCTTCACCCTGTTGTCGCTCGTCCCGGCGCTGTCGCTGCTGGTCACGATCTATCGCTACTTCACCGATCCGGCGACGATCGCAAGCCAGCTCGACGCGGTGACGACGGTGTTCCCCGAGGCGGCGCGCGAGCTCATCCACGAGCAGGCGCTGCGGCTGTCCGGCAATTCCGGCGTCACGCTCTCGCTGACCTTCCTGATCAGCTTCCTCGTCGCCACCTGGTCGGCCAACGCAGCGGTGAAGGCCATCTTCGACGCGCTCAACATCATCTATCGCGAGCGGGAGAAGCGCAGCCTCCTCAGGCTCAACGCCGTCTCGCTCCTCACCACGGTCAGCGGCATCGTCCTGCTCGCCCTGGTCCTGATCATCATCGCGAGCCTGCCGGTCGTAACGGCGCTTTTCCCGTTCCATTCCGAGCTGGAGCGGCTGATCCGGCTGGTGCGCTGGCCGATCTTCCTGGTCATCGCCACGCTCTCCATCGCGTGCCTCTACTGGATCGGCCCCAGCCGGGAGCGCATGCGCTTCGTCTGGGTGATGCCCGGCGCCGTTTCCGCTGCGCTGCTCTGGGCGGCGGCCTCCTACGCCTTCTCCTGGTATGTCAGCACGCTCGGCAACTACACGGCGGCCTATGGCTCGCTGGCGACGGTCGTCGTCTTCATGACCTGGCTCTGGCTTTCCGCGACGATCGTGCTGGCCGGCGCCGAGCTCAATGCCGAGCTGGAACATCAGACGGCGCACGACACCACGACGGGCCGTCCCAAGCCGCTCGGCGAGCGTGGCGCGACGCTGGCCGACCGGATCGGCCCGCCGCGGGCAGGCTGAACCCATGCTCGACCCCCGGACCACCACCCATGACGATCTGCGCAGCGGCACCGGCCCCTGGCGCCCGGGCCTGCAGCGCCCGCCGGGGCGTCCGCTCGAGCGCGACATGCGCTGCGACGTCGCTATCGTCGGCGCCGGCATCACCGGCGCCTTCCTCGCCGAGCATCTGAGCGCGCGCGGCCTCGAGGTTGTGGTGATCGACCGCGAGCGCGAGGGCTTCGGCAGCACGGCGGCCTCCACCGCGATGCTGCAATGGGAGATCGACCTGTCGCTTCGCGATCTCGCCGCCCTCTACGGCTTCGAGCGCGCGGCCGAAATCTACCGCCTCAGTTTCGAGGCCGTCGGAGGATTGGCCCGGCTCGTCGGGGAACTGGCGCTGCCCTGCGGCTTCGCCCGGCGCGAAACGGTCTATCTGGCGGCAGGAGAGATCGGGCCCCGCGAATTGATCGAGGAGGCCGCCCTGCGCGAGAGAGCCGGCCTGCCCGGACAATATCTCGAGCATGCCGCGCTGCTGAGCGGTTTCGGCTTCGACAGGGCGGGCGCCATCGTCTCGCCCGGCTCGGCCGAGGCCGACCCGCTCTGCCTCTGCCACGGATTGCTCGCTGCCGCGGCCCGGCGCGGCGCCAGGCTGGTCCGCGACGAGGTCGTCGCCTATGACGATGCCGGCCGCGCGGCCGCCGTCTCGCTGTCGGGCGGTGCGACGGTCGAGGCCGCGCATCTCGTCCTTGCCACGGGGTATGTCATGCCCGATTGCGTGAGCGACGACCTGCATGAAATGGCGTCGAGCTGGGCGATCGCGACCGTGCCGCAGCCGCCGCAGGCCCTCTGGCGGGGCCGCGCCCTGGTCTGGGAAGCCTCGCGGGACTATTGCTACAGCCGTACGACGCCGGATGGGCGCATCATTTTCGGCGGGGAGGACGAGCGCCTCTCAGATCCCGAGCGGCGCGACAGCCTCGACCAGGTGAAGACCGAGGCGCTGCGCGAGCGGCTTCATGCCCTGCTGCCCAGAGCCAGCCTCGCGATCGACCACGCCTGGTCCGGTGCCTTCGGGCTGACGGCCGACGGCCTGCCGCTGATCGGCCGGGTTCCGGGGCGGCCGCGGCTGCTGGCGGCCTACGGCTATGGCGGCAACGGCATCACCTTCAGCTTCCTGGCCTCCAGGCTCGTCGGCAGGCTGCTGGAGGACGGAGAGGAGCGCTGGTTCCGGCATTTCGCCATCGATCGCCCGCGTCCGGCCTGACCTGTCGCGATTGCAGCGATGCAATCACGATCTTGCCCTCCGGGCAGGCGACAAGACGCACCCGGCATATCATCTTTGCGGGGAGCGCGAGGCCGTCGCGCTGCGAAAGGACATCATCATGCCGGCGGTTCAGGACCAGATGGCTCCACCCATGCGGCTGGAAGCGCATGACGCGCCCTATCACATCGGCGCCGTGACCCTGCGCGTGCGCGATCTCGCGAAGCTCGCCGCCTTCTATCGTGACGCGATCGGCCTGAAGCTGCTGCGCGAGGGGCCGGGGCTTGCGGAGCTGGGGGCGGGCACGACCGTTCTGGTCCGCCTGAAGGCCGGCGCCGCCGAGCCGGCCTCCGCTGCCGGGCTCTTCCATCTCGCCATCCTGCTGCCGTCGCGCCGCGATCTCGCCGACTGGCTGCGCCACGCGGCCGGGGCCGGCATCCGGCTGGAGGGAGCCTCGGACCATCTCGTCAGCGAGGCGCTCTACCTCTCCGATCCGGAGGGCAACGGCATCGAGATCTACCGCGACCGCAAGCGCTCCGAATGGCCGCGCCGTCCGGATGGCGGCATCGCCATGGCGACCGAGCGGCTCGATCTCGACCGTCTGATCGCCGAGGCCCGAGCCGGACGCTATGGCGGCATGCCCGACGGGACCGGCATGGGCCACATCCACCTTCGGGTTGGCGACACCGCTGCGGCGGAGGCCTTCTACCGCGACCTGCTCGGCTTCGAGCTGATGGTGCGCTACCCGGGGGCGAGCTTCCTCGCCAGCGGCGGCTACCACCACCACATCGCCGGCAACATCTGGGGCAGCCGTGGTGCCGGACGGCGCGGCGCGGGGGAGGCCGGGCTCGACAGCTTCGAGGTCGTGGCTCGCGACGCCGATGATTTCAGCGCGATGCGCGAGCGCATCCTCGCGGCCGGCGGCGACGAGACCGATGGGACGCCGTCCATCGCCGACCCCTGGGGCAACAGGCTGGTTCTGGCCGGCTGAGGCGGCTCAGCACCTCAGCAGATGGGAGCGCCGGCTGCCTGCGCCGTCGGGGACGAAGCCGTTCGCTTCCCAGAAGGCCGCGGCGCGCGCATCGGCGGCCCGCAGCGAAAGCCGCGGCGCCAGCGCGAGCCCCTGCTGGATCAGCGCGGCGGCGAGGACCCGGCCGACGCCGGCGCCGCGATGCAGCGGCCGGACGTAGACGTGCCGCATCCGCAGCAGGTCGGGCGCCGGATCGTACGGGTCTGGCGTGACCGCGCCGATGCCGGCGAGTTCGCCCTCGTGGAAGGCTGCAAACACGGCAAATCGGCCGTCGTCGCCGGCATAGCGCCCGGCGAGCCATTCCTCGCGCAGCCCCTCGATGAAGCCGAAGCTCTCAGCGCCTGCTTCGCTTCGCAGCGCCTCGAAATCGTCCGGCAGGCTTTTCGCCAGCCGGACGATCTGGACGCCGGTCTGGCTCACAGGCCTTCGAACAGCGCGCTGGAGATGTAGCGCTCCGCGAAGGAGGGGATGATCACCACGATGGTCTTGCCGGCGTTCTCCGGCCGGGCCCCGACTTCGAGCGCGGCCGCCACCGCCGCGCCGGACGAGATGCCGGCCGGGATGCCCTCGCTCCTGGCAAGTGCGCGCGCCGTTTCGAAGGCGGTCTGGTTGCCGACGGTGACGACCTCGTCGATCACGGATCGGTCGAGCACGCCCGGCACGAAGCCGGCGCCGATGCCCTGGATCTTGTGCGGGCCGGCCTGGCCGCCGGAGAGGACCGGCGAATCCTCCGGCTCGACGGCGACCATCTTCACGTCCGGCTTGCGCGCCTTCAGCACCTGCCCCACGCCCGTGATGGTGCCGCCGGTGCCGACCCCGGAGATGACGATGTCGACCTTGCCGTCGGTGTCGTTCCAGATTTCCTCCGCGGTGGTCTTGCGGTGGATTTCCGGATTGTGCGGGTTCTCGAATTGTTGCGGTATGATCGCGCCGGGGATCTCGTTCTTGAGCTCCTCCGCCTTGGCGACGGCGCCGCGCATGCCGCCGGGGCCGGGCGTCAGCACCAGCTCGGCGCCGAGCAGGGCGAGCATCTTGCGCCGTTCGAGGGACATCGTCTCCGGCATGACCAGGATCAGGCGGTAGCCCCGCGCCGCCGCCACGAAGGCCAGCGCGATGCCGGTGTTGCCCGAGGTCGGCTCGATCAGCGTGCCGCCCGGCTTGAGGGTGCCGGAAGCCTCCAGCGCGTCGATCATGTTGACGCCGATGCGGTCCTTGACGCTCGAGATCGGATTGAAGAATTCGAGCTTGGCCAGGATGGTCGCCTTGACGCCACGCTCGCCCGGCAGGCGATTCAGCCTGACCAGCGGCGTGTCGCCGATCGTGTCGGTGATCGAGGCGTAGACCCGGCCGCGACCGGGCGATTTCGCGGGTTTCTGGTTGGCTTCGGCCATGGCGCACTCCTTCGAGCAGGTCGATCGGCTTCGACGCTAACGCATTTCACATCCTCTGTCGAAGAAAGAGATAAATAACACAATCAAATTGTAAAATCAGGATGGGACTCCGTGCCGCCCGTCTGTGCCTGCCGGAGGGCGCGCCGGCAGAGCTCCTCGACCGTGACACCCTCCAGTGACGACAGGAAGGCGGCCGAGGCGGTTTCGATCTCGGGCGCGATCACCTCGTCGATCAGCAGTGAGTGCGGCATCGGCCCCAGCGTATCCTCGCCTCCGTCCTGCATGGCGGCACGGACGATGTCGCCGGCCGTGATGCGCCGCCGCTCGCGGGCGAGCTCGTAGCCGCCGCGCGGGCCGCGCACGCCCTTCAGGATGCCGGCGCGCACGAGCGCCTGCAGCAGCGTCTCGAGATGGCGTGGCGGCAGTGCGTGCCGCGCCGCGAGCTGCTTTGCCGCGACCGGCAAGGGGCGCGCATGCAGCGCGATGTCGACGACGGCGGCGATGGCGAGAAGGCTGCGGCGAGAGAGCAGAATCATGACTATCCCTCGCCCTCACCAGTCGCGGCGGAGCGCGGAAGGCTGTTGCCCGCTATGACCGGGCGGCGGCGTCCCGGGCCAGCCGCGGCGGCGGCAGCCTGCGAGGCGGACACCGCGGATCGGCCGGCGCCTGTTTCCTGCGGGGGCGGGTCGTCTCGACAAGCGGAAGCCGGCGACCGGTGTCCGATGGCGCAGCAGAACGTCGTCCAAGCCCAACTCCCTGTTCGGCATTCCGCCGCCGAAGCATTCTGCAGGGCGTTCCTGCGGCATTGCGACCGGCGTGCCTCACACCCCGGTCGATCCAAATCCGCCATCGCCCCTTTGGGTCGACGCCGAAAACCGCTCGACGACCTTCAATGTCGGGCGAAGTATCGGCAAAAAGACGAGCTGTGCAATGCGATCGCCCGGCGAAATCGTGAGCGGCTCGCTGCCCGGCATCGTTCGAAGCCAGGCACTGATGAAGATCTCGTTGGTGTAGTCGGCATCGATCGTTCCGACGCCTTGTCCGAGAACGAGCCCCTTCTTGTGCCCGAGCCCGGATCTCGCCAGCAGGAAGGCCGCGACATCCGGGCGATTCATCTGGATGGCGATGCCCGACGGAATCAGCGTGGCCGGAGCCTGGGGATGGATTTCGATCGCGGTCTCGACGCAGGCGAAAAGGTCGATCCCGGCCGAAAGCTCCGTCTGGTATCGCGGGATGCCCCAGTCGAACAGGCGAGGGTCGCGAATCTTGATCTCGAACACGAGATCGTCGGAAGGGATGTCCACCTGTCGTCTCACCGCTCGATTGCGACCGGGCCCGGAGGGGCTCGTCGTCCGGCCATTCCGGGAGGAAGAACCTCGCCCCCGATATGGCATGAGCAGGCACGGCTGGCCATTCCTCGGTCGTCGGCGCTTCGAGCGGCAGGAGGCGAGCCATGGGGCGGACTTCCGATCGACCCCGCTCCGCCAGCCTGTCAGTCCAGCCGTGCCTTCAACTCGGCCAGCTCCCGTTCGAGCGCGTCGATCCGCTGGTCGCGCTGCGCGATGGCGCGCGCCACGTCCTCGGCCTCGAAACGCTGGGGAATATGCTGGGGGCAGTTGAAATCGAAGGTTTCGATATCGAACAGCAGCGCCCGCTCGGGGCGGGCACGATAGCCCTCGGGCATCAGCGTGGCGACGAGGGCGGGGTCGCCTTCGACGATCTGCGCGCGCCCCCAGATCTTGACCCGGCGCCGATGCACGTAGTCGATCAGGAGGAGGGCGGCTCTGGGATTGTCGGCGAGATTGCCGACCGTGACGTATTGCCGGTTTCCCGCGAAGTCGGCGAAGCCGAGGCGGTGCGCGTCGAGCACGCGCAGGAAGCCGGGCGGGCCGCCGCGGTGCTGGATGTAGGGCTGCCCGTCGCGATTGGCCGTGGCGAGGAAGACGCTCGTCTGCTCCGCCACGAAGGCGGCCAGCTCGGGCGTGATCGCGCTCGGCCAGGCACCGGCTTCCTCCCGGCGCGCATAGGCGGGCCGCGAACCCATGCGTTCCTGGATCGCCTTGACGGTCGGCGTGAAAACGACGTCGCTCGTAGGCATGTGCGGGCTCCTTCGTCAGAGGCCGAGTTCCGAAAGTCCCGGATGCTGCGGGGGCCGCGGCCCCTGCGGCCAGCGGAACAGGCGCTGCGCCTCGCGGATCGGCAGGTCGTTGATGCTGGCGATGCGCCGGCGCATCAGCCCGGCGGCATCGAACTCCCAATTCTCGTTGCCGTAGCTGCGGAACCACCCGCCGCGTTCGTCGCGCCACTCATAGGCGAAGCGCACGGCGATCCTGTCGCCGGCGAAGGCCCAGAGTTCCTTGATCAGGCGGTAATCATGCTCCCTGGCCCATTTGCGGGTCAGGAAGGCGACGATCTCCTCGCGCCCGGACAGGAATTCCGCGCGATTCCGCCAGTCGCTCCCGGCGGAATAGGCAAGCGCGACCTTCGCGGGATCGCGTTCGTTCCAGGCATCCTCGGCAAGGCGCACCTTGCGATGCGCCGTCGCCTCGGTGAACGGTGGAAGCGGCGGACGGCTCATGGTCGGTCTCGGTCAAAGAGTGGCAGCGCCGCCCACCTCCGGCGGGCGGCGCCCGGCTCAGGCCGCCTGGCGGGCCTTGAGGATCGGGAAGTCGATCGCGGTCTGGCCGACCACGTTCATGTAGTTCGTCCAGGTGTTCAGAGCGACGTGGACGGTGATCTCGATGATCTCGGCGTCGTCGTAGCCGGCGGCGCGCAGCGCATCGACATCGGCATCGCCGACATGGCCGCGCTCGCGGGCGACCTTCACGGCGAAGCGGACGGCCGCATCGGCCTTGGGATTGGTCGAAAACCCGGCGCGGTTGGCGGCGATCTCCTCGTCGCTCAGCCCGGCCCGGTTCTTGCCGAGGAAGCCGTGCGCCGAGAGGCAATAGTCGCAGCCGTTGAATTCCGCGATGGCGATCGCGATGCGCTCGCGCGTATCGGCAGGCAGCCGCCCGCCGTCGAGCGCCGCGGCCAGCGAGAGATGCCCTTCGAGCACGGCGGGATTGTTTGCGATCAGCCGGTAGAGATTGGGGACGACACCGACCTTCTTCCGGATGGCTTCGAGATGGGGACGGGACGCTTCGGGCGCATCGGCGATCGAGGCGGGCGTGTGAATGCGGGACATGGTTTGGACTCCTGGCTGGCTTTTCGGCTCCGGTCCCCCCGATCTAGGATCGTTCCGAAATCGGGTGTAGAATGTCATATCGGTACCCTGCCTTCCATATTTCGGAACAATCATGTCGGACCGCCTGGCCGCGATGCAGCTCTTCCTGGCCGTCGTCGAGGAAGGCAGTCTTTCGAGCGCCTCGCGACGGCTGGGCGTCCCGCTGACCACTGTCAGCCGCACCCTGGCCGCGCTGGAGCGCGAACTCGGCGTCGGGCTCCTGACGCGCACGACGCGGCGCAGCGAGCCGACCGAGGCAGGCAGCCGCTACGCCGCGGCCTGCCGGCGCATTCTGGAGAGCGTGGAGGAGGCGGAGCGCGAGGTCGCGGGTGAATATGCCGCTCCGAAGGGAGAACTCGTGATCGCCGCGCCGATCGTCTTCGGCCGTCTGCATCTGCTGCCGGTCGTTACGCAGTTCCTGGCCCGCTTTCCGGAGATCGACATCCAGCTCGTGCTGTCGGACCGCTATGTCGATCTGGTGGGCGATCACGTCGACCTCGCCTTGCGGATCGGCGTCATGCCCGACAGCGAGCTGATCGCGCGCTCCGTCGGCGAGGTTCGCCCGGTCTGCTGCGCGTCGCCGGCATATCTGGCAAGTCGCGGCCGCCCTGGCCACCCCGACGAGCTGCGCGGCCATGACTGCATCGGTTTCGACGGAGCGCTGCCGGGGCGCGAATGGCCCTTCCTGATCGGCGGGCAGCGGCGCAGCCTCGCGATGCGCCCACGGCTCGTCGTGAATACCGCGGAGGCGGCGATCGACGCAGCCGTCGCGGGCGCGGGCATTACGCGGGTGCTGTCCTATCAGGTCGCGGCGGCGGTCGAACGCGGGCAACTCGAGCCTGTGCTGCAGGCGTTCGAACTGCCGCCGTCGCCGGTCCGTCTCGTCCATGCGATGCGGGGCCTTGCGCCGCAGAAGCTCAAGGCCTTCATGGATTTCGCGGCGCCGCGGCTGCGGACCCGGTTGACCGTCCTCGATGCGGACGGATCGAGGCGGGAGTCACTCCCCGGGACATGACGGATCACTCGGGGCGATGCGCCGATAGCGGGCCAGGCTTCGATAATCCTTGCGCGGCCCGAGAACCGACCAGGATTCGGTCCAGAGATCGGCGTCGGCGAACAGGAACCGGCCGCGATAGCGGTCCTCGCCGCAGATGTGCTGGACCCGCTGGGCGCTCGCATGGGCGAGGGCGATGAAGGGACGCCCATCCGGAAAGAAAACCTGGATCTCGCGCTCGCCAAAGATGAGGCGATACCGGCGAGACGCCGCGAATGTCTGCCCGCCGTGATGGACGAGCCCGCTTTCGGCGAAGCGCAGGGGCGAAATCAGGGCAGTGCCCTCAAACCGCGTCACCTGCCCCGTGCGGGCGTCGAGAACGCGCCGGCGGACGCTCCAGCTTCCGCAAAATCCCATAATCCTGTCTCTGCCCGGACCGTCCTGAACTGGAGACTGCACCGATGGGCGACCTCGGTCGACCGGGCCCTTCGGCGAGCTCTCGGCATTTGCATCGGTCGTCGGTCCGGGCGCAAGCGGCTCAGTTGGCGGCCGGCAGCCTGGTCTTGATCGCGGCGGCGCCGGCCGCTGCGCAGGCCTCGTCCTTTTCTCCCCCCGGAGCCCCGCCGACGCCGACGGCGGCGACGATCTCGCCCTTCGCGCGGATCGCGACGGCGCCGGGCAGCAGGATGATGTTCGGCACGGTCAGGAAGGACGCGGCGACGGGGCTCGCCCGTGCTTTCTCGACGAAGGCTCCGAGCGCGTCGAAGCCGAAGACCGGCCCGAGCGTGACCGTGGTATAGGCCTTGCGGAAGCTCGTCTCCCGCGTATGGACGGTGGCATGGTCGCCCTTGAGGAAGGCACGGGTCTCGCCCGAGCTGTCGACGACCGCGACCGAGACCTTGTAGCCGGTGGTTTCGCAGGCTTTCAGCGCGGCGGTCGCGGCTTCCACGGCCAGCGCGACCGGCAGGTCATAGCCGCTGTTGCGGACCTGAGCGCCGGCTGCGCCAGGCCCGAGGGCAAGCGCCAGCAGCACCGCCGGCAGCGATATCGGTTTCATCGGAATTTCCTTCATCGGAAGAACGACAATGCAGCCGGGCGGCGAAGGGGGCGGCGACACCCGGCTGCACGCAACGGCTCCGGGCGCTTTTCGCGCCCGAGGCCGCTGTCCTCAACGGCCCTTCGGCAAGCGCGCGAGGAAGGCGCGCGAGAGCGCCGCGATCTCCTCGGAATGCGTCTCGAGCGCGAAATGTCCCGCGTCGAAATGGTGCATCTCGGTTCCCGGGACGAGCGTCCTGAACAGCTTCGCGCCCTCGAGCGTGAAATACGGATCGTTGTCGCCCCAGGCGACGAGCAGCGGCGGCCGCTTCGTCCTGAGATAATCCTGCCATTTCGGATACTGGGCGACGTTGTCCTGGTAGTTCCACAGCAACTCGAGCTGCAGCCGGTCGTTGCCGGCCCGGTCGAGCCCGGCCTGGTCATGGATCCAGGCATCGGGCGAGAGCCTTTCGCGGCGCGCCGCGCCGTGGGTGTACTGGAAGCGGGTGGTCTCGGCCGTCAGCAGGCCGCGGATCGGCTGCTCGGTTTCGGCGTTGCGCCCCTGCCAGAACGGCGCGAACGCCTTGACCGCTTCGGGATTCCAGCCCTCGACATTGGCTACCGCGTTCTGGACGATGATGCCGCGGACCCGCTCCGGATGCTTCAGCGCCAGGCGGAAGCCGACCGGCCCGCCGTAATCCTGCATGTAGATGACATAGCTGCTGGCGCCGACCGCCTCGGTAAAGGCCTCGATGACATCGGCCAGCGCCGCGAAGGTGTAGGGGAAGCGCTCCAGGCCTGGAGCCTCGCTGCTGCCGAAGCCGGGATAATCGGGCGCGAGGACGCGGTAGTCGCCGGCCAGCTGCGGAATCAGGTCGCGGAACATGTGGGACGAGGACGGAAAGCCGTGCAGCAGCAGAACGACCGGCGCGTCCTTCGGCCCGGCCTCGCGATAGAAGATGTCCAGGCCGCGCGCTTTCACCGTCCGGTAGCGGACGGCGGCTGCAGTCTGGCCGGGGGCGGCAGGCACGGCGGATTCGGCGGGAACCATGGCGGACACTCCGGAAAGGCCGGCTGCGGCAAGCGCGGCTCGGCGGGTTGGGAAGGAAGGGGTGAGCAAGGTCGTCTCCGTAACTGATGAATAATAATTTAGCTGGTGTCATTTGCAGAAACACCTTTCAAGCACTATTTTGAAGGTTACGGATTCGTGATCGGCAGCGAGGATGGCATTGGCGACCGGCGACCAGCGATCTGACGAGTTTCGCCACGGCTTTCCGTTCGTGGGCGGGCGTCTTTGGCTCGACCTGCTGAACACCGTCGTGTCGGATGGCGTGGCGAGCCGGGATCTGTTGGCGGAGCCGGGCGGCCCGGAGCTCTGGCGCAAGGCGGCCGGGATCGACGCGCCGCTGCCGGCGAGCGGCTCGGCCGCGCTGTCAGCGCTGCGTGAACTGCTGCGTCCCGCCGTCGCGTTGCTCAGGGGGCAAAAGGCGCTCCCGGCCGAGCTGCTGGAGCGGATCAACGGCCTGCTGGCCGAGGTCTCGCTCCGCTCTCGTCTGGTCGCGGAGGACGGCTCGCTCCGCCTGGAGTCTTGGCTCGATCCGGGCGCAGCCGGACCTGCCGGTGCGGTTGCCGAGAATTTTGCGCGCTTCGTCTGCGAGGCCGAGCCAGAACGGCTGAAACACTGTTCGAACCCGTCCTGCTCGCTCGTGTTCTACGACGGCGGCAAGAACAATACCCGGCGCTGGTGCTCGATGAATCTCTGCGGCAATCGCGACAAGGTTGCGCGCTACCGGGCGCGACGGCGCGAATCGCCGAAGACGGAAGGCTGATGCGCGAGCGCGAGCCGGATCGCGCGCTCGTCCGGGCGGGTCGGGAGATGCGGGGCCGGCTGCGGACCGGCGTGCGGCAGCGCGCTCAGCCTCCTGCGGGCAGCAGCCGCGCCAGATGCGCGACGAGGCGGCTTGCGACCTCCTCCTTCGGCAGCGTCGGCCAGGTCTCGATGCCTTCAGCCGTGACGAGGTGCACGGTGTTGGCGTCGCCGCCCATCACGCCGGTGCCGCCGACATCGTTGGCGACGATCAGGTCGCAGCCCTTTCTCGCGAGCTTGGCCTTGGCGTAGTCGATGACGTTCTGCGTCTCGGCCGCGAAGCCGACGACGAAGCCTGGCCGCCCGTTCTTGCGCTGCGCGACGGTGGCGAGGATATCCGGGTTCTCGACGAGCGAGAGCGGCGGCAGCTTGCCGCCATCCTTCTTCATCTTCTCCGATGCGGCATCGGCCACACGCCAGTCGGCGACGGCGGCGGCGAAGATCGCGAGATCGGCCGGCAGAGAGCCCTCGACCGCAGCGAGCATCTCGCGCGCCGATTCGACATGGACGGTCTCGACGCCGGGCGGGTCGGGCAGGTTGACCGGCCCGCTGACCAGCGTCACGCGTGCGCCCGCCGCGGCGGCAGCGGCGGCGATGGCGTGGCCCTGTTTGCCCGACGAGCGGTTGGCGATGTAGCGCACCGGGTCGATCGGCTCATGCGTCGGCCCGGACGTGATCAGGACATGCCTGCCGGCGAGCGCGCCGGCAGGGGGATGGTCGCGGCCCGGCAACCGGCCGAGAAAGCCGATGGCGCGCGTCGAGGGCTTTTCGCCCGCCAGCGCCAGCTCGATCGCGGCGAGGATTTCCGGCGGCTCGGCCATGCGGCCCGGGCCACTCTCGCCGCGCTCGGCCATGGCGCCGCTATTGGGCCCGACGACGAGGATGCCGTCCCGTTCGAGCTGAGCCATGTTCCGCCGCGTCGCCGGATGCTGCCACATGCGCGGATTCATCGCCGGCGCGATCAGCACGCGCTTGTCGGTGGCGAGCAGGGCGGTCGAGGCAAGGTCGTCGGCATGGCCGTTCGCCATCTTGGCGATCAGGTCGGCGGTCGCCGGCGCGACCACCAGGAGGTCCGTCGAGCGCGAGAGCTGGATATGGCCGATATCGGCTTCGTCGGTCAGCGAGAACAGGTCGGTGAAGCAGCGCTCGCCCGCCAGCGACGAGACCGAGAGCGGAGTCACGAACTGCTCGCCAGCCTTGGTCAGGATGCAGCGCGAGGCGATGCCGCGATCCTTCAGCCGGCGGATGAGTTCGAGCACCTTGTAGGCGGCGATGCCGCCGCCGATGATCAGAAGAACGGAGCGGGAAGCGGACAAGGCGGCTCCTTGGGCGGGGCGTCGTGTTGCCGCTTCCTAGCATTCGCCGCAGCGCTCTGTCATGCACCCGAGCAGGCGGCCGCGGCGCGTCCGCCTGCTCACTGCCGCGGCAGTTCCGGCACCTTGTAGGCCGTCGTCGCCTTGATCCGCTCCATGGCGAAGCGCGAGGTCACGTTCTTGAGCGGAATCGTCTCGATCAGCTTCTTGTAGAAGCCGTCATAGGCGGCCATGTCGGCGACCACGACGCGCAGCATGTAGTCGACGTCGCCGGCCATCCGGTAGAACTCCATCACCTCCGGCATGGCGGCGACCGTTTGCGCGAACTTGTCGAGCCAGGGGCCGGAATGGTCGGCCGTCTCGATCTGCACGAAGACGGTGAGTCCGAGCCCGATCTTCTCGGGCGCGACCAGCGCGACGCGCTTCAGAATCACGCCGGCCTGCTCGAGCTTCTGGATACGCTTCCAGCACGGCGTCTGCGACAGCCCCACCCGGTCGGCGAGGTCGGCGATCGAGATGTTGGCGTCGGCTTGCAGCACCGTGAGGATCTTGCGGTCGATGGCGTCCATTCTCTGAAATCCGCGCTGGAGAAAGCAAAATATCCTTCAAGACGGCTCTTAAGAGAACAATGTTCTTTTTGATGCCGATCTATTGCATCCAGATAGAAAATCCTTTTCTCAATCTGTCAATGGGCGCCCGTTTCGGCGCCACCTTGCAGAGGATATGAACGATGGATCGCCGCCAGTTTCTCGTCGCGGGTGCGGGCCTCGCCGCCACGGTCCCCTTCGTCGGCGCGGCCCGCGCACAGGGGATCGCGGCGCGGGTCGGCTACATTCCGATCGTCGGCACCGCGCCCTTCTTCGTCGCGAATGGCGAAGGCTGGCTGAAGCAGGGCGGCGTCGAACCGGCGATCACCGTCTTCGAATCCGGCCCCAACATGATCCAGGCGCTCGCCTCCGGCACGATCGACGTCTATGTCGCAGGTGTCGCTCCGCTCGCCGTCGCCCGCTCGCGCGGCGTCGACATCCGCGTCGTCGCTTCGACCGCGGTGGGTGAGAACGTCGTGGTCACCGCACCCTCCCTGACCAAATTCTTCACCGACGGCGTCGCACCCGCCGCAGCCTTCAAGGCCTTCCGCGCGGCCAATGGCAAGCCGGCCCGACTCGCGACGCAGCCGCCGGGCTCGGTGCCCGACACCGTGCTGGAATACTGGCTCTGGGAGATCGCCAAGGTCGACAAGGCCGATGTCGCGATCGTGCCGATGGGCATCGACGCGACGCAGCAGGCGATCCTGGCCGGCGCGGTCGATGGCGGCACGGTGCGCGAGCCGGCCCTGACCATCCTCCAGACCCGCAATCCGCAGATCAAGCTCGTCGCGGGCGGCGAGGAGGTTTTTCCGGGCCAGCCTGGCACGGTCGTCGCGGTCTCGGGCGCCTTCGCCACCAAGAACCCCGACGCGGTTCAGACGGTGGTCAACGGCCTCGTCAAGGCGGCGGCGCTGATCAAATCCGACCCGGACAAGGCCGCGCCCCATGTCGCCGCCGCGCTCGGCAAGGGCATCGTCGACCCCGCCCTGATCCGCAAGGCGCTGGTCTCGCCGGCGAGCCGCTTCGAGATCGACCTGCGCAAGATCATCGAGCCCTCGCGCGCGCTGCAGGCCTATCAGGTCAAGCTCGGCTCGCTCGACAAGGAGGCGCCCTTCGACGGGCTGTTCGACACGCGCTACTACGAGCGCGCGGTCAAGGCGGGCGGCTGACAGCGTGACGCGCCTGCGGGCTCCGGCCCTTGCCCTGCTCGGCCTCGTCGCCTTCCTGCTGATCTGGGAGGCGGTGCCCTCCCTCGGATGGGTCAACCCGGCCTTCCTGCCGCCGCCCAGCTCCTTGCCGCAGGCCTTCCTGCGCGAGGTCTCGTCGGGCGCCTGGCTCTCGGCCATCCTCGGCTCGCTGCAGCACTATGTCGTCGGCCTCTTCGTCGGTGCCGGCCTCGGCATCGCGCTCGGCGTCCTGATCGGCATGTCGAGGACCGCCGAGCAGGCGACGGCCTGGGTCGTGCGCGTGCTGCGGCCCGTGCCGGGCCTCGCCTGGGTGCCCTTCGCCATCATCTGGTTCGGCGTCACGCCCGGCGCCGCGGTCTTCATCATCGCCGTCGGCGTGTTCTGGATCAGCTTCTTCGCGGCGCAGGGCGCGATCCGCGGCGTCGATCGCGATCTCGTCGAGGTGGCGGACGCCTTCGGCTTCCGTTCCCCCTGGCAGCGCCTGTTCAAGATCCTGCTGCCCGCGGCGATGCCGGGCATCCTCGTCGGCTTCCGCACCGCTCTGGGCCAGGCCTGGATGGCAGTTGTCGCGGCCGAGATATTCGGCGTCGCCGGTGTCGGCCAGCGCATGATGCAGGCGTCCAGCCTGCTCGCGACCGATATCGTCGTGGTCTACATGCTGACGATGGCGGCGCTTTACGGGCTGCTCGATACCGCCTTCGTCGCCTTCCAGGGATGGGTGCTGCGTTGGAAAGCGTGATCGACATCAAGGGCCTGTCGCTGACCTTCACCCGCGACGGCGAAGACACCGAGGTGCTGCGCAAGCTCGACCTGTCGGTCGGCCGCGGCGAATTCCTCGCCATCGTCGGTCCCTCCGGCGTCGGCAAGTCGACGCTGCTGCGCGTCATCGCCGGGCTGGCCAGGCCGAGCGGCGGCGAGGTCGTCATCCATGCCAGGGACACCGCGCGCCGCCCCGTCGCGCTGGTCTTCCAGGATTCCCGGCTCCTGCCCTGGCGCAAGGTGATCTCCAATGTCGGCTTCGGCCTCGAGGGCCGGGCCTCGCGCAGCGAGCGGCTGGTCAAGGCGCAGGCGATGCTCGATCTCGTCGGCCTCGGCGGACTGGCGCAGCGCTGGCCGCATCAGCTCTCCGGCGGCCAGCGCCAGCGCGTCTCACTGGCACGGGCGCTCGCCGTCGAGCCCGAGATCCTGCTGATGGACGAGCCCTTCTCGGCGCTCGACGCGCTGACGCGCGAAAATCTGCAGGACGAGTTGATCCGCGTCTGGCAGCGCACCGGCAAGACGGTGCTCTTCGTCACCCATGACATCGACGAGGCCGCCTATCTCGCCGACCGGGTCGTGATCTTGTCGGGCGCGCCCGGGCAGATCGTCGCCGAGCACCGCATCGATGCGGCCCGCCCGCGCCGGCGCGGCGCGGCGGCGGAGGCCGAGATCGTCCGCGCGGTGCGGCAGGGTCTCGGCGCCGATATCGTCATGGACGGGGCGGCGATCTGAAGCACCATTCTTCCGCCTCACCGGCTTGTCATTGGCGCCAAGAGGTCGTTTGAGGCATCTGGCAGTCATGACGAAGGACGGAAGCGGGACGATGATGCGCCAATTCGACCGGTGCGAGGGCGCGAAGAGCGGACTCGCCCGCCGGTTCCTGGCCGGCGCGCTGCTGGCCCTGGGGCTGATGGCGCCGGGCATGGCCCGCGCGGCCGAATCGGCCGCCGTGACCTCGCCGCGCGTCACTGCGACCCTACTGTCCGGCCGCGATAGCGTCGCGCCGGGCGAGCGCTTCCATGTCGCGCTCGTCCAGAAGCTGGCGCCGCACTGGCATACCTATTGGCGCAACCCCGGCGATTCCGGCGAGCCCACCCAGATCCATTGGACCCTCCCGGCGGGAGCCCGGGCCGGCGAGATCGCCTGGCCGGCGCCGCGCGCCATTCGCGTCGATCCGCTGGTGAATTTCGGCTTCGAGGGCACGGTCCTGCTGCCGGTCGAGATCACGGTCCCGGTCGAGGCGAAGCCGGGGGAGACCTTCTCGCTGAAGGCGGAGGCGACCTGGCTGGTCTGCGAGAAGATCTGCATTCCCGAGGAGGGCTCCTTCTCGCTCGACCTGCCCGTGGCTGGTGCCAGCAGGACCGACGCGGCCGCACAGCAGCGCATTGATGCGGCGCTTGCCGCCTTGCCGAAGCCGGCCGGTTTCCGCGGCAGGCTCACGGCCGATGGCGACGGGCTGGCGCTGGCCTTGCCGGGCCTGCCGGCGGATGCGAGCGATCTGCGCTTCTTTCCCTTTTCCGACACGCTCATCGACCACGCTGCGGACCAGCCCGCGACCATCGGAAAGGCCGCGCGCCTCCTGCTGGCGCGCTCGGGCGGCTTCAAGCTCGAGAAGCCCGAAGTCGCGGGCGTGCTGACCTTCAACGAGGGGGGCGAGGCGCGTGCGCTCGTGCTGACGGCCGACGCGGATCCCGCCCTGCTTGCCGGTGAGGCAGGCCCTGGCACGGCGGCATCGCCGCCCGCCGCGGTGCGCATCTCCGTCCCCGCGCAGGGCGCCGACCTGACGCTGCTCGCGGCACTGGCCTTCGCCTTGGCCGGCGGGTTGATTCTCAACCTGATGCCCTGCGTGCTGCCGGTCCTGTTCATCAAGGCGCTCGGCTTTGCGCAGACGGCGCATCGCAGCCGCGCCGAAACCCGTGAGCAGGGCCTGCTCTTCCTCTGCGGCGTGCTGCTGGCCTTCCTCGTGCTGGCCGGCGCCGTGATCGCGCTGGGCGCTCTCGGCAGCAGCGTCGGCTGGGGCTTCCAGCTGCAATCGCCGCCGCTCGTCATCGCGCTGGCGGTGGTGATGGTGCTGATCGGCCTCAACCTGATCGGCGCCTTCGAGATCGGCGGCTCGGTCGTCGGCGTCGGCGACGGGCTGGCCAGCCGCGGCGGTCGCCTCGGCGCCTTCATGACCGGGATGCTCGCCGTCGTCGTCGCCACGCCCTGCACGGCGCCCTTCATGGGGGCGGCGATGGGCTATGCGGTGACGCAGCCGCCGGCGGTCGCGCTCTCGGTCTTCATGGCGCTGGCGCTGGGCTTCGCCTTGCCGGTGGTGGCGCTCTCCTTCGCGCCCGGCCTGCTGCGGCTGCTGCCCAAGCCCGGGCGCTGGATGCTGGTGCTGAAGCAGGCCTTCGCCTTCCCGATGTTCGCCACCGCGATCTGGCTGATCTGGGTCGCTTCGGTGCAGACCGGGCCGCAAGGCGTGCTCGCCGCGCTGGTCGCCGTGCTGGCGGCCGGCTTCGTCGTCTGGCTCGTCGGCGTGACGCGCGGCTCGCTGACGCGTCGCGTCTTCGGAACGGCCCTGTCGGTGCTGGTCGTCATCGGCGCCGGCTGGTTCGCGCTCGAGAACGCCGTCCCGGGCGCCAATACCGAGGCGCGGGCGGGCGCCGTCGAGGCCTGGAGCCCTGAGCGCGTCGCGGCCTTGCAGGCCGAAGGCAAGCCGGTCTTCGTCAACTTCACCGCCGCCTGGTGCATCACCTGTCTGGCCAATGAGCGCGTCGCGCTGTCGCGGCAGGAGGTCAAGGACGCCTTCGCCCGGCTCGGCGTCACCTATCTCAAGGGCGACTGGACCAATCGCGATTCACGCATCGCCCGGGCGCTCGCCGAGCAGGGCCGCGCCGGCGTGCCGCTCTACCTGTTCTATCCCGGCGCCAGGGACGCGACCCCCGAGGTCCTGCCGCAGCTGCTGACGCCGGACACGGTGATCGCGGCGGCGGAGCGGGCGGCAGGGCGGGACGGGAAGACGGCGGCGAACCGCCCCTGATCCCGGTGTCAGGGGGTGCGGGCGCCGAGGTCGCGCGGCGCCGCGTTCACCGTGACGATCTGGCCGTTGCGCAGTTCGAGCACGGCAAGCCCGCGGTCGATCTGCCCGTCGGGCCGGAAGCGGAAGACGCCGTCGGCGCCGGCAAAGCCCGACGCATTGGTCAGAACCGCTTCCGAGAAGCGCTGCGTGCCCTGCGTGCGGGCGAGCGCCGCAGCCAGCGAAACCGCATCGTAGGACAGGGTCGCCGTGCGGGTCGGCGCGCTGTTGAAGCGCTGCTGGTAGCGGCCGGCGAAGGCGTTGAAGCCGGCGGTGTCGGGCGAGGCGAACCAGCCGCCCTGGATCGCCTGGACCTGCGCGACGCTGCTGTCGTTCCAGACGCCGGTACCGAGCGGCTTCACCTTGCGCGGGTCGAAGCCGGCCTGCTGCAGCGCCTGCCCGAGCGCCGGCATGGTGTCGGCGGCGGCGGGCACGAACAGCGCATCCGCCTGCTGCAGAGACGGCATCAGGCGCTGGACGGCGGCGCGCATCGCGGCCGGGTCCGAGGTGAAGCGCTCGATCGCTGCAACGCGGGCGCCGCGCGCCGCGACCGCCTGCTGGAAGGCGGCCTCGACGACCTTGCCATAGGCGGTGTCCGGCACCAGTGCGGCGAAGGATTTGCGGCCCTGCTGCGAGGCATAGGCGATGACCCGGTTGACGTCGTTCTCGGGTGGGAAGGAAAGCAGGTAGACGCCGCGCGACGCCACGTTGGAATCGCTGGAGAAGGCGATGACCGGCCGGTTGGCCGCCTTCGCGACCTGCCCTGCCGCCTGCACCGCCGGGGCGAAGAGCGGGCCGATGATCAACTCGGCGCCTTCCGAGAGCGCGGCTTGCGTCGCGGCGCGCGCGCCTTCCGGCGTGCCACGGTCGTCCTTGACCAGCAGCGTCAGGTCGGCATTCGGGAATTCGGCCAGTGCCATTTCCGCCGCGTTCTTCAGCGAGTTGCCAACGACGCCGCCCTGGCCCTCGGCACTCAGCGGCAGCACGAGGCCGACCTTGACCTTGCCGGTGCCGATGGTTTCCCCGCTTGGTCCGGCAGGTTGCGTCGGGGCCGAACCCTCGAAGCCGGGGAGGCCCGAGGTGCCGCCACCGCAGCTTGCGAGCATCAGGCCGAGCGAGACGGCGAGCGCGCCCGCCTTGAACCGCAGAACCGGTGCGAAGTGCCGATGGTGCAACACGGGCGATCTCCAGTCGTGACCGGGCCGGCGAATGCCTCGCCCGGCGATACAGTCCCCCCGCGGGACTCTCGTGCCAGTGCGGCATGCTATTTTCAAGTTGTTAACTATAGGTTGCACGGGCCGGCTCGCCTCTCGATGGCGCCGGCCTGTCGCCTGTGGCAGCTTGCGGCCATGTCGAGCGCCGCCGGTCCCCGCCCCGCCACCTATACCGCCTTCGGGCTCAAGGCCGAGGCCGAGCCGCTGGCGCCGGGGCTGCACATCGTCGCGACGCCGATCGGCAATCTCGGAGACATCTCCTTCCGCGCGCTGGCGACGCTCGCCGCTGCCGACGCGATCCTCGCCGAGGACACCCGTACCTCGAAGACGCTGCTGGCGCATTACGGCATCGCGACGCCGCTCCTGCCCTATCACGAGCACAACGCGGCGCAGATGCGCCCGAAGGTGCTGGCGCGATTGCGCGAGGGCGGCAGGCTCGCGCTGATTTCGGATGCCGGCACGCCGCTGGTCTCCGACCCCGGCTACAAGCTGGTCGCCGAGCTGGTGACCGAGGGCTTGCCCGTCACCGGCATACCCGGCCCGTCCGCGGTGCTCGCCGCGCTGGTGCTCGCAGGGCTTCCGACCGACCGCTTCTTCTTCGAAGGCTTCCTGCCGCCGAAATCGGCCGCGCGGCGGACGCGATTGACGGAGCTCGCCACCATTCCCGGCACGCTCGTCTTCTTCGAATCGCCACGGCGTCTTGCCGAGATGCTGGCCGACGCGGCCGCGGTCTTCGGCAGCCGTACCGGTGCGGTGGCGCGCGAACTGACCAAGTTCCACGAGACGGTGCGGCGCGGCAGGCTGCCCGAGCTCGCGGCCCATTACGAGGAGGCGGAAGAGGCGCGCGGCGAGATCGTCGTCATCATCGGCCCGCCCGGCGCCGACGAGTTGCTGCCGACCGGCGATGTGATCGATGAGCGTTTGCGTGCAGCGCTCGTCGGGCTCTCGCTCAAGGAAGCGGTGGCTCAGGTCGCGGCCGAGACCGGCCAGCCGCGCCGCAAGGTCTATGCGCGCGCGCTCGAACTCACCCGCGGCGATCCGTGACGGACGGCGACAACCGTGCCGAACGGCGCAGCCGCCGGGCGCGGCGCTCCGGCCTGTCGGGCCGACGGGCAGAGTGGCTCGCCATCCTCTGGCTCAGCGCGAAGGGTTACCGGCTGCTCGAGCGACGCTTCGGCGGCAAGGGCGGCGAGATCGACCTCGTGATGCGGCGCGGACGCACGGTCGCCTTCGTCGAGGTCAAGGCCCGCGCCCGGCTGGAAGAGGCGCTGACAGCGGTGACGGCCCGAAAGCAGCGCCTCGTCGAGCGCCGCGTCCGGCAATGGCTCGCCCGCAACCCTTGGGCGATGGGCTACGACCTCAGGGCCGATGCGGTCTTCCTGGCGCCGTGGCATCGGCCGCGTCATGTGCCGGCCGCCTTCGAGCTTGTCCTGTGATGCAGGGCGCCCCACTTGCAGGAACCGGGTCCGCGGCCCGATAAGAACCCGCTGCAACAGGAAGCCTGCCATGTCTCTCAGCGTCGCCATCCAGATGGACCCGATCGAGCGCATCCGGATCGCCGGCGATACCGGCTTCGCGCTGATGCTGGAGGCGCAGGCGCGGGGCCACACGCTCTACACCTACACCCCCGACAAGCTCTCCATGCGCGACGGCAGGGTCACGGCACCGATGCGCCCGGTCACGGTGCGCGACGCCGAGGGCGACCATTTCACGGCCGGAGCCGAGGAGAAGCTCGACCTCTCGACGCTCGACGTCGTGCTGCTCCGGCAGGACCCGCCCTTCGACATGGCCTATGTCACGACCACCCACATGCTGGAGCGCATCCATCCGAAGACGCTGGTGGTCAACAATCCGACGGAGGTGCGCAACGCGCCCGAGAAGATCTTCGTCACCCATTTCCCCGAGCTGATGCCGCCGACGCTGATCACCCGCGATCGGGCCGAGATCGAGGCCTTCCGCGACGAGCATGGCGAGATCGTGATGAAGCCGCTCTACGGCCATGGCGGCGCGACCGTGTTCAAGACCAGCAGGACGGATCCGAATTTCGGCTCGCTCTTCGATCTCTTCAGCAACCTCTTCCGCGAGCCCTGGGTGGTGCAGGGCTTCATCAAGGAGGTCAGCGAGGGCGACAAGCGCATCATCCTGATCGACGGCAAGGCGGCCGGCGCGGTCAACCGCGTGCCGGCTGTCGGCGACCTGCGCGCCAACATGGTGCGCGGCGGCGCCGCGCGGCCGACCGACCTGTCGAAGAAGGAGCTCGAGATCTGCGAGGCGATCGGCCCCGAGCTCAGCCGTCGCGGCCTGCTGCTCGTCGGCATCGACGTGATTCACGGCAAGCTCACCGAGATCAACGTCACCGCGCCGACCGGCGTGCGCGCCATCAAGAAGCTCGGCGGCCCGGATCTGGCGGCGCAACTCTGGGACGTGATCGAGTCGAAGCGCTGAAGCCATTCGGCGGAAAACCGGCCGCCACTGCCTGACTCGTCATTGCGAGGAGCGTCAGCGACGAAGCAATCCAGGAAGACTGGGCTGACGTCTCACCCGGTCCTCTGGATTGCTTCGCTGCGCTCGCAATGACGGACAAGGGTGGAGAGGGCAATCAAGCCGCGACGCCGGTGCCGTTCAGCGGATTGGTCTCGTCCCAGCCATAGCGCAGCGTCTCGAAGCGCATCGTCAGCGAATCCAGCAGCAGCAGCTTGCCGACCAGCGGCTCGCCGAAGCCGGTGACGGCGCGGATCACCTCCAGCGCCATCAGCGAACCGATGACGCCCGGCAGCGCGCCGAGCACGCCGGCTTCCGCGCAGGTCGGGATCGCGCCGGGCGGTGGGGCTTCGGGGAAGAGGCAGCGCCAGGTCGGATTCGGCCGCCCGTCCGGCCCGGTCTCATGGGCGCGGATCGTGGTCAGCGAGCCGTCGAAGCGCCCGAGCGCGCCCATCACCACCGGCCTGTGCTCGTGAAAGCAGGCATCCGAAACGGCGTAGCGCGTGGCGAAATTGTCCGAGCCTTCGGCGACGACATCGTAGAAGGCGATCATCGCGCGGGCATTGTGCGGGTCGACGCGCGTGACATGCTCCTCGACCACGACATTGGGATTGAGCCTGCGGATGAATCCGGCGGCCGCGACCGCCTTGTGCGCGCCGATGTCGCCGGTGGTGAAGATGGTCTGGCGCTGCAGGTTCGAGAGCGAGACGATATCGTCGTCGACGATGCCGATCTTGCCGATGCCGGCAGCCGCCAGATACTGGATCAGCGGCGCGCCGAGCCCGCCCGCGCCGACGACCAGGACCCGGGCGTTCTTCAGCTTCTGCTGCCCCGGGCCGCCGATCTCCGGCAGCACGATATGGCGAGCGTAGCGCTCGATCTCGTCGTCGTTCAGCATGGCGCGCAGGATACGGCTTCAGGCCCGGTCTCGGCAATCGCGTCCTGCGCGATTGCCGAGACCTTCCGACAGCTTGGCCGCGCGGCCGCGCCATGCCATCGTGGCCTGATCGAGGGCCGGCCAACGGCGCCCGGCGTCAACAGGGGATATGCGATGCGTTTGGGTTCTCTAGCGGCGGCGCTGGCGGGCGTTGCGCTTTCGGCGATGGCGGCTTTCGCACAGCAGCCGGTCAAGCCGGCGATCGTCTATGACAAGGGCGGCAAGTTCGACAAATCCTTCAACGAGGGCGTCTTCATCGGTGCGGAGAAGTTCCGCAAGGAGACCGGGGTCGAATTCCGCGATTTCGAACCGAACAATGATGCCCAGATCGAGCAGGCGCTGCGCCGTTTCGCCCGCGACGGCAACTCGCCGATCATCGCCGTCGGCTTCTCTCAGGCGACCGCCTTGCAGAAGGTCGCGGCCGAGTTCCCCGACCTGAAGTTCACGATCATCGACATGGTCGTTGACCTGCCCAACGTGCAGTCGATCGTCTTCAAGGAGCATGAGGGCTCCTACCTTGTCGGCCTGCTGGGGGCGATGGCGTCGAAGACCAACAAGCTCGGTTTCGTCGGCGGCATGGACATCCCGCTGATCCGCAAATTCGCCTGCGGCTACGTCCAGGGCATCAAGGCGGCCAAGCCCGATGCCGAGATTTTCCAGAACATGACCGGCTCGACGCCCGCGGCCTGGGCCGATCCGGTCAAGGGCGGCGAGCTCGCCAAGTCGCAGATCGACCGCGGAGCGGATGTGATCTATCACGCTGCCGGCGGCACCGGCATCGGCGTGCTGCGGGCCGCGGCCGATGCGGGCAAGCTCGGCATCGGCGTCGATTCCAACCAGAATGCGCTGCATCCCGGCAAGATCCTGACCTCGATGCTGAAGCGCGTCGACGTCGCCGCCTACAACTCCTTCATGGCCGCCCGCAACGGCGGCTGGAAGCCGGGGATCTCCGTGCTCGGCCTCAAGGAAGGCGGCGTCGACTGGGCGCTCGACGACAACAACAGGGCGCTGATCACGCCCGAGATGAAGGCCGCCGCCGACAAGGCCAAGGCCGACATCATCTCGGGCAAGATCCAGGTCCACGACTACATGTCCGACCAGAAATGCACGATGTGAGGCGCGGACCGCGCTCTTGAGCACCGCCCCTGTCCCTCCGGCGATCGAGCTCGCCGGCATCTCCAAGCGCTTCGGCGCGGTCGCGGCGAACAGGGACGTCTCGCTCGCGGTCGCCGTCGGCTCGATCCATGGCATCGTCGGCGAGAACGGCGCCGGCAAGTCGACGCTGATGTCGATCCTCTACGGCTTCTACGAGGCCGATGCCGGCGAGATCCGGGTTGCCGGAAAGCCGCGCCGCATCCGTTCTCCGGCCGATGCGATCGCGGCGGGGATCGGGATGGTCCACCAGCACTTCATGCTGGTCGACACCCTGAGCGTCGTCGAGAACGTCGTGCTCGGCGCCGAGGGCGGGGCGAGGCTCAAGGGCGGCCTGGCGAAAGCCCGGGCCGAGTTGGCGCGGCTGTCCCGGGAATACGGCCTCGCGATCGAGCCCGACGCCATTGTCGGCGAGCTGTCCGTCGGCCTGCAGCAGCGCGTCGAGATCCTGAAGGCGCTCTATCGCGGTGCCGAGGTCCTGATCCTCGACGAGCCGACGGCGGTATTGACGCCGGCCGAGGCGGACCAGCTCTTCGCCCTGCTCCGGGCCTTGAAGGCGCAGGGCAAGACGGTGATCCTGATCACCCACAAGCTGCGCGAGATCATGGCGGTCACCGATACGGTCTCGGTGATGCGCCGCGGCGAGATGGTCGCCGGGTTTCGTACGGCAGAGACCTCGCCGCCGGCGCTGGCCGAGGCGATGGTCGGCCGGCGCGTGCTGCTGCGCGTCGAGAAGCCCCCGCGCGAGCGCGGCGCAGCCGTTCTCGAAGCGGTCGGCCTCACCTGTCGCGACGCGCGCGGTACCGAGACGCTGCGGGACGTCGGCCTCACGCTGCATGCCGGCGAGATCGTCGGGATCGCCGGTGTCGCGGGCAACGGCCAGAGCGAGTTGCTCGAGGTGCTTGCCGGCCTGGTCCAGCCGACCCGCGGCGTCATTCGCCTGGGTGGCCGGATTCTGACAGCGGCGGACCGGCATCCCGCCAGACTGCGCGAGCGCGGCGTGATGCATGTCCCCGAGGATCGCCAGCGCAGCGGCCTCGTCACCGCCTTCAGCGCCGCTGAGAACGCGATCCTGGGTTATCAGGGCGATCCGGCCTTTCGCGCCGGGCCCTTCCTCTCGCCGGCGCGTATCGAGGCGCATGCGCGCACGGCCTTCGCCGCTTACGACGTGCGCCCGCCCGATCCGGCGCTGAAGACCGCGAAGTTTTCGGGTGGCAACCAGCAGAAGATCGTCCTGGCCCGCGAGATCGAGCGGCATCCCAGGGTGCTGCTCGTCGGTCAGCCGACGCGCGGCGTCGATATCGGCGCCATCGAGTTCATCCACCGCCGGCTGGTCGAGCTGCGCGATGCCGGCGTCGCGATCCTGCTCGTCTCGGTCGAGCTCGAGGAGGTGATGGCGCTGTCCGACCGCATCCTCGCTCTCTGCGGCGGCCGCATCACCGGCGAGCGTGCGGCGGAGCGGGCGGATGAGCGCGAGCTCGGCCTGCTGATGGCCGGCGTCACGGACGAGGCCGCATGAGCGCCGCGCCGATCGACCTGCCGCGCTGGGCCGACACCGCCCTCGTTCCGCTCGTCTCGGTCGCGGCGGCGCTGCTAGTCGCCGGGCTCGTCGTCATCGGCATCGGCGAGAACCCGCTGGAGGCGACGGCGCTTCTGCTGCGCGGCGCGCTCGGCAGCGCCGAGGGGATCGGCTTCACGCTCTACTATACCACGAACTTCATCTTCACCGGGCTTGCCGTCGCGGTCGCCTTCCATGCCGGCTTGTTCAATATCGGCGGGGAGGGCCAGGCGACGGTCGCCGGCATTTTTGCGGCGCTGGCCTGCACGGCGCTCTCGGCGATGCCGGGCTTTCTGTCGGTCGCGGGCTTCCTGGCGGCGCCCATCGCCATCCTCGCCGCGGCGGCGGGCGGCGCGGCCTATGCCTTCGTTCCGGGCTGGCTCCAGGCCAAGCGCGGCAGCCATGTCGTCATCACCACGATCATGCTGAACTTCGTCGCCGCGACGCTGATCGTCTATCTGCTGCGCGAGGTGATCGGCAAGGTCGGCTCGATGCAGCCGGAGACGCCGGATTTCCCGCCTCAGGCCGTGCTGGCGCCGATGCATCAGCTTCTCGCGCCGCTCGGCCTCAAGCTGCCGGCGACGCCGCTCAACAGCGCCTTCCTGCTGGCGCTGATGGCGCTCGTCGCGGTCTGGCTGCTGATCTGGCGCACGCGGCTGGGCTACGCGATCCGCACCGTCGGGGCCAATCCGCGCGCTGCCGCCTATGCCGGCATCTCGCCCGCGGCCGTCACCATGGTCGCGATGGCGATCTCCGGCGCGCTCGCCGGCGGTCTGGCGGTCAACGAGGCGCTCGGCGTGCAGCACCGGCTGGTGCTCGATTTCACCGCCGGCTACGGCTTCGTCGGCATCGCGGTCGCGCTGATGGGGCGTGGTCATCCGGTCGGCGTCGGTCTGGCGGCGCTGCTCTTCGGGGTGCTCTACCAGGGCGGAGCCGAGCTCTCCTTCGACAAGCCGACCATCACCCGCGACATGGTGGTGGTGATCGGCGGCGTCCTCATCCTGTTCGCCGGAGCCCTCGACGGGCTGTTCCGCAAACTGGTGGCGCTGGCGCTTGGTCGCGGGGGACCAGGCTGATGGACTGGCTCCAGACGCTCGCCGTCGTGCTCGATTCCATGGTCCGCCTCTCGATTCCGCTGATCTGCGCGGCCATGGCGGGGCTGTGGTCCGAGAAGGCCGGCGTCGTCGATATCGGCCTCGAGGGCAAGATGCTGGTCGCCGCCTTCGCCGCCGCCGTCGCGGCCTATGCCTCGGGCTCTGCCTGGGTGGGGCTGGGCGCCGGCATCCTCGCCTCCGTCGCCCTGGCGCTGCTGCACGGTTTTGCCGCCATCACCTGGCGCGGCAACCAGATCGTCTCCGGCGTGGCGGTCAACATGCTCGCTGCGGGCCTGAGCGTCGTCCTCGGCAACGCCTGGTACGGGCAGGGCGGGCGCACGCCCTCGCTCGAAGGCGCGGCGCGCTTCGGCGAGCTGACGCTGCCCTTCGCGCGCTGGGCACGCGAGCACGTCCCGGTGCTCGGCCTGTTCTACGACGAGGTCGTCTCCGGTCATGCCGCGCCGGCCTATCTCGCCATTCTCTGCGTGCTCGCGACGGCCTTGATGCTGAAGCGGACCCGCTTCGGCCTGCGTATCCGGGCCGTTGGCGAAAATCCCGCGGCGGTCGACACCGCCGGCATTTCCGTCGCGGGCCTGCGCTACGCCGCGGTCGCGATCTGCGGCCTGCTCTGCGGTCTCGGCGGCACCTATCTCGCCGTGGCGCAATCGGCGGGCTTTCTGCCGCAGATGACGGCGGGGCGCGGTTTCATCGCGCTGGCGGCCGTGATCTTCGCCAATTGGCGGCCCTGGCCCGCGCTCGGCGCCTGCCTGCTCTTCGGTCTGCTCGATGCGGTCGCGATCCGGCTCCAGGGCGTCAGCCTGCCGGGAATCGGTCTCGTCCCGGTGGAAGCGATCCAGGCCTTGCCCTATCTGATGACCATCATCCTCCTTGCCGGCTTCATCGGCAAGGCGACGCCGCCAAAAGCCTCCGGGATTCCCTATGTCAAGGAACGCTGATGTGGCCGATGCCGATTTGGACGCGCTTTTCGCGGCGGCCTCTCGCATTCAGCCACGAGCCTATGCGCCCTATTCGCGCTTCAAGGTCGGTGCGGCGCTGCTGGCGGATGACGGCGCGCTGTATGCCGGCTGCAACGTCGAGAATGCCGCCTATCCGGTCGGCGCCTGCGCCGAAGCCGGCGCGATCTCGGCGATGATCGCGGGCGGTGCCAGGACGATTCGCGCCGTGCTCGTCTTCGGCGAGGGTCCGGAGCTCGTCACCCCCTGCGGCGCCTGCCGCCAGCGGATCCGCGAATTCGCCTTGCCGGAGACGCCGGTCGCCATCGCCGGACCCGAAGGCATCCGCGCGCGTTTCACGCTCGGCGAGTTGTTGCCAGCGTCCTTCGGACCAGCCAACTTGCCGCGGTGATTTGCGGCGGCCGGCTGGCCGGAAGGAGTTCGCATGGCGGCCGATCCGGCCTTCGACGAAGCGGCCTCGGTGCTGATCGACAAGGGCGTCGACGGCCCGGTCGACTGTGCGCTGGTGCTCGGCACAGGGCTTGGCGCCGTCGTCGACGACGTCCAGGACGCGATCCGCATTCCCTATGCGGATATCCCCGGCTTTCCGCGCGGCGAGGTCTCCGGCCACGCCCGCCAGCTCTGCTACGGCACGTTGTTCGGCCGCAAGGTGCTGATCTATCAAGGCCGCGCGCATTACTACGAAGGCGGCGATCCGGCGGTGATGCGCGTGCCGCTCGGCCTGCTCACCGCCTTCGGCTCGCCCCCCCTGATCCTGACCAATGCGGCGGGCTCGCTGAGGCCCGAGATGGGGCCGGGCAGTCTCGCGCTCATCACCGATCACATCAATCTCAACGGGCCCAACCCGCTGGTGGGCGACCGGGGCGACGGCCGCTTCGTGCCGATGGTCGATGCCTATGATCCGCTGCTGCGCGGCCGCCTGAAGCGCGCGGCCGCCAACGCGGCCATGTCGCTGGGCGAGGGGGTCTATATGTGGTTTTCCGGCCCGAGCTTCGAGACGCCGGCGGAGATCCGCATGGCGAAGACGCTCGGCGCCGATCTCGTCGGCATGTCGACCGTGCCGGAGGTCATCCTGGCGCGGCGCCACGACATCCGGGTGGCCGCGCTCTCCATCGTCACCAATATGGGCGCCGGCCTGCATGGCGGAGCTCCGCATCACAGCGAGACGCGCGACGTCGCCGCGATGGCCTCGCGCTCCCTGCGCCGCCTGATACGCGGCTTCCTTTCGGAGCTTTGAGATGTCGGACGACAATCACGCCAGCGGGGCGCTGGCCAGGCGGGCCCTCGCGCTGCTCGACCTCACTGTTCTCGCCGATGACGCGACGGCGGACGGCGCCCGCGATCTGTGCCGCCGCGCCGTCTCCGGCCCGGTGCCGGTGGCCGCGGTCTGCCTCTGGCCGCGCTTCGTCGCGGTGGCGCGCGAGGCACTCGGCGACAGCCCGGTCAGGATCGCAACGGTGGTCAATTTCCCGGATGGAGACACGCCGATCGCGCCGGTGATCCGGGAGACCGAGGCGGCGCTGCAAGCCGGCGCCGACGAGATCGACCTCGTCCTGCCCTGGCGTGCGGTGCTCGCTGGGCAGGTGACGGCGGCGGCCGCGATGGTCCGCAACGTCAGGATGCGCTGCGGCGACAAGCTGCTGAAGGTCATCCTGGAGACCGGCGAATACCCCGATCTCGACAAGGTCCGGATCGCCGCGGAGCTGGCCATCGCCTCGGGTGCCGACTTCATCAAGACCTCGACCGGCAAAACCGCCCATTCCGCCAGCATCCCTGCGGCCCGGATGATGCTCAGCGTCATCGCCATGACGGCCCGTCCGGTCGGATTGAAGCCCTCCGGCGGCATCCGCACGCTCGCCGATGCCAGGGGCTATCTCGACCTTGCCGATGCGACGATGGGTGCGGGCTGGGCGACGCCGCAGCGCTTCCGCTTCGGCGCGAGCGGCCTCTACGGCGCCCTGGTTGCCGCGATCGCCGGCGGCGACGCCGCCGGCCCGAAGGCGGGAACCTATTGATGCGGCTCACGCAGGAGATCATCGCGGCCAAGCGCGACGGCGGCGAATTGCCGGACGCCGACATCCGCCAGCTCATCGCCGGGCTGACCGACGGCTCGGTCAGCGAGGGGCAGGCGGCGGCCTTCGCCATGGCCGTGTTCTTCAGGGACATGACCGTGAAGGAGCGGGTGGCGCTGACGCTCGCCATGCGCGATTCCGGCACGGTGCTGAACTGGGACGATCTGCCGGGCCCGGCTCTCGACAAGCATTCGACCGGCGGCGTCGGCGACACGGTGAGCCTGCCGCTCGCGGCCGCCGTCGCGGCCTGTGGCGGCTATGTGCCGATGATCTCCGGCCGCGGCCTCGGCCATACCGGCGGCACGCTCGACAAGCTCGACGCCGTGCCCGGCTATGTCACGCAGCCCGACACCACGCTGTTCCGCAAGGTGGTGCGCGAGGCGGGCTGCGCCATCATCGGCCAGACCGCCGATCTGGCGCCTGCCGACAAGCGCCTCTACGCCATCCGCGACGTCACGGCGACGGTCGAATCGCTGCCGCTGATCACCGCCTCGATCCTGTCCAAGAAGCTCGCGGCCGGCCTGCACGGCCTTGCCATGGATGTGAAGTTCGGCTCCGGCGCCTTCCTGCCCGAGCCGGCGAAGGCGCGCGCGCTGGCGCAGGCGCTCGTCGGCGTCGCCAACGATGCCGGCCTGCCGACCACGGCGCTGCTCACTGCTATGGACGAGCCTCTGGCGAGCGCCGCCGGCAATGCGCTCGAGGTCGCCTATGCGCTCGATCACCTGACCGGCCGCCGCCGCGAGCCGCGCTTCCATGAGGTCACCGTCGCGCTCGGCGCCGAGATGCTGCTGCTCGGCGGCCTGGCGGCGGATCTGGAACAGGCCCGCGGCCGGATCGAGCAGGCTTTCGCCTCGGGCGCTGCGGCGGAACGCTTCGCCCGCATGGTCGTGGCGCTCGGCGGCCCGGCCGACCTGCTCGATGCGCCGGCAAAGCATCTTGCCGCGGCGCCGCTGGTGAAGCCGGTCTTCGCGGCTGCGGCGGGCGAGGTCTCTGGCATCGACACGCGCGCCCTGGGCCTCGCGGTCGTCGCACTTGGCGGCGGCCGGGTGCGGCCGCAGGACGGCATCGACCATGCCGTGGGCCTCACGGAAATGGCCGGCATCGGTGACGCCGTCGGGCCGGACCGGCCGCTCGCCATCGTCCATGCGCGCAGCGAGGACGCTGTCCTTGCGGCGAGCGAGCGCTTGCGCAAGGCCTATCGGATCGGAGAGGGTGCGGCACGGGGCGAACTGGTCGCCGCGCGGATCACGGAAAGAACACGGGCATGAGTCTGCTTCTGGCCATGACGGGCTGGCATGTCGAGGATTGGCGCGCGCGCTTCCAGGCGCTGCTGCCGGAGATGCCGATCGTGGTGCTGGGCGAGCCCTTCGACCGCCGCGCCGTGCATTACGTCGCGAGCTGGAAGCACCCGGCCGGCAGCCTGACCGGTCTGCCCAATCTCGCCGCGATCTTCTCGCTCGGCGCCGGCGTGGATTTTCTCTTCGCCGACGACAAGCTGCCGGAAGTGCCGATCGCACGCGTGGTCGACCCCGACCTGACGACGCGGATGAGCGAATATGTCGTGCTGCATTGCCTGATGTATCTGCGCCAGCAGCACCGCTACATGCGCCAGCAGCAGGCGAAGCTCTGGGAGGACGACCGCAACCAGCCGGCGGCGCGCTCCGTGCGCGTCGGCATCATGGGTCTGGGCGAGCTCGGCCTCGACGCGGCGGCCAAGCTCAAGCTCATCGGTTTCGATGTGGCCGGCTGGAGCCGCTCGCCGAAGAGCGCGGAGGGCTTGCAGACCTTCTCCGGCGAGGACGGGCTGAAGGCGTTCCTGGCCCGGACCGACATCCTCGTCAGCCTGGTGCCGCTGACGCCGCAGACGCGCGGCATCCTCAATGCCGAGCTGTTCGCCGGGCTCGCCCGGGACGGCCGGCTCGGCGGGCCGTTCCTGATCAATCCCGGCCGCGGCGGGCTCCAGGTCGCGGACGACATCGTCGCCGCGCTCGATGCCGGCACGCTCAAGGGCGCGACGCTCGACGTCTTCGAGACCGAGCCGCTGCCGGTGGAGTCGCCGCTCTGGAGCCATCCGGGCGTGACCATCACGCCCCACAACGCCGCGATGTCCGAGCCGGAGGCCATCGCCTCGCTGGTCGCGGCGCAGATCAGGCGTCTGGAGGCGGGCGAGCCGCTGCTGCACGCGGTCGATCCGGCGCGCGGATACTGAACGCGGCACGGCTTCACCGAACCGTCGTCCGGCTGTTGTCGGCCTGCCATCCGGGCGCGCGAAGCGGGCTGACCTCGTTCAGCCCGGAGTATCCCATGCGCGCCTCGCTCGCCGTCGCCCTGCTTCTGTCGTCGACCATGCTCGCCGGGGCCGAGACCCCGCAGAAGGAGTTTCCCGCCAAGTTCCTCGGCCAGGCGCTGCTGCCGGCGGCGACGATCATCCCGGCCCCGGCCGATGCTCCCGCCGACCTCAGGGTCTCCGGCAAATTCGTCACGCCGGGCAAGCGCGTCGAGGCGGTCGGCTCGGTGACGGGCACTTCGGGCGGCCGACCGACGGGCCTGTCGACGCCCTTCGCCGGCCAGCCGGTGCAGGGCTTCTCAGGCATCCGCTCGCTGGGCAATGGCGAGTTCCTCGTGCTGACCGACAACGGCTTCGGCGCCAAGGCGAACTCGCCGGATGCGATGCTGTTCTTCCACCGCCTCAGGGCCGATTTCGAGAAGGGCGTGATCGAGCGTCTCTCGACCACCTTCCTGCGCGACCCCGACAAGAAGATTCCCTTCCGCATCGTCCATGAGGGCACACAGCAACGCTATCTGACGGGCGCGGATTTCGACCCCGAGTCGATCCAACCGATCGGCGGCAAGTACTGGATCGGCGAGGAGTTCGGCCCCTACCTCATCCGGGTCGACGCCGACGGCAAGGTCGAAGCGGTGTTCGAGACGCAGGTCGACGGCAAGCCGGCCCGCTCGCCCGACCACTATGCGGTGACGACGCCTGGCGCGCCCGAACAATCCGTCGTCTTCAACATCCGCCGCTCCAACGGCTTCGAGGGCATGGCCCAGTCGCCGGATGGCCGCTTCCTTTACCCGCTGCTCGAAGGACCATTCTGGAACGCCGAGGCCAGGACCTATGAGGAGCGGGATGGCAAGGCCGTGTTGCGCATCCTCGAATTCGACGTCGCCAATGAAAAATGGACCGGCCGGTCCTGGTTCTTCCCGCTCGAGCAGAAGGGCAACGCCATCGGCGACTTCAACATGATCGATGCCACGACGGCGCTGGTCATCGAGCGGGACAATGGCGAGGGGACCGCCGACAGGGCCTGCCCGGCCGGCCAGAAGGGCCCGGACTGCTTCCACGATCTCGCCCGGTTCAAGCGCATCGTGAAGATCGAGATGACCGACGCCAATGTCGGCAAGCCGGTGCGCAGGATCGGCTATGTCGACCTGATGAAGATCGCCGATCCCGACGGCAAGGCGAAGCAGGGCAGCAAGGACGGCGTCTTCACCTTCCCCTTCTTCACCATCGAGAATGTCGATGTGGTCGACCGGGCGAACGGCGTGATCGTCGTCGGCAACGACAACAACCTCCCCTTTTCCTCCTCGCGCGATCCGAAGAAGGCCGATGACGACGAACTCGTCCTGCTGTCCGTAAAGGAACTGCTCGACGCGAAGTGAGTGCGCTCCTTTCTGGAGGACGGGCTTGGAACCGGCGGCCGGCTCTGCCTGGCCGTCAGGTGTTGCCGGTCTGTTCTTGAAGGGGTGCCGCGTCGGGCGTATAATGATGGTGACCAAGCGCCTCGTGCGCGAGGCGCAGTGGTTGGATGATCGTCACCGATGGAGGTGATCATGATGACCGCGAAGATGAAGGCCGGACGGACGCAGGACTGGCTTAACCTGATCCTCGTCGCGCTGCTGTTCTTCTCGCCCTGGTTCATGGGCTATGCCGACGATGTCATGCCGACGCGCAACGCCTGGATTGTCGGCGTGGTGCTCGCCTTGATCGCGGTCGCCGCGATCTCGGCCTTCGCCGAATGGGAAGAGTGGCTGACCCTGGCGCTCGGGCTATGGCTGGTGGCCTCGCCCTGGATGCTCGGCTTCACGACCCATCTCCCCGCCTTCTGGAGCCATGTCGCCGTCGGTCTGCTGACCGCGGGGATTTCGGCCTGGGCGGTGTGGGACTACCGGCACGAGCCGCACGCGACGGCCTGAGAGCGTCGCTCTCGTTGCGGCTCCGGCGCGGCCTAGTTGCGGAGCGCGCCGGGGCCGGCGACCGCCGCCGGCGGGCATTTGCCCGAAATGATCATGCCCAGGACCTCGTCCTGGGTGACGTCCGCCGTGCGGGCCGTGCCGACGACCCTGCCGTTCTTCATCACGGTGACGCGGTCGGCGAGGTCGAAGACATCGTGCAGGTCGTGGCTGATCAGGAAGATGCCGATGCCCTGCTTCTTGAGCTGCAGGATCAGTTCCGCCACCTGCTTCGTCTCGGCCGGGCCGAGCGCCGCGGTGGGCTCGTCCATGATCAGCACGCGCGCGTTGAAATAGATCGCCCGGGCGATGGCGACCGACTGGCGCTGCCCGCCGGAGAGCGCCTTCACCGGCTCCTTGAAGCGGCGGAAATGCGGGTTGAGGCGGCCCATCACCTTGCGGGTCTCCGACTCCATCGTCGCGTCGTCCAGCGTGCCCCAGCCCGTGAGGAGTTCGCGTCCGAGGAAGATGTTGGCGGCGGCATCGACATTGTCGGCGAGCGCCAGCGTCTGGTAGATCGTCTCGATGCCGTGGCGCTTGGCGTCGCGCGGGCTTGCGATCGCGACCTCCCGGCCATCGACCCGGATCATGCCCGCATCGGCCTTGTAGGCACCCGACAGGATCTTGATCAGCGTCGACTTGCCGGCCCCGTTATGCCCGAGCAGGCCGACGACCTCGCCCGGCATCAGGTCGAGGCTCGCGCCGTCGACCGCCTTGATGCCGCCAAAGGCGATCGAGATGTCGCGCATCTCGATCAGCGGCGCGCCCCGGTCGGCAAGGGGTTCGGCGAGACCAGCCGGTTCCGCGATGCTCATCGCTCTCTCCAAGATATCGGCCCGAAAAGTGGAACCCACTTTTCGGAGAATGCCGATGACCGATAAGGGGCCAGATCGCCGGACATGGCGGCCTAGCCCAGCCGCTTGCGGTAGAGGCCGTCGAGCCAGACCGCGATGACGAGCACGATGCCGACGACGATGTTCTGCAGCGGCGCATCGACGCCGATCAGCACCATGCCCGATTGCAGCGACTGCATCACCAGCGCCCCGAGCATCGCGCCGACGATGGTGCCGACGCCGCCCGCCAGCGAGGTGCCGCCGATCACCGCCGCGGCGATGACATAGAGCTCGTCGAGCGTGCCGGCGGCATTCGTCGCAGCGTTGAGCCGCGCGGTCGAAATGCAGGCGGAGATGCCGGCCAGCGCCCCCATCAGCCCGAAGACCAGCATCAGCACCTTTCGGGTATTCACGCCCGAGAGCTGCGCTGCTTCGGGATTGCCGCCGATGGCGAAGACATAGCGGCCGAAGCGCAGGCGGTTGGCGAGGAAGGTCATGGCGATGCCGACCGCCAGCGCCACCAGCACCGGCACCGCAAGGCCGTGGCCGATGGTCAGCCCGCCTTCCGGCCAGGTGCCGCCCTTCGCCTCGACCAGGCGCCGGGCGATGCCGGCCGGCAATGCGTAGGAATTCGCCATCGTCACCGTCGCGATGACCGCTCCGCAACCGATCGCGGCGATCAGGATCTCGGCCCAGAGCGGGCGCAGCGCGAAGCCGAAGCGCTTGCGCCGTCTGCGGATCAGCGCGGCGGCGGCGCAGATCGCCAGGCAGGCCGCGATGCCGATGGCCCAGGAGGCGGTCGTGCCGATCGCGCCCTCGACGCCGCCGCCGAGCGGGCGGAAGCGCGAATCCATCGGCGCGATCGTCTGGCCCTGCGTCACCCACCAGGCGGCGCCGCGCCAGATCAGGAGCCCGCCCAGCGTGACGATGAAGGAGGGGATGGCGAGATAGGCGATCAGCGCGCCCTGCAGCAGGCCGACGAGCCCGCCGAGGCAGACCGCGACCAGCAGGCTGACGATCCAGGTCGCCGGATGCTCGAAGCCCCAGATGCCCGGCAGCAGCCGGACCTGCACGAGCCCGACCACCATGCCGACGAAGCCGAGCATGGAACCGACCGAAAGGTCGATGTTGCGTGTCACGATGACGAGCACCATGCCGCAGGCCATCACGGCGATGGAGGCGGTCTGGACCAGGAGGTTCCAGAGATTGCGCGAGGACAGGAAGGCGCCGTCCGAGAGCCAGTCGAAGCCGAGCCAGATCACGGCGAGCGCCGCGACCATGCCGATCATGCGCGGATCGAACTCGATCTCGCGCAGACGGTCGGCGAGGCTGCGGCGCTCCAGCGCCGGGCTTGCCGGCGCAGGGACCGTTTCAGTCACAGGCCTTGACCTTGCCCGGCGCGACGCCCTGGCAGACCGCCGATTTCGGTGCCCAGCCGGCATCGATCACGACGTTGAGGTTCTCCTTCGTCACCGGCACCGGCGTCAGGAACAAGGCCGTCATCTTCTGCTTGGACGGCCCCTTGTCCCAGGCCACCGACTTCGGGATCTCGTTGAGCTTGGCGCCGCCGGCAAGCTTGAGCGCGATCTCCGCGGCGTTGCGCCCGAGCTCGCGCGCATCCTTCCAGATCGTCACGGTCTGGGTGCCGAGCGCGATGCGGTTCAGCGCCGCCCGATCGGCATCCTGGCCGGAGACCGGCACCGAGCCGGCCAGGCCCTGCGCATCGAGCGCCGCGATGGCGCCGCCGGCCGTTCCGTCATTGGCGGCGATCACCGCGTCGACCTTGTTCTGGTTGCGCGTCAGGATCTGCTCCATGTTGCGCTGGGCGTTGGCCGGCAGCCAGCCATCGGTGAAGGCTTCGCCGACATTCTTGATCTTGCCGCCGTCGATGGCCGGCTTCAGCACCTCGATCGAACCGTGGTAGAGGAAATTGGCGTTGGGATCCTGGCTCGAGCCCTTGATGAAGACATAGTTGCCCTGGGGCTTCACCTTCTCGATGGCCCGCGCCATCATCCGGCCGACCTCGACATTGTCGAAGGTCAGATAGAACACCTTCGGGTTCTCGATGAGCCGGTCGTAGCCCACGACCGCGATCCCCTCGTTCACCGCCTTCTCGACGGCGGGGCGGATCGCCTGGGCGTCCTGCGCCAGGATGATCAGCGCCTTGGCGCCGCGCGCGATCAGGCTCTCGACATCGGTGAGCTGCTTGGCGGGCGAGGATTGCGCATCGGCCGACAGATAGGTGCCGCCGGCCTTCTCGATCGCGGCCTTGATCGCAGCCTCGTCCGTCTTCCAGCGCTCCTCCTGGAAGTTCGACCAGCTGACCCCGACGACCGGGCCCTTCGACTGGGCGAAGGCGCTGGCGTGAAGGGAAAGGGCGGCGATGGCGATGCCCGCCGCAACGACGAAACGCTTCATCTCGATGACCTCCTGAGCTTCCTCTGCCGCAGACTCTCAGGCTTCTCCGAGCCCCAAAGGCGTCCGGCTTCCGAAGCTCAGCCCAGCCTTCACAGGCTGTCAAGCAGACGAAGGGAGGGCTCTCGCAGCGTCAGGCCGAGCTCAGACCACGCGCTTGTCCGGCGAATCGCAGAGGTCGTTCTGGATGCAGCGCCCGCATTCGGGCCGGAGCGCCTTGCAGGTGTAGCGCCCGTGCAGGATCAGCCAGTGATGGGCATGGCGGCCGAATTCCGGGGGGATCGCCTTCTCGAGGCCGAGCTCGACCTGCAGCACGTTCTTGCCGGGCGCTATCCGCAGCCGGTTCGCGACCCGGAAGACATGGGTGTCGACGGCGTGGGTGATCTGGCCGAAGGCGATGTTGAGCACGACATTCGCCGTCTTGCGGCCGACGCCCGGCAGGCTCTCCAGCGCCTCGCGCGTCGTCGGCACCTGCCCGCCGAATTCGGCGATCAGCTTCTCGCTGAGCGCGATCACGTTCTTCGCCTTGTTGCGATAGAGCCCGATCGTCTTGATGGCGTCGCGGACCTTGTCCTCGCCGAGCGCCAGCATCTTCTGCGGCGTGTCGGCGATGGCGAAGAGCGGGCGCGTCGCCTTGTTGACGCCGGCATCGGTCGCCTGCGCCGAAAGCACCACGGCGACCAGCAGCGTGAACGCGTTGACCGATTCCAGCTCGCCCTTGGGCTCCGGGTTCGCGGCCCGGAAACGCTCGAAGATCTCGCGGATCTCGGCCGGCTTGCGGGCGCGCGGCCGAGGTCCCGCCAATGTGATGCGCTTGGCTGCGGCGACCTTGCGCGGGGCACTGTTCTGCTGGTCCATCACGGCGTTATAATCTGCCAATGGACCTCGACAAGAGCCCCGCCGACGACAGGAGCGACGCCGCCAGGCGCCCGGTCTTCGACGCGACCATCACGCCGCATCGCTCGCTCGGCCAGCAGGGCTTCCGCATCGTGATGACGCTGGTCTGCCTGGCGAGCGTGGTGTCCTCGATCCCCTTCGTGGTGCTTGGCGCCTGGCCGGTGGCCGGCTTCTTCGGCATCGACGTGCTGGCGCTGTTCATCGCCTTCCACGTCAATTTTCGCCATGCCCGCGCCTTCGAGCGCATCGTGGTGACGCCGTTGGAGATCCTGCTGCGCAAGGTCTCGCATCACGGCCGGGAGAAGGTCTGGCGCTCCAACCCGGCCTGGACCCGGCTCGAGAGGCAGACCGACGAGGATTACGGCCTGCTCGGCCTCACCCTCGTCTCGCGCGGCCGGAGCGTCGCGGTGGCGGCCGCGCTCTCGCCGCAGGAGCGGGCAAGCTTCGCCGATGCCCTCGGCACGGCGCTGGCGAGCGCGCGCCGCGGTGTGGATTACGATCCGCTTCGATGAGGTTCGGCTGCCCGTTCTTGCCAGCTTTCGGGTGGGAGCGGCATGGTGCGCGCCCTAGATTCGCATCATGACGATGGATGCGAGGTTAGCCATGAACGCCCAGGCTCCGATGAAAACGGCGATGACTCCGACGCGCTTCTCGAATGCGGTGTTGGCGCGCGCCGCCGAGGCGATGCCGTCCGAGGCGGATTTTCCCGCGGTCGTGCCGGGCTCCGATTACGATACGGTGCGGCGCATCCTCGCCTTCATCACCCATAACTGGCGCGAGCAGCCGACGATCGAGGCGATCGCGGAAGCCGCCGGGGCGACACCGACCGATGTCCATCACCTCTTCCGGCGTTGGTGCGGGCTCACTCCCAAGGCCTTCCTGCAGGCGATCACGCTGGACCATGCCAAGGGCCTGCTCGCCTCCTCGGCCAGCATCCTCGACACGGCGCTCGAGGTCGGCCTCTCCGGTCCCGGCCGGCTGCACGATCTCTTCGTCACCCACGAGGCGATGTCGCCGGGCGAATGGAAGCTCGGCGGCGAGGGGCTGAAGCTCTCCTATGGCTTCCATGGCTCGCCCTTCGGCGAGGCGCTGGTCGTGGTGACGGATCGCGGCCTCGCCGGCCTCGGCTGGGTCTCCAACAGCGTCGACGGCGGCAAGGTCGTCGGCGGCCGCGCCGAGGCGCTGGCCGACATGATGCGCCGCTGGCCCCATGCCGACTACCACTACGATCCGGCCCTGACGGCGCCCTATGCCGGCCGCATCTTCGACCCCCGGGCCTGGTCGGCCGAGACGCCGCTGCGGGTGGTGCTGATCGGCACGGATTTCGAGGTCCGCGTCTGGGAGACGCTGCTGCGGATTCCGGTCGGCTGCGCCACCACCTATGGCGACGTCGCCAACCATATCGGCAGGCCCACTGCGGCGCGCGCCGTCGGCATGGCGGTGGGCAAGAACCCGATCTCCTTCGTGGTGCCGTGCCACCGCGTCATCGGCAAGTCGGGCGCGCTCACCGGCTACCATTGGGGGCTGACCCGCAAGCGCGCCATCCTCGGCTGGGAGGCCGGGCAGGCCGCAGCCGGCTGAGACCGTCTACGGCCGCAGATACATCTCCCAGCAGGGCGCCAGTGCAATCCGCTCGCGCCCTGCGAGCGCACCGGCGAAATGCTGGCGAATGGCCTCGCGGGCGGTGGTGAGCGGGCAGGTCGGCGCCAGGATCGCGTCGACCTGGCGCAGCTGCGCCAGCGTATCGGGTTCGAGATCGGGCGTGCTGCGGCCGGGGTCGACGCCGACCGGCACGGCGGTGGGCGGGGTCCGTTCGAGCAGGAGGTTCATCGGATCGACGAAGTCGAGGGTGAACAGGCTGGCGAGCCGGCGCCGGTTCGCGGCTTCCCAGGCCTTGATCGCACTGATCCCCTGCTGGGCCTCCAGCATCCAGCTCGCCTGGTAGTCGATCTCCGAATACAGGATGTAGGACGGCAGCTGGCCCCTGCGGACGAGGTCGCGATAGCTGTCTGGGAAGGCGGCGTAGTGCTCGAGCATCGCCGCGGCGCGCGCGGCGATCTCCGGCTTCACGCCGACGCGGCCGAGCGGTCCGAGATCGGGCACGGGGAGCCCGGCATAGCCCGGAGCGGCCAGGCCGGCGCGTGCGCCGCGCTCGATGCAGATCACCGCCGAAGGCAGCGCAGTCGCCAGGATCAGCAGCAGCACGGCCGGTCGCAGGCCGTCACCGGTCTTTCGCCACCAGGCGAGGAGAAGCGGCAGCAGGATCGGCCACAGGCCGATGAATTCGAGCGAGCCGGTGTTCTGCGTCTCGAAGAAGGCGAGCGCGGCGAAGCCCGCGAGCATCCAGCCGAGCGGTCCGTCTGCAAGGAGGCGCCACCCGGCGGCGGTCCGCGGCAGCCCGTCGCGCCAGGCGATGAAGGCGAGCAGGCCGATCAGGGCGAGCGCGGGGGCGATGACGTTGAACTTGACGGAGGCGACCGTGAGGAAGCGGGGCAGCAGCGTGCCGGTGTTGAGGCCGAGCAGCGTCAGGATGTCCGCGACATAGGCCGAGGTGATCCCCGTTGCGGCTTCCAGCAGGCCGAGCGCGACGATCACGGCCGCGGCTGCTGCGGCGCCGTCGCGCAGGCGCAGCCTGCCGCTCACCGTCGCGTAGCCCACCAGCAGCGTGCCGGCGACGGCGCCGGTGACCTTCGTCAGGAACAGCGCCAGCATCAGGACCGCCACGAGCGCGATCCGCAGGCCTCGCCGCTGCGCGAAGAGCAGCGTCGCGATCAGCAGGTAGAGCAGCAGCGCGACATGGCGGTTGTAGAAGCCGTAGCCGTCGAACCCGGGCGACGGGTAGAGCGAATGGAGGTTGATCGGCAGGGCCGCGAACAGCAGGAACGGCAGGACGAGCGCGAGCGCCTGCGGTCGCGAGCGCCGCGCGACGTGGCCGGCCAGCAGCGCCAGTACCGGCAGCATGACCGGCAGGAGCGCCCAGTTCACCAGCAGCATCGGCTGGGCCTGTGGAAACAGCTGCTTCAGGCCCGCGGTCAGGTAGAATCCGAGTGGCCCGACGGGAGCAAAGAAATCGATGCTCGGCACCTGGCCGAGATCGATCCGCCAGGCGGCATCGAGATAGACGACGGTATCCCAGGCGTTCGCGCCGAGCGGGAGGCGCAGCGGCAGCTCCAGGGCGAGGGCGGCTGCCGCGGCGAAGGCCGCGATCCACGCTCCGGAAGACAGCAGCAGTCGCCCGGCCACCCTGCCGCTTCGCGTCCGGGAATGTCTCCCGATCTCGCTCATCACCACGCCGAACCCTCCTGGTTCGGCCCGTCCTATGCCAGAGAAACCTTACCAGCAGCCTGACGCGGTCGCCGCAATGCCAGCCGCTAGAGCAGCCCGCGCTTTGCGAGGTGGCGCATCAGATGCGAGGTGCCGTAGGTCCAGGGCTCGCATTCGTCGGTGCGCTTCATGCGATTGACGAGGCTGCCGAGCTCGGGCGCGGCGATGGTGACGATATCCCCGTATTTGTGGGTGAAGCCGCCGCCCGGCGCATCGCGATCCTTGATCGGCGCGAACATGGTGCCGAGATAGAGCGCCGCGCCATCGGGGTACTGATGATGCGGGCCGATCATCTGCGCCGCGAGGTCGGCCGGGTCGCGGCTGATCCTCGCGATGGACGACGAGCCTTCCAGGGTGAACCCGTCCTCTCCCTGCACCATCAGCGTCACGGTCGTGCGGCGGACATGGTCGAGCGTGAAGCTGCCGTCGAAGAAACGGATGAACGGCCCGACGGTAGCTGCCGCGTTGTTGTCCTTGGCCTTGCCGAGCAGCAGCGCCGAGCGGCCCTCGACATCGCGCAGGTTGACGTCGTTGCCGAGCGTCGCGCCGACGATCGCGCCGGTCGAGGCGACGATCAGCACGACCTCGGGCTCCGGATTGTTCCAGCTCGAAGCCGGATGCAACCCCGCATCGGCCCCGCTGCCGACCGTCGACATCGCCGGCGCCTTGGTGAAGATCTCGGCATCGGGGCCGATGCCGACCTCGAGATACTGGCTCCACGCGCCCTGCTTGATCAGCACTTCCTTGAGATGCATGGCCTCCGGGGAGCCCGGCTTCAGCTTGGAGAGGTCGTCGCCGATCAGCTTGCCGATTTCGCTCCGGATCGTCGCGGCTGCGGCCGGGTTGCCCCGCGCCTTCTCCTCGATCACGCGCTCCAGCATCGAGACGGCGAAGGTGACCCCGGCCGCCTTCACCGCCTGCAGATCGAGCGGCGAGAGCAGCCATGGCCGGCTGCGATCGCGCCCCTCGACCGGCGTGTTGGCCAGCACCTCGGCGAGGGAGGCGATCGCCTCGCCCTCGACCGCCCGCAGGGCCTTGGCCGGATCGGTCGATTCGCAGAGGTCGCGGCTGGTGGGGAAATGCGTGGTGACGTCGATCACCTGCCCGTCGCGCACCGTGACGATCGCCGGTCCGCCGTGATCGGGGCGCCAGACTCGACCGGCCAGCACGGCGGCGCCGGCATCCTGCGGCAGGGTGGAGGCGACGGAGAGAGCGAAGTCAGGCATGGCATTGTCCGGAAGCGAGATCGTCAGGACCGGGAGAACAGCCGCTTATGCGCGAATGCGCAAGCCGGTTCGCGACCATAGGCGGATTGCGGCTCCTGTCATCGATTTGTCATTGAACTGTCGCCCGGGCTTCATGCTAGCTTGCGCACCAACGACAAGAACCGCGGCGGAGCCCGCCCGCGGAAGGGAGATCAGTCGATGACCATGAAATCGCGTATTTTGATGTCGGTCGCCGCGTTTGCGCTTGCGGGTGCTTCGCCGGCTTTGGCCCAGACCGAGATCCAGTGGTGGCATGCGCTGACCGGCGCGAACAACGACGTCGTCGTCAAGCTGGCCGAGGACTTCAACGCCTCGCAGAAGGACTACAAGGTCGTCCCGGTCTACAAGGGATCCTATCCCGACACGCTGAACGCCGGCATCGCCGCCTTCCGCGCCGGCCAGGCGCCGCACATCCTGCAGGTCTTCGAGGTCGGCACCGGCACGATGATGTCGGCCAAGGGCGCGATCAAGCCGGTCTACGAGATGATGAAGGAAGCCGGCGAGAAATTCGATCCGAACGCCTATCTGCCGGCGATCACCGGCTACTACTCGACGGCGAAGGGCGAGATGCTCTCGATGCCGTTCAACTCCTCCTCGATGGTGATGTGGTACAACAAGGACGCCTTCAAGAAGGCCGGCCTCGACCCCGCCAAGCCGCCGAAGACCTGGCCCGAGGTGTTCGAGGACGCCAAGAAGCTCAAGGCTGCGGGTTACGACAAGTGCGGCTTCTCGAACGCCTGGGCGACCTGGGCCAACATCGAGCAGTTCGGCGCCTGGCACAACATCCCGCTGTCGACCAAGGTCAACGGCATGGCCGGCTTCGATGCCGTCCTGAACTTCAACAAGAGCCCGGCCTTCCTCAAGCACTGGACCAATCTGGTCAATCTGCAGAAGGACAAGACCTACGACTATTCCGGCCGCACCAACAACGGCGAGGGTCGCTTCACCTCCGGCGAATGCCCGATCTTCCTGACCTCCTCGGGCTTCTTCGGCAACGTCAAGGCCAACGCCAAGTTCGACTGGGGCAACGCCCCGATGCCGTATTATCCCGATGTGCAGGGCGCGCCGCAGAACTCGATCATCGGCGGTGCCTCGCTCTGGGTGATGGGTGGAAAGTCGGCTAAGGAATACAAGGGCGTCGCCAAGTTCTTCACCTTCCTGTCCGATGTCGACCGCCAGGTGAAGCTGCACACCGAGTCCGGCTACCTGCCGATCACCAAGGCGGCCTATGAGAAGGTCAAGGCGTCCGGCTTCTACAAGGACAAGCCCTATCTCGAGACCCCGATCCTCGAGCTGACCAACAAGGCTCCGACCGACAATTCGAAGGGCCTGCGCTATGGCAGCCTCGTCCAGATCCGCGACATCTGGTCGGAGGAACTGGAGGCGGCGCTGAACGGCCAGAAGTCGCCGCAGGCGGCGCTGGACGCGGCCGTCGAGCGCGGCAACCAGATGCTGCGCCAGTTCGAGCGCACCGCGGCTAAGTGAGACGAGGCGAGTGACGGGATGGCGAATGGTGAGTAGGAGAAGATCGATGCTTCCGAAATCCATTCGCCATTCGCCGCTCGCCATTCGCCCATGACGAAGAATGCCTATTTCAAGGGGCTGACGATCCCCTACCTGCTGCTCCTGCCGCAGCTCGCGATCACCGTCGTGTTCTTCTACTGGCCGGCGAGCCAGGCTGTCTGGCAGAGCTTCCTGCTGGAAGATGCCTTCGGCACCTCGACCCAGTTCGTCTGGTTCGAGAACTACCAGACCCTGTTTGCGGACCCGGGTTATCTCAAGGCGTTCATCAACACCGTCGTCTTCTCCAGCTTCGTCTGCGTGCTGTCGCTGTCGATTGCGCTGCTCTTCGCGGTGATGGCGGACCGCCAGATCCGCGGCGCCGAGATCTACAAGACGCTGCTGATCTGGCCCTATGCCGTCGCTCCGGCCATCGCCGGCGTGCTCTGGCTCTTCATGTTCGACCCGTCTCTCGGCATGCTGGCGCGCGGCCTGCAGTCGCTCGGCATCGGCTGGAATCCGCGCCTCAACGGCAACCACGCCATGCTGCTGGTCATCCTGGCCGCGACCTGGAAACAGATCAGCTACAACTTCCTGTTCTTCCTCGCCGGTCTGCAATCGATCCCGAAGAGCGTCATCGAGGCGGCCGTGATCGACGGAGCCCGGCCGATGCGGCGCTTCTGGACCATCGTCTTCCCGCTGCTCTCGCCGACGACCTTCTTCCTGCTTGTCGTCAACATCGTCTACGTCTTCTTCGATACCTTCGGCATCATCGACGCGGTGACCGGCGGCGGCCCGTCGGGCGCGACCGAGACATTGGTCTACAAGGTCTTCTCCGACGGCAAGGGCGGCTCCGACCTTGGCGGCTCGGCGGCCCAGTCGGTCGTGCTGCTGGTGATGGTCATCGCCATGACCGCGATCCAGTTCCGCTTCATCGAGCGCAAGGTGAGCTACTGATGGCGTCCGTGCTCTGGCAGGACCTGACCGCCGAGGAACTGCGCGGCAAGGCGGCGAGGGACGCGATCGTCGTGCTGCCTGTCGCCTCGGTGGAGCAGCACGGCCCGCATCTGCCCGTCGGGGTCGACACGGTGCTGTGCAGCGGCGTCTGCAAGGCCGCGGCCGAGCGCGCGGAGGATGTCGAGCTCGTCGTCGCACCGACCCTGTGGTGCGGCATGGCCGAGCACCACATGGCCTTCGGCGGCACCTTCACCTTCGACATCCCGACCTATCGCGCCGTGCTGCTCGCGCTCCTGAAGAGCATCGAGCGTCACGGCTTCCACCGCGTGCTGATCGTCAACGGCCATGGCGGCAACATCGCTGCGCTGACCGCCTTCCTGCCCGATTTCGCCCGCGAGACCCGGCTGCATGTCGAGGCGACGACCTATTTCATGCTGGCCGAGGCGGCACTCGGCCCGCTGCTCGAAGACCAGAAGGGCGTGCAGCATGCCTGCGAGGTCGAGACCTCGATGATGATGGTGCTGGCGCCGGGCTCGGTGCGCGAGCCGCGCCTCGCCGGCGCATTCGGAGCGTTGGACCGCGCTCCACGCCGACAGCTCGTCTCGCGCCATCGCTCCTTCCATGAGATGACCGAGACGGGCGTGGTCGGCGATGCGCGCCGCGCCAGTGCCGAGAAGGGGCGCGCCTGCCTCGATGCCTGCGCCGAGGCGCTGGCCGGGCTCCTGCGCGAGATGGGGAGGGCCTGATGGTCGAGGACCGCCGCCTGGGCGATGCGATCGCCTATGTCATCCTGACGATCGGCGTGCTGATCGTCGCCTTCCCGGTCTGGCTGACCTTCGTCGCCTCGACCTGGGATGCCGCGACCGTGATCAACGGCCAGATGCCGCTCTATCCGGGGCCGTATTTCTTCGAGAACTACAACCGCATCCTGTTCGTCGGCACCTCGAGCACCACGCGCGAGCCGGTGATCCACATGATGCTGAACTCCTTCATCATGGCGATGGCGATCGCATTGGGGAAGATCTTCATTTCGGTGCTCTCGGCCTATGCGGTGGTCTATTATCGCTTCCCGTTCCGGATGGCGGCGTTCTGGATCATCTTCATCACGCTGATGCTTCCGGTCGAGGTCCGCATCTTCCCGACCTTCAAGATCGTCTCCGATCTCAGGATGCTCGACACCTACCAGGGTCTGGCCATTCCGCTGATCGCCTCCGCGACCGGCACGCTGCTCTTCCGGCAGTTCTTCATGACGATCCCCGACGAGCTGCTGGAGGCCTCGAAGATCGACGGCGCCGGGCCGTTCAAGTTCTTCAGGGACACGCTGATCCCGCTCTCGATGACCACGATCGCGGCGCTCTTCGTCATCCAGTTCATCTATGGCTGGAACCAGTATCTCTGGCCGCTGCTGGTGACGACGAAGGACTCGATGCAGACCATCGTCATCGCCATCAAGAAGATGATCGTCACCGCCGACGCGCTGACCGAATGGCAGCTCGCCATGGCCACCGCCATGCTCGCGATGTTGCCGCCCGTCTTCGTCGTCATCGCCATGCAGAGGCTCTTCGTGAAGGGCCTGGTGGAGACGGAGAAGTAAGTCAGGCAATGGGCAGTCGGCAGTAGGCAGTCGAACGCCCGCCAAGAACCGACTGCCTACTGCCCGTTGCCCACTGCCGAGGATTGAATGGCCCAGGTCACCCTATCGAACGTCAAGAAGGTCTATGCCGGCGGCGTCGAGGCCGTGAAGGGCGTTTCCTTCGACATCCCCGACGGCGGCTTCTGCGTGCTCGTCGGCCCTTCCGGCTGCGGCAAGTCCACGCTGCTGCGCATGGTCGCTGGCCTTGAGACGATCTCGTCGGGCGAGGTCGCGATCGGCAGCCGCGTCGTCAACCAGGTCGAGCCGGCCGACCGCGACATCGCCATGGTGTTCCAGAACTATGCGCTCTACCCGCATATGAACATCTACGACAACATGGCCTATGGCCTGCGCAACCGCGGCACACCGAAAGACGAGATCGACAAGCGCGTCAAGGAAGCGGCGCGCATCCTCGCCATCGAGCCCTATCTGGAGCGCCGGCCGCGCCAGCTCTCGGGTGGCCAGCGCCAGCGCGTCGCCATGGGCCGCGCCATCGTGCGCAAGCCGCAGGTCTTCCTCTTCGACGAGCCGCTCTCCAACCTCGACGCCAAGCTGCGCGTCCAGATGCGCGTGGAGATCAAGAAGCTGCAGCGCTCGCTCGGCGTCACCGCGATCTACGTGACGCACGACCAGGTCGAGGCGATGACGCTCTCCGACAAGCTGGTGGTGATGAATGCCGGGCAGGTCGAGCAGATCGGCCTGCCGGCCGAAGTCTATCGCAAGCCGGCGAGCAAGTTCGTCGCGACCTTCATCGGCTCCCCGCCGATGAACATTCTGCCCGGCGTCGTCGACGGCCACGGCATCGTCGCGCTGGGTGACACGGTCCTGCAGGCGCATGACCTGCGCGACGACCTGCCGGTGCAGACGCCTGTGGAAGTCGGATTGCGGCCCGAGGATGTCGAGATCGTCTCCGACGACGATGCCGGTTCGCTGCCCTTCGATGTCGAGTTCATCGAGGAGCTCGGCGCCACGCAGCTCTTCCACGGCAAGCTCGCCGGCCAGCCCTTCGTCATGCAGGCGGCGACAGGGGATGTTCCGGCGCAGGAAGGCCGGCTCTGGATCACGGTCGATCCCGACAAGGTCCATGTCTTCGACCCGAAGACGGGGGCCAGGCTGGGGAAGGACTGAGCCTCAGGCCGCCAGGTCGGCCACCACCGCGTCGAGCAGCAATGCGCCATCGGGCGTGGCCGCGAGCCGGCCGTCGGCGCGCTCCATCAGCAGCTTCTCGCCGATCAGGCTGGCGACTCGCCTGGCGTTGAGCTCGCGCCCGGCCAGCGCCTTGAACACGGCCGGGTCGATGCCTTCGACGAGGCGAAGCCCCATCAGCAGGTATTCGTCGCCCTGCGCTTCCTCGCCCAGCCGTTCGTCCTCGACCAGTGCTTGGCCATTGGCCTCGACCTGTTCCAGCCAGACCTCCGGCCGCTTCTCGGTCGAATGCGCCATGCGGCCTTCAGCCGTCACCAGCCTTCCATGGGCGCCGGGGCCGACGCCGGCATATTCGCCATAGTGCCAGTAGACCAGGTTGTGCCGGCACTCGGCGCCGGGCCGTGCATGGTTCGAGATCTCGTAGACCGGCAGGCCGTGCCTCGCCGTCACCTCCTGCGTCGTCTCGTAGAGCGCGGCGCCGGCATCGTGATCGGGGATAGCGAGCTTGCCGGCGCGGAACAGCCTCTCGAAGGCGGTGCCGGGCTCGATCGTGAGCTGGTAGAGCGAAAGATGCTCCGCCGCATGGCTGATCGCCAGCTCCAGCTCGGCGCGCCAAAGCGCCGGCGTCTGCGCCGGCGAGCGGGCATAGATCAGGTCGAAGGAATAGCGCTCGAAATATTGCCGGGCGATAGCCACTGCCGCCAGCGCCTCCTCGGCCGAATGCATCCGGCCGAGCGCCTTGAGATCGGCGTCGTTCAGCGCCTGCACGCCGAGCGAGACGCGGTTGACGCCGGCCGCGCGGAAATCGCGGAAGCGGCCGGCCTCGACGCTGGTCGGGTTGGCCTCCAGCGTCACCTCGCAATTCGGGTCGACCGCCCAGTGCTCGCCGATGGCGTCGAGGATCGCGCCGACGGTCCGGCCTTCCATCAGCGAGGGCGTGCCGCCGCCGAAGAAAATCGAGGAGACGGTCCGTCCCGGCACCAGCGCCGCGCGATGCGCGATCTCGCGGCGGAAGGCGGCGATATAGCGCTGCTGGTCCGGCGGCTGCAGCCGGACATGGGAGTTGAAGTCGCAATAGGGGCATTTGGCCAAGCAGAACGGCCAGTGCACATAGACGGCGAAGCCCGCATCCGCCGTCGGATGCAGGATGGAAGGCCGCTCGACGAGGGCGGCCCGGGCGCTCACGCCGGTTTCCTCAGGCAGGCTGCGGCCAGCGCCTGGAAGGCGCGGGCGCGATGCGAGAGCGCGCCCGCGGGATGGCTCCAGTCGCTGCCGTGCTTCTCCTCGCTGCCCATCTCGCCGAAGGTCCGATCATGCCCGTCCGGCTGGAAGATCGGGTCGTAGCCGAAGCCGCTCGCGCCCCGCGCCTGTTCGGTGATGGTGCCGAAGACGCGGCCTTCGAACAGCTCCTGGTGCCCGTCTGGCCAGGCGATCACCAGCGCCGAGACGAAATGCGCCCGGCGCTGCTCGGGCTTGAGGGCGCCGCGCTTGGCAAGCTCGATCTGCACGCGGGCGATCGCCGGCGCGAAATCCTTGCCGGGCCCGGCCCAGTTGGCCGAGAACAGGCCCGGCGCGCCGTCGAGCGCATCGATGCAGACGCCGGAATCGTCGGAGAGTGCCGGCAGGCCGCTCGCCTGGGTGGCGGCGACGGCCTTGATCGCCGCGTTCTCGGAGAACATGGTGCCGTCCTCGACCGGCTCGGGCAGGCCGAGCTCCCCGGCCGAGACGAGCTCGACGCCGTAGGGCGCCAGCAATTCGCGCATCTCCCGCAGCTTGCCCTGGTTGTGGGTCGCGATCACGACCTTGCCGGTGAGGAGGCGATGTCCGCTCATCGTCAGGCCACCGCGGCCTTCTGCAGCGTCACCAGCCTGGACACGCCGTCCTTGGCGAGCTTGAGCAGCGAGAGCAGCTCCTCTTCTGAAAAGGGCGCCCCCTCGGCCGTGCCCTGTACCTCGACGAGGCCGCCGGAGCCGGTGATGACGAAATTCGCGTCGGTCTGTGCGCCGGAATCCTCGACATAGTCGAGATCGATCACGGGCTGGCCCGCGACGATGCCGCAGGAGACGGCCGCGACATGGTCCTTCAGCGGGTTGGTGCCCTTGAGCAGGTTGCGGCCTTCCATCCACTTCAACGCGTCGTGCAGGGCGACCCAGGCGCCGGTGATCGAGGCCGTGCGCGTGCCGCCATCGGCCTGCAGGACGTCGCAGTCGACGACGATCTGGCGCTCGCCGATCGCGGTCAGGTCCACGACGGCGCGCAGGCTCCGGCCGACGAGGCGCTGGATCTCCTGCGTGCGGCCGGACGGCTTGCCGGAGGTGACCTCGCGGCGGGTGCGCTCATGCGTGGCGCGCGGCAGCATCGAATACTCGGCGGTGACCCAGCCCTTGCCGGTGCCGCGCAGCCACGGCGGCCCCTTTTCCTCGACGGTCGCGGCGCAGAGCACCTTCGTCTCGCCGAAGGTCACCATGCAGGAGCCTTCGGCATAGCGCACCACGCCGCGTTCGAGCGTGACCTTGCGCATCTCGTCGGCGGCGCGTTTGGAGGGTCGCATGAAACTGTCCTGTGTGTCGGGAAGAGGCGGCTTGTAGGCCCTCGCAGCCCGCCCGGCAAGGCGCGGGGCATCCGCCCCCTTGATCCGCGCACCCGGCATGACGACAATAGGGAAGTGCGCCGTTTTCGCAGCCGAGGTTCATGAGCGCCCATACGCCCCGCCCCGAGACGACGAGCAGCCTGGTCGAGATCGACCAGCGCTCGCGCGAGATCTTTCGCCAGATCGTCGACGGCTATCTGACGACCGGCGAGCCGGTCGGCTCGCGCAACATCGCCCGGCTGCTGCCGATGGCGCTCTCGCCGGCGACGGTGCGCAACGTCATGACCGATCTCGAGCTCGCCGGGCTGATCTATGCGCCGCACACCTCGGCCGGCCGCCTGCCCACGGAACGCGGCCTGCGCTTCTTTGTCGATGCGATGATGGAGGTCGGCAACCTGACTTCCGAGGAGCGCGCCCGCATCGAGGCGCAGATCCGCGCCGGAGCGACCCATCGCAATCTGGATCAGACGCTGACGGAAGCCTCTACGTTGCTTTCCGGCCTCTCGCGCGGCGCCGGCGTCGTCGTCACGACCAAGGCCGATCCGCGGCTGAAGCACATCGAATTCGTCCGGCTCGACCCCGCCCGCGCCCTCGTCGTGCTCGTCTCGGAGGACGGCGCCGTCGAGAACCGCCTGCTCGCCTTGCCGCCGGGCCTGCCGGCCTCGGCGCTGACCGAGGCCGCGAACTTCCTCAACGCCCGCATTTTCGGCAAGACGCTGGGGGATCTGCGCGGCGAGATCGCGGCGCAGCGCGCCCGGATGGAGCGCGAGCTCGACGCCTTGACCGCCCGCCTCGTCGAAAGCGGCATCGCCACCTCCTCGGGGCCGAGCAGCGACCGCCACCTGATCGTCCGCGGCCAGGCCAATCTGCTCGACGATCTGAAGGCGCAGGAGGATCTCGAGCGCATCCGCATGCTCTTCGGCGATCTGGAGACGCAGACGGACGTGATCGATCTGCTCTCCCGGGCCGAGGAAGGCGACGGGGTGCGCATCTTCATCGGATCCGAGAACAAGCTGTTCTCGATGTCGGGCTCCTCGATGGTGGCGGCGCCCTTCCGCGATGCCGAGCAGCGCATCGTCGGGGTGGTGGGCATCATCGGCCCGACGCGGCTGAACTATGCCCGCATCGTGCCGATGGTCGATTACACCGCCAAGGTGGTCGGCCGCCTCCTCGACGGCAGCCGCTAGGCCCGAGTTGGCTTTAGGGCCGTAAGCGGCTATCGAGCGGGCAAGGCAACCGTTTTCCGCACGTCAGGTCCGACCCATGTCCGAGCAGCTTCCCGACCGTCTCTCCGTGAATCCGGACAGCCCGTTCTACGACGCCGAGGTGCTGGCGCGCGACATCGGCATCCGCTTCAAGGGCGTCGAGAAGACCAATGTCGAGGAATATTGCGTCTCCGAAGGCTGGGTGAAGGTCGCGGCCGGCGCCGCCAAGGACCGCTTCGGCCGGCAGATGACGATCACGCTGAAGGGCCCGGTCGAGCCCTATATCCGCGGCGAAGAAGCCAAGGAAGGCTGAGACCCTGCCGGCTCACGCCGGCCCAAGGTCCTTGTAGAAGAAGGTCGAGCCGCAGGCGGCGCCGTCCGGCATCAGCGCGAAGCGCGGGATGGTGCCCACCTCGGTCCAGCCCAGCCGGTCGTAGAGCCGGCGCGCCGCGCCATGCTCGTCCGTGTCGAGCACCAGGAGGTCGCGGCCGTTCTCCCGCGCGATCGCCTCGGCTCGCCGCATCAGCGCCTCACCGATGCCCTGCCGGCGCGCGCGCGAATGCACCAGCACCTTGGCGATCTCGGCCCGGTGCGGCTGGTTCGGCTTGCTGATCAGGTGGAGCTGGGCCGTGCCGACGATGCCGTCGCCGGTACGTGCGATCAGCAGGATGACCTGCCCGCTTGCGACACCAGCCGCAGTATCGCGCCAGAAGCGCTCGTAATCGGCTGCCGTGTTCCAGTTCATGAAGCCGACCGAGGCGCCGTTGGCGACGCAGTCGCGCAGGATCTCGGCCAACTCCGGGAGCGCGGTTTCGGCGGCAGCGGCGTCGAGGCTTTCGATGGCAAAGGCTTGTGTCGTGGTCGGCGCGTTCATGCGGCGTGTCCTGGAAAGGTGCCGCTCCCCGCGGCGAGGATGACGGCGTAGCGGACGGGCGCAGCGCCCGGATTGCGGTAGGTGATCGGGCCGCGCAGATGCATCTGCAGGCAGTCGCCTTCGGCGAGCTCGTGGCGAATGCCCTCCACCGTCAGGTCGAGACGGCCGCGAAGGACCCAGATCTGCTGGTCGAGGGACGGCGCGCCGGTGGCGCTGTCGAGACGGACCTCGGCGCCTGCCGGCAGCTCGACCTCGACGATCTCGAAGCCGGAGCCGGTGCCGCGCGGCGAGACGTTGCGGCGCAGGTATCCGCTGGCCGGATCGCGCCACGCCGGCTGCTCCGCACGTCGCGCCAGCGGCCCCGTTCCGGCGTCCTCCTCCAGCAAGGCCGAGAGCGAAAGCCCGAGGCCGGAGCCGAGCCTGACCAGCACCGTTGCCGTCGGGCTCGATTCGCCGCGCTCGATCCGGGAGATCATCGCCCGGCTGACCCCGGCCCGTCGCGCGAGGTCGTCCAGCGTCAGCCCGTGGCGCTGGCGGGCCGCCTTGAGCCGCTCCCCGAGCCGCCGGTCGATATCGATATCGGTCTCGAAATCCATAGAAAGAGAATTATTCTTATATATTGGAAATTGCAAGGGCGGCGATGCCATCGTAAGCGGACCCGGCCGCGCCGGGATCGGGCACTGGTTCGTCGCGCCGGCGGGAAAAGCATTCGGGAACCGCGCCGGAACGGGCCTGCCGCTTGGCGCCACGCGGCTTCACTGCTATGGCGCGCGCATGAGCACCCGCACCATCGACAATATTCGCAACTTTTCGATCGTGGCCCATATCGACCACGGCAAGTCGACGCTGGCCGACCGGCTGATCCAGCAGACCGGCACCGTCGCCGCCCGCGACATGAGCGAGCAGATCCTCGACTCGATGGATATCGAGAAGGAGCGCGGCATCACCATCAAGGCCCAGACGGTGCGGCTGGATTACAAGGCCAAGGACGGCAAGGACTACGTCCTGAACCTGATGGACACGCCCGGCCATGTCGACTTCGCCTATGAGGTCTCGCGCTCGCTGGCGGCCTGCGAAGGCTCGCTGCTGGTGGTCGACGCCTCGCAGGGCGTCGAGGCGCAGACGCTGGCGAACGTCTATCAGGCGCTCGACGCCAACCACGAGATCGTCACCGTCCTCAACAAGATCGACCTGCCGGCGGCCGAGCCGGAGCGCATCAAGCAGCAGATCGAGGACGTGATCGGGCTCGATGCCTCCGAGGCCGTGCCGATCTCGGCCAAGACCGGCCTCAATATCGAGGGCGTGCTCGAGGCGATCGTCGAGAAGCTGCCCGCGCCGAAAGGCGATCCCGACGCGCCGCTCAAGGCGATGCTGGTCGACAGCTGGTACGACACCTATCTCGGCGTCGTCGTCCTCGTGCGCATCATCGACGGCGTGCTCAAGAAGGGCATGACCATCCGGATGATGCGGGCCAACGCCTCCTACGGCGTCGACCGCGTCGGCGTGTTCAAGCCCAAGATGCTGGAAGTGAAGCAGCTCGGGCCCGGGGAGGTCGGATTCTTCACCGCCTCGATCAAGGAGGTCGCGGATACCGCCGTCGGCGACACCATCACCGACGAGAAGAAGCCGATCGCCGAGCCGCTGCCGGGCTTCAAGCCGGTGGTGCCGGTGGTGTTCTGCGGCATCTTCCCGGTCGATGCCGCCGATTTCGAGGATCTGCGCAGCGCCATGGCCAAGCTGCGCCTGAACGACGCCTCGTTCTCCTATGAGATGGAGACCTCGGCGGCGCTCGGGTTCGGTTTCCGCTGCGGCTTCCTCGGCCTTCTCCACCTGGAGATCATCCAGGAGCGGCTGGAGCGCGAGTTCAATCTCAACCTGATCTCGACGGCGCCCTCGGTCGTCTACCGCCTGCGCCTGCGCGACGGCTCGACGCTCGAGCTGCACAACCCGGCCGACATGCCGGACGTGATGAAGATCGAGGCGATCGAGGAGCCCTGGATCCGCGCCACCATCTTCACGCCGGACGAGTATCTCGGCTCGGTGCTGAAGCTCTGCCAGGACCGCCGCGGCCTGCAGATCGATCTCGGCTATGTCGGCTCGCGCGCCAAGGTGGTCTATGACCTGCCGCTCAACGAGGTCGTCTTCGACTTCTACGATCGCCTGAAGTCGATCTCGAAGGGCTATGCCTCCTTCGACTACCAGATCACCGATTATCGCGAGGGCGACCTCGTGCGCATGTCGGTGCTGGTTAATGCCGAGCCCGTCGACGCGCTGTCGATGCTGGTCCACCGGACGCGAGCCGAGTCGCGCGGCCGCGCCATGTGCGAGAAGCTCAAGGAGCTGATCCCGCCGCACATGTTCCAGATCCCGGTCCAGGCGGCGATCGGCGGCAAGATCATCGCCCGCGAGACCATCCGCGCGCTGCGCAAGGACGTCACCGCCAAGTGCTATGGCGGCGACGCCACCCGCAAGCGCAAGCTTCTCGAGAAGCAGAAGGAAGGCAAGAAGAAGATGCGGCAGTTCGGCAAGGTCGAAATCCCGCAGGAAGCCTTCATCGCCGCCCTCAAGATGGACGATTGACGGCAGCCGTCCCCGCGGCCCTCGGCCGCCGGGAGCCCAGGTTGCGCCGGCCTGCGCTCAGATCGGTTCGGCGCCGAGCTTCGCTTGCCAATGGCCGAGGCGTTCCTTGAGGATGCGGTCGCGGATATAGGCGAGGCTTTCCTCCTCCAGCCGTTCCAGCTCCTCCAGACGAAACGCCTCCGGCCCATGCGCGTCCCAGGCTGCCTGCAGCCCGTAATGCGTGTGGCTGCGATGGCGCAGGGTGAAGCGCAGGCGGTTCTCGATGCTGGCGAGATCGGGCGCGCGGCCGACCCAGCTTTGGCCGCTCGATTCGCAGCGCAGCAGGTAGATGCCCGCGACGGTCTTGCGTTCCTTGTAGGCGGCAACGGCCGCTCGTCTCTCGTCGTTTCGCATCGCTGCCGCCGTTCCGTGTCCGCTCCCGAGGATCATTATAATCCGGGTAAAAATTCTTCAAGCTATTTTATCCGGGCAATTTCTTTCCGCCGCGAATGGTGTCGTCGGCAGCTGCGGCGGCGGCGGCCGGTTGGCCTGCCTCCGCGCTTGATCCGCGCGGCGGCCTGTCGGAATGTCCTGCCATGAGCGAAAGCGAACCGGTTCTTCTCTTTGGCGATCTGTCCGGCAAGACCGCGCTGGTGACGGGGGCGTCCGGCGGCCTCGGGCTGCATTTCGCCCGGCTGCTGGCGCGCTACGGCGTCGCGGTGACGCTCGCCGCGCGGCGCAAGGCCGCGCTCGACAGCGCCTGCGCCGCCATCGCCGATGCCGGAGGCGACGTGCAGGGCCTGGCGCTCGACGTCGCCGATGCCGGCTCCGTCCGCCAGGCGCTTCACGGCCGCTCCTTCGACATCCTGGTCAACAATGCCGGGGTCAGCGGCGCGGCACGCGCGGCTGACCTTTCCGAGAGCGAATGGGATCAGGTCCTCGATACCAATCTCAAGGGCGTCTTCCTGGTGGCACAGGCTGTCGCGCAGGGCATGCGCGCCTCGGGCCGGGGCGGAGCGATCGTCAATATCGCCTCGATCCTCGGTCACCGCGTCGCCGGCGGCGTCAGCGCCTATGCCGCCTCCAAGGCGGGGGTGATCCAGCTCACCAAGGCTCTGGCACTGGAATGGGCCCGTGACGGCATCCGGGTCAACGCGCTCTGCCCCGGCTACATCGAAACCGACATCAACCGGGAATTCTTCGCGACCGAGCCGGGGCAACAGCTGATCCGCCGCATCCCCCAGCGCCGCCTGGGCCAGCCTGAAGAACTCGACGGGGCGCTGCTCCTGCTCGCTTCGCAGGCCGGCAGCTATATCACCGGCTCGACCATCGCGGTCGATGGCGGCCACCTGGTCTCGTCGCTTTAGGGCAGACGGCCCGGCGCTAGGCGGCCCGGTCGAAGCTGTCGGTGCGGGCGAGGTCCCAGTTGCGGCGGTAGAAGCTGTGCTGGCAACGTCCGTCCGTCAATTCGCCGGGCTCCAGGAAGACGTGGAGATCCGAGAACAGCCTGATCTCGGTGGTGCTGACGCGGCGCACGAGATGGTGCGGGCCGAGTTCCGACGGGTGGCTCAGGCCCGCCGCAGCCAGCATGTCCGCGAGCGCATGCACCGTGTTGGCGTGGAAGCGGTGGACGCGCTGCGCCTTGTCCGGCACCACCAGCGCGCGCTGGCGCACGGCATCCTGCGTGGCGACGCCGGTGGGGCAGCGATTGGTGTTGCAGGACAGCGATTGCACGCAGCCCAGCGCGAACATGAAGCCGCGCGCCGCATTGGCCCAGTCGGCGCCGATGGCGAGTACGCTGGCGATGTCGAAGGCGCTGACGATGCGGCCGGCGGCGCCGATCCTGACCTTGTCGCGCAGGCCCGCGCCGGTCAGCACATTGTGGACGAAGAGCAGGCCTTCGCGCATCGGCAGGCCGATATGGTCGCTGAACTCGACCGGGGCGGCGCCGGTGCCGCCCTCGGCACCGTCGACGACGATGAAATCGGGCACCACGCCGCTTTCCAGCATCGCCTTGACGATGCCCATGAATTCCCAGGGGTGGCCGAGGCAGAGCTTGAATCCGACCGGCTTGCCGCCGGAAAGGTCACGCAATTGCGCGATGAAGCCCATCATCTCCAGCGGCGTCGAAAAGGCGCTGTGGCTCGGCGGCGAGATGCAGTCGCGCCCCACCGGCACGCCGCGCGTCGCGGCGATTTCCGGCGTCACCTTCGCCCCCGGCAGGATGCCGCCATGGCCGGGCTTGGCGCCCTGGCTGAGCTTGATCTCGATCATCTTGACCTGCGGCTCCTGCGCCTGCCGGGCGAAGCGATCCGGGTCGAAGCGGCCCTTGTCGTCGCGGCAGCCGAAATAGCCGCTCGCGACCTCCCAGACGATGTCGCCGCCGCCCTCGCGGTGATAGGGGCTGATGCTGCCCTCGCCGGTGTCGTGGCTGAATCGGCCCAGGCGCGCTCCGGTATTGAGCGCCCGGATGGCATTGGCCGAGAGCGAGCCGAAGCTCATCGCCGAGATGTTGAACACCGAGGCGGAATAGGGCTGCGCGCATTGCTCGTTGCCGATGCTGATGCGAAAGCCCGCCGGGTCCGAGGTCGGCACCGGCCGGGTCGAATGGCCGATGAACTCGTAACCGTCGCGATAGACGTCGAGCAGCGTGCCGAAGGGGTGGTCGCCGGCGAGGTCCTTGGCGCGGCGGTAGACCAGCGAGCGCTGCGAGCGCGAGAACGGCGCCGCTTCCTCGTCCGCCTCGAACAGGTACTGGCGCAGCTCCGGCCGGACGAGCTCGGCAAGCCAGCGGATATGCCCGATCACCGGATAGTTGCGGCGGATCGAGTGCTCCGGCTGGCTCAGATCCCACAGGCCCAGCAGCGAGAGCAGCACCGCAAGGCTCGCCGGTAGCCAGACCCAGCCATGGCGAAAGGCGAGGGGGACGAGGATCAGGGCCGCCAGGACGCACAGGACGAGCGTCGTGAAGCGGCTCAGGCGCAAGGTCATCGGGAAGCCTCAAGGCAGGGTCGAACGCTTCCGGTTTAGAGCATGGCGAGGCTGGCGGTGCCAGAGGCGGGGGCTCGATGCTCAGTCTGGCGACGGGTTCGTCAGTACCGCAGGAACCCGATTGAGAACCACGGGATTGCGGCGACGACGATGAGACCGACGAGGAGGGCGAGCATGTAGCCCCAGATGTATTTGAGGCCGTCGTCGGGATTGATCTTGGAGATGGCGCAGGCGCCGTAGTAGCCGACGCCGAAGGGCGGGGCGAAGAGGCCGATGCCCATGGCGAAGATCACGACCATGGCGTAGTGGACCTCGTGGATGCCGGCGGCCTTGGCGATGGGGAAGACGAGCGGGCCGAACAGCACCATGGCGGGGATGCCCTCGAGCACGGAGCCGAGCACGGTGAAGGCGAGGATCGAGATGCCGAGGAAGCCCCAATGGCCGCCGGGCACCGAGGCCATGGCCTGGGCGAGGTCGCGCGAGAAGCCGGACTGGGTCAGGCCCCAGGCCATGGCGGTGGCGGCGCCGATGATGAAGATGATCGCGCCGGTCAGCGACGCGGTCTCGACCAGCATTCTGGGCAGGCGGCGCCAGTCGAACTGGCGGTAGAGGAAGAGCCCGGCCAGGACCGCATAGGCGATGCCGATGGTCGAGACCTCGGTCGCCGTGGCGACGCCCTCGACCACCGCGGCACGGATGACGAAGGGGAGCGCGATGGCCGGCGCCGCGATCAGCGCGAGCCGGGCGATGACGCGCTTGGGCTGGCGCGCGACATGGCTGAGGTCTTCGCCGCGATAGCGCCACCAGACGACGCAGCACAGCGCCGCGCCGAGCACCACGGCCGGCAGCATGCCGCCGGTGAACAGGGCGGCGATCGAGACCCCGGTGACCGAGCCGATGGTGATCAGCACGATCGAGGGCGGGATGGTCTCGGTCTGGGCGCCGGTGGCGGAGAGCAGCGCCACCAGATCGCCCGGCTTGGCGCCGCGCTTCTGCATCTCGGGGAAGAGCACCGGGGCGATCGCGGCCATGTCGGCGACCTTGGAGCCGGAGATGCCGGAGACCAGGTACATCGCGCCGATCAGCACATAGGAGAGCCCGCCGCGGACATGGCCGAGCAGCGAGGCGAGGAACTGGATCATCGCCTTGGCCATGCCGGTCATCTCGATCAGGGCGCCGAGGAAGATGAACAGCGGCACGGCGAGCAGGATGAGATGGCTCATGCCCTCGTCGAGACGCCCGACCATGACCAGCATCGGGGTCGAGGTGGTGAGCGCGAGATAGCCGAAGGTGGCGAGCGCGAAGGAAAACGCGATCGGCACGCCGGAAAAGACGTTGAGCGCGACGACCCCGACGAAGAACACGATCAGGTTGAGCTTGCCGAGCGGCTTCAGCATCGGTCCGGCCAGCCAGAACAGGCCGATCAGCAGCGCGGTCAGGGCGGCGGCGGCGAGCACCGGCTTCCAGGCGCCGAAGCGGACGAGGCGCAAGAGCGCGACGACGAGCATCAGGCCGATGCCGATCGGCAGCGCCGCGGCGCGCCAGGCATTGGAGATCTCCAGCGCCGGGGTGACGATGAAGCTCTCCTCCTGGGCGTAGTCGAGCGCATGCGGCAGGATCATCACCAGGAAGGCGATCGCCGCCGTGATCGCGACCGCCTCGAGCAGCAGCCGCGTCCGCGGCGAAACCCGCGTCACCAGCCCGGTCATCCGCATGTGCTCGCCGCGCTGCAGCGCCAGCACGGCCCCCAGCATCGACAGCCACAGGAACAGGATCGAGGCCAGTTCGTCAGACCACACCAGAGGCGCATGGAAGACATACCGCGCCGCGACCCCCGCCCCGAGGATCACAACCTCCGAAACGACGAGAACGGCCGCGACGAACGAGACGAGGAAGCCGACGATGCGCTCGAGGCCGCTCGCCATTCGTCCGAAGGCGGTCGCGGAAAGATCGGCCGGCGTGGCCAGGCTGGCGCCGTGAGCATCCATTGAGACGTTTCCGATTGTCGTGTTTTGAGTCCTTATAGGCTGGCCGGCGTCCCGGCGACTAGCCGTAACGTCGAGTACTCCGATTGCGCATGGGCGCACCTCGCCCGGGCGTGGCTCCGCCTTCGCCGGCGCCCGTCCGGCAGCCCTGCCGGGTTGCATTCCCGGAAACAAAGAGAGAACATAGGGGCATGTCACTCGCCGAAGCAGCCCTCAACCCGCCGCCTGCCCGGCCGGACGTCACCCGCGCCGTCTGCCGTGGCGCGAGCCGGCATCTGCGCGAGCGCGGCTACGCTATCGTCAAGGAAATGACCTTCGCCAATGGCCGGCGCGGCGACATCGTCGCGCTGTCGCCGGCGGGCGAGCTCTGGGTGGTCGAGGTCAAGTCGGGCCTCGCCGACTACCGGGTCGACGGCAAATGGCCGGATTACCGCGACTATTGCGACGGCTTCCTGTTCGCGGTGGCGCCGGAATTCCCGCAGGAGGTCCTGCCGGAGGATGTCGGGCTGATCGTCGCCGACGCCTATGGCGGCGAATTGCTGCGCGAGCCGCCCCGGCATCCGCTCGCGCCGGCGCGCCGCAAGATGCTGACCATCGCCTTCGCCAAGCTTGCGGCCGGGCGGCTGGCGCTGCTCGAGGACCCGCCCGGCCTATGAAGCCGTCGCGGGCATGGCCGTCTGCGCCTCCTGGCGGACCGTCGCCGGGCGGCCCAGATCGGCCTCTGCCACCAGAAAGTCGATGAAGGCGCGCACGCGCGCCGGCAGCTTGCCGCCATGGCCGACATAGACGGCGTGGATCTCCTCGACATCGCCGGGGTTGAAGGGCTCCAGCACGGGCACGAGCCGCCCCGCAGCGATGTCGGGGCCGATATGGAACAGCGCGAGCCGCGTGAGCCCTTGCCCGGCAAGCGCGAGTTCGCGCGCGCTTTCGCCGTCGCCGACGGTGGCGCGTCCATGCGCCGGGAGCTCGTGGCGCCGGCCATCGATCAGGAACGGCCAGCTGTCGCTGTGGCGGATGAAGTTGAAGGTCACGAGGTCATGCCCTGAGAGATCGTCCGGATGAGCCGGCGCCGGGCGGCGCCTCAGATAGGCCGGCGCGGCGACGATCGCCATGCGGCTTTCCCCGAGCTTGCGCGCCATGAGTTGGGACGGGCGCATCGGCCCGACCCGGATCGCGACGTCGGCGCGCTCGTCCATCAGGTCGATCACGGCGTCGCTCAAGGTGATGTCGAGCTCGACGCCCGGATGGGCCCGGGTGAAGCGCGGCACCAGCGGCAGCAGGTGGTGCCGGCCGAACGGCACATTGGTGTTGACCCTGAGCCGTCCGCGCGGGATCTGGCAGGCGGCGACCGCGCGCTCGGCCTCGTCCAGATCGGCGAGCACGCGCAAGGCATGCATGTGGAAGGTGGTGCCTTCCTCCGTCAGCATGAACTTGCGCGTCGAGCGGACGATCAGGCGCACGCCGAGCCGCGCCTCCAGCCGCGCCACCAGCTTGCTCACTGCCGAGGGCGTCATCCTGAGGGCCCGGGCGGCCGGCGAGAAGCCGCCGAGCGCGACGACGCGCGCGAACACCTCCATCTCGCCGGAGCGGTTGATCTCGGAACGGGGCATGGTGAGTTGATCTCACAAATGATGGTCCGTCCGGCATACTAATTCACAGCCGCATCAGCCGCTATCTCCGGGGCCGATTTCGTACCCGGAGGCTTCCATGCCCATTGCCCTCTATGCCCTGACCGTCGGTGCCTTCGGCATCGGCGTCACCGAATTCGTCATCATGGGCCTGCTCCTGCAGGTCTCGGGCGACCTCGGCGTCTCCATTCCGGTCGCCGGCCTGCTGATGACCGGCTATGCGCTCGGCGTCTTCGTCGGCGCACCCGTCCTGACCATCGCGACGCGCAGCCTGCCGCGCAAGACGACGCTGCTCGTGCTGATGGCGATCTTCACCCTTGGCAATCTGGCCGCCGCATTGGCGCCGAGCTTCGCCTGGCTGATGACGGCGCGCATCGTCACCGCCCTGGCGCACGGCACCTTCTTCGGCGTCGGCTCGCTGGTGGCGACGAGCCTCGTCGCGCCCGAGCGCAAGGCGTCCGCGATCGCGATCATGTTCACCGGCCTGACCCTCGCGACCTTGCTGGGCGTGCCCTTCGGGTCCTGGCTCGGTCTCGCCTACGGCTGGCGTTCGACCTTCTGGGCCGTCACCGCCATCGGTATCGTCGCCTTCCTGGTGCTGGCGACGCTGGTTCCGTCCGACAGGGAGCGCATCGAGCCGGCGCCGATCGCCGAGGAACTCAAGGTCCTCGCCCGGCCGCAGGTCCAGCTGGGACTGGTCATGACCGTGCTCGGCTTCGGCGGCATCTTCGCGATCTTCACCTTCATCCAGCCGATCCTCATCGAGCTCGCCGGCTTCAGCGAGGCGGCGGTCTCGCCGGTCCTGCTCGTCTTCGGCGCGGGCCTCGTCGTCGGCAACCTGCTCGGCGGCCGCTGGGCCGACCGCAGCCTGGCGCCGGCGCTGATCGGCACCCTCGTGCTGATGACGCTGGCGATGTTTGCTTCGGGCTTCGCCTTCCACAGCCAGGCCGGTGCCGTCGTAGCGGCCTTCATGCTGGGCGCGGCGGCCTTCGCCACGGTCCCGCCGCTGCAGATGTGGGTGCTCCAGCAGGCCGGCGGCGCCGGCCAGGGCCTGGCCTCCAGCCTGAACATCGCCGCCTTCAATCTCGGCAATGCCCTCGGCGCCTGGCTTGGCGGGCTCGTGATCACGCAGGGCCTTGGCCTGGGCGCCATCCCGCCGGTCGCCGCGCTGGTGCCGCTCGTCGCATTGGGTCTGGCGGCATTCGCGGTGAAGCTGGAGCGCCGGACGGTGCGGGCCGCCTGCGCCTGACGGTCGCGATCAAACAAAAAACCTGCCGGACGGCCGGTCCGGCAGGTTTTCGCTTGTCGTGATGACGGGTTCAGCGCGGCGCGCGCTTGGCCAGGATACGCTGCAGCGTGCGCCGGTGCATGCCCAGGCGCCGTGCCGTCTCGGAGACGTTGCGGTTGCAGAGCTCGTAGACGCGCTGGATGTGCTCCCAGCGCACCCGGTCGGCCGACATCGGTTTTTCCGGCGGCGAGGGGCGCGCGTCGCGAGCGGCTGCGAGCGCGGCGTGGATCTCGTCGGCATCGGCCGGCTTGGCGAGGAAATCGAAGGCGCCGAGCTTCACGGCGCTGACGGCCGTCGCGATGTTGCCGTAGCCGGTCAGCACGACGCCACGGGCGTCCGGGCGGCGTTCCTTCAGCCTGGCGATGACGTCGAGCCCGTTGCCGTCGCCCAGCCTGAGATCGATCACGGCGAAGGCCGGTGCCGCTTCCTCGAGCGCGGCGAGCCCGGCCGCGACGCTGTCGGCGGTCCGCACGCTGTAACCCCGGCCTTCCATGGCGCGGGCGAGACGGGTCAGGAACGGCTTGTCGTCGTCGACCAGCAGCAGGGACATGTCCTCGCCCGTTCCGGGTCTGTTGCTCGCACTGTCGACGCCTTGCATTGCCATCTCCTTGCCGCTTGTCCATGCGCGCTGCGGTTGCGCGGATTCGAAGGTTCAAGACGACGCCGGCATGGCCGCCGCCGCTCAACCTCGTTCATGTAATGCCGACGACGCGCTTTCGGTACCCCCGATGACGGGCAGGTCGGCCTCGAAGACCTCGCGCGGCCAGACGATGCGGATCGATGCCCCGCTGTCGGGCGCCGGGCGGTTCGAGAATTCGAGCGAGGCGCCGCCGCGTTCGAGCAGCGTCTTGGCGATGAAGAGCCCGAGGCCGAGCCCACCGCCGGCCCGGTTCTCGGCCGAACCGCGTGACAGATAGGGCTCGCCGGCCCGCATCAGCACGTCGGGCGGGAAACCCGGCCCGTCATCGGCGATGGTCAGCGTGACCTGGCTGCTGCTCCATCCGGCCTGGATCGAAACTGTTGAGCGGGCGAAGTCCACGGCGTTGTCTACGATATTGCCGAGGCCGTAGATCATGCCCGGATTGCGCCGGCAGACCGGCTCGGGCTTCTCGCCCCGCATACTGATCTCGAACGGCACGCCGAAGGGCCGCTGCGGGCCGGCCGCTTCCTCGATCAGCAGGCGCAGCGTCAATTGGTCGAGCGGGCCGGCATCCTCGTCCTGCAGGCTGGAAAGCTTTGCGAGGATGCCGCGGCAGCGCTCCACCTGTTCGCGCAGCAGGGCGATGTCCTCGGCCATCTCGCCCTCGGGCGGCGCGAGCCGGGTGAGTTCGCGCGCGACGAGCGCGATGGTGCCGAGCGGCGTGCCGAGTTCATGCGCAGCCGCCGCCGCGAGTCCGTCGAGCTGCGAGAGATGCTGCTCGCGCGCCAGCACCAGCTCGGTCGCCGCCAGCGCGTCGGAGAGATCGCGCGCCTCCTTGGCGACGCGCCAGGCGTAGATGCCGGTGAAGGCGAGGCCCAGCACGAGCGCGACCCAGTTTCCGAGCTGGTAGTAGAACGGCAGCACCGGCCGGTCGGGCCCGGCCCAGGGCAGCGGCAGGTGAAAGCGGCTGAGCAGGGTCGCGAGCGCCGCGGCAAGCAGTCCCAGAGCGAGTGTGCGTTGCGGCGGCAGGGCCGTCGCCGAGATCAGCACCGGGGCGAGGAACAGGAGGGCGAAGGGGTTCTGCAGCCCTCCGGTCATGTAGAGCAGGGCGGCGAGCTGGACGATGTCGAAGGCGAGCAACGCGGTGGCGGGGCCGTCCTTCAGGCGGTGGCTCAGCGGAAAGCGCACGCGCAGCGCGATGTTGAGCCAGGCCGAGATGGCGATGACGCCGAAGCACCAGCCGAAGGGCAGGAGGAAGCCGAGGCCGAAATGGACGCCGGCGACGGCGACGCTCTGCCCGGCAATGGCCAGCCAGCGCAGCCGCACCAGGGTGTCGAGCCGCAGATGCCGGCTCGCGCGCGCCGGGGCCGGCGCCGTCAGGTCCAAAGTCGTCACCGTGCCCAAGCCCTTGCGATCACAGGTATTCCGCAGTCGTGCCGCGGGCCGCGCGGGAGGTTTTCGTCGTCGCCCGTCCACATGTCAGAGAATCTTAGCCTTTAGCCGGGTTGAATGAGAACAAAATCAACTTAAGGTGCGTAGCTCGCTGCGGCGCACCAACACATGCTGCGCCGCCAGAGGACATTGAAATCGTATGTACGGGGCCGCCATGTCGTTTGCCTACCATGCCTACGAAGCGGTTCACATGATGGTGGGCCCGATGCGGGGCGTCTCGGACGCGGTCCAGCTCGCGTTCAAGAACCCGGCCAATCCGCTCACCTATACGCCGCTCGGGCGCACGGTCGCGGCGTCCTGCGAGCTGTTCGAGCGCATGACGCGCCGCTACGGCAAGCCGGCCTTCGGCCTGCACGAGACCACGATCAACGGCGTCAAGGTCCCTGTCGAGGAGCGTGTCGTCTGGGAGCGGCCTTTCTGCCGGCTGGTCTATTTCGACCGCAAGATTCCCGGCCGGCGCAAGCCGCAGCCGAAGGTGTTGCTCGTCGCGCCGATGTCCGGCCACTACGCCACGCTGCTGCGCGGCACGGTTGAGGCCTTCCTGCCCGGTCACGAGGTCTACATCACCGACTGGGTCGATGCGCGTCTCGTGCCGCTCTCGGAAGGGCGGTTCGATCTCGATGACTACATGGACTACGTCATCGACATGCTGCACACCCTCGGCCCCGACACGCATGTCATGGCGGTGTGCCAGCCGGCCGTCCCCGTGATCGCCGCGATCGCGCGGATGGAGGCGGAAGGCGACGACAGCGCGCCGCGATCGATGACGCTGATGGGCGGGCCGATCGATACCCGCCGCTCGCCGACCGCCGTCAACCAGCTCGCCATGGAGCGCGGCATCGACTGGTTCCGGCGCAACTGCATCACCGTCGTGCCCCTTCCGCATCTGGGAGCCTTCCGCCAGGTCTATCCCGGCTTCATGCAGCTCTCCGGCTTCATGGCCATGAACATGGACCGCCACGTCACCGCGCATTACGAGATGTTCAAGCACCTCGTCTCCGGCGACGGCGATTCCGCCGAGAGGCATCGCGACTTCTACGACGAATACCTCGCGGTCATGGACATGACGGCGGAGTTCTACCTGCAGACGATCGAGACGGTCTTCGTCAAGCATGCCCTGCCGAAGGGGGAGATGACGCATCGCGGCAAGCCGGTCGACCTCACCGCCGTCCGCCGCGTCGCGCTGATGACGGTCGAGGGCGAGCTCGACGATATCTCCGGTGTCGGCCAGACCAAGGCCGCGCATGATCTCTGCGTCAACATCCCGGCCGACAAGCGGGTGCACTACCTTCAGCCCAAGGTCGGCCATTACGGCGTGTTCAACGGCTCGCGCTTCCGCGCCGAGATCCAGCCGCGCATCTCGGACTTCATGGTCAGCCTCGACATGGAGGCCGCCAAGGGCCGCCGTGGCGAAAGCGCCCAGGAGCAGCGCAAGGCCCTGAAGGTCGTCGGCTGAGGCCCCGGCGCGGCGGCCGGGCCTCTTTCCCGCCGCCCGCGAATCCCGCACAATCGCGCCCGCATGCGCATCTCCCTGTTCAAGCGCCAGCCGGACCCCGACCGCCTCGAGGTGGTCCATGCCGGCCGGCGCTATCCCGTCCTGGTGAAGCGGCGCGCCAATGCGCGGCGGATGACCCTGCGCGTGTCGCAGGCGACCGGCGAGGTCACGCTGACCCTGCCGGAGCGGGTCGATTTCGCCGCCGGTCGGAGCTTCGCCGAGAATCACGGCGGCTGGATCGCGGCGCGCATCGCGAAGCGCCCGATGGCCGTGCCGTTCGAGCCGGGGCAGATGGTCCCGCTGCGTGGCGCGCCGCACCGCATCGTCCACTGGTCGAAGGCGCGCGGCCTCACCCAGGCGACGACGGACAGGGATGGTGCCCCGATCATCGCCGTTGCTGGTGAGGGCGCCCATGTCCCGCGCCGGGTGAAGGATTTCCTGAAACGGCTTGCGCTCGAGGATCTGGAGCAGGCGGTACGCCGGCATACCGCCAATCTCGGCATCCCCGCGCGCAGGATCACGATCCGCGACACGACGAGCCGCTGGGGTTCCTGCTCCTCGCAGGGCCATCTCAATTTCTCCTGGCGGCTGATTCTCGCCCCGGCCTTCGTGCTCGACTATCTCGCGGCGCATGAGGTCGCTCATCTCAAGGAGATGAACCATTCGCACCGCTTCTGGGCGCTGACGCACAAGCTCTGCCCGCGCACCGAAGAGGCTGAAGCCTGGCTCAAACGCCACGGGGCGGGGTTGCACGGCTTCGGCTGAGGCTTTGCCGGCAGCGACGCGGGCCACATTTCCGCCGTTAACCACTTTCTGAAAATTGCGCCCGCACACTGACCCCCGATTCGCCTTCAGTGTGAGTACGTCCATGGGTCAGGTCATCGCGTTTCGTCGCCCGTCGCCAGCGCTTCCGGTCGGGCAGCCCGTACTGGGCCTGATGTCCGCGGTCGATTTCGCCTTGCGCGACCTGGCCGAGATCATGCCGCATATCACGCTCGATGCCGCGCGCGAGCAGGCCGAGGCCTGCCGCGCCATGCTGGCCGAGGCCTTCAACGCCGAAATCGACGCCGAACTCGACGGCTGAAGCCGCGTCCGGGCGGCTCTGCATGGCCCCCCGGCTCTCGCGAGGCTTGTCCGGGCGCGAGAATCGTCGAACTTCTCTCGTCAAAGAGCGGGCCTGAATCGGTGGCCGGCCGCGGGAGATGTGCGGATGTTCCTCACCAACAGCGACATGGTCGACCTCGTCGATCTGCGGCACCGGCTGCATCGCCGCCCCGAGATCTCGGGCGAGGAACGCGAGACCGCGGCCACCATCGTCGATTTCCTGAAGCCGACGCAGCCGAACCGCATCGTCACCGGCCTCGGCGGCCATGGCGTCGCGGCGATCTACGAAGGCGCCGAGCCCGGGCCGACCGTGATGGTCCGCGCCGAGCTCGATGCGCTGCCGATCGAGGAGATCTCCGACAGCGATCATCGCTCGGAGATCCCCGGCAAGGGCCATCTCTGCGGCCATGACGGCCATATGACGATCCTCGCCTCGCTGGCGCGCGGGCTCAACCGCAACCCGCCGCGGCGGGGCCGCGCCGTCCTGCTTTTCCAGCCGGCCGAGGAGACCGGCGCAGGCGCCGCCGCCGTCATCGCCGATCCGAAATTCGCCGAGATCGCGCCCGACTACGCCATATCCCTGCACAACCGCCCCGGCGTGCCGGTCGGCCAGGCGCGCATCTCGGAGGGCGCGGCCAATTGCGCCTCGCGCGGCATCAAGATCGTGCTCACCGGCGAGACCACCCATGCCTCGACGCCGGAGCATGGCCGCTCGCCGGCACCGGCCATCGCGACATTGATCCCCGCGCTCACCGCACTGGGTCCGGGCGGCCCACTCGATGCGCAGTTCCGGCTGGTCACGGTCACCCATGTCGCGATCGGCGAGGAGGCCTTCGGCATCGCGCCGGGCCATGGCGAGCTCTGGGCGACTTTGCGCACCGTCGACGACGCCCAGATGGGTGCGCTCTGCGAGGCGGCGGAAATGCTGGCACGCGAGGCGGCCCTTGCGGACCGGCTGTCGCTCGAGATCAGCTATCACGACATCTTCCATCATTGCGAGAACGAGCCCGAGGTCGTCGCCATGCTGCGCCGAGCTATGGACGAGGAGAACGTCCCGCACGGCCCGGCGAAGCCTTCGCGTGGCTCCGAGGATTTCGGTCTGTTCGGCCGCAAGGCGAAATCGGCGATGTTCCTGCTCGGCTCGGGCGATACCGCCCATCTGCACAACCCCGACTACGACTTCCCGGACGATGCGATCGCCACCGGGGCCCGCGTCTTCATGCGGGCACTGCGCAACATCCTCGGCGAAGCGCGCCCGGCCTGAGGAGACGGCGATGACCGCGAACTGGACGGAAGCCGCTGCGTGCGCGGCCGGGATCGCCGCCGGATGGCAGCGCGAGGTCGGGCCGGGCGGCGCAATCGTGCTGTTTGACCGTGACGGCGTCCGCGAGGCTTTTGCCGGCGGGCTCGCCAGCATCGAGCACGGCCTGCCCTTCACGCCCCGGACGGCGAACCGCTTTGCCTCGATCAGCAAGCATGTGCTCGCCATCGCGTTGCTGCGCGAAGAGGTGCCGCTCGATGCTCCGCTCGGCCGCTGGTTGCCTGAACTGCCGGCACCGCTGGCCGAAGTCCCGCTCGTTCGTGCCCTCGACATGACCGGTGGCCTGCCGGACATGATGGAAGCCTTCTGGCAGCAGGGCGTGCCGTTCACCGCGACCCTGAGCGCCGACGAAATCCATGCCCTCGCCTGCCGCTTCCCTTCGCTCAGCACCCAGCCGGGCACGGAGATGGCCTATTCCAACACCGGTTGGCGCCTTGCCCAGCGCGTGCTCGAAAAGGTCACGGGCAAGCCTTACGGCGAGACCGTCGCCGCGCTGTCCGGCGAACTCGGCCTCGCCTTCCGCCTGCCCTATGACGACGCGGAGATCGTGCCCGGTCTCGCCACCGGCTATTGGCGCGACGGCGAGAGCTGGCGTCGCGGCCATTACGGCTTCCATTTCTCCGCTTCCGGCGGCATCGCCGGCTCGGCCGCCGATCTCGCCGGCTGGTGCTCTGCCCTGCTGGCCGGGCGCGGGCCGCTCGCCGGCATGCTGGAGCGGCTGACCGCGCCGCGCCATTTCGCCGACGGCAGCGAGAGCGTCTACCGGCTCGGGCTGGTCTGCAGCCGTCTCGGCGGCTTCGACGTCGTCGGCCATGGCGGCTCGCTGACCGGCTATCGCAATCACGTCCTAACCGCGCCCGAACTCGGTGTCGGCGTCGTCGTGCTGACCAATCGCGAGGAAGAGGCGCTCTGGCCGGCGCTGACGGTGCTCGCCGCGTTGCTGGGCGAGCCCCTGCCGGTCGCCGCGGACGCCCCGCCCGGGCTGTTCGCCAGCGAGGAGGGTCCGTTCTGGGCCGAGCTCGCCGCCGATTCGATCGGCTTCATGGGCGGCTATGAGCGGCTCGTCTCCGATGGTGAAGGCGGCCTGCGCAGCCTGCCGGCCTATCTCGACATCCGCCTGCGGCGCGATGGGGCGGACCGCCTGACCGGGCAGATCGGCGGCGTCCGGCGCTCGCTGCGGCGCGTGCCGGCCGACACCGCGCTCGACATCCGCCTGATCGGCCGCTGGCGCGATCCACATTTCGGCACCGTGATCGACATCCGTCCCGACGGCACGGCGCTCTGGCCCTGGCCCCTCGACGGCAGGATCACCCGCTTGACCCCGCTGCCGAACGGGCGCGCCCTTGCCGACCTGATGCACGGCCCCTGGCGGGCGCGACCTTGTCTGTGGCTCGACGGGGAAGGCCGCCTGCGGGTGGCCGGCCACCGGGCGAGAATCTTGCAGATGGACCGTGTCGACTAGGCGCTCCTGAGGGGGAAGCGCCGGCTCGACGAAGACTGGAGGAGGTTCCCATGCGTCTACCCCGCCTTGCTGCGGCTCTCGCCCTGACGGCCGCCACCCTGCTGCCGCTCGCCGCCCGAGCGCAGGCGCAGCCGGCGCCGAACCGTGTGCTGCGGGTCGCGCCGCATGCCGATCTCAAGACGCTCGACCCGGTCGCGGCCTCGATCGTCATCACCCGCATGCACGGGCTGATGATCTACGAGACGCTCTTCGCCTGGGATTCGAACCTGCAGCCCAAGCCGCAGATGGTCGAGAGCTTCGAGACCTCGCCCGACAAGCTGACCTGGACCTTCACCCTGCGCCCCGGCCTCAAATTCCATGACGGCCAGCCGGTGACGACCAAGGACGTCATCGCCTCGCTCGAGCGCTGGATGAAGCGCGACACCATCGGCGGCAAGCTTGCCGAATATACCGAGGGCATGGAGGCGGTCGACGCCAAGACCTTCAAGCTCAGGCTGAAGCGCCCGCTGGCGCTGGTGCCCTTCGCGCTCGGCTCGGCGGTCGGCCAGATTCCGGTGATCATGCGCGAGGCGGACGCCAGGAGCGATCCGATGAAGCCGGTCACCACGACCATCGGCTCCGGCCCGTTCAAGTTCAATCGCGAGGAATGGCGCAGCGGCTCGAAGGTCGTCTACGATCGCAACCCCGACTATGTGCCGCGTTCCGAGCCGGCCGACGGCCTCGCCGGCGGGCGCGTCGTCAAGGTCGACCGCGTCGAATGGCTGATCATGCCCGATGCCGCGACCGCCGCGGCCGCGCTCCAGACCGGCGAGATCGACATCTGGGAGCAGCCGAGCCAGGACCTGATCCCGACCATCGCCTCCAATCGCGACATCAAGGTCGAGCGCTATTCCAATCTCGCCAACCAGGTGATGCTGCGGCCGAACCATCTCTACCCGCCCTTCGACAACCCGAAGGCGCGGCTGGCGCTGGCCTATGCCACCGACCAGGCCGATTTCCTCGCCGCCGGCTTCGGCGACGAGGAATGGTGGAAGCGCTGCAACGCCTATTTCGTCTGCGGCAGCCCCAACGGCACCGAAATCGGCACGGAAGGCTATGCCAAGCCGGATCTGGAAAAGGCCCGCCAGCTCCTGAAGGAGAGCGGCTACAAGGGCGAGAAGCTGCTGCTGACCACCAGCAACGACATCGCGCCGATCGGGCGCATGGCCGAGGTCGCGGCCGCCTCGCTGAAGAAGGTCGGCTTCAATGTCGACGTGCAGTTCGCCGATTGGGGCGCCGTCACCACCCGCCAGCAGAACAAGGGCCGGCCGGACCAGGGCGGCTGGAACCTCTTCGTCACCTATGCCTCGGGCGCGACCATGCAGTCGCCGCTGACCAACATCGGCACCAACATGGCCTGCCAGCGCGCCTGGGCCGGCTGGCCCTGCGACGCCGAGGCCGAGAAGCTGCGCGGCGCCTTCGTCGATGCGCCCGACGATGCCAGCCGCAAAATCGCGCTGGAGGCGCTCCACAAGCGGCTGGCCGAGGTGCAGCCCTATCGCGTGCTCGGGCAGTTCGACCAGCCCTATGCCCGCCGCGCCAATGTCTCCGGCGTGCTGGCGGCGCCGGTCATGCTGTTCTGGAACGTCGAGAAGAAGTGAGGCGGTCGCTCAGGCCGGCGCTGCCGTCGGGATGAAATGCGGCGTGGCGCGCCAGACGAAGTCCCGGCTCGTGCCCGGCGCGAGCCGGAGCACGCCGGGCTTCTCCGCGAATTCGCCCTGCCAGCCGACCGGGCTCGCCATGCCGAACCAGGGCTCGATGCAGAGGAAGGGCGCGCCCGTCGGCTTCGACCAGATGCCGAGGTCCTTGTAGCCCTCCCAGCTCACGGTCAGCGCCCGGATTTCGCGCCCGGCTTCGTCGAGCGCGGCGAAGCGCACAGCCTCGTTGGCGACGTTCGGGATGACGATCGCGTCGCTGGCGAACAGCCCCTCGGCAAGGTCGAGCTCCCGCCCGGTGAAGGGCAGCGGGATCGCCGGGCCGAGCAATCCGCCGTCGACGCCGAGGCCCGGGCCGGGCTCGGGGTTCGGGAAGCTCAGCCTGTGCCGCTCCTTCGGCACGCCGGGCGCCAGCGGCCAGAGAAAGGCCGGGTGGGCGCCGACGCCGCAGATCAGCGCGCTGTCGGCGGGGTTGGTGACGCGCGTCGTCACCGAGAGGACGCCGTCCGCGAGCTCGTAGATCATCCGCAGCACGAAACGGAAGGGATAGATCGCCAGCGTCGCCTCGCTCTCCCGCAGTTCCAGCACCGCCCGGCTCGGGCTCCGCTCGACCCAGGCGAACAGGCTGTCGCGGGCGAAGCCGTGCTGGGTCAGGTGGTAAGAGCGCCCGTCATGGACCAGCATATCCTCGGCGAGGCGGCCGACGATCGGGAAGAGGACCGGCGCATGGCGCGGCCATTCCGGGCCGCCATGCCAGAGCAGGGGGCCGTCCGCGTCGGCGAAGGCGACGATCTCGCCGCCCTGCGCGCGGATGGTGGCGCGCAGCCGGCCGGAGGCAATCTCGTGGGTGTCGGTCATGGCGTCCCTCCGCGGCGGCTCGTGGCTCGTGGATAAGGCAATCGCCCGCCGCTGGGAATCCGCGCCGGCGCCGCGCGAGGCCCTGCCTTGCCGCCAGGCCGCTTGCGGAACGCCGCCGGTTCGGGCGATCTGGCGTCAGGAGGATCGATGAAGCCGCTGACCACACCGACGCGCCGCGCCGTCGCCGCCGGCCTCGTCGCCGCGCCTGCCCTGCTGCGCGGCGCTGCCTGGGCGGCCGGCAGGCCCGTCACGGTCGCCTCGCTGCTTGGAGAGGACAAGCCGGAGACGAGGATCTGGCGGCATATCGCCGAAACCCTGTCGCGGACGGCCCCCGGTCGCTTCGATCTGCGCATCGTCCCCAATGCGGCTCTGGGCGGTGAGAAGGAGGTGGCGGAGGGCCTGCGGCTCGGCTCGATCCAGGCCTCGCTGTCGACCATCTCGGCGCTCTCCGGCTGGGTGCCGCAGGGCCAGATCCTCGACTTGCCCTTCCTCTTCCGCGACCGCGATCATTTGAGGCGCGTGCTCGCCGGCCCGCTCGGAACGGAGCTGAAGGCGCAATATGAGGCGCAGGGCTTCGTCGTGCTCGGCTTCGTCAACTACGGCGCCCGCCACCTGCTCGCCAAGGAGCCGCTGACCACCCCCGCCTCGGTCCGGGGCAAGCGCATCCGCGTGATCCAGAGCCCGCTCCACACCGCGCTGTGGTCCGGCTTCGGCGCCTATCCGACGCCGCTGCCGATCCCGGAAGTCTACAACGCGCTCAGGACCGGCGTCGTCGACTGCATGGACCTGACCAAGTCGGCTTATGCCGGCTTCCGGCTCTATGAGGTCGTGCCCTGCCTGATCGAGACCGGCCATATCTGGGCCAGCGGCGTGGTCATGGTCGCCGCGCCGTTCTGGAAGGCGCTGGCGCCGCAGGACCGCGACGCGCTTGCCGCCGCCGCGAGCGAGGGCGCCGCCCATTTCGACGCGCTGATGCAGGCCGATGAGGGGGCCTCGATGGCACAGGCCGCCGCCGGGGGCGGCAAGGTCTTCGAGCCGGAGGACCGTGCCGGCTGGCAGGAGGGAGCCCGCAAGGTCTGGGCGGCCTTCGCCCCGAATCTCGGCGGCATGGAACGTATCGAGACGATCGCCAGCAGCGCCTGAACGGAGCGAGCATGCCCTTCACCATCGACCATATCGTCATCGCCGTCGCCGACCTCGAAGCCGCCGCGCGCGACTACGAGGCGCTCGGCTTCACCGTCCTGCCCGGCGGCGAGCATCCGCGCGGCTCACGCAACGTGCTCGTGGTTCTGGCCGATGGCGCCTATCTCGAGATCATCGCTTTCCCCAAGCCGGTTCCGGGCTTTCGCTGGTGGGAGGTGTTCCAGGCGGCCGGTCCGGGTTTCGTCGACTATGCCCTCCTGCCCGAGGTCTTCGAAGCGGATGTCGCCCGCCAGCGCGACGCCGGCATCGCGCTCGAAGGTCCGATCGACGGCGGCCGGCTCCAGCCCGACGGCAGCCGCATCGCCTGGCGCTCGGCGCGCCCGGTCGAGCCCGATATTCCCTTTCTCGTCGCGGACGTCACGCCGCGCCACCTGCGCGTGCCGGAAGGTGCGCCGCGGATCCATCGCAATGGCGTCACGGGAATCGCCGCCGTCACCGTCGCGGTGAAGGATCTCGCCGCCTCCACGGCGCGCTACCGGGCCTTGCTCGGGCAGGAGCCCGTCGCCGCCGGCACCGTCCCGGGCCTTGGCTTCGGCCTCGTCCAGTTCCGCATCGGCGAGCAGGTACTGTCGATCGTCGCTGCGCGGGAGGAGGGAGCCGGCCCGGCGCACGCCCTCGCGGCGCGGGGGCAAGGCATCTGCGCGCTGTCCTTCTTCGGGTCCGCCGACGCCGTCCTTGAACCCCGCCTGAGCCACGGTGCGCCGCTCGAAATCGTCGGGCCGCTGCGGTCATGATCCGGTCACGCGCATCGGCGACAAGGGTCCGTTTACATTCGAATCATTCCATTTAACTAATAAAAACAACGGCTTGCGCCTGTCTTCCGGCGCGCCTATCTCTCTTTCGGCCAGTGAATCAGCCGACGGAGAAACCGGAATGGGTGAGGTCAGCGAGGTCGATGTCGCGGCCGTGATCGGGCGGACCGACGAACTCGTCATCCGCGAGATCGTCCGCACCGGAGCGAGCCGGTCCGAACTGCGTCGGGCTCTGGCGCTGGCCAAGGGACCGGACGACCTCGTCGATCCCGCGGCGCTGCCGCCGCGCATGCGGCGGCTCGTCGACCTGCTCGCCATCACATTGCCCGAGCAGGGTCCGAGGCCCTTGCAAGGGCCGCAGCACCGTCTTCCGGGCGCCATGAAGGACATCCATCGTGCCGCGTGATCGCAGCTTGGCGGGGCCGGAACCGGGGCGGTGCTCCTGACGGCCTGTGGCCGGGTGTCGGGCCATGCTCCGCTGCCGGCCTTGTCCGGGCGCGGGCAGGCGCCGAAAGCGATCGGCAGTTCTGTGAGGAGGTGGCGGATGCTGATTCCCGTGCTGGGCCACGTCATGGCGACCGGCGCGCGCGCCTCGCGGCGGTTCTGGAGGCGCTTCAGGCGCCGCTGGCGCTGAAGCGCCGAGCCCGCCGGCAGCGGCGGCGCGTCGCGTCCGGGTCTCGCATTCCCGGCGCGGGTCATGCTAAGCGGCGGCGAAGCTTTGGAGCGGCATGCGAACCATCCTCATCATCGGCATCGGGGCCGGCAGTCCCGACCATATGACGGTCGAGGCGATCGAGGCGCTGAACCGCGCCGATATCCTGTTCATCCCCGACAAGGGCGAGGAGAAGGCCGCGCTTCGGGCCCTGCGCGAGGCGATCTGCGCCCGCTTCATCCGCAATCCCGGCTACCGCACCGTGCCCGTGGAAATCCCGCGCCGCGCCGAGGCGGGCAGCGACTATCACGGTGTCGTCGACGATTGGCACGAGCGCATTGCCGGCCGCTACCGGGCCCTGTTCGACACCGAATTGCAGCACGGGCAGACCGGTGCGCTGCTCGTCTGGGGCGACCCCGCGCTCTACGACAGCACGCTCAGGATCGTGGAGCGCGTCGCCGCTTCCGGTCTCGCCCTCGACTGGCGGGTCTATCCCGGCATCAGCAGCGTGCAGGTCCTCGCCGCGCGCCATCGCATCCCGCTGAACCGGATCGGCGCCCCCGTCCTGCTCACGACCGGGCGACGGCTCGCGCTCGGCTTCCCCCCCGATCAGGACAGCGTCGTGGTGATGCTCGACGGCGAGCAGGCCTTCGCCAAGCTCGATCCGGCCGGGTTGGAGATTTTCTGGGGCGCCTATCTCGGCATGCCCGAGGAGATCCTGCTTGCCGGCCCGCTGGCGGAGATCGCTCCGCGGATCGCCGAGGTCAGGGCCGCGGCCCGCGCCCGGCATGGCTGGATCATGGACACCTATCTGCTGCGGCGCCGATCCGCGGCTTGACGCCGGGCGCCGCATCCGCCATCGCTCGCGCCGTCTGTCCAGCGCCGGAGCCGTGCTCATGTCCCTCGCCGATCTCGCCGCCACCATCGACGCCGCCTGGGAGAACCGGGCCGAGATCGGCGTCCAGACCAAAGGCGCCGTCCGCGAGGCGGTGGAACAGGCGATCGAAATGCTCGATGCGGGCGAGGCCCGTGTCGCCGAGAAGCAGGGTGCCGACTGGGTCGTGCATCAGTGGCTGAAGAAGGCGGTGCTGCTCTCGTTCCGCCTGACCGACAACATGATCATCGCCAACGGCCCGGGCGAGGGCGTGTTCTGGGACAAGGTGCCGTCGAAATTCGAGGGCTGGGGCGAGAACCGCTTCCGCGCCGCCGGCTTCCGCGTCGTGCCGCCGGCCGCCGCGCGCAAGGGCTCGTACCTCGCTTCGGGCGTGGTGCTGATGCCGTCCTTCGTCAATATCGGCGCCTATGTCGATTCCGGCACCATGGTCGACACCTGGGCGACGGTCGGCTCCTGCGCCCAGATCGGCAAGAACGTGCATCTCTCGGGCGGCGTCGGCATCGGCGGCGTGCTCGAGCCGCTGCAGGCCAACCCGACCATCATCGAGGACAACTGCTTCATCGGCGCTCGCTCCGAGGTGGTCGAGGGTGTGATCGTCGGCGAGGGCTCGGTGCTCTCGATGGGCGTCTTCATCTCGGCCTCGACCAAGATCGTCGACCGCGCCACCGGCCAGGTCCATATCGGCAAGGTGCCGCCCTATTCGGTGGTCGTGCCGGGCTCGCTGCCGGGCAAGCCCTTCCCGGACGGCACGCCGGGGCCGTCGCTGGCCTGCGCCGTGATCGTTAAGACGGTCGATGCCCAGACGCGCTCCAAGACCGGCATCAACGAGCTGCTGCGAGACTGAGCGCCGGAGCCGCCATATCCGGCGGCTCCGAGATCGAAGCCTTGCTTCGCCGGAAAGGGACGCAGCGCGACTTCAGCCGACCGGCGAGGGCGCGCCGGAGCCCTGCGCCGCCGGCGGAGCGTCCGTGGCGGGAGCCGCGGCGTGGGCGTCGGCCAGCGCATCGCGCAGCTTCTGCTCCTGCGACCGGTCGAGCGAGGTCTTGAGCACGGTGCCGCCGGTGCCGCGCAGGGCCTCCAGCACCTTGTCGCCGGTCATCTTCTTGACCAGCACGAACAGCGCGGCGTTGCCCGGCTGCAGGCTGCCGGCGAGGTCCTTCATGAAGGCGTCGTCGACGCCGTAATCGGTGAGCGCGCCGCCGAGCGCGCCGGAAGCGGCCCCGAGCGCCGCTCCGAAGATCGGCATCAGGAAGATCGCGCCGATCAGCAGCCCCCAGAACGAGCCCGAGACCGCGCCGAGGGCGGTGGTGTTGAGCAGCTGGTTGAGCTTCACCTTGCCGCCTTCGTGCATGACGGCGATGGCGGCGTCGCCGATCTCGATCAGGTATTCCTTCTGCAGCCCGAGGAGCTTCTGGCGCATCTCCTCGGCGCGGGCCTCGGTCGGATAGACGATGACGACGAGATCGGACATGGCGCGACTCCTGCTGCGGAAGCGGGCGAAGCCTGCACGGAAGAGATGACAGGCAGATGGAAACGCGGGCCCGGCTGCGCCGGTTCCCTCATTCCAGGGCTGCGGCCTTGGCGGCCTCTGCCGCCCCGCCGCGCAGCGGCAGCTCCTTCATCAGCCCGAGCGAGAGCAGCGCCAGCGCGAAGCCGAAGGCGGCGGCGCCGAAGACGTAGCGGAACAGCATCACCATGGTCTCGCGATCGACCGTCCCGAGCTTCAGCGCCTCGGGCGAGAGCTGGCCCGTCTCGCCGCCGACGCCGCCGAGCACGATCGCACCGAAGACCGCGACGATGAGCGCGCCGCCGATCTGGCGGAAGAAGTTGGCCACCGCGGTCGCCGTGCCGAGCTGATGCGGCCGGACCGCATTCTGGATCGAGACGGTGGCGACCGGCAGCAACGTGCCGAGGCCGACGCTGACGACGGCCAGGATCACGCAGAACGGGGCGAGCGGAATCCGGCCGGAGAACACGGCCAGCACCGCGGCGCCGGCGCAGGCGACCATGAGCCCGACCATCGGGACGCGCTTGTAATGGGTGAGCTTCGTCATCGCGCGCCCGGAGCTGGTGGCGCCGATCACCGTTCCGCAGGTCAGCGGCAGCAGCCCGAGGCCGGAATGCGTCGCGCTCAGCCCCATCACCGTCTCGAAATAGAGCGGCAGATAGATGGTCAGGCCGATGAAGGCGCCCATGGCGAGGCCGGCGGCCACGGTGCCGAACCGCACGACCTGGTTGTTCATGACGTCGAGCGGGATCAGCGGCTCGGCCGCGACGCGCTGGCGCCAGGCGAAGAGCGACCATAGCACCAGCGTCGCGCCCACCAGCCCGGCGATCGGCAGCGACCGCCAGGGATAGGCAGTGCCGCCCCAGGAGAGGGCGAGCAGCAGCGAGAGCGTGCCCGCCGTCATCAGCAGCGCGCCGAGCACGTCGAGCTTGTGCGGGCGCTCGTGGCGCGGCAGCCGCTTGAGCGCCGCGCTCGACATCCAGTAGGCGCCGATGCCGAGCGGCAGGTTGATCCAGAAGATCACCGACCAGTGCAGCTTCTCGGCGAGCACGCCGCCGAGGACGGGCCCGATCAGCGACGAGGACAGGAAGACGCTGGCGAAATAGACCTGATAGCGGCCCCGCTCCTTCGGCGGCACCATGTCGGCGACGATGGTCTGCGCCAGCGCGATCAGGCCGCCGCCGCCGAGGCCCTGGACGAACCGCGCGAGGATCAGCGCCCACAGATTCGGCGCCAGCGCGCAGGCCAGCGAGCCGACCATGAAGACGACGATGCCCGAGAGCAGCACCACGCGCCGCCCGTGGATGTCGGCCAGCTTGCCGTAGAGCGGCGTGACGGCCGTCGAGGCGAGCAGATAGGTCGTGACGATCCAGGGCAGGTGGGCGACGTCGCCGAGATCGGTCCCGATGGTCGGCAGGGCGGTTGCCACGATGGTCTGGTCGAGCGCGGCCAGGAACATCGCGACCATCACACCGATCAGGATCGAGCGGATGTCGGCATGCGTCAGCGGCGCGGCATGCGCCTGGGTTTCGACCCGCTTGTCCATGGAGCCTGCAGTCAAACTTGCGTCAGGGGAATGGCTGCAGGTTAAATCCGCCGCGCGCCATGCGCTATGGGCGGGGCGTCGGGTCGGCTCTGCGATGGAGACGGATCGGCGTCAGCCCGCCACCGCCGCCGGGTCCATCCACATCACTTCCCAGACGTGCCCGTCGAGGTCGCGGAAGCCGTGGCCATACATGAAACCGTGGTCCTGCGGGTCGTTATAGGTCGAGCCGCCGGCGGCGAGCGCCGCCTTCACGATCGCGTCAACCGCCTCGCGGCTCTCGCGCGACAGGCAGGTCAGCACCTCGACGCTCCGCTCGGTGTCGGCGATCGGCTTGGGCGAGAAGCTCGCGAACTTCTCATGCGTCAGCAGCATCGCGAAGATCGTGTCGCTGATCACCATGCAGGCTGCGGTCTCGTCGGTGAACTGCGGGTTGAAGGAAAAGCCGAGCGCTTCGAAGAAGGCCATCGAGGCGGGCAGGTCCTTCACGGGCAGGTTGAGGAAGATCATCTGGGCCATGGCTTGTCCTCAGGCGGTGGGTCGGCGGATCTTGTCGGGTGACGGGATGCGGCCTTCGCGAAGGCCGCGCGGAGCTGGGGCTGCTGTGCCGCACGGGCCGCTCGCCGGACCGGCGGTCGCGGCCCCTCCTCAGGAGTTCATGTTGATATCAACGCTTCGTGTCAAGCCGGTTGGACCATAGGTGGCTTGACGCGCGCCGCGGCCGGGGCGGCTATGATAGGATGTCGCGCAAGGGAGCCGGACGATGCCGTTGCTGAACCTGCGGAACGCCATGCTGCTGGTCATCGACCTGCAGGAGCGGCTGATGCCGGCGATCGATCAAGGCGGCCTCGTCGTCGCCAACACGGCCCGCCTGCTCGAGGCGGGTCGTCTGCTCGGCGTGCCTGTGGTGGTGACCGAACAGAACCCGGCCAAGCTCGGTCGGACCGTTCCGGAGCTCCCCGGCCTGCCGCCCGCCATCGCCAAGATGGCCTTCGATGCCTGCGCCGAGCCGGCCGTGCTCGAGGCGCTCGGCGGCGACAGGGAACTGGTCGTCTGCGGCTGCGAAGCGCATGTCTGCGTCGGCCAGACGGTCGTCACCTTGCTGGAGCATCGCCGCCGCGTCGTGGTGGTGGAGGATGCGGTCGGCTCGCGGGCTCCCCGATCGCACGCGGCCGCGCTGCGCCGCATGGCGGCCCATGGCGCCGAGCTGGTCACCACCGAGATGGTGCTGTTCGAGTGGCTGCGGACCGCGGCCCATCCGCAGTTCCGGGTGATCTCGCAGCTGATCCGCTGACCGCTCGCGCCGGCGTCAGAGCGGCTTGCGGATCGCCCTGGCGATGACGCCGACGATGCCCTCGCGGAAGAGCAGCACGCAGGCGACGAAGATCACCCCCTGGATGACCGTGACCCAGGCGCCGAAGGTGGCGAGGTAGTTCTGCATGGCGACGATGACGGCGGCGCCGACGATCGGCCCGAACACGGTGCCGAGCCCGCCGACCAGCGTCATCAGCACCACCTCGCCCGACATGGTCCAGTAGACGTCGGTGAGCGATGCGAGCTGGAAGACGATCGCCTTGGTCGCGCCGGCGAGCCCGGCGAGCGCGGCGGAGAGCACGAAGACCATCAGCTTGTAGCGGTTGGCGCGGTAGCCGAGCGAGATGGCGCGGGGCTCGTTGTCGCGGATCGCCTTGCAGACCTGGCCGAAGGGCGAGTGGATGATGCGGTAGATCAGCAATAGCCCGCCCATGAAGATCGCGGCGACGAGCCAGTAGAGGGCGCGGTCGTCGGCGAGGCTGACGAGTCCGAAAAGCTTGCCCCGCGGCACCGCCTGGATGCCGTCCTCGCCGCCGGTGAAGCGCGGCGCCTGCAGCGAGAAGAAGAACACCATCTGGGCCAGCGCCAGCGTGATCATCGCGAAATAGATGCCCTGTCGCCGGATGGCGAGCGCGCCGAAGACGGTGCCGAGCAGCGCCGCGACGGCGGTGCCGAGCAGGATGGCGAGCTCGGGCGTCAGGCCCCAGTTCTTGGCCGTATAGGCCGAGACATAGCTCGCCATGCCGAAATAGGCGGCATGTCCGAAGGAAAGCAGGCCGCCATAGCCGAGCAGAAGGTTGAAGGCGAGCGCGAACAGCGCGAAGCAGAGCACCTTCATCACGAAGACGGGATAGGCGACGAAGGGCGCGATCACCAGCAGCGCCGCAATGGCGACGAACAGGTTGCGGTGCAGCCTGGCGGTGCCGTCGTCGGTTTCGGCGAGCGCGGTACCCGCGGCGGCTTCGGTGGAGGCGAGATCGGTCATGTCCTTGTCCTTCTCGCGTCAGGCCGGGCGGCCGAACAGGCCGGCGGGCTTCACCAGCAGGACCAGCACCATGATGACGAAGATCACGGTCGAGGAGGCCTCCGGGTAGAAGACCTTGGTCAGGCCCTCGACCAGGCCGAGCCCGAAGCCGGTGACGATGGCGCCCATGATCGAGCCCATGCCGCCGATCACCACCACGGCGAAGACGACGATGATCAGGTCGCCGCCCATGTTGGGATTGACCGAGTAGACCGGTGCGGCGAGCACCCCGGCGAAGGCGGCGAGCGCCACGCCGAAGCCGTAGGTCAGCGTCACCAGCAGCGGCACGTTGATGCCGAAGGCCTGGGTCAGCGTCGGGTTCTCGGTCGCCGCGCGCAGATAGGCGCCGAGCTTGGTCTTCTCGATCAGGAACCAGGTCGCGAGGCAGACCACGACGGAGGCGACGATCACCCAGCCCCGATAGTTCGGCAGGAACATGAAGCCGAGGTTCTGGCCGCCGGCGAGCTGCGGCGGGATGCCGTAGGGCAGGCCCGACGAGCCGTACTGGTTGCGGAACAGGCCCTGGATGATCAGCGCCAGGCCGAAGGTCAGGAGCAGCCCGTAGAGATGGTCGAGATGGGCGATGCGCTTCAGCAGGAGCCGCTCGATCGCGATGCCGATGGCGCCGACCACGATCGGCGCCAGCACCAGCGCGACCCAGTAGTTCAGCCCGAGATAGTTCAGCGCCATCCAGGCGACGAAGGCGCCCATCATGTACTGGGCGCCATGGGTGAAGTTGATGATGTTGAGCAGCCCGAAGATCACGGCGAGGCCCAGCGACAGGATCGCGTAGAACGAGCCGTTGATCAGGCCGAGAAGGACCTGGCCGAACAGCGCCTGGGGCGGGATTCCGAGTAGCTCGAACATGCGTGGCTCAGATCGTCTCGACGTCGGGGTTTGCGGTGCCGGCTGTGCCGCCGGGCGCCGACGCAGCGTCGATCGCCGCGGCGGCTGGTCCGGACCGGGGCCGGAGTCGGGGGCCCGGCCTGGCCGGGCCCCGGCCGGTCACTTCTTGACGAGCGCGCAACCACTCTCGGCGAGCGGCTGGAAGGCGTCCTTGCCGGGCAGGGTCGAGATCAGCTTGTAGTAGTCCCACGGGCCCTTCGATTCCGACGGCTTCTTGACCTCGTAGAGATACATGTCGTGCAGCACGCGGCCGTTGACCTCGATCGAGCCCTTGCCGAAGAGCGCGTCGTCCGTCGGCATCTCCTTCATCTTCGCCACGACCGTCGCCGTGTCCTTGCTCTTGGTCGCCTCGACCGCCTTGAGATAGTGCAGCAGCCCGGCATAGACGCCCGCCTGGACCATGCTCGGCATCTTGCCGCCGTTGAGCTTGGCGAAGCGCTGCGACCAGGCGCGGGTCTGCTCGTTCTTGTCCCAGTAGAACGCCTCGGTCAGCACGAGGCCCTGCGCCGCCTGCAGGCCGAGCGCGTGCACGTCGGTAATGAAGGTGAGGAGGCCGGCGAGCTTCTGCCCGCCCTGGGTGATGCCGAACTCGCCTGCCTGCTTGATCGAGTTGATGGTATCGCCGCCGGCATTGGCAAGGCCGATGACCTTGGCCTTCGAGGCCTGCGCCTGCAGCAGGAAGGAGGAGAAATCGGTGCCCGGGAAGGGCGTCTTCACCGAGCCCAGAACCTTGCCGCCCGCCTTGGTGATGACCGCGGTGGCGTCGCGCTCCAGCGCATGGCCGAAGGCGTAGTCGGCGGTGAGGAAGAACCAGGTGTCGCCGCCGGCCTTGACCATGGCGCCGCCGGTGCCCTGCGCCAGCGCGTAGGTGTCGTAGGTCCAGTGGATCGTGTTCGGGGTGCAGGCCTTTCCGGTCAGATCGGAGGTGCCCGCCCCGGAGTTGATCATGATCTTGTTCTTTTCCTTGGTGATCTGGCTCACGGCCAGCGCCACCGAGGAGGTCGGCACGTCGAGGATGAGGTCGACGCCGTCCTGGTCGTACCACTGCCGGGCGATGGTCGAGCCGACATCCGGCTTGTTCTGGTGGTCGGCCGAGACGATCTCGACCTTGATGCCCTTGTCGGCCGCCTTGAAGTCCTCGACCGCCATCCGCGCGGCGATGACCGAGCCTTCTCCGGAGAGGTCCGCGTAGAGGCCGGAGCGGTCGTTGAGCACGCCGGCCTTGATCGAGATCTGTTGCGCGAAGGCCGGGCTCGCCAGCATGGCGGCGAGTGCGCTCGTCGCGAGGAACGTCGTGAGCTTCATCTTGGTTCTCCCTGCTGTGGATGCCGGCGTTTCCCGGCGTTTTCTGTTGCGGGGGTGAGCGGGTCAGACCCCGAGATAGCGGTGGAGCTTGTCGATGTTGGCGTCGAGCTCGGGATTGGGGATCATGTCGATGACCTTGCCTTGCTCGACGACGTAGTGCCGGTCCGCGACGGTCTGGGCGAAGCGGAAGTTCTGCTCGACCAGGATGATGGTGAAGCCTTCCTGCTTCAGCTCCGCGATGGTGCGGCCGATCTGCTCGATGATGACCGGGGCGAGGCCCTCGGTGGGCTCGTCGAGCAGGAGCAGATGCGCGCCGGTGCGCAGGATGCGCCCGATCGCCAGCATCTGCTGCTCGCCGCCGGAGAGCTTGGTGCCCTGGCTTCTCAGCCGTTCCTTGATGTTGGGGAACAGCGTGAAGATGCGCTCCAGCGAGAGCCCGCCGGGGCGCACCTGCGGCGGCAGCATCAGGTTCTCCTCGACCGAGAGCGAGGAATAGATGCCGCGCTCCTCCGGCACGAAGCCGATGCCGAGCCGGGCGATGGCGCGCGAGGGCAGGCCGATCGTTTCCGCGCCCTCCATCACGACCGAGCCCTTGCGCTTGCCGATCACGCCCATGATCGACTTCAGCGTCGTGGTCTTGCCGGCGCCGTTGCGCCCGAGCAGCGTCACCACCTCGCCGGGGGCGACGTCGAAATCGATGCCGTGCAGGACATGGGATTCCCCGTACCAGGCCTCGAGCCCGCGCACCTTCAACAGCGGCGCGCTGCCTGCCGCGGCCGCCGGGGCCGTCGCGGCTTCAGTGATGGCCATGGCCGCCTCCCGAGCCGATATAGGCCTCGACCACGCGCGGATCCTTGGAGACGGTGGCGTAGTCGCCTTCGGCCAGAACCTGGCCGCGGGCCAGGACGGTGATGCGGTCGCACAGCGAGGCGACGACCGAGAGATTGTGCTCGACCATCAGGATGGTGCGATCAGCCGAGACCTTGCGGATCAGCGCCTCGATGCGCTCGATATCCTCGCGCCCCATCCCGGCCATCGGCTCGTCGAGCAGCAGCATCTCGGGTTCGAGCGCCAGCGTCGTCGCGATCTCCAGCGCCCGTTTGCGGCCATAGGAGAGTTCGCCCGCGGTCAGATCGAGGAACGGCGTCAGCCCGACGGCCTCGACCAGATGCCTTGCCTCGGCGTCGAGAACTTTCAGGCTGCGTTCCGAGCGCCAGAAGTCGAAGGAATCGCCGCGCTTGCGCCGCTGCAGCGCGATGCGGACATTGGTCAGCACCGAGAGCTGGGGAAACACCGCAGAGATCTGGAACGAGCGGACCATGCCGAGCCTGGCGATCTCGGCCGGCTTCTCGCCGGTGATGTCGCGTCCGTTGTAGATGATCGTTCCTCGCGTCGGCGGCAGGAATTTCGTCAGCAGATTGAAGCAGGTCGTCTTGCCGGCCCCGTTCGGCCCGATCAGCGCATGGATCGAGCCGCGCTTCACCTTGAGGTCTACGCCGTTGACGGCGGTGAAGCCGGCGAATTCCTTGGTCAAACCTGAAGTCGACAAAATAATGTCTTCAGGCATGCCGGTTACAAGCCTTCATCAGCCCGGTCTTTCTTGATTTATCGTTTCCCCTTGCATGTCATGCTGCACCGCGCTCGCGGCATAAGTCAACGCTCCCCGGCGGCCCGAAGGCGGTTCGAAGGCCCTTCTCATCCCTTTGTCGTAGAGGGCCGCTCTCATGCGAATGGAGGATGCGCGGCGCGCACCCGCGCGCGCAACCTGCGCGCCGCTTTCCGGTGCCGCGCTGGCCATCCTTTGAACCCGTTGGCGGGGCGCTGCGACCAAGGGAAAGTCGGTTTACCGGTGGAAGCGATTGCGGTAGAAATGCGGCAGTCTTCGACCACCGCTATTTTGATATTTTAGTCGTGCCTGTCGCGCGAACGGCCGCCACCCGCCGCGTTCCGCGACTTGATTGAGCAGGGGAGGTTGTGGTGAGCTTCGCAACTCGGATTTCGGCGTTCCGTGCTCGAATGGCTGCGGCCTTTGCGCTGGTGCTCTGTGCTGTTGCGCTCGGTTCGCCCGCCCAGGCTGCCGTTCCCGAGCGCCGCGTGGCGCTCGTCATCGGCAACAGCGCCTATACGGCGGTGCCGCCCCTGGCCAATCCGATGCGGGACGCCCGAGGCATGTCGGCGGCGCTCAAGCGCCTCGGTTTCGATGTCGTCGAAGGCTACGACCTCAAGATGGACGACATGACCAATCTGGTGCGCCAGTTCGCCCAGAAGCTCGACGGCGCCAAGGCGGGCCTGGTCTACTATGCCGGGCATGGCATCGCCGTCGGCGACGAGAACTATCTCATCCCCGTCGACGCGACCCTGCGGTCCGAGGCCGATCTCGATTTCCGCGCCGTCAATGTGCAGCTCATCCTGCGCCAGATGCAGCGCGACGAGCGGGTCAACATCGTCATCCTCGACGCCTGCCGCGACAATCCCTTCGCCAGCCAGCTCGCTGCCCGCTCGCGCTCGGTCACCCGCGGCCTGCAGCCGATCGAGACCCAGTCCGCCTCCGGCATCCTGATCGCCTTTGCCACCGATCCCCGCGCGACGGCGCTCGACGGCGAGCGGGACGGCCACAGCCCCTTCACCGACGCGCTGCTGAAGCATATCGAGACGCCCGAGGTGTCGATCACCACGGTGATGGACCGCGTTCGCGCCGATGTATGGGAAGCGACCGGCAAGAAGCAGAAGCCCTGGACCAATTCCTCGATCATCGGCGAATTCAAGCTCAACCCGACGCTGAAGCTCGCCTCCGCCGATCCGACCGATGCCAGCACCGACGCCGCCAAGGCGATCAACGCGGCGGTCCCGACGCCCTCGATGCCGGCGGCGCCGGTCTTCGATCGCAGCCAGATCGACGTCAAGACCTGGGAGGCGGCCGAGCGCGGCAATTCGCCGGCCGACTACCGCGCCTATCTCGACGCTTTTCCTTCCGGCCAGTTCGCGACCTTCGCGCGCAATCGGCTGGCGAGCCTCGAATCGGCGGCTCCGCCGGCCAATGCGGCCAGCGCCGCCGCCGCCGCCGCTCCCGGCGTCACCGACGAGGCGTTGAAGAAGGAGACCGGAACGGCGCAGACCGAGACCGCGATGAAGCTCGACGCCAAGGGGCGCCGCGAGCTTCAGACCCGCCTTCGCGCCAGCGGCTTCCAGCCCGGCAAGCTCGCCGCCAAGTTCGGGCCGAGCCAGCGCCAGGCCATCCAATCCTGGCAGAAGTCGCGCGGCATTCCCGAGACCGGATTCCTCACCGCCTTGCAGGCGACCGCGCTGCGGGAGCAGAGCGAGCCGGCCTATCAGCGGCTGCTCGCCGATGAGGCCAAGGCCGCGGCGGAGAAGAAGACCAGGACGGTCGAGCGCAAGGGCTCCGCCACCCGCAAGGTCACCTATGAGGGCGACGAGATGTACCAGCGCGATGTCGCGCGCGAACGCGGTGTCGCCTATGAGGGATCCCCCGCCCGCCGCGGCACCACCAGCAGCGGCTATCAGGGCCGTGTCCGGACGCGCGGCGGCGATTCCGGCGACAGCACCGGTGCAGCGATTTTTGGCGGCATCGTCGGCGGCGTGTTCGGTGGCGCGATCGGCGGGGGCTTCCGTCGCTGACGGATCGTTATCCGTTCATATGATCCGGAAGGCCGGCCGTCGGGCCGGCCTTCTTCGTTTCTGCCGTTGCGCCGATACGCTTCGGCGCAGAGCCGGATCGCAACCGACTGATAGGTCGTGTTCATCTCCGCCAGCGCAGCTTGACGCTCAATCGCGCTCCCAGCCGGCCCTGACCAATTCGGGCACGTCGTTGTCCTCCTCCGGCCAGCCGATGCAGAGATAGGCGATCAGCTTCCAGTCCGGCGGCGGGCCGAGCGCCGCGGCGACCGCGCCGGGGTCGAGGATCGAGACCCAGCCGACGCCGAGCCCGTGCACGCGCGCCGCCAGCCAGAACTGCGTGATCGCCGCAACGACCGAGTAGTCCAGCATCTCCGGCATCGTCCGCCGGCCGAGCCCGTGCCCGCGCTCCGTGGCCTGGTCGCAGAATACGGCGAATTGCACCGGCGCCTCCCGCAAGCCTTCGAGCTTCAGGCGCGCATACAGCGCGGCCCGCTCGCCGGCATAGGAGGCGAGGGCATCGGCATGGCAGCGACGGAAGCTGTCCTGCACCGCCCTGCGCTGTTCCGGCGCCTCGACCGCAAGCCAGCGCCAGGGCTGCGAGTGCCCGACCGAGGGCGAAAGCTGCATCTGGGCCAGCAGCGCCTCGACCAGCCCGGCCGGGACCGGATCGCGCCGGAAGCGCCGGACATCGCGCCGCCAGCGCAGCAGTTCGGCGAATTGCCCGGCGAAGCCTGCGTCGAAGACCGGCGGCGCGCTCACCGCGGTTCCGCCACGGCGATGGCGTGGAAGAACGAGCCCGTCACCCGGCCGCGCCGGCTTCCTGCCGCCGCCGGAGGCGAGCCGTGCGGATCGCTGACAACGGCGAAGGGCGGGTCCTCACCTTGCGCGACGACGCTTGCGTAATGGAATTCATGGCCGGTCAGCACGGTGCCGGCGGCTCCGAGCGGGCCGTCCGCCTCCAGCACCGCGCGGCGATAGCCGAGATTCATCTTGCGCTTGGCGAAGGAGGTCTCGACCGAGAGCAGCCCCGCCATGGCATGGGCCAGGCCGTCCGCATCGGTGAGAGTCCGCCCGAGCACCATGTAGCCGCCGCACTCGCCATGGACCGGCCGGGACTGGGCGAAGCGGCGCAAGCCGTCGAGGAAGCAGCCGGCGGCCGCGATCGTGCCCGCATGCAGCTCGGGATAGCCACCCGGCAGCCAGCAGGCGTCGCAATCCTCCGGCGGGGCCTCGTCGGCGAGCGGCGAGAACGGCACCAGCACGGCGCCCGCCGAGCGCCAGCCGGACTCGACATGCGGATAGACGAAGGAGAAGGCGGCGTCGCGCGCGATCGCGATCCGCCGGCCAGGGGCCGGAAGCGGCGGGGTGTCGCGGCCGATGTTGGCCGGCAGCGTCGTTGCGCCGGTGGCTGCAATCACCGCATCGAGATCGACGGCCGCCGCGACGGCCTCTGCCAGCGCATCGAGCCTCGCATGCAGGTCGGCCGTCTCCCCGGCCTGCACGAGCCCGAGATGGCGCTCGGGCAGGATCAGGCCCGCCTCGCGCGGCAGCGCGCCGAGGACGGTGAGGCCGATGCGATCCATGCCCTGCCGCACGAGCCGCTCGTGGCGCGCGCTCGCGACCTTGTTGAGGATTACGCCGGCGATGCGGATGCGCGGGTCGTAGGCCTTGCAGCCGAGCGCGACGGCCGCTGCCGATTGTGCGGCCCCCGAGACGTCGATCACGAGGATCACCGGCCAGCCCGTCAGCGCGGCGATGTCGGCGCTGGCGCCGGTATGCCTGTCCGGCCCCGGCACGGCGTCGAACAGCCCCATCGAGCCTTCGGCGATGACGATGTCGGCAGCGCGCGCGGCCTCGCCGGCGATCCGCCCGAGCAGCCCGTCCGTCATCGCGTAGCTGTCGAGATTGGCGCTCGGTGCCCCGGTTGCGGCGGCATGGAAGGCTGGGTCGATATAGTCGGGCCCGCATTTCAGCCCGCGCACTGTCAGGCCGCGCCTGACCAGCGCACGCTGCAATCCGAGCGCGATCGTCGTCTTGCCGGAACCCGAACGCGGCGCTGCGATGAGAAGTCCGCGTCCGCTCATGCTCCGCCCCGCGGCCGGAAGCGGCGGTCGTAGTCGAGCGAATAGAGCGCGCTCTCGCCGAAATCCTCGGCCGCCAGTGCCGGCCCGACCAGGATCAGCGCCGTGCGTTCCAGCGCGCTCGCCCGGACCTGTTCGGCGATGCCGGTCAGGCTCCCGCGCAGAATGGTTTCGTCGGGCCAGCTCGCCCGGAACACCACGGCGACCGGGCAACCCGCGCCGTAGAAAGGCGTCAGCTCCGCCACGACCTGCTCGATCACATGGATCGAGAGATGGATGGCGAGCGTCGCGCCGGAGGCGGCGAAGGTTGCGAGCGTCTCCATCTCCGGCATCGCGGAGGCGCGGCCGGAGGTCCGCGTCAGGACCAGCGATTGCGCCACGCCCGGCAATGTCAGCTCGCGCTTCAGCGCGGCGGCGGCGGCGGCGAAGGCCGGCACGCCCGGTGTCACCGTATAGGGGATGCCGAGCGCGTCGAGCCGGCGCATCTGTTCGCCGCAGGCGCTCCAGATCGAGAGATCGCCAGAATGCAGCCGTGCCACATCCAGTCCGGCGCGGTGCGCCGCTTCCATCTCGGCGACGATGGCATCGAGCGCGAGCGGGGCCGTGTCGACGATGCGGGCGCCGGGCGGGCACCAGCCCAGCATCGCCTGCGGGATCAGCGAGCCGGCATAGAGGCAGACGGGCGCGGCTGCGATGAGATCGCGCCCGCGCAGGGTGATGAGATCGGGTGCGCCCGGGCCGGCGCCGATGAAATGGATGGTCATGCGCAGCGCTGTGTCACGTTGTTGTCCTGGCCAGCGCGCAGGTGACGCGCCCCGTCGCGATCCGCGGCTGCACCAGCTCGCCGCCGGGACCCGCCGCCGCGAGCGCTGCGGCTTCCGCCACCGAGCCGACGCCGTAGAGCGCGGCGATCCGGGTCGAACGGGTCGCGCAGGCGGCTTCGAAACCCTTCAGCGCCTCGTCCGGTACCGCGACGAGCTCTGCCGAACGGGCCGCCGCCGCCGCGACCATGCCGGCCTCCGCGGCGCGGCTCGCCAGCGTGGCGAAGCGTGGCGTGGCCGCGCCGGCGAGCCCCGCGATTGCCAGCGCCTCGTCGAGGCAGGCGAGGATGTCGGCGGCTTCGGTGCCGGGCCTGATGCCGATGCCGGCGACGAGGCGGCCGGTGCTCAAGGCTTCTCGACCCGCCACTGCGTCACCGGCATGGCCGGGCGCCAGCCATGCTTGCCGCCGACGGGTGCGAGGCGGTCGATCGAGATCCGGCGCAGCGAGCCGCCATGCGCGGCGTGCAGCGCCGCGAGCCTGGCCTCGCCCTCAATGGTGACGACATTGGCGACGAGCCGCCCGCCCGGCTTCAGCGCCGTCCAGGCGGCCTCGAACAGGCCGTCCTCCGTCAGTCCGCCGCCGATGAAGACGGCATCGGGCGCCTCGCATCCCGCGAAGCCGGCCGGCGCTGCACCCTGCACCTCGATCGCCAGCCCGCCGAGTTCCAGCGTGTTGCAGGCGATGCGCTCGGCCCGGTCGGCGCGCGCCTCGAAGGCGACGGCCCGGTTGCGGAGGTGGCGCTGGCACCATTCGACGGCGATGGAACCGGAGCCCGCCCCGACATCCCAGAGCAATTCGCCGGCGCGCGGGGCCAGAGCCGAGAGCGTGATGGCGCGGATTTCGGATTTGGTGATCTGCCCGTCATGGGCGAACCATTCCTCGTCGAGTCCCGGCGCCAGCGGCAGGACGCGCGAGTCGTGGGTGGCGGCGACCTCCACGGCGATCAGGTTGAGCGGGACGATGTCGTCGAGGGCGAAGGCGTCGGCGCGAGTCTCGCGGATGCGTTCCTGCGGCCCACCGAGCGATTCCATCACCACGATCCGGCTGGCACCCATGCCGCGTGCCGTCATCAGCTCGGCGACGGCGCGCGGCGTCGTCTCGTCCCAGGAGAGGGCAAGGATGCGCGCTTCCGGCTGGAGATGCGGCACGATGCGATAGAGCGTGCGGCCATGCAGCGAGACCAGCGCGCAGTCCTCCTGTGGCCAGCGCATCCGGGTGCAGGCCATCGAGAAGGAGGAGAGCTGCGGGATGATCCGCATCTCCGCGGACGGGATCGCCCGGCTCAGGCTGTTACCGATGCCGTAATGGAATGGGTCGCTGGTCGCGAGCACGCAGACCTTGCGGCCGCGCTCCCGGAGGATCTGCGGCAGGGCGTTGCGGAAGGGCTGCGGCCAGGGACGCAACTCGCCCGGCACGGAGCCGACCAGCGCGATATGCCGCTCGCCGCCGAAGACGATCTCAGCCTGCTCGAGCGCGACCAGCGCCTCGCGGCACAGGCCCGTCGCGCCGTCCTCGCCGAGGCCGACCAGCGTGAGCCAGGGCGCATCTTGCCGGCTCGACAGCGCATCCGATTCACGTAACATTGTCGTCATGACCGTCCTCATCCTTGGCGGAACGAGCGAAGCTGCTGCGCTTGACCAGCTTCTCGCTGAGCAGGCACCGGACATTCGCGCCATTATCTCGCTGGCGGGCCACACCGTCGATCCCCGCCCGACGAACCTGCCGGTGCGGATCGGCGGCTTCGGCGGCGTCGAGGGTCTCAGGCGCTATCTGGTCGAGGAGGGCATCGTCGCCGTCGTCGATGCGACGCATCCTTTCGCCGCCGTGATGCCCTTCAACGCCGAGCATGCCTGCAAGGCCGAAGGCGTGCCGCTGCTCGCCATCCGCCGCGACTCCTGGAAGCCGCGCGCCGGCGATCGCTGGAAGTCCGTGCCCGATATCGCGGGCGCCGTGCGGGCGCTGGGGGACGAGCCTCGCCGTGTCTTCCTGACCGTCGGCCGGCTCGAACTGCCGGCCTTCGCCGACGCGCCGCAGCATCGCTATCTGGTGCGCGCCATCGAGCCGATCGGCGACCGCCTGCCGGTGCCGCATGTCGACGTCATCCAGCAGCGCGGCCCCTTCGACGCCGACGACGAGGAGGACCTGATGCGCCGGGAGGGGGTCGAGATCCTGGTCAGCAAGAATTCGGGCGGGCCGGCGACGGTCGGCAAGCTGACGGCGGCGCGCCGGCTCTCGCTGCCGGTGGTGATGGTGGAGCGCCCGCCCAAGCCCGCTGTCGAGACCGTCGATCATATCGATCAGGTCCTGCCCTGGCTGGTGGCGCAGGGCATCTTCGCCACCGAACGCGGCGTGTAGACGTAAGGCGGCCGGCCCTCGCGCGCGATCAGGCGCGTGCTCGATGCCCCGATCATGACCAGCGTCGCCATGTCGGCCGTGCTCGCGGCCGTCACAGCTTCTGCCAGCGTCAGGATGCGCAGGCTTTCGTCCGGCCGGCCGACCGCGCGGGCGAAGAGCACCGGCGTCTCGGGTGAACGCTGTTCGGCCGCCAATTCCAATGCCTTGCCGAGCTGCCAGGGCCGCGCCTTCGAGATCGGGTTGTAGAGGCAGATCACCAGATCGGCCGCGAGCACGGCCCGGAGCCGCGTGGTCACGACCTCCCAGGGCTTCAGGTTGTCCGAGAGCGAGATCGCGCAGAAATCCCCGCCGAGCGGGGCGCCGGCCCGTGCCGCCGCCGCGAGCATGGCGGTGATGCCGGGCTCGACGGTGATCGGGATGTTCAGCCATTCCCGCGGTCCGGCTTCCAGCGCCTCGAACACCGCTGCGGCCATGGCGAAGACGCCGGGGTCTCCACCCGACACGACCGCGACCCGGCGGCCATCTGCTGCCAGATGCAGCGCATGGGCGGCCCGCTCGACCTCGACGCGGTTGTCGGAGGCGTGCTTCGTCAGCCCCACCCGCTCGGGCACCCGGTCGACATAGGGGCCATAGCCGACGATGTCGGTCGCGGCATCGAGCGCGGCCTGCGCAGCCGGCGTGATCCACTGCGCCGTGCCCGGCCCGAGCCCGACGACGATGAGCGAGCCGCTCACAGCCGCCGCCCTTCGCCAGGTACCAGCACCATGGCGAAATAGGGTGCCTCGTCATCGGCCTTGTCGGCGAGGCGGGCGACCAGCTGCCGCGCCATCGTCGCGCGCTCGACATAGATCGCCCGCTCTTCCAGCCCGGCGGCGATCAGCGCGCGGCGCACCTTCGGGAGGTTGCGGCCGAGCTTCATGATCACCGCTGCGTCGGTATCGGCGAGTCGTCGCGCGAGCTCGGCTTCCGGCAGCGTGCCGGGCAGAACGGTCATCACGTCATCGCCCCAGGTGATCGGTGCGCCGGCCTCGCCCCAGGCGCCGGTCATGCCGGTCACCCCGGGTACGACCTCGGTCGGAAAGCGATGGGCAAGCCGCCGCCACAGATGCATGAAGGAGCCGTAGAAGAACGGATCCCCGTCGCAGAGCACGGCCAGCGTTCGCCCGGCCTGCATCTCCACGGCCAGCCGCTCGGCGGCCTCTTCGTAGAACGCGGCGATCGGCCCGTCGTAATCGGGCTCGCCGACGCTGGCCTCGGTCGTCACCGGGAAGCCGAGTTCGATCTCGCGGGCCGGATCGGGCGCGATGATCGCGTCCGCCGTGCTGCGGGCATTGCCGCGCCGGCCGCGCTTGCAGAAATGCACCAGCCGGTCGGCCGTGGCGATGATCTCGCGTGCCCTGACCGTCATCAGGTCCGGCGCGCCCGGCCCGAGTCCGACGCCGTAGAGCAGGGTCCTGTTCGTCCCGCTCATGGTTTATTCCTTGTCCTGCGCCAGCGCGTTGACGGCTGCTGCCGCCATGGCCGAGCCGCCGCGGCGCCCATGCACGACGAGGAAGGGCACGCGCCCGTCCTGCGCCAGCGCCTGCTTCGATTCCGCCGCGCCGACGAAGCCGACGGGAATGCCGATCACGGCAGCCGGTTTCGGCGCGCCGGCATCGAGCATCTCGAGCAGGCGGAACAGCGAGGTCGGGGCATTGCCGATGACGACGACGGAGCCGGCGAGTCGGGGCTTCCACAATTCCATCGCGGCGGCCGAGCGGGTCGTGCCCATCTGCGCCGCGAGCGCCGGCACCTGCGGGTCGTCCAGCGTGCAGATCACCTCGTTCTCAGCCGGCAGGCGCGCGCGCGTCACGCCATTGGCGACCATTTTTGCGTCGCAGAGGATCGGCGCGCCGCCCTGCAGCGCGGCCCGTGCGGCTTCCGCGAAATCGGCCGACATCTCGACGTCCTTGGGCAGGTCGGTCATGCCGCAGGCATGGATCATGCGCACCACGACGCGCTCGGCCGCACCGCCGAAACGGGCGAGATCGGCCTCGGCGCGGATGATGGCGAAGGAGCGCTCGTAGATCGCCGCGCCATCCTGGATGTAGTCGTATGCCTTGCTCAATCCCGCGATCCCGTCGAACGCGCGGCCTTCAGCCGGGCGTGAATGTCCTGTCCGGGCTGCAATCGCGTGAGCAGCGTCGCGAGGTCAAGCGTCGCGACCGGCTTGTCCCGCGTGGTGCCGCCCAGAACGATGTCGTAGCCCCCGTCCCGCCCGACCAGCGTCAGGTCGGCCGCAGCGGGATGGGCGCAGGCCTTGATGCAGCCGGAGACATGCAGCCTCACGCCTTGCGCGATCAGTCCGGCGGCGGCGTCGGCAAGCCTGGCCGCATCCGTCATGGTCGGCGCCTCGGCGCGCGAGCACGCCGGGCTGCCGGCGCAGGCCTGCACGGAAAGGCGCGGATCGTCGTCGCGCGTGATCAGCCCGAGATCGTCGGCCAGTGCCAGCAGGTGTTCGGCCTCGGCGCGGTCGAGATCGCGGAAGGCGAGCCCGCGCCAGGGCGAAAGCCGGATTTCGGCAATGTCCTCGGCAGAACCCAGCCTGTCGAGCGTCGCTGCGTCGCAACGGCCGAAAGGCAGGCCGATGACCGCGGCGAAACGATCGCCTTCCGCTGCGAACAGCCCTGCGCGCCTGGGCGGCATCCGCGGCGCCGGAGCGGCGGCTTCAGGCAGAGAGCTCAGGCTCGCCAGGGCTTCGGGCGCGAGGTCGCGCAGGCGGCGGGGGCAATCGGGTGCGGCCCGGCGCAGCGCCGCGAAGTGGCGCAGGGCGGTTTCGACCGCTGGAGCGGCTTCCGCCTCGGCAATCGGGCCGCGCCAGAGGCGATCTCCGAGGCACAAGGCCGCGCGCCCGGCCGCGACGCCGACGAGCCGGATGTCGCAGGGGAATTCATCCAGCGCCTGCGCGCCGCCATCGTCGAGGACGACGCTAAGCTTGGCCGGCAAACCGGATACGGCACAGGCGCGTGGCTCGATCTGCGCAGCCAGCGCTGCGGCGTCGATGCGAGCGGTCGGGCTCCACCCTGCCAGCGGCGAAACCAGCGTCACGCGCTGCGGCCCGTCGCCCGCATGCTCCTCGACGAGATTCTCCGCCAGCAGGCGCTCGACCAGCAGCGGATGGCTTTCGGCCCTCACGCCGCGGATCTGCAGATTGGCGCGGGCCGAGATCTCGATGAGGCCGTTGCCGTGCTCGGCGGCCAGCGTCGCGATCCGCCGCAACTGCACAGGCGTCAGCCTCGCGCCGGGCGGATGCAGCCGCACCAGCCAGCCGTCGCCGGTCTCCATCGGCCTCAGCGTGCTCGGGCACCAGCCTCGCCGCAATGCGTCTTTGGGAAGCGCGCTCATTCCGCCGCCTCCCTTGCCAGGAAGGCGCCGACCGAATTGCGCCGGCTGGTCCAGAGACCGCGCCGCGCCGCTTCGGCCAGCCGCGAGCGGATCGAGGCGGCGGCCGGCGCGTTGGCCGCTTCCAGAGCCGCCCAGACCTGCGGATCGGCGCAATAGGCCTGGAACACCGCGTCGAACAGCCCGTCCGCGACGGCATCCGTGCTCGCGGCGAAGACGAAGAGCGTATCGACCGCCTCGGCCAGTTCCGCCGCGCCGCGCCAGCCATGAGCAAGTTGGGAGGCGATCCAACGCGGGTGTGTCAGGCGGCCATGGACGATGCGGGCGATGTCCTCCGCCAATGTGCGGGCCTTCGGTGCCTCCGGCTGCGAACTATCGAGGCTGTAGAGTGCCGGATCGGCGCCGAGCGCCTTCGCCGCCGCCGCGAGCCCGCCGATCACGTCGGCAGCGCTGGTCGCTTCGAGGATGTCGCGCCCGGCCGTGTCGCTGACATGGATGAAGGCGTCGGAAGCGCGGATGCGATCCGTGAAGCCGGCATCGGCGCTGCCAACGCCTTCGGTCCCGCTATAGGCGTGGTCGGAGGCGGCGAGGTAGGCGGCGCCCAGCTCCTCGCGTCGCGTCCAGTCGCCGTCGAGAGCGCGATCGGCCATGGCCGCGCCATAGCGGCCGGGCGCGGCTCCGAAGATGCGGGCGCCATGCTCACCGCGGCGGCGGGCGGCTGCCGGCTCGTTCCAGCCGTCCGGCTCGTCCAGCGCAGCCACTGCGCGCGCCGCCTGGTCGATGAGGGCGATCTGGCCGGGGAAGGTGTCGCGGAACGTGCCGGAGATGCGCACCGTCACGTCGAGCCGCGGATGGGAGAGCTTCGGCTGCGGGACGATGCTGAAGCCGGTGATGCGGGTCGAGGCACTGTCCCAAAGAGGCTCGACGCCCATCAGCGCCAGCGCATGGGCGATGTCCTCTCCGCCGGAACGCAGGGTCGGGGAGGCCCAGAGGTCCATCACGATCCGGCGGGGATAGTCGCCATGATCCTGAAGATGGCGCGACACCACCGCCTGCGCCGCCAGGCGGCCGAGCCGGGCGGCGGCCCGCGTCGGGATCGCGCGCGGATCGAGCGTCGAGAGATTGCGTCCGGTCGGCAGCACGTCGGGCCGGCCGCGATGCGGCGAACCGGCCGAACCGGGCGGGACGAAGCGGCCATCGAGCGCGGCAAGCAGGTTCTGGCGCTCGTTGCGGGCGGAGAACGGGTCGAGTTCGGACTGTCCGAAGATATGCAGCCCGTCGCGGAAGGGCAGTTCGGCGATGTCGCAGAGATGGGCGTCGAGACGCGTCAGGGCCTCGTTCATCTCGGTATCATCAGCGACGCCGCAGGAGGCGGCGAGCCCGCTCGCCTCGGCCCGCGCCCGGATCTCGGCCGCAACGATATCGGCGCGACGCGGATCGAGCACCTGCGCCTGTGAGAACTCCTCGACGAGGTCGCGCAGCAGGGCGGTTTCGCCGGCCGCTTCCGCCTCGGCCAGTGGTGGCGGCAGATGCCCGAGCGTGACGGCCGAGAGCCTTCGCTTGGCGGGCGCCGCCTCGCCGGGATCGTCGACGACATAAGGGTAGATCACCGGCAGCGCGCCGGTGGCGAGCCGCGGCCAGCAGCCGGCCGACAGCGCCACCGCCTTGCCCGGCAGCCATTCCATCGTGCCGTGCGTGCCGAGATGGATCAGCGCGTCGACGGCCTCCACCTGGCGCAGCGCGAGATAGAAGGCGAGGTAGCCGTGCCCCGGCGGGGCGTCCGGATCGTGATAGCGCGCCTTGCGGTTGGGGCTCGCATCGCGTGGCGGCTGCAGGGCGACGGTGAGGTTGCCGTGGCGGACGGCGCGGAAATGGAAGGCGCCGTCACGGTGGGCCGGGTCGGCTTCCGGCGCTCCGTGGCTGGCGACAAGCGTTTCGCGGGCGGCGGCGGGGATCGTATCGAGCCAGTTGCGATAGGCAGCGAGCGGAATGCTGAGGCTGACCGGACCAGTCGTCAGGGCAGCCATGAGAGCCTGACCATCGGGCCGAGCCTCACCGACCTCGTATCCCGCTTCCGCCAATAGCTCCCGGATCGCCGTCACGCTTGCCGGCGTGTCGAGCCCGACGGCGAAACCGGCCCGCCCGCCGCGCGCGGGGTAATCCGACATCACCAGCGCCAGCCGCCGTTCCGCGGCGGGCTTCCGAGCCAGCGCGATCCAATTGACCGCCAGATCTGCCAGGGCAGTGATGCCGTCAATATCGGGCACGAGCTGCCGAGTGGAGAGGCCGGTTGCCAGGTCGTTTTCTTCGGCCTTGAAGGCGACTGGAATAGCGCCGATGCGCCCGTCGAATTCCGGCAGGGCCACCTGCATGGCGAGATCGGTGGCCGACAGGCCGCGCGGGGACGCCTCCCAGGCTTCGCGCGGGCTGCCGACCGGTACTGCCTGCAGGATCGGGCAATCGGCACTGTCGAGTACGAAATCGGCGCCCTCGCGAGCCGAGAAGGCGGTGGTGGTGACGATCAGGGCCGGCTTACGTGTCGCGATCAGCGCGGCGAGTTCGGCCGTGACGACCGGGTCCTTCAGGCTGGTCAGCGCGAGTGGGAGCGGGGCGAGGCCGCGTGCGCTCAGCGCAGCGGCAATCGCCTCGCCCATGGCGGTGTCGCCGGCCGCAACGCCTGAACGGTAGAGCAGGATTGAAACAAGCGGTTGGTCATTGGGCGCCGCGGCAAGCGCCTCGCGCCAGGGCAGGGGCGTACCCTCTGGGCCGAGTGCGAAAAGGGATGGCAGCGGGAGCGGCGCCAGTTCTGCGACGTCGGCACTCTGCGCCAGGTAGCTGTCTATCCGCTCCAGCAACCGCCGCATGTTTTCGGCGCCACCGCCTGCCTGAAAATAAGCCAGCAACTCACTCGCGAACTCCGCCGCCACTGTCGCATGCTCGCCGAGCCGCGGGTCGTCGCGCTCGTCGCCCGGCAGGATCGCAAGCGGAAGGCCGCGCTCCCGGCAGGCCGCCCCGAGCTGCTCGATGCCGTAGCGCCAGTAGTCGAGCCCGCCGAGGCAGCGCACCAGCACGAAGCGGCAATGCGCGGCGGTCTTCTCGATCAGGAAATCGACCGAGAGCGGATGTTTCAGGCGTCGGAGTGGCGCGAGCCGCACCGACAGGCTGCTGCTGCCTGCCGCCACCGCCAGCGCCGAGAGGTCGCTGTCGGTGAAGGACAGGACGAGCACATCTCCCGGTGGCAGGGCGAGATCGACGGCGTCTTCGCCGTCGTCGAGCCTGATCTCGCTGGTCGGGAGAAGGTGCATCGGCCGATGTTACGCCCCCGCGAGAGCCGCTTCCACGGCCTTGAGGTCGAAGCCCTTGAGGCCGATCACGGTGAGGCGGCCGTCGCGCGCTTCGCTCGCGCCCCAGGCCCGGTCGAAATGATGCCCGACGCGTCGGCCGACGCCCTGCACCACGAGCCGCATCGGCTTGCCCGGCACGGCGGTGAAGCCCTTGAGGCGCAGCACACCCTCGGCCTCGGCCGCCCTGGCGACGCGCGCCGTGAGCTCTTCCGGTGTGAGTCCCGCCGGCAGCGGTACGGCGACCGAGTCGAAATCGTCATGATCGTGGTCGTGCTCGCCTTCGCCGTGATGCGAGGGGCGGGCGGCGAGATCGTTCTCGGCGGCGGCGCCGAGGCCGACGATCAGCGCCGGCTCGACCTTGCCATGGGAGGTCTCGACGATCTTGATCGCCTTGGGCAGGTGCTCGGCGATCTCGGCCTTGACCCGGGCGCGGCCGGCCTCGTCGACGAGGTCGCTCTTGTTGAGCAGGATCAGGTCGGCGCAGAGGATCTGGTCCTCGAACACCTCTTCCAGCGGGTTGTCGTGATCGACGGATGCGTCGCCCGCCTTTTGCGCCGCGAGCGCCTCCGGATCATCGGCGAACTGGCCCTCGGCGACGGCCGGGCCGTCGACCACCGCGATGACGCCGTCGACGGTGACGCGCGAGCGGATCGCCGGCCAGTTGAAGGCCGTGACGAGCGGCTTCGGCAGGGCGAGGCCGGAGGTCTCGATCAGGATGTGCTCGGGCGGGTTCGGCCGGTTGAGCAGCTTCTCCAGCGCCGGCACGAAATCATCGGCGACGGTGCAGCAGATGCAGCCATTCGGCAGCTCGACCACGTCCTCGTCGCTGCAGCCGGCGATGCCGCAGCCCTTGAGGAACTCGCCGTCGAAGCCGAGATCGCCGAATTCGTTGACGAGCACGGCGAGCTTCTTGCCCTGCGCGTTCTCAAGCAGATGGCGCACCAGCGTCGTCTTTCCGGCGCCGAGGAAGCCGGTGACGATGGTGCAGGGGGTTTTGCCCAGATGGGCGGTTTGCGGGGCGTTCATGATGTCATCCTTGCTGGCGCGCCGGCAAAGGCGGCACGCGCGCGACCACGCCCTTGCGGAAGGACTGCGGCCGCTCTTTCCAGGGAACGATGCCGTTGGCGCTGGCGGCATAGGCCTCCGCCGCGCCGACGATCTCGTCGAGATGGGTTTCTGTGTCGAGATCGCCGATCAGATAGGTCCATTTGCCGTCGGCCGCGAAGGCGACGGTGCAGGGCCGCTTGCAGACGGCGAGGCATTCGACGGGCAGCACGGGGATCGCGCTGCCCTTCGCTGCGAGCTGCGCGGTGAGACGCTCCGCGAGCGCCAGCCCCGGCTGGTCGTAGCCTTCCGGGAGATCGGCGCGCGCGCGGCGGCAGGCCGTGCAGACATGGATGGTGAGGTCGCCCTCGGACATGGCTTGCTTTCCGGGTGCGGTTTGGCCGCGCCCCTGCCTCAATGCGCAGCGGCGCGGCGGCTCATCCAAGGCCAGAGCGTGCCGACCGCGAAGGCGGTGACGAGCCAGAGCGCCGCCTGGATGCCGAGCGACAGCGCGGTGAAGTGCGCGGCGAGCTCGGCCGGCACCTTGCTCTCCGGTGTCGGTGCATGCGGCGCCCCGACGAGATGCGGCAGCAGGATCACGGCGATTGCCAGCAGCTTGAGCCAGGGCGCCTCGTAACGCAGGAACAGGAACAGCCCGATCGCCGTGGCGATCGCGGTCGCGAGCCACCAGAGCTGGCGCGCCTGCAGTGCGGCGGAAGCCGCGCCGGGCAGTTCCGGCGCGAGTCCCATGCCCGGCGCCAGCCCGAAGGCGAGGAAGCCGCAGGCGCCCCAGATCAGCGCGGTTCGCGGGTCGATCGTGTCGCCGGCGGCGAGCATGCCGGCGAGCAACAATGCGGCGAAGCCGATCGCGGTGCCGATCGTCGCGGCGCTGGTGAAGAGCAGGCGCTGGGCGCCGTCCTGCGGCTTCCATTCGTCATGCTCCGCGCCGGCGGCATGATCGTGGCCGCCATGGGCGAGGATGATCCGCGCCCCGCCGTCGAAGGCGGCATGCGCCGGCATCGGCGCGGCAAGAGCGCTTTCATAGGTTTCCGCCTTGAGGATCAGCGGAGTGGTGGTGAGGTGCTGGAGGGTGGCGACGATCAGCCCAGCCAGAAGCCCGGCCAGGATGCTGACCGTGAGAACACGCGTGACCATGATGGCTTTCCCTCAGTGGCAGGGAAAGGCGAGGCCGTGACGGGTGTCGTGCGCGGCGTTGTGGACGTTGGTCGAGGCCGCGAAGCCGGTGGTATAGACGAGCGCGATGCCGACGATCAGGGCCGCGGTGACGGCCTTGACGCGCTCCGAGACGCTGAGGGATGAGGTGGAAACCGAAGCGGTGTTCATTTGCGTTCTCCGTGGCCGCCCCGCCGGCAGCCGGTTGGATCGTTGCGGGTCGACGGCAGGTCTCCTGGCTCGCGGGTCCGATGTCTCGTGCCGCCTTCCCGGAGCGTTGGCTCCAGTGGCCGATGGCAAAAGACACCCGCTTACAGTTGCGGGGGCAGCCGCGGTCTCGCACCGCGTTCCCTTTTCACCTCCTCGCGGAGGCACCGTCGGGGAACATCATTAGCCATCGGCGCGTCGCTGTGCAATGCACGTTGGGCGTTCCTCGGGCGGAGCGATCGTGAAACCGACGGCGCATGCGATGCAGAGCGAAATGTCCCATCTCACCCTCGTTCTCGGCGGCGCCCGCTCCGGCAAGAGCCGCCATGCCGAGGCGCTGATCGAGGCGCTGCCGGCCCCTTGGAGCTATATCGCCACAGCGCAGGCCTATGACGATGAGATGCGCGAACGCATCGCCGGGCATCGCGCCCGCCGGCCGGATGGCTGGCAGACGGTCGATGCCCCGCTCGAACTGGCGGAGGCGCTCGCCGCCCAGCCGGCCGGCCGGCCGATCCTCGTCGATTGCCTGACGCTCTGGCTGACCAATCTCATCCTCGCCGAGCGGGATACCGCCGCCGCCTGCGAAGCCCTGGTCACCGCCTGCGAGCGCGTCTCGGCGCCGCTCGTGCTGGTCGGCAACGAGGTCGGGCTCGGCATCGTGCCGGACAACGCGCTCGCCCGCCGCTTCCGCGACGAGGCCGGGCGATTGCATCAGGCGCTTGCGGCGCGGGCCGCCAGCGTGGTCTTCATGGTCGCCGGATTGCCGATGCGAGTGAAGTGATGACCGAGACCGAAGACGCCGCCCGCCACAAGGCGAAGATGGAGAAGCGCAAGGCGGTGCAGGATGCCGAGGTCGCTTCGAAGACGCTGGAGAAGGGGCTTCTGATCGTCAATACCGGCCCTGGCAAGGGCAAGTCGACGGCGGCCTTCGGGCTGATCCTGCGGGCTCTCGGCCATGGCTGGCGCATCGGCGTGGTGCAGTTCATCAAGGGTGCCTGGTCGACCGGCGAGCGCAAGGCGCTCGAAGCCTTCGGCGATCAGGTGAGCTGGCACAGCATGGGCGAGGGCTTCACCTGGGAGACGCAGGACAAGGCCCGCGACATCGCCGCCGCCGAGCGTGCCTTCGCCAAGGCGAAGGAGGTGATGGCGGATCCGGAGATCAGGCTCTTGGTGCTCGACGAGCTCAACATCGCGCTGCGCTACGACTATCTGCCGCTCGCCGAGGTCGTGGCGACGCTGGCCGCCCGTCGCCCGGGCCTGCACGTCGTCGTCACCGGCCGCAACGCTAAGCCGGAGCTGATCGAGGCTGCCGACCTCGTCACCGAGATGACGCTGGTGAAGCACCACTTCGCCGCCGGCGTGAAGGCGCAGGAAGGCATCGAGTTCTAGCGCGGGCTTGGCTTACTCCCGGTTGCTCGCTTCCATCAGCTTGACGATCACGGTCAGCAGGCGGTTTGCCGGCGTCGCGATGCCGAGCCGTTCGCCGCTCGCGACGATATAGCCGTTGAGATGGCCGATCTCGGTCCGCTTGCCCTTGGCCAGGTCCTGAGCGGTCGAGGAGAGCTGATCGGGCATCGTCGCGGCCAGGCCGAGCACCTTCGCGAGAATGCCATCCGCGATCGGGACATGGCAGGCTCGCGCCACCGCGAGGCATTCCTCGACGATGTCCTTCATGGCGGCGGTCACGCCGTCCACGCCCATCATCCGGCCATAGGGCAGCTGGGGGATGGCGGAGAGCGCATTATAGGCGCAGTTCACGATCAGCTTGGTCCAGAGATCCTCGATGACGCGGTCGGAGACCTCGGCCTTGACGCCGGCCCGCCCGAACATGTCGGCAAGCGTCTGGCTCGTCGGGCCCGCGCCGATGACGAGTTCGCCCCGGCCGTGATGGCGGACATGCCCCGGCCGCGGCATCTCGGTCGCGACATAGACCGCCGTCGGCATCACAAGCCTGCCAAGGACCTCCTCCAGGCGCGCGGCATTGTCGACGCCGTTCTGCAGGCTCAGAATCGTCGCGCCCGGTCGCAGGTGAGGCGCCATCTCATGGCCGGCCGCGACGGTGTCGCCCGATTTGACGCAGAACAGGACCAGTTCCGCATCGTTGACCCCGGACGGCTCGGTGGTCGCCGTCACCGCGAGCGATTCGGTGAAGGCGGCCGTTTCCAGGACGAGGCCATGGTCCCGGACTGCGGCCACATGCTGAGGCCGCGCGATCAGCGTAACCGCGTGCCCGGCGCGCGCCAGCATGGCGCCATAGTAGCAACCGACCGCGCCGGCCCCCATCACAGCGATCTTCATCGGTTTCCTTCCCCGCTCACGAGACGCCAGTGTGGCATCCGCTCCGCCGCCACTCTATTCCATCGCCAGCCGTCGGCGGACGCATTATCCAGAGGCGGTGCGCGCGCCCGACAAGCGATGCGCGCAGTCTCGAGACCGAGCTGGCCGGGAGCTCCCGGCCAGCTCGGTCTCTCCGGCGGAGCCGCCGGCGCCGGCCACGGTCATTGTCCGCAGTACGCTTGACGGCCGCCGATTCTCTCCTCAGATTGAATTTGAATTCAGATTCAATCTTCGGGATGAGCCATGCCTGTTGCGGCACCGAGACAACTGCGCAAGCTCGGAAAGCGGGAGACGATCCTCTCCGCCGCCCGCGGCATCGTCTCGGAGGTCGGTTTTCAGGAGACGTCGATAGCGGCGGTCGCCACCGCCAGCGGCGTCTCGACCGGCAGCGTCTATTCCTATTTCGCCTCGAAGGCCGAGCTGATGGCGGAGATCGTCGCGGCGGTGTCGTCGCGCGAGCTTGCCGTGCTGCGCGAGATCGCCGCCAGCGATGCGCCCGTCGCCGGGCGCCTGACCGCCGCGGTCGAGGCCTTCGCCCGCCGCGCCTTTGCCAACCGCCGCCTCGCCTGGTCGATGATCGCGGAGCCCGCCGATCCGGCCGTCGACGCGACACGGCTCGACTATCGCCGCGAGATCGCCGGCATTTTTCGCGCGCTCGTCGTCGAAGGCGGAAGACAGGGCGTTTTCCGTACCGTCGATTCGGATGCCGCCGCGGCGATGATCGTCGGCGGCTTCATGGAGGCGCTGATCGGCCCGCTCTCGCCCGAGCGGCCGATCACCCCCGAGCGCGGCCGCGAGATCGCGACGGCCTTGGCCGATCTCTCCCTCGCCGCGCTGATCTCCCGCGAAGGACATACCGCATGACCACGCTCGATGCTTACGGCTACGACACCCATGAGGTGCTGAACCAGGCACCCGCGCTGGCGGATTACGACGCCTTCACCGCCGATCCGGCGCTCGGGTCGATCCTCGATACCTTCGGCGCCGGCTGGTTCCGCGAGCAGGCGAGCGTGGTCGGTGGTCATGTCGGCTCGCAAGCGGTGCAGGATCTGGCGCGGCAGGCCAATCGCAATCTGCCGGAGCTGCGCACCCATGATCGCTGGGGCCGGCGCGTCGACCAGATCGAGTTCCACCCCGCCTGGCACGGGTTGATGGGGCTAGCCATGCGCGACGAGTTCCATTCCTTGTGCTGGACTAGGCCGCGCCAAGGCGCGCAGGTGGCGCGTGCGGCCGTCTCCTATCTCTGGAATCAGGGCGAGAACGGCATCTGCTGCCCGCTCGGCATGACTTATTCGGCGATCCCCGTCCTGCAGCGCGATTCCGCGCGCTGGGCCGAGTTCGGCCGGCTGATTACCTCCACCGACTACGATGGGCGCCCGCTGCCGGCGGTGCAGAAGCGCGGCGGCACGGTCGGCATGGCGATGACCGAGAAGCAGGGTGGCTCGGACCTGCGCCAGACCCAGACAGTTGCCACCCGCAATGCCAATGGCACCTACTCCCTCACCGGCCACAAATGGTTCTTCTCCGTCCCGCATTCCGACGTGTTCCTGACGCTCGCGCGTACGGAGGAGGGGGTCTCCTGCTTCGTCGTGCCGGGCTGGCTGCCGGACGGCTCGCGCAACCGCCTGCAGATCCAGCGGCTCAAGGACAAATGCGGCAACAAGTCGAATGCCTCGTCCGAGGTCGAATTCCGCGGGGTGATCGCGCATCTGATCGGCGAGCCTGGTCACGGCATCCGCGCCGGGCTGGAGATGAACCACTATACAAGGCTCGATTTCGCCGTGGGTTCCGCCGGCTTGATGCGCCATGCGGTGGCACAGGCCGCGCATCACACGGCCCATCGCCGCGCTTTCCAGAAGGCGCTGATCGACCAGCCGATCATGACGAACGTGATCGCCGATCTCGCTCTTGAAGCCGAAGCTTCCGCCTGGCTCGCCTTCCGTTTCGTCCATGCGCTCGATCGCGAGGGCGGGAGCGAGGCCGAGAAGCTGATCGGCCGCATCGGCGCGCCCATCGCGAAGTACTGGAACTGCAAGCGCGCAACGCCGGTCGTGGTCGAGGCGCTCGAATGCCATGGCGGCAACGGCTTCATCGAGGACCATCTGATGGCGCGGCTCTATCGCGAGGCGCCGCTCAACGGCATCTGGGAGGGCACGGGCAATGTCGTCTGCCTCGACGTGCTCCGCTCGATCCGCCGCTATCCCGATTGCGTGCCGGCCCTGCTCGACGAGTTGCGCGCCGCCCGCGGCAGCGATCCGCGCTACGATGCCTTCCTCGCCGAGCTCGAGACCGATCTGGTCGATGTGCTCAGGCACGAGCATCTGGCCCGGCGCTTCGTCGAGCGCATGGCGCTTGGCCTGGCGGCCTCGCTCTTGATCCGCCACGCGCCGCCTGCGGTGGCTGACGCCTATGTCGCCTCGCGGCTGGCGGGCGGCTGGTCGGGGCATTTCGGCTCCCTGCCGCAGGGCACCGATCTGCAGGCGATCGCGCGACGTGCCGTGCCGGTGCCGGAATGAGACCGGCTCAGAGCAGCGTCACGGTCGTGAGCAGGGCTGCCAGAGCCCAGAGCAGCCCGCAGGAGCGCTTGTAGAGCGCGAGCGCCCGGCGGATATCGGCTGCATTGGCCTCGGTTCGGCCATCGCCCATCCAATGGTCCTCGATGCGGGTCTCGCCATAGACGCGCGGCCCGGCGAGCCTGAGGCCGAGCGCCCCCGCCATCGCCGCTTCCGGCCAGCCGGCATTGGGCGAGCGGTGCTTGCCGGCATCGCGCTTGACGGCCTGCCATGCGCCGGCCGCATCCGCCGATCGATCGAGCGCCGCCGAGGCGACGAGCAGCAGTGCCGTCAGTCGCGACGCCGGCAGATTGACGAGGTCGTCGAGACGCGCCGACGCCCAGCCGAAGGCGAGATGGCGTGGCGTGCGGTGGCCGATCATCGAATCGGCGGTATTGATCGCCTTGTAGGCGGCTATGCCCGGAAGCCCGCCGACGCCGAGCCAGAAGGCCGGCGCGACGATGCCGTCGGAGAAGTTCTCGGCGAGGCTTTCGATCGCCGCGCGCGACACGCCGGCCTCGTCCAGCGTCTGCGGGTTGCGGCCGACGATCATCGACACGGCCTTTCGACCGCCTTCGAGCCCCTCGCGCTCCAGTCCCTCGGCGACATCAGCGACATGCTCGTAGAGGCTGCGCTGGGCGATCAGCGTCGAGGCGGCGATCGCGAGCGGGAGAAGGCCGAGCGGACCGAAGGACAGGCACAGCTGCTGGGCGATAGCCGCCAGCGTGACCGTGACGGCCAGCAGCAGCGCCAGTGCGAGCACGCCCGCTGTTTTTCGGGTGAAGAAGGAGGCGGCCTCGCGGTTGAGCACACCGTCGAGCATGCCGATCAGCCTGCCGATCCAGGTGACGGGATGGCCGATTGCGGCATAGAAGCGCTGCGGATAGCCGAAGGCCGCCTCGATGGTCAGCGCGAGCACGAGCAGCGGCAGGCTGGCGGAGAGGTTCATGCGGGGCGCGGACGCGATCGTGGCTGATGACGGTATCTGGCATGGCGGCGATCTCGCCACGGCCCGCGCGCTCTTTCCGGAGGCGCCTCAGCCCTGGGTCGATCTCTCCACCGGGATCAACCCGATCCCCTATCCGCTTCCGGTGCTGCCGTTAAGTCTCTGGACGCGCCTGCCCGGCGCGGATGACGAGGCGGCGCTGATGGCCGCCGCCCGCGTGGCCTATCGCGTGCCGGACCACGCCGGCCTCGTCGCGGCCCCTGGCACACAGATCCTGATCGAGTTGCTGCCGAGGCTGGCCCCGTCCGGCCCCGTCGCCATCCTTGGTCCGACTTATGCTGAGCACGGCCACGCCTGGCGCAAGGCGGGCTTCGCCGTCAGCGAGACGGCCGTGCCGGGCGACGCCGCGACGATCGTCGTGGTCAATCCCAACAATCCCGACGGGCGCCTGTTGTCGCTGGCGGAACTCACCAGCTTCGCCGCGCAATGCGCCGCCCGGGGCGGCCTGCTCGTCGTCGACGAGGCCTTCGCCGATTTCACCCCCGAGACCAGCATCGTGCCGGATCTGCCGCCGGGAACGGTGGTGCTGCGGTCCTTCGGCAAGACCTATGGGTTGGCGGGCCTGCGGCTCGGCTTCGCCATCGGTGCGCCCGAACCGATGGTGCGATTGACGGCGGCGCTCGGCCCTTGGTCGGTCGCCGGGCCGGCCCTGCATGTCGGCGCGCAGGCGCTGGCCGATGCCGGCTGGCTGGCACGCGCCGGGCTGGAGCGTGCCCGCGACGCTGCTCGCCTCGACGCCCTGCTGGCGCCTCATGGCCGCATCGTCGGCGGCACCAGCCTGTTCCGGCTGCTGGAGACGCCGACCGCCGCGGCGCTCTTTGCCCGGCTCGGCCGCCAGGGCGTCTATGTTCGCCGCTTCCAGAACGCGCCGGACCGTCTGCGTTTCGGCCTGCCCGGCGACGCGGCCGGCTGGGTGCGCTTGCGGGAGGCGCTCGCCGCCGATGCGCCTGAGACATCGCCGTCAGCGTGAAGCTTGCATGCGGTGGACGCGGGGACAGCACCCGGCGCGCCGTCTAACGTCGCGAAAACACCGGATTCGGGAGGAACGGACGACATGACTTTCTTGCCAGCGGAGCGCGAGCTGACGATCGGCTTCGCCCATGCCGCCTATCAGATGCAGGACGAGTTCGGGACGCGCGGTCGCGCCGCGAGGAGCTTCGAGGTGCGCAGCCTGGACGAATTGCGCGAGCGCGCGCCGGAAGCCGATGTGCTGGTCGTCTCCGGCCTCTGGCGCAACGATCTGCTGCCGCGCCTGCCGAAGCTGCGCTTCATCCAGTCGATCAGCGCCGGCACAGACCAGTTCGACAAGGCGGCGCTGGCGCAGGCCGGCGTCCGGCTGGCGAGCGCGCAGGGCAGCAATGAACGGGCGGTGGCGGAGCACGCGATGTCGCTGATCCTGGCGCTGGCGCGGCAGCTGCATTTCGGCCGCGACAACCAGACCGCCCGGCACTGGCGCCCGATGATCGGCGACCGCGCCCGGCGCGAGGACGAGCTCGGCGGCAAGACGCTGGTCGTCGTCGGGCTCGGCCGCATCGGCCTGAGGCTGGCGAAGCTGGCTGGCGCCTTCGACATGCGCGTCATCGGCGTGCGCCGCAATCCGGAGGCGCACCCGCATGTCCAGGAGATCGTCAGGCCGGATCGCCTCGCCGAGGTTGTGGCGCAGGCCGATTTCGTCGCCCTGACCTGCCCGCTCACCCCCGAGACGGAAGGGTTGATTGACGCCCGCATCCTCGGCGCGATGAAGCCCTCCGCCTATCTCGTCAATGTCGCGCGCGGCAAGGTCGTCGACGAGGCGGCGCTGCTCGGCGCGCTGGCCGGCGGCGGCATCGCCGGAGCCGGGCTCGACTGCTTCCATGACGAGCCGCTGCCGCCGGATTCGTCGTTCTGGCGGATGCCGCAGGTGATCGTCACGCCGCACAGCGCCGGCGAGACGCGGCTCTACGAGCGCAACGTCGTCGATATTCTCCTCGAGAATCTCGACCGGTTGTCGCGTGGCGATGCCGACCTGCGCAACGGGCTCGTCTAGGGTCGTTTCGCAATTCCCTGAATCGCGAACGACCCTAGGCTCTTGTTTTATCGCATTGTCTTCACGCGAACCGGTTTTCACTTCGCTCGAAAATGCTCCATCAAAGGCCGACAGGCGTGCCGTCTTCTCATCTCTTCCGGCCGGGCGGGCCGCTGCTGATCCCGGCGCTCGGCGTGACGCAGATCTTCGGCTATGGCGCGCTCTACTACGCCTTCACCGTGCTGGCGCCGCGCATCACGGCCGAGTTCGGCTGGGCGCCGGAGTGGACCTTCGGCGGCTTCGCCGTCGGCCTGCTGCTCGGCGGGGCGGTCGCGCCCGTCACCGGCAGCCTGATCGACCGCTACGGCACGCGGCTGGTGATGACGCTGGGCTCGGGGCTGGCAGGCTTCTCCCTGCTGGCGCTGGCCGAGGCGCGCGGCCTCGCCAGCTACATCGCCGCGATGGTGGCGCTGCAGGCCGTCACCACCGCGGTCTTCTACGATGCCGCCTTTGCGGCGCTGACGCAGGCACGCGGCAGCGGGGCGCGCCGCGCCATCAGCCAGCTCACCCTGATCGGCGGATTCGCCTCGACCTTGTTCTGGCCGCTGACCAGCGCGCTTCTCGGCCTGCTCGACTGGCGCGGTGTCTATCGACTCTACGGTCTCTCGCAGATCCTCGTCTGCGTGCCGCTGCATCTGGCTTTCCTGCCGGGACGCGTGCGCCGGCCCGTGTCCGCCGAAGCCGCCGTGCAGGCCGTGACGGAACCGGTGCCGGAGGTCGCTTATCTGGCGGGCGCATCGCGCCGTCGCGCCTTCCTGCTGCTGGCGCTCGCCTTCTCGCTGCAGGGCTTCGTCGTCTCGGCCATGGCCGTGCACATGCTCACGCTGCTGCGCGGCTTCGGCCTCGCCGCCTCGGTCGCCGTCGGCATCGGCGCGATGCTGGGGCCCTCGCAGGTCGCGGGGCGGCTGGTCGAGATGCTGTTCGGCCGTGCCGTGCCGCCGGTCACCACGGCCTGGGTTTCCGCCTGCCTGATGCCGATCGGCCTGCTGCTTCTGCTGGCGGGCGGGGCGCTGCCCCTCGTCGCCGGCGCCTTCGCGCTGGCCTTCGGCATCAGCATGGGGCTGAGCTCGATCGTGCGCGGAACGGTGCCGCTGCAGCTCTTCGGTCCCGTCGGTTTCGGCGCGATGATGGGCCGGCTCTCGGCGCCCGGCCTCGTCATCAAGGCGGCGGCACCGCTGGTCTTCGCCGTGGCGCTGGAGCGCGGCGGCGTCGTGCTCTCGACGCTGGTGCTGGTCGGGTTTTCCGCGCTGGCGGCGGTCGCGCTCTTCGTGCTCGCCCGCAGCCGCCCCGCCTGAAAGTCGGATTCAGGCCAGCATGGTGCGCCACCAGCGCCGCGCCGCATCGCGCGCCCGCATGGCGAAGCCATAGGCCGGCGTCGCCCTGACCCAGCCGAGCACCTTGTCGCGCACCCGCACCACCTGCCCCATGATCCAGGCGAACCAGCGATAGCTCAGGAGCTTCTCGCGCCCGGCGTGGTAGATGCGCTCGACGAAGACGAAGCTCATCAGATGCGCGAAGGCCGTCACCACCAGCCCGGCCCAGAACCGTCCATCCGCGAACAGCAGCAGGCCGACGAGCTTCAGCGGTTCGGCGATGGCGAAGGGGATGGCCAGCGCCAGCAGCACCAGCGGCCGCGGCAGGCCGGCGACCGCTTCCTCCAGCCGGCGCATGACGCGCAGGCCCGCGAGTTTTCGGATCAGTGGCCGGTAGAGCGGCCGCAGCAATTCGTCGAGGACGATGAAGACGGCGAGGACGAAGCGCAGCACCGCAAGCAGACCGCGAATGAGCGGGCCGCGCTCCGGGGCGGGCGGGGGTGGAAGAGGGTCGGACATCGCAGGGCGATACATAGGCGCGGATCTGCGGCGTTTCAAAGCCGGCGGCGCGGCGCCGCGACGAGCCGGCCCGTCACTCCCGTGCATCCTCCAGCATCATCGCCACGCCCTTCTCCGCGATCATCATCGTCGGGTTGGCGGTGTTGCCGGAGGTGATGGTCGGCATCACCGAGGCGTCGATGACGCGCAGCCCGGCGACCCCGCGAACCCGCAACCGCCCGTCGAGCACGGCGCGCGGATCGTCGTCGCGGCCCATCTTCGCGGTGCCGACCGGGTGGAAGATCGTGGTGCCGAGCTGGCCCGCGGCCTCCAGCATCTGCGCATCCGACTGCGTGGCTTCGCCCGGCAGGTATTCCTCCGGCCGGTAGCGAGCGAGCGGCGCCTGCGCCACGATCCGCCGGGTCAGCTTCAGTGCGTCGACCGCGACCCGCTTGTCCTCCTCGGTGTCGAGATAGTTCGGCGCGATCACCGGCGTGTCGTAGGGGTCGGCGGAGCGCAGATGGATGCTGCCGCGGCTGGTCGGCCTGAGATTGCAGACGCTCGCCGTGAAGGCGTCGAAGGGGTGCAGCCCCGAGCCCCAGCTGTCCAGCGAGAGCGGCTGGAAGTGGTATTGGAGGTTCGCCGTGGCGTAGTCCGGCGAGGATTTCGCGAAGGCGCCGACCTGCGACGGTGCCATCGTCAGGGGGCCGGTGCGCAGGGCCGCCCATTCCAGCGCCATCAACGGCCGGCGCCAGAGCTTGGCGTAGTCGCTGTTCAGCGTCCTGATGCCGTGGACCTTGTAGACCGGCCGGATCTGCAGATGGTCCTGCAGGTTCTCGCCGACCCCGGGCGCATCGACCAATGTCGCGATGCCGAGGTCCTGCAGCCGCGCGCCGGCGCCGATGCCCGAGCGCTCCAGCAGCAGGGGCGAGGCGACGGCGCCCGCCGACAGCACGACCTCGCCGCGCACCTCGACCCTGAGCTTTTCCGTGCCATGGGTGAATTCGACCGCCTTCGCCCGCCCCTCGGCGAAGACGATGCGCTCGACATGGACGCGCGTCTCCAGCCTGAGATTGTCGCGCTTGTCGATGACCGGCTTGACGAAGGCGTTGAAGGCCGAGAGGCGCCGCCCGCGCCGCTGGTTGACCTGGAAATAGGAGGAGCCGGTGTTGTCGCCGGTGTTGAAGTCCGGGATCTTGGCGATGCCGGCGGCCTCGGCCGCGTCGCGGATGGCGTCGAGGATGGCCCAGCGCACGCGCGGATGCTCGACGCGCCATTCCCCGCCGGCCTGGTGCAGGCCGCCGGGCGGCGGCGCGATATGGTCCTCGTGCTTGAGGAAATAGGGCAGCACGTCGTCCCAGCCCCAGCCGGTGAGGCCAAGCTGGCGCCAGCCGTCGTAATCGGCCGCCTGGCCGCGCATATAGACCATGGCGTTGATCGCCGAGGAGCCGCCGACGACCTTGCCCCGCGGATAGGCTAGGGCGCGGCCGCCCAGCCCGGCCTGCGGCTCGGTCTGGAACATCCAGTCGGCGCGCGGATTGCCGATGGCGAAGAGATAGCCGACCGGAATGTGGAACCAGATCCAGTCGTCCCTGCCGCCGGCCTCCAGCAGCAGGACCTTCGTGTCGGGATCGGCCGAGAGCCGGTTGGCGACGACGCTGCCGGCCGAGCCCGCACCGATGACCACATAGTCGAAGGTGCCGATCAGGCGGCGGTCGGAGGCGTCGGACATGGCGTTTCCCGGATGCGGCGGCTGTCCCGCCTTGTCGCCCTTCGAGGGATACCGCCTGCCCGCCGGGCCGGCAATCGCCATGGATTGCGACCTTCGCCCATGCGCGGATGGGCGGAGTGCCCGAGTTCCGCCGCGGTGAAGCCCATGCTGCCGCGTCGGCGCGGCCCTGCCGCGGCTCTCCTTGCCTCGCCCTGCGCCTCTGCGCGATAAGCGGCGAGGGCGGCCGGCTGCTCGCCGCCCGACGGAGTGTCCATGAGCTTCCGCAACATCTACGCCCAGGGCTTGGTCCGCATCGCCTGCGCGGCGCCGCGGCTGAGGGTGGCCGATCCCGCCTTCAATCTCTCCGAGACCCTCGCATTGTTGCGCCGGGCCGACGAGGGCGGTGCCGCGCTCTGCCTCTTTCCCGAACTCGGCCTCAGCGCCTATGCCATCGACGACCTGCTGCAGCAGAATGCGCTGCTCGATGCGGTGCGCGAAGCGCTGGCCCGGCTCGTCGAGGAGACGCGGACACTCGGCTGCATTGCCGTGGTCGGGGCCCCGCTCAGGGTCGACGGGCGGTTGTTCAACTGCGCCGTCGCGGTCCATCGCGGCCGCATCCTCGCCGCGGTGCCGAAAACCTATCTGCCGAACTACCGCGAGTTCTACGAGCGCCGCCAGTTCGCCTCGGGCGAGCGCGCCGGCACGCTCTATGTCGAGCTTTGCGGGCAGGACGTCCTCTTCGGCACCGACATCCTGCTGGCGGCGACCGATATCCCCGATCTCACCGTCCATATGGAGATCTGCGAGGACGTCTGGACGCCGATCCCGCCCTCCTCCTATGCGGCGCTGGCCGGCGCGACGCTGCTGCTGAACCTCTCAGCCAGCAACGTCACCATCGGCAAGTCGGAATGGCGCCATGCGCTCTGCAAGGCGCATTCGGGGCGCTGCATCGCGGCCTATGCCTATTCGGCTGCCGGGACGGGCGAATCGACCACGGACCTCGCCTGGGACGGGCAGGCGATGATCTACGAGAATGGCGCGCTCCTGGCCGAGGCCGAGCGCTTCGCCGCCGAGCCGCAGCTCATCCTCGCCGATATCGACCTCGAGCGGCTGGCGATGGACCGCATCCGCCAGAATACCTTCGGCGACAGCGCCGACCTGCATCGCGACAGGCTGAGCTTCCGCCGCGTCGAGTTCGCGCTCGACCCCGACCGCAAGAGCGATCTCGGGCTGGCGCGGGCGGTCGAGCGCTTTCCCTTCGTGCCGAGCGACGATGCCCGGCTGAACGAGCTCTGCTTCGAGGCCTACAACATCCAGTCGCACGGCCTGCGCAAGCGGCTGGAAAGTACGCGGATCGACAAGGTCGTGATCGGCGTCTCCGGCGGCCTCGACTCGACGCAGGCCCTGATCGTCGCGGCGAATACCTTCGACGCGCTCGGGCTGCCGCGCGAAAACATCCTCGCCTATACGCTGCCGGCCTTCGCCACCAGCAAGGGCACCAAGGACAATGCCTGGCGCCTGATGCGGGCGCTCGGCGTCACGGCCGAGGAGATCGACATGACGCCGGCCTGCCGGCAGATGCTGGTCGATATCGGCCATCCCTTCGCGCAGGGCGAGCCCGTCTATGACATTACGTTCGAGAACGTGCAGGCCGGCGCCCGTACCTCGGTGCTCTTCCGCCTTGCCAACAAGCACAACGCGCTGGTGATGGGCACCGGCGATCTCTCCGAGCTGGCGCTCGGCTGGTGCACCTATGGCGTCGGCGATCACATGTCGCATTACAACGTCAACGGCTCGGTGCCGAAGACGCTGATCCAGCACCTGATCCGCTGGGTCGCCCAGTCCGGGCGCTTCGGCAAAGACGCCTCGGCGGTGATGCTCGACATCCTCGCGACCGAGATCTCGCCCGAACTGGTGCCGGGCGAGGGCGACAAGCCGGCGCAGAAGACCGAGGATTTCGTCGGACCCTACGCGCTGCAGGATTTCAACCTGTTCTACACGACCCGCTACGGCTTCCGGCCCAGCAAGATCGCCTTCCTCTCCGAGCACGCCTGGAGCGATGCGACGAAGGGCGCCTGGCCGCCGAATATCGAGGCGGGCAAGCGCGTCGCCTATGATCTGCCGGTGATCAAGCGCTGGCTCGGCGTCTTCATCCGCCGCTTCTTCGAGACCAGTCAGTTCAAGCGCTCGGCCGTGCCGAACGGCCCGAAGGTCTCCTCCGGCGGCTCGCTCTCGCCGCGCGGCGACTGGCGCGCGCCGAGCGATGCATCGGCCGCGCCCTGGCTCAGGGATTGGGAACGAATTCCGGGTTAGGGCCGGGGTTTCTGATCGCAGAGCGCTCAGGCGCCTGCATCGGTGCCCGCGACCTCCGCGCAGTGCCGCAGCACCTCCGCTCCGGTCTCGTTCCAGGTGGTGATGCCGCCGGCCATGATGACCTGGACGAGCCCTTCTGCCAGCTCGGGCAAGGTAAGGCCGGCGCGGATCGCATTGGCGGCATGGTTGCGCGCGCCGGTCTTCTGGCCGATCAAGGTGTCGAGCAGCGCGAAGATCAGCTCCTTGGTCTTGAGATCGAGCGCGCCGCCATCGGGCCGGTCCCGCATGATCGCGCTGCGGATCAGGCCGTAGCCGGCGAAGGCAGCCGGGGCGTGCTCGGCCAGAAGCCTGAAATTGTCGGGCACCCGGCCCGAAGTGGCTTCGAAATTGGCGATGCCGGCCCGTGTCGCCGCATCGATCAGATCATCCCGCATCGTCGCCATCCATCCTGCGCCGCGTTCGGGCGCTCTGTCGTCGGGGCATCATGCCCCTTGGCCGGTTTCCATCAAGCCGGGCGCGAGCGGGCCAGGCACGGATGGGATCTCCGGCTCGGGCGACCGCCTGCGGCCCGCCGCGCCCCTGACGCAGAGCGGCGGTGAGCGGAGCTTGAGCCCGAAACGGCCGCTGCCGGCGTTCGCCCCGTCAGGGCCAGACCGGCAGGCCGTCCAGCCCGGCGGTCTCCGGCAGGCCGCAGATCAGGTTGGCGTTCTGCACCGCCTGGCCGGCCGCGCCCTTGCCAAGATTGTCGACCACGCCCATCGCGATCACCAGGTTGCGCTCGGGGTCGGCGGCGTAGCTGACGAATGCGAGGTTGGAGCCGGTCGCCCATTTGGTCTGCGGCGGCTTGTCGGTGACGCGGACGAACGCTCGCCCGGCATAGAAGCGCCGGGCCGCGTCGAGGCATTGGCCGGTGCTGGCGCGGCCGCGGCAATAGATGGTGGCGAGGATGCCGCGGGTCATCGGCACCAGGTGCGGCGTGAATACCAGCCCGGCCGCGCTGCCGCCGCTCAGCTGCTCGATCGTCCTCGCGATCTCGGGCATGTGGGTGTGCCTGAGCAGCCCGTAAGGCACCAGGTTTTCGTTGCTCTCGGCATAACCGAACTTGCTGTCGCCGCCCCGGCCGGCGCCCGAGATGCCCGTCTTGACGTCGATCACGATGTTGCCGGGCTCGATCAGCTTGTCGGCGAGCAGCGGCGCCAGCGCGGTCAGCGTCGCGGCCGGGAAGCAGCCGGGATTGGCGACGCGGGTCCGGCCCTGGATCTCGGCGGGCCAGATGTCGGCGAGGCCATAGGCCCACCCCTCGACATAGCGGTGGTCGCCGCCGATATCGACGATCTTCACCTCCGACGGGACGCGGGCCAGCGCCTCGGCCGAGGCGCCCGTCGGGAGCGAGGCGAACAGCACGTCGAGCTTCGGCAAGGCCGCAGGGTCCCATTTTTCGATCACCAGCCCGGCCAGACGGGCCGGCACACCGGGAAAGCGATCCACCAGGCGGCTGCCGGCACTGCTCTCCCCGGCGGCATAGACGAGCTCGAAGGAGGGGTGGCCCGCGATCAGGCGCAGCGCTTCGCCGCCGCCGAAACCGCTGATGCCGACAATGCCGACGCGAATGCTCATGGTGATGTCCTTGCTGGGTGCGGGCAAAAGAAAACCCCCGGGAGCCGAGGGCTGCGGGGGTTCGGGACGGCGGGTCGGGGTGGCCCTGGCGGCGGAAGCCTACGAAGAGGCCGCCACCGCGGTGAAGGACGCCGATCGACGCGCAGCGCGAGAAGCCGCCGCTTCGGGGCAGCGACGTCGGCGTCGATCGCAGAGCTTCGGGGTCCTGATCATGGTCGGCGACAGTGTCGCCACGCCCCTTCGCCGTCAAGCGGCATTCTCAGGCCCCCGCTTTCGGTCCGGCGGGCGCCGGGCGGGACGATCGCGCGGACGCAGCGGGCGCCTTGGCCATATTGATACCGCAATCTGACCTGCTTTGATGAGGCTGGCGAGACCATGTGGACGCGATCGGCCCGGGGGACGGACGGGTCGCGCAGCGGACGTCGCGACCTTGCCAGCCTCGCCATCTGGCGGCAATCTGCCTTCCGCAAGGACGTCCAGCGGGTGTAAGCCGGGGTGCTCCCTCGTCGGGCAACAGGACATAGGAAACTGTCAATCATGATCATGGACGGTAGGATTGCCGGCGCCGGCACGGACCGGCCTCGGGCGGGGCTGATCAGCCGCCGCTCGTTTCTGGTGGGCTCGGCCGTCGGCGTCGGTGCGCTGGGTCTGGCCGGCTGCGCCGGCGACGGCATGAGCCTCGCCGAGGCGCAGAAGCTCTACGGGCCGATGCCCGACGAGAAGTTCCCGATCCCGGCGATCGACGTCAGCAAGGTCGATCCTAAATATTTCCGCCGCACCGTCGCCTATGACAGCAAGGAGGCGCCGGGCACGATCGTCGTCGATCCGGCGAACTACTACGTCTACCGCATCGAGGGCGATGGCACCGCGACCCGCTACGGCGCCAATGTCGGCCGCGACGGCTTCCGCTGGAACGGCGACGCCTATGTCGGGCGCAAATCCGAATGGGCGACCTGGACGCCGCCGCCGGAAATGATCAAGCGCCAGCCCGAGGCGGCGAAGTATGCGCGCGGCATGCCGGGCGGCCTCGACAATCCGCTGGGCGCCCGCACGCTGCATCTCTATCAGAACGGCCGCTACACGCTCTACACGATCTATGCGTCGCTCGACGCCGACTCGATCGGAAACGGCATCACCAGCGGCTGCATCGGCCTGCTGACCCAGGACATGATCCACCTCTACGACCAGACCCCGGTCAAGACGAAGGTGGTCGTCCTGCCGGCCTGAGCTGACGGGCGCCGGCCGCTTTCGATCCGATTGCGGCCCTTTTCGAGGTCTGACGAAAAAGCCCGCGGCTCGCGCCGCGGGCTGATTTTTTCGGGGTCTGCGTAGGCTCAGGCGGCGATCGCGGCCGGATCCTTCTTCTCCCATTCCTCGCCCCAGATCATCACGGCGTGGCCGGGCGAGACCTCGCGATACTGGCGCACCGGCGGCTCGTAGTCCGGCGCGCGCACCGGGCTCTTGATCTCGTCGTTCGAAACCGGCCTCTTCTCCAGGCGCCGGGCCGGGTCGGCGATCGGCACGGCCGCCAGCAGGCGCTTGGTGTAGGGATGCTGCGGGTTCTCGAAGATCGCCTCGCGCGGGCCGATCTCGACGATCTCGCCGAGATACATCACCGCGACGCGATGGCTGACGCGCTCGACCACGGCCATGTCGTGCGAGATGAAGAGATAGCCCAGCCCCATGCGCGCCTGCAGGTCGAGCATCAGGTTGACCACCTGCGCCTTGACCGAAACGTCGAGCGCGGAGACCGCCTCGTCCGCCACGATCAGCCGCGGTTCGACCGCGAGCGCCCGCGCGATGCAGATGCGCTGCCGCTGGCCGCCCGAGAACTCGTGCGGGAAGCGGTTCGCCATGTCGGGCGACAGGCCGACGCGCTTGAGCAGATCGGCGACCTTGTCGCGCGCTTCGGAACGGCTGGCGAGGTTGTTGATCAGCAGCGGCTCGGCGATCGCCGTGCCGACATTCATGCGCGGGTTGAGCGAGGCGAAGGGGTCCTGGAAGATCATCTGCATGCGCTTGCGCTGCTCGCGCAGGTCATGCTGGTTGAGCTTCAGCACATCGACGCCGTCGAGCAGCACCGAACCGGCGATCGGCTCGATCAGGCGCATCACCGAGCGCCCGGTGGTCGACTTGCCGCAGCCGGATTCGCCCACCAGCGCCAGCGTCTCGCCGGCCTTCAGGCTGAAGGAGACGTTCTCGACCGCATGCACGCGGCCGCGGACGGAGGAGAGCAGGCCGCCGCGGATCTCGAAGCGCGTGGTCAGGCCGGCGACCTCGAGCACGGGGCGCTCGGCCTCCTTGACGGTATCGGGAACCTCGACCGGCACGTCGCTCTCGCCGGTGGTCTTGTCGACGACGGGGAAGCGCATCGGCCGGGCCTTGCCGATCATCGAGCCGAGCTTCGGCACGGCCGAAAGCAGCGACTTGGTGTAGGGCTTCTGCGGGTTGCGGAAGATATCGTCGGTCGAGCCTGTCTCGACCTGCTCGCCATTGTACATCACGACGGTGCGGTCGGCGATCTCGGCGACCACGCCCATGTCGTGGGTGATGAACAGGACGGACATGCCCTCCTCGTCCTGGAGCTGCTTGATGAGCTCGAGGATCTGCGCCTGGATCGTCACGTCGAGCGCGGTGGTCGGCTCGTCGGCGATCAGCAGCTTGGGCTTGCAGGCCAGCGCCATCGCGATCATCACGCGCTGGCGCATGCCGCCCGAGAAGCGGTGCGGATATTCGTGGAAGCGCGACTTCGCGGCGGGGATGCGCACCTTCTCGAGCAGGCGGATCGTCTCGGCCTCGGCCTCGGAGCGCGACAGGCCGCGATGCAGGATCAGCGCCTCGGCGATCTGGAAGCCGATGGTGAGCACCGGGTTCAGCGAGGTCATCGGCTCCTGGAAGATCATCGCGATCTCGTTGCCGCGGATATGCCGCATCTCGGAATCCGGCAGGGTCAGCAGCTCCTTGCCGTTGAGCTTGATCGAGCCCTCGATCTTGCTCGACTGCGGCGGGTTGAGCCGCATGATCGAGAGCGCGGTCACGCTCTTGCCCGAGCCGGACTCGCCGACCACCGCCAGCGTCTCCTTCGGCATGATGTCGAACGAGACGTTGCGGACGACCGACTTCCACTTCCCTTCCACGCGGAAGGAGGTCGTGAGGTTCGAAACGGTCAGGATCGGTGAGGTCATGGCGGGTCCTTCTCTAGAGCGTCACCGAGCGAAGCGAGCACCGGTCAGCATGAAGAAAATGCGTCAAAACAACAATTTGGAGCACTTCCGCGGGTCCGGGAAACGCGGAAGTGCTCCATGATCAGATCACGCGGCGCGGATCGAGCGCGTCACGCAGGCCGTCGCCGATGAAGTTGATCGACAGGACGGTGAGGAAGATGGCGGCGCCGGGGAACAGCGCCCAGTGCGGAGCGGTGTCGAGCTGATCCTTGGCGTCGAACAGCAGGCGCCCCCAGGTCGGGATGTCCGGCGGGAAGCCGAGGCCGAGGAAGGAGAGCGTCGATTCGGCGATGATCGCCGAGGAGACCTCGATCGTCGCGGCGACGATGACGGGCCCCAGCGCATTCGGCAGGATGTGATTGACCATCTGCCGCACCGTCGTGGCGCCCTGGGCGCGCGCGGCCTCGACGAACTCCTTCTCGCGCAGCGACAGGAACTGCGCCCGCACCAGCCGCGCCACCGGCATCCAGCGCAGGCCGCCGATGACGATGACGATCAGGACGAAGACGCCGCCCTCGACGCCGAAGACCGCCTTCAGCTGCTCGCGGAAGAGGTAGATGACGAGCAGCAGCAGCGGCAGCTGCGGCAGCGACAGGAACAGGTCGGTCACCCACATCAGGAACGGGTCGACGATCTTGCGCGACATGCCGGCCAGCGCGCCGATGATGACGCCGACCGTGGTCGCGACGACCATCGCCGCGAGGCCGACCGAGAGCGAGATCCGCCCGCCATACATCATCCGCGCCAGGATATCCTGGCCGAGGTCGTCGGTGCCGAAGGGATGCGCCCAGGACGGGCCCTGCAGCTGTGCCGAGAAGTCGATGTCGTTGATCGCCACGGGCCACAGCCAGGGGCCGATGACGACGCCCAGGACCAGGAGGGCGAGCACGACGGTGCTGGCCATGGCGAGCTTGTGCCGGCGGAAGCGGCGCCAGGTCTCGCGCCCCGGCGAAACCGCAGTCGCGGAGGCGGATGCCGCCACGGCCGGTTCAGCTGAAGGAGATGCGAGGGTCGAGCCAGCCATAAAGGATATCCGCGATGAGATTGAACAGAACGACCAGGCAGGCGAAGACGAAGGTCACGGCCATGATAACCGGTGTGTCGTTGGCGAGGATCGCGTCGATCAGCAGCGAGCCGATGCCGGGGACGCGAAAGATCTGCTCGGTGACGAGCGCGCCGCCGAAGACGGCGGGCATTTGCAGGGCGACCAGCGTCACCACCGGGATCAGCGCATTGCGCGTGATGTGGCGCAGCGTGACCTTGCGCTCGCTGAGGCCCTTGGCGCGCGCCGTGGTGACGTAGTCGAGCCGGATCACGTCGAGCACCGAGGAGCGCACGTAGCGCGTGTAGGAGGCCGCCTGGAACAGGCCGAGCACGGTGATGGGCATGATCGCCTGGCGGAACATCTCCCAGTACCAGCGCCAGCCCTCGGCCGCGATGTCTGAGCGGTAGACGAAGGGGAACCAGTCCAGCGTTACCGAGAACAGCAGGATGAACAGCAGGCCGGTGAAGAAGGTCGGCAGCGAGAAGCCGACGAAGGCCAGCGTGTTGGCGATCTGGTCGAACACCGAATAGGGCCGCGTCGCCGCGTAGATGCCGACAGGCAACGCGACGCACAGCGCCAGGATCTGCGAGGAGCCGACGACGAACAGCGTGGTCGGCAGGCGCTGCAGGATGAGTTGGTCGACATTGATGCGGCTGGCGAAGGAGAAGCCCCAGTCGCCATGCGCCATCGCGCCGAGCCAGCGCAGATAGCGCACCATGATCGGGTCGTTGAGGCCGAAGCTGGCGCGGATGGCCTCGCGGACCTCCGGCGGCACGTTCGGATTCGTCGCCATTTCCGAGAAGGGGTCGCCCGGCGCCAGCGCCAGGATCGTGAACAGGATCACGCTGATGCCGAGCAGGCTTGGAATGGCGATGAGAAGCCGCCGTATCAGATATGTTGCCATGTAGTTGTCTCTATGCGTGCGCGGCGAGGCCGTTGACCAAACGCCGGTTGCGACCGGCTAGCCCAACTGCCCTTTTCGGGCAGCCGGGGCAAGCCGGTGCGGTCGCCCTTCACACAGGGAAAGACCCCGGTGAAGGGCGTTCGAGGCTCAGGTGCGGTACCAGGCCGCGAGGTTCCAGGTGTCGACGTCCCAGCCCGAATGATCGTGCATGATGTTGTTCGCCGCCGCGGCCACGCGGGTGCGCGAGAGCAGCGGCAGGAGGACGTGGGCCTCGCAGAAGATCTCGTTGACCTTGATCAGCAGCGCGGCGCGCTTGGCCGGATCGAGCTCCTTCTGGGCGGCCTTGTAGGCTTCGTCGGCGGCCGGGTCGGAGTAGCGCGAGATGTTACGGCCCAGCCACTTGTTCTCCTTGTTGGCGATTTCCCAGGAGACGCACTGGTTGAGGAAGCGCTCCGGGTCCGGCTGCGGCTGGGTGGTGGTGTACATCTCCATGTCGACATACAGCTTGGTGTAGGTGTCGGGGTTGGCGACATCCGACGAGAAGAACACCGAGGCGGTGACCGACTTCAGCTCGAGTTCGATGCCGGCGCGCTGGCAGGCCTGCTTGATGATGGCCTGGGTCTTCTGGCGCGGGGCGTTGATCGAGGTCTGGAAGACGTATTTGAGCTTCTTGCCGTCCTTCTCGCGGACGCCGTCGGAGCCCTTCTTCCAGCCGGCCTCGTCGAGGATCTTGTTGGCCTTCTCGATGTTGAACTCGTATTTCAGCTTGGTCGACTTGAAGCGCTTCGGCTCGTTGACGAAGCTCGCGGTCGCGGTGCCGCCGCGGCCGTAGATGAACTTCTGCACCGAATCACGGTCGATCAGGTAGTTCATCGCCTCGCGCACCTTGGGGTCGCTCAGCGTCGGGTGCTTGGTCTTGACGCTGGAGCGCTCGCCGTCGACCTCGGTCCACGGATCGGTCGTGTTCAGGATGATGAACTCGATGTCGCCCGCGGGAACGGCGCTGACCTTGCCGCGTCCGCCGGTCTCCATGCGCTTGAGGACCTCGTCCTCGACCTGGAGGTTCCAGGCGTAGTCGTATTCGCCGGTCTGCAGCACGGCGCGCGCCGCCGAGACCGCGTCACCGCCGCCCTTGACCTCGAGCGTGTCGAAGAAGGGCTGGTTCTTGATGTGGTAGTCGGTGTTGCGCTCGCCGGTCAGGACGTCGCCCGGCTTGAACTCGACGAACTTGTAGGGGCCCGTTCCGACCGGTTTCAGGTTGTCGGGCGCCTCGCGCGACTTGGCGCCGACATAGTCGGCGAAGCGATGCTTCGGCAGGATCTGGCCGACGGTGCCGACGAAGGGGTCGGCCCAGAACGGCGTCGGCTGGGCGAAGATCACCTTGATGGCGTGGTCGTTGACCTTCTCGACCTTGATGTCCTTGTAGGAGCCGGTCGTGTAGGCGGCCGTCGCCGGGTCCTTGGCGTATTCCCAGGTGAAGACGACGTCGTCGGCCGTGAACGGCTTGCCGTCATGCCACTTCACGCCCTGCTTCAGCTTCCAGGTGACGCTGAGGCCGTCGGCGGAAAGCCCGCCGTTCTCCTTGGTCGGAACCTCGGCAGCGAGACAGGGGATCAGGTTGCCTTCCTTGTCCCAGCCGGCGAGCGGCTCGTAGAAGATGCGCGAGGCGATCTGGTCCTTGGTGCCCGAGGCGAAATGCGGGTTCAGCAGGGTCGGCGCCTGCCAGAGCAGCACCTTCAGCGGGCCGCCGCCGCCGGCCTTGGTCGGCTTGTACGGCAGCGTGGCATTGGCCATCGCCACGTCGTTCCAGACCAGGATCTGGCTCGCGATCGGTGCAGCGATGCCGACTGCGGCCATCCGTTGGATGAAGGAACGTCGCGACAGCGTGCCGTCCTTCACATCCGCGACGAGACCGCGGATCTGCTGCTCATTCATCGATTGCCTCCACCTTCAAAAAAACAAAAAGCATCCCCAGCGCTGGGCGCGCCATTTCTTCTGGTTGCTGCCCCAGCAAGGCATGGGCCAACGAAGGCGTCAACTGTGCGCCGCACAGTTTCTAGGCAGCTTTGCCCCCGCCGGGGAGAGCAGGGGCCCCGTGCAATCCCGTGTTTTGCAAAGAATGCGCCAATTGCGCAATTTTTTGCGAATCAGCCGGTGAAGACGACGGTTTTCTGCCCATTGAGCAGCACGCGGTCCTCGAGATGGTGGAGCACGGCGCGCGCCAGCACGCGGCGTTCGATGTCGCGGCCCTTGCGGACCAGGTCCTCGGGCGTGTCGCGATGCGAGATGCGCTCGACGTCCTGCTCGATGATCGGGCCTTCGTCGAGATCGGGCGTCACATAATGCGCCGTCGCGCCGATCAGCTTGACCCCGCGCTCATGCGCCTGGTGATAGGGCTTGGCGCCCTTGAAGCCGGGCAGGAACGAGTGATGAATATTGATGCAGCGCCCGGCGAGCCTGGCTGAAAATCCATCGGACAGGATCTGCATGTAGCGGGCGAGGACGACGAGGTCGGTCCGCGTCTCCTCGATCAGCCGCCAGATCTGCGCCTCCTGATCCAGCTTGCTCTGGCGCGTCGTCGGCAGGTGGTGGAACGGCAGGCCGCCGAGATCGGTCGAGGCGATGTGCTCGCGCGCGTGGTTCGAGACGATGCCGGTGATCTCCATCGGCAATTCGCCGATCCGCCAGCGATAGATCAGGTCGGCGAGGCAGTGGTCGAACTTCGAGACCAGCAGCATCACGCGCTTCTTCCGCGCCACCTCGCGCAGGCTGAACGTCATGGCGAAGCGCTGGGCGAGCTCGGTGACCGCGGCGGCGATGGCGTCATGCTGCCTGCCGCCCTCCAGCCGGTTGAACAGGACGCGCATGAAGAAGCGGTCGGTCTCGGTGTCGTCGAACTGTTGGGCGTCGAGGATATTGCAGCCGGCCTCGAAGAGCAGCGTCGAGACGGCGGCGACGATGCCGGGACGGTTGGGGCAGGACAGGGTCAGGATGGCGCTGTGGTCGAGCATGGCTGATGCCGCCGTATCGGCGGCCCTTCGGCAGGAATGGGACATGACGGCGGGTCGGCGGCGCGCGGCGCGCTGCCGTCAACCTCGCCCGCTCTCGGGCGTTGCGCAGGCCGGGATAAGCAGCGTTGCGGCCGGTGCCGTCGGGGGCATCGCAGGGGCTCCAGCGCGGCCGGGCCGGGCCGCAATCCTGCAACACCGTGCGGGCGCCGGCTTGTCAAGCGCGGGAGGCCCGCCGTCCTGCGCGGAACGGCTTGACTTCGCGGGGGCGAAAACGGAATATTTATTCCAACAAGTGGGAAACTAAAAAATTCCTGCCATTTCAGGGGAGAGCCGGCAGGTGCCGCAGACCGCAACCTTCAACCGCGGACTCGATGCGCGGGTGGCGATCGTCACCGGCGGCAGCCAGGGGCTGGGCGAGGCGATCGCGCGCGAATTCGCCGCCCGCGGCCTGCGCGCCGTCCTGCTGACGGGGCGCAACCGCGAGCGCGGCGAGGCCGTCGCCGCGAGCCTGCGCGCCGAGGGCTGCGAGGCGCTGTTCCACCAGGTCGATCTCGCCGATCTCGATGCTGTCAGGCAGATCGTCCCGGCCGCTGCGGCGGCCTTCAACCATGTCGACATTCTCGTCAACGCGGCCGGCGACACCGACCGCGGCACCATCTTCGACACCACGCCGGCGCTTTACGAGCGCATCATGGCGGTCAACCTGCGCGCGCCCTTCTTCCTGACGCAGGACGTCGCCGACCTGATGCGCCGGCAGGACATCCCCGGGGCCATCGTCAACATCCAGTCGATGTCGGCCCATGGCGGCCAGCCTTTCCTCTCCGCCTACAGCGTCTCGAAGGCGGCGCTGGCCGCTTTGACGAAGAACGCGGCCTATGGGCTGCTCAAGCACCGCATCCGCGTCAACGGCCTCAATATCGGCTGGATGGCGACCCCGGGCGAGGATGCGATCATGAAGCTGCGCCACGATGCCAGGGATGGCTGGCTCGACGAGGCCAACGCCTCGCAGCCCTTCGGGCGCCTGATCGACCCGCGCGAGGTCGCCAAGGCCGTGGCCTATCTCGCGTCGGACGAATCCGGGCTGATGACCGGCAGCAACATCGATTTCGACCAGACGATTCTCGGCGCGCACGACTAGCGTGCCGAGGCGGATCGCGGCAGGACGGCCGGTAGGCAGATCACGGGATTGAAGACGACCATGAAGATCGGATTGCTGGGCGCCGGCCGCATCGGGCGCATCCACGGTTTGAACGTCGCCGCGCGCGGCGATGCCGCGCTCGCCGCCGTCACCGACGCCATGCCGGAGGCCGCCGCCGCGCTTGCCGCAGCGACCGGAGCCAAGGCGACCGGCGCGGAGGCGATCCTTGCCGATCCGGCGATCGACGCCGTGTTGATCTGCACCCCGACCGACACCCATGCCGATCTGATCGAGCAGGCCGTCTCCGCCGGCAAGGCCGTGTTCTGCGAGAAGCCGGTCGATCTCGACGCCGCCCGCATCCGCCGCTGCCTCGCCACCGTCGAGAAGTCCGGCAAGCCGCTGATGATCGGCTTCAACCGCCGCTTCGATCCCAATTTCGCTGCGCTGGAGAAGCGTCTGCGCGAAGGCGAGGCCGGCGCGATCGAGATCGTCACGGTGATCTCGCGCGATCCGACTCCGCCGCCCGTCGATTATGTGAAGCGCTCGGGCGGGCTCTTCCGCGACATGATGATCCATGATTTCGACATGGCGCGCTTCCTCCTGGCCGAGGAGCCGGTCGAGGTCTTCGCGCTCGGCTCGGCCCTCGTCGACAAGGCGATCGGCGAGGCCGGCGATGTCGACACCGCCGCCGTTGTGATGAAGACGGCCTCGGGCAGGATCGCGCAGATCTCCAATTCCCGCCGCGCCACCTATGGCTACGATCAGCGCATCGAGGTGCACGGCTCGAAGGGCATGCTGCGCGCCGGCAATATCCACGAGACCACCGTCGAGATCGCGACCGGGCAGGGCTTCCGCGCCGACCCCGTGCAGAACTTCTTCCTGGAGCGCTATGCCGCCGCCTACCGCGCCGAGCTCGACGCCTTCATCGCCGCCTGCAGCGGCAAGGCAGCGGCCTCGCCGACCGGGCTCGACGGGCTCAAGGCGCAGATCCTCGCCGATGCCGCGACCGAATCCGCCCGGACCGGCCAGCCCGTCCGCGTCGATCTGGGAGACAGGTGATGACCCCGGCGGAACGTGATCTGCGCTATTATGCGGCGCTCGGGCTCGCCACCGAGGCGAGCCATCTGGCGCTGGGATATTTCAACAAGCGCGAGTCCCTCGGCACCACCATGAAGGGCGCGCAGGACTGGCTGACCGTCGCCGATGGCAAGGTCGAGGAATTCCTGCGCCGGCGCCTCTCCGCGCTCTTCCCGAACGATTCCGTCATCGGCGAGGAAGGCGGCGGCAAGCCGTCCGATGCGGTCTGGATTCTCGATCCGATCGACGGCACCGCGAATTTCGCCCATGGCGACCGCAACTGGTGCATTTCGATCGGCTTCCTGGCGAATCGCACGCCCGAGATCGGCATCGTTGCGGCGCCGGCGCTCGGCGAGGTCTACGCCGCCCGCCGCGGGGCGGGCGCGACGCTGAACGGCGAGCCGATCAGGGTTTCCGGCGCCAGCGACGTCGCCCGCGCCGCCTTCGAACTCGGCTGGTCGACCCGCGTGCCGGCCGAGCGCTATCTCGAGGTGATCGGCCGCGGCTATGCGGCTGGCGCCGCCGTCAAGCGTGCCGGCTCCGGCACGCTCGGCCTCTGCCACACCGCCTGCGGCTGGAGCGAGGGCTATGCTGAGCTCCACATCAACGCCTGGGACGTCGCGGCGGGCATCGTCATCGCCAGCGAGGCCGGCGCATACGTGAACGATTTCTTCGCTGGCGAAGGAATCGCGAAGGGCAACCCGATCCTGTGCTGCACGCCGGCACTGGCCCCGGCGCTGAGGGAGATCACAGGAATCGCTTAGCCGGCGCGTTATTTCGTTGATCTTTTTCGCGTGGTCGTTTCACTTTCGCATCAACCAGCAGAACCGGACGACAGAAGCCGGTCCACTCGATCAGGGAGGTTACCATGCAGTCCAAATCCTGGCTCAGGGCGGGGCTCTTCGCCGCGCTCGCAACGGCGGCCTTCGCCGCCTCGCCGGCCCGCGCTCAAGGGTCGCTCGTCATGTATTGCGGCGTCCAGGAGGAATGGTGCCGCGCCATGTCGAACGCCTTCGAGAAGGAAACCGGCATCAAGGTCGCGATGACCCGCAAGTCGGCGGGCGAGATCTACGCCCAGCTCAAGGCGGAATCCTCCAACCCCCGCGGCGACATCTGGTGGGGCGGCACCGGCGACCCGCATCTGCAGGCGGCCGAGGAAGGGCTGACTACCGAATACGAATCGCCGATGAACAAGGAGCTGCACGGCTGGGCCATCGACCAGTGGAAGGCCGCCAAGCACCGCTCGGTCGGCATCTATGCGGGCGCGCTCGGCTTCGGTTTCAACACCGAGCAGATCAAGGCCAAGGGCATCCCCGAGCCGAAATGCTGGGCCGACCTGCTCAACCCGAAGCTCAAGGACGACGTGCAGGTCGCCGATCCGAACTCGTCGGGCACGGCCTATAACCTGCTTGCCACGGTCGTGCAGCTGATGGGCGAGGACAAGGGCTTCGACTATCTCAAGGCCCTGCACAAGAACGTCAGCCAGTACACCAAGTCGGGCGCCGCGCCGGCCAAGGCCGCGAGCCTCGGCGAGACCGCCGTCGGCATCGTCTTCATCCATGACGCGGTGGTCTTCGCCGTGCAGGGCGACCCGATCAAGCCGGTCGCGCCCTGCGAGGGCACGGGCTACGAGATCGGCTCGATGTCGATCGTCAAGGGCGCGCGCAATCTGGAGAACGCCAAGAAGTTCTACGACTGGGCCCTGACCCCGGCCGCCCAGGCGCTTGCCGCTCCCGCGAAGTCCTATCAGGTGCCGTCGAACAAGGCCGCACCGGTGCCGCCGCAGTCGCCCAAGATGGATCAGATGAAGCTGATCAACTACGACTTCGTGAAATACGGCTCCTCGGCCGAGCGCACCCGCCTGCTCGCCAAGTGGGACAAGGAAGTCAAGGCGCTGCCGAAGTAAGGCTGCGTCTCTCCGGCGTGTTTCAGGACGATCCCGGAAACACGCCGTCATCCCGGGCCTGACCCGGGGTCCATGCCCGGACCTCCGTCGGATGCGCTCCGGCGTGGTTCCCGGATTTCCGCGGAGTTCATCCTTGGGCCGATCGGGGATCGGACCCGAGGGCCGCGTTCGGGATGACGCTGGACGTTCGGGTGCAGCACCAAGGCCGGGCCATGAAAGCCGGGGCAACCGGTTCGGGCCGACAGGAAATGTGAGGACAGGGCGACCATGGCGCCAGCGACGCGACTCGTGCTGCTGATCGGCTGGCTCGGCTACGCGCTGATGCCCTGGTACCTCGTCGAGGGCATGGGGCTGGCGGATTGGGGCTGGCTCGCCGCATACCCGTTCGGCAAGGCCGGCACGGCCCTGGCGCTCGTGCTCTCGGGCCAGGCGCCCTGGCTGCTGCCGCCTGGCCTCGCGCTCGTCGCTGCGAGCCTGTTCTGGGGCAGCGGCGACCGTCGGCGCACGGCCCGCGTGCTGATCTGGGCCGGCGTGCTCGGCCTGCTGCTGTTCTTCGCCCAGGCCTTCGCCATCGTGCTGAAGGATCAGGGCATTCCCTGGCTGGCGGCCCTGCTCGGCGGCGCCGGCGCGACGCAGCGCGGCATCGGCGGCGGCGCCTTCCTGACGCTGCTCTGCCTGCTCTTCCTGCTTTGCCATGGCCTTGCCTATCGCGGCGCCTGCCGCGGCGATCTCTTCACCGTTTCGACGATCGGCCTGATCGTCCTGCTGATCGGCATCTTCATCTTCTTCCCGGTCGCGATCATCCTGAAAAGCGCGCTGGTCGACCAGAGCGGCGCCTTCGCGCCCGCCGCCTTCGTCGAGGCCTTCTTCGATCCCGCGATCTGGGGGCTGGGCTGCGTCACCAGCAATACCAATTGCGGCGTCGCCTGGAACACGCTGATCCTCGCCGTGCTCTGCGGCGTCATCACCACGCTGCTCGGCCTGGCCTGCGCGCTCCTGATCCTGCGCACCGGCATGCCGGGCAAACGCATCATGCGAGCGCTGACGGTGCTGCCGATCATCACCCCGCCCTTCGTCATCGGCCTGGCGCTGATCCTGCTGTTCGGGCGCGCCGGCGCGGTCTCGACCCTGCTCTACGAATGGTTCGACATCCCGCGCTCGCGCTGGCTTTACGGCCTGCCCGGCGTGCTCCTGGCGCAGGTGCTGGCCTTCGCGCCGATCGCCTTCCTCGTGCTGATCGGCGTGGTGCAGGGCATCTCGCCAAGCCTCGAGGAAGCCTCGCAGACGCTCGGCGCCAAGCGCTGGCAGACCTTCCGCACGGTGACCTGGCCGCTGCTGCGCCCCGGCATCGCCAATGCCTTCCTGCTCGGCTTCGTCGAGAGCATGGCCGACTTCGGCAACCCGCTGGTGCTCGCCGGCAATTTCGAGGTGCTCTCGACCAAGATCTTCTTCGCGGTGGTCGGCGCCTCCTACAACCAGGGTCAGGCAGCGGTGCTCGCCATCGTCCTTCTGGCCTTCACGCTCGGCGCCTTCTGGATCCAGCAGCGCTGGCTCGGCGGCAAGTCGTACACGACGGTCACCGGCAAGGGCGATGCCGGCCTCCCCGTCCCGCTGCCGCGCCGCGTCTCCTGGCTCGCGACGGCGGCGATCGTGCCCTGGGTGGCGCTGACTCTGGTCATCTACATCGTCATCTTCATCGGCGGCTTCGTCCGCAACATGGGCCGCGACTACAGGCCGACGCTGGAGCACTACCGCACCGGCTTCGCCATCGACTTCAGCCACGGCCTCTACTTCGAGGGCTCGGCCTGGTCCTCCTTCTTCACCACGATCAAGGTTGCCGCGATCTCGGCGCCGCTGACCGCGCTGATCGGCCTGCTGACGGCCTATCTGCTGACCCGCCAGCGCTTCCGCGGCCGCTCGACGCTGGAATTCGCGACGATGCTCTCCTTCGCCATCCCCGGCACGGTGCTCGGCGTCGCCTATATCCTCGCCTTCAACGTGCCGCCGGTCGAGATCACCGGCACCGGGCTGATCCTCGTCATCGCCTTCGTCTTCCGCAACATGCCGGTCGGCGTGCGCTCCGGCATCGCCGGCCTCTCGCAGATCGACAAGAGCCTGGACGAGGCCTCGACCACCTTGCGGGCCCGCAGCTTCACCACGCTCTGGCGGGTCGTGCTGCCGCTGCTCAAGCCCGCTTTGGTCTCGGCGCTGGTCTATTCCTTCGTGCGCTCGATGACGGCGGTCAGCGCTGTGATCTTCCTGGTCTCGGCCGAGTACAACCTCTCCACCGCCTATATCGTCGGGCGCGTCGAGGCCGGCGAGTTCGGTCTCGCCATCGCCTATTCCTCGGTGCTGATCGTGTTCATGGCGCTCGGTATCGCCCTCATCCAGTTCCTCGTCGGCGAGCGCAGGCTCGGCCGGCGCAAGACCGGGGCCGGGAATGCGGCCGGGAAGGTTGCATTGTCCGGCTCGGTCGCCGACCCGATCACCCAGGGAGCAGCAAGTTGACCAAGGCCGGATCCGCTTCCGTCGAATTCCGCAACGTCTCGATGCGCTACGGCACGGTGACGGCCGTCGACAATGTCAGCTTCACCATCGAGCCGGGCCAGCTCGTGACGCTGCTCGGCCCCTCCGGCTGCGGCAAGACCACGACCCTGCGCATGATCGCCGGGCTGGAAATCGCCAGCGAAGGGCAGATCCTGATCGGCGGCAAGGACGTGACCAAGCTCTCGGCGGCCGACCGCGACGTCTCGATGGTGTTCCAGTCCTATGCGCTGTTCCCGCATATGAGCGTGCTCGAGAACGCCGCCTACGGCCCGACCGTGAAGGGGGTCGGCAAGGAGCAGGCCAGGCAGATGGCGCTGGAGAAGCTGGCGCTGGTCGGCCTCAAGGGCTTCGAGAGCCGCTACCCTTCGGAGTTGTCCGGCGGCCAGCAGCAGCGCGTCGCCGTGGCCCGCGCACTGGTGCTGGAGCCGCAGGTGCTGCTCTTCGACGAGCCGCTCTCCAATCTCGATGCGAAACTCCGCCGCCGCGTCCGCGAGGAGATCCGCGAATTGCAGCAGGGCCTCGACCTGACCGTGGCCTATGTCACCCACGATCAGGAGGAGGCGCTCGCCGTCTCCGACCGCATCATCGTGATGTCGAATGCGCGGATCGCCCAGCAGGGCGCCCCGCGCGAGCTCTACGAGCAGCCCGCCAACGCCTTCGTCGCCGACTTCATCGGCGACGCCAACCTGGTCGACGTCACGGTGAGGTCCGTTGCCGACGGCCGCGCCGAGGTCGGCATCGGCCCGGCCGTGCTCTCGTTGCCGGCGCGCGGCCTCGGCCCCGGCCCGGCGCGGGTCGCGATCCGGCCGGAGGCGCTGCTGCTCGGGCCGGCCGGCGAGGCTGGCGCCCTGCCTGGCACGATCCGCAAATGCGCCTATCTCGGCAACCACCTCGACATCCTGGTGGAGACCGAGGTCGGCGAGCTTTTCGTGGTGCAATATGGCGCCCGCGACCTGCTGGAACCGGGGTCTCCCGTGGCGGTTTCCTTCGCGACGTCGGGCGTGACGCTGATTCCGCCCGCCTGAGCCCGATCGAACGGCAAAACAGCGCGTGGGAACGCGGCAAATGCAGAAATTCTGCCGCATTCTCAGCACTTTCACTCTATATAGCTGTTGAGTTGGCTAATCAAAAATTGATAGATTTCGCCTAGCCTCACTCTCTGAATCGGGGAAAGACCGCACGGAAATGGCCACCAGCGAGAGCGCAACCAATATCCTGATCCATCTGGCCGGCGGCGTCGCGCTGCTGATCTGGGCGGTCAGGCTGGTGCGAACGGGGGCGATGCGCGCCTTCGGCTCGCAGCTTCGCCATGCCCTGCAGAGCTTCACCCGCAACCGTTTCGCCGCCTTCGGCAGCGGCGTCGTGGTGACCATGGTGCTGCAGAGCTCGACGGCGACGACGCTGCTGGTCTCCTCCTTCGCCGGTCAGGCCCTGATCGGCTCGGCCATGGCGCTCGCGGTACTGCTCGGCGCCAATCTCGGCACCGCGCTCGCCGCCTTCGTCATCTCGATGGATCTCGGCTGGGTCTGGGGCCTGTGCGTCGCCATCGGCGTCGCGATGTATCTGTCGAGCGAGGCGATGGAGCGGCCGCGCAACATCGGCCGCGTGCTGGTCGGCATCGGCCTGATCCTGCTCGCACTGATCGAGCTCAACACGGCTGCCGCGCCGCTGGCGCAGTCGCAGACCTTCCGCGTCATCCTCGGCGCCATCGGCTCCGAGCCGCTGCTGGCCGTGCTCGTCGCCATCGCCGCGACCTGGATGGTGCATTCCAGCATCGCGGTGATCCTGCTGGTCGCGACCTTCGCCGCCTCCGGGCTGTTCCCGCCCGCGACGGCGCTGACGCTGGTGATCGGCGCCAATCTCGGCAATGCGCTGATCCCGGTGCTGGACCAGCTCGGCGCGCCCGCCTCCCAGCGCCGCGCCGCCGTCGGCAATCTGCTGACGCGCCTGCTGCTGGCGCTCGCGGTCATGCCCTTCGTCGGCCCGCTCGCCGACTGGCTGACCAGCTTGCCGACGGCCGGCCCGCGCTTCGCCATCGAGTTCCATGTCGCGTTGAATCTCGTCGGCGCGCTGGTCTTCCTGCCCTTCGTCAGGCCGATCGCGCGGCTGGTCGAGCGCTTCATGCCGGGCCGGGAGGAGAAATCCGAGGCGGTGACGCCGCGCTATCTCGATCCCAACGCCCTCGACAGCCCGACCGAGGCGCTCGCCGGTGCGATGCGTGAGGCGCTCAGGCTCGGCGACCGCGTCGAGGTCATGCTGCGCGACACCATGACCCTGCTGGAGAAGGACGAGCTCAAGCTCTCCCGCGCCATCGCCCAGGCCGATGACGGGGTCGACACCATCCACGAGTCGATCAAGCTCTATCTCGTCAAGGTCTCGCGCAACGAGTTGACCGAGGAGGAGAGCCGCCGCCTGTTCGAGATCATCACCCTGATCACCAATCTCGAGCATATCGGCGACATCATCGACAAGAACCTGCGCGAGCTCGCCGAGAAGAAGATCCGCAAGCGCTACACCTTCTCGCCGGAGGGCCTGGCCGAGATCCGTGACTTCCACCATCGCGTCGCCTCGGCGCTGGCGCTGGCGCTCAACGTCTTCGCGACGCGCGACATCGTGCTTGCCCGCCAGCTCTTCGCCGACAAGGCCGCGATGCGTGAGGCCGAGCGCCAGGCCGCCGACAGCCATTTCCAGCGCCTGCGCTCGGGGCGGCCGGAATCGATCGAGACCAGTGCCATCCATCTCGACATCATCCGCGATCTCAAGCGCATCCACGGCCACATCGTCTCGATCGCCTATCCGATCCTGGAAAGCGCCAACGAATTGCGCGAAAGCCGCCTGCGCGACACCAAGGCGGCGGCCGAGCAGCGCGAGATGCCTGCCGTCCTGATCCCGGCCCCGCATTCGGGCGGATGAGGCCCGTTCGCCGCGGCGCCGATGGAAGCGGCGATGGCGGGCCTCTTCCCGCCGGACTTTCCCAGGATGAGAGGCCGGTCTAAAGCCAAGCCCTGCGGAAACGACATCGTCGCCAGAGGCCAGCGGAAAACATGCCCGACATCGCCATCATCGGCGCCGGCCCCGCAGGCCTCTTCGCCGCCGAGCGACTGGCCGCCGACGGGCATCGCGTCACGATCCACGAACGCATGGCCTCGCCGGCCCGCAAATTCCTGCTCGCGGGCCGCGGCGGGCTGAACCTCACCCATTCCGAACCGTTCGATGCCTTCCTGGCGCGCTATCGCGAGGCCGCCGGCTGGCTCGAGCCGGCGCTGCGCGCCTTCCCGCCGCAGGCCCTGCGCGACTGGGCCGACGGGCTCGGTGCCGAGACCTTTGTCGGCTCCAGCGGCCGCGTGTTTCCGCGCGCGATGAAGGCCTCGCCGCTGCTGCGGGCCTGGCTGCGCCGGCTCGAGGGCCTGGGGGTCAGGCTGGAGACCGGCCGGCTCTGGACCGGCTGGGACGAGACGGGCGCCCTGACCTTCAGGCTCGCCTCCGGCGAAACCGAAAGCATCCGCCCCGATGCGAGCTTGCTGGCGCTCGGCGGTGCGAGCTGGCCGCGGCTCGGCTCCGACGGCGGCTGGGTGCCGTTGCTGGCGCGGCGCGGCGTCGCGATCTCGCCACTGGCATCCGCCAATGCGGGCTTCACCGTCGCCTGGTCGCCGCTGATGCGGGAGCGCTTCGCCGGCCAGCCGCTCAAGCGCATCGTCGCCCGCTTCGCCGATGAGACAGCAGCCGGCGAAGCCATGATCGACGCGGGCGGCATCGAGGGCGGCGCGATCTATGCCCTGTCCGGCCCGCTGCGCGACGCCGTGCTGCACGAGGGCTTTGCAACGCTGCACCTCGATCTGCGGCCCGATCTCGCCGCCGAGGCGCTCGCCGCCCGGCTGGAGCGGCGCCGCAAGGGCGAGACGCTGAGCAATCATCTGCGCAAGGCGGCAGGGCTTTCCCCCGTAGCCGTGGCGGTGCTGCGCGAGGCGGCGGGAGCCGCTCTGCCGGCCGATCCACCGGCGCTCGCGGCGCTGGTGAAGGCGGTGCCGCTCCGCCTCGGCGCGCCGATGCCGCTGGAGCGCGCCATTTCCACCGCCGGTGGTGTCGCGGGTCAGGCGATCGATGCCGGCTTGATGTTGAAGAGCCTGCCCGGCGTCTTCGTCGCCGGAGAGATGCTGGATTGGGAGGCGCCGACCGGTGGCTATCTGCTGCAGGCGAGTTTCGCCACCGGCATGGCGGCCGCGAGCGGCATCGCGCTCTGGCTCGGCGGGAACCGGAGAGCAGGCGCGGTCCGGGCGTCTGCCGCCGAACCGCGGGCGAACTGACGCGTTACCGGCACGGCGGCATGGCGGAGCAAGGGATGAGCGAGCCTTTCGAGCCGGGGATCGAGGTGACGTGGCGCTGGGGCGCGCACCGCGCCTACGGGCGTGTGGAGCAGGTTTTCACCCGCCCGGTCAGCCGCACCATCAAGGGCGCGCGCGTGCGCCGCAATGCCTCGGACGAGAACCCGGCCTATCTGGTGACGCAGCCGAAGGGCGGCTACGCCCTGAAGTCGCATAGCGAGCTGGAAAGGCGCGGCTGAGGCCGGTCGCCGGCGCGGCCCCGCTCGCTTGGCCGGCTCTTGCGTAAGACGCGACCTGCCTCAGCCGGCGGCGCTGATCCTGCGGGCGAAGCGCCGGCCGGTTTCGACGGCGGAAATCTCACCGACGCGGGCCAGCGAGATCAGGATGTCGCGCACGGCACGCTCGACCTTTCGCCCCTGACGGAAATGCAGCGCGACGCTGCCGGCGTCGAGCGGAGCGGTTGCTCCGGCCAGCGCGCCGAGCACCGCGGCGACGCGGTCCACGGCATCCTGAGGAAAGGCGGGCTTGGCAGCAGCCTGCAGGACCGCCGGCAGGATCTCCGCCTCGACCTGTTCATGCTCGCCGCTCCTCGTCGCGTTGTCGTGGCGCGGGCGCTGGTAGTCGGGCCGCAGCCAGCGGACCTGCCTGCGCTCCTCGTCCTGCCGGCGCTGGCGATTGAGGGTCACGAGACGTGCCAGCACCTCTTCGTCGGGCAGCCCGGCCGGCCAGCCATAGGCGTCGGCGACGGCGTCGTCGATGGCCTGGTGATGCTCGTCCAGGATGAGGGCGAGCCCGCGGTCCCGGACACTCGCCTCGCGCGCGCTCAGGCTGCCGCGGGAGCGGATCGCCGCGCGCACATTGTAGAGCTTGGTGAGCGTGAGGTCGGGATGCCCGGCCAGCACCTGCTTGCGCAGCGCATCCAGCGCCTCCGCCGGCCGCCGGATCGCCTGCTTCTGAGCCTCGCTGGCCTCCGGAAAGGGAAAGGGGTCGAAGCAGCGGGATTTCGAGTAGCGGGGATCGTTGCCGATGCCGAGGCGGCCACCGGCGCGCAAGGCCCAGGCGACGTGGAACCGCGAGGAGAGAACGCCGAGATGGAACGCGTCCGACAGGGCGACGGCGACCAGCATGTTGTCGGGCAGGATCGAGGCGTCGAGGAACTGGAAGACGCGATGCTTCGCCGTCTCGACGGTGACGATGTAGCGCTGGAGATGGGCCAGGGCAGGCCGCAATGCCTGCCTCGGCTTGCCGAACAGCCACCAGCCCGCGCGGTACGCGGCCGCATCCTTCGTCGGCGAACGCCGGAACTGGGCTTCGCGCTCGCCTTGGACCGTTAGCATGAGATGCTGGTAGATCTCCGGAAAGCGCTCGCGCACGGCCTCGGCCGGGAGGTCGAAGAGATCGATGGCCAGGGCACCGCGGGGGCGTTCGGTCAGGTCGCGCCCGTTGCGATAGGGCCGGATATGGGCTTCCAGTCCCGGTCGTCGGCCGAGCCCGAGAGTCTCGGCTTCGGCAGGCGTCACGATGAAGCCGGCGCCGTGCAGCTTGACGCCCGGCGAACACAGCCCGGCATTGGCGCGCAGCGCCGCCGCGCGGGTGGCGTCGACGCCGACGGTCAGATCGGCATGGATGCGTCCGGCTCGCTCGGCAAGCCCGATCTGCGGCTGATCGCCGTCGAGCTCGGCTTCCGAGACGACCTCCAGCAGCTTGCCGTCATGGCTTCCGGCCTGCGCGACCGTCATGGCGATGCGTACGGCGGCGGCGTCCTTTCCGGTCTTCGTCCAGGGGTGGTCGGGAATCGCCAGCACCAGCGAGAGCGGTCGCTCGCCTTCAAGATGCCGCTCGACCGTCCGCCGCTGGAAGACCTGCGTGATCGAATTGGTGGTGACGAAGCCGAAGCGCCGCAGCTTTGTGCCCGGCCGTGTCAGAATGTCCGCGGCGCGGTCCCACCAGTACATCACGAAATCGGCGCTTTCGTTCATCTGCGGATGCGCCGCCCGAAGCGCTTCGGCATAGGAAGCGCCCAGCCGGGCGCGCAGATCCTTGCCGCCGATGAAGGGCGGGTTGCCGACGATGAACTCCGCCACCGGCCAGTCCGGCCGGCGCGGGTTGGGCCTGACCTCCCGGCCGTTGCGGACGCCGTAGAAGGGCCACTCATCCCATGTCAGCACCGCGTCGCGCTTGTGGATGTGGTCGAGCTTCTCGAGGATCGGTTCCCTGGGCGCGAAGCCGCGAGTTCGGAAATGCCATTGCAGATGCCCGATCCAGAGCACGAGATCGGCGATGGCGACCGCTCTGCGATTGGTCTCCATGCCGAGGAATTGCTGCGGCCCCACCGCGTGCCGGGCGAAGCCGCCGAGCGTCTCGGCGCTGCCGAGCTCGCTCGCCGCATCGAGTACCTCGCCCTCCAGCTTCTTCATGAGCTCCTGCGAGACATGGAGGAAATTCCCGGTGCCGCAGGCCGGGTCGAGCACACGCGTCGCGCACAGCGTCCGGTGAAAGCCCTCGACCAGCGCCAGCGCCTTCTTCGCGTCGCCGCCGTCGCGCGCCTGCTGCGCGGCGCCGAGCACCGCCCGCCAGTCCTCTCGCAGCGGCCCGATCACCGTCTCGACGACCAGCCGCTCGACATAGGCGCGCGGCGTGTAATGGGCACCGAGCCTGGCCCGCTCCTGCGGGTCGAGCGCCTGTTCCAGCAGCGTGCCGAAGATCGCAGGCTCGACCTCCTTCCAGTCGTGCTCCGCGGCGGCGAGCAATTCGCCGATCTCCGCGCGGCCGAGCGGATAGACCTTGGCCCCCTCGTAGAGCTTGCCGTTGAAGCGCTTCATGCGCTCGCGCACCGTGGTCGAGTAGGTTCCCTTGTCCATCGCCTGCCACAGCTCCGAGACCAGCGGCAGGAAGGAGTCGGGATCGTCGCGGCAGTCGCGCAGCAGCGTCTTGAAGGCATCCTTGCGGATCAGCCCGACATCCTCGGCGAACATCGTGAACAGGCAGCGCATCAGGAACAGCGCCACCTCCTCGGGATCATGGTCGCGTTCCAGCGCCTTCGACACCGCCGCCAGCCGTTCGGCAATGGCGCGGGTGACGCGCGCGGCATGGCGCGCCGGATCGAGCGCGAGCGGATCGCTCCAGATCGCGGCGAGGCGCTGGCGCACGGCCTCGTCGCGCAGATCGTCGAGATGGACGCGGTAGCTCTGCCGGTCGGGGAACTGGACGTAGTTCTTACCCTGCCCGGTGAAGTCGGCGTAGAATTCGAAGCAGTGGCCGACATCGCAGACGATCAGGAAGGGCGGCCAGCCATGCGAAGGCGGCAGCGCCTTGGCATAGTCCTCGGCCTGGCGCCGGGCGTTGAGCATCAGCACGTCCCAGGCGCGGTCGGCGCCGCGCCGTCCGCGCGGCCCGGCCGGCTCGGCGAAGGGCGGGGCGCCCCGGGCGGGCAGCAATTCCTTCGCCTGCCCCTTCCAGCGGCTCTGCTTCGCCTCCAGCACGAAGGCGCCCTTCTTGTAGAGGTCGATCCGTCCGGCGGTGTGCCCGCCCGCACCGTCGGGAAAGCGCACCGGGTACTCGAAGCGATAGCTGACCGCGGCGCCATCGCTGGTCGGCGGCTGCGGCGCCTCGACGCCGATCAGCCGGCACAGTTCGGTCAGGAACTGGGCATAGGCGGCGCGCTCCGCTCCCTCCGATACGCGCCAGCGGCCGATGAACGCCTCGACGTCATCCTCCGCCGGCGCAGGCATGCCCCCCGACATGGAACGGCTCCAGAGTTGTGGCAGCCGCATCTATGCAACTATAGGTTGTGAATTTCAATCCTGTCAACTCCTGTCATCATTCGCGCCGGCTCGCCGGCCTGCCCCCTCGCATCTCCGGCGGTTCCGCCCCATATTGCGGCCATGCCGAAAAGCTCCGACACCACCGCGACCAGGCCGAAGGCTGCCAAATCCCCGGCGAAGAAGCCGTCCTCGGCCCGCACCCCGAATTCCAAGGCGAGCAAGCCCGAGCTGAAGCCGCTCGAAGGCTATCTCGCCGATCTGCTGAACCCGGCGATCAACCGCGGCACGGCGGTGCCGGGTGGCGCCTCCGGCTTCAAGGACACGCCGCAGGCCGGCTACGAATCGAAGCCGAGCTATGCGCTGGAACGGCCGGGCGGCGAGGAGAGGCCCAAGCGCAAGCTCTCCAAGAAGGCGGATGGCGCCTTCATCGGCGCCGAGGGCGCGGCGGCCGCGACGGCGAGCTCGCTGCAGCATCTGCTGGAGACCGGCAGCCCCTTCATCCAGCCCGGCAAGCCCTGGACGCCGCACCGGCCGGAGCGCCCCGAGAAATCGGAAGGCGGCATCCGCTTTCAGATGAAGTCGGAGTTCTCCCCCTCGGGCGACCAGCCCACCGCGATCGCCGATCTCGTCGACGGCATCCGCCGGCAGGAGCGCGATCAGGTGCTGCTCGGCGTCACCGGCTCCGGAAAAACTTTCACCATGGCCAAGGTGATCGAGGAGACGCAGCGCCCGGCGCTGATCCTCGCGCCGAACAAGACGCTGGCGGCGCAGCTCTACGGGGAGTTCAAGAGCTTCTTCCCCGACAACGCGGTCGAGTATTTCGTCTCCTATTACGACTATTACCAGCCGGAGGCCTATGTCCCGCGCTCGGACACCTATATCGAGAAGGAATCCTCGATCAACGAGCAGATCGACCGCATGCGCCACTCGGCGACGCGCTCCCTGCTCGAACGCGACGACGTGATCATCGTCGCCTCGGTCTCCTGCATCTACGGTATCGGCTCGGTCGAGACCTATACGGCGATGACCTTCTCGGTGAAGCTCGGCGAGCGCATCGAGCAGCGCCAGCTCATCGCCGATCTCGTCGCGCTCCAGTACAAGCGCACCCAGCACGATTTCGCCCGCGGCACGTTTCGCGTCCGCGGCGACGTCATCGAGCTCTACCCGGCGCACTATGAGGACCGGGCCTGGCGCATCGGCCTGTTCGGCGACGAGGTCGAGTCGATCTCCGAGTTCGACCCGCTGACCGGCCAGAAGACCGGCGAGCTCGAATTCATCAAGGTCTACGGCAATTCGCACTACACCACGCCGCGCCCGACGCTGACGCAGGCGGTGAAGTCGATCAAGGAGGAGCTCAAGGCCCGCCTCGACGAGCTCAACCGAATGGGCCGCTTCCTGGAGGCGCAGCGGCTCGACCAGCGCTGCACCTTCGACATCGAGATGATCGAGGCCACCGGCTCCTGCAACGGCATCGAGAACTATTCGCGCTATCTCACCGGCCGCAAGCCGGGCGAGCCGCCGCCGACGCTGTTCGAATACCTGCCCGACAACGCCCTGGTCTTCACCGACGAGAGCCATGTCACCGTGCCGCAGATCGGCGGCATGTACCGGGGCGACTTCCGCCGCAAGGCGACTTTGGCCGAATACGGCTTCCGCCTGCCCTCCTGCATGGACAACCGGCCGCTGCGCTTCGAGGAATGGGACGCGATGCGGCCCCAGTCGGTGCATGTCTCGGCCACGCCCGGCGGCTGGGAGATGGAGCAGACCGGCGGCGTCTTCACCGAGCAGGTCATCCGCCCGACCGGGCTGATCGACCCGCCGGTCGAGATCCGCCCCGCCAAGCATCAGGTCGCGGACCTGCTGGACGAGGTCAAGGAGGTCACCGAGAAGGGCTATCGCACCCTTGTCACCGTGCTGACCAAGCGCATGGCCGAGGACCTGACCGAATACCTGCACGAGAACGGCGTGCGCGTGCGCTACATGCACTCGGACATCGACACGATCGAGCGCATCGAGATCCTCCGGGACCTGCGCCTCGGCGCCTTCGACGTGCTGGTCGGCATCAACCTGCTGCGCGAGGGCCTCGACATCCCCGAATGCGGCTTCGTTGCCATCCTGGACGCCGACAAGGAGGGCTTCCTGCGCTCCGAGACCTCGCTGATCCAGACCATCGGCCGCGCCGCCCGTAACGTCGACGGCAAGGTCATCCTCTATGCCGACCACGTCACCGGCTCGATGGAGCGGGCGCTGGCCGAGACCAACCGCCGCCGCGAGAAGCAGCTCGCCTACAATGCCGAGCACGGCATCACGCCGCAGACGATCAAGCGCGCCATCGGCGACATCCTCGGCTCGGTCTATGAGCGCGACCATGTCACGGTCGACAAGGGGCTGGTGGCGCCGGCCTCGGGCCACAACCTCAAGGCCGCGATCGCCGATCTCGAGAAGCGCATGCGCGAGGCCGCGGCCGATCTCGAATTCGAGACGGCGGCCCGCCTGCGCGACGAGATCAAGCGCCTGCAGGCGACGGAGCTGGCGATCTCGGACGATCCGCTCGCCCGGCAGGGCGATGTCGAGGCCTCCGCCGGCAAGTACAAGGGCGAGCGCAGCTACGGCTCCAGCGCCAACCTGCCGCCGACCCGCGCCCGCAAACCGACGGACGAGGACATGGGCCCGCATAACTGGGGCGGCGGCGAGGCCAAGCCGAAAGCCGGCGAGAAGCCGAACCCGCTGCTGACGGGCACCTCACGGGTGCGCAAGCCGACACTCGACGAGATGGGCCCGGTGCCGGAATCGCGGCCGAAGGGGGCGGGGGAGAGACGGCGGCGGAGGTAGCTGAATAAGTTCGGACCCCGTTGCTCTCTTCTAGTGCACGCGATCCGTAGGTTCGGACTCCTGCGCTGCCCGTTTTCTGATCTTCTCCAACAGAAATGCTGCGATTAAGCCGGGGGCCTTTCCTTCTTTTATGTCTTTAGATGGAATCAGCTTATCTGTTGGATTAAACGCCAGCTGTTCGAGTACAAGTGCTGCAATTTCCTGTTCGTATTCAGGTGCTTGCTTCTTGAAGCCTTCGACCGCAACGGCCATCGAGTATTTGTAGGCGTAGTGCTCTCTTAGACGAAATAATGACGAGTGGCGGATCGCCGCAAAAGACACTAGCCATGCCGCGGGAATAAGTATGGCGATTCGGGAAAATATTTGAGAGAGATACTGCCAGACATTTTGTGGAATTGGTTGGGCCTGTTGCAATGCGTCTGCAATTGATGGATATTGAATCTTTAGGAATGGTACTGCAATAGGAACCGTAACCGATGCAATAAGTGGTATTGATGATATTATTAGTATTAATATTCCGGCATAGAATGCTGACCTAGCCCAGAATAATTCCGAGGTCAGTTTGCGCTGCATTTTATCAAAATTCGAGGCGAGACCCGAAACCGTCGCGGACGACAACATCTGTGTCGATTTTTCGATCAGATTATCGACAGACATATCTTTGGCTTCGAGGGCTGAAATGAGGGCTCTAAGGCGGGTTTCTCCGTCGGCCGCGGCCTGATTTCTGCTATCTAGCTTTTTTTGAAACTCGACAAATTGCTCCGTGTAAGACGCTATATCACGGTCAAATCTCTTCGCTGACTCGACTATAGGGTCAATTTCGGAAATATGATTCGTTATTTTCCCTAGATAAGATGAAATTTCTGCCTCAGAAGAACGAGACTTATCCTTGAGTTCAATTATATCCGCGAGAGCAGATTCGGCGGCGGATTGTTTTTCGGATATATTTCGCTCTTGAGTGATTGCCTGTTTTTGCAAATTTCGCGCGTCTTTTAGAGTGTCGCTCGCCTCAGTGACGATGGTAGTTATCGCGGAGGAAGCGGATTGGAAGCTATAGCCAGACTTTGGCCTCAAAACAAATATAGCTCTATATGTTCTTTCAAGTAGAAGCTCTGTTCGATCAAAAATTGACTGAAACAAAGAAAGAAACTCTATGCTGTTCCCGTTTGTTGAAGAGGCATAAAAATTATCATAATTGAACGTGTTCAAGCCGCCGTTGCTCTTCACGTTATCGACAGCGGAGAGGATGTTATTAGCAGAAGATATCAATTCGGCGATCGAGGCATTTAACTCGACGAGGAAATGAAGCGGTGTTGTGTCAACATTCTGAGATTTCTCAACTTGATTAACGAGGCCGATGGCGGAAAATATCCGAGAAATTACGTCCGCGGTAGAGCTGTCTTTGTTTGGAATGATTTTCTTGAGGTTAAATGGAGAAGACGAGGCGTCAGTGAAATTATTAAGAGATTGAAGAAGTCTATTGTTAATTTCTCCCAATGCAGATGCAGTTTTTGTTATAGTCTGAAGCGATTGTTGCCTCACCTTAGTGACTCCCCAGTGCTGAAATTTTACTACTTATCACGCCTTCGGACGATTTGAGCAAGAATCCGATACGCTTAAGGCGCTCCCGCCTTTGAGTTGGGCTCGCGATCTCGATCTCTTTCTGCTTAACGCGGAGAATGAAAGTCAATCTGGAGAACCCCTCTCCCGGATGGGAGAGGGGTTGTCCTCGCGGTTCGGGAGGTTTGGAATCCCGGGCTCAGGCTCCGTCGAAAGCCGCGTGATAGCGCACCGTGCCGGCCGGCAGCTCCGCGCCGAAACCGAGGCGCATGAAGTACTCGGGCGGCACGCCCTCCAGCACCAGCGCCGGATCGTTGGCGAAGCCGAAGCGGCCGTAATAGGCGGGGTCGCCGAGCAGGACGCAGCCAGCGGCGCCCATTTCGCGCAGGCGCCGCAGGCCCTCGCGGATCAGCTCCGAGCCGATGCCGCCGCGCTGCCGGCCCGGCCGCACCGAGACCGGCCCGAGCCCGAACCAGCCGCGCTCCGCCCCGTCGATCGTCACCGGCGAGAAGGCGACATGGCCGACGATCCCTCCGTTTTCGACCGCGACGAGCGAGAGCGTCAGCGCCCCGGCCGCGCGCAGGCCGTCGACGATCGCCGCTTCGGTGCCGCTGCTATGCGGCGCCGTCGCGAAGGCCTCCGTGGTCAGGGCGCGGATGGCGTCGGAATCGGCGGGCTGCTCGGGGCGGATTTGCATGCGGTCTCCTGAACCGGCGCGATGCCATGCCGCCGGCCCGGCCGCACCGCCTGCGGCAGCCCGCGCGCAAGCCATTGCGCAGGATCGGCCTGCCGGGATTGTCGGGGAGGGCGGCACGGTCGGTCCCTGCCACCATCATCGTCTAACCCGGGACGGGGCTTGCGGCAAGCCGGGGGGGCTGGTCCATGAAGGCTGCCCCCGATTCGACCCAAGGGAGCAAGCCCATGTCGACCGTTGAAACCACCCTGCCGCAGCGCTTCTACCACGGCACCCGCGCCGACCTAAAAACCGGAGACCTGATCGTCGTCGGCCATGGCTCGAATTTCCGGGAGGGCCGGCCGCTCTCCTGGGTCTATTTCACCGCCACGCTCGATGCCGCGATCTGGGGCGCGGAGCTCGCCCGCGGCGCCGGGCAGCAGCGCATCTACATCGTCGAGCCGACCGGGGCCTTCGTCGACGATCCCAACCTGACCGACAAGAAGTTTCCCGGCAATCCGACGCGCTCCTATCGCTCGCAGCAGCCGCTGCGGGTCGTCGGCGAGGTGACGGACTGGCAGGGCCATCCGCCGGAGCAGCTGCGGCAGATGCGGGAGAACGTCGCCCGGCTGATCGCCGAAGGCGCCGAGATCATCGACTGAGAAACTTGTCCCCGCTCCTTCCGCCGCGCCTATGATCGCCGCACCTCGTCCCCGAGGGGCAGCCATCCGGAGGTATGCCGTTGGTGGGGGCGGGGGCGGCGCCTGCGGGTGGGGTTACGACCCACTCCCGGGAGGCTTCGGGGCACCGCCCTGGGGACATTACGATCCCTGTGCGAGGAGCTCGCTGGAAGGCTCGGCCGTGACGGATTGCGTAAGCGAGGGCGCGACAACCCGATGAGGGGAACTGGCGCCCGGACCCGCAGCTCCCGACCGGCCCGGCCGTATAAGCGCGGCCCGAAGACTTAAGAACGCCGGCAGGCGGAGCGCCACGGGGCGTGCGGAGGGTGGCTCAATCCTTCCGCGCCGCATCCTGGCTCAATGGAAGCGGCCCTAGACCCTTGCGCCTCGCGGCGCTCCGCTGCCCCTCATGACAGCCGAACGCGCCCCGGCGCGGGCGGGCGAAGGCGCTTGCGGCAAGGAAATGTCGTCCGGGCGCCGCGCCGCTCAGGCCGCGAGCGAGACCCGGCCTTCGAGCTTGCGCAGGGCGGTGCTGAGCTCGGGCTCGTCGACGATGTCGGCGGCGTCGGCGAGCTTGAACCAGTGCAGGTCGCGCTGGTGCTGTTCGCGGAAGGCGTCGAGCTGCTTCTCGACCTCGAGCAGGTAGAGCTTCACCTCGCACAGGGTGAAATGGTCGCTCATCCGCTTCCAGTAGCTGTAGCGCCCGGCCGGCTTCTCGCTGACGCGGCCGACCACGCCGGCCTCCTCATAGGCCTCGCGCGCGGCGGCGTCGCGGTCCTTGACGCCCTTCATCGGCCAGCCCTTGGGCACGATCCAGCGGCGCGTCGTCCGCGAGGTCACCAGCAGGATCTCCGTCGAGCCGTCGGCAGCGCGGCGGATCGGCATCGCAGCGATCTGCGACCGCTTCTCTCCCGTTTTCCGCTTGGCCTTCTTCATCGGCGCTGGGTGGTCCTTTCCGGGCGGCAGCTTCGTCCGGCGCCGAATCAGTCCGGCCGCCGGAACGAATAAATATTGCATCGGATCGCAAAAATGGAAGATGTGTTCTGCGAAATCACATCAGCTTTTCGATTCGTGCATCACGCGGTTGCGGACATCTTCCGGTTGCGCCAGCCGCAGCAGCAGCCAGCCGCCGACGCCGGAGAGCAATGAGCCGGCGAGCACGCCGATCTTGGTCTGGTCCTGCAGCGCGGCCGAGTCCGGGAAGGCGAGCAGCCCGATGAACAGGCTCATGGTGAAGCCGATGCCGCAGAGCAGGGCGATGCCGTAGAACTGCGCCCAGGAGGCCTTCGCGGGGAGGTCGGCGAGCCCAGCGCGGATCGCCAGCCAGCCGAAGCCGAAGACGCCGATCTGCTTGCCGAGGAACAGCCCGAGCATGATGCCGAGCGGCACGGCCTGGCCGAGCGTCGACAATCCGAGCCCGGCAAAGGAGACGCCGGCATTGGCGAAGCCGAAGATCGGGATGATCAGGAAGGCGACCCACGGATGCAGGCCGTGCTCCAGCCGGTGCAGCGGCGAGGAGGCGCTGTCGGGCTTGGCGGGCGAGGGTGTGAGCGGGATGGTCAGCGCCAGCGCGACGCCGGCCAGCGTCGCATGCACCCCGGATTTCAGGGTGAAGTACCAGAGCGCCGCCCCGAGCAGCAGATAGGGCGCGAGCCGGGCCACGCCGAGCCGGTTCAGCGCGACGAGTGCGACGAGCGTCGCAGCCGCGAGTCCGAGATAAAGGCCCGAGAGATCGGCAGTGTAGAAGATCGCGATGATGATGACCGCGCCGAGATCGTCGAGGATCGCCAGCGCCGTCAGGAAGATCTTGAGCGAGGCCGGCACGCGCGAGCCCAGCAGCGAGAGCACCCCGAGCGCGAAGGCGATGTCGGTTGCCGCGGGAATGGCCCAGCCGCGCAGCGTCTCGGGCGAGCCGAGATTGAAGCCGACATAGACCAGGGCCGGCGCGATCATGCCGCCCAGCGCGGCGAATCCGGGTAGAACGCGGCGGCTCCAGCTCGAGAGCTGTCCGTCCAGCATCTCGCGCTTGATCTCGAGGCCGACGAGCAGGAAGAACACCGCCATCAGCGCATCGTTGATCCAGTGCAGGACCGACAGCCCGAGCACATAGCTCTTCAGCACGCCGAAATAGAATGGCGCAGCCGGCGAGTTGGCGACGACGAGGGCGAGCGCGGCGACGACCATCAGGACGATGCCGCCGGCCGCTTCGCCATGCAGGAAGTCCCGCAAGGCGGAAAGGGGTTTCGTCCGGGTCGCGGGCGCGGCCATCAAGCTCTCCTTCGTCGATCAGACGTGGAGAGATACGACAGACGGCCGCGGATGACCAAGTTTGCCGATGCCGCAGCCGGATTCAGAGCTTCTTGCCGTCCTTGTCGAACTGCTTGAGGAAGGCGGTCAGATCCGCGATCTCCTTGTCGCTCTTGATGCCGGCGAAGATCATCTTGGTGCCGGGAATCTTGGCCTTCGGGTCCTTGATGTACTCGGCGAAGGTCGCCTCGTCCCAGGTCAGGCCGGAGGCCTTGTTGGCGCTGGAATAGCTGTAGCCGGCGACGGCGCCGGAATGCCGGCCGATCAGGCCGTTGAGCTCGGGGCCGACCAGGTTGCGCGCGCCCTCGCCGATCTGGTGGCAGGCGCGGCACTTGTTGAAGGCGCGCTGCCCGGCCTCGAGGTCCTGCGCCGCGGCGGGGCAGGCGGCGAGCGGCATGGCGAGCAGCGCCAGTGCAAGAAGGCTGAGGGGGGCTGCACGCATGGTCTCGTCCTCGGGCTCGTTCGGGTCGCGCTTCCCGCGGCCGCGGCGGCCCAGTCAGGAAGCCTTCTCGTTTAGGCCGCGCCGGCGCCGCTTGGACAGGGGGCCTTTCGCCGCGGGCGCCGGGCTCAGAGGTCGCCGATCCACTCCGCCACCGCGGCGGTGAAGATGTCCGGCCGCGACACCGGGAAGAGATGCCCGCCGGTCTCCATGATCGAGCGGCGGGCGCCGGGCAGCGCCGCGATCAGCGCCTCCTGGTGGTAGACCGGCACGACCATGTCGTCGCGCGCCCCCATCACCATGGTCGGCATCGGCAGGGCCTCGATCTCCGCCGTGCCGTCGAAGCCGAGCAGCGCGTCGATACGCTCGCGCATCACGGTCTGGGCCTGCTCGCTCGTCGGGGCGGCCTCGATGGCGTCGTCGTAGATGTGCCAGTTCGCCTCGATCCAGCGCGGTTGGTAGGCGCTGAGGATGGAGAGCGCCGCGAAGGCCTGCGGGTCGCAGCCGAGGATGGCGCGCCGCGCGCCGAACAGCGCGGTCATGTAACGGCAGGCCTTGAGCCAGCTGCCGCTGAGGATCAGGCCGTCGAGCCGGCCGGGCGCGAGCTTCGCCATCGCCTGGGCGATGCAGCCGCCCGTCGAATGGCCGAGCACCACGGCCCGGTCGAGCCCGGCCGCGTCGAGCACGTCCAGCCCGTCGCGGGCCAGCCGCTCGATGTCGCAGGGCGCCGCGCCGCGGCTGCTGCCGCCGATGCCGCGCTGGTCGAAGCGGATGATCTGGAAGGAGCGCCCGAGCGTCGCGGCGATGTCGGCCCAGAAGCCGGCGGTGCCGCTGAGGCCGCTGACCAGCAGCAGCGGCCGGCCATGGCCTTCGCGGAAGCCGTGGAGCGTGGCCCCGTCATCCGTCTCGGTGCGGAAGTCGATGATATCGGTGGTCGTCGTCATGTTTCACCCAACGGCCTGCGCCGCCCGTCGCGCGTTGCCCGCGCGTTCGAGAGCCCTGGACCGTCCTTCCCCCTCTTGCGGCGGGCAAGCCGCCCCGCTGTTCTCCGGCCCCGCTCCGCGGAGCGCTGCCGTCAGGTAAGGATGGCCCATGCGGCCCCCAGGGACCATGGCCTGAGCGGGAGGGGCGGGATGCTTTGGACGCAAGGCGGAAAGGGACTGGACTAACCGTTACGCATCCGTTGCATGCAGGGCGGTGTCCTGGCGGGCCTTGAGCCCGTCAGCGGCGGCGATTGGCGGCATCCGGGTCGGCGCGCCAGGTCGCGAGCGGCATGGTCGGCAGGTCGAAATAGTCACGCGTGGTCGCGTAGCCGTGGCCGCCCATCCGGCCGACGGCATCGAGCGCGGCGGGGTCGACATGCAGGCGCTCGTCGACGGTGTCGCCGCGGAAATGGGCATAGACGATCTCGCCGAGGATGATCTCGCGGGAGCTGCCGATGCCGAGCGTGGTGTGGTGGCGGCATTCGAAGGCGGCGGGCGCCTGGCCGATCCACGGGCACGGCACCTTCGCGCCCGGCATCGCGGTGAGCCCCGCCTCGGCGAGTTCGTCCGTGCCGGGCTCGAACGGCACGGCGCAGACGTTCATGCCGGCGACCAGCGCGTCCGAGACGATGTTGACGGTGAAGGCCAGCGTCTCGCGGATGTTGCGGCCGGTATCCTTCTGTGCGCCGGTCGGGCGGTATTCGACGCCGAGCGCGAGGATCGCCGGATCGGCGGAGAGGCAGTTGAAGAAGGAGAAGGGTGCGGCATTGACCTTGCCCTGGGCATCGACCGTCGTCACCAGCGCGATCGGCCGCGGCACGACGGCGCCGATCAGCAGCTTGTAGCGCTCGCGCGGCGAAAGCGCCGCGAAGTCGAAGGTGACGATGCCGGGGGCTTCCTCGGCGCGCGGCGTCTCGATCGTCTGCGCTGTCATGACGGGTTCAGTCCTTCGCTGAGGGCATAGGGCGCGAGCACGGCCCGGATGTCCGGCTCGACGCGGGGGGTGAGCAGCGCGCGCGTCACCACGGAGCGCAGATGGTGGTCCATCAGCTCGGCGGCGCGGGCGGCATCCCCGGCACGCAGGGCCTCGATAAGCTGGCGGTGTTCGGAGACGGCGCATTCGGAGGAGTGCGGCCGCCCGTAGATCGCCAGGATCAGCGAGCAGCGCGACGAGGATTCCTGGACATAGCGCAGCAGCAGGGCGTTGCCGGTCATCTCGGCGAGCTTGATGTGGAACTCGCCGGACAGCCGGATCGATTCCGGTCCGTCCTGCCCATGCGCCTTTTCCTCCTGGCGGACATGCGCCTCGAGTTCCGCCGCCTGTGCCGCGGTGAGGCGCCCGGCGAGATTTTCCGCGACCAGCCGCTCGAGCCCACGCCGGACTTCGAAGACGTCGCGCGCCTCCTCCAGCGTCGGATAGGCGACGGAGGCGCCCCGGTTCGGCTTGAGCTCGACCAGTCCCTCGACGGCCAGGCGGTTGAAGGCCTCGCGCACCAGGGTGCGGCTGACGCCGAGCTGCTCGCCGATCGAATCCTCCGGCAGCTTCATGCCGGGTTTGAGCGCCTGCTCGATGATCGCGCGCCGGAGCGCTCTGTATGCGGATTGCGCGCGCAATCCCGGAGTCCGCTGCTCACCCATGACGGCCTTTCCTCTTCGCGACGGGTCCTTGCCGGGGACCGTCAATGTCACGAGCCGTGGCTCCATTCCAGTTTCCGCTTGTGTTCAATAATCGTATACAATACGATCATCACATCGCATGCAAGATTGAACATTAATCGCACACGAGATGGCGCCTAAAGCGCCACGATGCGCAAAGAGGTGGCAGTGACGACCGTGCGGCTCGCTTCCGGGCCGCGCCGACAAGAAGGGGAGAGTTCCGATGAGAAAGGCCTGGTTGCTGGCGGCCGTAGCTGCCTTCGCGCTGAGCGGCGCAGCCGAAGCGAAGACGTTGAAATGGGGGGCCGGCCGCGAGATTGCGTCGCTCGATCCCTATTCCTACGGCGAGACCTTCACGCTGTCCGTGCTGAACCACGTCTATGAAGGTCTGGTGCGCTATACCGGCGACCTCAAGATCGAGCCCGCGCTGGCGCAATCCTGGGAGACGGTGACGCCGACGACCTGGCGCTTCCACCTGCGCAAGGGCGTCACCTTCCACAATGGCGACCCCTTCACGGCCGACGACGTGCTCGCCTCGCTCGCGCGCGTCTCCGACGATGCCTCGCCGCTGAAAGGCAACCTGCCGGCCTATAAATCCTCGCGCAAGATCGATGACTATACCGTCGAGATCGAGGTCAATGGCCCCTATCCGCTGCTGCTCAACGACCTCACCAACATCTTCATCTTCGACAAGAAGTGGCTGGAGGCGAACAACGCCCTGAAGCCGACCGATGTCGGCAAGGGCGTCACCGGCTATCCGACGGACCATGCCAACGGCACGGGGCCGTTCATGGTCGAGAGCCGCCAGCCCGACGCCAGGACGGTGTTCGTCAAGAACCCCGGCTGGTGGGACAAGCCGCAGCACAACATCGACCGCATCGAATTCATGCCGATCGCGTCGTCCTCGACGCGGGTCGCCGCGCTGCTGTCCGGGGAGATCGACTACACCAATGTCGCGCCGCTGCAGGACCTGCCGCGCCTGAAGGCCTCGCCGGAGGTCAAGGTGCTGCAGACCAACGAATTGCGCTCGGTCTTCTTCGCCCTGAACCTTCGGGACAAGCTGTTCGAAAGCGACGTCAAGGACAAGAACCCCTTCAAGGACATTCGCGTGCGCGAGGCGCTCTACCGCGCCATCGACATCGACGCCGTCCAGAAGCGCGCCATGCGCGGCCTCTCGCGCAACACCGGCGCGCTCGTCGCGCCGGCCATCCCCGGCTATGATCCGTCGCAGGACGCGCGCCCGTCCTTCGATCTCGGTGCCGCCAAGAAGCTGCTCGCCGAGGCCGGCTATCCGAACGGCTTCAGCTTCCAGATGAACTGCCAGAGCGACGCGCTGGTCAACGAGGAGGAGTTCTGCCAGGCGGTGGCCTCGATGTGGGCGCGAGCCGGGCTGAAGCCCAATCTCAGCATGGCGCCGCGCGCCCAGCAGACGCCGAAGCGCACCCGGGGCGATTTCGACGTCATCTCCTTCGGCTGGGCCAACGAGCCGATGATCGACGCCTATTCGCTGCTGGTGCAGGTCATCCATTCGAAGTCCGGCACGGCCGGCGTCTTCAACTGGGGCAACTGGGGCGATCCGAAGGTCGACGCGCTGATCGACCAGGCCGGCGTCGAGCTCGACACGCCCAAGCGCGTCGCGCTGATGAAGCAGGCGCTCAAGCTGGTGAAGGACGAGACCCTGTTCATCCCGCTGCACCAGCAGCCGATGGCCTGGGCCATGCGTGCCAATGTCGAGACGATGGTGCAGGCCTCCGACAACAAGCCCCGACTGTGGCTGACCAGGCTGAAGTGAGCGGCTGACGCACGTAACGTCTCTCAGTCCTCATCCTTCGAGCCGCAGGCACGATGGCCTGCTCCTCACGATGAGGGCTGAGAAACACTGGCTGAATCGGAGTTGTCCAGATGCCGGCCTTCCTCCTCAAGCGCTTCCTGAACGCCGCCGGCGTCATGCTTGCCGTGGCCTTCCTCGCCTTTCTGAGCTTCCGCTTCGTCGGCGACCCCGTCGACCTCATGCTGAACGAGCAGGCGAGCCAGCAGCAGCGCGACGAATTGCGGGCCCACCTCGGTCTCGACAAGGGCTTCGCGCTGCAATTCGCAACCTTCGTCAAAAACGCCGCCCAGGGCGATTTCGGCATCTCCTACCGCAATCAGCAGGATGTCTTCGCCCTGATCTCGGAGCGCTTCCCGGCGACCTTCGAGCTCGTCCTGGTCGCGACCTTCCTGTCGCTCGCCATCGGTATCCCGCTCGGGGTCTACACCGCGATCCGACGAGAGAGCCTGCTCGCCAAGGCCTTGCAGTTCGGCTCGGTGCTCGGTGTCTCGCTGCCGAGCTTCGCGCTGGGCATCATGCTGATCCTGGTCTTCTCGGTGACGCTGCAATGGCTGCCGGCCTTCGGCCGGGGCGAGGTGGTGAAGCTCGGCTGGTGGAGCACCGGCTTCCTGACGCCGTCCGGCCGCGCCGCGCTGATCCTGCCCGGCATTACCCTTTCGGTCTTCCAGGTCACGCTGGTGATGCGGCTGGTGCGGGCAGAGATGCTCGAGACCATGCGCACCGATTTCATCCGCTTCGCCCGGGCGCGCGGCCTGCCGGCCCGCTCGATCCATTTCGGCCATGCCCTGCGCAACTGCCTGATGCCGGTCATCACCGTCACCGGCCTGCAGATCGGCAATCTCATCGCCTTCGCGCTGGTCACCGAGACGGTGTTCCAGTGGCCGGGCATGGGCATGCTCTTCGTCCAGGCCGTGACCTTCGTCGATATCCCGGTGATGGCGGCCTATCTGATCATCGTCTCCTTCATCTTCGTCGCGCTCAACACCCTGGTCGACCTGACCTATGCCTGGGTCGATCCGCGCCTGCGCGAGGACGCGCTCTCGGGAGCCGCCAATGCCCGCTGACACCGCCACGACCGTCACCGCAGATGCGGCTCCGGCATCCGGGCGCATCCGGCGCTTCCTCGACAGCGATATCGGCTGGAGCTTCCGCAAGACGCCGGCCGCCTGGATCTCGGCGCTGGTGTTGACCCTGCTGATCGTCACGGCCTTCCTCGCCCCGCTGATCGCGGCGCAGAACCCCTACGATCTCTCGCAGATCTTCATCGACAAGGCCGAGATTCCGCCGATCTGGCAGGAGGGCGGGGAATGGCCCTTCCTGCTCGGCACCGACCCGCAGGGCCGCGACGTGCTGTCCGCCATCCTCTATGGCTCGCGCATCTCGCTCATCATCGGTTTCGCGGCGGTGCTCGTCTCGATGCTGATCGGCGTCGGCGTCGGCCTGCTCGCCGGCTTCCACGGCGGGCGCATCGACAACCTGCTGATGCGGCTCGGCGACACCGTTCTCTCGATCCCGACCCTGCTGATGGCGATCCTGGTCTCGGCCGTGTTCCGCGGGCTGCTGCCGCCGGAGCTGCGCGATCCCTTCGCGGCGATGGTGCTCGTGCTCGCGATCTCCCTGACCAACTGGGTGCAATATGCCCGCGTGGTCCGCGCGCTGACGATGGTCGAGCGGCGCAAGGAATACGTCCTCGCCGCGCGCATCATCCATGTTCCGGCGGCCCGGATCATGCTGCGCCACATCCTGCCCAATACGCTGACGCCGGTGCTGGTCTCGGCGACGCTCAATCTCGGCCTCGCCATCCTCTCGGAGGCGACGCTCTCCTTCCTCGGCGTCGGCATGCCGATCACGCAGCCTTCGCTGGGCACGCTGATCCGCATCGGCAACCAGTATCTGTTCTCGGGCTCCTGGTGGCTCGTCGTGTTCCCCTCGCTGCAGCTCGGGCTGATCGTGCTCTCGGTCAACCTGCTCGGCGACTGGCTGCGCGACGCGCTCAATCCGAAGCTGCGCTGACCATCACAAGAAACCACGAGGATACGCCTGCGATGACCGCCTCCCTGCTGATCCGCAATGTCCGCCCGAATGCCGGCACAGCCCTCGACATTCTCGTCGAGGATGGCCGCATCGCCCGAATGGCGAAGGACATCGCCGCGCCGGCCGGCGTGCCCGTCGAGGACGGGCGTGGCGAGATCGTCATCCCCGGCCTGGTCGAGGCCCACACCCATCTCGACAAGAGCCTCTGGGGCCTGCCCTGGTACGTCAACGAGGTCGGCCCGAAGCTGCTCGACAAGATCGACAACGAGCGCGAGAGCAAGAAGCGCCTCGACATCGACCCGGCCCGCCAATCGGCCCGGCAGTCGGTCCAGTCCTCGCTGATGGGCACGACCCATATCCGCAGCCATGTCGACGTCGACACCGAGCACGGGCTCTGGGGCGTCGAGGGCGTGATGGCGACCCGCGACGAATACCGCGACATCGTCGACATCGAGCTCGTCGCCTTCCCGCAATCGGGCCTGCTGCGCCGGCCCGGCACGCTGGAATTGATGGACCAGGCGATGAAGGCGGGTTGCGAGATCGTCGGCGGCCTCGATCCCTGCGGCATCGACCGCGACCCCAAGGGCCATCTCGACGCGGTCTTCGGCCTCTGCCAGAAATACGGCAAGCCGCTCGACATCCATCTGCACGAGCCCGGCGAGATGGGTGCATTCTCGACCGAGCTGATCATCGAGCGCACCCGCGCGCTCGGCATGCACGGCAAGGTCACGATCAGCCACGCCTTCTGCCTCGGCTCGCCCGACATGGCGCTGGTCGATCCGCTGATCGGCGAGCTCGCGGCGCTGGACATCGCGATCATGACCACGGCGCCGTCGCGCAGCGCCGCCCCGCCGGTCAGGAAGCTGGTCGATGCCGGGGTGCGCGTCTGCTCCGGCTCGGACGGCATCCGCGACACCTGGGGCCCCTATGGCAATGCCGACATGGTCGAGCGGGCGATGTTCGTCGGCCTGCGCAACAATTTCCGCCGCGACGACGAACTGAAGATCGCCCTCGACGTCTGCACGCAGGGCGGCGCGCAGGTGATGGAAATCGCCGATTACGGCCTCGCCGAAGGCAAGGCCGCCGATCTCGTCATCATGCCCGGCGAGACGCTGGCGGAGCTGATCGTCACCCGTTCTCCCAAGCGCCGCGTCGTCAAGCGCGGGCGCATCGTCGCGCGCGACGGCGTCTCCGTCAGGGCCGCGCCGTGAGCCTCGAGCCGGCAAAGCGCCCCGAAGGCCGCATCCTGATGACGGCGCGCTGGGTCGTCGGCCACAAGGACGGGCGCCACCGCCTCTACGAGAACGGCGAGGTCGTCTTCGAGGATGGCCGGATCGTTTTCGTCGGGCATGGCTTTGCCGGCGAGGTCGCCCGCCGCCTCGACTACGGCAACGCCCTGATCGGTCCGGGCTTCGTCGATTGCGACGCGCTTTCCGACCTCGACACGACAATCCTCGGCTATGACAACCAGCCGGCCTGGAAGAAGGGCAGGGTCTGGCCGCGCAGCTATCTCGCGGCCGGCCCCTACGAGATGTACACGCGGGACGAGCTGGCCTTCCAGAAGAAGCATGCCTTCGCCTCGCTGATCCGCAACGGCATCACCACGGCGCTGCCGATCGCCTCGCTGTTCTACCGCGCCTGGGGGGAAACGGTGCAGGAGTTCGAGGATGCGGCCGAGGCGGCGGCCGCGCTGGGCCTGCGCGCTTATCTCGGCCCGGCCTATCGCACCGGCAACCAGCTGGTCGAGGCCGATGGCCGGATCACCACCCATTACGACGAGGCGCGTGGCCTCGCCGAGCTCGATGCCGCGATCGATTTCGCCAAGCGTCATGAAGGCGCGGCCGGCGGCCTGATCCGGGCCATGTTCGCGCCCGACCGCATCGAAACCTCGACGGCCGAGCTGCTGCGCCGCACGGCGGCGGTCTCGCGCGAGCTCGATATCCCCGTCCGGCTGCATTGCTGCCAGTCGAAGATCGAGTACGACCTCGTCCTCGCCCAGCACGGCATGAGCCCGCCGGAATGGCTGGAGAGCCTCGGCTTCCTCGACAATCGCTGCCTGCTGCCGCATGGCACCGTCGTCTCCGGCAGCCGCCTGATCGACCGCCCCGGCCGCGATCTCGAGATCATCCGCGATTCCGGCGCGAGCATCGTGCACTGCCCGCTCGTCTCGGGCCGGCACGGCAATGCCATCGACCATTTCGGCCGATATCGCGCCATGGGGCTCAACATCGCCATGGGCACCGATACGAGCCCGCCCGACATGGTGATGAACATGCAGACCGGCATGATCCTCGCCCGCACCATGGCCGGCAATGCCGCCGCCGTGCGCTCGGAGGACTACTACGACGCGGCGACCATCGGCGGCGCCGATGCGTTGCAGCGGCCCGATCTCGGCCGCCTCCAGCCGGACGCCCGCGCCGACATCACGGTTTTCGAGCTCGACCGGCCGCATAGCGGGCAGGTCATCGACCCCATCCAGACGATGATGCTGACCGGCCATGGCCGCGACTTTTCGACCGTGGTGATCGACGGCCGCTTCGTCATGGCGGACCGCGTCATCCCCGGCATCGACGAGGCCGCCGACAACGCCCGCGCCCAGGCCCAGTTCGCAGGCCTGATGGCGCGCTATCCCGAGCGCACGCTCGGTCACCCGCCGGTGAGCGAGATCTTCTCGTCGAGCTATCCGGTCGAACGCAGCGAGGCCACCGCATGACCGCATCCGCCGCGCCTCTTCTGTCCGTGCGCGACCTGCGCATCGTCTTCGACGGCCGCCGCGGCCCACTGACCGCGCTGGACGGCGTCTCGTTCGATATCCAGCCGGGCGAGATCCTCGGCATGGTCGGCGAATCCGGAGCCGGCAAGTCCCTCACCGGTACGGCGGTGATCGGCCTGCTCGATCCGCCCGGCCGCATCGCCGGCGGCGAGATCAGGCTCGAAGGCCAGCGCATCGACAATCTGCCGGCGGAGAAGATGCGCCGCCTGCGCGGCCGGCGCATCGGCGCGATCTTCCAGGACCCGCTGACCTCGCTGCATCCCTTGCTCACGGTCGGCGACCAGCTCGTCGAGACCATCACCACCCATCTCCCGGTCGGCAGGGCCGAGGCGCGCGGGCGCGCACTCGACCTGCTCAGGGAGGTCGGCATCCCCGCTGCCGAGACGCGCATCGACCATTACCCGCATCAGTTCTCCGGCGGCATGCGCCAACGCGTCGTCATTGCGCTGGCGCTCTGTGCCGAGCCCACGCTGATCATCGCCGACGAGCCGACGACGGCGCTCGACGTCTCGATCCAGGCGCAGATCACCACGCTGCTGAAGCGGCTTTGCCGCGAGCACGGAACCTCGATCATGCTGGTGACCCACGATATGGGCGTCATCGCGGAGACGGCCGACAGGGTCGCGGTGATGTATGCCGGCCGCATCGTGGAGATCGGCCCGGTCGAGGACGTCGTGCGCCGGCCGCGCCATCCCTACACGGCCGGGCTGATGGCCTCGATCCCGAGCGTCCATGCCCGCCACGCCCATCTCAACCAGATCGACGGCGCCATGCCGCGCCTCGGCGCGATCCCGCCGGGCTGCGCCTTCAATCCGCGTTGCGGCCGGGCCGAAGCCTTCTGCCGCGACCACAGGCCCGGCCTCGCGCCGGCCGCCCACGCGGCCGCCTGCCACTTCCCGCTGCAGGAGCTGGCCGATGCATGATATTCTGACCCCGCCCGCAAGGGAGCTGGCCATGCCGAAGACGGCGACCATCGCGGCGGAGGCCGCCGCCGACGTCATCCTCGACGTCGCCGCCGCTTCCTGCCGCTTCGATGTTTCCGCGCCGACGCTTTCGCGCCTGTTCTCGCACGAGCCGCGCCGCATCCTGCGCGCCGTCGACAATGTCTCCTTCAGCGTCCGGCGCGGCTCCACCTTCAGCATCGTCGGCGAATCCGGTTGCGGAAAATCGACGCTGGCGCGCATGGTCGTCGGGCTGCAGCGGCCGAGCGCGGGCAGCCTCGATTTCCGCGACGGGCGCCGCGCCGACGGCTCGTTCGGCCCGCCGCGCGTGCAGATGATCTTCCAGGACCCCTACGCCTCGCTGAATCCGCGCTGGCGTGTCGGCGACATCATCGCCGAGCCGATTCGCGAACTGAAGCTGCGACCCGACGCCGCGAGCACGCGGCAGCGCGTCGGCGACCTGCTCGAGACCGTCGGGCTGTCGCGCACCGATGCGAGCCGCTACCCGCACGCCTTCTCGGGAGGCCAGCGCCAGCGCATCTCGATTGCCCGCGCGCTCGCGACCGAGGCGGATTTCCTGGTCTGCGACGAGCCGACCTCGGCACTCGACGTCTCCGTGCAGGCGCAGATCCTCAACCTGATGGTCCGGCTGCAGAAGGAACTCGGGCTGACCTATCTCTTCATCAGCCACAATCTCTCGGTCGTCCGGCACATGTCGGACGATCTCGCGATCATGTATCTCGGCCGCTTCGTCGAGACCGGGCCGGCCGAGGCGATCTTCAACGCGCCGCGCCACCCCTATACGCGCCTGCTGCTCGACACCATTCCCGATGTCGAGCGCCCAGATCGCGAGCGCAGGCCGATGTCGGGCGAGGTGCCGAGCCCGATCAGCCCGCCGCCTGGCTGCAGCTTCAACCCGCGCTGCACGCTTGCCGCCGATCGCTGCCGTGTCGAGCGGCCGGAGCTGCGGCCGCTGGACGATGTCGCGGTATCCTGCCACCTGGCTTGAAACGCGCCGCTTTCGTCATGGTCGGGCTTGTCCGGCCATCCACGTCTTCGCTGGTCCGGGGCGCGCCGAAGATGTCGATGCCGCCGCCAGGTCGAGCACGACCATACCCGGCATGTCAGCTCAGCAGCGTCGCTTCCAGCGTGATCGGCGCCTTGAACAGCTTCGAGACCGGGCAGCCGGCCTTGGCCTTGTCCGCCAGAGACTGGAAGGTCGTCTGGTCGGCACCGGGAACCTTGCCTTTGAGGGTGAGGTGGATCGCGGTGATGGCGTAGCCCTCGCCCTGCTTGTCGAGCGTCACGCGGGCCGTGGTATCGAGCGCATCGGCCTTGAGATCGGCCTCGCCAAGGATCAGCGAGAGCGCCATGGTGAAGCAGGCGGCATGCGCCGCGCCGATCAGCTCCTCGGGGTTGCTGCCGGGCCTGCCCTCGAAGCGGCTGGAGAAGCCGTAGGGATAGGCATTGAGTGCACCGCTTTCGGTCGAGATCGCACCCTTGCCGTCCTTGATCCCGCCTTCCCAATGGGCCGAGCCCGTCTTGTTGATCGCCATGGTGTGGTCTCCTCTGCCGAGTGGAGTGGGCCGTGCCCGGAGGCCGGTCCTTGGATAACGGGCGAAGGCCCATAGGGTTCGCTCGTTGCGAGCGGACGGAAGCGCGTCAGCAGGGCTATAGAAGAAAACAGCGCGGGGCGTGTCGACCTGACGGCGGTTTCGTCGGGTCCCGTCCCGAGGCGGAGGTGCAGCGAATCGCCGAACCCCATCCGGGGTGGCCCAGATGATATCCTGGTCCCGGTTCGAGGGCCTCGGATCTTCAACGACACCATGTTAGGAACCAATGGCATGGCCACCTTTATCCTTATTCCAGGAGGCTGGCAGGGCGGCTGGGTCTACGACTCCGTAGCAGAAATGCTCAATGCCCGAGGACACAACGCATTACCGATCACCTTGGCCGGGCTCGGTGATGCCCCGGCCCCAACCGCAAATCTCGATACCCACATCGGCGAGGTTCTTGATGCCGCGGAGCGGTGTGACGGTGAATTGGTGATCGTTGGACATTCATACGCCGGGATGGTCGTAAGCGGCGTTGCCGACGCGGTTCCGTCACGAATCAGGGCGTTGGTCTATGTCGACGCGTATGTGCCCGATTCCGGGGACTCGATGTGGTCGCTGACCACGCCGCGTTTTCGCGAACTCATCATCGCTGGCGCGCAGGCCGACGGCCTCACCAGCGCACCGCCTGCCAATAGCGACCCGCGTTTCCGGCCGCACCCCCTGGGGGCGTTTCTCCAGTCCATCAGACTCAGCGGGCGTTGGCGCGACGTGCCGCGCAAGATTCACATCGGCGCATTTGGATGGGATGGCAGTCCCTTCCTGGATCTCCATCAACGCCTGAGCGCCGACCCGGAATGGTCGACATTTGCTTTGGATTGCGGACACAACGTCGCGCGGCTGAAACCCGAGGTGCTGACCGATATCCTGCTGGCGCAGGCTTGAGCGCCGGACGTCCATTTCCTGGGGGAGGCGTTCGTCGCGGCGAAGCATCTCCCAAGGGAAAAACCCGCACCGGTCTCCCGATGCGGGCTTCCTGCCTTGGCCGGGCTCAGCTTCGGGTCACTTGAACAGCGTCAGCGACTTCGACAGCGTGATCCAGATGCCCCAAGCGAGCGGTATGCCGACCACCGCCCAGGCCAGCGCAGCGGTGGCGTCGAAGCCGCCCTTGCCGATGCCGAAGGAGCCGGTCGTCTCGCGGGCGGCGGCAGCCCTGCTCGCCGCCTGCAGCTTCGCGACCTCCTCCTCCTTCATGAACCATTGCGGGCCGAGCGGCCTGACCAGCGCATTGGCGACGAGGCCCGCCGCCAGCATGCCGGCGAGGATGTACATCGTGCCGCTGTACAGGCTGGCGCCGGTGACGCCGGCCGAGACCTGCGCCTCGCGGATATAGTTCACCACCACCGGGCCGATGATGCCCGCCGTCGACCAGGCCGTCAGCAGCCGGCCGTGGATGGCGCCGACGAACTGCGTGCCGAAGACGTCGGCGAGATAGGCGGGCACGGTGGCGAAGCCGCCGCCATACATCGACAGGATGATGCAGAAGGCGGTGACGAACAGCACCTTGGACTGGATGCCCGCCGCCCAGGGCGCCATGGCATAGAGCGCGATGCCGAGGATGAAGAAGGTGTAGTAGGTGTTCTTGCGGCCGATCCTGTCCGACAGCGAGGCCCAGAAGAAGCGGCCGACGATGTTGAACAGCGAGAGCAGGCCGACGAAGCCCGCCGCGATCGCGGCGACCGAAGTCTTCTGGCCGGCATCGAGCGCCGAGAAGGCGGTGCCGGGCTGGCCGATCAGCGCGCCGCCGAAGATCTCCTGAAGCATCGGCGAGGCGATGCCGAGCACGCCGATGCCGGCCGAGACGTTCAGCGTCAGAACGGCCCAGATCAGCCAGAACTGCGGCGTCTTGTGCGCGTCGCGCAGGTGGACATGGCCGGAGGTGATCATCTTGTTCTGCGTGGCCGGGGGCGTCCAGCCCTCGGGGCGCCAGCCGGCCGGCGGGATGCGGTAGCCGAAGGCGCCGGCCATCATGAAGACGAAATAGATCGCCGCCATGACCAGGAAGGTCTGGAACACGCCGACCGAGCTCGGGGTCCTGAAACCGTTCATCAGCATGTCCGCCAATGGCGAGCCGATCATCGCCCCGCCGCCGAAGCCCATGATCGCCATGCCCGTCGCCATGCCGCGCCGGTCCGGGAACCATTTGATCAGGGTCGAGACCGGCGAGATGTAGCCGAGGCCAAGACCGATGCCGCCGATCACGCCGGAGCCCAGCCACATCATCCAGAGCTGGTGCCAGTAGACGCCCAGCGCCGAGATGACCATGCCGCCGCACCAGCAGACCGCCGCCGCGACGCCGGCCTTGCGCGGCCCGGCCTTCTCCAGCCAGCCTCCGAACAGCGCCGCCGCCGCTCCGAGGAAGACGAAGAACAGCGTGTACATCCAGCCGAGATCCGCCACGCGCCAGTCGCAGGTGGTGGTGAAGAGCGCCGTGGCCAGTGTCATGTCCGGGCAGGCCTTAGGCGCAGTGACGCCGATGGCGCGCGAGAGCGGCAGCCAGAACACCGAGAAGCCATAGGCCATGCCGATGCACAGGTGGATGCACAATGCGGCGGGCGGCACGAGCCAGCGGTTGAAGCCGGCCTTGGCGATGATCCTTTCGCGGTCGAGCAGGCCCGAGCCTCCTCCGACCTGTCCGATATCCTGTGCGACGCTCATTCCCCGTTTCCTTTCCCCAAAGCTTCGCCGTTCGGCCGGGTACACTCCCGGCTCGTTGAAACCCGTGACGCGTTCCCCGGGGAACGCCTGCTGCGCTAGCTTCCGCGCGCCGGCCTGATCCGCGGCAGGGCGCGGCGCAGGAGCGGTGGAAGGTCTTCCGGGCGGGCTGAGAAGGCGGCGAGGAAATCCTCGCGCATTCGCCCGGTCCAGAACTGGTTGATGTGGTCGGCGATGGCGGGCACCGCCTCGGCCTCGGGATAGGCCTTGAAGAAATCGGTGATCTGCCCGGCCATGCGCCGCAGTTTCTCGACGTTCTCGGCGTGGTGATCGGCCGCGTTCTGCCCGGTGGTCAGCGCATCCTCCGTCATCGGGCGATGGCCTCGGGTTCCGGCGCGAGCGCGCCGGTGAAGACGATGCAGCCGTCGCGCCGCGCCACGGCGGCGAGCGTCAGGCCGAGATGCCGGGCGCGCTCGATCGCGAGCGAGGTCGGCGCGGAGATCGCAACCAGCGTTCCCGCGCCGAAGATCGCGGCCTTCTCGACCATCTCGAAGGAGGCGCGGCTGGTGACGAGCAGGAAGCCGTCGTGGGCATTTGCCCCGGCCCGGAGCCGCGCGCCGATCAGCTTGTCGAGGGCGTTGTGGCGACCGACATCCTCGCGCACCGCCAGGATCGCGCCGGAGGCATCGCACCAGGCGGCGCCATGGACGGCGCGGGTCAGCTGATTCAGCGGCTGGTGCTTGTCAAGCACTGCGAGCGCGGCCTCGATCGCCGCGGCCGATACGGCGCGTGAAGCCCGCGTCGCCGCATCGGCCATCGGAATCTCCTCGATGGTCTCGACCCCGCAGAGCCCGCAGGAGGTCCGGCCCGAGAGATTGCGCCGCCGCGCCAGATGCTCGCGGAAGCGGCCGGGCGCGAGCTCGACGGTGACGATCACGCCTTCGTCCTTCGGCTCGACCGCGATGCTGCGGATCTCATCCGCGCCGCGCACGATGCCCTCGGTCAGGCTGAAACCGGTGACGAAATCCTCGAGGTCCGACGGGCTCGCCATCATCACCGCATAGGGCATGTTGCCATAGACGATGTTGATGGGGGTCTCCACCGCGACCTCGATCTCGCGTGCATCCGCCCGCTCCGCGCCGAAGCGCAGCGGCTCAGCCGTGACGGCGGCCGAGGCCGGCGGCTGGGCGGACGGATTATTCCGCGGCATCGGGCAGGCGCTCCGCGATCCGGCGCAAGGTCACGTCCTCCTCGAAATTCTTCTCCTGCCACTGCGAGTAATGGTTGGTGCGCCTGACCTCCACCGCCGTCACCTTGTATTCCGGGCAGTTCGTCGCCCAGTCCGAATAGTCGGTGGTGATGACGTTGGCGCCGGTCTTGGCATGGTGGAAGGTGGTGTAGACCACGCCCGGCTGCATCCGCTCGGAAATCACGGCCCGGAGCGCGATATCGCCCGAGCGGCTGGCGAGCGCGACGAGGTCGCCGTCGCGGACGCCGCGGCTTTCGGCGTCGAAGGGGTGGATTTCCAGCACGTCCTCGTCATGCCAGGCGCCGTTCTCGGTGCGCCTTGTCTGCGCGCCGACATTGTATTGCGAGAGGATGCGGCCCGTGGTGAGCAGCAGCGGGAAGCGCGGCCCCGTCCGCTCGTCGGTCGGGACATATTCGGTGATCATGAACTTGCCCTTGCCGCGCACGAAGCGGTCGACATGCATCAGGGGCGTCCCGGTCGGCGCCTTGTCGTTGCAGGGCCACTGCACCGAGCCGAGCTTGTCGAGCTTGTCGTAGGAGACGCCGGCGAAGCTCGGCGTCAATCGCGCGATCTCATCCATGATCTCGCTGGGATGGCCATAGGCCATCTCGTAGCCGAGTGCGCGGGCCAGATCGATCGTGACCTGCCACTCGTCCTTGCCGGCAAGCGGCGCCATCACCTGCCGCACGCGGTTGATGCGCCGCTCGGCATTGGTGAAAGTGCCGTCCTTCTCCAGGAAGGAGGCGCCCGGCAGGAAGACATGGGCGTATTTCGCCGTCTCGTTCAGGAAGATGTCCTGGATGACGACGCATTCCATCGAGGCCAATCCTGCCGTGACATGCTTGGTGTTGGGGTCCGACTGGGCGATGTCCTCGCCCTGGACGTAGAGCCCCTTGAAGGTGCCCTCGACCGCCTCGTCCAGCATGTTGTTGATGCGCAGGCCCTGTTCGGGATCGAGCGGCACGCCCCAGAGCATCTCGAAGACCTGCCGTGTCGAATCGTCGGAGACGTGGCGGTAGCCCGAGAATTCGTGCGGGAAGGAGCCCATGTCGCAGGAGCCCTGCACGTTGTTCTGCCCGCGCAGCGGATTGATGCCGACGCCGTCGCGCCCGATATTGCCGGTCGCCATGGCGAGGTTCGCCATCGCCATCACCGTGGTCGAGCCCTGGCTGTGCTCGGTGACGCCGAGCCCGTAATAGATCGCGCCATTGCCGCCGGTGGCGTAGAGCCGCGCCGCGGCGCGTACATCGGCCGCCGGCACGCCGGTATAGGTCTCGCTCGCTTCCGGCGAGTTCTCCTCGCGGGCGACGAAGCGGGCCCAATGCTCGAAATCGCCGAGATCGCAGCGCTCGCGCACATAAGCCTCGTCGATCAGCCCCTCGGTCACGACGACATGGCTCAGCGCATTGAGCAGCGCGACATTGGTGCCGGGGCGCAGCGGCAGGTGGTAATCCGCCTTCACATGCGGGGACTGCACCATGTCGATCCGGCGGGGATCGGCGACGATCAGCTTGGCGCCCTGGCGGATGCGCTTCTTCATCCGCGATGCGAAGACCGGGTGGCCGTCAGTCGGGTTGGCGCCGATGACGAGGATGACGTCGGACTTGGCGACGGACTTGAAGTCCTGCGTGCCGGCCGAGGTGCCGAGCGTCGTGCGCAGCCCATAGCCGGTCGGCGAGTGGCAGACGCGGGCGCAGGTATCGACATTGTTGTTGCGGAAGGCGGCGCGCACCAGCTTCTGGACGAGGAAGACCTCCTCGTTGGTGCAGCGCGACGAGGTGATGGCGCCGACCGATTCACGGCCGT